>Ga0213920_1000025_pt1 | contig 222700 bp, 198 predicted proteins | sample McNCre1117MG_FD_161054 | JGI IMG/M metagenome (GOLD analysis project Ga0213920, IMG submission 161054) | Freshwater microbial communities from McNutts Creek, Athens, Georgia, United States - 11-17 MG | ecosystem: Environmental > Aquatic > Freshwater > Creek | place: USA: Georgia | collected...
GCACGAACAATGCCAAATAATACCCAAGTTATGGCACAAAAAAGGGAGGATCACTTTGCAAAGTGATCCTCCCTTGGTATCTTCAATTATTACCTAAAATCAGTCAACCTATTTTAGGACGTTACAAACGTATAAATTTACTGTTTCTTTCCTTTTCGATCATATTGACAACACTCATCTAATTTTTTGTATGCTTCTGCGCTAGCCTCTTTATGCTCAGTGTCATAACCAGCCCCAGCAACCGCTGTCTCAATCTTATCAGTATTTGTCTTACTTGCATCAAATGAAACAGTTAACAATTTAGTAACCTTATTCCAATCGGCACTAGTAGCTCCAGCGTCCTTTGCCGCTTTTTCAATATGCTTTTTACACATACCGCAGTTACCTGCTACTTTAATGGTAGTTGGCGTTTGTGCAAATGAGAAACTACCAATTGCTACAAACATGAATAAAAATAGAATACTCTTTTTCATATAAAAATTTTAGTGAATAAAATAAATTGGCATGAGCGGAAAACCTACACTTATCAAAGTTAATCAAACTAGCAGCATGATTGCGGTCCTTTTTTATAATTAATTGATAAAATTCCACCAAAAACCTACTCTAAACCACAAACCTGCACTTGGGTAATTTTGAACTGTAAAATTATAAGACTTTCCTAATGAAGGACTTGTAGGTAATAAAGTGTTTAAATTTTCCAATCGAACATATCCCTTAAATCGCTTTATCATGAAATGTAAAAATGCATTGGCTGTTGGCCTGTTTTGAGTTGTATACGATTCCTGATTATAAAACTGGCCGGTAAATGGCATATACCCATCGGCCTTGTAATTGGTATGGTATATTAACTCCAAGCCTGTTGACAAGTTTAAATTTTTATAAAAATTGCCTTCAAATGCCAATCTTTGTCTGGTTAATAATAATGGAACATGAACTGGGGCATTAGGATCTAACACTTGAACTGAAATTTGATCATACCAATTCCAATGCGTACTTAAACGAATTTTATGGTCTAACTGGCCACGTAAATAATTCATCACATTGCTATAAACTGCTGGAGTAAATCCCGATGAAAAGTAATGATAGTTTTGAATAAGTTGATAGCTAAAGGATGCTTTCCAGCCAAGTATTTTATTTCCTAAAACACCATCCAAAATAGTTGAATTTTCTTTTTCTATACCCTTTAAGCTAATAATTGGGAACTGTGTTATCCCTATGCCATTGGCAGATGGTGTTCTATTCGCATTTAGAAAGGAAAATTGCAAATAAGTTCCTTGCTTAGATAACACTCTTGACAAAGATGCTTGCGCATTAAAGTCGCCAGAATGATACCCATTTAAAAATAATTTACCGGATGCCAATACATCCCACAACTGATTTCGGGTTTTATTTTTATATACGGCTACACCATAAATATCATAATTACTCCAGCTAGATTGTCCAGGAAAATTTGCATTCATTTGAGAATAGCCCGAACCTAGTTGCAAAAATTGATTGCTATTGTTTTTTTCGGGGTAACTAATTATACTAAACTCGTCTGTAAGTACCGTCCAATTGTCAGTGAAATTTACTTTTAAAGCAGTGTCATATTTTACTCCAAAGTATTGTAAATAATTAGTAACAGATGGATTCGCATCAGCAAATGAAAATTGACTTGACTGTAATTTAATTTCATTTTGAAGGCGCAATCTTGGATAAAATAAGTGCGTGACTATCGTATCTTTTACGATGGAATCTTTCTGGCCAAAATCGTAGGACTGTCGCCAAGCTATAGTATTTTGCTTATACGTTGTGCCCGTTGCAATACTTGTATTAAATGGACTTCTAAATGAGGCCCCACTAATTCCCAATCTTGTCTCTAGCTCATAAGGATTATTGAGCGCCAAGCTATCTAATAAAGCAGGATTAACTAATCCCCCATTTTCGGAAGAAGCTGTTTTATTAAAGAGCATTACAAGAAAGGATTCATACCTTTTTCGTTTTGACTGAAAATGCGCTGTGATGCGCATATTATTCATATTGGAATTCTGGTTTTTTAAATTTCCAGGCGCATTGGTAAAACGGTATTCAAAAGAAAAATTAAGTTGTTGTTTTTTATTCTGCGTATGTTTTACTTCCACCAGCTGCTCTCCTTTTCCACCTAACAAATACGCAAGCTCGGTATAAGGTCGGGTAGTTTGATAAAAAGGGGTTTCTTCTAATGTATAGTTGTACCCATCAAATGCATGAAATCCAGCATCCCAACCAACAGTTTTATTTGCATTAAACAGATAAGACTTAGCTGCTGTACCTATGTTTCCTAAATTATACATTGTATAAGGAATGGGATAGTGTACAAAAAAATCATTCACACTAGAATCCAGCTTCTGAATTTCATTGCTATTAAAGTACTTAAAATAGATGGTGATAGAGTCCGCATTCTTATCCCTTCTTTGTAAAGAATCTGGCGTCTTGTTGGAATAACCACCAGGTCTTTGCATCCCTCCACCCATGCCCCCTCCCATTGCTTGCCCATAGTTTTGAGCATGTCCATTTACATGAATGAGCATGAACAATATAGCACTTAGCAAAAATAATTTATTCCAAGACATGCAAAATATATTACGCGATTTCCTTTAACAGCTCGCTAAAAATTAAAGTCAATTTAGGCTCTGCAGCATTTGCTGCTTCCAATACTTCTTCGTGTGTAATTACATTATTGTCCTCACGAATACCTAAATCAGTTACAACACTAATTGCAAAAACTTTCATACCACAATGCACTGCAGCTATGTTTTCTTGCACTGTACTCATTCCAACAACATCTCCCCCCACAGCTTTTATAAGTCGATATTCGGCTCTTGTTTCAAAAGTGGGACCTGTAACACCAACATAAACACCTTCATGCACTTTTATTCCATTTGCATTGGCTATTGCTTTTGCTTTTTGAATGAATAGGTCGGCATAGGGTTCACTCATATCAGGGAAACGTGTTCCTAAAGCTGATTCATTTTTCCCAATCAATGGATTAATTGTAAATAAACTTATATGATCTCTTAAGATCATTAGGTCTCCTACAGCATAGTCCTTATTGACCCCCCCTGCTGCATTAGATAATAATAAATTTTGTACACCTAGTAATTTTAAAACCCTCACCGGATAAGCTACTTGTTCTGGGGCATACCCTTCATAAAAGTGAAAACGGCCTTCCATCACCCACACTTTCTTACCACTTAATGTTCCTAAAATTAAACGTCCTTTATGCCCTTCTACAGTACTAACTGGGAAATGCGGAATTTCTTTATAGGGAATTTCAAAATCAACTTCAATTTTTGATGCTAAATTACCTAGCCCACTTCCCAAAATAATAGCTGTTGTTGCTGTCTCCTTTACCTTAGACTGTATAAAGCTAGCAGTCTCGTGTAACTGTGTCATTAATTCTGTCATATGCTCCTTTAATTAGGACACAAATATAACAAGCAAAGACCATTAAATAGGTAAAACTATGGCTTTGGTTCGTGCTGGTGCGCTATTGGATCATTTTTCAATACTGAATAAGCAATGATAGCACTAAATAGCATTAAAATACCTCCCATTAAAAAGGAAACACCTGGAAAATAAAAGCCATGTTTGGGGTTACTAAAATAGGAGAATAATCCTGTCATTATTAAAGGTCCAACTATGGATGTTACACTCATAATACTTGTTAAGGAACCTTGTAATTCGCCTTGTTCATTTTTAGGAACATGAACAGAAATTAAAGACTGTAATGCAGGACCAGAAATGCCACCAAAACAATAAGGAATTAAAAACACAAACATCATCCATGATTGTGTTGCAAATGCAAATAAAAATAAACCCAGGGCATATAAAGCAATGCCAAAATAAACACTTTTTTCATTCCCTAATTTAGGGTTGATAAAACGTATTAAAACACCTTGCACAATTCCAACTAGCAACCCAACCATGCCCAATGACATACCAATCATTTTAGGACTCCAGTGGAATTTTTCAATATTGGCAAAGCTCCAGTTACTTTGAACCGCATGTGAAGCAATATAAATAAACACTAAGGATAAAATTAATCCAGATACTGCAGGATATTTTCTTAAATGTGATAATGCCCCCAATGGATTAGATCTTGACCACTCAAAGCTTCTTCTATTTTCCACCGCTAAAGATTCAGGCAAAACAAAATATCCATACAATGCATTCACCAAGGCCAAACAAGCCGCGACAATAAATGGCAATCTCGAACTTAATTCTCCTAAGAAACCTCCCAACATGGGACCAATGATAAATCCTACACCAAAAGCCGCTCCTATCATTCCAAAATTTTGAGCTCGATTATTATCATCACTTATATCCGCCATATAGGCCGATGCTGTAGTAAAACTTGCACCTGTTATTCCTGAAATAGTTCTTCCAATAAATAAGAACCAAATTGTTGGCGAAAATGCTAGAAATAAATAGTCCAATCCGAAGCCTAATAATGAAAAAAGCAAGACTGGACGACGACCATATTTGTCACTTAAACTTCCAATTAATGGGGAGAATAAAAACTGCATACTGGCATACAAAAAAGTAAGCCATCCAGAGTAAATGGAAACCTTACTAATATCATTAGACCCTAATAAGCGTTCAATTAATTGAGGCATTACTGGAATGATAATACCTAGTCCAATTACATCTATCAATAATGTAAGAAATATAAATCCTACTGCTGCTTTTCTGTTATTTGTTGCCATAATGCTGTAAATATACAGCAAAAAGCCCCATCCAAAAATGGATAGGGCCTATAAAATTTAAGTTAACAGTTGTAATTATTTATTAGCGAAGTACTACTTAGGCCTCGTTTCTAAAAACAATCACGCCGTCAAATATATCTATCAAAACTTTTTGAGTCCTGTCAATTTCGCCACTTAAAATTTTCTTACTTAATTCATTCACAACCATTTTTTGAATAAGACGCTTTAATGGCCTTGCCCCAAATTGCATATCAAATCCTTGTTCCGATAAATAGTCAACTAAGTAATTACTAAACTCAATCTGCATTCCATTTTCTGCAACTAAATGTTTTAAATTATTCAATTGAATTTTCACAATGGAAGCCATTTGCTTTTGTAGCAGTGGGGAAAACATTATTATCTCATCTACTCTATTTAAAAATTCAGGACGAATAGTTTGCTTTAACAATGTCATTACTTCTGTCTTGGATTGCTCAACCTTTGACTCCAAATTTTTATCAGTCACACCTTCAAAGGTTTCTTGAATAATATGACTACCAATATTAGAAGTCATAATAACAATGGTGTTTTTAAAGTTAACGGTTCTCCCCTTGTTATCTGTTAAATGGCCATCATCCAAAACCTGCAATAATATATTCCAAACATCTGGGTGTGCTTTTTCTATCTCGTCTAATAATACTACGCTATAAGGTTTTCTTCTTACCGCCTCTGTTAACTGACCGCCTTCATCATAACCCACATACCCTGGAGGCGCTCCCACAAGTCTTGATACTGAATGTTTTTCTTGATATTCACTCATATCAATACGCGTCATCATTGAATCGTCATCAAACAAATATTCAGCCAATGCTTTTGCCAACTCTGTTTTACCCACACCAGTAGTACCTAGAAAAATAAAGGAACCAATTGGTTTTTTAGGATCTTGTAAACCAGCCCTACTTCTTCTAATGGCATCGGATACAGCTGTGATGGCTTCTTCCTGTCCAATCACACGCTTATGTAATTCACCTTCCAGATGCAATAATTTTTCTCTTTCGGATTGCATCATCTTGCTCACAGGGATCCCAGTTGCCTTGGCTACATTTTCGGCAATATCTTCAGCATCCACTTCCTCCTTCATTAAGCGCTTCCCACTCACGCCTAATTCTTGCAATTGCTTTGTACAGTTCACCAAATTGGTTTCCTCTTCTTTTAATTTACCATATCTAATTTCTGCTACTTTTCCATAGTCTCCATTACGCTCCGCTACTTCTGCCTCTTGTTTTAAACGTTCAATATCCGACTTTGCTTTTTGTACTTTGTCTACAATTTCTTTTTCTTCGGCCCATTTAGCTTTTAATGTATCCTGCTCCACCATCAAATTACTAATATCCACATTCAAGGCCTTTAATTGATCTGGATTGTTCTCTCTTTTAATGGCTTCCCTTTCAATTTCTAACTGACGGATTTGTCTCATTAAAGTATCCAATTCCTCAGGCATGGAATTCATTTCCAATCTCAATTTAGCAGCGCTCTCGTCTATTAAATCAATGGCTTTATCAGGTAAAAAACGATCTGTAATATACCTACTAGACAATTCTACTGCTGCAATAATAGCTTCGTCCTTAATGCGCACATGATGATGTGTTTCATACCTTTCTTTTAATCCTCTTAAAATAGAAATGGCATCCTCTTTAGTTGGTTCATCAATCATTACTTTTTGAAAACGACGCTCTAAAGCTTTATCCTTTTCAAAAAACTTTTGATATTCTGCCAAAGTTGTTGCACCAATTGCTCTTAACTCACCTCTTGCCAATGCTGGCTTTAAAATATTAGCTGCATCCATTGCACCTTCACCTCCACCTGCTCCAACAAGTGTATGAATTTCATCAATAAACAAAATTACTTCTCCTTCACTTGTTGCTACTTCTTTTACTACTCCTTTTAATCTTTCCTCAAACTCTCCTTTATACTTTGCTCCAGCAATTAATTGCCCCATATCCAAAGCGTAAATTATTTTACTCTTTAAATTGTCGGGCACGTCTCCATTTACAATACGCATTGCCAACCCTTCTGCAATAGCTGTTTTACCCACACCAGGCTCACCTACTAAAATAGGATTGTTTTTACTACGACGAGAAAGAATATGCAAGGTTCTTCTAATTTCTTCATCTCGCCCAATTACTGGATCCAACTTCCCCTTGTTAGCTAATTCGTTTAAGTTTTTTGCATACTTAGACAAAGACTGAAACTGTGTTTCCTGAGTTGCAGAATTAACCGTTTCACCTTTTCGTAATTCTTTAATAGCAGTTACCAAACCTTTCTCCGTCAAGCCTGCATCTTTTAATATTTTACCCGAAGCATCATTCACTTGTAGGATGGCAATTAAAATATGTTCAACAGTTACAAATTCATCGCCAAATGTCTTTAATGCTCCATTGGATTTCAACAACACACTATTTAAGTCTCTGCTTACATTAGAAGCTGGCTCTCCAGTCTGTTGCTTTGCCAAAGTTTGAATGAGGTCTTCAATTTTTTGAAGTACCATTGCTGGATTTACATTGTTCTTTTTTAAAAGAAATTCTGTAGAACTATCTTTATCTAGCAAAATTGCTTTTAATAAATGCGCTGTTTCAATGGATGCATTGCTATTATTATAAGCAAGTTGTTGCGCTGCTTGGATAGCTTCCTGCGCTTTAATAGTATATTGATTTAAATTCATAGTATTGGTTATTTACAGTAAGTTATGCGCAAATCAAGCGCCAATCTATGATTTAGGTTAATCTGTCATATAATATATATCAAAACGGAATAAAAGTCAGTCCTATCAAGGTTTTTCTGCTATTTTTACAGCGTGAACCTATATTCAAATACGGAATTTATTAAGGAATTAGCTCAGCAAATGGGCTTTGATTATTGCGGCATTGCAAAAGCCACCGAACTCACTGCTGATGCAAAGCGCTTGGAACAGTGGATAGAAAAGGGATACCATGGAGAAATGTCCTACATGGAAAACAATTTTGAATTGAGAATCGATCCACGCAAATTAGTGCCAGGTGCAAAGTCAGTGATTACTTTTTTAAAAAATTATTACCCTTCCAATGAAGCTATTGAATTAGGCAAAGCACAAGAAGCAAAAATTGCAAAGTATGCTTATGGAGAAGACTATCACGAAGTAATCCGTCAGCAACTTTATGCATTTTTAGACACGGCGCGCGCTATGATTGGCCCAATTGAAGGCAGAGGCTTTGTTGACTCCGCTCCAGTTTTAGAACGTTCATGGGCTCAATTATCCGGTGCAGGTTGGATAGGAAAAAATGGGAATCTAATTAGACATAAAGCAGGATCTTTCTTTTTTATTGCCACTTTAATTGTTGATTTAGAATTAGTATACGACGACCCTTTGCCGAAAGATTATTGTGGGGGTTGCACTAAATGTATTGATGCATGTCCTACACAAGCAATTTTACCTAATAAAACGATTGAGGCTAATCATTGTATTAGTTATTTTACCATTGAGCTAAAGAAAGAAGTAATTGAGACGGATAGACCCTTTAAAGATTGGGCCTTTGGCTGTGACATTTGTCAAGATGTTTGTCCATGGAATAGTTTTAGCAAACCGCACCATGAAAATAAATTTAAGCCGCTCAATGGGTTATTGCAAATGCAAGCAGACGATTGGATGCAAATTGAAGAAACTACTTTTAAAGCAAGGTTTAAGAAATCCCCTTTACTTAGATCCAAATTAAAAGGAATTCAAAGGAATATCCAATTTTTAAAGGAACAGGAAAACAAATAGACTACTTGTTATTTTCTTCCAATAAAAGCTCGCGCAAATTAGCCAATTCCAATTCCATTTTATACCCTAACACTTTTTCATTTAACAGGGTCTGGAATTTTTCCCATGGATACCATTTAACATGCTGCTCAAAGGACCAATGAATTACATAAATACCTGTTTGAAATGGTATCCATTCAAACTTAACTATATAAGGTCTTTGACCTGTAGCAACCCAGTCATAAGTTACAGAAGTATCATTTTTAGAAATTAACTTAATGGTCTGTGTTCCAATATATACAGTACTATCTTTCCATGTAGCTTTATTTTCTTTCCAATCACTCATCCAATACTTCCACTCATTCAGGTCACTTGTATAATGAGCAATCTGCGCCGCATTAGCATTAACTTCTATGGCCCTTGACACAATTACAGTACTAGGAAATAAAGCCGAAATAGCAGTTACAATAGCCCCTAATACAAACAAACTAATGATTACTAATTTTACTAAACGCATACTATTCCCATTTAAATATTTTAAACGCAGCAGCATACACTACTACAATCCAAATTAACAATATCGAAATATCCCCCCATGAATCCATTAAACTATTCCCTTCAAATGATATATCCCGCATTGCATTATTAAAATGCGTCAATGGCAATATTTTACAAAAAGGCTGCATCCATGTAGGAAAGTTGTCAATTGAAAAAAACGTACCCGCCAATAAAAACTGAGGTAAAGTAAAAATGTTAGCCAAAGGAGGAATGGTACTTTCACTTTTAGCCACACCACTTACAATAAATCCAAAACCCATAAATAAAACCAGCGCTATGAAACTCAATGCCATAATACTAGCAAAAGTTACCCAGCCATGTACTAATGTAAATTTAAAAGCATAGTGCCCTATACCTATAATCACTACTGCAGTAATTAATTGAAACAAAACCCTACTTAAAGCTTCTCCTAAAATGATATACAACCTTCTTATAGGCGTAGCATAAAAACGTTTTAATACCAACTGTTGTCTTAAATTAAAAAACAAAAATGCAACCCCAAATACACCCGCACTTAGTAATGAAAATCCCATTTGTCCCGGTAAAATAAAATCAATTGTCCTGTATATTCTACCTGGCACTTGCTGAACCGTATTATTTACAGCAGCAATTGTAGGTGCATTCGGAAAAGCGTTTTGATTAATTTTAGCAATTACAGCATTTAATATAGATTTCACCAATTGTACATTTTGTGGATTAGCAGCTTCGGAACTAATTAAGTTTATGGTATAAGGTGCATTTTGATTCCCAGATTTTTGGATATTAATTAATGCAGTAATGCGCCCTTTAGAAAGTTCACTTTGCATTTTAAGGGTATCGCCCTGCACAAATTTTAAACCTTGTATTTGCCTAATAGCCGTATAAACAGGATTTAAAGTATCCGATTTTGAATCCATGGCCACATTCACGTTAATGTTTCCTCCACTACTCATGAATCCAAAAACCAATATAAAAATCATTGGAAATGCAACACTGAATATAACTGCTGATGGACTTCTAAATGTGGAACGCAAACTAGCTTTGGTAATGGCTAGCATGGCTTTAACCTGACTATATGGACGCATAGAATTATGGATGATTCACTACAAAGATAGGCATTCGCGTTTGTGGTTGGCCCATCATTTGTTTAATGGATTTAATTTGTTGCAAAGTTTGCCATTCGTCTACGCCAATTTCTTGTTGAATGGCTTTTGTCTTAACCTTATCTTCATATCCACTTAAAAGGTCTTCCAAGAACGATTTGTTTTCCGGGTAGGTTTTTAAGCTGTAGCCTTTTAAATGTGCCATTTTTGCAGCAGCAGCAATCGCATCATTTAAATCTCCAATTCTGTCTACTAAACCCACTTTAATTGCATCTGCTCCAATCCAAACACGACCTTGCGCAATAGAATCAATGTATTCAACACTCTTTTTTCTCCCTTGTGCTACCCTTTTCTTAAATGTATAATAAATGCTATCTACCCCAGCTTGCATAAATTTTTGTTCAGTCGCATTCAATGCCCTTGTACTTGTAGGAACATCGGCATAGGTGGAGGTTTTTACTCTATCAAATGTAATACCTAATTTATTTTTCATAAAATCTCCCAAATTAGGGATAACTGAAAAAACACCAATAGATCCTGTAATGGTATTGGCATCTGCATAAATTGAATCTGCGTTACATGAAATATAATATCCTCCCGATGCCGCTAAATTGCCCATACTCACTACAACTGGCTTCTCCTTTTTCAACAAATCAATTTCTCTCCAAATAATATCACTTGCCAACGCACTTCCTCCTGGTGAATTCACTCTTAAAACTACAGCATCAATGGACTTATCATTGCGCATTTTTTGAATCATTAATCTATAGTCATCACTGGCTATGGCTTCCTTTTCATTCTTGCCCATTACAATATCTCCATCTGCATAAATAACTGCAATTTTGCCAGCCCCAGACCCTCTAATGGCTACAGCAGAGGCGTAATCACTTACCCCAATAAATGAAATGTCTTGTTCCTTATTAACATGCATTTTTTTTGCAATTACTTTTTTCACTTGATCATAATAATACAACCCATCTAACAAATGGTGATTCAATGCGTCATTTGCGTTTTGAATTTTACCTTCATCTGACCATGACTTTAAAGAATCTGCATTCAAATTTCTTTGTAGGGAAGCACCTTGAATAAAACTATTATAAACGCCATTCAACCAAATACTAGTTTGCAATTTATTGGCTGGAGACATTTCGGTGTACCTAAATGGCTCGGTTGCACTTTTGAATTTCCCTGCGTAAAAAACCTGTGGTTGAATTTCTAACTTATCTAATAAACCTTTCAAAAACATTGTTTCATAAGAGAACCCAGACCACTCCAATCCTCCTTGAGGATGTGCATATACTTGATTGGCAACATTGGCAATCCAATATCCTTTTTGTGTAATCGTTTCGCCGTATGCGATTATGAATTTATTAGATTGTTTAAAATCCAACAAGGCGGTTCTAATTTCTTCAGAAGCTGCATAACCATTTGGATTTTGATGACATTTTATATAAATACCATGTATGGAAGAATCCGTTTTTGCATGACGAATAAGTGCAATTAACTCCGACAAACTAGGCATCTTCCCTTTCTTTTTATTCAATATCTCTGTTACTGCATCGGATTTTGTTTGTTCAGGAAAGTTTTCTGAAATATCAATCACTAAAACAGAATTAGGGGCAACCAACTTTTCCTCCTCCTTTGACAAACCGGATGCGATACCCACAAGTAAAACAAATCCAATTAATGAGAATATGAATAATGCTAATAAACTAGCAAAAAAGATTTTGAAAAAGGATTTCATGCGAAAAATTAATGGTATTAAAACATTCCCCAAAATAGACTGTCCTAAAATAGGGTAACGCTGTAAAATTATGGATATTTGAGCTACTTTTATAAACCTTCTATGAACAAAGTATACCTATTGATAGGTGGCAATATGGGCGACCGAATGGCAAATTTAAAAATGGCCCTAAATTTGATTGAACAGAAAGCTGGTCATATAACTCAAGTGTCCTCTATTTACGAAACAGAAGCCTGGGGATTTACCAATCAACCTCATTTTTTAAACCAAGCATTATGTTTGAATACCCAAATAGAGGCAACTGATTTAATGAATTGTCTTTTATCGATAGAATCTACAATGGGTAGAGAAAGAACAATTCCATTAGGGCCAAGAACCATAGATATTGATATTATTTATTTTAATGATGCTATAATAGATAATGCATTACTTACAGTCCCTCACCCAAGACTTGCCGATAGGCGATTTGTTTTATTGCCGCTAGCAGAAATTGCTCCAACCTATATGCATCCAATTTTAAACAAAACCAATGCGACATTGTTAGAAGAATGTGGAGATTCTTTGTCTGTGTATAAAAAGTCAAATGATTAAGCAGTTGGCTTACTATATTTGGCCAAGTAGAATAAAAAAATATGAATCATCGTTTTATAGCAATTGAGGGGAATATTGGAGCAGGAAAAACCACGCTTTCACATTTATTATCACAACATTATAATGCAAAATTAGTACTTGAGGAGTTTGCCGAGAATCCATTTTTAACTAAGTTCTACGAAAATCCAAAACAATACGCATTCCCATTAGAACTGTTTTTTTTAGCAGAACGTTTTAAACAACAACAAGACTTAGTAAAAAACAAAGACTTGTTTCAAGAAATAACTATATCCGATTATATTTTTACCAAATGTTTACTTTTTGCAAAAGTGAATTTACCTGAAGAAGAGTTTAGGCTCTATCAAAAAATGTTTGATGTTTTTTATCAGCAATTAACACCACCAGACATTCTTATTTATTTACATGCACCTGTGAATCGTTTGCAAGGAAACATAAAAAAAAGAAACAGAAAGTTTGAGCAAGCCATTCCCGACGAGTACCTTTTTCAAATTCAAGAAACCTATACAAGTTATATTAAGCAACACAATATCAAAACCATTTTTATTGATGCTAGCAATGCAGACTTTTTATACAACGAAGCACATTTTAAAGTAATTACAGATGCGCTTGAAAAAGATTTAGAGGAAGGTCAGCACTATTTTAATTTGCCTTAATTTAGCAATATGGAAACAAGCCAGCCAATAATCAAAAAGGATCCATTTGCAGCCTTAAAAGTAGCAGAATTTAAACACTTGATGATTGGTCGCTTTATGTTTATCATGGGCCTAAGAATGATGGGCACATTGGTTGGATGGTGGATTTATGAATTAACCAACCAACCCTTTGCCATTGGTTTAATTGGCCTTGCAGAAGTAATACCTGCCGTTTCCTTAGCATTATATGCAGGGCATGTTATAGACATAAGTGAAAAACGAAAACTTTTGTTAAGGGGAGTTGTTTTATACTGGGTATGCGCTTTAGGCCTTTTAGGTTTGTCCATTTATAATGACAAGTCAGATCATTCAATACATCATAGCTCACTTATTATTGCTGTTTGTATTTATTTTTTAATTTTCTGTACAGGCATTATCCGTTCCTTTACCGGACCAAGTTTCAATACCATCATTGGAGGAATTATGCCAAAAAATTTATTGCAAAATGCAACAACATGGAGCCAAGGCATTTGGCTTACTGCATCCATTATGGGACATGCTATTGTTGGATTTATCATTGCTGGCTTTGGCCATACTGGCTCATTAGTGGTAGTGGTAAGCCTGGTAAGCTTGGGCTTTATCTTTATTGCTAAAATAAATCCGCAGCCACCTCATGCAGACATTATTATGGATCAAAAGCCAATGGAAAGTGTAAAAGAGGGATTGAGATTTGTTTTTAATACAAAAGAAGTTTTGGGGGCATTGTCATTAGACTTATTTGCAGTTTTATTTGGAGGAGCTGTAGCAATGATTCCTGTGTTTGCAAAAGACATTTTAAATGTTGGGCCCATTGGCTTTGGATGGTTAAATGCAGCTTCTGATATTGGCGCCATATTCATCATCTTTATTATTACATTATTCCCTGTGACGACTGGCCAAGGTAAAAAACTATTACTAGCAGTTGGTGGATTTGGCATTTGCATTATTGTTTTTGCACTTTCCAAAATATTCTGGATTTCTTTTGCCGCACTTGTAATGAGTGGCATTCTAGATGGATTTAGCATGATTGTGCGCGGCACCATTGTACAATTAAAAACACCCGATCATATGCGTGGCAGGGTAATGAGTGTGAATTCCATGTTTATTAATAGTAGCAACGAACTTGGCCAATTTGAAAGCGGGGTTGCTGCCAAATTAATGGGTGTTATACCCTCCGTTGTATTTGGTGGTTCCATGACCCTATTAGTGGTATTTACCACCTGGTTTAAAGCACCTAGTTTAAGAAAAATGGAGTATTAATTATTGGATTGCTAACCTTTTGAAAGTAGCCCAATCATTACGTCGTGCACTGCAGGACAGAACTCTGCATTTTTCATGGTAATTGGAATTCGTTTAAAAAAAACATCCTCATCGGTATAAGGGAATCTTTCACAATCTGATGGCCTATAATCATAGATACTACATGTATTGTCGGGATCTAAAAAAGGACAAGGCTTAGTTTTGACAACATAGTCACCCTCTTTATCCATAGACAAGTATTTTTCAATAAATGCTACTTCCTTCATACCCATCGCCTTGCTAATTCTTTTAATATCTGGCATTTTAAACCTTGGAGAATAGTTTTTGCAGCATCTTGCACAATCCAAGCAATTTATTTTTTCAAAAGCAGCCTCATGCAAATCGGGCAATTGCTTTAAAATAACACGCTTATCCACCCTTTTTAAAAAATTTTGAAATTTTTTAAGGATCTCGGGAGCAGGGGTTTCGTATAAATGTTCAACTAATGGGTCCATAATAGGCTTCAAATGTAAACCTTTTCATGGTCATCCACAAGCTTTCCCCACCCTTCTCAATAGGCTTTATTAACAGTTGTTTATTAAGTATCTTTGTGGCCATTTAAAACCCTTATATATGTTGCAATCGAATACAAGTGGCGCAGAATTTATCAGAAGGCATATTGGACCAAATGACGCTGACACGCAAAAGATGTTGGAAAGCATTGGTTCAAAATCTTTAAACGAATTAATTGAAAAAACGGTTCCTAGTAATATTCGATTAAAAAAACCAATGAATATTCCTGCTGGATTGTCTGAGTTTGAAATGTTGCAATCTATTCAAGCAATTGGAGCTAAAAACATTGTTGCTAAAAACTATATCGGTCAGGGTTATTATGGCACCATTACGCCAAGTGTAATTTTGAGAAATATTTTCGAAAACCCAGGTTGGTACACGCAGTACACTCCCTACCAAGCAGAAATTGCACAAGGCCGTTTAGAAAGTTTATTAAACTACCAAACCATGGTAGCAGATTTAACTGGACTCCCTATTGCGAATGCTTCATTATTAGACGAAGCAACTGCAGCTGCCGAAGCAATGGCAATGATTTTTAATCATGCAAACAAAGCAGATCATATAACACACCCAAAATTATTTGTAGATAGTTCCATATTTTCTCAAACAAAAGATGTTTTAGCTACCCGTGCTAACCCTATCGGCATTCAATTGGTAGAGGGCGACTATCAGTCCACAACTATTGACGGTAATTATTTTGGAGCCATTTTGCAATACCCAAACAGCAAAGGAAGTATTGAAGAATATGAATCATTTATAAACCAAGTTCACCAAGCAGGCGGACTTGTGATTATGATAGCAGATATTTTATCCTTGACTTTATTAAAAAGTCCAGGCGAATTAAATGCGGACGTAGCCGTAGGTAACACACAACGCTTTGGCATTCCAATGGGATTTGGTGGACCTCATGCTGCCTACTTTGCTACAAAGGATGAATTTAAAAGAGGTATGCCTGGACGTTTAATTGGTGTGAGCGTGGATGCACAAGGCAATCGTGCTTTAAGAATGGCATTACAAACACGCGAGCAACACATTAAGAGAGAAAAAGCAACTTCCAATATTTGTACTGCACAAGCATTACTTGCCAATATGTCTGTAATGTATGCGGTATATCATGGACCTGCTGGATTAAAAAAGATTGCCGAAAAAGTGCATGGATTAGCACAAAGCTTGGATCAACAATTGCAATCATTAGGTATACAACAAGTAAATGCATTTTATTTTGACACTTTATTAGTGAATGGTTTTGATGCAGCTGCTTTACAAAAATTAGCTACTGCTGATGACATTAATTTTAATTACTTTAAAGATGGCAGCGTAAGTATTACCATTGACGAAACAACTTCGACATCGGATATTCAAAACATAGTTGCTTTATTTGAAAAATTAACTGGCAAGAAAGCAGATGCTGTAAATGCAACGGTAAAGAATGCAAGCATTCAACCTTCTTTGGTTAGAACTTCAAAATATTTATTACACCCTGTATTTAATACCCATCATAGTGAAACGCAGATGATGCGTTATATTAAACATCTTGAAAACAAGGATCTTTCCTTAAACACAAGTATGATAAGCTTGGGTAGCTGTACTATGAAATTAAATGCGGCAACTGAAATGATTCCTGTAAGCTGGCCTGCATTTAGCAATATACACCCATTTGCACCTAGTCATCAAACATTGGGCTATCAAGCATTAGCAAAAGAATTAAGTGAGTACTTGTGTGAGACTACTGGATTTACTGCATGTAGTTTACAACCTAATAGTGGTGCACAAGGTGAGTATGCTGGCTTATTAACCATTCGTTCTTATCACAAAGCACGCAATGAAGCACATAGAAATATTGTTTTAATTCCTATTAGTGCTCACGGAACCAATCCTGCAAGCGCTGTGATGGCAGGTTTTAAAGTGGTGGTTGTTGCTTGTGATGCTGCTGGCAATATTGATGTTGAAGACTTAAAAGCAAAAGCAGCATTACACAAAGATAATCTAGGCGCATTGATGGTTACTTATCCAAGCACTCACGGTGTGTTTGAAGAAACAATCATCGATATTTGCCAAACCATACACGACTTTGGTGGCTTAGTGTATATGGATGGTGCCAACATGAATGCACAAGTGGGTTTAACTAGCCCTGGCAATATTGGTGCCGATGTATGTCACTTAAACTTGCATAAAACATTTGCTATCCCTCACGGTGGAGGAGGTCCTGGCATGGGTCCTATTTGTGTAAATGATAAATTAGCACCTTACTTACCAGGCCATAACAATAATGGCAATGGCGCGAATGCAGTAAGCGCAGCACCTTTAGGTTCGGCTAGTATTTTATTAATTAGTTATGCATATATTAAAATGTTGGGTGCAGAAGGCTTAACGCTTTCTACGGCCTACGCTATTATGAATGCAAATTATATGAAGTCAAGATTAGAAAAACACTACAACATTTTATACGCTGGCAAAAACGGAACCTGTGCTCATGAATTCATCATTGACTTAAGGCCATTTAAAGCGAGTGCGGGGATTGAAGCTGAGGACGTTGCAAAGCGTTTAATTGACTATGGTTTCCACGCGCCAACAGTAAGCTTCCCAGTTGCAGGCACAATTATGATTGAACCAACTGAAAGTGAAGACAAGGCAGAATTAGATCGTTTTTGCGATGCGCTCATTGGCATATACAATGAAATTAAAGCAATTGAAAATGGACAATTAGACAAGACTGATAACCCATTAAAAAATGCACCTCATACTCAAAAAGTAATTTGTGCGGAAGAATGGAATCATGCATACTCAAGACAAACGGCTGCTTTCCCATTAGCTTATGTTCAAGAAAACAAATTCTGGCCTACAGTGGCTAGGGTAAACAATACGTATGGCGATAGAAATTTGATTTGCACTTGTGAGCCTGTTGCATCTTACGCTTAGGATCTACACAAACATTCAAATCATAAAAAAGCCTCGTTCATAATGGACGAGGCTTTTTTTATTATCTAGCATCAGTTACTACTGTTGTTCGTTGCGTATTATTTAACATGAATTCATATAAACCAATTATCTTTTCCTTGTCCTTTATAACAATATTTAATTTTTCAAGGTCCGACTCCAATGATTTTAATTTCCTGTTCCCTAACTCATACCGCATGGTGTATTCATTCAGTTCAACGGAATTAGCACTCAGTTTTGATTCAGCTTCCACTTCTAATATCATTTCCCCCTCTCCAGTTAGCACCCATAAAATATTGAGCTCGGGGTAATGAGTGTGGATTTTAATAAGGATATCCGAACCAACTGAACCTAAATTCTTTAATTGTTTCGAATAATAACCATTTGACAAATGAATTTTTCTTTCAAAAGAATGAGGAGAAATTGATCTGAATTGTAAATACATGGCGATTCTTTCAATTGCTTTCATAAGTATTAGTTTTAATAATGATATAACATATCCAATATTAAAACCTATTGACAAGCTATTGAAAATACTTAGGCCTCATTTTATAGGCACTTAGGCCTCATTTTTTCAGATCATTATTGCTTCTCACTTAATTCCAGCCATCTTAATTCAGCGGTTTCTAATTCCAAATTTAAATTAGCAAGCGCCTCACTAAGCGACAATACTTCTTCATATTTTAAATCGGGATTATTTAATTTCAAAACGAGTGCTTCTTTTTTTGCTTCTAATTGAGGCATATTTTTATTCAAATTTTCCAGCTCTAATTTTTCTTTGTAAGTCATCTTTTCAGCTACTTTCTTTTCTGCATTTACAGTTGCAATTTCAACTGGCTTTTCCACCACAACAGCTGAGTGCTCTTTAGCAGTACTGATATCTGAACTTACTGAAGCATAGCTTTGTTTTGACTTTTCTAAAATTCTAAACTGAGTATAGTTGCCAGGATAATCTCGAATTACACCATTCCCTTCAAAAATAAATAAGTGATCCACCAACTTATCCATAAAATACCTGTCATGTGAAACCAATAAAACACAACCCGCATAGTCTAATAAAAATTGTTCTAAAACTGCGAGTGTTGGCAAATCCAAATCATTTGTAGGCTCATCCAGTATAAGGAAATTAGGATTCTTAAATAATATAGTCAATAATTGCAGGCGTTTTTTTTCACCTCCACTCAAAGCACTTAAATAAGTGTATTGTTTGTCGGGTGTAAATAAAAATAATTCAAGAAACTGTGCTGCACTTAAGGACCCTCCACTTGCTAATGGGAATTGCTCTGCAAAAGTTTTTAAATACTCAATAACACGCATGTCTTTTTTATACACTAACCCCTCTTGTGAAAAATGTCCAAATACAATTGTCTCCCCTACATTTATCTTCCCACTATCCGGCTGTGTGATTCCTTGTAATATTTGAAGAAAGGTAGATTTCCCAACCCCATTTTTACCAACAATGCCAATGCGTTCTCCTTTACTAAATGTATAATCAAAACCTTTCAAAACTACTAAGTCTCCATAAGACTTATATACTTTTTTAGCTTCAATAATTTTACCACCTAATCGCGTCATCTTCATATCCAGTTGCAAATTAGTGTCGTCTATTTTTTGTTTTGCTTTAGCTTCTACCTCATAGAAATTATCCTGCCTACTCTTACTCTTAGTGGTTCTTGCCTTTGGCTGTTTACGCATCCACTCCAACTCTTTCCTGAAAGTATTTTTTGCTTTATCTATACTTGCTTGTTCCGATTCAATGCGCGCAGCTTTCTTTTCTAAATAATTTTCATAATCTCCTTTATAACTATACAACTTCTCTCTTTCTAATTCCCAAATTTCATCTGTAACTGCTTCTAAAAAATACCTATCGTGTGAAACCAGTAACAATGTTACCTTCTCTTGTTCTAAGTAATTTTCTAGCCACTCAATCATATTTAAATCCAAATGGTTAGTAGGCTCATCCATTAACAATAATACATGCTTAGGCTCAAAACCAATTTGAATTAATGTTTTTGCTAAAGAAACACGTTTACGCTGCCCGCCACTTAGTTTTGAAACAGGTTGTTCTAAATGATGAATATTTAATTGTGTTAAAATGGTTTTCACCTTAGACTCAAAATCCCAGGCATTGTTCTCCTCCATTTCCATAATGGAATTGGTAATCAAATCCTCATCTTCTGTTTCCATCGCCATCTCGTAATTACTAATTGCCTTCATAATAGGATGATCCTGATTAAAAAGGTTTTGTGTAACGGTAGCCGTTTCTATAAATTGAGGGTCCTGTTCAAACATCACCAAATGAACATCCTTATGTATTTTACAAGTGCCTGCATCAGGATGTTCCTTACCAGACAAGATGCGCAGTAAAGTGCTCTTACCAACGCCATTTCGTGCAATTAAGGCAATTCTATCCCCTTCGTTTATATTAAAACTAATGCCCTTAAAAAGGGGGGTAATCCCATAACTTTTAGTCAATCCTTCTACTGATACATAATGCATGGCGCAAAGATAAGTAGCAAGTGCAAGGAAGCCGTATTTTATTGTACTTTTGTCCTCGACAAACTTAAATAGTTTAAAGATGAAGCATTTTGAGGTCCCTACTGGCTATCGCAGCAGCTTAATTACTGCCATAAAGCAGAAAAGAAAAGCAGATGATAAATTAAAAAAAGATTTTAGCCCAACCTTATTGGACCTTGGCAATGTGCAATTTTATTTAGCACGCCATTTTGGTTTTTGCTATGGAGTTGAAAACGCAATTGATATTGCGTATAAAACAATTCAAGAAAACAAAGGGAAAAATATTTTTTTACTGAGTGAGATGATTCACAACCCTCAAGTAAATGCCGATTTAATTCAAAAAGGAGTACGCTTTTTACACGACACCAATGGCAATGCCATTATTCCTTTAGAAGAATTGAACGCAAACGACATAGTAATGATTCCGGCATTTGGAACTACTTTAGAATTAGAAGCCATCATTACTGCTAAAGGAATCCAAATTCAAAAATACAATACCACTTGTCCTTTTGTTGAAAAGGTATGGAACCGAAGTGAACAAATTGCAAAAAAAGGTTACTCTATTATTATTCATGGAAAACCAAAGCATGAAGAAACAAGAGCCACTTTTTCTCATGCTGCAGCCAATACACCTACGCTTATTGTAAACGACATGGAAGACACCAAAATGCTTGGCGCTTTTATTTTGGGTGAAATAAGCATAGATACATTCAATAAACATTTTACCAATAGATGTTCAAAGGGATTCAATCCAACCCAAGATTTAGATAAAATAGGTGTTGTTAATCAAACTACTCAATTAGCTACAGACACACAAGCTATTTCTGATTACTTAAAAGAAGTGATGCTAAAAAAATATGGGGCAGAAAACATAAGCGACCATTTTGCGGATACCCGTGATACGCTTTGTTATGCCACTAATGACAATCAGTCTGCTGTTATTGGCTTGTTAGCAACCGAAGCAGACTTCGCAATTGTAATGGGCGGAAAAAATAGCAGCAACAGTTCTCACTTGGTAGAATTATGCGAACAAAAATTGCCTACTTATTTTATTGACGATGCCATTAAACTTATTAGTGCGCATCAAATCATAAAAACGGATTGGAAATCTAAGGAGTCGATTAATGTTGAGAACTATATACCTAAAAAAGAAGTCGTTAAGATTTTAATGACTAGCGGGGCGAGTTGTCCCGACTCAGTTGTAGAATCTGTCATTAGAAAAATTGCATTCTTTTTTGATAAAGAAGCAGCGCTTGAATCATTAATTGCAAAATGGGAAGCTAGTTAATTGAGCTATTTATCCATTTTGAATAGCAATTCTTTCTTTGGCCCATTTTAGCGCTATTTCAAATTGCTCCTCCCTGCTAATATGACTATTGTCAAGCACTAATGCATCGTCAGCTTGCTTTAGAGGGCTATGCGCTCTTGTGCTATCAATTAAATCACGGTGCTGTAAATTTTCGGCAACCTCTTCTAAAGTAATATCAGGATTCGTTGCTTGCAATTCTAGAAAGCGACGATTCGCCCTTATTGCAGGCTGTGCAGTTACAAATATTTTCAATGCTGCATTTGGAAACACAACAGTACCAATATCGCGACCATCCATTACAATGCCTTTTTGTCTACCCATCGCTTGCTGTTGAGCAACCGCAAAGTCTCTAACTGCTGCAATGGCTGCCACTTCACTTACTTTAGCACTTACACTCATTTCACGAATTAATAACTCTACATTTTCTCCGTTTAAAAACATATCGCTTTTAAGTGTGGCGGGATTGTATTCAAAATGTAACTGAATATGATTCAATGCTTGTTCAATGGCTATTGGGTTGTCAAAAGCAATTCCATTTCTTAAAAAGTATAAAGCAATAGCGCGATACATTGCTCCAGTATCTATAAAGACATATTCCAACTTTGCGGCTAAAGCTTTTGCTAAAGTACTTTTACCACAAGATGAAAACCCGTCAATGGCAATAATTATTTTATTGGACATGTATAAAAATTAGGATACTGTGATGGTTTGAGTTTTAGGAAGATTGGCATTACGAATGGCAATTTGTCTTACTGCTTGTGAAACAACTGCTCTTAATGCTTCTTTTGAAATTTCATCCTCACCCACCATTGCTGGCACGCCTGCATCACCACCTTCACGAATTGATTGCACTAGTGGCACTTGTCCCAAGAAAGGCAAATCGTATTCTGATGCTAAATTCATTCCTCCATCTTTTCCAAATAAGTAATATTTATTATTAGGTAATTCAGCTGGAGTGAAATAAGCCATGTTTTCAATCAGACCAATAATAGGCACTTTTACATTTGCTTGACCAAACATTGCAATGGCTTTCTTAGCATCTGCCAAGGCTACACTTTGTGGAGTAGTTACAATTACAACGCCAGTAACCGGCACTGTCTGCATGATGGTCAAATGAATATCTCCTGTGCCCGGTGGCATATCTATCACTAAATAGTCTAACTCACCCCAATCCACATCCGTAATAAACTGACGTATTGCACTACTAGCCATTGGACCTCTCCAAACCACTGCATCTTTTTCATCAACTAACAAACCAATACTCATTAAGCTAATGCCATATTTTTCTAATGGCAAAATTATGCCTTCTCCGTTTGCGTCTTTCATTAAAGGCCTTTGTCCTCTAACCCCAAACATAATAGGAACACTCGGACCATAAATATCCGCGTCCATTAAACCCACTTTAGCACCCCCCTCGGCCAATGCCAAGGCAAGGTTAGCAGAAACCGTGCTTTTACCTACACCCCCTTTACCACTCACAACAGCAATAATATTTTTCACTTTGGATAGAATTGCATCATCTACCTTTCTTGTAGTACTAGTATTTGACGTAAATCCTACAGTCACCACTGCTTCTTTATTCACCAATAATTTAATTGCATTTTCACAGGCATTTTTCATCATGTCTTTCATTGGACATGCCGGCGTAGTGAGTACAATTGTAAAACCTACATTATTCCCATCAATCTTTAAATCTTGAATCATATTTAAAGTCACTAAATCCTTACCTAAATCGGGTTCTTGCACATTACTTAGCGCTTTGAGTACTTCAGCTTCTGTCATTTTGGAAGTTTTTGTTAAAAAGATAAAAACACAGGCAAAGTTAACTTATGCAATCCTTATTTTAGCAAAAAATTCAACCTTCTGGCTTAATTTTGTAACCACATGAAAAAGACGTTCATATTCATTTTAATAGTTATGCTAGGCCTAGCCAATAAGCCTTTAATTGCCCAACAAAATCCTTCAGCCAACACTAATATTTATCGCGACTCAGTGGTGCAATTATATGGTGTGGTAATGACTGCAGATAGCCTAAAGGCAATTCCATATGCAAGTATTGTGGTTAAAAACAAAGGACGCGGAACCATTACAAATAATGATGGGGTATTTTCAATTGCCGTTAACAAAGGAGAGCACATAACTTTCACATGCATTGGCTTTAAAGACAGAACAATATTAATTCCTAAAAATTTGGAAGGCAATCAATATAGTGTTATTCAATTAATGGTAAATGATACTAATTTTTTGCCTGCAACTATATTAAAGCCAAGACCTACCCGTGCACAATTTGAAAGAGATTTTGTTAATGCAAAAGTAGATGATGACTTATACGAAACTGCTAGGAAAAACACAAGTGAAAGCCAAAAACGAATAATACTTGCTAGCTTACCACGCGACGGCAAAGAAGCAGTAGGTGCTTCATTAACTAATCAAGCTTCCAAATATTATTACTCCGGCCAACTACCTCCAATGAATATTTTAAACCCGGCAGCTTGGAAAAGCTTTATTGATTCATGGAAAAGAGGAGATTATAAATCTAAAAATTAGTTGCTTTACTATTTAAATTTATTTCATGAAAAAGATTGCAGTAATTGGAGCAGGCACAATGGGGAACGGCATAGCACACGTGTTTGCCCAAAAAGGGTTTCAGGTACATTTAATCGATACCCAAAAAGCTGCATTAGACAAAGCCATTATTACTATAGAGAAAAATTTAGATAGGCAAATAAATAAGGGTACAATCAGTGCCGAAGACAAAGCACATACTTTACATAGAATAGCCAATTTTACTTCCATTGAATTAGGTGTGACAGATGTAGACTTAATTGTTGAAGCCGCAACAGAAAATAGCGAAATAAAGAAAAGCATTTTCAAACAAATGGATCAGTTTGCAAAACCTGAATGCATTTTAGCTACAAACACATCCTCTATTTCCATTGCACAACTTGCACAGGTTACTAAAAGACCAGGCAAGGTAATTGGCATGCATTTTATGAATCCTGTACCTGTAATGAAATTGGTGGAAATTATTAACGGCGCCCAAACTGAGCTTACAACTTCTAATGCCATCGTTGCGCTCACAAAAACAATTGATAAAATTCCATGTGTAGTAAAAGACGCTCCAGGATTTATTGCGAATCGCATTTTAATGCCCATGATTAATGAGGCCATTTATGCTTTCTCCGAGGGCATTAGTGATGCCAACACCATTGACCAAATTATGAAATTAGGTATGGCGCATCCAATGGGACCTTTACAGTTAGCTGACTATATTGGCCTTGATGTTTGTAAAAACATTTTAGATATTATGCATGAAGGATTTAAGCATGAAAAATATGCCCCCTGTCCCCTATTGGTTGAAATGGTAAATGCAGGAAAATTAGGTGTTAAAACAGGAGAGGGTTTTTACAAATACTAGCTCCAATTTCAATAGCTTGATAATAGACAATTTTAATAAACACAACCAATTAGACTACCAATGCAGTCTTATAAGTAACCCCTTGTAAGTCATCTATCTTATTTAAAACTTCTTCTAATCTGTGTTTGGGTACTCCAATTTTTAGCTCAACAAACAACTGAGCAACCTGCTCTACCACCGAACAATTGTATTGTTTTACAATCATCATAACTTCATTCATTTGATGATAGTCAAAATTAAGCTCATAAGCAATTTCTACAGGCTTTTGTACTATAGGTGATAATTGCAAAGCCAATGAAGTTGCTGTTTTATAAGCATTAATTAAACCGGGCACACCCAATAAAGTACCTCCAAAATAGCGCACAACAACAACCATTATATTTGTGAGTTGCTTACTATCAATTTGCCCTAAGATAGGCCTCCCTGCCGATCCAGCCGGTTCTCCGTCATCACTTACCCTAAATGTAGCTCCATCAATGCCTATTCGGTATGCCAAACAATGATGTACCGCTTTGGGATGTTCTTTTTTTAATTGCGCTAACTGTTTTTTACATGCATCAATATTGAGCACGGGAAAACTGTAGGCAAGAAACTTGCTTCCCCTGTCTTTAAATTCTGCAACCGCTGGCTGCTCAATTGTATTGTAAAAAAAAGGATCCATTAATTTATAATACCAGTATAATGTTAAATAATAACCCCGCAAAGCTAACTCATAATGATCAATCATTTGTAACATTGCAGTATGAGTTTACAAGCACTTAAACAAAGTTTCAAACAAGCTTTAGCAAGCCAATACGAAAGCATAGAATTAAACAGCTTATTGTCCATACTTTTTGAACACCTTACTGGCTGGAATCAATTGCAACAAGTATTACACAAGGATGATTTGCTTGATAACCAAAAAATAACTGAATTGCAAAATGCACTTGAAAATCTAAAAGAGGGCAAACCCATACAATATATTACTGGCAAAGCTTGGTTTATGGGCAATGAATATAAAGTAGATGAAAATGTATTAATACCTAGACCAGAAACTGAAGAATTAGTAGACTGGATAATTGAGTATGCGCAAATTATAGACAAGCCCTTGCAAATATTAGACATTGGTACAGGGACGGGCTGTATACCAATTTCATTAAAATTAGTATTGCCTAATTGTATAATCACAGCCTTGGATATTAGCGAAGGCGCATTAAATATTGCTAAACAGAATGCCCATCATTTAAATGCGGAAATTAATTGGCTACAGGAAGATATTTTAAACACCACCTATCTTCCCAATAAATATGATATCATAGTTAGCAACCCACCTTATATTCCCTATAAAGAAAATGTAAATATGCAGGTGCAGGTAAAAAACTTCGAGCCTAATATTGCATTATTTGTAACTGACCAGGATCCACTTATTTTTTATAGAACAATTGCAAGATTAGGCAAACAATATTTGAACCCCAATGGCCAATTGTTTTTTGAAATGCACTATGATCAAGGCAAAGCGCTTTTAGCACTATTTGACGAAATGGGTTACAGTGCTGAATTACGTCAAGACATGTTTGGAAAAGACAGAATGCTAAGAGCTAGCTTAAAAAAATAAACCCTGTATTGAATATATAAAATTAGTGCGTTGGATCAACTGCAACAACAGGCGTTGCGCCTAATTGTTTTACAATTTGCATTACTTGAATTGTCACACCTAATTTAGCAACACTATCTCCATTTATTACAACCGATGGCTTTTCAGTTTCTTTATCTAGGAAAGTTTTTAATTGACTAGACAAAGAATCAATTACTACAGGTGTTGACCCAATAAATAAATGCTGATCCTTGTCAATCGTAACAACCACTGTTTGCTTTGCTTTCGTATCGCTTGAGGATTTAGGATTGGATACCTTAATTACATTTGGATTAGCCAATGTAGACACTATCAAGAAAAATAGGAGTAGAATGAACAAAATATCATTCAACGCACCAGTATGTACTTCGGGCTGATCTCTTAATCGCTTTCTTAAGTTCATATAATTAATTATGAATGCGTTGTTTCTTGTAAAATATCTAAAAAGTCTGCGCTTGCCACTTCCATCTTATTCGCTGTTTTATCTATTTGCGTTGACAAATAATTATGACCCACATATGCAATCAAGCCAATTATCAAACCTGTAGCTGAAGTAATCATTTTTGTATATATACCTCCCGCAATAGTGTTTAAGGTATACTCACCTGTTGATGCAATACCATAAAACAATTGAACCATTCCTACTATTGTTCCCAAAAATCCAAACATGGGGGCAATACCAGCCACCAATGATAAAATATTTAAGTTACGCTCCATAGAATACATTTCTAATCTGCCTACATTCTCCATACTTTTCTCAATAGCATCTAAGGGCTTGCCCATTCTCATTACGCCCTTTTCAATCATTCTAGCAACTGGATTGTCTGTGTTTTTTGCAAAGCTTTTAGCAGCAGCGACATTGCCTGACAATAAATTATCTTTTATGATAAGCATGAATTTGGGGTCTATCGCACCTGCTTTTTTAATAGCTAGCATTCGTTCAATAAACACAAATATTGCAATTACCAATAAGGTATATAAAGGATACATAATCCATCCCCCTTTTTGAAGCAAGCTTAACAAAGAAATTTTATTTTCAGCAACGTCTAACAAAAACAACATATAGTTTAATTTATTTTTAAAGTTAAATTATTTCTACCAAATTCACCAATACTTCTACTGCCTTTACCATATCTCTAACACCAATCCATTCATGTCTACTATGAATAGCTTGCATTCCTGTAAATATATTAGGTGTTGGCAATCCCATAAAACTCATCCTACTGCCATCTGTACCACCTCTAATAGGACTCACAATTGGCGTAACACCAGCAAGCTCATAAGCTTTTAGCGCCCTATTCACAATTTCAGGATGCTCGTCAATTACCTCTCGCATGTTTCTATACTGTTCTGTAATTTCCATATTTAATTTAGCCTTTGCGTAATCCGGATTTGACTGAATTACCTCCTGTGCAATTTTAAATAATCTTTCAGAGTGCTTTTTTAATTGATTGGTATCAAAATCCCTCACCAAAAACTCAATCCTGGCTTTTTCTGCACCTCCTTCAATGTGATTGGGATGAATGAACCCCTCTCTTTGTTCAGTATATTCAGGACACCACTCTTTCTTAGGCAATGCTCCTACTATTTCAGCTGCAATTTTAATTGCATTTTGCATTACCCCTTTTGCAGCACCAGGATGTGCAATCACGCCTTCAATATGGAGTATTAAATAATCGGCGCTAAATGTTTCCATTTCAAAACTTCCTAACGCTCCTCCATCTAATGTGTAGCCATAATTTGCACCAAGTTTTTTTAAATCTAAATGTTCAGTCCCTCTTCCTACTTCTTCATCGGGGGTGAATAATATTTTAACGGGACCATGCTGAATGGATTGGTTTTCCATTAAATATTTTGCCAGCTCCATGATAATCGTAACCCCCGCCTTGTCATCCGCTCCTAATAATGTTTTACCAGAAGCTGTTATAATTGAATCCCCAATAAACTCTTTTAAATAGGGATAGTCTTCCGTCTTTATTATTTGACTTGGGTCATCGGGCAATACAATGGGCGCACCTTGATAATTTTGGTGTAAGATTGGCTTCACATTGGTGCCACTACAATCGGGGGCAGTATCTACATGCGCACAAAAACAAATCACAGGCACTTCCTTATTATCTAAACCCAGTATAGTTGCATCATAATTTGCCGGAATTGTTGCCATCACATATCCATAAGCATCCAAATGCACATCTTCAATGCCAAATCCCTGCATCTCTTTGACTAATAATTGCGATAAATTTTTCTGTTTTTCAGTAGAAGGAAATGAATTACTATTTGGATCACTTTGCGTATCTATTTGCACATAACGCATAAACCTTTCTGCCACCTGTAATGCTTGCAATGCCATAAATTATTAATTAAAATAAGCTAGAAAAAACTGAAGGTAATTTGAATTTTGCGAATAAAAAAAGGCGCTCCAATATTTTGGAACGCCTTAACAAATAATACGAATTAATACACTATAATAGTAAAGAACTTATTTAAAAATTATAGTTCTAAAATTCAGTGATGATCTTAGAAGGAGTATCAATATTTACCAATTCTAAATCAAAAATTAAATCTTGTCCAGCTAAAGCATGATTTGCATCTAATACAACTACTTCTTCTTTCACTTCCACAACAATTACTTGGAATTGTTGTCCTTGACCATTATTCATAGTTAATGCCATGCCTACCTCTGGGTTTAAATCCGGAGGAAATTGTGTTTTTGGAAATTCAACAATCATTTCTGGTTGTTTAGGGCCGTATGCTTCCATAAATGGAATGTTGATTGTTTTCTTTTCGCCTACCGTCATACCTAATACTCCGTTATCAAAACCAGGAATCACCATCCCGCTTCCAACTTCGAATTCCAATGGCGCTCTTCCTTTTGAAGAGTCAAAAATTTCACCATTAGTTAATGTACCATGATAATGCACTTGAATGGTATCTCCTTTTGTTACTTGTTGCATATTGTATTTTTTAAATAAAGCACCTATAAGGGTGCAAAGGGCAAAAATACATAATTATGCCAGATAAACTAACTTTGCAGCATGAACAAAAAGCCAAGAATTGTTTTTATGGGTACCCCTGCCTTTGCGGTGGCCTCGCTGAGCGCTTTATTAGATGCCAAAATGAATGTTGTTGGAGTAGTTACAGCCCCCGATAAGCCTGGTGGTAGAGGTATGCAGCTTCAACAAAGCGCAGTAAAGCAATTTGCACTTGCACACAATCTACCCCTTTTACAACCCGAAAAACTGAAGGCTCCTGAATTTTTTGAAGCGCTTAGTGCTTGGAAACCAGACTTACAAGTTGTTGTGGCTTTTAGAATGCTACCCGAAAAAATATGGTCCTTCCCGCCAATGGGCACTTTGAATGTGCATGGCTCCTTACTGCCACAGTATCGTGGAGCAGCACCAATTAATTGGGCCATCATAAATGGGGAAATGGAAACAGGCGTAACTACTTTTCAATTGCAACATGCTATTGACACAGGGGATATTTTACTTCAGGAACGTATTCCAATTGCTGAAAATATGACTGCGGGCGAGTTACACGACAATATGATGATTGTTGGCGCCAATTTACTCGTAAAAACCTTAGACGGTTTAGTAAATGGAACTATTTTATCTGTTCCTCAAAAAGAAGTTGCTGACGAAAGTCTAATTAAACATGCACCTAAAATATTTACCAAGGACTGCGAAATAAATTGGGAAGCACCAGTACAAACTATTCACAATCATATTCGTGGCTTAGCTCCATTTCCTGGTGCAATCACAAAAGTAGATGGCAAGATTGTAAAACTATACAGTACAACTATACTACGTGACCAACCCAAAGAAGCACCTGGCACTTTTGTAACTGATGGTAAAAACTTTGCAAAATTTGCCTGCAAGGACGGATGGCTTGTTTTAAATGATATCCAATGGGAAGGGAAAAAGAGAATGCCAATTACAGATTTTCTGAGAGGATACAGAATGCCTAGTTAATCATTTAGTTCGCCAAGACTTTATTAAATTCATCTGCAGCTACAATTCCTGTTTTCCTCCACACTTCTCTTCCATTTTTATAAATGATAAAAGTAGGCAGGCTTTCAAATTGAACATGCTTCATAACATCTAAATCAACGCCGCCGTCCACTGACAAGAAATAGAGTTTACCAGCATACTTGGCTTTAATTTGATCAATTGTTGGCAACATTTTACGACAAGGTGGACACCAAGTTGCACCAATATCTACCAAAACTAATTTGTTGTCTTTAATAACTTTATCAAAATCTAAAACACGCATTTGTGTTTTATTGGCATCTCCTTCAACCGGCAAGCCATTCATCTTCCAATTACTAATTCCTCCTTCTAAATTGATGACCTTAAAGCCCTTATTCATTAAATAAGCTTGTGCAGCAGCACTTCTACCCCCTGCCTGACAGTACACATAAACTGTCTTGTTCTTATCTAAATGTTGTGTGCGATTTTCGAATTCATTTTGATCATTCCAATTGGCTTGTAATGCATTGGCAATATGACCTCCCTGAAATTCTCCAGCCGTTCGCACATCTAATAATTGTGTATTAGGGTTATTGACTACTAACCGAAACTCCTTTGCAGAAAGGGTTGTAGCAGCACTGGATTGCGCTATTGCACTGTTATTATTAACTGAATTCTGTTGAGCACAGCTCACAAAAAAAAGTGCCATTGAAAAAAGACATGCACAAAATTTACACTTCATAAAAAAAAGATTAATACGTAACTGAGACTTGGAATGTCTTATTAGTGATGCCTAAAATTGCAACAGCTGCATCATTTAAACGGTATTGAACTGCATTACCAACTTCGGGTAATACATTAATTACTTTTGCACAAATACTTTTTAAATCGGCAGTTGTAATTCTTACAATTGTACCTACAGGAAGCTGATTGGTAAGCACATAAAATTTCTTGTCCTCCCAACCACTTATACTTTTAAACACTGCAGCAGTTCCTTCTAATGTTTGAAAAGAAGCCGCTTTTTTTTGTGCCGCAAACATGGAAGCAAAATAACCTTCTTCGTCTTCCTTTTTTACATTGGCAAAAATAGTTTTATGTACACTATCACTTATTCTAGACTTTTCTTTGTTTTGAGCAATCATCTGCAAGGGTGCAGCAATTACTTTTTCGCCATTTTCATTTAGGGCTTGTTCCGTTTTTGTATACTCAACTTCTTTTGAGACAGTCTTCTTTCCTTTCTTTTTACTTTGCTTCCCCTTTGTTTTTTTTCTTCCATCAGCCAATTTTGCAGCTCCTCGTTTAGAAGCAGATTTTGTCGTATGCTTTGCACTTGCATGCACAGTCTGCTTTTTAGCCGATTTATGCTTTGCCGCAAAAGCGGTATCATTGGCCATAAGTCCAACAATCAACAATAAAGAAATCATCCACTTTTTAAACATGTGGCAAAGGTACAAAAATGGATTGCAAAGAAAAAGATAAAAAATTGAATTAAATTTTATTTTAATGCATAAATACTAGTATTTCAGTATCCTCCATTCAGTAGGGTAGTAATTATTTGACCTATTGGGAAGCAACTTTGCCCATCCTAACCTAATATTTTGAAAACAGACCACCTGCCAACCTTTTCCTCCCTCTAAGACAAGATCAGCTCTTCTTAAATACTGTAAGGCTGTTTCCTCATCAACATGGATACTGCCATAGGGTAAATTTTTCCAGTCGCTCATTGCTAATGCATGCGCTGGTATTAAATCCTTGCCTTTAATTTCTCCAATGGACATGCCCATTTTTTTTACATATAAATTTTTAAGCAAAGCTTTAATATTCAATTCAAAATAGGAAGGAACCGCTAACATTATATTTTGATGATTAATTAAAATATAGTTTTCAGGCAAATCAAAATGAGCACTGACAAAAGCTTGCTCTTGTTTTGATAGGAGCGTCCATTTGAAATCATCTGGGTAATATCCAACACTACCGGCATTGACTTTTTGAAAAACACATACAAAAAAACCTTCCCCTTTTATTTTATCTGGATAAAACCTAAATCCCTTTGCTTTATGCAATGGACTTTCACAAGCAATAATATTCCAGTCAGTTGGAGGATTCAATGCAATGTTTTGCATTCCAGGCATTGAGCCAATAAAGTCCATCATCTTTTCATCTTCTTCAAAAGAATAAGAGCAGGTAGAATAAATTAAATATCCACCTTCCTTTAATGCATCTAAACTATCTTCTAAAATTCTTGTTTGTCTTGTACTACAATGCTGCACACTTTCTTCACTCCATTCATTTATTGCATCAGGATCTTTTCTGAATAACCCACTACCGCTGCATGGCGCATCCACAACCATTAAATCAAAAAAATTAGGGATTGCTTTAAAATGAGATGGGTCATTTTGTGTAACAACTACTCCATCCGTCCCCCACTTTGTTATGTTTTCAACTAATATTGCATTGCGTGATTTAATGGTTTCATTTGCTACAACCAATCCTTTCTTAAAATAGCTTGCTAGCAAAGTAGATTTACCCCCTGGTGCTGCACATAAATCCAATACAATTTTGCCTTCTGGATGAGGTATAACTTGCTCTATGATGTATTGAATAAACATACTACTAGCCTCTTGTACATAATACGCCCCTGCATGCCATAAGGGATCTGTTACAAAAAAAGGTCGCTCTGATAAGTATTTCCCATTTGCACACCAAGGAATTGGCTGTACATGATTTAAAAATTTGTGCTGATTGTAGTCAAATGGTTTTGCTGGATTTAATCTTAGCGATGTTACCTGCTCTCCTAGCTCATGCACACGCACAAAATTTTCTTTGTCAAATCCGGGCAAGCCTTCTAAGGAGTTTAAAAATGATATTGGTAACAAGTTCTTTTAAATTAATAACGAATAATAAAATGCTCTTTTTCTTTTTGCGCTTTTCGTACAAAAACTAAGCCAATGAAAAATAAATCTATAGTTAATGTTACTGCAGGATGTGCTTTTATTTCCTCCCATGCTTGTTCCATCTCGGCGCTCCAGTGAATATCATCAAAAATTAAAACGCTATTATCATTTGATTTTGTTAAGAGACTTTCAAAGTAGCGCAAAGTGGGCTCATATCGGTGGTTTCCATCAATATAAGCTAACCCTACATAATCAATAGTACTTAAATACTGTGGAAGGGTTTCGTCAAAATTACCTTCTATAATTTCAATGTTTTGCAAACCAACTTCATTAAATGTATTCCTTGCAACCGCAGCTACATTAGGTGCGCCTTCCATGGTAAATACTTTTAATGCTGGATGGGCCGCTGCTAAATAACAAGTGGTAATGCCAAGAGATGTACCCATTTCTAGCACTTGTGTTGGTTGATAGTAAGCTACAATTTTATGTAATAATTGGCTATACTTTTTAGGCTTTAGTGCGGATTTTGCAATTTGGCGCACACTCCGTTCTGCCTTATCTGTCTGCCTTGACCCAGCCCCTCTATCCCAAACTTGAATGAATTGCTCATTAGTTTCTAATGCTGCTCTTTGCTTTTCAATTTTTACAATGAATGGATTATTGATAGCTTTGTTGAGCACTTCTTTAATAAATGAAAACACAAAAGGAGAATGCACGCCATGTCCTTTTCCATTTGAAGCTTTAAAAAAATATTGCGTATACTTTTTGAGTAATGTTAGCGATGAATACATAAATTATTTTCTTTGCCAACATTCAAAATCAAAATTATAAATATGCTTCTCATCCGCAAGATGAGCTTCAGCGGTTATCCTCTCCCATTCCAATCCTAATGAGGGGAAAAAAGTATCTCCCTCTATTTGGGTATGTACGCGTGTTAACCAAACCTTATTTGAAAATGGCAATGCCATTTCATAAATTTGACCTCCTCCAATTACCATTAATTCCTTGTAATCATTTTTTTGAGCAACTTGAATGGCTTCTTCTAAACTATTGACAACTTCAGCACCATCAATAATTAGTCCAGTTTGATTGGTTAATATAATATTCAATCTACCTGGCAATAATCTACTGCCAAGTGATTCAAATGTTTTGCGCCCCATTAAAATGGGTAAAGCCCAGGTAGTATTTTTAAAAAAACGCATGTCTTTTGGCAAATGCCAAAGCAGTTGATTATCTTTTCCAATAACATTATTGTCAGAAGCAGCCACTACAAGGGTTATATTCATATTTGAATTTTTATTCATTATACTGCCACTGGCGCTTTTATGCCAGGATGACATTCGTAATTTTCTAAACTAAAATCTTCAAATTGAAAAGAGAATATGTCTTTTACAGCTGGATTTATTTTCATTGTTGGCAAGTGAAATGGCTTGCGTGACAATTGCAACTGTGCTTGCTCAAAGTGGTTATTGTATAGGTGCACGTCTCCAAAACTATGTACAAAATCTCCATAACCAAGTCCACAAACCTGCGCAATCATCATAGTCAATAAAGCATATGAAGCAATATTAAAAGGTACCCCTAAAAAAACATCTGCACTACGTTGATACAATTGACAACTTAATTTCCCATCTGCTACATAAAACTGAAACATATTGTGACAAGGCATTAAAGCCATTTTTTTCAAGTCACCTACATTCCAAGCACTCACAATTAATCTTCTGCTATCTGGCGTTTTTTTTATTTGCTCAATTAATTCTGTAATTTGATCCACCACTACACCATTGGCACCTTCCCAACTTCTCCATTGTTTTCCATAAACAGGTCCAAGATCTCCGTTCGCGTCCGCCCACTCATCCCAAATTCTAACCCCATTATCTTTTAAATATTTGATATTAGTGTCACCTTTTAGGAACCATAACAATTCATAAATAATGCTCTTTAAATGTACTTTCTTGGTTGTGACCAAAGGAAAGCCTTCAGCCAGATTAAAACGCATTTGATATCCAAAACAGCTTTTGGTTCCAGTTCCTGTACGATCGGTTTTTTGAGTGCCTTCGTCTAAAATATGTTGTAATAAAGTCAAATATTGTTGCATGCTGCAATTTACAACCATTGCAACTTATGTATGAAAATTTTTAATAGAATGGGGAGAAGCTGTGAAGAATAGAGCGGATATTACTTTTTTGCCTTTCTTCTTGACAATTCACTTTTAATCATTACCAATTCCTTATTGGTTTGACCATTTACACTGCTGTTTTCCTCGGCACGACGCATTAAATATGGAATTACTTCGCTAATTGGACCAAATGGAAGATACTTACTTACATTATACCCTTTTAATGACATATTAAAAGTGATATGATCACCCATTCCAAACAATTGAGAAAAATGTATTTTATTGAAATTATTGGGCAATGACATTTGTGCCATTTCATTTGCAATCTGCAAATTGCTGTGCTCATTATGCGTTGCTAACAACAAGGAAATTGTATCATTATTTTGAATGCAATACAAAGCAGCTGCATTAAAATCTTTATCTGTGGCCTCTTTATTTTCGTGTATTGGTGAAGGGTATCCATTTTTTTGGGCACGCGCTCTTTCTTTCTCCATATAGGCCCCTCTAACTAATTTAGCACCTAATAAAAATCCTTTTTCTTTAGCAATGCCATGAGACAATTTTAAAAAACTTAAACGGTCGTTTCTATATAATTGATAGGTGTTATATACAATCGCTTTTTCTTTGTTATATACCGACATCAATTCAATAGCTAATCTATCAATTGGGTCTTGGATCCATGTTTCTTCGGCATCCAATAATATACCAACTCCTTTCTCTTGTGCCACATCACAGATGGCATACATTCTCTCTCTAACCCTTTCCCAGGCAGTATTTTCAGATTCACTATCATGAATTCCGCTTCTTAATCTTGGTGCATCATTTAGGTGTTCTAACAATTCCTGACTTGCAATACCTGTTAACTTTACACTTACAAATGGAATATTATTTTGCGTTGCGGCAAAATCAATCGCTTCAATAATATGTTCAGTCACATCATCAAAATTAGCTTCTCCTTCTTTTGCTTCTACGCCATAATCCAAAATTACTTGCACTCCATAGGACCCTAATAGTTTAGAGACCCTAGCGGACTCCTCTAATGTTTCTCCTCCAACAAATTGATTAAATACAGTACTCCTTAATAATCCATTAATTGGCATACCACATTTAATTAAAAATGGGGTAGCCTTAGTCGCTAAAGAAACCATTAATGGATTCTGAATAGCGCTAATTAAAAATTTTGCTTTTTTTAAATCGGCAGTAGTCTTGTATGCAAATGCATTTTGGGTATTGTCAAAAGATAGGTTCATGCTAACATTAGTTCGTATGGCAAATATACGGACGGAAAAAGGTAATCACAAACAATTAGTACCTTTAAAATCCTATTCATTCAACAAAAGTGACTATGAAAATTACGAAGACCGAGATTTATATGTTTAAGATCCCAATGGTACCCTTTACCATTGCAACAGGAACAATGCATTTTGCACAAAACCTGCTTATAAAAGTGCATACGGATGAAGGCATAACTGGACTAGGTGAATGTTCGGCATTCCCAATGATTGTAGGCGAAACGCAAATAAGCTGCTACCATAACGCCAAAGACTTTGCCACATTTTGGAAAGGGAAAAACCCTTTGGAAATTGCTTTAAGATTAGCAGAGATAGACACCATCATCGCAGGCAATTATACTGTTAAAAGTGCGTTTGATATTGCATTGTATGATATTGCTGCAAAAGCTGCAAATAAACCATTGTATGCATTTTTAGGAGGTCAGCAAAAGCCCATCGAATCCGACTTAACAATTGGTATTGGCACTCCTAATGATATGGCTAGACAAGCAATTGAATTTAAGGAGAAAGGAGTGACAATGATAAAAGTCAAACTAGGCAAAGAGCCAAAAATTGACATTGAGCGTATTCAAAAAATTAGAGCGGCAATTGGGGATACTATCAAATTAAGGATTGATGCCAACCAAGGATGGTCTCCACAAGATGCACTCCCAGTATTGCAAGGATTAGCTCCGTTTAATATCGAATTTTGCGAGCAACCCATGCATAAATATTATGATGACTATTTACCTGCATTGTGTTTGGCATCACCCATTCCAATTATGGCTGATGAATCTGTATTCACACATCATGACGCACGTAAATTGATTGCCAACAAAGCTTGTCATTTAATAAATATAAAATTTTCAAAAAGTGGTGGAATACAAGAAGCCATTAAAATTCAAGCCATTGGTGCTGAAAACAATATGGCTTGCATGATGGGTGGCATGTTAGAAAGCAGATTGGCATTAAGTGCAAAAATGCATTTTGCTATGGCACATGACAACATAAAATATTATGACATGGACACCTGCTTGCTTGGCCATTTGGAAGACCCTATTATTGGCGGCGTCCAATTTAATGGAATGCATTTAAGTATTAGCGATGCACCAGGACACGGGGCAGATGTAGACCCAGCTTATCTTTCAAAACTTGAACACTGTATAATATAAGTATTTGTATCTTTAGCCAATAATTACAAAAAATGGAAGCTAGAAAAGCATGTGATTCTTTTATCACAATGAATGAATTAGTATTACCAAATGACACCAATACATTTGGTGACTTAATGGGAGGTAAGCTAATGTATTGGATGGATATTGCCGCCTATCTTTCTGCTTCCAAGCACTGTAATTCAGCCGCCATGACTGCCTCCGTTGACAATTTAAGCTTTAAGACGCCTATCAAATTAGGAAATGTAATTTGTATTGAAGCAATTGTTACACGTGCATTTAATACTTCCATGGAAGTACATTTAAAAGTATGGAATCAAAACATGATTACACAAACTCGCGTATTGAGCAATGAAGCCTTTTTTACATTTGTAGCATTAGATGAAAACAAAAGACCCAAAAAAGTTCCAGAAATAATTGCAGAGTCAGAAGAAGAAATCAAATACTATGAAGGCGCTTTACGCAGAAGACAAATGAGATTGATATTGTCAGGAAAAATGAAGCCTGAAGACGCACCTGAGTTAAAGGCATTTTTTACACAAGACTAGGCTTTTTCTGTTGGAGCAATGACATGATGTTTACCCATAAGCATATATTCCTTACTTTGCTCTATCGCTTCCATAACTTGTGATAAGATTACTTCAACCGATGCATCATAATCAATTGCTAATGGGGCTTTAAATCTTATTGACAATGGCGTTCCAACTTTTTTAAAAGTCAATCCTTTTTTTGTAAAAGCCCTCCAAAACCCATTAATTACAACTGGTACAACAATTGGTCTATTGTTCTTTATGATATGAGCTGTTCCTTTTCTTCCAGGAGCAAAGGGCTTAGTAGTTCCTTGCGGAAAAGTTATTACCCAACTCTTGGCTAATGCTTGATCAATTTTTTGCGTATCCACCTCATCCCTTTCTCTCTTCACATCCTTCCCTTCTGCTCTCCATGTTCTTTTAACTGTCAAAGCACCACCTAACTTAAACATTTTAGTTAACCAATTACTGTTCATTGTTTCTTCAGCAGCTACAAAAAATACATTTGTAAATGGGTTCAATAAATAATACGGAATACCAAGCTTATTGAACTTGCCCCATTTAACTGCACAAAAAATATGCACAAAGGCAATTACATCGCCAAAATAAGTTTGATGGTTACTAACAAATAACACATTTTGCTTTGGAAGATTTTCCAAATTTTCAGCTCCTTCAATATTTACTTTGTTAAACAATGCAAGTCCAGGATATGTAAATAAACCTACTATGCCGTAAATAAGAGAACGAAAAATGCGAATATGTTTTAATCGATCCAATAATGACATCGTAAAAGCAAATTGTTAGGCATGCAAGATACTACAAATATTGTATCTTTAGGCAATGAAAAAGTCCGCCGTAATTTTTGACATAGATGGTTTATTAATTAATAGTGAACCCTTATGGAATAAGGCTGCCACTGAAATATTTCGTCAATACGGCATTACACTAACTGAACAACAATATGCAATAACAACCGGATTGCGTTCCAAAGAATTTGTGGCTTTCTGGCTGCATCAATTCAATGTTCCAGCAAGTCAAAACGAAATTGCAGAAAAAAAAGTAATTGACCTAGCACTTCAACTCATTGACCAGGACGCCACATTAATGCCAGGTGTGGAGCATGTGTTTGAATTTTTCTTACAAAGAGATTTTAAAATGGGCCTTGCTACTTCCTCTCCTATTGAACTTATTGAATGGGTAAAAGACAAGCTAGGTATTAGAAGTTATATTCATGCTAGTTGTTCTGCACAACATTTGCCGCATGCCAAACCGCATCCTCAAGTATACTTGGACTGTGCTGCCGCAATGCATACCAATCCTTTGTCTTGTATTTGTTTTGAAGATTCTTTTTATGGAATGATTGCAGCTAAGGCAGCAAGAATGACTTGCGTAGTTGTCCCTTCTGCTGAACATATTAAGTTAGAACACTGGGGTGCTGCCGATCTTAAATTATCTTCATTGCAAAACTTTGGGGCCTTGCATTTCAATATGCTCAATAATTAAAATTAAATTGCAGGCCTAATGAAGCTAACTAAAGAAGTAATTGGAAAGGAACTGGAATTGTTCGAAACACATTTTAAAGATGCAGTTAAAAGCAGGGTGTCTCTACTAGACCGCATCATGCAGTATATTGTTAAAAGAAAGGGCAAGCAAATGCGCCCTATGTTCGTATTACTTTCAGCCAAACTACACGGAGAGATTACCGACGCCTCTTACCGAGCTGCAAGTTTAGTTGAATTATTACACACCGCTACGCTAGTTCATGATGATGTAGTGGATGATGCACTGGAAAGAAGAGGCATGTTTTCAATCAATGCTTTATGGAAAAATAAAATTGCCGTCTTAGTAGGCGACTATTTACTTTCAAAGGGATTATTATTATCATTAGAAAATAAAGATTTTCAAATTTTAACCATATTATCCAACGCTGTTAAAAAAATGAGCGAGGGGGAACTATTACAAATAGAGAAAACCAGAAATTTAAATTTTGACGAATCTGTTTATTACGAAATTATCAATGGCAAAACAGCTAGCCTATTATCTTCTAGTTGTGGAGCCGGTGCTTCATCAGTAACAAATGATGAAACTATTATACAAAAAATGCGTGATTTTGGCGAAATGGTAGGCATGGCCTTTCAAATTAAAGACGATTTATTTGACTATGGAGATGTTGAAATAGGCAAACCAACGGGCAACGATATTAAAGAAAAAAAATTAACACTCCCCTTAATTCATATTTTACAAAAAGTAGATCCAAACTTAAAAAAGCAAATCATCTACATTGTAAAAAACAACAATAACGATAAGAAAAAAGTGAAGTTTGTTATTGACAATGTAAAAGCCTACGGAGGCATTGAATATGCAACCCAGAAAATGCTAGCATACCGAGACAAAGCGCTTGAAATATTGCACTCTTTTCCATCTAGCCCAGCCAGAGAAGCTTTAGAAGAATTAGTACGTTACACAACTGACCGCGCTTACTAATGGAAAAACGATGGAACCTCATATCAGCAGATACTGCTCAGGTGCGCGCGTTACAAGATGCACTTAAAATTCACCCCATATTATGCGAACTACTTGTTCAAAGAGGGATTAGTGACTTTGAAGCAGCTAAAAAGTTTTTCCGCCCTAGCCTTGATCATTTACATGATCCATGGTTAATGAAGGATATGCGTAAAGCCGTGGATAGAATTAACATAGCTTTTGAGCAAAAAGAAAAAATATTAGTTTTTGGAGACTATGATGTAGACGGAACTACATCCGTAGCTACGCTCTATCAATTTCTAAAACAATTAGCACCCAATATTGATTACTACATACCCCATAGATACAAAGAAGGATATGGAGTTTCAAAAATTGGCATTGACTTTGCCAAGGAAAATGGATTTGATTTAATCATATCTGTGGATTGCGGTATTAAATCCACCGAACTCATTGCTTATGCAAAAGAATTAGGCATAGATTTTATAATTTGTGACCATCACTTACCCGATGCCATCCTCCCACCTGCTGTAGCTATTTTAAATGCAAAGCAAATTGACTGCACCTATCCCTACAAAGAATTATGTGGCTGTGGTGTAGTTTTTAAATTAATTACAGCTTTAGCACAAGAACATAATTTACCTTCCGAATCTTATTTGCAATATTTAGATTTAGTTGCAACTGCAATTGCTGCGGACATTGTACCAATAACAGATGAAAATAGAACATTGGCTTTTTTTGGAGTTCAAAAAGTAAATGAAAATCCTTCCCCTGGTTTAAAAGCGTTAATGGAGCTGGCAAAGCAAACAGGGCCAATGCGCATTACTAATTTGGTTTTTGCAGTAGCACCTCGAATAAATGCTGCTGGCAGAATGGATGATGCAAAGAAGGCAGTTCAATTATTTATTGAACAGGATTATGACAAAGCACTAGCACTCGGCTCCATTTTACAACAAGATAATTTGGACCGTCGTGAAGCAGATACTACTATTACAGAAGAAGCGTTAGCGCAAATAGAGCAGGATCCATTCAATAGTTCTAAAAAATCCTCAGTAGTATTTCAATCTCATTGGCATAAAGGAGTAGTTGGAATTGTAGCTAGCAGATTAATTGAGAAGCATTATAAACCTACTATTGTATTAACACAAAGTGGCGAAGTAATTACAGGTAGTGCAAGAAGCGTAAATGGATTTAACTTATACGAAGCACTACATGCCTGTCGCGAACATTTATTGGGCTATGGAGGTCACTTTGCTGCTGCGGGTATGACTATGGCAGTAGATGCTTTAGAAGGTTTTAAAATTGCATTTGAAGAAGCTGTTGCTGCTCGCATTACCGAAGAGCAACTAACACCAGAAATTGCCATTAATGCCGCTTTACCTTTGGATGATATTAGCATGCAATTTTATCAGATTATTGCACAAATGGAACCATTTGGACCAGATAATATGCGCCCCATATTTATTGCCAAAAACGTTTACGACACAGGCTATACTAAGCTAGTGAAAGACTTACACATTAGCTTTAATGTGACACAAGGGAAAACCAATATACGTGGCATTGGTTATAATATGCCTGAACACATCAAATTGGTTAAATCGGGCAAACCTTTTGACTTGGTATTTCAATTGCAATTAAATGAATGGCAGGGGAATCAATCAGTGCAGATGCAAGTGATGGATATAAAACCCTCTGCAACGAATACGCTTTAAATACTGAAACATTATCAACCTATTTATATCATCTACCCAATTATAAAAAAAGTGACCTCAATTGAGGTCACTTTTTTTATACTAATTCACATTTGCAAATTTTGCAGGCATTTGTTTAGCCTATATGATCGCATCAAGATTATTTCAATAAATCAACACTGCGATTAATAAAGTTCGTTAATTCAGCCCCTGTTAATAAACCTTGAGACAATAATGCTAAGTCGGCCAAATTACGTGCTTGTTTTTGTTGCTTGTCAATATCTACTTCTTTTAACAATGCTTGATAAATGGGATGATTGCCATTAATTGTTAAATGTACTTCGTCCGGCATTTGTGCATAAAAAGCAGTCATTCCTCCGCCACTCATGCTAGCCATATCCTTCATGCGACGCATAAATTCTGGACGAGTAGCAATGACAGGTGCTGCATCTTTACTTAATCCTTTTACTTCGACAGTTAAGGTAATTTCAGGCACCTGAAATTCAAATAGTTTTTTTGCTTGCTCAACTTCCTCTTTACTTAAAACCGAATCTACATTTTCTTGCTTATCAATTAAATTGTCAACAACATCTGCATCAACACGTACAAACTGAACACCCTCCCACTTCATTTCTACGTTATTAATAAAAGCAGCGTCTACCATGGTTTCTAATTTCACCACTTTATACCCTTTCCCTACAGCAGCCTGAATAAAAGCATCTTGCTGAACGGGATTAGTCGTATACAATAGAACCTGTTTTCCATCCTTGTTTTTCTGAGTAGCTTCTGTTGCGGCCTTGTATTCATCTAATGTATAAAACTTGCCTTTTTCAGCCGCATCTTCTAAAATCAAGAACTTGTTACCTTTCTCTAAAAATTTGTCGTCGGTAATCATACCATACTTCACAAATAAACCTAAGCTCTCCCATTTATCTTCAAAGGACTTTCGGTCGTTGTTAAATATTTCTTCTAGCTTATCTGCGACCTTCTTAGTAATATGTGCGTTAATTTTTTTAACGTTAGGATCTCCTTGTAAATAACTACGGCTTACATTTAATGGAATATCTGGACTATCAATTACACCATGCAATAACATTAAAAACTCAGGAACTATATCTTTGACCTCGTCCGTTACAAATACTTGATTACAGTATAATTGAATTTTGTCTTTCTGAATCTCAAAACTTTGTTTGATTTTAGGGAAATATAAAATACCCGTTAAATTAAATGGATAATCCACATTTAAATGAATCCAAAATAAAGGTGTCTCTCCAAATGGATACAACTCTTTATAAAAATTTTCATAATCTTCCTTTGTTAATTCCGAAGGCTTGCGCACCCATAATGGGTTGGTATTATTTATAGGCTTTGCCACTTCTTTCACCAATTCAGCTTCACCATCGGCTTTTGCATTATTTGAGCTTACACTTCCGTTTTCATCAGTTAGTACTTCCCCACCTGCATCAGCTGCTTTCGCAGCTTCATCTTTGAAATAGATAGCAACCGGCAAAAATTTACAAAAACGTTCTAATATTCCTTTTACTCGATGTGCCTCCAAAAATTCTGCACTCTCATCATTGATATGTAAAACAATTTTAGTGCCTCTATTGCTATAATCTACTTCATACAATTCATATTCTGTACTTCCATCGCAACTCCAAAACACACCAGGAGCGCCGGTGTGACTTTTACTATAAATGTCTACTTTACTACTCACCATAAAAGAGCTATAAAAGCCTAAACCAAAATGACCAATAATACTAGCGTCCTTATATTTATTTACAAATTCTTCGGCACCACTAAAAGCCACTTGATTAATATATTTATCAACTTCCTCTCCAGACATACCTACACCATTGTCAATAATAGAAATAGTCTTTTCTTTAGCATCTAACACTACTTCAACTTTCAATTCACCAAGCTCGCCCTTTGCTTCTCCTTTACCATGTAATGTTTTTAATTTCTGAGCAGCATCTACCGCATTACTTACTAATTCACGTAAAAAAATCTCGTGATCACTATAAAGGAACTTTTTAATAATTGGGAAAATGTTCTCCGTTTGAACGCGTATTTGACCTTTTTGCATAATTATTTCGTTTGATGCAATAATAGCAATAAAAGTACCACAGGCCTAATTCTGCCAAGCTGACAATTAATTTGATGATTTATTACCAGATTGAGGTAAATTTTGCAGCCAAGCGGCGCCAGTACAGCGCTTGCCAGTTAACAAAATGTCACTTGTGTCCCTTAACAACAATTGTTTCTCTGCATTAAAAACAGAATATATCCCAATTACAATTCCGTTCCCTGTCTGTGTTTTGATACCCGCAAAATCGGCATACCCACTTGTTCTAAGATAAATGGTTCCACCAGTGCAAAACTTAAGGCTTCTACTCATCCCTAATTTGTTTTTCTTATCTGCATAAGTTTGGCCTGTATCTGTGGCACTAAACTCAACCGAATTTAATTGTATAAGCCTTCCTTGTAAACTATCATTTAAGTTTTTATACGTAACCACTAGCGGAGTAATAGCCGCATTTTCACTAATAATTTTAATATATTTAGAAAACAAAGGAGATGGAATTCCAGTGGTAGCCAAACTGCCACTACTCGAATCAACAGTAGCCACTAACTGAAGCATTCTGCGATAATCTGATAAATATAAATTTTGAGTATTAATTCTTACCACAGATCCAATTGGATATTGCTGGTATAAGGAAAGACCATCTAATTGCACCAATATCCCTCCTGTTTTGTCTTGGATACAAATTGATTTGTAAATATTATCATGCTCGTCATTCGCTACAACAGTTCCTTCAATAAGAAGGGGCTGAGCAATTTGTTCAACCATACCCATATTATGTAGTTTTCTAAAATTTTTAATTGTGATAATGGAATCACTAAAATTGGTGCTCATGGATGCATACGCCGATTGTTTAAAGCAAGCAGAAGACATTAGTATATAAGTAGCCAGCATAAAATAAACAATTGACCAATAGGATTTGTTTTTCATAGTTCTTTATTGAATTTGTAATTGTAAACGCAAAGCATAACTAACACCTTGATCCAGCATATATTTTGGTGCATATTTATTGGTATTAAAATGCACATAATCAAATCTGGATTGTTCATATGCAATTACTGGAATAAATGCATTTAATAAATTTCTTACACTAAGGCTTGAGGTCCACTTTAACTGCTTATCTCTCCTCTTTATTTGAAAAGATTTAGACAAGAATGCATTTAAAACACCCTCATTGGGCAAAAAAGTTGATGCAACCAAATGGCTCCAACTAATTGCATCAATCTTGTTTTTTACTTGATCACTTCTTCTAAAAAAATCAACTGCAATGGGACGTTGCTGGGCATAAACCATTGTCAATCCAAGCCGAGTTGAAACCATAGGCTGAACTTGTAAAGTGATTGCGTTTACAAGTGCTGGACTATTTGTTACAGACAATGATTTTAAATGTAGTAATCCAGATGCTATATTGGTTAAATTATTTACAAGAAGTAATTGATATTCAGGATTGTTACTAAATTCATTTTGCTCGTAAGTAGATACAAAATTCACTTGAATGTCCTGTCGCAAATTTGCTTCTACAGCAGCTTCCATTCCATTATTTATAGAATTCATCTTCCCAACTAATCCATAGACAAATGCGGCATAACCGTCATGATAGAACATTTTTTGTTCTGTATGATTTAATCTGCTTTTCCAATAAGCACTTAATGAAAGTTTAATTAAAGGGGCCCTATAAAAGAAAGAAATATCAGCACCGTTATGTAGTTCTGTCCGCAAATAGGGTTGGGTAAGTGCATTTATATCTTGATCTACATAAATATCTTCAGACAAAGGTGCCATCCACTGGCCATAAACAATAGATCTGAAATAGGTTCTTCCCGATAATTTATACAATAACTGCCCCCTCAAATCCCAAGAAGGAAACGCTAATAAATTTGATTTCCCCTTTGAACTAATTGGAAACAGTCCATTTGCATTATAACCTATACGCTGTATTCCTTGCATGCCATAGCCTAATGCAAGGCCAGATTCAAAAACAGGCCCCGTTTTGTTAAATTGAATCCAAGGTCGCGCAGTATAGTTAAGCATTGTATAGTTTGCACCCCATAGTTCCCCCTTTTTAATTTTCTTGTTAGGATGTTCAATATCATTCTGAAAACTCATTTCTAATCCATCGTCATTTATCCAGCTGTTATAATTGTAAAAATAATTACCCCCCAATAAGTCTTTTATGGTATTGTAATAATGAATTCTATCAAAAGCGTAATCAACTCCCATTTGTGTATTGAAATTGAATTTGAAAAAATGTGAAAACAAAATAGATCCATGTAAAAGAAACAAATTGCTATTCTGTTGATTGACTATATAAAAAGATCTTTTGTCAGCGCTGGATAGATTTATCTTTTCTAAATGATCAAAGTTAATTTGCAATTGTTCTGGATGTTGTATATACCAATCAGTGAGCTTGTTGCGCATTGCAGAATCAGCAATATAGCTTGGCAAATACCTATAATAATCGGGTCTTGGATCTGCAGTTTTTGTCCATTCCAAACTTGACTGAGATTGCTTCCCAACAACAATTGCAACTGAGTATTGAATTGTCGAAAGCTCGTTCCACTTTTTTTGATAACGAACAGAAAATATGGGAGCATTGGTTTGTTTAGTGCTGGGAAAATATAATTGTTTATGATACCAGCCCCAATTGGGATTATAGGTGCGCATGCCAGTAAGCATATACGTTTCATTCACAGTAGTTGATGATTTGCCCTGGTCTCCAATATTCCATAAAAGCGAAAATCCAAATTTACTATTGTCATTTATTTGTTTGTTTATGCTATGAACCAACCCGACCGATTTTTTATACCCGTTGGGAATCAACCCCGATGGGGACTGTTGAATAATTATACCCGTATTTGTATACCAGTTATTGTAAATTAGTCCTGAGTTATAATGCACCCTAATTTGATGGGTATAAATTGTATTTGAAAATCCTGTAGCTACAACTAAACTTTTTTTAGTTTCAGGCGCTTCGGTAACTACATAATGCACATTTGCACTTTGGGCATACCCATATTCAGACATCGTGCCATTTACAACCATTGCATTATTGTAAAACTCACTATGTAGTCCGGCAAATAAATCACCTGGCCTCCATTTTTTTAATGCAGTTTGCCAACTAATGCCATCCACAACTGTTACTGCATTTTGTTCACCTCTAATGTTCCATGAAAAAATACGGCCATTATACATAACCATATTAAACACTGGATTGCTATTTGCATTTAATAAAGTTGGCACCCATTCATACCTATTGGCTAATTGTTCAAATTTTTCGACATTGTATTCTTCATTATTTTCTTGTCCAAATAATGAGGTTTTTGCATATACACAAAATAAAAAAATTAGGTAGAATTTGATTTTCACTGGATATTATTGAAAGCCAAAACTGAGTTATAAAACAACATCCAGTTTTTCGGAAAATACGTATACTCAAATCTGAAGTATGGATATAATTGCTAGAAAATAATAAATGAAAAAACATTTCTATATACCCTGCCTTTTTTTGGCAATTGCGCTCTTAGTGTTTTTTATACCAAGCTCCAATGCGCAGCATCTTATCATAGGATTTTACAATTGTGAAAATTACTATGACACCACAAATCAAGTAAATGTTATTGATGAAGATTTTTTACCCAATAGTGAAAAGAAATACACTCAATCTGTCTTTGATATAAAAACCCTTCATCTTGCAAGCGTGATTTATAAATTAGGTAAATTAGAAAAAACAGATGGGCTTGCTTTAATAGGTTTGGCGGAAATCGAGAATAAAACTGTACTTACAAAACTCGTCAATGCACCGTTGTTAAAAAAATACCATTATAAATTTATTCATTTTGACTCCAAAGATGCGAGAGGTGTGGATGTGGCACTATTATACAACCCGTCTCAATTTATACCCTATCAATATCGTCCTTACAGTTTATCCGACAATTCTCATTTTATGCATTATGCAACCCGAGATATATTATTTGTAAAAGGACAATTAGAGAAAGAATGGGTATATCTCTTAGTTAATCACTGGCCTAGCAGAAGAGGAGGCGAACAAATTTCTGCTGAGAAAAGGAATTGGGCAAGCACTGTTTGTAAAAGAATTATGGATAGTGTAACGAAAGATAACCCAGAGGCAAGGTTTATTGTAATGGGTGATTTCAATGACAATCCCAATAATAAGAGTATAAAAATGCTTAAAATGACTAATCCATTCTTTAAAATGTATAAAAGGGGGATTGGGAGTATTGCATTTAATGACAGTTGGCATCTTTTTGACCAAATACTTTTAAGCAATAATTGGAGCACAGCAACTTATAAAGGCGCTCAAGACTTTTCGTTAAATAATTATAAATCAATAGTTTACAAAAACAATCTAATGCTAGAGTTAAATGGCAAATACCGTGGATACCCTAAAAGAACTTATAATGGCAATCAATTTAGGGGCGGGTATAGTGACCATTTCCCCGTAGCACTCATATTTACACTAAAATCTGCCGGAAATACGCAATAATTGCCTACCTTCGCCGTCCCAAATCAGTTTTGGCTGATTCGCTCTGGTAAAGAGTGTCCACTGGGAAAAACCAATTATTTAACCAAAAAATTCAAGTAATGAACAATTACGAATTAATGGTGATTTTTACACCGGTATTATCTGAAGAAGATTTTAAATCTGCTCAGAAAAAATACCAAGACTTCATCAAAGAAAATGGTGGAGAAATTGTAGCCTCTAATCCTTGGGGTTTAAAATCACTTGCTTATCCTATTGATAAGAAAACTACTGGTATCTACTGGGTACTAGAATTTAACGGTCCTTCTGACCTTAACGAAAAATTGAAAATTCAATTTTTACGTGACGAGCAAATTATGCGTCACATGTTTACAAGACTTGACAAATACGCAGTTGAGTATAACCACATTAAGAGAAACGGCGGTTTCCCTGTTCACAAAGCACAAGAGGCTTAATTAAATTTTTACCATCATGGCAAAGAATGAAATCAAATACCTTACAGCAATCAAACAGGAAAAACCAAAGAAGAAATTCTGTCGTTTTAAGAAGTATGGTATCAAGTATGTAGATTACAAAGACATTGAGTTTTTAAAGAAGTTTTTAAACGAACAAGGTAAAATGTTACCACGTCGTTTAAGCGGAAACTCTTTAAAGTACCAACGTAAAGTGGCTGACGCTATTAAAAAAGCGCGCCAAATGGCGTTGTTACCTTATGTAACAGATTTGTTGAAATAGAAAATAATTAGTCAACCATCCCTAATCTCGTGGTAAATTAAAAATAAAATACCAAGACGAGTGACAGCAGTTAAATGCTGGGCTCTTGGGAACTAAAACAAAAACAATGCAAGTAATTTTAATCAAAGAGGTAGACAATTTAGGTGGTAAGGATGAGTTAGTGAACGTGAAAAACGGTTACGCTCGTAATTTCTTATTCCCTACTAAACATGCGGTAGAAGCAAATTCATCTAACTTAAAGCAACTAGAAGAGCGTTTGAAAGCAAAAGCTAAGAAAGAAGCTGCAATGTTAGCTGAGATCACTAAAGTAATTGCTACTTTAACTGCTAGCCCTGTTAAATTGACTGCAAAAGTTGGAGCAAATAGTAAAATCTTCGGATCAATTACTTCTTTACAAGTAACGAAAGCAATTCGTGAACAAAAAGGATACGAAATTGACAGAAGAAGAATTGCTGTTGCTGATGATATCAAAGAATTAGGCGCTTATAAAGCAACTATTGACTTTGGTAATGGTCAAACAACTGAAATCGATATCGAAATCGCTGCTGAAGCTTAGTCTAAAGCAAGATGACATACTCCGAATTAGTTTCCTAATTCACCCCTTAAAGCCCTTTCTGAACCCTCAGAAAGGGCTTTTTGTTAGTTTTAAGGCCAATTTACAAGTTAATGCCCTTAATTTAACAAGAATAATGTTGGAAGTGATATATTAATGCCTATCTTCGATATCTCTAATGGTTAAAACCATTGGTTTTTAGATCACTTAATTTTAAAGAACATGAACATTTATGTTGGAAATCTTAGCTGGAACATGACTAGCGAAGATCTTGAGAACTTGTTTACTCCATTCGGTGCAGTAGCAAGTGCAAAAATTGTAACAGACAAATTTAACAACAACAGAAGCAAAGGTTTCGGTTTTGTAGAAATGTCAAACGATGACGAAGCTAAAGCAGCTATCGCACAATTACACGATACTGAAGTATTAGGTCGTAACATCGTTGTAAACGAATCAACTCCACGTCCAGAAGGCGAAAGAAGCTTTGCTAAGAAGCCTTACGGTGGTGGTGGAAATCGTGGCGGTGGAGGTTTCAACCGTGGCGGTACTGGCGGCGGTTACAACCGTGATCGCGGTGGTAATGGCGGTGGTGAATATAACAGATATTAATCAACCTCGTTGCAATACGTCCCGATACTCTCTGAGTATCGGGATTTTTTTTGTCGAGACTTTTTTTTATGGTTGTAATTAATAAGATGAATGAAGTAGACGAAATAGATTAATTATAAATTAGTAAAGTAAGTTGTACTTAATTTATGCATAAGTATAAATTAGATTATTTGTAAATTGAGTTTAAATTAAAATAATGGAGAATCATTTAAAACACAAGCCTATTGTAGGTTGCATGCGCTGGGGCATATGGGGAGAAAACTTTACAACAAAACAATATGAACAAATAATTGATCAATGCTTGAGTATAGGTTTGAACATATTTGATCATGCAGATATATACGGTCATTATACAACCGAAGCAGATTTTGGCAAGGCATTAATAGGTAATTCAAGTTTAAGAACTAAAATGAAACTAATCACAAAGTGTGGTATTAATATGCTTACTCCTAACAGACCGCATCATAATATAAAATCTTATGATACAAGTGAAACGCATATTACAAAATCGGTTGAGCAGTCCTTGAGAAATTTTAATACGGATTATATAGACACGCTATTAATTCATAGACCAGATATATTATTAAATGCAGAAGAAGTTGCACATACTATAACAATATTAAAAGATCAGGGCAAAATAAAAAGCTTTGGAGTCTCAAATTTTACTACAAGTCAGGTTGCATTATTAAATAGACATATTACGATTGACCATCATCAGGTAGAAATTTCAGTAACAAATTTAGATGCATTTAACAATGGTGTATTAGATCAATGTAAGCTAGAAAATATTGAAGCACAATCTTGGTCTCCAATGGGGAATGGATTATTTAGTGAAAAAAATGAAAAGCATTTACGCATATTATTTGAAGCAGACGCGTTGGCTAAAACTTATCAATGTAATGTAAGTCAAATTTTGCTTGCATTTCTATATGCGCACCCTAGTAAAATTAACCCAGTTATAGGAACTACTAAATTTGAACGTATCCTGGATGCAAAAAATGCAATGGAAATTAATCTTACACGTGAAGACTTTTATAAATTATGGTCAGCCTCAACTGGGGAGGAAGTAGCTTAAATAATTTAAGAAGATATAAGGAAAACAGGTACTATATATAACTATAATAAGCCCAGCATATGTTGGGCTTATTTATTGTATGCAACTGTATAATAAATATAGTCAAGCGTATCTACTTTGGTATTGAATTTAAGATCTTATTTGTACAAAAAAGTATGGGCAAAAAAAATCCCCATCAAATTAATGATGAGGATTCTTTAATAAATAAGGCAGCTACCTACTCTCCCAGGAAAACCCAAGTACCATCGGCCATGGGGGACTTAACTTCTCTGTTCGGAATGGGAAGAGGTGAACACCCCCGGCAAAACCACCTTAAGACGGTAATTTTATCGGTGTCTAAAACTAATTAGACGGATAAAACAATAATTTACATATTGGAATTGAAATCAGGAACAGAAAAAAAAGATAAAGCTTACGGGCAATTAGTACTACTCGACTTTGCTATTACTAGCTTTACATCTATAGCCTATCAACGTCATAGTCTTTGACGACCCTTAAAAGTAAACTCATCTTGTGGAAGGTTTCACGCTTAGATGCTTTCAGCGTTTATCCTGGCCGTACATAGCTACTCTGCATTACACCTGGCGGCATAACAGATACACCAGCGGTACGTACGCTCCGGTCCTCTCGTACTAAGAGCATGTCCACTCAATTTACTAACGCCCACCACAGATAGGGACCGAACTGTCTTGCGACGTTCTGAACCCAGTTCACGTGCCACTTTAATCGGCGAACAGCCGAACCCTTGGGACCTTCTCCAGCCCCAGGATGTGACGAACCGACATCGAGGTGCCAAACCTTACCGTCGATATGAGCTCTTGGGTAAGATCAGCCTGTTATCCCCGGAGTACCTTTTATCCTTTGAGCGATGTCCCTTCCATGCAGAAACACCGGATCACTTTAGCCAGCTTTCGCTCCTGCTCGACTTGTTTGTCTCACAGTCAAGCACCCTTATACTAATGCGCTCTACGTACGATTACCAACCGTACTGAGGGTACCTTTGCGAGCCTCCGTTACTTTTTAGGAGGCGACCACCCCAGTCAAACTACCCACCATGCACTGTCTCCCGTTAGGGATTAGGTTCTAAACAAACGAAGGTTGGTATTTCAACGATGACTCCATGACACCTGGCGATGCCACTTCAAAGTCTCCCAACTATCCTACACATCGGTTGTTCAAAATCAATGCAAAGTTGTAGTGAAGGTTCACGGGGTCTTTCCGTCCCGTGGCGGGTAACCGGCATCTTCACCGATACTACAATTTCACCGGGCTCGCGGAGGAGACAGTGTACAACTCATTAGACCATTCGTGCAGGTCGGAACTTACCCGACAAGGAATTTCGCTACCTTAGGACCGTTATAGTTACGGCCGCCGTTTACTGGGGCTTCAGTCAGGAGCTTTGGCTTGCGCCGAACACCCTTCCTTAACCTTCCAGCACCGGGCAGGTTTCAGGCTCTATACGTCAACTTACGTTTTTGCAGGGCCCTGTGTTTTTGTTAAACAGTTGGTTGTACCTATTTACTGTGACCGCATCACTGCGGTACGCTTTATCCCGAAGTTACAGCGTTAATTTGCCTAGTTCCTTCTCCGCGGCTCACCCGAGCGCCTTAGAATACTCATCCCGTCTACCTGTGTCGGATTCCGGTACTGGCTGCTATGCTCGCTTTTCTTGGCAAGGATTTTATGATTTCGCTTCCCCCGAAGGTTCCACTCAACGAACATCCGTCTGTTCGTAACCACCACGTCCTTGCGTCACTTTTAATGCATAGTAGGTGCTAGAATATTAACTAGCTTTCCATCAGATGCCCCTTTCGGGTTTTCCTAAGGACCAGACTAACCCTGATCCGATTAACGTTGATCAGGAAACCTTAGACTTTCGGCGAAGTAGTTTTTCACTACTTTTATCGTTACTTATACCTACATTTTCTTTTCAAATCGCTCCAGCATGGCTCGCGCCACACCTTCTGTGCAGATTTGAATGCTCCCCTACCACTCTAGCAAGCTAGAGTCTAGAATTTCGGCTCGTAGTTTGATGCCCGATTATTTTCCGCGCAGGATCTCTCGACCAGTGAGCTGTTACGCACTCTTTAAATGAATGGCTGCTTCCAAGCCAACATCCTGGCTGTTATAGAAATCCCACCACGTTTGATCAACTTAACTACGTATTAGGGGCCTTAATTGCTAGTCTGGGTTATTTCCCTCTCGGCCATGGACCTTAGCGCCCACAGCCTCACTCCTGGCGATATATGATAGCATTCGGAGTTTGTCAGGATTTGGTAGGCGATGAAGCCCCCTAGTCCAATCAGTAGCTCTACCTCTATCATACTTCTTTAGCCAAGGCTGTTCCTAAAAACATTTCGGGGAGAACGAGCTATCTCTCAGTTTGATTGGCCTTTCACCCCTATCCACAGGTCATCCCAAGACTTTTCAACGTCAACGGGTTCGGTCCTCCAGTGTGTGTTACCACACCTTCAACCTGCCCATGGATAGATCACAAAGTTTCGCGTCTACCCCCACTGACTAATCGCCCTATTTGGACTCGCTTTCGCTTCGGCTCCGTTAAATAAGAACTTAACCTCGCCAGTGAGGAGTAACTCGTAGGTTCATTATGCAAAAGGCACGCCGTCACCATTGCTGGCTCCGACCGCTTGTAGGCGTACGGTTTCAGGTACTATTTCACTCCCCTGTTCGGGGTGCTTTTCACCTTTCCCTTACGGTACTGGTTCACTATCGGTGTCTGAGGAGTATTTAGCCTTATCAGATGGTGCTGACAAATTCATGCAAGATTCCTCCGGTCCCGCATTACTCAGGATACCGCTCGTCCCTAATGATTTGTGCTTACAGGGCTATCACCTGCTATGGCCCATCTTTCCAGATGATTCAGCTTGACATTAGTTTCTAAATGCGGTCCTATAACCCCGAACCCACAAGTGGATTCGGTTTGGGCTTGTCCCTTTTCGCTCGCCACTACTTGGGGAATCACTGTTGTTTTCTTTTCCTTCCGCTACTTAGATGTTTCAGTTCACGGAGTTGGCTCTCTTTCGAGTAATATACCTTCAGTATATTAGGTTGTCCCATTCGGAAATCTTCGGATATAACGCTCGTGTGCAGCTCCCCGAAGCTTATCGCAGCTTACCACGTCCTTCATCGCCTCTCAGACCCAAGGCATCCACCATACGCCCTTAGTTGCTTTAAAAAAAATTATAAGTTAAAGTGCTTGCATATGCACAATAACCTTTTCTGTTATTGATTTCAATTTTATCCAATATGTCAAAGAGCTATGATCATAAATGATCGTTGTTAGTGTGTCGGACTTGAACCGAATGATTAACCTTAATTAATCACACCATAGCTTGGTAATTACAGTAAACTGTTAAACCTATTTCAAAAGAACTAATTTTCTAGTGCTAGGATTCTATTCGAAACCCTCTCACAAAGTTGTGGAGGATATCGGAGTCGAACCGATGACCCTCTGCGTGCAAGGCAGATGCTCTAGCCAACTGAGCTAACCCCCCAAGAAAATTTTATTAGTAGACCCGACCAGAGTTGAACTGGTGACCTCTACATTATCAGTGTAGCGCTCTAACCAACTGAGCTACGGGTCTGAAACGGGCCAACTTTAAATTTAATTAAAGAACTAATATTTCTCATTGCTGAGAATTGATCATGTCGATAAGGACAATCTCAATAATAATATTGAAAGTATTTGGAAACAACAGCGGTTAAGCTATCTCTAAAAGGAGGTATTCCAGCCGCACCTTCCGGTACGGCTACCTTGTTACGACTTAGCCCCAGTCATCGATTTTACCCTAGGCAGCTCCTTACGGTTACCGACTTTAGGTACACCCGACTCCCATGGCTTGACGGGCGGTGTGTGCAAGGTCCGGGAACGTATTCACCGTATCATTGCTGATATACGATTACTAGCGATTCCAGCTTCATGCAGGCGAGTTGCAGCCTGCAATCTGAACTGAGAGGAAGTTTTTGGGATTGGCTTCATATCGCTATGTTGCAGCCCTTTGTCTTCCCCATTGTAGTACGTGTGTAGCCCTGGGCATAAAGGCCATGATGACCTGACATCATCCCCTCCTTCCTCACACCTTACGGCGGCAGTTTCTTTAGAGTTCCCAGCATTACCTGTTGGCAACTAAAGATAGGGGTTGCGCTCGTTGCGGGACTTAACCCAACACCTCACGGCACGAGCTGACGACGGCCATGCAGCACCTTACTGGCAGTGTATTGCTACAAAACTAGCTTTCACTAGCGGTCTCCCAGCATTCTAGCCCAGGTAAGGTTCCTCGCGTATCATCGAATTAAACCACATACTCCACCGCTTGTGCGGACCCCCGCCAATTCCTTTGAGTTTCATTCTTGCGAACGTACTTCCCAGGTGGGATACTTAATGCTTTCGCTCAGACACACACAGTGTATCGCGTATGTCGAGTATCCATCGTTTAGGGCGTGGACTACCAGGGTATCTAATCCTGTTTGATCCCCACGCTTTCGTGCCTCAGCGTCAATATATGCGTAGTAAGCTGCCTTCGCAATGGGTGTTCTATGTCATATCTAAGCATTTCACCGCTACATGACATATTCCGCTTACCTCCACAATATTCAAGATAGATAGTATCAATGGCAGTTCTGGAGTTGAGCTCCAGGATTTCACCACTGACTTACCTACCCGCCTACGCACCCTTTAAACCCAGTGAATCCGGATAACGCTTGCACCCTCCGTATTACCGCGGCTGCTGGCACGGAGTTAGCCGGTGCTTATTCATATGGTACCGTCAAAGGATCTAGAAAGATCTGTTTTCGTCCCATATAAAAGAAGTTTACAATCCAGAGGACCTTAATCCTTCACGCGGCATGGCTGGTTCAGACTTGCGTCCATTGACCAATATTCCTTACTGCTGCCTCCCGTAGGAGTCGGGCCCGTGTCTCAGTGCCCGTGTGGCTGATCATGCTCTCACATCAGCTAATGATCGTAGACTTGGTGAGCCGTTACCTCGCCAACTATCTAATCATACGCACACCCATCATTAAGCGCCGAAGCTATAATAGCAATGTGATGCCACATCGCTATGTTACGGGGTATTAATCCAAATTTCTCTGGGCTATTCCCCACTTAAAGGAAGGTTGTGTACGTGTTCCGCACCCGTTTGCCGGTCGCCATCAAAGTATTGCTACTTCATGCTGCCCCACGACTTGCATGTATTAAGCCTGCCGCTAGCGTTCATCCTGAGCCAGGATCAAACTCTCCATTGTAAATGTTGTTTGATCATGACTATCAGTCTCAAATTAATCGAAAATGACGTCTGATTTAATTTTTTTGATGCTTTAACCTTTACCTGTATTTTTCAATTATACAGTTACTGTTATTTCCAAACTTTCAAAGATCTTATGTGCTTTATTTGCGCGCTATTTATCGTAGCGGGGTGCAAAGGTAAGAACAATATTTTAACTGACCAAATTTATTTTAAAATTTATTTAGAAAACTAAAAGAATTTTTAAAAAGAAGGCCAAGTAATTTCGAAGAACAATTCCCTTTTTTTAGGAGGGAGGGCAAAGATACAGTAGGTATTTTGAACTACCAAAGTTTGATTAAATTATTTTTAATTTTTTCTAACTTTTTTTTCTGTAAAACTGCTTCAGAGATCTATCCGCTTTGATGTTTCATCGTTAACGGGCGGCAAAGATAAGGAGCTTTTACTACTGGCCAAATATATTGTATACTATTTTCAAAATATTTTCGTTTAAACTGCTCAAATCCTACTCATAATGTTACGAGAAGCTTTGTAGGTAAGGGTTTTAGGATTAGCTTATTTTTTGAAAATAATTAGGATATTTTATTTCTGATAGATATAATCCATGAGCCGGGGTGGAAAAATCAACATTTTGCTCATTTTTTGACTTAATTATATCATGCCAAGCATCTATATCAATATCCCCACGTCCTACATGTAGCATTGTTCCAACCAAACCTCTAATCATACCCCTCAAAAAACGATTGGAATCTATATTAAATAGTAGGCTACTTCCCTCTTTAGACCACTGCGCCTTAGTAATCGTACAGTTAAACGTATTTACAGAAGTATTCTTTTTCGAAAAACTCTCAAAATTGGTATAATCCAATAGCGTATCTGCTGCGGCTTGTAGTGCCGAGAAATTCACCGGATAGGGATAATACCAAGAACGCCCTTCTAGAAATGGGGACTTTTGAGTATGTATCTTATATATATAGGACCTTTTAATAGCATCAAACCTACAATGAGCTGTGGAGGGTACTATAAATATATCCTTTACTACAATGGAATTCGGCAAAATTGCGTTTAAATTATAGATATGCTTTGGCGCAATAGCAATATCTGTATCAAAATGTAAGAAGTTTTGCAATGCATGTACACCTGCGTCTGTTCTTGAGGCTCCAGTTAAAACTATTGATTGACGAAAAAGTATATTCATTGCATTTTCCAATGCACCCTGAATTGTTTGTTGATTGTTCTGGATTTGAAATCCCCCAAATGTTGCCCCGTCATAACACACTTCAATAAAATACCTAGTCATCTTCTATGCTTAAAATGAATGAAGACACTAAACTACTTATTTTTTTAATAGATATCTTTTTAACTATTTCATATAGTTCGCATGCTTAACTTAGGGGATATAATTATGAAACCTAAACGAGTACATATGAGAAAGATGATTTGGGCGAGCATTTTCCTATGCTTATTGAGCCTACACGTTTTTGCACAAGAAGAGGAGATGACGAATGATTCCAGTTGGAAAAACACATACCGCTCTTTTGCAACAAAAGAAAACGATTTAATACATACCAAGCTGGTAGCAAGTTTCAACTATGCTAAGTCTCAGATGAATGGTGAAGTTTGGTTGCAATTACACCCGCATTTTTATGCAACCAACACACTATTGCTTGATGCAAAGGGGATGGAAATTCATGAAGTTGCATTGGTTACAAGTGGAGCAAACAAGAAATTGAAATACCAATATGATGGATTAGTGCTAAATATTAGTTTAGATAAAAACTATACTGCAAAAGAGAAATATACTGTTTATATAAAATATACCGCTAAGCCAAATGAGTTTAAAACGAAAGGAAGTGCTGCCATTACGGATGCAAAGGGTTTGTATTTCATTAACCCATTAGGCACCGACAGTAGCAAGCCTACACAAATTTGGACACAAGGTGAAACAGAAGGTACCAGTGTTTGGATACCCATCATTGACAAGCCTAATCAAAAATGCACTCAGGAATTTAATTTAACTGTGCCAAGTAAATATGTTTCATTGTCGAATGGCTTATTGGTTAAACAGGTTGATAACAAAAATGGCACACGCTTGGATGTTTGGAAAATGGACCAACCCCACTCCCCTTACTTATTTTTTATAGGAATTGGGGATTATGCAGTCATTAAGGATAGTTACAAAGGCAAGGAAATAAGTTACTATATAGAAAAAGCGTATGAGAAAGAAGCTCGAAAAATTTATGGCAAGACACCTGACATGATTGCCTTTTACGAGCGCATATTAGGCATTCCATTTCCTTGGGTAAAATATGCTCAAATTAGTGGTCGTGATTATGTTTCAGGAGCAATGGAAAATACAACATGTACTTTACATGGAGACGCTGTTCAGCAAAATGCAAGAGAGTTGGTGGATGGTAATAACTGGGAAGGCACTATTGCACATGAATTATTTCATCAGTGGTTTGGCGATTTAGTTACTGCAGAAAGTTGGAGCAACTTAACTGTAAACGAAAGTTTTGCCGATTATAGTCAAACATTATGGCTAGAACATAGCAAGGGCAAGGATGCTGGCGAATATGAAAACTATACAGGGTTAAGAGCCTATTTGTCAAGTCCAACGGATGCAGAAAAAAACCTAGTTCGTTTCTATTATAAAGACCGAGAGGACGTTTTTGATTTAGTGAGTTATCAAAAGGGAGGTCGCATTTTGAATATGTTAAGGCACTATGTTGGAGATGATGCATTTTTTGCATCATTACATAAATATTTGAACGATAATAAATTTAGCAATGGCTCTGCTATAAAATTAAAACTAGCTTTTGAATCAATTACTGGCAAGGATTTAAACTGGTTTTTTAATCAATGGTATTTTAGCAATGGCCACCCATATGTTCGCATTACACAAAAATACTTGACTGATAAAAAGCAAGTACTAGTCGCAATACAGCAAACACAAACTCAGAATAAGCTATTTGAATTGCCAATTGGCATTGATGTTTATGTTGGTGGCAAAAAAGAGCATTATGAGGTTTGGAGCAAAAACAAAGTAGACAGTTTTTATTTTCCTGCCAACACAGCCCCAGATCTAGTGAATGTTGATAATGACAAAGTATTATTATGGTCAAAGGAAGATATAAAACCTTTGCATCAGTTTATTTATCAATACTATCATGCTACTAATTTTATGGACCGCCTCGAAGCCATGAATGAAGCTACCGAAAATATGACAAAGCCAGAAGCGCTAGCAATGATTAAAGCTGCATTAAAAGATAGTTTTTATGTAATTCGATTAAAAGCGATTAGGGCATACAATCCTACTGCAATGAACAGCGAGACAGAGACTATTATTGCACAACTTGCAGCAAAAGATCCATCAACACAGGTAAGGCAGGACGCTATTGATGCCATTGGTGCATTGAACAAACCAATGTATAGAGATCAATTTTTACAATGGGCAAATGACTCATCTTATTTGGTTGCTGGAGCCGCCTTAGAAGCATTAGAAAAAGTAGATTCTGCTGCCGCTATTTCAATTGCTACCAAAGCATCAAAAAGCATTATTAAAAAAAGACTCAACAACGCTGTTACTTCAATCCTTTCAAAATATGGCGATGAAAATGTTTTTGAATTTGTTTCAGCCAAGTATGAAGGTTTAAGCATTCAGTCAGAAGAGAAATTTTATATGACTATGCCTTTTGCGGAGCTGTTAATTAAAACTACTGATGAAGCTAAATTCAAAAAAGGCATAGACCTTATTGTGGCTTTTAGAGATGCCATTCCCGAAGGATACAAAGCTCAAACAAATCCATATTTCAATATGAAAATTTTGGGGGCTATTTTAAAAGCGAAAAAACAAAAGGGTGAAGAAAACCTAGTGAAGATTGTAAGCGCTGCACTACCAAAAATGTAGTACTAATTTGATAAAACTTAAAAGGGAGCCACTTCATGAGAAGAGCTCCCTTTTTTTGATTTTTTTTGTTCGAGGAAAGCAAAAATTGCTAGACAACCTACCAACCACCACTTGCACCACCACCACCAGAGCTTCCTCCGCCAAAGCCACCGAATCCTCCGCCTCCATCACCGCCGCCTCCCCAGTCTCCTCCACGTCTTCCTCCTCCGCCAAGCAATGAGCCCAATAACATACCTGTTGCTATATCACTAAAACCGCCGCCGCCAATATTAGAATCACCATTACCTCCATCACGTCTTCCAATAACAACAACAATAATAATAGCGATTATTATAAACATTAGTAAACCGTTACCAGTGCCTTTGGGCTGTTTTTGCCTTGCAACTTTATATTCACCTACTGCAGCTTTGGCTATATCATCAGTTGCTTTATCAATGCCATCATAATAGGCACCTGCCCTAAATGCCGGTTTAATATCATTGTCAATAATGCTATTTGCAGTTATATCAGGAATAGCACCTTCTAATCCATAACCAACTTCAATTCTTACTTTTCTATCGTTAATGGCTACCAATAACAAGATCCCATTATTAGTTTTTTTGTTACCAATACCCCATTCTCTAAATAACTTAACCGCATATTCTTCAATCGGATATCCATCTAAGGTTGGCAAAATAACTACTGCAATTTGATTAGAACTACTATCATCTATTGCGACTAATTTATTTTCCAATGATGCTTTTTCGGATGGACTTAAAATACCTGCATTATCATTTACTAATTGAGGTGGATTAGGTTTTGCTAAAACAGCCTGGGCCTCTAAACTCGTAATGCTTAAAGTTGTACTAATAAAAAATAAGAGAAGAAATTTAAATGCTTTCATGGTGTATTATTTTCCAATCATGATTTCGTCAGATAATTCATTGGTGTCCGTTGCCCCATCATATGGAAAATGTTCACTTAGTGCTTGGCCAATTTCTTTTATGACTGTTGAAATACCAAGTACATAATTCATAGTTTTAAAATGACCTGTCATCTCTTGTACTTGACTATACCAAAATTCAATACCTACTTTTTCATAAATACCTTGATCTGCATAAATGGCTAGTTTTTTATCATTAACCGCAACATAAATCAATACAGCATTGCGCTGTCTGGTTTCGTTCATTTTATGCTTAAAGAATATTTCTGTGGCCCTAGACAAAGCGTCGCCCTTACCCAACTTAGTTTCAACGTACACACGTATTTCACCACTTGTGTTTTTTTCTGCTAATTGAATAGCCTCCACAAGCATTTGCTTGTCGGAGGCACTCAATAAGGTATCGGCACTTCTTTTGAAGGGATTCCACATAATAGGATTAGTTAAAAGTTGCTTATTAAAATTTCACCTCTGGTGCTTTGCTAGCACTTTCTTCTGCTTTAAATCCTTCCTTGGTTTTAAAGCCAAACATTCCAGCTACCAAATTTAATGGGAATGATCTAGCTCTTTTATTATAATCAGCTACTGCAGCGTTAAAATCATTTCTTGAAACTTTAATTCTGTTCTCAGTGCCTTCTAATTGTGCTTGCAAACCGCGGAATGCTTCATTTGCTTTTAGATTTGGATAGTTTTCTGACACTACCATTAAACGACCCAATGCTTGAGACAATTGCCCTTGATTAGCTTGAAACTGTTGTAATTTTTCGGGCGTTAAATCTTTTGCGTCTACTTTCATCTGCGTAGCGCTTGCACGAGCAGCAATTACATTTTCTAAAGTAGTTTTTTCAAAATTGGCTTCTCCTTTTACCGAAGCAACTAAATTAGGAATCAAATCGGCACGACGTTGATAGTCACTTTGTACATTATTCCATGCTTGGTTTACATTCTCATCTTGAGTCACTAAACCATTGTAACCATTACATCCCATTCCGAATAAGATTACAATTACTCCTAAAAAAATAAATAAACCTAAATTTTTACGTAACATAATTTTGTATTTGTTTATAAAGATAGAGCAAAGCGAGTACCAAACTTAATTTCTGCCGTTTAGTCTGAAAATAGCTGACAAAAAAATCCCCTCAGCAAGGCTGAAGGGATAGATATTAACTTTTTCTTAAGTTTAACGCCACAATTATCTTTCACTTATAGAAGTTGCTTAAAGGTATTCTCCTTTCATCAGATAAAGGCATTCTCCTTCATCAGTCGCTTAAAGGTATTTTCCTTTCATCAGACGCTACGCGTCTTCTCCTTTAATTGCAGCGATACCAGGAAGGGTTTTGCCTTCAAAGTATTCCAACATGGCACCACCCCCAGTACTCACATAACTTACTTTGTCATGGTACCCAAATTGGTTTACGGCTGCCACGCTATCACCTCCTCCCACTAAGCTAAAAGCACCATTTTGAGTTGCTTCGGCAACTGCATCTGCAATTGCTTTAGTACCTGCTTGGAAATTAGGCATTTCAAAAACACCCATTGGACCATTCCATAAAATGGTTTTACTTGCTAAAATCACTTTTGCAAATTGCTTTCTTGATGCTTCTCCTGCGTCTAAACCTTCCCATCCATCAGGAATTTCACCGCTCGCACAGTTCTTAGTATTTGCTGTGTTGCTAAAATCGTCTGCAATAATATTGTCAACTGGCAAATGAATATTGACACCCTTTGCTTTTGCTTTTGCTAATATTTCAAGTGCTAATGGCATACGGTCATCTTCATGTATTGAATTTCCAATTTTACCTCCTTGCGCTTTAAAGAAGGTATAGGCCATACCGCCTCCAATAATAATATCCGTTGCACGGTCTAATAAATTTTCAATAATTAAAATTTTATCAGAAACTTTCGCGCCACCAATAATTGCCGTGAAAGGCTTTTGCGCATCATGTAACACTTTTTCAGCACTCACCACTTCACCTTCCATTACTAATCCAAAAGTTCTATTTTCTTTTGAGAAGAATTGAGCAATAATGGCTGTTGAAGCATGCGCACGATGCGCTGTGCCAAATGCATCGTTCACATATACATTACCCAATTTTGCTAATTTTTCTGCAAAAGCAACATTTCCATTTTCTTCTTCTTTATAAAAACGTAAGTTCTCTAATAATAAAACCTGACCAGCTTGTAATGCAGCTGCTTTTTCTACTGCTTCAGCACCAATACAATCATTTGCAAATTGCACATCAACACTCAGTAATTTAGACAAATGTGCCACGATATGTTTTAAAGAAAATTTTTCAGTTGGACCATCTTTTGGTCTACCTAAATGACTCATTAAAATCACGCTACCACCATCTTTCAAAATTTTTGAAATAGTAGGTACAGTTGCACGCATACGGTTATCGTCAGTAATTTCAAATGCATCATTTAAAGGCACGTTAAAATCCACACGGATCAATGCCTTTTTACCTGCAAAAGAAAAATCATTAAAAGTACTCATAATAAAAATTTAAAATCGTTTGTTATAATTTGAACCCAAGTTGTATAAAGAGAATAAAAATGCCCCCGAAAAACGGGGGCATTTGCTATTAAACTATTGCTTATTTAATTTTACCTGCAAAATATTTCACTGTACGCACTAACTGGCTAACATAGCTCATTTCGTTATCGTACCAAGACACAGTTTTTACCAACTGTACATCTCCTTGTGTCATAATCTTAGTTTGCGTTGCATCAAACAAAGAACCGTAAGAAATACCAATTACATCAGAGCTTACAATTTCGTCTTCTGTATAACCAAATGATTCGTTAGCTGCTGCTTTCATTGCCGCATTTACTTCCTCAACTGTTACTTTCTTAGATAAGATAGTAGTTAATTCAGTTAATGAACCTGTAATAGTTGGAACACGTTGTGCAGAACCGTCTAATTTACCTTTTAATGAAGGCAATACTAAACCAATTGCTTTTGCAGCACCAGTGCTGTTAGGAACAATGTTTGCAGAAGCTGCACGCGCACGACGTAAATCACCTTTTGGATGAGGTCCGTCTAAAGTGTTTTGATCATTTGTATAAGCATGAACTGTTAACATTAAACCTGTAACAATTCCGAATTTATCTTCTAATACTTTAGCCATTGGGGCTAAACAGTTTGTAGTACAAGAAGCACCAGAGATAACTGTTTCAGTACCATCTAAAATTTCGTGATTGGTATTGAAAACAACTGTTTTCATTTCGCCAGTTGCTGGAGCAGAAATAACCACTCTCTTCGCACCTGCTTTAATATGTAATTCAGCTTTTTCTTTGTCTGTAAAGAAGCCTGTAGATTCAATAACAACGTCTACGTTATGTGCTCCCCAAGGAATTTGAGAAGGATCTCTTTGTGCATAGATTTTAACGGCATGGCCATTTACAACTACTGAATCTTCAGTTGACTTAACGTCTGCATCAAAGCGACCTTGTGCACTATCGTATTTTAATAAATGTGCTAATACCGCAGGAGAAGTAAGGTCATTGATAGCCACTACCTCAATTCCTTCCATATTATAAATTTGGCGGAAAACCAAACGACCGATACGGCCAAATCCGTTGATTGCAACTTTAACTGAACTCATAGTAATAATTTTATTTTTTTCAATTGGAGACGCTAAGGTACCATCTTTTTAAAAAACTAACCTTAAAAAATATATAAATAACTAAGAAATAATCAACAAAATTGGGCATTTTATACGAACAATTGATTGTTTCAAAGGATTGCAGGTGTAATTAGCCCTATCAATCCAAATTACATTCCTTTCATTCGTCATAGTTCGAATTTTGCTTTTCAATGAAAAAATATGCAAAATGATTTGGCAGTAAAGCATGAGAATCCTATTTTTGCGACCCGATTGACACAAACGTCTTTTAAAAGATGGCCGGTTCGTCTATCGGCTAGGACAGCCCCCTTTCACGGGGCAAAGACGGGTTCGACTCCCGTACCGGCTACAAAGCCGCTCATGTGAATGAGCGGCTTTTTTGTTGCTATGCTGTGTCGAGAGCAAGCTTGCTTCATTGAGCGAATGAGCTTTAAAAAAGCCTTTCAAACAAACACTGTGTGTTTAATAGGCATTTATTCATATTCGTAACCGAGGAGGACGTTCAAGCGAAGCGAAGACGGCGGCTCCAAAATAAATACAGAGAAATATAACTAACAAAGCTTAATGCTTCACGCCTTCATTAACGCGAAAAACATGTAGAATATATGGGAAAATAGCATGCATACTTTCTTCGGCTCCTTTTGGCGACCCTGGCAAAGTAATGATTAAACTATCTCCTGCAAAACCAGCAATTCCTCTACTTAACATGGCATAAGGGGTTCGCAGTTGACCATAATCACGAGCGACTTCCATCACACCTGGAACTTCTCTATCAATTAAAGGTCTTATTGCATCAGGAGTAACATCTCTTTTTGAAAGTCCCGTGCCTCCTGTAAATAAAATTAATTGAAACTCATTCTGAATTAATTGCTTTGCTTCATTTTGTATAGTGTCAAAATCATCAGCAATTATTTTTTTATACTCAACTTCTAATTTGTGCTTTTTCAAATGTGCAACTACAATATCACCACTTTTATCAATTCCCACTCCATTACTAATACTATCGCTACAGGTAATTACTGCAACTTTTACGGTAGATGGATATGCATATTTAATATCCGTTTTACCCCCCTTCTTTTCGGATAATTTAATACTTACAATTTCTACATTTTTATCGATAGGCTTTAACATGTCATACATTGTTAAAGCAGTTATCATCACACCGTGCATTGCCTCCACTTCAACACCAGTCTTATATACTGTATGTACTTCTACCACAATTTTAACTTCTAACCCATCTATTTCATGCTTAATAGAAGTGAATTCAATCGGCAAAGGATGACAATCCGGCACGGCTTCATATGTTTTTTTACATGCCAATAATCCTGCAGCCCTACTAAATTCGAATACATCGCCCTTTGGCACCAATCTGTTTTGAATAGCATCAATTGTTTCCTGCTTTGACACTTTTACTATTCCTGTTGCAATTGCGGATCTAAGTGTTGAAGATTTATGTGTAATATTTACCATTTAAACATTATTTATTTTCTTTCCATTGATATCCCTCTCCTTCAAAAATTTCTTTACCCCAAATTGGCAATTCAGCTTTGATTCTTTCAACACATTCAGTACAAGCATCTATCGCAACTTTTCTGTGTTTTGAAGAGGCAAAAACAAATAAACAAATTTCTCCCGCTTTTACATTTCCTAAACTATGATGCACATGCATGCAAGTAATTGCATATTTCTGAAAAATGTATTCTCTAATCTCATGCATTTTTTCCAAAGCCATTTCGGTGTTGCTAGTATATTCAATAGAAGCTACTATATTTCCCTCAATTTCATCTGCTCTAACCTGACCCAAGAAAATATTGTGACCGCCAATGTTGGTTTTAGTGGAATGTTTTGCAATGCTTTCAGCTATAAACTGTGGATGTATTGCACCTTCTGTAAAAATATTCTTTAACTGCATAGCCATTCATAATTTAATGTTGCAAAAGCGGATATAGTTTTAGGGACTTCATGTTCCGCATCAGGGTTTTTAATTAATGCTATCTTATACATTTCTTGCGATAACGCATTGTAAGTTAATATTTGATTTGCTAATGATTCGCCTACACCTGAAATTAATTTAATTACTTCAGTCGCTTGCATCATTCCAATAATTCCAGGCAAAACTCCTAAAATGCCACCTTCTGCACAACTCATAACTTCATCATTTTTTGGGGGCATAGGAAATAAATCTCGATAACTTAAACTCAAACCATTTTTTTCAGTATTAAAAACCGCAACCTGCCCTTCAAATTGTGCAACGGCTCCAAACACTAAGGGTTTATTTAAAAGTAAACAGGCATCATTAATTAAATACCTACTTGCAAAATTGTCAGTAGCATCCACAATGATATCATAATTAAGGAAATATTCAATTGCAAAGGCCTGGTCACATTTTTGTTTATAAGTTGAAATGCAAACTAAATTATTTAATGCCCCCAACTTAGCTGCAGCAACATCTACTTTAAATTTTCCTACATCTTCCTGACCGAATAATATCTGTCTATTTAAATTAGGAAGTGAAATTGTATCCTGATCCACGATTCCAATATGTCCAACACCTGCAGCCACTAAATATTGTAATATAGGGCAACCCAAACCACCAACTCCAATAACTAATACATTGGCCTTAGAAAGCTTTTCTTGAGCTTCTATACCAAATCCTTGTAAAATTATTTGTCGTTGATATCGCAGTATAAATTCTTTCATTATTTTTTTTCTTCCAAAATTAACCGCCTGAAAACGGAGGCATCAAAACAATTTTATCATCATCTTTAATGCTTGTATTTTCAAATACTATTTTATTATTAATAGCTATGGTAAATTTTGCATTTTCTAAAGCAGGGAACTTTTCAAATAATTGTGTTTTCAACAAGCTAGTATTTCCTGGATTTTCCATCACAAAATGATTGCCCCCAACTTTTTCAGTTAATTGTCCAAACAATATAATTTCTACTCCCATAATGCTAAGATAAAATTAATTTAACCGATGCCATTAATAAAACCACCGCTAAAGTGTATTTTAATACTTGTTGATTGAATTTTAATGATCCAAGCCAAGCTCCAACTACTCCTCCCACAAAGGCAATAGCAACAAAGCTGAACATTTGTGGCTCAATCTTAATACCATGTGACAATTGACCCGCTAATCCTGCAATAGAATTTACAAAGATAAAAAGTGCACTAATCGCAGCTGTTTGCTTTTGATTGGTCCATGCTAATAAAAGCAAAATGGGTGATAATAAAATACCGCCTCCAATGCCAATTAATCCGGATAAAAATCCAATGACGCCTCCAATTAAAATGGAAATATAAATATTTGAATTTTTTAAATCCTTATCGGCTGTATTGGGAAATATAAAAAATCGCAACACTGGAAATAATAATAAAATGCCAAGTACTTTTTTATAAACATGCGCATCCAAAGCAATTGTTCCTCCTAAAAAAGACATGGGTATTGAAGCAAGTGCAAATGGTAAAAATAATTTCCACTTAAAATGTCCTCCTTTTAAAAATAAAAGGAAAGAAGTTAGCGAAACAAACAGATTCAATATAAGTGCAGTTGGTTTCATAACTTCTGGTGCAAAACCATACAAAGCCATTAATGCCAAGTACCCACTAGCACCACCATGTCCTACAGATGCATATAACAATGCTACAATAAAAAGAAGTATTAAAAATGTTGAAATCATATTGGTATTTTAAATAATTATAATGATACTTATCTTGGGAACAACATTATCACAACTTCATCTCCAGCTTTTACTATTGTTACATCTTCAGGCAATTCTACAAAACAATTAGCCAATGCAAATGAATTCATTTTAAAAGACTCCTGCCCATCTAAAATTGTTACTTGGCAATGCGGATTGACATTATTAAGCTCCTCTATCATTTCGAATTTGCCTTTTAAAAAATGAGTGAGCCCTATTGGTTTTTTATAGTCATTAGATACAATTGCTTTTACTTGTGGCAAAACCAATTTAGTCCCTGATAATTGATCTAAAACCAAAAGCACATAATTGTAAAAACAACTTAGCACAGATGCTGGATTTCCAGGTAAACCACATATTACTTTATCATCTTTACTGCCTATAAATAATGGCTTGCCTGGTTTCTGTTTTATTTTATGAAAAAGTTGATCTATACTATTTGCTTTGGCAGCCTCCAATACAAAATCATAGTCACCAACGCTAACCCCACCTGTCATTAATATCAAATCAAATTTTTCTAACGCTGTTGCTACGGCTTTAGCAATTGTATTTAAATCATCTTCAACGCATATTGTTTCAAGATCATAAATTCCAACCTGATGCAAAGCCGCTTTTAATGTATGTGAATTGGATTCATAAATTTGACCAAAATTCAACTCCTTTCCAATAAGTTGTAGTTCATCCCCTGTTAAAATTATTTGAATGGAAGGTTTTTTAATAACTGCGACCTCACTAATTCCAATACTAGCTAAAAAACCAATAGATGCTGGAGTTAGCAATGTTCCTTTTTGTAAAGCAAGTGCACCTTTTTGAATATCGGCACCAATGGGCCTTGCATTAAGTCCTTTTTCAATTTCCAAGCCTGAAACAACCAAGGCTCCATTTTCTATTGTCGCTTTTTCTTGCATCAAAACCGTATCAGCACCTTCTGGCAATGGAGCTCCCGTAAAAATTCTTACGGCATTGTTTTTTGAAATTACGCTTTGCTTACTTGCACCCGCCTGAATAAGTTCTGAAATTTCTAAAACGCTAAAATGTTTTATAGATTCAAAAGCAAATGCGTATCCATCCACTGAGGATTGAACAAATGAAGGCACATTTATTGGCGAAAATATATCTTGATCTAAAATAAAACCCACAGCTTCATCAATAGGCTTTATAATTGATGGCAACCTGCCAATGTTGCTTTTAATAATCTCTTTTGCTTCAGTTACACTTATCATTTTGCCTTTCTTTTTCTCTAATTTCTTTTATATTTGACTATATAAAATATAGCTAAAGGGGTTTTAAAAAAATTACCCCCCTATGCTAATCATAGTTCTATTATGCAAGTTGTCAGTTTCGATTTTTGAAAGGTCGGCTGTAAATTGACCACCTAATGCTTCCTTTTTATCGAGTACATTTTGATGAATTAATGGAATTATATTTTCTCCATTTCTTAAAGCAGTTAATATATCCGTTTCTGATTGAGAGAAAAGACAATTTTTCATCTTGCCATCAGCTGTTAATCTCATTCTATTACAATCCCCACAAAATGGTGCACTCATTGTACTAATCACTGCAAATGCACCTTTATAACCAGGCACTTTATATTTCTTAGCAGTTTCATGAGGCAATCTGTCTATTGATTCAATATTAAACGAATTGGTGACTTTATCCAATATTTCATTTAGGGTAATTACCTTATCACTATTCCATTTATTTCTATCAAAAGGCATGAATTCAATAAATCGGACATGAATTGGCGTATCCTTAGTCCATTTCACAAAATCAATAATCTCCTGGTCATTTATGCCTTTCATAGCAACTACATTCACTTTGACTCCTATACCATTATCCAACATCAATTGAATATTACGCATTACTTGTGCCTGTTTATCTCGTTTAGTCATTAAAATGTAACGATCGGCATGTAAAGTGTCTAAGCTAATGTTTAATGATTTGATTCCGGCAGCTTTTATGACATCAACAAATTCATGCAACCTTGTTCCATTGGTTGTCATAGTAAGTTCAATATCTAAGTTTCCTAAACTTTGTAAAATGGTTGCGAAGTCTTTTCTCACCAAAGGCTCCCCTCCAGTTAATCTAATTTTTTTCACACCCTCTTTTACAAATGTCTTCGCTATGATTTCAATCTCTTGAGCTTGCATTAATTTATTTGGAGCAGTAAATTGATAATCCTCATCGGGCATACAATAAAAGCACCTTAAATCACAATTATCCGTCAAAGAAATGCGGAGGTAATCATGTACTCTATTATAATTGTCTTTAATCATTATTGCTAGCCTCCTCTTGTTGAATAAATTTTAAGTAATCCTCTATGGTATCAATATCTATAACACCATTTTCAAAGTGTAATTTAGCCACTTCTTTTTCTTTAGCATTAATTATTTTTTTGGCCCCAATGTCTCCTTTTAAAGCTAATAAATCAATAAAAATAGATTTATGAAATATGGCAGGAGTGCCCAATACTTGTGCATAATAACATGCAGCAATGGGAAGCAATGTAGATTGTTGTAATTGTATAAGGGATTTAATATGTTTAGTTTGGATAAATGGCTGATCACAAACTAGTATCATTACCCCATCAAATTGACTTCCACTATAATTAAGCTGTTCATGTTTTTGAATTAAATGCTCCAATCCAATTTTAATGGAGCTCGCCATTCCCTCTTCCCAATCTGTATTTATGACAATATCTAAAAAAGTATTAGTTAATTGTTTTTCAATTTTTTCTGCATTTGCCCCTAAAACTAATGTAATTGGGAAATTTACAGCATCACTCACCGTATCAATTAAACGATTAATTAATGACTGGCCTTTATATTGTAATAATTGCTTTGGCTCACCTAATCTTTTGCTCTCTCCTGCAGCAATGATTAATATTTCACAATGTCGAATTGTACTGCTCATGAATATAACTTAGCTATGTATTAAATCTTGCTTCCATTTTAGCATTTTGCCTTCTTTATTATTAAGAACTGCTTGTATTTCTGCAATAATACTAGTTGCAATTTCAGCAGCAGTTTCGGCACCAATTTCTAAACCAGTTGGTCCATAAATTCTTGAATGCATTTTATCCGTAATAACCATTCCTCCTAAAGTGAGTTCATCCAACATTTTTTGCAACTTCTTTTTAGGACCTAATACACCAATATAAGGAACCATTGTATTTAATAACAACTTCAATATCGCCAAATCATATTTGTAATTATGGGTCATTAATACAAAACAAGTACGTTGATCTATTTCAATTTGCTCTAATACTTTTTCTGGCTTACTTACTAACACCTGACAGGCATTTATAAATCTATCTTGTCTCGCATGGGTGTTTCTGCCATCCACAATTTTCACTTCCCATCCCAAAGTATTTCCAATTTGCAACATAGGGATTGCATCATTTCCTGCTCCAACAACTACCATGGAAATAGGAGGTTGTATAAATTCAACAAAAGCACTAATAATACCAGAAGTAGCAAGAATATTGGTAAATATTGACTGTCTTTTCCCAATGGAAGATGATATTTGCTCTATAATTTCATCTGTAATCTCAATGGACGAGACTACCATTTCATCCGGTCCATGAAAAATACATGTACCGATTTGAGGGTTTTTCTTATCACTTAAATCAAACAATGTAACTACAACTGCAGTTTGTCTTTTAGCAATTGATTTTCTTAAAATTTCAATTGGATTATTAGGCAATTCAAAATGGATGTACTCAAATAATACTTGAATGACACCTTCACATCCTAATTGAACACCAATACTAGCATCATCTTCATCACTAGTATCATAGGTAACTAATCTGGATTTTTTTTCAGTAAAAGTAAGTAATGCTTTTTTAAGTGCGTCCCCTTCCAAGCATCCTCCACTAATTGCACCAATCATTAAGCCATCTTCTAAAATCAACATTCTTGCACCTGGTCTGCGATAAGATGAACCTTCCAAATGAACAACCGTCGCTAAAACACATGCCTTGCCTTCTTGCTTTGCAGCATCATAGGCATTTATTATTTCAACAATTTCAATCATTAATAAATTGGATGTCTTATTTAGAAAAAGTACAAATATTAATACGCTTGATAGCCTTTCACATCAGCCTTCTTTGCAGCGGCTATTTCAGAAGACTGAATTAATGGAGCTTTATTCCCCCAACTATTCCTAATGTAATTTAACACATCTGCCACCTCTTTATCTGACAAATCAAATCCAGCCATTTCCGCATCAAACTTTGCACTTTTCACTACAATTGGTCCTCGCATCCCTTTAGTAACAATTTTCACTAATTTGTTTTTATCCCCCAAATTACCAGTTTTTACTAATGAAGGAAATGCGTTTTCTAAACCATTGCCATTTTCCATATGACATGAAATACAATAGGTAGCATAAACATTTTTACCATTTTGAATACTTGCATTTATTCCTTGATAAAAAGATTGAGAAATAATAGCAATAGTAATAACTAATGAAGAGAAAATTATTTTTTTCATATTGTTAAATTTGTCGCTAATAAAAAAGACTGCTAATTAGCAATCTTTTTTATTAAAATTTTTGTTTTAAAAATTAGATTTTAGTTAGATTATTTAATTCTGCTAAATAAGGCTGATTGTACAAGCGCTTTCCAGTTGCTTTATACAATGCATTTGCCAATGCTCCAAATACAGGAGGGAATGGAGGCTCACCTAATCCAGTTGGGTCAATTGTGTTTTTCACAAAATGAACATCTATTTTTTTAGGTGCTTCCCTGTGACGAATAATTCTATATTGATTTAAATTCTTTTGAATAGGAACCCCTTTTTCAAAACGCATTCCACCAAATAAAGCATTACCAATACCATCTACAACAGCACCCTCAACCATATTTTTAGCACCTTCAGGATTTACAACAAACCCGCAATCCATTGCTGTTACTACGCTATCAACTACTGGTTGACCATCTTTCATTCTTACATCAATAACATGTGCAGCGTAAGAACTATGACAAAAATAGGCAGCAACTCCGCGCTTTACATTTTTATCAGTTTTACCCCAGTTTGATTTCTGTTTTACTAGTTCAAGGACTCCAATATAACGATCTGCATCGTATTCATTGAACTTACCAACAGGGCTTGCTTTTGCTTTCTTTAATAACTCAATTCTATAATCCAATGGATCTTTACCAATTGTCTCCGCTAACTCATCCAAAAAAGTTTGTTCCGCCGATGCAATAAAGTTAGAACGAGGTGCTCTAAATGCACCAATGGTAATATTTGAAGGCAACTCCCATCCTTCTGCAATATAATTTTCAAAAGCACCTGCAGGAAAGCGATGTTCGTGTACAGCATTTTCTGGGAAGCCTCCTCCTTTAATTGCAATGGCAGTTACATTATTATTTTCATCAATAGCCGCTTTGTATGTTACGATATAAGTAGGACGATATACGCCATTGGTCATATCATCTTCTCTTGTATAAATTAACTTAACCGGCGCTTTCATTTTTTTAGAAATGTGACCAGCTTCCACAATATAATGTCCATAGGCACGACGACCAAATCCACCTCCCATTCTTGTTAATTTCATTTCTAATTTTTCTGCAGGTATATCCAAATTAGAAATAATATTTTGTTTCATCATTTCAGGAATCTGAATCGGTGCTACAAAAAAGGCTTTCTCATCCGTGATATGCGCAAAACAACTTATTGGCTCCATTGGATTATGTGACAAAAAAGGAGCGGTGTAAGTTCTTTCTATTATTTTTTTTGCTTTTGCAAAAGCAGTTTCAGGGTCACCATCTTTTCTTAATACTTTTCCTGGATTTTTTTGCATTGCAAGCATTTGCTTCATATGCTCATCTGTGCTTTCCAGCCCACCTGGAATAGTTTCCTCTTTTTTACTACCCCATGCAGCAACCATTTCTTTAGTTGTTTCAATAGGCTCCCATTGTGCAACAACTTTTTTTCTTGCATTCATTACCTCCCATGTAGAATTTCCAACTACAGCAATTAATTTATTAAATGCTCTCGTATCAAATCCTGCACGTGTGTAACCATCTTTGTATACTTGAATATCAAACACATCTTTGATGCCTGGCATTTTTTTAGCTTCCGTAGCATCATATGATTTCAGTTGCATACCAAAAGCAGGCGGATGAATTACCATCGCAATTAGCATGCCTTCATGCTTATAATCCATTGTAAATAACGAATCGCCGGCTACAATATTTTTACCAACTTTATTTTTTTGTGGAGTTCCAATTAAAGAAAATTCTGAAGTTTTCTTTAATTCTATATTCGTTGGAGCCGTTAATTTAGATGCAGCAGTGGCTAAAGCTCCATAGTTGGTGCTTTTGTTAGATGCTTTATGCGAAACAATACCATTTGATACTGTTAATTCACTAACAGGCACATTCCATTCATTTGCCGCAGCTTGCATTAACATAAGTCTTGCAGTTGCACCTGCAGTCCTTAATGGTTTCCAAGCTTGAGCCATTCCGCGACTTCCTCCTGTAAACTGACTTTTAAAACGTGGCGTGTCATAGTCACCCATTTCCACAATTACTTTACTCCAATCTGCCTGTAGTTCTTCATTAACCATCATTGGCAAAGAAGTCATTACATTCGTTCCAAATTCAGGATTCGGGTTAAATATTTTTACTTTATTATCAGGTGTAATTTGAATAAAGCCTGTAAGCTTCACCCATTCATTTGTACCATTGGCTGCAGCTAATGCTTCATTCGGAATCAAATTAGCTAACCAGCTAAATCCTATCATCATTCCACCCCCTGCTAAAGAACTTACTTTTAGGAATGAACGTCGGCTTTGATTATTTGTTGACTTTTCCATTTTTGAAGTTTATTATTTATGTGATGATTTAGCAGCTTGTTGAATAGCAGCCTTGATTCTAATATAAGTGCCACAACGACAAATGTTACCCGTCATTGCAGATTCAATTTCTTCTTCAGTTGGATTGGGCTTTGTTTTTAATAACGCAACAGCTGCCATAATTTGTCCTGTTTGACAATATCCACATTGAGCAACATCTAATTCTAACCAAGCTTTTTGCACCGGATGTAATTCGCCAGCATTGGGAACGATTCCTTCAATAGTTGTTATTTCTTGAACTCCTACTGCCGAGACAGGTAATTGACATGATTTTAATGCACGTCCATTTAAATGGATTGTACATGCACCGCATGCACCTACACCACATCCAAATTTAGTTCCAATTAAATTAAGATGGTCGCGTAAAACCCAAAGTACTGGAGTACTTGGATCTACATCCACATCATATTTTTTGCCGTTTACTTTCAGATTCATTTTTGCCATAGCTAACTATATTTAGGACAACGTTAATCAATTTAAATCCTTTACTAAAATAACCTATTTTAAAGTTAATCACCTTGCAAAATTCAAACAATTTGATGGGTGGTTCAAACTTCTTATCACATCTTTTACTTACTTAATTTTAAAGGCCTAGCTAAATGAGAAAATGTAAGTTGTCCTAGCTTCCAAGTACCACCCTCATTTACATAAACCTCCGTTACCATAAATGGGTTTATAGCATCATTGCCCCCCACAACTGCTACTAAATCAATGTCACTCAATATAATTGCAGTATTTCCATAAAATTTCACCGAACTACTATACACTTCTGCTTTTTTGTACCAAATAAACCCGCCTTTAATAATATCGATCTCCCTTTCCTTTCCCCATGTTCCACCCATATGTACAAATTCACACTTTTCATTAAACAAAACTCCCAAGGAATCTGTATTTTTTGCTGACATCCAGTCCCATTTCTTTTGAGATAACTCTTTAATGATTTGCTCTTGGGCATTTGATTTAATTGCAAAGCTCATCATAACAATTGTTACAATGAAAAGGGTCACTTTTTTCATTTTGTATTTTTTATGTTTAAAATTCTAATTTTCTGTTTGCCATCCATTTAATAATATCTGGATTTCTGTGGTCAAAAAATAAACTCGCTTTGGTATCTAAACTTTTTATAGACTCCATATCATCATCAGTTAATTCAAAATCAAAAATGTTGAAGTTTTCAATCATCCTTGTTCGATTAATCGTTTTTGGTATGACAACAATACCTCTTTGTGTAATCCAGCGTAATATAATTTGAGCTACTGTTTTATTATATTTCGTAGCAATTGATTTCAATAATTCATTGTTAAAAATATCATTTTTCCCTTCAGCAAATGGCCCCCAAGACTCAACTTGAACATTATATTCTTTTAAGTATGCTGCTGCATCAATTTGCTGATTAAATGGATGCGTTTCAATTTGATTGACTGCTGGAGGTATTTTATTGAATAACATCAAATCTGTAAGACGATCTATCTGAAAATTAGATAAACCAATTGCTCTGATTTTACCTGCATTATACAAATCTTCCATAGCTCGCCATGAACCAAAAACATCTCCATAAGGCTGATGAATTAGAAAAAGATCCAAATAATCTAATTGAAGCTTCTTCAATGATCTTTCAAATGATTTTAATGTGTTTTCATAGCCATGATCCTGAACCCAAAGCTTAGTTGTAATAAATAAATTTTCTCTATTAAGACCACAATTTTTTATAGCATTCCCAACGGCTACTTCGTTCATATACGAAGCAGCAGTATCAATCAACCTATACCCTACATTTATTGCTTCAATGACTGTTTTTTCACATTCAAGGGCATCCGGAATTTGAAAGACTCCAAATCCCAAAATAGGCATTTTAACGCCATTATTTAATTCAACATGCTTCATACATCTAATTATTTAATAAAGATCTAAATAAACGTATTTAAATATGTAGATATATTACTGAAATTTCTACCATTTTTACTGATGTGTGCTTAAACAAATAATAATTAATCATATAAATGTTAAATTTGAAAATCAATAATTGAATATGGAAAAGATATACGCTATTAAGAATATTAGCGATTACAATAAGGACAATAATACCAAAACCTTAAATCCACTGGTATCCATAATTGATTTTTCAAAAGCCAAAATGAGAGAATGGGGAGACGTTGATACTATTAAATTTCAATATGGAATGTTTTGTATATTTTTAAAGGACGTGAAATGCGGTGACATGAAATATGGTCGCCATTATTACGATTATCAAGCAGGTACACTTGCTTTTTTTGCACCAGGTCAAGTAATGACAATGGATAGACCTGCCGAACCATACCAACCTGCAGGCTGGGGATTAATTTTTCATGCTGACTTTCTACTTGGCACATCACTTGGCAAACATATTGGTAATTATAAATTCTTTGATTATGAAACCAACGAGGCTTTGCATTTATCGGATGATGAAAGAAAAATGATACTAGATTCATTTTCAAAAATTGAATTCGAATTAAATCAACCGGTTGATAAACATAGCAAAAAACTAATCGCTACCAATATTGAACTTTTTTTGGATTATTGTCAAAGATTTTACGATAGACAATTTATTACAAGAGACAATATTAGCAAGGGTGTACTTGAAAAATTTGAAACCTTACTTAACACTTACTTTGAATCAGATAAGCCAACAATCATTGGATTACCATCGGTTGCCTTATGTGCCTCTGAATTAAATTTATCTGCAAATTATTTTGGAGATTTAATAAAAAAATCAACAGGCAAAACTGCTCAAGAATACATTCACTGTAAAATTGTTGAGGTAGCAAAAACTAAACTAGTAGCTGCTGATAAAAATGTAAATCAAATAGCAAACGAATTAGGTTTTAAATACCCACAACACTTTACCCGATTTTTTAAACAACATGTTGGGTCTTCCCCTAAAGAATTTATTAATTTGAATTAATGCATTTCAGTTAAAATGAATAGACCCTGAAGTTTTTTAATGGCATTCATCATATAACATTAAAAAGTAGACCATTTATGCTCGCTTTTATGATTGTAAATTATTTTAGAAAATAATAATGTTTTTACAGGATCTTTATCTAAGCATCTAAAATAGTCCTAACATTTTTCAGCAATTTATTTCAAACTTGCACCTATTGTGGCTACAAAGCCGCTCATGCGAATGAGCGGCTTTTTTGTTGCTAGGCTGTGTCGAGAGCAAGCTTGCTTCATTGAGCGAAAGGCTTTGTGTAGAGATCATAACCAAGGAAGTCAGCGAATGAAATGAACTGACAGTACAAACAAGTATTCCCAATACCTACATTTTCTTTCCCGATAGATAAAACAATGACATTTTTCCTAAAATATTTTTGCAAAAAATGTATCATGTCAATGCTCAAATTTTTATACGCTATTTTATTATTCATTACTAGTGCCTGTTTTGGAGCCAACACAGAAATCACACTTAGTGGGGCCATTTCAGGGAAAATAACAACCATAGACAATAAACCTGCTGAAGATGTTACCATATATTTAAAGTCAGCAGCTGATGTTAAAACATCTATAAGTAATGAAAATGGATATTATGAATTCAGTGGATTAAGAACAGGCAAATACAATTTAGAAATTAGCTTGGTAGGTTATGAAACAATTCACAAAGAAGTCTATGTAGATCAAACTAATAAGCAAACTATAAATTTTCAATTGAAATTAAAAAGCAATCAACTCAAAGATGTGCTAGTTGAGGCAAAACAAAAAAAACTATCCATTGGAAAGATGAGTATTCCTGAAAGAGATTTACCCTTGTCAACTGGCATTATAAATAGTAAAGTAATTGAAGACCAACAAGTAATCAGACTCGGCGAATTAGTGAAAAATGTGCCAGGTGTATCCCTTGTTCAAAACAGATTTGGCGTAAATGAAACTTATGGCGCAAGAGGATATACCATTGGCGTTACAGGTGGTGCTGGAGGAGGAAGTATATTTAAAAATGGCCTTCCTTATAATATTGCAGGCATGCCCGAGGCCGCCACATTGGAATCCGTTGAAATCATCAAAGGTAGTTCAGCTTTTCTGTATGGTAGTTCTTCAGGCGGTATTGTCATTAATATGAACAATAAAAAGCCAAAATTTGAAAAGGGAGGTAGTATTGGTTTGCAAATGGGAAGTTTTCAACTTTACAAACCAGTTGTTGATATATACGGTCCCATTAATAAAAAATGGGCTTACAGAATCGTAGGCACTTATGAAAACGCAAATACTTATAGAGACCAAGTACATAATGAAAGAAAATATATTAATCCATCATTACTCTATAAAATTGGAGAAAAAACAAACTTACTTATTCAACAAGAATACTTAAGTGCCGCTTTAACTCCCGACTTTGGCATTGGCATTTTAGACAGCGGGCGCGTATTAAATACCAGTATTCCCAGATCAAGGTATCAAAACGTATCATGGGCATACAATAATGTAATTCAATCAAGTACTTCAATCAGTTTCAAACATGCATTAAATGAACGTTATTCAATCAATGCATCTAGTTCAATTCAAAACTCAGATGTAGACTCATATGGTAGTGGGAACTTAAATACAGCCAATAAAGTTGGTGTTGTTGCCAGAACACTTGCAAAAGCCCATAGTTTAGAATCAAACAAGGCAGCTCAAATAAATATAGAAGGAAAATTCAAGATCAAATCTATTGAAAATCATTTCCTTGCCGGCGCAGATTATACCAATATTGTGACGAACTCAGATGCTTTTAATATTTTAAAATCAAATGGTACTATTTTAAAAGTTTACGACACTATTAATTTTTTAAATCCTATCCAATTTATTCAAAACAACTATATTCCCAATAGCTTTAAAACAAATACCACAATTGCACCTTCTAACAGGGCCGGTATTTATCTTCAAGACTTATTGACTTTGAATACTTATTTTAAAATATTTATGGGGTTAAGGTATAGCTATCAAGCAACTATACAAACTACCATTGATAGTACAGCAACAAGTGCAAGACCCGCAATAAGTATTAAAGGCTCCACTCCTACCACTGAGTACAAAGTAATGACACCAAAAGCAGGACTTATTTATCAGCCAAACAATAATGCATCCTATTATTTGAGTTATGCAAATAACTTTACAACCAATATAGGTACTGATATTTACGGTAACTTATTACCAGCTTCAGTTATGGATCAATATGAGATTGGTGCGAAACACAATTTATTCAATGGTAGTATTTCAACAAATTTAGCCATTTACAAAATCATAAATAGCCACTTAGCACAACAAGCACCATTTAAAGCAGATGGCGTTACAGCAAATACGGATGTAACAGTAAAAACTTTGAGTGGGGAAACTACTAGCAATGGCATTGAAATAGGTATCAATGGTAATTTTAGTAAAGAATTGTATTTTATCACAGGTTATTCATATAATTCCATAAAGATTACCAATACAAAAGGCAATAAAGGATCCAATATCGAGGGAGAAGAACTAGTTAACGCACCCAAACACACTGCCAACGCGAGCCTTTTTTATACCATAAATAATGAATTCATCAAAGGCATTAAATTGGGTGTTACTGGATTTTATACAGGAAAAAGATATGGTGGATATCAAAACACTATAGGTCAAAGTATATTAGGTAACAGGTTAATTCCTTTATCGGATTACAGCACAATAGATGCTTCTGTTGCCTACACTATTAAAAAATCAACCATCCAAATCAAATTGTCAAATATATTTAATACCCTGAACTATTTAGTACACGACAATTATAGTATTAACCCTATTGCACCCAGACAAATACAAGTAAACTTAAATTATCACTTTAAATAGTCCTAATTAAAAAAGCCACAAAATTTAAATTTGCATTTTAGCAATTCCGCCAGGGGTAATGCCAAAATAATTTTTGAAACTTTGACTAAAACTGCTAATAGAAGCATAGCCAGTAATTAGGGCTATTTCTCCTATAGTTTTGTCTGTATTTTGCAAAAAATACTTAGCTTTTTCCATTCGATTTTCTTGGATAAACTCAAATATGGTTTTACCAGTGACTTCTTTAAACCCTCTTTTTAAATAACATTGATTTGTGCCTACCAAATTTGAAAGAATTGGAATTGTAATATTTTGATCCAAATTATTTATTATAAAATCTTTTGCTCTTTTTATCTTATCAAGCTCCGAGGGCTTATTAACAAAAAAACAGCTATCACAATTTAATTGAAAGACAAGATTATTTTTTTGAATCTGATACACTAAATACAATACAATACTTTCCAAATACATACTCCTTGCTATGCCCGTAACATTACAGTTAATAAGTTCAAATAACTTTGATTGAGTATTGCAACAAACGTTTTGTTTTTCTACAATTAACTCAAAATCTTGATGATATTTTTTAAAATAGTCACTATGAATTTTTAACTCCACTTCATTCCAAGTGTTATTAAAATCAAATAAACAATCTGAACTAGCAAGAGAATATGTGACAATTATATATTCCGAATCATATTCGGCGTATCCAATAGTCTCTTTAATATCATTACACATTTTGAAATTCAATTCAATAAACTCATTCACCGTCTCCATTCAGCAAAAATATCAACTAAATCTTTGCAAGCCATATTGTCATTTATTATAAACGGAAATAGTCAATTCAAGTTACCTAATTCGTAAATCCATTTTTACTGGATCTCTATCTTGGCACCTAAAATTGTCCTAACATCTTCAACAATTTTTTTCAAACTTGCTCCTATTGTGGCTACAAAGCTAAAACTTACAAGATTGTTCTGAGATATACAAAATCGCAGGCATTGCGCACTATCTTTGTTATCCATATATCAAAGCATATGAATATTGTTTTATTTGATGGAATTTGCAATTTGTGCAATTCAACGGTTTCATTTCTAATAAAACATGATACCAATAATAATTTGCATTTTGCTGCTCAACAAACACAATCAGGCAAAGACATAATGCGGCAATATGGTATTGAAGATAATAGCACAACTGTTATACTCATAAAGGGAGACGAAGTATTTTACAAGTCAGATGCGATTATTGAGATTACAAAACTCATTACAGGCTGGCCTAACGTTTTTAGATTTGGTTCCCACCTACCAAATGGTTTTCGAAATCTAGTATACGATTTTATTGCAAAAAATAGATATCGTCTATTTGGTAAGCGATCCATCTGTTCCACTCCTACTCAAACCAATATGAAAAAATTTTTATAACTAGAGGCTTAAATGTTGTTGACATTTTTTCCAAAAACTGAAAAAGGATGGATAATACCCTGTAACAGCAGGAAACATCCATTCTCTTGCATCCTTGATTCCTGGATAGTAATTGAATGCAGGATGCTCTTTTGAAATGATGTTATCAGATTGACTAGCATTTACTTGGCTATACAATTTTTGAATTTCTTGTAATTCACCAGTATATATTTGAATGCCTTGTACATTCTTGGATAAATCAATAATAAATTGAATCACTTTATCACTAACAGGGTATTTATTAAAATGGGAAGGCTCTAATAACAAAACCCTATTCACATGCTCATTTTTTCTCCACAGGGGGTCTAAATTATAGGAGTTGTAAATTAATGTTGGAAGGTTACTATCAATAACAGGAAATTGAGTTGTAGGTAAATTAGTTTTCAAGTCCAAAGCCATGGTCTCTTTCAAAGACAAAGGAATTGGCATATTTACTAAAGCGTCATAGGGCTTATCTAAAAAAGTTCCTAGCTGTTGAGAGGATGAATATTTATTTATATTCTCTTGATTACAATAATATTTTTTACTTGAAAAGGCACCAGCCACCCATTGCCAACTACAATTATTACTTGCAATATCACCATCTAATAAATGGTAGTACATCCATCTTGAAGGCTCCAACCAATGCGCTTTCCCAATATTACATGCTATTGCGGCCAAATACATTCTAATATGATTATGAAGGTAACCAAGCTTATACAAGTTATTTATTTCATTGTCAATAACAGATATACCGGTTGCTGCATCTTGTAAGGAAGTAATCATTTTGTTGTGTATTACATCTTGCTGTGCTTGTTTTAAATCCTCCCAAATTAAACTGCCTTTTGACTGCCAAACCCTTTGATAGTATTCACGCCAAGCTAATTCTTGGATTAATTTTTCAGATGCTTGAATGGAGATCCCTTTGTTTAAAACGGAGTCCAATATTTGCTTGTTCGAAATGACCCCTCTGGAAATATAAGGAGCTAAATATGTAATATGACCATTTAAAAAATTTCTTGTTTGGGCATATTTTATTGGATCAATGGAATTGATTCTTTCCAAAATAAAATCATAGCCCGTTGGAAAAGATACACTATTAGGGTTTTGCATAAGCTAATCTTTCTAGTCGTTTGGCAATATGATAACTATCCAATCCAGTACATGCAAGAGTACCCGCTTTTTCTATATCCAAATATCCATCTGCTAGTAAGCAATTAGTCGGAAAATGTATTTCCATAATTTCTCCAATCACCATAATGGTATTATTGATGGTTAAATTAACTCGTTCCTTAAACTCAATGCCTAATTGCACATAACTTTCTTGCACAAATGGTGCTTTAAAATCATTTATAAATGCTGGAGTCAACCCTGTTGCTTCAAATTCTGAAATCTCCTTTGGATACCTTGCGGATGTTTGATGGGCTTGTTTATAGATAGACTCATTTAAATGATTAATTGTGTAATAGCCCGTTGTTAAAATATTGGATAGCGTATGACGTTCTACCGAATCTGGACGCATTATAAAACTAATTAAAGGCGGGTTAGCGCCAATATGTACGATAGAATTAAAAATGGCTAAATTATTTTGACCAGCTGCATCCATGGTGCCAATCAAACAAACACTTTTAAAACCTCCCACACTATTTATTAATTGTGCTCTTTGCCTTTGTTCCATATTCATTAACTCGGCATGTGTTATATGTGTTCTCATAGTGTATTTTGGATGTCTAAATTTTTTAAATAATTATTGGCTTTTTCTAAATGAGCTGCCTGTTTCTCAGGACTCATTTTATCAAAAGTGCCCACAAGCATTCCTAGTCTTGGATTTTTTAAAAAGAAGCTGCGATGTTCATGCATAAACCGCCAAAACAATCCATCCCAAATGCCCTGCCATTCTCCTTTTTCAAAGTCACTCATCTTCATTAAATAATTACTTCCACTTATATAAGGTTTGGTTGTCATTAATCCTCCATCTGCAAATTGCGTCATACCATACACATTTGGGACCATTACCCAGTCATAAGCATCTATAAACATTTCCATAAACCATTGATACACTTCGTTAGGATCAAACTCACATAAGATCATAAAATTACCTAAAACCATTAGTCGCTCTATATGATGACAATAGCCGGTTTTTAAAATTTTATGAATAGTGCTGTCAATGGGAGGAATCCCCGTAGTCCCTTTCCAAAAACTCGCAGGAATCTTTCTAGTAAATTTCCAATAATTGGTAGTGCGTTGCTTACTACCTTCTCGTTCATATACAATTTTAATAAATTCTCGCCATCCCATAATTTGTCGAACAAAGCCCTCCATTGAATTTAAAGGAATATTTTTTTGCTGACCTATTGCTAGCGCTTTATCTATTATTTGCTGTGGAGTGAGTAGCCCAATATTCAACATAGGACTTAACACAGAGTGATGAAGCACAGACTCTTTTGCAACAATGGCGTCTTCATAAATGCCAAATTTTTCAAATCTATAATGTAAAAATGCTTCCAGCCATTGTTCCGAATCCTCAAAATTAGTTGCGAACAAATGCGGCTGATTTAGCTCCCCATAATTATTTGGAAAATATTTTGCAACATATTGCTTAGCCTCCAATAAATACTTATTCTCTTTGGGTAATGGCAAATCAGGAACCATCTCTTTTTTAGGAAATTTGGATCTGTTTTCTGCATCATATGTCCATTTCCCTCCAATTGGTTTACCATCAGGCGCTAACAGGATACTGCGTTGTTTTCTTTGCCAGGTATAAAAATCTGTCTGGAAATAGGTTTTCCTATTATTGAAAAAATCTGCAACACTTGCTGTTGTATTTAGAAAATTAGGGCTTTCATAAATTTCCAATTTTATACCCGCTTTCTTACAAGCAATTTGCACTTTTTTTGAAAGCCAATTATCCACTACATCTACTATTTTTATTAGGGTTATTCCCTGTTTTGACAAATCCTTAATTAAATGTGCAGTATCACTTTGTATGTGGTCATGATTTACATATACAACCTTAGCACCTTTTTCAATTAAATATTGTTCATAAAATTTCATACTTGCCCTGTGCAAGATTAATTTTTGTTTGTGAAAATGGTACTGATTAAAAAAGAGCGTTTCTTCAATCAAATAAACATGACCAGGTTCTTGTAAAGCGGGACTGCTTTTATACAACTGGTGCGGGAATATAAGGGTAGCCGAATTTGACATAAATACCTCTTGTGTGGGTATAATAGGAACAAATAAACTGGCAAAATGTTCGAAATATTAATAACTGGCAAAATCAACTAATTGTAATGCTCAATCATGAATTACTAACCCTCTAAAATAGCATCCCATAGCAGACTCCGCTTCTCTAAACTTTTTAAAGCGGCTGCAGTAGCTTCCTGCCACTTATGCTCATCCTCTCCACAAAGTTCAGCAACCATTTGAGTTGCCAAATGACTATGATGATCACCATCCACTTCTATATGACGTTGAATATAATATTTGAAGATGGAAACCTTTTCGGGATATGCTGCATAAATTTTATCCAAGATGGCAGTAAACATATCTGGGATTAAGTCTTCTCTACCAAAAGTAAAGACTGCCGCTTTTACATGCAAGGGGGCATTTTGTGCAATCTCAAAAGTATAATTTAAAAATGCTTTTACATTTTCGGATATAGGAGTCAATTGAATACTTTCTTGAATGGATTTACCACGAAGAATATGTTGAATTAAAGTGTCAATAGCCACTGTGTCTGCACCCATTTGCTTCATTGCCTTTAAGTATAATTCAAAATGGCTCATTCTATTGCCTTGCTCGTCTACATCGGACTCCTCACCTGTTACAATTTCATTGATTAAGAACCTTGTATTTGCATTACCAAGAGGAAGCCAGGGCAAAGAAACAGATGTCAAACCTATTTGTAAAGATTTTAACAAACTCATAAAGTCCCAAACGGCAAAAACATGTATGCTTGCAAATTGCTGCAAGCCATTCAAATCATTAATTTGTTCATACACAGGGTGTGCTAATAAGCTTAATCTTGTACTTTCAATTTGCTTATTTAATAGTTGAATTTGAGCTTGCACAGGATTGTAGTTTTATCTCGAACAATTAATTCTATTAATTGTTTTATATTTTGTGCAAAGAAAATAAGAATCAGAAAGACAAAAAAGTATATTCACAAAATGAGTCACAATTTTCCAAATATCATAAACAAAGACGGGCAAGCCATCTACTTTGGAAGCATCTTAAATGAAGAAGAGATTAGCCATTTTTACAATGAATTATTCAACAATATTGCCTGGACGAATGAAGAAGTTATAATGTTTGGAAAAATAATAACTACAAAACGAAAAGTAGCGTTTTATGCAGATAATGACATTAGCTATACTTATGCTGGTCGTACTAAAAATGGAAAGGAATGGACACAAGCTTTATTGGAAATAAAAAAAATGATAGAAAACAAAACTCAAGAACAGTATAATGCCTGTCTTTTAAATTTATATCATAATGGCAGTGAAAGTATGGGCTGGCATTCTGATGCAGAAAAAGAAATTGTCCCCAATAGCTCTATAGCATCACTTAGTTTAGGGGCGGAAAGAAAATTCTCTTTTAAACACAAAACAACACAAGAAAAAGTGGATGTTTTATTGAAAAATGGTTCTCTGCTAGAAATGAAGGGGACTATTCAAAATAATTGGCTACATGCAATGCCTAAGTCAACCAAAATATTAACACCTAGGATTAACCTTACATTTAGAAAAATGATTTCATGAAAGGCGTAAAAAAAGAAAACCTACCATCTAAAATTTGCTTGCACTGTAAGCGCCCATTTACCTGGAGAAAAAAATGGGAACGCAATTGGGAGGAAGTAAAATATTGCAGTGATGCTTGTAAAAAGAAAAAGTTTGAGCCTAAATAAGGCAATGCTATCGCTTACTTATCTTATTCATGGAAATAGCTTTTTGCCTAGTGCATTTAAATCGCTTTATATCGGCACTTCTTTTCACCAAATGTTTTTGACTCACACCACTATTTACTCGCTTACGCCAAAGATTAAAGCTATTGCGTTTTAATTCAGCACGCATCAATTTGATGGTTGCCGCTTCGGATAAACCAAACTGAATAGCAATGGCCTCAAAAGGAGTTCGATCCTCCCAGGCCATTTCTATGACCCTATCAATATCTATTCTTTCCATTCAATTGGTATTTTTTTTCTTGGATTCCCAACGCTGTATGCTTAAAGAGCATGCATACATAACAAAAGACTATCAATTTAGTTCAAAAAAGAACAGTTTTCTTGAAACTTTAACTAAGCCTCCTCGTCTTCAATTTCACCAAGATTGGCATCAGGCAACTCCAATGTTTTGATAGGCTGTATTGCACTACCTGCGATACCTTTTATTGAATTGTACATATAATTCGTATTCAACAACACTTTTTCAATTTGCTTTTCTCTTTTTTTCCAATGTCCCATGATGGAGCGCTTTTCGGAAATTAAATCGGCTTGCATTTGTGTAAAGCCTTCTACAATCGCTTCTACCTGTAACCTAAATTCATTACTAATCAAAAAGTCATAGAGCATTAATGTCTTCTCTCCTTTATTTTCTTGAGAAGCGGCTACTAAGCTCAATTGAACAATACTTTCTCTCAATACAAAGCACAATCCTTTAAACTCTTCAAAAGAACAAACCCAAATTCCATCAACCATGCCCATACGCTCCATATTTTTAGGGAATGCATCAGTTACCAAGACGCCAATATTTGCACCTTTGGCACGTATATCATCTCTTAATTTCTCTAACCACTTTGGTTCGAAATTTTTTGTTCTTTTGCTTTCGTAATAAATGGTGCCACAATTTTGAGTGGTTCTTGTATGAACTATTTGAACACAGTCGGCACCTCTATCCCCCTTCTTAATTTCATCAATGGTATCCAAGGGGAAATTTGATGTAAGCCACTCCTCAATTGCCAACTCTTGTACTTCACCTTGCAACTGCATTGAACCTTGTTCCTGCTTGCGCTTCATCTCCTCAGTCAATCGCTTTTGATCATCTAATTGTTTTTGTAATTCAGCAACAATTAATTCATTTTTATCATGCTCCGCTTTTCTAATTTTATCTTTCTCTTCATTAATTTTTTCATTCAACAACTTTGCACTTTCAGCTTCAATAGCTTCTTTCATCTCGGCCTTCTCTCTTTTAATTTGCTCTATCTCGGCTTTGGCCCTGTTCAACTCTTTTACTTGCTCCGACTTTTCTTGTAACTCTTTTTCAATTAATGCAATACGCTCGGACTGCTCCTCTTGTAATTGAGATTTGATTTGTTTTTCAAATTTTTCTTTCTCAGCCTTAATCACCGATGCTAATTTTTCTGCAACTAATGTTTCTTGATTTTGTTTTAATGCTTCTATCTCTTGCTTTTGCTTTTCAAGCTTATCAACCTCTTCTTGGTATTTCTTTTTTTCTTCTACCCATTTGGCATTGTACTTTTTCTTAAACTCTTCTTCTAAACTATGAGAGATAACACTATTTACGTCAATTTCTTGACCACAATTTGGACAGGTGATTTTAGTTTGATTGGACATGCTAGGACACTGATTTATCTGATAAAAATAAAACAGTTTGTGATGATTTAAAAGTAAATCTCAAATAGCCCGTCAAACCCTTATCTGGCAACTGATCCGCCGTCTATTACCAAGTCGGCTCCAGTCATGAATGAGGATTCATCTGATGCTAAAAACAAAGCCCCTGTTGCTATTTCCATTGGATCGGCCATGCGCCCTTGAGGAGACATTTGTTTAATCATGTCTTCCATGCCTGGCGCTTTCATTAAGCCTTCGGTCATAGGCGTTAACACCCCTCCAGGACAAATAGTATTTACCCTTATTTTGTCTTTTGCTAGCGTAACCGCTAAGTCCTTGCTAAACATTACAAGTCCACCCTTTGATGAAGAATAAGCCGCACCGTTGCCTCCAACAATTCCTGCAATAGATGCCACATTAATGATGGAGCCCCCACCCGACATTCTTAAATAAGGAATACAGATTTTACAACCAATAAATGGACCTGTCAGATTAATGGATAGTACATTCCCCCACAATTCAATATTGGTATTTTCACAGTCTACAAATCCAGGATAAATGCCTGCATTATTTACAAGTATATCTATTTTACCATAAGCGTGCATTACTTTATCTGCCACTTTTCTCCAATCCGATTCACTCGTCACGTTATGCTTCATGTAATCAATCTCTAATCCTTCTGCTTTTGCAGCCACAACCCAAGCTCTTAACTTTTCTTCATTGGAATCGGTTGCTAATACTTTAGCTCCTTCTTTTGCGAACAATTTTGCTTCTGCAGCACCCATTCCACCTGCAGCTCCTGTAACAATTGCAACCTTATCTAATAAACGTTTCATAGTAATAATTTGAATTCAAGTTAATAAACTATGTGCAGCACAATAATGATCCCGGTCATGAACAATATTAACCTCTATTTACAATTGGCAGCAATGTATTGATCTACGTTAGGAAAATGTTTTTGTTTTGCAATTTGCAGCGCAGCGCAAGCCTGATCCTTTTTGCCTAATGTTATCAAACACATGGCTTTATAAAATTCAGATTTGCCCGTTGTGGCTTGTGGAGAAGCACTAGCCTTTTCAAAATAGGGTATTGCCTTTTCATAAAATTTTGCTGAATAATAACAAATTCCAATATTTTCATTGTGGGTATAATTATTAGGATCTGCCTCAGAGGCTTTTATATAAAATTGTGCAGCCGTTGTAAACTGACCTTTTTGAAATGCCTGTATCCCTTTTGTAGCAAAATCATTAGCCGCAGGTGCCACTGCTCCCCCACTTGCATATAAGCCACGTACTTTTGCCAACAAGGCAGTGTCATTAGGGAATTTTTTAATGGCACTATCTAACATCAACAAAGAATATGGATTTTTTGGTCCCATTATTTCAAACCTTGCTAATAGATATTGATTCCATCCTTCTGATTCATTTCTATATTTTATATAGGTCGCAAATGCCTTATTAATTTCGGCTGTATCTTTCTTTTTAGCTGCACCAAAAATTACATTTTTGTAATAACTCGTTGCCCTTGGCCAATTATAAAATGCACGTTTTGAATAAAAAGAAACACTATCAAAATTTTGCTTTGAAGCAAAAACGGCGGTCTTAATAAAATCGGTATAATGCAAATATGGATTCACATTTTCGCATTCGTTTAATAAACGCATTGCTTCATCGTATTGCTTATCTCTAAAATAATACCTAGCAACCAAAGCTTTAATTGGCAAGGTAGAAGTAGACAAATTAGGTATATCTGGAAATGCATCTTTCACTTCATCCAAGGGCATTTTAGGATCTGCATCAATTTCGCCCATGACATATTTTTGAACCTTTAAAGACTTAAATACTTGATTATTAATATAAATAGATGGCAGTATAACCAGCAATCCAAAAACAATAAATAGTTTAGGAAGCCACTGCAAAAAAGGACCACTATTTGTCTTATGCTTATCTACCGCGCCCAAAAAAACTTGTGGCGCAAAGACTAAGGCTGCTGAAAATGCAAACATGGTTTGCATAGAAGTTCGCTCTGTTGGAAAATTAAAAAATGCATCTATAAAATAACAAGTGATGGCCATAAAAGAAATGGTAGCCACAAAATGATATTCCTTTAAACGACTATCTCGCCAAATTTTAATGGTAAATAGCAAGGCTAATAAAAATAGTAATGCATATAAACTACCACCCACAATACCCAAGTCAGCAAAGGTTTCTAGAAAATCATTGTGCGAATGATAAGGCACAAATAAGTCATTCGTGTATTCTTTTTCATAAGGTATGGAAGCTAATTTCCAGTTACCATATCCGTCTCCAATAAATGGATGCTTTTTAAAATAATCAATAGCCGCTGACCATAAATGCAAACGTGAATTCTCTTCGCTTTTAACAGTTATGTCCCCTATTCTTTTTGTTACCGTACCATAACCACCTTGACCACCTTGCATTTTTACTGCATTTTCTAAAACCATATTAGCAGAGAAAAATGCAATAGCAATTGGAATTATAAAAAATGCAAGTTGTATAAAAATAGATTTCCTACTGGACTTCCTTTTAAAATAGAGCGAAGAAGCAATAAATATGAGCATAATTAAAAACAAACCGACAAAAGTGGATCTTGTATTTAAAATAAATAATGCAAAAATGCCCACAAATAAACTAATTACGCCTATTGTCTTGCCTACAATTTTACTTTGCAGCAAATAATAAATTGCAAATGGCACTTTTATAAGCAAGCTTGCCGCCATTACGTTTTTATTGCCATTATTCCCCATCAAACTTATCACTAAATTATCAAGTGACATTTCTCCTACCTTGTTGGAGAAGCCTACTATAACTGTCATGGCATCATAAAATAAAACCAAGGATACGCATAAAGCTAATTGCTTATATACGACTTTAACATCTTTCTTGTACAATAAAATGGAAAGATTCATGAAAATCAAAAATGTGCTTGCTAAGCGCGCTAAACAAACCAATGCCTCTGTACGATTTATGGCATAAAAATAAGAGCCAAGCGCCCATACTACAAACAAGGAGTAAACTAAAGTGAATCGTATATTAAAAATACCCGCAATTGCTTCCTTGTACAATTTATAATTGAATAAGATATAGCCTAAAACTATTGTATCCAGGATGCTTGTATATAACCATTGCGCACCCATCACATCGGCACCTTCCAAATCTGGGACAAAATGTACAACTAAATAAAGTGCTGAGAATAAGTATAAGAAAATGTTATTGCTAGTTTTCATCTGGTAAATTTAATAAAAATACCATATGTATGCTTACTCCATTACAAAACGCTCATGCATTTCTGGCACTAATACTTCTTTAAACCCTTTTTTGCGTAGTCTTTCTGCAAAATGATCCTGCACTTCGGCTTCACCATGTACTACATAAATTTGCTTTACTGCCGAAGGATTTTGGCATGACAAAAACTGCATTAAATCCTCGTAATCACCATGTGCACTCATGCTCCTAATAGATCCAACTTTTGCTTTTACAGGATATGTTTCGCTATAAATTCGTACTTCTTTCTGTCCATTCATTAATCTTCCACCTAATGAATGAGGCTCACAATATCCTACAAGTAAAATAGCACATTTAGGATTCTCAATATTATTCTTAATATGATGTTTTACTCTTCCTGCATCGGCCATGCCTGAGGCCGAAATAATTATTTTAGGATGTAGGTCTTCGTTCAATGCTTTGCTCTCTTCCACCGATTTAATATAACGCAATCCTTCAAAATCAAATGGGTCGTCATCTACTTCTAAAACGCGTTGAATTGTCTTGTTAAAATATTTAGGAAAAGACTTTACAACATCTGTTGCTTCAATGCTTAAAGGACTATCAACATATACTGGAATATGTGGCAATCTTTTCTCAATGGACAACTGATTTAATTCGTACAAAATTTCCTGAGTGCGACCTACACTAAATGCCGGAATGATTAAATTCCCTTTATTTTCAACACATATAGTTTGTATCCAATTTAATAAATCATCGGGGGTTGTATGAATTAGATCGTGCAATTTATCTCCATAAGTGCTTTCAATGATAATAAAATCGGCAGGCGGAAAATTAGCTGGGGACCTTAATATCATATCTCTATATCTACCCACATCTCCACTAAAAGTTAAGGTTTTCACGGTCCCACCTTCTTTAATTTTTAAATTCACAGCGGCACTCCCAATTATATGTCCAGCATCGGTATAGAGCAATTCAACATTATTGGATATTTGTAAAGCTTTATCATATTCTAAAACAGTTAACAAAGGCAAAACCAATTCCACATCATCTAAGTCGTATAATGGATCAATGGGAGGTAGACCCTGTTTAGCTCTTCTTTTATTGCCAAACTTTGCGTCATCCCTTTGAATCATCGCCGAATCCTTTAATAAAATTTCTGTTAATGCTTTAGTTGCAGGCGTGCAATATATTTTTCCGTTAAATCCTTCTTTCGCCAATTTAGGCAACAAACCTGTATGGTCAATATGTGCATGTGAAAGAATAACATAGTCCACCTTAGTTGGATCAAATCCAAAATTGGCATTCATCCCTTCGGTGTCTCTCCCCATACCTTGGAACATGCCACAGTCCAATAAAAAACTTTCCCCATTATCTAACTGTACTAAATGTTTTGAACCTGTTACAGTTCGTGCAGCACCATGAAAGCTAATTTTCATTTAAAAAATTTAATACTACTAAGTTAAACTATAAAGCAATGGTAGCTACTAAATAATCGGCAATTAATATTAAAATACAACTTACAACTACCGACTGAGTGCCTGCTTTACCAATTTCCAATGCACCACCTTTAACGTGATAGCCAAAATAAGCTGGCACAGTACTTACTATAAATGCAAAAATGAAAGACTTGTAAAAAGCAATTGTAATATAACTTGTATTTAAGTCCTTTCTGATACCATTTAAATACACTTCGTTGGGAATTGCATTCGTCCAACCTCCCACCAAATAGCCACCCCAAATACCAATCACTGCCGAAATACCCACTAGCAATGGCACCATGGTAAACGCGCCAAGTATTTTTGGGAAGATTAAATAATTTTTTGAATTGATGCCAATTATTTCAATCGCATCTATCTGCTCTGTAGTACGCATATTACCCAATTCACTCGCAATTTTACTTCCTACTACACCCGCTAATACAATGCTTAAAAAAGTAGGTGCAAATTCTAATATCATACCATCTCTTACAATAATGCCAATAGTAGATAATGGCACCATTGGATTCACTAATTGAGCTGCAGTTTGGACAGTCATAACTGCGCCTAAAAAAAAGGAAATGATAATCACAATTGGCAAAGATCCTATTCCAATGTCATAGCATTGCTTAATATATTCTTTCCAAAACATTCTACGACTATCTGTTTTGGAGACCATGCCCTTTAACATTAAAAGGTACTTGCCAAAATGCGTGAAAAAATTCATACGGTAAAGTTAGTGATTTTCTACTTCTTACGCTTTTTCATACGTTTCCACCAACTTGTTCTTTGTACTTCAGCATCAGTGTCAATACGCGTTTTTAGTTGCGCATCCACTACCGAAACTGTGGCCATATTAATAATGTTTCTTACGTCCGATCCCAATTGCAAGACATTTACCGGTTTTTTAAGCCCTAATAATATTGGACCAATAATATCAACGCCTCCTACTTCTTTTAATAAATGATAACTAATATTTCCAGCGGATAAATTAGGGAAAATTAGCACATTCACATCGGCATCTACTAAATCGCTAAATGGATAATTATCTCTTAAAATTTCTTTATTAAATGCTAACATGCCTTGCATCTCACCATCCACAATTAAGTTTGGATTTTTTTGCTTCACAATTTTTGTAGCCTCAGCCATCTTCTTCGCTTCGGGCGTATCGCTACTTCCAAAATTTGAATAACTTAACATAGCAACTCTTGGAACCATATTAAAATTGCGCACTTCTTTGGCAACTAATAATGTAATGTCTGCAATTTCTTCCGCAGTTGGATCTATATTAACCGTCGTGTCTGCCAGGAACAAAGGACCTTTCTTGGTTAACAATAAATACATCCCAGCAATTTTTTTGACATGCTCTTCCATGCCTATGGTTTGCAAGGCAGGCTTAATACCATCAACATAATTTCTTGTTAAACCAGACAACATAGCATCGGCTTCGCCTGTTTCCACCATCATGGCACCGAAATAATTTTGAGTGCGCATTAATTTTAAACTCTCGTATTTATTAACCCCTTTACGCTGTCTTTTCTGAAACAATAATGAACCGAAAAATTCACGCTTAGCTTCCATTGCATCACTTCGTACATCTATAATTGGTAAGTCTGTGATATCAATATTATTAGCATCTGCAATGCTTTTAATTCTAGCCTCATTACCTAACAAAATTGGATAAGCAATGCCATCATCATAAACAATACTTGCAGCTTTTAACACCTTAGTATTTTCAGCGTCTGCGAACACCAATCGCTTAGGATCACGTCTTGCCTTATTACTAATTAAACGCATTAATTGATTGTCTAACCCTAAACGCTTATTAAGTTGTACTATATACTCATCCCAATTCGTAATTTTTAGTTGTGCTACACCAGAATCTATTGCAGCTTTTGCTACAGCAGGCGCTAGTGAACTTAATAATCTTGGATCCAAAGGTTTGGGAATAATATATTCATTGCCAAAACATAGGCTTTGTTGATTATAAGCCATATTTACAATGTCTGGCACAGCCGTCTTTGCTAGTTCTGCCAAAGCCTTTACAGCAGCCAATTTCATTGCCTCATTAATTTGCCTTGCACGTACGTCTAAAGCACCCCTAAAAATATAAGGGAAGCCCAAAACGTTGTTAACTTGGTTAGGATAATCAGATCGGCCTGTTGCCATTATAATATCCTTACGTGCACTTGTTGCAGCTTCATATCCAATTTCTGGATCGGGATTAGCAAGCGCAAATACGATAGGATTTTTGGGCATTGAAGCAACCATTTCTGGAGTAACTACATTACCTACACTTAATCCCAAAAATACATCGGCAGTTTTAAAAGCTTGTTGCAATGTGATGCTACCAGACTTAACAGCAAATGGCTTTCTGTCTGCACCTAAGTCAGTTCTTCCAACATGCAATACACCATCCTTATCAAACAAGGTAAAGTTTTCATACTTCGCTCCTAAGGCAACATATAGTTTAATACAAGCCATTGCTGCAGCTCCGGCTCCACTCACTACAAATTTCGCTTTGTCTATTTTTTTCTTTTGTAATTCTAAAGCATTCAATAAAGCTGCACTACTAATAATTGCGGTGCCGTGTTGATCATCGTGCATCACAGGAATATTCATTTCCTCCTTTAGTTTCTGTTCAATATAAAAACATTCAGGCGCTTTAATATCTTCTAAGTTAATGCCTCCAAAAGTGGGCGCTAATGACTTTACAATTTGTACAAATTTATCAGGATCCGTCTCGTTAATTTCTATATCAAATACATCAATATCAGCAAAAATCTTAAACAATACAGCCTTCCCTTCCATTACAGGCTTACTTGCTTCAGGACCTATATTACCTAAACCCAATACAGCGGTTCCATTTGTAATTACGCCTACTAAATTTCCTTTGGCAGTGTATTTATAAACATCGGATGGATTGTTTTGAATTTCAGTACATGGAATGGCAACCCCAGGGCTGTATGCCAGTGATAAATCTTTTTGAGTTTTGGTTTCCTTTGTTGGAATAACTTCAATTTTACCTGGACGACCATTTGCGTGATATTCAAGTGCCTGATCTTTACGTAAGTTCTGTTTATTAGACATGCAATAAATTTATAACGAATGTTAGTTTACAATTGAGACAAAGCTACTGAATTAATCGAAAATCTTGAATTTATAAGCTCACTCCTAACCAAGCCATCATTCCCACACCATGGGCAATAGCATCTTCATCAATTTTAAATACAGGAGTGTGTACATTATGGATGGCATCCTTGGATTCATTGCGCACACCTAGTCGGAAAAAACAACCTGGAATCACTTGTGAATAATAGCCAAAGTCTTCGGCACCCATTCTTAATTCTGTTTCTTCTACATTTTCTGCACCCATATATTGGTCAGCCAATTTCCATGCCGCTTCGGTAATAACGGGCTCATTGTCTACGGTTGGATAACCAACGTCTACTCTAAAATCAATTTCTGCACCGGTTGCCATGGCCAAACCCTTTGCTTGTTGCAGCATTAATTCATGTGCTTTAAATCGCCACACTTCATCCATAGCTCTAAAAGTACCCATCAATTTTACTTCACTTGGAATAACATTGGTGGTGTTGCCTCCATGAATTGAACAAATAGATAAGACAGAAGGATTTTGCGGATTTCTATTACGAGAAATAATAGTCTGTAAACTAGTAATTAATTGTGCGGCTACTAGCACAGTGTCTACTGTTTGATGTGGCGTTGCAGCATGCCCGCCACTTGATTTAATGCTCACATATAATTCATCAGCACTGGCCATCACACGTCCTTTTCTAAAACTCAATTTGCCATAGGGCAAACCTGGATGTACATGTAATCCAATAATAGCTTGGGGTGTAGGGTTTTGTAAAGCACCGTCTCGTATCATATAACTCGCCCCACCAGGATTTTTTTCTTCCCCTGGTTGGAATAATAATTTAATAGTCCCCTCAAATTCATCGCGCAAGCTCCACAAAATTTTTGCAGCACCTAATAAAATGGTCGTGTGTACATCATGACCACATGCATGCATTACACCAGGATGCTTGGATTTATAATCAATGTCATTCTCTTCTAAAATGGGTAATGCATCCATGTCGGCACGCAACGCAATTACTCGTTTGGTAGGATTCTTTCCTTCTATGATACCCAGCACACCAGTAGTTGCAATGACTGTAAATGGAATACCTATTTTTGTTAATTGAGCTTGTACAAATTTGCAAGTTTCAAATTCCTGATAACTTAATTCTGGATTTGCGTGTAAGTGTCTGCGTGTAGCTATATTTTCTGCCTGCCCTTGAGCAGCTAAAGCTTTGATTTTTTCTAGTAACATATAATTAGCACAATAGATGATGGTAAAACACAGTTGTTATTAGTGAGAAGTATTTAAAGTTACAAATTAATAGTTGCTTTTCACATTGTCTGTAACCGCACCAGTTACAATGGCTACTCCTGCACTACATCCAATACGTGTAGCTCCAGCATCAATCATTTGTTTGGCAGTGGCATAGTCTCTGATACCGCCCGATGCTTTAATTTGGATGGAATCTGGCAAATGCTTTCTGAACAATTGTACGGCTTCCACGCTAGCGCCTTTCTCGGCATAACCAGTAGATGTTTTTAAGAAGTCAATGCCCGCAACGCCATAAATATCACAACATTTAATAATTTCATCATCGGTTAAAACACCCGACTCAATAATAATTTTTACCGCCTTCCCTTTTGATCTTATAATAGGCATGACATGATTTATCTCGTCTGCAATGGCAGCCCAGTCGCCATTTTTAATCGCAGAAATATTGGCAACCACATCTAACTCGTCAGCACCATCTACCATGGCTAAAATAATTTCTGCAATCTTTGCTTCAGTTGCACTATAACCAAATGGAAATCCAATTACCGTTGCCACTTTTACAGTAGATCCAGCAACAAGTTCCTTTGCCAATTTAACAAAATTAGGTGGCACACATACTGCTGCAAAGTCATACTGTTTTGCTTCGGCACATAATTTTTGAATGTCCGCAACCAAACAAGTTGGTTTCAAAATAGTATGATCAATGTATTTATTAATAGGCATCATAATATCAAGTATTTAATGGCAGTTCAAAAATTATACAGCGTCTTTACCGTGACATGCTTTATATTTCTTTCCACTTCCGCAAGGGCAAGGATCATTACGACCAATTTTTGGACCCACCGTAATAGGTGCTTGTTTTTGTTCGCTTGGATCATGGTATTGTTTTTCTCCAACACCTTCCTCGGTTCTACCGGCATTTAACTTACTTAAATCGGTTTTTTGTTGACGTCCTTCTTTCACACCTGCATCTATTGGCAAATGAACATGGCATAGGAATTGAACTAATTTATGATTGATTTCAATATCCATTTTGCGGAACAATTCAAAAGCTTCCATTTTATAAATTACCAATGGATCTTTTTGTTCATAAGTAGCTGTTTGAACTGATTGTTTTAAATCGTCCATTGCGCGTAAATGTTCTTTCCATGCATCATCAATTAAACTCAATGAAATAGATTTCTCTGCTTGAGTAGCCAGTGCTTGTCCACCAGTACTAACATTCTTGTCTAAGTTTACTAAAACATTATAAGCAACCTTGCCATCTCCAACAGGTACAATTACATTTTCCACATGACTTCCTTGTTCCAATCTTATTTTCTTAAACACTGGAATACTTTCCTGCATTATATCATTCTTCTTATACTCATAATGACCAATTGCTTCTTGATAAACGGCTTCAACTAAATCATTTTCTTTTGAAGAAACGAATTGATCGGCTGTTATTTTTGTATCAAAGCCTGCATGAACAATTAAAGCCAATTTAAAGTCTTCATAGCTACCGGTAGTTTTATGAGACATCACTAATCCTTCTATTACTTGATAAAATGCATTGTCAATATCCAATGCTAATCTTTCACCAAACAATGCGTGATTACGTTTCTTATAAATCACTGCTCTTTGTTTGTTCATTACATCATCATATTCCAACAAGCGCTTTCTAATACCAAAGTTATTCTCCTCTACTTTCTTTTGTGCTCTTTCAATAGACTTTGTGATCATACTATGTTGAATCACTTCACCTTCTTTGTAACCCGCAAAGTCCATCACTTTTGCTATACGCTCACTACCAAACATGCGCATCAAATCATCTTCCAATGAAACAAAAAATTGAGAAGAACCTGGATCTCCTTGACGACCAGCTCTACCTCTTAACTGTCTGTCCACACGACGCGACTCATGTCTTTCCGTACCTAATATGGCTAAACCGCCTGCAGCTTTTACTTCAGGACTTAATTTAATATCTGTTCCACGACCCGCCATATTGGTAGCAATGGTTACGGCTCCTGTTAAACCCGCTTCGGCAACCACTTGCGCTTCACGTGCGTGCTGCTTTGCATTCAATACATTATGCGGAATATTTTTTTGACGAAGCATTCTACTTAACAACTCACTTACCTCCACACTTGTCGTACCCACTAAAACTGGACGTCCTTTATCACGTAAATCTTCAATAGCGTCAATAACTGCTCCAAATTTTTCACGTTTTGTTTTAAATACCATATCCTGTTCGTCCTTGCGCACTGCCGGAATATTTGTTGGAACTGTAACTACATCTAATTTATAAATACTCCAAAACTCTGCTGCTTCTGTTTCGGCCGTACCAGTCATACCACCTAGCTTGTGGTACATTCTAAAAAAGTTCTGCAAAGTAATGGTAGCATAAGTTTGTGTAGCAGCTTCAATTTTTACATTCTCCTTTGCTTCAATGGCTTGGTGTAGACCATCTGAATAGCGACGGCCTTCCATAATACGACCAGTTTGCTCATCTACAATTTTTACTTGACCATCTATCACCACATATTCTACGTCGTTGTCAAACAAAGTATATGCTTTCAATAATTGATTGACAGTATGTATACGATCGGCCTTAATGCTGTAGTCACTAATAATAACTTCTTTTTGTTGCAATTTCTCTTCTGCGCTTAAACTTGCATTGGTATCAATTGCATTTAACGCAATACTAATATCAGGCAATAAGAAAAAGTTAGGGTCTTCTCCAGCACCAGTAATTAAATGCAAGCCTTTCTCTGTTAATTCAACTGAATTATTTTTTTCATCAATATGGAAATACAATTCAGCATCCACATGATGCATTTCTCTTTGTTGATCGGCTAAATAATGATTTTCTGCTTTTTGCAATTTCACTCTCACCCCTGGCTCACTTAAATATTTAATTAATGCACCATTTTTAGGCAAACCTCTAAACGCACTGTATAAAGCTTTTCCGCCATCTTTAGGATCATCATTCCCCTCCGCTAATTTCTTTTTTGCTTCAATTAAAAATTGACTCACTACTTTCTTTTGCGCTTCTACCAATTTTTCAATTCTTGGCTTTAATTCAAAAAATTGTTGCTCTCCTGTTTGGTGACCTACTGGACCGGAAATAATTAAGGGAGTACGCGCATCATCAATCAATACACTATCTACTTCATCCACCATTGCATAGTGATGCTTGCGTTGTACCATTTCCTCTGGCGTGTGCACCATATTATCTCTCAAATAGTCAAAGCCAAATTCATTGTTCGTTCCATAAGTAATGTCGGCACGATATGCATTGCGGCGTTCTTCAGAATTAGGCTGGTGCTTATCAATACAATCCACTGTAATACCCAACCACTCAAATAAAGTGCCATTCCACTCACTATCTCTCTTTGCCAAATAATCATTTACTGTTACAATATGCACCCCTTCTCCAGCCAATGCATTTAAATAAGCTGGCAAAGTAGACACTAATGTCTTACCCTCACCCGTTGACATTTCAGCAATCTTACCCTGATGTAAAACAATACCCCCAATTAACTGCACATCATAATGCACCATATTCCATGTAACAGGCGTACCTGCTGCTTTCCAAGTAGTTTGAAAAACAGATTGTTCGCCCTTAATTTCAATGTATTCTTTTTTAACCGATAGATCACGATCCAAATCGGTTGCTGTTGCCACCAATTCCTCATTATCGGTGAAACGACGTGCCGCTTCCTTCACAACTGCAAATGCTTCAGGTAATATATCCCAAAGTACTTTTTCAATTTCCTGGTCACGATCCTTTTTAATCTTATCTATATTTTGATAAATAGCATCTCTGCCCATTAAATCACTCACATGCAAGGCCTCTGCCTTTGTTTGCTCTGACTCAATTAATGCGTCTAACTCATTTGTTTGAGCCTTAATTTTAGCCTTTAACTCATTGGTTTTAGCCCTTAATTGGTCATTATTTAATGATTTATAGCCCTCAAAATGACCGTTAATAACACCTACTAAATGCTGGATTTTCTTGACGTCTTTCTCACTTTTTGAACCGCCAAATAGTTTACTTATAATTTGCAACATATGCCTTGTAAATAATTGTATTAATATCCCTTTGTCAATATGCGTGCCAAACTTCTCCGACAAGCTATTTAGGGGCCTCAAAGGTAAGGATTTGAGGGCAGTTTGGTGATTTTATAGAGTTCCCAATATAAAAATTAACTTGAGAGGGTGGAAAAGTGGAAAATGGGCGAAAAAATTATACCTTTGCTGGCCTAAAACACAGGAAACAATAAAGCTATGGCTGGTCAATTAAAAGAAGTTAGAAATAGAATTAAAAGTACTCAAAGTACTCAGCAAATCACTAAAGCCATGAAAATGGTTAGTGCTGCTAAACTACGTCGTGCGCAAGACGCCATTACCCAAATGAGACCTTATGCTCGTAAGTTGCAAGATATGCTAAGCAATATCATTGGGAGTTTAGAGGGAGATATGAATTTGGCATTGGCAGAAACACGTCCAGTGAATAATGTATTATTAATTGTAATTACTTCTGATCGTGGATTGTGTGGTGGATACAATGCCAATGTGGTTAAATTAGCCAAAGCAACAATTGCTGATAAATACCCTACTCAAAAAATTAGTATCTGGAACATTGGTAAAAAAGGATTTGAGAGCTTATCAAAATCTGGATACAATACCAACGCCGATTTTAAAGATATCTTTTTAAACCTGACTTTTGGAAATGTGCAAGCTGCTGCCAAGGCTGCTATGGACGCATTTGCTAATAAAGAGTTTGATGCCATTGAAATTATCTACAGTGAATTTAAAAATGCTGCAACACAAGAGTTTAAAGCAGAGCAATTCTTGCCAATTCCTAAAATTGCTGCTACTTCAAACAAAAAGAAGACCGATTTTATTTATGAGCCTCAAAAAGAAACCTTGGTTGCTGAATTGATGCCTAAAATTTTAAACACTCAATTATTCAAAGCAGTTTTAGATGCCAACGCAAGTGAACATGGCGCTAGAATGACCGCGATGGATAAAGCAAGTGAGAATGCAAACGAATTATTAAAATCTTTGAAAATATCTTATAACCGCGCAAGACAAGCAGCTATTACAACCGAATTAACGGAGATTGTAAGTGGTGCTGCTGCATTAAACGGATAAGAACTACTCTATTATGGAAATTAGTGAAATCATTCCTCATATCGAAGCCTTAATTTTTGCGAGCGATAAAGCATTAAGTGCAAATGACGTTACAGAATTAATTAATAACGCATTTGCTTTTTTAGAAGAACGTATTGAATTAGACCAGGTAGAGAGTGCATTAAACGGCATTCAGGAGAAATATGCAACTGAGTTTTATCCATTCGAATTAAAACAAAGTGGAGGAGGATGGCAGTTTTTGACTAAGCCAGCATTTCACAAAACCATTGCACAATTAAATGGCGACAAATTTTTAAAGCGTCTTTCAAATGCAGCTTTGGAGTCATTAGCTATCATCGCTTATAAGCAACCCATTACAAAAGGTGAAGTGGAAGCTATTAGAGGTGTGAATAGTGACTATTCAATACAAAAATTATTAGAGAAGGAATTGATTGTAATTAGTGGCAGAAACGAACTATTACCTGGCAAGCCATTGGTATACTCAACTTCTAAAACATTCATGGATTATTTTGGTATTAACTCAACCGATGATTTACCAAAAATCAAGGAAGTATTAGCAGACCAAATTGTAGAAGCAACTGTTATCAAGCCTGAAGACTTTACAGACAACAGTGTTTTTGAGCAAGTTACCGAGGAAGAAGCTGCGAATGCAGCTGACAAAAGCGGAGAACTAGATGCAGCCGAGGAAGAAACCCCAAATTTACCTGAAGAGACAGATGACTTTAAAGAGGAATCAAACGAAGAAGATTATTCGCCAGAAAGTCCAGTGGAATAACACTTAGTAGTATTTGCGTTCATCCTATTTTTTCAAAATTATATAGTTGATATAATTACAGAACCTAGTTCTAATTGTATCTTCGTGTAATGAAGTCAAGTTTATCCTACGAACAATTAAATGCTGCCGCAAAAGACTATGGCACGCCGTTGTATGTGTACCATGCCGAAAAAATTATAAGTCAATACCAAAATTTATTGTCTCATTTTTCACCAAGCAATACCCGTTTTTTTTACGCTTGTAAAGCGCTAACCAATATTCATATTTTAGATACAGTTAAGCGTGCGGGCTGCAATGTAGATTGTAGTTCAATTAATGAAGCTAAACTTGCATTGCATGTTGGATTCTTACCTCAAAACATTTTATATACAAGTAATAGTGTAAGCTTTGAAGAAATTTCTGAAGCGGTTCATTTAGGGTTGAATGTAAATATAGATAGCTTGTCTAATTTAGAAAAGTTTGGTATTAAATTTGGTAAGGACTACCCTGTTGGTGTAAGAGTAAGACCCAATATCATGGCAGGTGGCAATTTGAAAATCTCTACAGGACATGATAAAAGTAAATTTGGTATTCCTGTAACGCAATTAGATGAATTAAAAGCTATCCAAGAAAAATACAATATCAATATTTCCACTTTACATATTCATACAGGCAGTGAAATTAAAGACGTGCATGTATTTCTTCAGTCAGCAGATGTTTTTGATACTTTGTTAGATAAATTCCCAACGGTGAATGTTTTGGATTTTGGCGGTGGTTTTAAAGTGCCTTACAAACCCAACGAAAATGGAACTGATATCGCATTATTAGGTGCTGAAGTAAATAAGGCCATGGAACGTTTATCACAAAAATATGGACGAGCACTAATGGCCTGGTTTGAGCCAGGAAAATATATGGTAAGTGAGTGTGGATATTTTATTGCGCAGGTGAATGTGTTAAAAAAATCTGGTGACATACAATTTGCTGGCATTAATACGGGCTTGAATCATTTAATTCGTCCTATGTTTTATGACGCATACCATCACATTGATAATATTAGTCACCCAGAAGCCCCTAAGCAACATTATGCAGTGGTTGGTAATATCTGCGAAACCGATACTTTTGCTTGGGACCGTGAAATTCCAACAATTCAAGAAGGAGATTTCCTTGTGTTTTATAATGCAGGTGCCTATGGTTATGAAATGGCAAGTAATTACAACGCAAGATATAAACCTGCGCAGGTGTTATTCGAGAATGGAGTATCAAAGTTAATAAGCCGTCGTGACCAATTTGAAGACTTATTATCATTACAAGTTCCATTAAATAAATAATCATGATTGAGATACAACATATCAGTAAAAAATTTGACGACAGAGTTATCTTAGAAGATATATCTGCACAATTCAAGCCAGGTATGTGTAATTTAATTATTGGCGCAAGTGGTAGTGGTAAAACTGTTTTAACTAAATGTATTGTTGATTTGATTCATGCAGATCTGGGACAAATATTTTTTGATGGAGTTGATTTAGACAAAATGTCAAAGGAGCAACGTAAAGAATTGCGTAATAATATAGGCATGTTATTTCAAGGCAATGCCTTGTTTGACTCTTTGACAATTGAAGAAAATGTGAAGTTCCCGTTGGATATGATTTCAAATTTATCTGAAGCAGAGAAACTAAATAAAGTGAATGCAATTTTGGACCGTGTTAATTTAAACGGTGTAAATAATAAATTTCCTGCTGAACTTAGTGGTGGCATGAAGAAAAGAGTTGGTTTAGCGCGCGCATTAGTGTTGAATCCTAAATATCTTTTTTGCGATGAACCCAATTCTGGCTTAGACCCACAAACATCAATGGTAATTGACAAGTTAATTCACGAGTTAACTATTGAGTTTAATATAACTACAATAGTGGTAACACATGATATGAATAGTGTAATGGAAATTGGCGACTATATATTATATCTTCATCAAGGGAAGAAAGAATGGGAAGGCAGCAATAAAGATATTATCTATAGCCAAAATCAATTACTCAATAATTTCATTTTTGCATCTGACTTTTTACAAGATGCTAAAACCCAAAGAATGTTAGAAGATAAACAATAAATTAAAAAAATAAAAATCACTATATGAAATTCGTATTCCTTAGTTTAATTGGATTGTTGAGTATTGTTGTTGCTCCTTCAGCTAAAGCACAGGTACAGCAGTCAGCCACAGCCGCGCCTACTGTTGACCCTAATGCCCCTTATATGAAGGACAAACACGTGCCTGCATTTAGCATTACATCTGTTGATGGAAAAGAAATTACCAATAAACAACTTCCAACAAAATATAGATTTACTTGTATTATCATTTTTAGTCCAGACTGTTCGCATTGCGAACATGAAGCTGGTGAGCTTAATAAATATGCTGACAAATTCAAGGATGTACTTTTTATTTGGGATAGCTATCGCGACATGGATGCTATTAAGAAATTTGCAACAAAATTTAACTTGGCTGGCCAACCCAGTGTGGTAATTGGCCGTGACCCTTCATTCACCATCCCTAGCTTCTACAGACCTAAAATGACCCCATTTGTAGCTTTGTATGACAAGGGGAACCTTGTAAAAGTTTGGGAACAAGGTGCAGAAGTGTTTGACATGATTAAAATTATCCAAGGCAATTAAGTATTTACCTAACTTTGCCCCGTAAAAATGTAACCTTAATTAATAAAATAAATATCATATGAAAATTACCGTTGTTGGAGCAGGAGCTGTAGGCGCAACATGTGCAGACAATATTGCTCGTAAAGAATTAGCTAGTGAACTAGTATTATTAGATATTAAAGAAGGCTTTGCTGAAGGCAAGGCGCAGGATATGATGCAGACTGCTGCATTGTTAGGTTTTGATACTAGAATTTCTGGTAGCACTAACGACTATTCTAAAACTGCTAATTCAGATGTAGTGGTAATTACTTCAGGCTTGCCTCGTAAACCAGGTATGACGCGTGAAGAATTAATAGGCACTAATGCTGGTATTGTTAAAGGCGTATGTGAAAATATTTTAAAGTTCTCTCCTAATGCAATTATAATTGTAATTAGTAACCCAATGGATACAATGACATATTTGGCATTACAATCAACTGGTTTGCCAAAAAATAGAATCATTGGAATGGGTGGTACTTTAGATAGCGCGCGTTTTAAATATCAATTAAGTACTGCATTGGAATGCAGCCCTGCCGATTTAAATGCATTGGTAGTAGGTGGTCATGGCGATACTACAATGATCCCTCTAATTAAGCATGCAACTTGGAATAGTGTTCCAGTAACTAAGTTTTTGAACGCAGAACAGCAAGAAAAAATCATTGCAGATACAATGGTGGGCGGTGCTACATTAACTAAATTATTAGGCACTTCTGCTTGGTATGCACCAGGCGCGGCAGGAGCTGCATTAGTTGAAAGCATTGTACGTGATGAGAAAAAATTATTTACTTGTTGCGTAAGCTTAAATGGTGAATATGGCCAAAAGGATATTTGCTTAGGTGTTCCTGTTGTAATTGGAAAGAATGGCTGGGAGAAAATTGTTGAAATGGATTTATCTGCCGACGAGCAAGCTGCATTCAATAAGAGCGCAGATGCAGTAAGAAACATGAACGATGTATTGAAAACTTTATAATTCAATCTCGTTATACATAATCAAAGCCTCGCAAACTATTGCGGGGCTTTTTTATACTTTTCCTTTTTTGAAATTAAGCCTCTTCATAATACCCATTAGCTTTTGCTGCAATTGCAGCAATGTTTTGCTGACGCATACAAGCAAAATGGCCCTGCGGACATTTTTTTGTTCCATAATTGGAACAAGGCTGACAAGGTAAATTGGAAACGATGGCATTATAATACATATCACTTTCACTTACTAAAGCATTTGCCTGCGAACTTGGATAATAAGGCTCCACTTGTAAGGCGGGCGAAGTAGCACCCCAAATAGCAACTGTTTTTTTATGAAAGGCGCAAGCAATATATAGGAAGCCCGTATCATGAGAGATGACTGTTTTAGATTGCTGTACAATTAAGGCCGATTCATGTAAACTAAATTTTCCACATGCATTAAATATCTTGGCTTTATCAATAGAGGCTACTTGTTCACCTTCCTGCGCATCTTCTTTCCCTCCTACTAACACAATAGGATATTTGAGTTGCTTGCAGAGTGCCTCCAACTGAACAATAGGTAATTTTTTGGATGCAAAGGAAGCGCCAATCACCAATGCGATATATCCTTGTTGGTGTGATGATGGCAATGCCAATGAAGACAATTGAATATTGGATGGCACGAAATAATCCAATCCCTTCCCATCATTTACTACGCCCAATGGAGACAAGACATCTAAACACCTATCACTTATATGACGCTTGGGCATAAAGTTCCAATGTAATTTAGTAAGCAAGAATTTTTGCCAAGTCAACTTGTTATAAGTGAATGCCGGTGCGCCTAATGCTTTCTTAATTTTATAAGTTCTATAGTTTTTATGTAAGTCAATAACATAATCAAATCCAATCTGTTTTAATTCATTGATTGTTGCATTTAAGTCCTTATCAAAATAATGAAATTGATCAATATAAGGATTAGCCTCTGTGACAGCCTTCATTGTAGATTTAGTCAAAAAGTGAATTTCTACACCAGGCAATTGTTGTTTTGCAGCCCGAATGGCAGGAGTGGTAAAGACAATATCACCAATAGACGAAAAACGGATAAAGAGTAAGCGCATATTTTTTAATTCAAAAGCCTTTGTTGGCATTTATCACTAAGGAAGTGGATTATCTAATTCTAAGTAATCTAAATCCTTATGATAGGTTTCTTCGGTATTAATAAATGCAATTAAAGTAACTCCCATTACAATTACACCTGTTAAAATACCACTTTGTACAATTGTCCAACCTAATTGTTTCTGCAAGATATCTAAAAACAAAAAATTAATAAGTGGCAATGCGCCACGCACCATATTGGGTATAGTTGTAGCTGCTGTAGCTCTTAAATTAGTGCCAAATTGTTCCGCTGCCATTTGATTAAATATTGCCCAATAACCAGTACTAAATCCTAGGAATCCACAAATCGCATACATCCTGTCGTCATTGTTATTATAGGCAGTGAAAAACAAAATCATCCCTATTGTATTCAAAGTATAAAAGACCAGCAATGCTTTTTTTCGACTTTTAAAATATTGACTTACATATCCAATGACCAGATCACCCAAAGCAATACCAATGTAAGCAAACATTACGGAACGTCCAGAGTCAATTAAGTTAATTCCGTATAATCCAGTTGCAAATTTATTGCTGTAGTTAACTAATACTCCAATGACAAACCAAGTGGGTAACCCAATTAAAATGGCTTTAATATACTTTGAAAACCTTTTCTTATTGGTAAAGAATTGTAAGAAGTTTCCTTTTTCAATATTGGCCAATTTAGCTGACTCAAACATAAAGGACTCTGCTACACGAATTCGAAGTATCAATAAAAAAACACCTAGTACTCCTCCTATTTGATAACATAGTCTCCAATCCTTTGTGTATTGAAAAGTAAAATAGGCAAATACGGCGCCAAACAAGCCAATACCTGCCACCATACTCGTACCAATACCCCTTTTGTTTTTGGGCAACATTTCTGAAACCAATGTGATGCCTGCGCCTAACTCACCAGCCAAACCAATTCCACCTAAAAATCTACAATAGGCATATTGGTCAACATTTTGCACAAATGAGGTTAATATATTCGCAATAGAGTATAATAAAATGGATCCAAACAACACTTTCAATCTTCCTTTTTTGTCTCCAATTACACCCCATAAAATACCTCCAATTAACAAGCCTGACATTTGCCAGTTGATGATATGTGCACTATCCACAATAATAGTTTCGGCGGTTGCGCCAACACTAAGCACGCTTGGTTGACGCACAATGGTAAACAATAACAAATCATATACATCTACAAAATAACCCAATGCTGCTACAAATACAGGCAAGGATAGCAATCCAATTTGACGATTGGTTGTCATAAGCAATATTTATTTTGATTTATGTGTAACTACTTTAATAATCACAGGCACCGTGGTTACAAATACAATTCCCAACACAATTACTTCCAAATGTTTTTTCAAATCAAATTGAAAACGATCCAAAATCCAAGCTTGTAAAAAATGTCCCGCGCACAACATACTAGCCACCCAAGCCAAGCTTCCAATAATATTAAAATAAATAAATTTTTTCTTATCCATATGTACAATCCCCGCCACAATTGGTGCAAATGTGCGTACAATGGGAATGAAACGTGCAATAACAATGGCTCTTCCACCATGCTTTTCATAAAACTCTTGCGCTTGCATTAAATACTTTTTCTTGAAAAACATATTTTCTTTCCAATCATACATTGCAGGCCCTACATTCTTTCCAATTTTGTATCCAACATAATTTCCAATTACCCCAGCTGCAGAAATAAAAGAGAAAATAATAAATAGATTAAGCCATTCATTTTGTGAATGAAATATTTCAGCAGCTAATGGCGCACTATAAATACCTGCAACAAATAACAAACTATCTCCTGGTAAAAAAAATCCAAAAAATAAACCGGTTTCAGCAAATACAACTAACAGTAATAACCACAAGCCACCATTCTCAATATAATATTGTGGCTGCAAAAGTTGACTCCAATGAAATGCGTCTAATAAATGAATCATTTTAAAATTATTTAGGCTTGTTGTGGTTCTTCTAATGCCCCTTCCCACTTACTTACTACTGTTGTTGCCAAGCTATTGCCCAATACATTTGTTGCTGTACGGAACATATCGCAAAAATGATCAATTGGTAAAATTAGTGCAATTCCTTCTGGTGGAATATGAAACATGGCACAGGTTGCAGTTACTACAACTAATGATGCGCGTGGTACACCTGCAATACCCTTGCTAGTTAACATCAATACAATCAACATTGTTAATTGTGTTCCAATATCTAAATGAATACCATATGCTTGTGCAATTGCCATACTAGCAAATGTCATATACATCATACTTCCGTCCAAGTTAAAAGAATAACCCAGTGGCAAAATGAAAGAAACAATTTTATCCTTACAGCCAAACCTTTCCAATTCCTCAGTTAATTTAGGAAATACAGCTTCACTACTGGTTGTACTAAAGGCAATAATTAATGGACTAGAAATTACTTTTAGTAGCGAAAGCATGCGTTTACGTAAAATGATAAGTCCTACCGTAATTAAAACAATCCACAATACCCCTATGCCCAATAAAAAATAGAATAAGTATTTACCATAAAATAAAAATACAGCAAGGCCCTTTGTTGCAATGACTGCAGCCAAGGCACCAAAAACCCCAAGTGGCGCAAAGTTCATTACATAGCCCACCATCTTTAAAATAATATGTGCAGCACTATCCATCCCTTTTATCAATCCTTTTGCCGGTTCTCCTATTGCGGCAGCAGCTACTCCAAAGAAAATACTGAATATTACAATTTGCAAAATTTCGTTATTGGCCAAGGCTTCAAACATACTCTTTGGGAATACATGTTCAATAAATCCGCCTAAACTAAAGCCCTGGGTCTTACCCATTAAGTCTTTCGCGCCGGTTAAGTCCGCATTAGATAATGCAATGCCCTCACCTGGCTTAAGGATATTTACCAATACCAAGCCAATTAGTAAACTTGCTAATGAAGCGGTTACAAACCAAAGCAACGCTTTACCGCCAACTCTACCTACCGTTTTGATATCACCCAATTTGGCAATTCCCACAACTAAAGTGGTAAATACCAATGGCGCAATAATCATTTGAATTAATCTTAAAAAAATGGTGGTTAGTAACTTGATATTTTTGGAGAAAACATCAATAGTTGACTGTTGGTAATGCTCATGTACATAATATCCTAATGCAGCCCCAGCAACCATGGCAACAATTATATACAGGGTTAGTTTATTTGATTTTTTCATAAGTTGTAGGTATGCAATATAAGACATATGTGACAAAAAATTGACTCAAAAAACGCCTATCTATTCATATAAAAGCTGAGCATTTTTGCGAAAAAAGTACTATTTTTCAACTTGTAGAGAATGTATATTAACCCCCAATAGGATCCATACTGGACCTCCTATTGTTAACTGAAAAAAACAACTATGAGTTTATTTAGAAAAAAAGACCTAGCAGCCATGTTAGCGCAAGCCGAAGATGGTGGAAAAGGTTTAAAACGCACTTTGGGTGCGGGTAATTTAATTGCATTGGGTGTTGGCGCCATTATTGGTGCAGGCTTATTTGTAAGAACCGCTGCCGCTGCTGGACAAGCTGCTGGACCTGCAGTAACTTTATCATTTATTGTAGCTGCAGTTGGATGTGCTTTTGCAGGTTTATGTTATGCAGAATTTGCTGCAATGATTCCAATATCAGGTAGTGCTTATGCTTACTCTTATGTAACAATGGGAGAAACAGTTGCATGGATAATTGGATGGGCTTTAATTATGGAATATGCCTTAGGTGCAGCAACAGTATCTATTGCATGGAGCGAATATTTAAACAAGCTGCTAGGAGGAGGCATCCCTTATGAATGGAGCCACTCCCCTTTTGAGAGCATCACGGATACTGCAGGTGTTTTACACCATGGTATTATGAATGCCCCAGCTTTAATCATTCTTTTATTATTGACATTATTGTTAATTAAAGGAACGCAAGAATCTGCTATTGTAAATGCAATTATTGTATTTATAAAAGTAGCAATTGTATTAATTTTCATTGTAATTGGATGGCAATTTATCCGTCCTGAAAATCATACTCCTTATTTAATTCCTGCTGGTCAACCACCTGTATTAGATGGCGCCGGTAAAGTAATTGCCGATTACTCTGGCACTTTTAAGCATGGCTGGGGTGGTGTTTTAGGCGGTGCAGCTATTGTATTTTTTGCCTTTATTGGGTTTGACGCCGTTTCAACTGCTGCTCAAGAAGCAAAAAATCCAAAAAGAGACATGCCAATTGGCATCTTAGGATCATTGGTAGTATGTACTATTTTATACATTTTATTCGGTCACGTATTAACCGGTGTTGCAAACTGGAAAGACTTTGTTGATCCTTTAAAAGGTCGTGAAGCTTCTGTTGCTTATGCTATTTCTACTTATATGACAGGATATGGTTGGTTAGCAACTGCAGTAACAGTGGCAATTTTAGCAGGCTTTAGCTCTGTAATTTTAGTAATGTTAATGGGTCAATCACGTGTATTCTATTCAATGGCCAACGATGGCTTATTGCCAAAAGCTTTCTCTGACTTGCATCCTAAATACAGAACTCCGTATAAATCTAACTGGATACTATTTGTATTTGTAGGTGCTTTTGCTGCATTTGTCCCCGGAAGTGTGGCTGGTGATTTAACCTCATTTGGTACATTGTTCGCATTCGTATTAGTAAGTGCAGGGGTATGGATTTTACGTGTAAAATCACCTGGAATGGAAAGACCATTTAAGACTCCATTGGTCCCATTGGTGCCAATTTTAGGAGCTATCATATGCCTTGCTATGATTTTTGCATTAGATGCTCAAACACTTAAAGTAGCTTTTGCATGGATGGCTTTAGGTTTAGTAGTTTACTTTGCTTACAGTCGTAAACATAGTAAATTAAACGGAGGCGCTTAATTATTAGTTTTCGTATAGGAATAGCCAGACTGAATTGTCTGGCTATTTTTTTTGCCTTATTTTTGCAGACCTTAAATAAATACTATGGGAAGGATATTTGAAGTTAGAAAAGCCACCATGTTCAAACGTTTTGACAGAATGGCTAAACAATTTACGCGTATTGGAAAAGAGATTGTAATTGCTGTGAAAGCTGGGGGACCGAATCCTGACGATAACCCTGCATTGAGAAGATGTTATCAGAATGCAAGAAGTGCCGGTATGCCAAAGGACAGAGTAGAAGCAGCTATCAAGCGTGCGATGGGTAAAGACACTAGTAACTATGAAGAAATTTTATACGAAGGATATGCACCACATGGCGTTGCTTTATTAGTAGAAACGGCTACAGATAACCATGTTAGAACTGTTGCCAATGTAAAGAGTCATTTTAACAAAGGAGGTGGTGCAATGGGTAATAGCGGAAGCGTAAGTTTTCAGTTTAAGAAAATGGGTGTGTTTAAATTAAATCCAGATGGCTTGGTGATGGATGATTTGGAATTAGAATTAATTGACCACGGTTTAGATGAATTAGGAGATAGCACCGACGATAATGGTAACCCTATTTTAGTATTAAGATGTGCATTCACTGACTTTGGCAACTTGCAGAAAGAATTAGAGGTAAAAAAATTAAATGTAATTAGCGCCGAGTTTGAATGGATCCCTACTACTACTGTGCCTGTTACCGATGAGCAAGCAGAAGAAGTAAGTAAATTAATTGAAAGATTAGAGGAAGATGAAGACGTTAACAAAGTATTCCACAACATGGGGTAACTTTATGATTTATTCAAAAAATTGAAAATTTTTCGAAAATCCTTTCTCTTAGCATAACTAGTAATAAAAAAAATAATTTGAACATACTTAACACTATTTTATTAGCTGGGTGTCTTTTACCAAAAGTAAAAGACACTACTAGGCCTGTATTTAATATGTACGCAATTACACATGAAACGCAAGTGCCGGAAAACTATTACGCTACTAAAACTGGGATTTTATGTAAAGTAGAAAGGGCTTTAGAAAAACAAACTAAAGTACAAGTAAAAGTCAGATTAGGCTCATTGGAGCATACACAAAAATTAGAAGGATACAATCTATCTACTCTGCCAGCATCTCACTAACAACTTGAATAATATCTTCAGTGTTGGGTTTGGAGAAATAGTCACCATCACTCGCATAGGCTGGACGATGATCCTTCGCACTAATTGTTCTTGCGGCAACATCCAACCATCTATAGCCACCTTGCTTTTCAATAACTTGTTGGTACATATAAGCACTCGCTCCACCTGGAACATCTTCATCCACAAAAACAATTCTGTTTGTCTTTTTAAGCGATGCAACAATTTGGTGATTAATATCAAAAGGTAGTAAGGTTTGGATATCTATAATTTCACAATCAATACCCATTGCATGTAATCTCTCAGCCGCATCTTCAATAATTCTTAAAGTTGAACCGTAAGAAACAATGGTGATATCTTCACCTTCTCTAAGTATTTCTGGCTTACCCAATGCAACTGTAAATTCGGTAATATTATTGGGCATAGTTTCTTTTAAACGATAGCCATTCAAGCATTCAATTAATAAGGCTGGGTCATTCCCTTTCAGCAAAGTATTATACATACCAACCGCCTGCACCATATTTCTTGGCACACATACAAACATACCTCTTAATGAATTAATAATCATGCCCATTGGAGAACCACTATGAAAAATACCTTCCAATCTATGTCCTCTTGTACGAATAATTACTGGGCTGCTTTGCATTCCATTGCTTCGATAATGAATTGTGGACACATCGTCACTTAAGGTTTGTAAACCATATAATAAGTAGTCCAAATATTGTATTTCAGCTATAGGTCTTAACCCGCGCATAGCCATGCCATGCGCTTGTCCCATTATAGATTGCTCTCTAATACCTGTATCAAAAATACGGTCCACACCATGCTTAGCTTGCAAGCCGGCAAAACCTTGATTCACGTCTCCAATACCACCCAAGTCCTCTCCAAAAGCATATACCAATGGATTTATTTCAAATAATTTATCAAAATAATGATTCAGCACTTCATACCCGTTCATGATTTTTGATTGATCATCAAAAACTGGATCCACAATAGAAACATTTAATGTACTCTTTTGTGTTTGGTTGTATAAATGTTTGCTATAGTAAGGTTTTTCCTGTTGTAAATAATTAGATAGAAAATTTTTAATGGCAGCAGCATTAGGATGTGTAGGCATTAATTCTACAACAGTATGCAATGTTCTAAAAATATTTCTTTTTAAAGGTTCTCTGTTATTCACCAACTCTTGTAAAATACGATTCGCTTCATTTAAAGCATCACCTTCTAATCCTTGCCTTGCAATAGCAACTCCCTCATTCAATTTTTCCTTAATGGGGGTGATATATTTTAACCAAGCTTCTTCTTTAGCTTGTCTTACTTCTTTCTTTACTTCTAACTCTAATTCTTGTAATGTTTCCTCTGTAGCAAGTTCATTTAAGATTAACCACTCACGCATTTTTTTATTACAATCCCAATCTCTTTCCCACTCTAATCGTTCTGGGCTTTTATATCGCTCATGACTACCACTGGTTGAATGCCCTTGTGGCTGAGTTAATTCTTGCACATGAAACAGAACAGGAATATGTGTTGCACGTGTATAGGCAATTCCTTGTTCAAAGGTTTCACATAAGGAAGCATAATCCCATCCCTTTACGGTATATATTTTAATACCATTGGTGCCTTCTTTTTTTTCAAAACCTTTTAAAGCTTCTGAAATGGATCCTTTAGTTGTTTGCAATGATGTAGGCACAGAAATACCATATCCGTCATCATATACAAAAATGGCCAATGGCGCTTGAATCACACCTGCTGCATTTACTACTTCCCAAAAATGCCCTTCCGAAGTACTTGCATCTCCAATGGTACAAAAGCAAACTTCGTTACCATCATTACTTAAATGTTTAAGTTGGTCTTTATGTTTTGAACTTCTAAAACAATTTGAAGCAAATGCCATACCTAAGCCACGAACCATTTGACCAGCCGTAGGAGCAATGTCTGCCGAAATATTATATTGATTGACTAAATTATTCCACTCTCCTTTTTCATTTACAAAAGCTGTAGCAAAATGCGCATTCATATTTTTACCGCCACTATAAGGGTCGTTATGAACGTCGGCGTATAATTGAGAAAAATAATGTTCCGTATTGGCTACCCCCAATGCAAACATAAAAGTTTGATCACGGTAGTAACCACTTCTAAAATCACCTTTTTGAAAAAATTTTGCAAGTGCCACCTGTGCCACTTCTTTGCCATCTCCAAAGATGCCAAATTTAGCCTTCCCGGTTAACACTTCTCTTCTGCCCAATAAACTTACTTCTCTGCTTGTTAATGCCACACGATAGTCGGCTAAGACAGAGTTTCGAAACGCTTCAAAAGAGAGCATGTCTTGGGTAGTTACTGCTATGGCTGTGGGTTCCATTTTACAAAAGTAGGGGTCAAAATGCAATAAAAATCAATAAATAGATAAAATCACCTAATTAACGTTTTTTCAATAATTTAGCCTATAAAATTGAGGCCAAAATGGCTGAAAATTAACCTAATAAAATTAGTTGCCACACCATAAAAAATCAAAAATCATGAAAATAAAATTCCTTTTTTTAGCACTCATCATCACGATTGGTTCATTTGCTCAAAGCAGTATTAAATTTGACCAAACCAGTCATAATTTTGGAAAAATTAAACAAGGTATTCATAAGTCTGTTGTGTTTACTTATACAAACTTGGGCAACAAACCCGCTGTCATAGAATTCGCTAATGCCGAGTGTGGATGTACGCAACCAGACTACAATCAAAACCCAGTATTGAAGGGACAAAAAGGATCCATTAAAGTAACTTACACTGCCCCTAACGAAGGATTATTTAAAAAGAGAGTTACCGTTAAATATGCAGGTGAAAAAGCGGTTACGGAATTAATTATTGAAGGTGAAGTTATCAAATAGTTGTCCTAAGACAATTGCATATTAACTTACATCAGTTAATATTTAACAATAAAAGCGTGCACTAAGTATTCATTTCTTAGTGTACGCTTTTTTATTATAGCCCATGCACTTATCTTTGCCCGAATGATAACTATTAGTGAACGTGGAAAAAATATGCCTTCTTCTCCAATTAGGAAGTTGGCTTCTTTTGCAGATGCTGCAAAAAAGGAAGGCGTTAAAGTATATCATTTAAATATTGGGCAGCCTGATATTGAAACCCCATCAGTTATGATGGATGCAGTGCGCAATGCACATTTAAAAGTTTTAGAATACACGGATAGTGCGGGCATATTAAGTTTTAGAAAAAAATTAGCTGATTATTATAATTCAAAAGGAATAGACGTTGATTATAGTGATATACTTATTACAATTGGCGGCAGTGAAGGGATCTTATTTGCATTTATGGCATGTCTTGATGCCGGTGATGAGATAATTGTACCTGAACCATTTTACGCTAATTATATTGGTTTTGCAATGGCAGCAGGCATTAAAATTATTCCAATTACTTCTACAATTGAATCAGGATTTGCGCTACCTCCTATTGCATCCTTTAAAGAAAAAATTACAGAAAGAACAAAAGGAATTTTTATTTGCAATCCAAATAATCCAACTGGATACGTTTACAGCGAGCATGAATTATTACAAATAAGAGATTTAATTAAGGAAAAAGATTTGTACTTATTTTCAGACGAGGCTTATACTGAATTTAGTTATGAGGGTAAAGTAAAAAGCACTTTGACACTTGAGGGTGTAGAAGATAGGGTTATAATGATTGATACATTTTCGAAGAAATATTCTGCATGTGGTGCACGTATAGGCGCTTTGGTGACTAAGAATAAAACTGTCATTGAAGCGGTCATGAAATTTTCACAAGCAAGACTTAGCCCTCCTACTTTAGAACAAATTGCTGCCGAAGCAGCTTTGGGATTGCCGGCTGATTATTTTGATGCCACAAGATTAGCCTATAAAAATAGAAGAGACGTTTTAATAGATAGACTTTCTAAAATGGATGGCGTTTACTGCCAAAGTCCACAGGGAGCATTTTATGCCATGGCCAAATTACCTGTAGCCGATACAGATGCGTTTTGCCAATGGTTATTAACTGATTTTAGAAAGGACAATGCTACTATTATGCTTGCCCCTGCAAGTGGTTTTTACACCACTCCTGGATTGGGTAAAAATGAGGTTAGATTGGCTTATGTATTAAACCAATCTGATATTAATGCGGCTATGGATTGTTTGGAGGAAGCGCTTAAAATCTACCCCAATCGTTTGCACTAGGCTCATTTTTTACCACACATCATTTTTTCATCACCATTTGTAATTTTTTAACATTAAGTTGTTTTAGAAGTCATGCTTCTGATCTATTTTCGTGTTGTTATAGTGTGGGTTTGATTTTAACTATAGCAAGCAATCGTAAATAGCCCGTTGTTTCTACAATGGGCTTTTTTATGCCCTCTATTTAAAGAATTATGAATATTCATAATTCTTCGCTCATAAAAAAGGGGCTCCGATAAATCGGAACCCCTTGGTATAGTTAGTTAAACTAAATATTAGTCAACATCCCAGAAAATTTTCGTTGCTAAAGGATCAATTGTTCCTTGAGCAGTTACGTTTGCACCGTTAGAACCAAATTCAGTTCCAGGGTAATATAAACGTAATGGACGAGCAGTTCCTACAAAGTTTTTAGACTGAGGAGTAACTGGGTAGTTATTTTTACGGTACTCAGACCAAGCTTCTAAACCGTTAAAGTTTGCATAAGCCAACCATTTCTGGTAGCCAATGGCTTGTAACTTGTTTGTTGAAGCAGCAAAGTCAACATCTTGAACACCGCTTGCTAATAATCTTGTAGCATCAGCTGCACTAGCACCTAAAGTACGGTAAGATTCTTTTACACCAGCCTCATAATAAGACTGAGCAGTTCCAGTTAAGTTAACTGATGCACCATAACGTTGTTTTGCTTCTGCTAAGTTTAATTGAGCTTCAGCAGCAGTTAACAAAATATATGATTTATTGTAAGCACCTTTTACTAATACTGATGGGCCAGGAGCAGATGTAACTGCAGGTAAATAACCAGCGCTAGATCCAAAAGGAACACCCACATAGTTATCAGCTATTTCAGCCTTCAAACTCACACCAGGATTTGCTCCATCCTCGTTTCCAATTGCATAAAAAATGCGCTTTAAACGAACAGTGTCTCCTGTAGATTTTAAAGTATTAATAGCAAACTCTGTACCTCTAGGCCAGTTGTTATACGCTCTTCTAGCATTCGTCTCACTATAACCATATAAGTCATAGAAAGGATTAATTTGACCAGCAGATGCAACATAACCAGGGTTAACACCCGCGTCAGCACCAGATAATACACCAGAGCCTTCTGCAGCAATTTTATTTACTTCAGCTATGATGTAAGCATCTCTTCCAGAAACACGCGCTTGACGCATTAAAATACGCATCTTAATTGAGTTAGCTAATTTAACCCAGCTAGTTGTGTTTCCTTTAAAAATGATATCAGATCCTGTATAAGCACTAGCAAATGGATTTGCTTTCAAGTCAACAATTGCACTGTCTAACAAAGTAATTAAACCTTCGTAAACAGCTTTTTGATCATCAAACTTAGGAGCTAATTTATTTACACCTTTTAAGGCTTCTGAATAAGGAATGTTACCGTATAAGTCAACCAATTTTTGGAAGTTATACGCTTTCATTACTTTAGCTGGACCTTTTAAGTAAGATTGACTCGCTTTATCTGCATTATCAATAACATATTGATAATCGTAAAGATTATCATAAGTGTTATCCCAATAGTTAAAATCACCATTGGTAAAGCTGTAAGAGAATAATGTAGTACTAATGATATAACCATTAGACTGTGTCCATTGTCCACCCCAAACCATTCCGGTTTCGTTAGGCGATACCATATTGATGGCAGTTTGATTCAATGCGTTCGCTAGAACGTACGCTGGCGTAGCGGTTGGAAGTGCGTTCGGGTTGGTATTGACATTAAGATAGTCTTTTTTACAACCTGTTCCCACAAGAACCAAAAACGCGGCGATATATAATGTATTTAGTTTCATATCTATTGTTTTAGTTAGTGGTGATTAAAAAACAAAGTTTACGTTGAAACCGAATTGACGAACAGGAGGTGTTTGTGCAGTATTACTAATACCCATCCCGTTGTTGTAAGCAGAAACACCAATACCATTGTTAGTAGTTGATGAGCTAAACTCAGGATCTGTAAACTGATTCTTCTTGTCGAAAATTGAAATTAAGTTTCTTCCGTAAACCGCTACGTTTGCAGCAGTGAAAATCTTAGTTTTCTTAACCAATGAAGCTGGCAAAGTGTAAGACAAATTAACGTCTCTCAATTTAATAAACCAACCTGGTGCAACGAAGTTTTCAGAAATCAAACGGTAATTGTTTACCCAAAGTGCATACTCTGGTTCACGTACGTGAACTGTTGTATTAGGTACACTATTTCCAGATGCATCTTTATAGAATGAATTAGGGAATATTTGATCAGTTCTGTTTGCAGTCCATCCACCAGCACCAGTAAATGTCATTTGACGACCTAAGTCAGAGAAAATAACATTACCTCCGCGGTATTCAAAGTTAAATGCAAAACGGAAGTTTTTGTAAGAAACTGAAGATCCTAATCCAACCATATCACGAGGTAAAGTTCCACCACGAGATTGTAAAGCTGAATTCAACATTGGATAACCAGTTGTAGCGTTTACTTGTCTTCTTCCTGCAGCATCATAAAAATAACCGTTGGTTTGTAAGATAGGAAAACGTTGTCCAACAATTACGTTTGTAGTTGCATAAGAATATCCGTTTGCAAAAGAGAACTGAGTAATGCCAGGGTATAAGCTAACAACTTTGTTGTCATTGTTAGAGTACTTAACATTTACATCCCACTTCACTTTTGTATCACGTAATATTTGTACTTTTAAATCTGCTTCGTAACCAAAGTTTTTAACTTCACCTACGTTGATTAACAAGTTAGAGAAACCAGTTGAATTAGGCACTTTTACTGTTAATACTTGACCTTCAGATTTTTGTGTATACCAAGAAAGGTCTAAGTTCACTCTGTTTTTAAACATGCTAAACTCACCACCTACTTCCATTGCTGTAACAAATTCTGGTTTTAAATTCGCATCAGGCATTGTATTACCTACTGTCAAACCTACGTTGTTACCGTAAGGGAAGTTAGTACCATTATTGTACGCTAAATCTAAACCATACAATGGAATGTTATCATTACCATTCTTATTATATGATCCACGTAATTTAGCATAGTTCAATACATCACTCTTTATGGATGGAATTGCATCTGTCAACAATAATGACAACGCAGCACCATAATAGAAGTATGAATATTGATTAGTTGATCTTGTTGTTTTAAAGAAACGAGAAGTTTGATCATAACGACCAGTAACGTTCAAGTTTAACCACTCATATCCTTTTAAGTTGGTATTCAAGTCACCATAGTAACCTAATTTACGCTCCGTTGTGTTTGCTTCATAACCAGCCAAGTTTCCTTGTCTGTTAGAGATATTATACACATCTGGAACAACAATTGAGCCTGAAGAAACTGAAATTTGCTTTGTATAACGTTGGTATAAACTATACCCCAAAGTCAATTTATTTTGTACTTTACCTAAATCTTTTTGAATACGTGTTTGGAATTCGTTATTTACAACATTCTCAGTTGTAGAATAATCGTTTACACTACCCAAGATGTCAGAAATAGCACGGTAAATACCAGGATAGTCATCATCATGCGTCCAAGGATCAGGAATGTATGCACTATTTTTAGCCCAGTCAGAGTATTGGAATTTCTCCTGAGTGTTTTTACCAGTACGAGAATTATTCATAATACCTAAACGGTTATAGAATTGTAACCAAGGAGTAGCACGATATGTTACATCAAAGCTACCAGAAATGTTTGCATCCTTATATCTAGCACGGTTAATGTCCTTGTTGAAATAAGGGTTGTTATAATAGTCATTAAAATAACCATTAGGGTTTGCAAACTTATTTGTTCTCCAATTTCTCATACTTGGTAAATCAATCCAGCTAGCTGTGTTGATTACGTCATTTTGAAAATCAGAAGTTGTTTTGTCATATGCAATTTGAGTATAAGCAGCATTAAAGCTTGTAGATACTTTACCGTATTCTTTTGTTGATTTAACACGAACACCAGTTCTATCACTCATATCTCCTGGTACGATACCATTTATCTTTTGATTTTCAACAGACAAATAGTAGCTACTTGTTTCATCACCACCTTGGAAGCTAGCTTGATTATTAGTTGAAACACCAATATCATAAGCCTTAGTACGTGCACCTGGGATAGCTGAGTAAGGAATAACTAGCTTACTTCCATCTTGTAATACACGACCTGCTATACGCATACTGCCATCAAACTTATCTCCATATTGTTGGTTTTCATAAGGACGCCAGTTTTGTTGAGAACGATAAACAGGATCAGAATTATAACCAGCTTGTCCGTAAACAAATGGATAATATTGAGAACCAGAACCATATTCATTTTGGAATGAAGGCATAAAATTAATTTGCTCAAAGTTGGTAGTATTAGAATACTGCACTTTTAACTTGCCTTTATTGCCTTGTTTGGTTGTAATAACCAATGCACCGTTTACACCAGCAGATCCATACAAAGTTGCAGCTTGACCACCCTTAAGGATAGAAACATTCTCAACATCGTTTGGATTGATTAATGCAAGTGCTGTTGATGTAGTTTGCATACCATCAATTACAACTAATGCTTCGTTATTACCAGTCAATGAACGGTAACCACGTAATACTACTTTAACCGCTGGATCTACACCATTGTTTAAAGTATACACCGCCAAACCAGAAACCTTACCTGCTAATGCTTGGGTTAACTGAGGAGAACGGCCTACTGTCAATTCATCACTAGAAACTTTTGCATAAGAGTATCCAATCTCTTTAGACTTTTTACGGATACCTTGCGCGGTAACTACTACATTATCAAGATCTTCAACTTGATGATTCAAAACAATACTTACTGAACTTGCACTTGCCTTCACTTCGGCAGAAGCGAAACCAGTTGCACTTACTAACAAACTTGCGTTTGCAGCAGCATTAATTTTGAAGTTACCTTTTTCATCAGCTACTACTGCCGATGTTTGGCCCTTTACTTTAACTGTCGCATAAGGCACCGCTGTTCCTTTTTCGTCTTTAACCGATCCGGTTACTGAACGTACTTGGGCACTAGCTGTAACAAATACTAACACAGCTAAGAAGAGTGAGGTTACAATTTTCTTCATTTGCTTTTGTTTTTACTTAAGAAGCTAAATTAAGAAAAAATTCAGTTAATTGTTAATAAAGAGTTAATGCATGAGCTTGAACATATTATGCAAAATAACAATATGTTTTGTAATAATTTAATAATCAGTCTATTATAAAATTAAACATAATAAAATATTGAAAAATTGACATCAAATGGCCTTAGCAAATAAGTAAACCACGCTTAGAAAAATCCATAAAAAAGGGCGCAATTGTTAAAATTGCGCCCTTTAGGTATTAAGGTAGACATTCAGAAGCATTAACTTCCTCTAGATCCTCCGGTTTTAATTGGTTTTTTATTCGCCCCTCCACTTGACTTAGTGTTTGCCTTGGCGATAAATTTTGAACTACCTCCTGCCTGAGGAGTTGTTTTTGTGGTAGCGGCTGCTTTTTTATCAGCTACTTTTTTATTTATTGCAAATCCCATAGTTAATTATTTATGTTATAAATGTAAATAAATTAATTCAATTAAAAAGTTTTAGGATACTGCTCCCATTTTTTTCAACAACTTAACATTTGATCTTCTATGTATTAATGTGTGAACACCAGCATATAAAATGGGTAAAATGATAAGCGTTAATATAGTGGAAGTAATTAACCCACCAATTACGACAGTAGCTAATGGCTTTTGACTCTCACTTCCAATACCTGTTGAGACAGCAGCTGGTAATAAACCTATGGCAGCCATTAAAGCAGTCATAACAACAGGGCGCACCCTTGATATCACACCCTTTTCCAAAGCAACTCGCAATGGCATTTTAGCTTCTAAATTTTTTCGGAAAACTGTAATTAATATTACCCCATTTTGAATACAAATACCAAACAAGGCAATAAAGCCAATACCCGCACTAATACTAAAATTCATGCCTCTTAAATGCAATGCCAATATTCCTCCAATTAAAGCAAATGGCACATTCAAAATGGTGAGTGTTGCATCCTTAACATTGCCAAATAACATAAATAATATCAAGAAAATGGCGAGTAAACATACTGGTACAACATTCATCAAAGTTTTGGAAGCTCTTTGTTGATTCTCAAATTCTCCATTCCATGTCATTTTATATCCTTCTGGTAAATGCACATTTTTTTCTACGTTTGCTTGAGCCTCTTTGATAGTACTTCCCAAATCTCTACCTCTAATTGAAAACTTAACTGGAATATATCTGTAGTTATTATCTCTATAAACAAATGCAGGGCCTGTTAATGTTTTTATATTAGAGATTTCACTAATTGGGATTTTAGAACCATTCTGTGTTGGAATCATTAAATCCTGTACTTTTTCCTTGGTGTCTCTGAAATTTTTCTGATAACGAATTCTGATGTCAAATTTCCTTTCGCCCTCATATAATTGCGTTACCGCTTTACCACCCAGTGCCATTTCAATTACACTTTGTGCATCAGTTGTTGTAATGCCATAAAGTGCCATTTTTTGTTGGTCTAATTCAATTCTAAATTCTGGTTGACCTAAATTTCTTAATACACCTAAATCCTCAACCCCTTGTACCACACTTAATTCATGTTGTATTTTGTTGGCAAGATTATCTAATGTATCAAAATTAGGACCAAATATCTTAACCGCTAAAGAAGCTGGCACACCAGCAACTGCCTCTTCCACATTATCTCTAATGGGCTGAGAATAGTTCAATAATAAACCAGGATACTTTATTAATTGAGCATTCATACTATCAATTAAGTTTTCGGTAGTAACGCCTTTAGGCCATGCTGCTTTGGGTTTTAAATCCACAGCAATTTCTACATTAAAAAATCCTTTAGGATCGGTACCATCGTTGGTTCTACCAATTTGTGCCAAAGTATGATTTACTTCAGGAAACTTTCTTAAAGTCTCCGTCATCTTATCTGAAATTTGCTTGGATTGTGTTAAGGATGCACTCATAGGCAATTGTGCTTTTACCCACAATGCACCTTCATCTAATTCTGGTAAAAATTCATTACCTAAATACTTAGCAGAGAAGAATGTTAAAGCCATGAATGAGAAGGCTATTAATAAACTTGCTCTAGGGAACTTATAGGCCCTTGCAAATAATTTTTGAATACCGTTCTCAAAAAATGCCACTACTGGATTGTGCTTTTCGCGTACATTCTTCCTTAATAATATACTAGATAAGGCAGGCACCAAAGTAAGGGTAAAAATCAAAGCTCCTAATAATGCAAAACCTAAAGTATAGGCTAAAGGTGAAAACATTTTACCTTCCACTTTTTGAAATGCAAAAATGGGAATCAAACAAGTGATGATGATTAATTTAGAAAAGAAAATGGCTTTACCCATTTCAGAACCAACTTGTTTAAATAAACCCAATTTGGCTAATTTGTTAAACTTCTCCATACCCACTTCACGAGCTTTGTGATCTAAAGCAACATACAAGCCTTCTACCATCACAACAGCACCGTCAATGATAATACCAAAATCCACTGCACCCATGGACAATAAGTTTGCAGTCATTCCTTTTAGGCGCATACAGATAAATGCAAACAATAAAGCCAAAGGAATAATAATACTCACTGTAATTGTAGTGCGCCAATTGGCCATAAATAACAATACAATACAAGTAACCAAAATAATACCTTCAATTAAATTATGAATTACCGTTTCGGTAGCATAATCCATTAAAGTTGTACGATCATAAAAAGGAATAAGTTTTACATCTTTTGGTAGAATGGAATTGTTTAATTCATCTACTTTAGCATGAATGTTTTTCAAAACCTGTTCTGCATTTTCTCCTTTTCTCATTACCACAATACCTTCAATTACATCTGCAACAGTGTCTTTTGAAACGATTCCTAACCTAGGCTTCCCAGCTTCATGAACCGAAGCTAAATTTTTAACCAGGATAGGAACATTATTGATCTTAGTAACAATAATATTATTGATCTCATCGATATTATTTAAAAGACCTATTCCACGCACAACATATGCTTGCCCATTTTTTTCTATAATATCTCCGCCAACGTTTATATTGCTTTTTGCAACAGCATTATAAACGTCAATTGAAGACAATCCATACTTCAATAATAAATCGGGGTTTACTGCTATCTCAAAACTTCTTTCTTCTCCACCAAAACTATTTACATCTGCAACACCAGGAACAGACTTAAATTGACGATCAATTACCCAGTCTTGAATGGTATATAGCTCTCTTATATTTCTAATATTGCTTTTTAATGTATAACGATACACCTCCCCTGTAGGGCCATAAGGAGGTTGCACTTCGGGTTTGATACCTTCGGGCAAATCCACATTGGCAATACGACTCATAATTTGCTGTCTGGCAAAAGCATCATCTACATCATCATCAAAAATTAAACGTACATAGCTTAATCCAAAAGAAGAAGTAGTTCGCAGATTAATTTTCTTTTGTACAGAGTTTAAAACAGTTTCTAGTGGTATAGTAACAAATTTTTCAACCTCTTCTGCGCTACGTCCAGGCCACTGTGTAATAATAATAACCTGTGTATTGGTGACATCAGGGAAGGTTTCAATAGGGGTATTTTCATAACTTATAAAACCAATAACACCTATCACTAAAGTAAGGAAGAATACAAAATATCTATGCCTTAATGAGAAATGTATAATATTCTTAATGAATTTATTCATAATAATTCTTGTTGCTATTTGTTAACAGAAAAAGCTTATTGATTCAATAATTGTTGGAACACAAGCAATTGATTTTTAACAATCACTTTTTCGCCTGCGGCTAAACCAGCACTTAAATAGGTTGCATCGCCAACAGTTTTACTCACTTCTACTTCAGCAATTCTCATATCACAATTACTTTTGTAGGCAACTACATAACTCTTCCCATTTAAATCAATAAGTGCGCTAGTAGGAATAGCTAAAACAGAATGAGCAGTTTTACTTTTCACAAAAATCTTAGCAAACATTTCTGGCTTTAACAAGAATTGATCATTATTAAGTTGAATACGAGCCCTTAATGTTTTATTTAATGGGTCTAACACTTCACTTAATTTTTGAATGGTTCCGTCAAATACTTTATCAGGATAAGCCAATACACGAACTTCTACATGGTCACCTTCTTTTACTTTTGGGATATCAATTTCATATACGTTTGCATTTACCCACACATCATGCAAATCAGAAATAGTATATAAATAATCCCCCATGTCTGGACGTATATAATTACCCTCACTTACTTTTTTCTCTACTATATAACCATTAATTGGAGCGGCAATAGTATAATTTCCTCCTGCACTGCTATTGACTCCTCCATTTATATGCAAGGCACTTTCTAATTTTGTTTTAACTGATTTTGCCTTCTCATAGTTTTGTTTTGCTTCGGTGTATTCTTTTTCACTTGCAATACCATTCTTAAACAAAGCTTCTTGATTGTCTAGTTGACGCTTAGCAATAATTACATCGGCATTGGCACTAGAAATATCGGCATAGTTGCCGGCAATCTCGGCACTCTTTACAACCGCCAATGTTTCACCAGCTTTCACTTTATCCCCTAAAGACAATTTAGCTTCCAATACTTGACCACTACTTCTAGGAAATATTTTTACTACTTTGTTTTCATCGAAACTAATTTCTCCGCTCAACTGAAGCGCATCATTAGAATTAATTAATTTAACTGAGTCTATTGCAATAATTTTTTGCATTGAATCACTAATGCAAAATTTTTCATTCGCCGTTTTAACTTCCGCCTTGTGACTTTCACAACCAAAAATTGCCACAAGTGCTACTGTACTTAAAACATAAGGTATACGCTTCATAAATTACTTTTATTTTTTAATTACATCAATGCCTGCATGGTAGTTTAATTCCTCGCTTACTAATTGAAGATTTAGTTTTGATTGATAATGTTGATTTTGAACATCTTTATAGGTATCAAAGAAGTCCATAAATTCCAAAAGACTAATTTGCTTATGCTCATAACTAGCTAGCATATTACTAAACATTAAAGTGTACTTTTCATAAAATACTTGTTCCGATTCATTGGCCACCTTTAATACTGCTAATAATTTATTATACGCATTCGTCACATTATTTTGCAGTTCGATATCTGCATTCTGTGCTATAGTTTGCTGTTGCTTTACGCCAAAGTCGGCCGATTTAATATTACCCTTGTTCCTATTAAATACAGGTAATGGCAAATTAATACCCAAACCTACATAATGGGGTATATAGTTACTATTATGATCATATTCGGGACCAAAAGTAATATCAGGAACCGCTAATGCTTTTTGATAACTTAAATTTTGTTGTTGAAATTGCACTTGTTTTTGTTGCAGTTCAAAATAAGGGTTATTGCTCTTCGCTATTTCAATAATTTCTTTATCCGTTGTAAAGTTTATCTTAAATGAAGAAAAATTATCTGTTGGATAAATAAAAACATTCCCTTTAATGTGCAATGTTGTCTTTAAATTATTTTCAGTATCAAAAATTTGCGTATTCAAATCCGCTATTTCTTTTTCTAAAGAAACAATCAAAGATTGAATTCTTAAATACTCTTTTTGTGAAATATTACCCGCTTCTAATTGAGCAGTCATACCCTTAAACAACAGGTTTAATTTAGTATAACTATTTTCATCAATTTGCTTGTTTTTAATCAACTGCATTAGCGTAAAATAATTAGCCCTTAGGTCATATTTTAAATTGCGCATTAAATCATTTAATTGCAGCTCACTTATTTTAGCGTTTGTAGTAGCCATGTTAATTAGCTTACCTCTTTTTCCTGCAGTTTTTACCAATTGTTGGAACTGAATAAAATATTGACCAGTAGGTTGACCAGTAACTGCATCTTTCCCATGTTGAAAAAACTTGTTATTAGTATATACGTTTTGATCGGTTACCAATGTAGGATTATCCCAAACCTTTGCTTGTTCTATTAATGCTTTATTTGCATCTACATTATAACCTGCAGCTATTAACAATAAGTTACTATCTAAAAATATTTTTTCAGTTTGCTTTAAGCTAAGTTTTAAAGTATCCGATTGTGCATTTAAATTTTGCAAGCCAATGCCCAACAATAATAAAGCCACTAGCAGTAACTTAGTTTTTGATATACCCATAATGAAGTGATTTACAATAAAACGAGATCTTATCTCAGTTTACAATTTCAATTTTGCAAAGCTAAGCCTTAATAAAAGAGTAACCTTATGAATCAATTACAAAGCTTGAAAATATAACGAAATTATAATAAAATTAAGGCGATTTTAAGGTAATGATAGCCAATTAGTTAGATGTATCTTCCATGCCGCCGTCTTCCTTTTTATCTTTTTTAAATTCCAACTTCCCAAAACGCCAATTAAAGCTAATACCAAAGGACCTAGAAGGTACATATCTAATACTATTAGAATTGAAATTAGTACCACTAATTAAGGTTTGTTGTTTTACATATTCTGCAAAAGGATTGTTTGCTACAAAGCCAAAGCTACCTTTCCCATTCCAAAACTTTTTACGCACCGCAAAACTGTAAGACAAATTAGCTGGGTACTTTCCTTGAACCTCATTTCGTGCTGAATTAAAATTACCAAAACACTCACTTACTAAGTTCTTAGAAAACTCATAGGTCAAATTTATATTGGCACGATAATTTTGACTTGAGGCATTATAATTATGATCAATGCTATTATAAATTTTTCGATAATAATAGGAAAAGTTAGATCGCACACTAAAGGCTGGACTAACTTTTAAATCTCCAAAAATATTTACACCCGTGTTTTTTTCTAAGCCAATGTTTTGGGGCTTACTTAAATTCACATTGTTATAAACACTATCTCCTACTTGTAAACTTGGATAATAAGTTACATAGGGCTGAATATCTTGATTTGAATTACGTTGAAATAAGGTAACCATTACCGAACCCAGCTCCTTGACTGCTAGACTATACGTAAATTCAATGCGCTCCCCCAATTCTGGTAACAAATAAGGATTACCCTGAGCCATATTTTTGGGATCAGTTGTATTGATATAAGGATTTAATTCTTCGGTGCCAGGACGATTAATACGTCTAGAATAACTAAGCTTTAAGCTATTATCTTCCCCTAATTTTCTTTTAAAGAAAATGGAGGGTACAAAATTATTATAGTTAGGATTAATTTGTTGGAGCGCATTGGAGAAGGTTGCATTTACATTGGTTTGCTCCCATCTACCCCCCAATTTTACATCCACCCAATCAACAATTGGAAACTCTAATTCAGAATAGACAGCTAATACTTTTTGTTGATAGTCCAAGGTATTGGTTAAGCTATTATTTAATTTAGCAACTGAATTATTGGATTGGATATATACGGTTGTAGCACTATTAATACCAAAGTCCACCATCTTACCTCCAAGACTCAATTTTACTTTATCAGAAATAGGTTCTGTAAAATCCAACTTTAGTTCATTATTGTATTCCTTAGAGGCGTTTAAATTATTACTACCATAGTTTAATGCATTGCTGGGCATTAAGTATTGCAAGTTGCTTGCATTGATACTAAACTTTGAACTACTTGCATTGTAAGCAATTTCTAATTCTCTATCTGCTTTATCAAATGTTCTTTTGTAATTACCTCCAAAATTATAATTTTGATTTTCGTTAAAATGATTGGCCGTAACATTGTGCAAAATAGCATTCTGCATAACAGCGCCTCCAAATGGCTGACTTGATAAAACCTGCGTATTGGCCCCATTGGCGTCGAATCCAAATTGATTGGTACCAAGGTTTGCCGTAAAACTATTTTTCTTTAAATAAGTCCAATCCAAGTTCAAACCAGAATGTGTTCCTTGTCTTTTTTCATCCCTACTTCCATCTTGTTGAATGTAATTATTGATTTTATTAACCGAATCAATTGTATTTCGATACATAGTCATTGGTGTAGCAGCTAATAATCTAGCGTTGGTTGCAATAAACAAACTTGCCCCAAAATTATTATTGCGTGCAGCCAAATTAACGGAACCATTTTCTATTCTAGTGCCTATACTTGAACTAATATTTCCATTGTACCCCCTGGTTTTGTTTTGCTTTAATACAATATTGATTATACCTCCCAAACCATCTGCATCGTATTTGGCTCCAGGATTAGTAATTACTTCCACTGTTTTAATTTCACTTGCAGGAATAGATTGTAATACTTCGGTAATATTAGAACCAAATGCCACACTTGGCTTACCATTAATTAAAAATCGAATACTAGAAGTTCCTGCCAATTGCACATTTCCATCTATATCCACTGAAACCATTGGAATTTTTTTAAGTAAATCGGTAGCTACACCGTTTTGTGCACTAATATCTTTTTCAGCATTAAAAACCATTTTGTCTATTTTGTTGTCAATAGTTTTTGCCGAACTTTTTACAGTCACAGCTGCAAGGCTTCCACTAGACTTTTGCAATGAAATAGTCTTTAAATCAATTCTATTATGGTTATTGTCAATTGTAATATTATTGACAGTGAAAGTTTTTGAGCCTACAAATTCAATATTAACTTTGTACATTCCATTTGCCAATTCCTTTATTACAAATGCACCTTTTGCATTTGAAGTTGCACCCGTTAGTGCTTTAGTAATTCCATTTTGATACACAATAATAGTTGCGTATTCAATAGGTAATTGATTCTCACTATCTACAACAATCCCTTCAATTTGACCAGTCCCTTTGGGCACATCCGTTTTTTGGGCAAATAAACCAATATGAATACTTAATAGAATTGCAATCAATCGAATTTTGAACATAATTTATTTTTATAGAGCGACAAAGCTACTAAAATACAGCTACTAGCTGTTACCACTTATACAATTACTAGTTTACGTGAAAAGATTATACAGCACGTTTTAAAATAAGCATCCCTCTAAATTCAGGTTTCATTAAGGTAAAAGTAGTATCGGGCAATCTAAAACTCCCAACTATTTCAAAACCGTATTTTTGATAAAATTGCAAGGCCTTATGGGCACTATCCATTGCTTTTAAGACTACGGCTCTTTTTTGATATTGCTTTGCCAAATCCAATACAAATTCCATTAACTGCGAACCAATTCCTTTTTGAATACATGTTGTATCAATATAGATGCGTTCGAGTTCCATGGTGGTTTGAGGATCAAAATGATTAGCCCTTGTTTGAATATTGATTTTTAAATACCCAATAGCATTCCCGTTTAAATAAGCGATATAATGTAAATTATTAGGGTCTTCTATTTCGGCTTCTATTTTGTGAAGCGGATAAGCAAATTCATGAATATACCAATCTACACCACCAGATTCCCATAAATAAGGATAATGAGGAATGTAAATTTGTTTTGCAAGATCACTTAATTGTTTTGCTTGCTCAATACCAATTTGAATAATTTGAAGCGAGGAATTCATGTGCCCACAAAACTATAGCTTTATGGAACTCATTCCACCATCTACATGTAAAATTTGCCCAGTAATCCAGCTTGACTTTTTAGATAATAAAAAACAAGTCATCTCGGACATATCCTGAACAGTTCCCACTCTCTTTAATGGGTGTCGTTGTGCGTTGGCTTCTACTTTTTGTTCATTATTTAATAAACTTGACGCCAATGGCGTGTCCGTTAATGAAGGTGCAATACAATTAACTCTAATAGTAGGCGCAAGTTCGGCAGACAAGGCTTTTGTTAATCCTTCAATTGCACTTTTAGATACTGCTACTTGTGTATGAAAATTTAAACCCAACTGGGCAGCTACAGTGGAAAATAAAACAATTGATGCATTACCCGCATTTTTTAAAGCCGGCAAAGCAGCTTGAATTGTCTTAATTGCACCTACCACTTGTAAATTAAAATCCTGTGTAAAATCAGCAGCAGGTATTCTTGCAAAAGGCCTGAGGCTAATGGCCCCTGGACAATACACTAAGCCATCTAAGCTATTAGGAAGGAAACTAAAATCCAATGGCTCATCCATTACATTTAAAGAATGTGCCATTATATTTTGAGTAGACTCAATGACATTCCTATTATAAGTTGCAAATACTTGATGACCTTCCGCTGACAACTGTGTAGCAATTTCTTTACCCATTCCAGAGGAAGCACCCACTACTAAATAATTACCCATATTTCTTTGTTTATGTATTCTATAACAAACAAACTTCCAAAATGTTCGGATGTTTACATTGGGGTATTTGATTAAGTCATTTATATACAGAGCAAACCTGCCTTATACAAATTCGTAACGGGTTTATTATCCCAAAATAATTCAAAGCCCTCTAAGCCTTCCGCCCTATAACTTTCTTTAATGTCCGAATATGCCATTCCATTGCCATGCTGAATACTTAATTGGGGTATTAATTTCAATAACCATACTCCTTTAGCAGGTTCAATGCTAATAGAAAACGCTTCATTGGGGGTTTGAAAATGGATAGACATTTCCTCCCATTTGTTCCCTTTTTTGGAACGTTGAACAATAGAACTTGTTGGTAGTACACCCACCCAAATAGCTTTGTAATTTTGAGCAGCAATAAACTCAGGCTCCTCAATAGCTTTTTGTATATAGTTAGGAGCGATGGTGGTTGCAGGAATTTTAAAATCAAACCATTTTTGTAATGGCATTTCAAAACAAGCACCGTGCATGTAATTCAATAATGACTTCTTCAATCCAAATCCAAAAATTTCATGATTTGCACCTGTTGGGTCGGTATGTTGAATATCATTATTAGCAAAAGTTCCAATTGTATTAGAGACTTTTTTTACTTTATACTTAACGGGATCTAAACCTACAGGACTATGAGCTGTCATTGTAAATAAATGCCAGAATGCAGATTGTAAAACACCCGTTTCAAAAAACTGCCTTACCATTTCTAAAGAATCAACAGTTTCTTGCACCGTTTGGGTTGGGAACCCATACATTAAATAGGCATGAACCATTATCCCAGCTTCGGTAAAATGCTTACTCACTTTGGCAACCTGAGCAACTGTGATTCCCTTATTAATCAATGCTAATAGCCTGTCCGATGCCACTTCCAATCCACCACTCACCGCAATACAGCCAGCAGCTTTAAGTAATTGACAAAGATCACGTGTAAAACTTTTTTCAAAACGAACATTTGCCCACCAACTAACTACTATTTTACGCCTAATAATTTCAATAGCCACCGCTTTCATTAAAGAAGGAGGTGCTGCTTCGTCTACAAAATGAAAACCGTTTTCACCAGTTTTGGCAATTAGCTCTTCCATTCTATCTACAATCAAAGATGCTGTAATGGGTTCATAGGATTTTATATAATCTAAAGAAATGTCACAAAAAGTACATTTACCCCAATAACATCCATAGGCCATAGTTAATTTATTCCAACGGCCATCACTCCATAAACTATGCATTGGATTGATCACTTCAATTGCAGAAATATATTTATCTAATAATAATCCATCATAGTCGGGCGTACCCAATTGACCTTGCTTATAGTCAGCACAGTTACTATTATCAATATAAGTTACAACTCCATTTAACAAAGTAAAACAACGTTTTAATGCATGATTTTCCACCTTCCCATCAATATGATTAATTAAAACTTCGAGTGGAGCTTCTCCATCATCCAATGTAATAAAATCGTAAAACTCAAAAACGCGTACATCGCTAAGTGATCTTAATTCTGTGTTAGCAAAACCACCCCCCATAGCAACTTTAATAGTTGGATTATTTTTCTTTATCCACTGTCCACAACGCAAAGAAGTATATAAGTTTCCTGGGAATGGCACCGAAATACAAACTAGCTTAGGTTGTATTTCCTTTATGTGTTTATCAAATATATCTATAAGGATTTCATCCAAATAAGTATATGGACTTTGCAAAGAATTATATAATTCATCAAAAGAATTAGCAGATCTAGCTAGGCTTTCCGCATAACGACTAAAGCCAAAATGTTCATCTACATTTTCTTTTATTAAATCGCTCAAATCCTCTAAATACATGGTAGCAAGATGCTTTGCCATATCCAATTTGCCCATACTACCAAAAGCCCATTTCAAATCATCCATTTGTGCAAATCTACTTGCCTCAGGTAAAAATTGTCTAGTACAAATTAAATGTGCTAGTGTATTAGACTTTCCTTGTAAAAAAAGGACAACATGATCAATTGTCTTTATGTAACTATCCTTTAATGCAACTATACGTGTACTATTTTCTGACAAAGTCAATTGCCTTTCCTCTATTGTTGAAAATAATTTTTCAAGCCCATCTTTACAAAACAATGCCAATGTAACTTCTATACCTAAATCGGCCTGTACAGCAGTAATATTTCTTGTATTAAAAAACCCCTTTAAATAGGCTGTAGCTGGATACGGCGTATTTAACTGGGTAAATGGTGGTGTTATTAAGAATACTGGCTTTCCCAAATTGTGATTTTTGTTAAGCAAAAATAAGGGATCCCCACTTCTATCCAACCCATTTCCCAATTATTGGCAATTTCCTAAGTAAAAATACAACGCCAAATGAAAATGCCATGCATAGGATACTAATAACTGGAATGCTTAATAAAGGATTAAAACTAGCAACGCTTATTAAATAATCATCTATCAATGCCAAAACCAACAAATGCGCCAAATAAATCCCATAACTGTATTTGCATATATTATTTACAAAATTAATTACCCATGATGGTAAATTAAAACTAGCTTGTTTAAACAATAAATAAATACTTGCACTCATCATAAATATGCCTGGAGTAAGGGGCGCAAGAAACATTTCCTTATCTATGTTTTTTTCGAATGCAATATGAAAAGTGGCTAGCACTGTGAACAAAATTGACAAGACAAATATGAACCAAGCTAATGATATATTTAATTTAACATACTTAAAAATGTAGTATCCTGCCACCAAATAGCCAATATATCCCGTAAAATAACCCAGCTCAAAATCATGCTTATAAGTATCTATAAATGGATAAATTATAAGCATTGTAAACCAAAAACACAGAAACAAGAATTGTTCATTTTTTTGCGCGACGCTAATCCATCTAGCAAAAATAGGAATCACCAAGTATACCCCAATAATCATATACACATACCAAAGATGCACAGCAGATCCTGTGATGAACTTATCTAATACCAGTTGACCCTTTTGTGCATTGGTTAAATTAGCTCCCAATAAACTATCCCAGTTATTGAATAATAAATACACAACACTCCAAACTAAAAAAGGAACAATTATTTTATAGAACATTTTACTTAAAAAAATCCCAATAGGCCCCTGATAATTATTCAAGACAAAAGTGCCAGTAAGCATTACAAAAATTGGTACTGACCATCGTACCATTGTATTCATGATAATGGCAATTAACCAATGTGATTGTGGAATTTGTCCTAAACTTCCAGTTAAATAAGAGGAGGTATGAATAAAAATCACCCCCAAGGTTGCTGCCGCTCTTAAACAATTTGCCCACATTAATTTGGGGATAGCATTCATTATTTTAGATAATTTGAGCACAAAATAATCTAAAATCCATTTTATGTGGAAACTTAGTTAAGTTTTTGAATAGTCAAGTAAATTATATAAATAAAAAATTAGCAACCTATTTATAAGGTCATCTATGCTAAAAAATAAGGAGCCAACTTAAAGTTAGCTCCTTCACACTTTTTACACATTTTTTGCTTTTCACCTCCCCAAGTGAATTAAGGCAATACATGTGTAATTTCCGAAACACTCACATTTAGCGTTCTAGCAAGCTTATATATTTGATACAAACTTGTGTTAATCTTGCCTAGCTCAATCCTACTGATTTGAGTATAGTCAATACCTGATTCCAATGCCAATGCTTCAATTGATAAACTACTTTCAATTCTAATTGCTCTCAGTTTTGCGCCAACCAATTTTGCCACTTCATCTTTATTCATATTCAACTTAGGGGAGGGTGATACCTAATGACAAATATGCCATATTTAGAATGTATTCACAATAGCAAATATGCCATATTGAAAAAAATAAAGACAAAAAAAAGGGGGCGATAAACTAGTTATCAACCCCCTCCTATCCATGTACCTATCCCTTAATTAATACACAGTAAATTCAACTCTTCTGTTTTTCTTACGTCCTGCAGCAGTTTTATTACTAGCAATAGGAGCTGCATTACCTAAACCCTCTGTTTCAATGCGGTCTTCATGCACCCCATTCTCCATTAAATAATGTTTCACGGATTCGGCACGCGCTTTTGATAATTTCAAATTGGCCACATCTGATCCAATATTATCGGTATACCCATTTAATTTAATTTGCAAACCTTTGCGCATTAATACATCTGCAACTCTATGTAAATAAGGGTATGACACTTTTTTTAATGTTGATTTTCCTGACTCAAATTCCAAATTTTGTGAGGCATCATTCATTACATATAAGTCTCCCTGAGATATCACTCTGCTTACATTATCACTCAACTCAACTTTATTTTCTGTTGGTTGTGTTATTTGTGGTAATGGACAACCAGACCCATCTACCCTTGTGCCTTTTGGCGTATTTGGGCATTTGTCAAAATAGTCATTCACCCCGTCTCCATCTGAGTCTTTTTTCATTCTTGCAACATCATCATTTAAACTATTCAACTGTTTGGTTCTATCTTCTAATCTATCTGACAAAGTCATAATTTCATGACGCAAAGCAATATCCGTTTCATTTAAATGTCTTGTAGCTTGACGTGCAGGATTATACCTTGCTAATTGTGGCTTAGATTTATCACCTATCACAAATTCAAGCCCTAAATGAGCATAAGAAAATTTATCGCTTAAATAAGGCGCTTTATAATATCCGTCCAAATAATCACCATCTACAAAACCAATTGTATATCCTGCATCTAAATTTAATATTTGTGAAAGATGTACTTTAACCCCCATTCCCACTGGTACATAAAAATTAGATTGATTACCACTTGGATTATAATTAGTTCCATCACTATTCACCAAATGCGGAGTGTAATTAATAGAGCCCAAGCCTAATGAAGCATATGGCTTCACATAGGTCTTTGCATTTGACCAACTAATATTAGCCAAAGTGGCCACTAAATTTAAACTGGCTGTCCAATGAATATCTGTTTTAAAAGATTGAAAAGGGCTTGAAGGAGATGCATTATTCAAAAGTCTATTATTATTGGCACTGATAGTACCTCCAATAAAATCTGCTTCTAAACCCCAAATATGTGAGAATTGCTTTTTTACATTCAATCCATATCCAAAATTTGATTCCCAATTTGAAAAATCGTTATTTCCGCCAAAAACGGACATAGGCAAAAGTACCCCTGCATTTACGCCAATTGACCATGTTCTATACTCACCAATACCATTAAACAATTTATCATTGAATGTTGCATTTGAACTAATACCTGTTTCTTGCGCTTTTATTGAATTGGAAACTAATAATGCGATTACAAATACGCAACTGATTTTATAAAATATTTTATACATAAGTAAAAATTTAATAATTAATTATTTAAGATGACTAGTTGTTCACTAATCCATCTAATTTGCTTTTGACTGATTTTGAAAGATCATTTATTTTTTCTTCGGCCATTTCTTCTAGGTCCTCTGCCTTTTCTAATAAGGAATTGGCCTTTTCTATAAGCTCATGCTTTAAGCCTTCAGTTAGCAATTTAGCATCGTTTAAAATTTTGCGCCTTGTTCTACTGCCTTTATTAGGAGCAAAAAGAATCCCCAGCGTTGCACCTACTGCAGCACCCAATATAAAAGCACCAAGAATTTTTAGATTGCTATTTGAGTTTTCCATAAAATAATTTTTTGATGATGATACAAAATTCAATTTCCCATCTTCAAATAAATTACATATGTTAAAAAATGATTTGCATATTTCACATATCGCAAACCTATATCCTTTCTAACATTTGCGTACGTCGTAAGTTCATTTTTTTAAAACTACTTGGCGAATAACCAGTAACTTTTTTAAATTGATTGGAAAGGTGTGCAACACTACTATAATTAAGCTTATAGGAGATTTCTGTTAAGTTGTATTCATTATACATTAATAGCTCTTTTACTTTTTCTATTTTATGTAAAATAATAAACTGTTGAATGGTTCTGCCCTCTACCTCAGAAAACAAATTTGACAAATAAACGTAATCTAAGTTCAATTGCTTATTGATGTAAGATGAATAATTAATATCAGGTTGCTCATCTGCATTATGAATCATATTAATGATTACATTTTTTACACGCTCAATTAAAGCAATTTTTTTGTCTTTAATTAACTCCAACCCATATCGGTATAGATTGTTTTTTAATAATACCAACTGCTTATCTGATATTTCTTGCTCTACCTCTACAAAGCCAAGTTCTACATTTGCATCATTAATGCCTAGTTTTTTAAGCTCTTCATTAACTAAAATCTTACACCTTAGGCTAACCATATTTTTTATATAGATTCTCATAAAAATGATTTTTCTCTTAGTTACTTAAACACTCTAGTTTTTTTTGATCCAGAATTCTTATGTAACTATTTTTAATATCTATTAATTTCTCGCCCTTAAATTCTGTAAGGGTCCTCACTAGGGACTCCGTTGCAGTCCCAGCAATGGCGGCCAAGCTTTCTCTATTTATATCAATTATAAAATCATTCAAATTCTCTGCATTGTATTTCTTGCAAATTGTAAGCAATGCCTCTGCTACTTTTTTCCTAAGTGAATTATACGCCAAGCCAACCATTTGATTGTTTTTTGCAGATACACTTTTTGTAAGTAAGTTGAAAAATAACCTCATTACATCAGGATTTTGCTTTATAATATTATTGAAATCACTTTTAGGGATATGTACCAACTCAGTATCTTCTAAAGCTTCGGCTGTTTCTGAATAATTTGTGTTTTCAATTAAAGGCACATAGCCAATAAAATCATTTTCAGAATGCAAATCAACTACAAGTTGCTTACCATAGTCATTTGTTTGATACGTCTTTATTTTTCCTTTTTTTATAAAATATAAATTTCTTGCACAATTTCCCTCGGAAAAAACAACCTGTTTTTTCTTATAATAACTTACATCCCTATCTTGTAATAATGCAGCTAAAGTAGTAGCCCCAATTCCCTTTGTTGACTCAAATTTTATTTGAACATTATCTTGTGGCTCTACTTTTGTAACTCTTTCATTAAATGCATTGATTATTTCTAATTGTTTGATTTGCTGACCAAGATCAATGCTTGAAGTCATTATCTCTTGGACATGTCCATTGCCATTGGAGTTCCCGTTTAAATGTCCATTGCCATTTTCTGATTTGGGCGTGTAAAACATGACCTGTGATTTTTTGCAAGCAGGATTGTTTTGTAGTTTTTGTAAAAGACTAAAACCTTCCAATAATGGTAAAAATGCACCACAAATAATTAAATCGGGCAGCATCGTCATCGCTAAATCAGCCGCTTCATTTCCATCTTGCGCAGTATGCACTTCATAATTTACAAGCTGTAGCACTTGTGCTAAATTTGACCTTATGCTATCATCTTTTTCAATTAATAAAATTTTTTTCATGAATTTTTACTGTTTAAGTTTAGCAATGATGTAACAGTAGGGAGATATCTTCCCCAATACCAACATGCTTATTGCATGCCAATACAACTGTACACTAATAATTTATTAACTGGGGGCTAATAAAGTAAACAATCAATTCATTACAATTGATTACATGGGGGAAATAGAGGAGTTAAGGGAGCGCAAGCACTATTAATCGGGGGGAATTAGGGGTTAAAATGACGGGGACGGTCATTTAAATAATGCTAACTAACTAATTAACGAATAGAAATTTTAAATATTGTACAAAATAATTTTAAACATCATTTTATAGTCTGGCATCTACTAGATTTCTACTCATAACAGATTTAGTATCAAATACAACGGAATTCTCTTTTGTTAATCTAGATAGGTCTAAATCTATAAATGCATCATGTGAAACAGCCAATACTATGGCATCATAAACACAATCGGCCTCCTCAATTAACTCAATGCCATATTCTTCAAAAACATGATCTTTATCCGCCCAGGGGTCATAAATATCTACGTCTAAGCCAAATTGTTTCAATTCATTATAAATATCAATCACCCTTGAATTTCGTGTATCTGGACAATTCTCTTTAAAAGTGAAGCCATTAATTAAAACCTTTGAACCATTAATTTTATGGTTTTTTTGAATCATTAACTTAATTACTTTATTGGCAATAAACTGTCCCATTTGATTATTCACTCTTCTTCCTGAAAGTATTACTTGTGGATGATACCCCATTGATTCTGCTTTATGGGCCAAATAATAAGGGTCAACACCAATGCAATGACCTCCTACCAAACCTGGTTTATATTTTAAGAAATTCCATTTGGTAGCAGCTGCATCAATAACATCATTTGTATCAATACCCATTCTATCAAAAATTAATGCTAACTCATTTACAAATGAAATATTAATGTCTCTTTGGGCATTTTCAATTGCCTTGGATGCTTCTGCTACTTTTATGCTGGGGGCCAAATGTGTCCCTGCAACAATAATGCTTTTATAAAGATCATCAATAACACTTGCAATTTGAGGGTTAGAGCCAGAAGTCACTTTTTTTATATTTATCAAAGTCTTTAATTTATCACCTGGGTTAATTCTTTCGGGAGAATAACCACAATAAAAATCACTATTAAAAACCAATCCACTCACTAGCTCTAAAACTGGCACACAATCTTCCTCGGTACAGCCGGGATAGACTGTTGATTCATAAATAACAATATCTCCCTTTTTTAAGACAGAGCCAATCAATTCTGTTGCCTTTAACAATGGCCTTAAATTAGGTTGATTGTATTCATCAATTGGGGTGGGGACTGTAATGATATAAGTATTGGATGCCTTTAGCTGATCCTTACATGACGTAAAATGAATGCCATTACCATTCCCTTTTCTTCCTTCAACAACTTGATTTTGCAAATCTTTGATATTCGCTTCCATGGTTCTATCAATACCATCATTTAATTCGTTCACACGCTGTTCATTTATATCAAATCCAATAACAGGATATTTTTTTGAAAACTCAAGTGCTAAAGGCAAACCCACATATCCCAAGCCTATAATGGCAATTTGATGATTGTTTTGCATAAATTATTAATTTTAATTTTGTGTTAATAGGACTTGTTTACAGCTTTAATAACTGTAAAGCTTGTACAGTACCAGCCAATTCAACAACAATTACATAGTTGCCTGGTAAAAAATTGGAACCAAATCGAACAGCATGATCAGAATATGTTTGCGTTGCATAAACCAATATTCCTGTATTAAGATTATATACTTTAACACCCATTGGATAAACACGATTTCTGTACTTAATCGCACTTAAAGTAAAATAATTGTAAGTCGGATTGGGGTTTACATGTATTTGTAATCTATCATTGGGAACAGCTGTAACAGGAATATCTACAATGGTATTATTAAATGTTGCTTCACAACTATTCCCATCTTTTACAACAACGGTATGCGCACCATCTTGTACTTGATAGAAAACATTTGAAGTCTGAAATGCACCATTATCTAAACTATACATATATGGAGCTACTCCTCCACTGGCAGTTACAGTAACATTAGCAGTTCCACTAATATTAGTTATAAGTACTGGACTAATGCTAATTGAAATTTTATTAGGCTCCCCAATGGTTATAGTCTGACTACTCGTTGCCCCAACAGCATCCCTAATTGTATAATTATAGCTGCCCGCACTAACGTTAAAATCACCCACCCCATTATAGGGAGGGACTCCATTCACAGCACTTATATGAATAACTGTTTGTCCACCATTACAATGAATGGAGTCAGCCGATACCATTATTTTTAAGTTGCTAGGGGTATTATTTAAATACTCATAAATACCTGCATCTGGATTCCCAACAAATGTATTCCCATCAAAATCCTTGGTTAAACCCACATTTGTTCCAAAATTAATGGCTGGAGAATTTGCTTTAAGATGATAATCCCAATTTTGTGGCAACCCTGAGGTATCCATAAACAAGGAATTAGCTCCAGTATTGCTGAGCAATATTTCAGTCGGATCCAGATTCACCCCCAATGTCCCATTGGTCATTCTATAAATATTGTGTTCATGTACCATTTTTAAAGTGTCCATATTATTGTTGACAAAATTGACGCCAGAGGTTAACCAAACTATATTATTTTTTAGAAAAATAACATCTGTTTTTGTATTGTCTCCAAACCAAAAAAGACCAGTTACTGATTCAAATAACTTATGATTGTCCACAATTACATTATTAAAAAAATTAGTGTTGTACACCGTTACTGTAAAACCTGAGTCATTATGAAAGACTCCCAAGGGCCCACAATTAATTATTTTATTATATGCAAATAGATTATCGATTGCCGTTCCATCAGCATTGCTTCCTACTTCAGCAAAACCATCGCACTCTATAGCGGTATTAAATTCAACTATATTTTCGTTCATGTTCTGTCCAAAAAATTCAATAGCACCTCCATCGTGACCATAATCATAACTATAGGCCCAACAAGATTCAAATTTATTGTACATGATAATATTTGTGGAACTACCTATAACCATTCCGTTTGCCCCATAGTCATCATCACCACCAACGGTATTTCTTACAATTCTTAAATTATGAATATAATTACCTGTGATAGTTGTGTTATTTGAACCATTGGTCACTTCCAACCCAACACCCACCAATGAAATATCACAATTCTTAATAGTACAATAGGATGAATTATCAACAACTATAGCGTAGCTAATTTTTGCAGTTATGGAATGGTCATTCACATCCATTGTATTATCAATGACTTTTAATCCATCAATAACCACAAATTGACGGTTGTACATGGCAATCACATCCGATTTCGTATTTGTAAAAATTGGCTTTTCTCCAGTTCCATAAGCCGTATATACAATTGGTTTTGCATAAGTGCCTGAGCGCCAACAAAACAATTCCCCAAGAAATGACTCACCCCTTTTAAAAAAAACTGTATCCCCAGGCACTAATAAAGTTGTGCCTGCATTTACTTGGGCTATGGTTTTCCAAGGGGCATCAAGGGTACCTAATGCGCTCGTTGCAGAGGAAGAAGGATTGACATAATAATTGGTTGCAAAGGATACGAATGCACACAAGCTAAACATTAACGTAAAGCAGGCAATTGAAATATATTTTTTCATAAAATTGATTGTAAGATTAAATTGCATATTAATATGCATGCTTATCTCCTAAAAAAACCTGATATACTGTTAGGAATATAATTTTTATATCCAACCATAAATTCCAATTTTCATAATACCATAAGTCCTTTGCAACACGTCCAACAATTTGTTGCTGATCTTGTATTTCTCCTCTATAACTATTTATTTGCGCCCATCCTGTAATGCCCGGTTTAAGAAACTGTCTAGTCATATAATGATCTACTATTTTTGAAAATTTGTTTGATTGATTAACCATATGTGGTCTTGGACCCACAATACTCATTTCCCCTAATAAGACATTAATGAATTGAGGAAACTCATCCAAACTTGTTTTTCTAATGAATGCGCCAATTCTGGTAACTCTTTTGTCATTTTTGGAAGCCGACCTGGTATCTGCATCCTCATTCATTTGCATACTTCTAAATTTTAAACAATAAAATGGTATATCATTTTTACCACTTCTTAATTGTTTAAAAAATACTGGGCCTCTTGATTCAATCTTAATTAAAATAGCCATTATAGGAACCAACCAAGACAAAATTAAAATGGTCACTACGCCACTTAACAAAATATCCAGGAAACGTTTTTTTATTCTATTACCCATATCCTCCAATGGGTCACCTCTTAATGCTAAAACAGGCATATCGTTTATATAATCAATTAAAACAGGCTTGAACAAGAATAATGAAAAATCAGGAACTACTTTAAAACGCACACATTCCCCCTCCGCATCATTCATTAATTGATAAATTTTAGGATGTTGCTCAGGCATAATGGTAGAAAATATTTCTTTCACACCCATTTTTTTTGCAATTTCAACTACCTTATTAATATTACTTAATATGGGATAATTAGTGAGTTCATGGATATTTATTTCGTCTTCTGCAAACCCAACTAATTGAGTATTCACCCCCTCCTCTTCAAAATAGTGTGCGATTTTTTTAGCAACATCGTTATAGCCTAAGATAATTACCTTATTAGTTAATTGGGTCTTATCATTTACAAAAGATTTTAATTTAAAATATAAAAATCTATTAAGTACCAATATTAATCCAAAATTAAAAATCACAAGAAATATAAAAACTCTTGAAAATTGAATTTCTCTTACTAATACTAAATACACTAAGATAAAAATCACCCAGATCAATAATATCTGAGAAGTCCTTTTTATAAATTGTTCAAATTTAGTGACTAGTTTTTCACTGTACAGACCTAGTATACTAGACACAAGTATCCAATCTATATTAACCACTAACCAATAAGGCAAGTAAGGTGTTATAGTGTAATTAACTCCTTTTTTTTGCAACAACCATAAAGTCAGAAAAAAGACAATATTTAATGCAATAAGATCTATAAAAAAGAGCATTTTTTTTAAAACATATCTTAAACCACTATGCATATTCAGTCAATAATACATTTACAATTCGTTTCGCAGTTTGACCATCCCATAAAATAGGACAACTACTTTCTTTCCAAGTTCCAGCCTTCATTAAAGAAATATATTTTTCTAATTTCTCAGGATCATCTCCAACCAATTCATTGGTTCCATAAAGAACGGTCTCTGGTCGTTCAGTAGAATTTCTAAGTGTTATACATGGTACTTTTAAATAAGTGGCTTCTTCTGTAATTCCTCCCGAGTCGGTTATAACTCCCCTAGCATTTTTAATTAAATAAATAAACTCTAAATAGGGCTGAGGACTCACAAATTCAATATTTTCAAATGCTAATTTCAGTTGAGATAAGACATTACTCGTTCTTGGATGAATTGGAAAAACAACTTTAATCCCAGAAGCCAAATTAGCGATTGTAGTTAATAAGCTTTTTAACTTAATAGGATCATCCACATTTGAGGGTCTATGTAATGTAAGTAACAAGTACTCATTGGATGTTAAGTTTAAACTATTCCAAAAACAGGGCTCTTTCAAATAACTAATTTGTTGAACAAGCGTATCAATCATTGTATTGCCCACAAAATGAATCTTATGTTCTGGAATACTTAATGCACGTAAATTATTATTTGCAATCAAACTTGTTGTAAAATAAGCATCACTTATAGCATCGGTTATAATTCTATTTATTTCTTCGGGCATGGTCATATCACCCGATCTTATCCCTGCTTCAACATGTACGGTTCTTATACCCATTTTTTTTGCAGTAATAGCACAAGCCATTGTCGAAGTCACATCTCCAACCACTAAAACTATATTAGGTTTGAATTGTGATAACTCCTTCTCAAATTCAACCATAATCATAGCGGCCTGTTGGGCCTGCGTACCACCTCCACATTGCAAATTTGTATCTGGAACAGGAATGCCTAATTGATCAAAAAAATCACCGCTCATGCTTTTATCAAAATGCTGCCCAGTATGAACCAAACGATAATTAATATCAAAATTTTCGTTTTTAGCAGATTTAATTGCATTTATAATAGGTGAAATTTTTATAAAATTGGGTCTTGCTCCTGCAACTATTGTTATTAGCATGATTAATATATTTTAACATTATTTAACGCTTCTATAGCATTATATTCATAAGCATTATCAAATTGCCTTATGAGGGAAACGGTTTCTCTGATATTAGCTAAAGTAGATGCACCAAACAAAATAGATTCTACATTTGGTAATGAACAGACATATTCAATTGCCTTTTTAGGAGCACTAGCACCTCCTGACAAAACCTGCATGGCTATTGCCCTTACATTTCTGCTATTTAAAGTTTTTTCATATAGATCCTTGCCACCAGACATTCTAAATCCATCAATATTTATGGAACTACATATAATTGGATTTTCAATTCCAGCCGACTCTAAAACATCCAATAATTTAGGAAGATTCATTGTAATGTATCCTGGCTCAGCACCATATTCGTCAATGATATAGTCATGAAATGATTTTAATACATCCTTCATCCCTAACCCTAGTAACAAGTCTGTAATTACATTTTGTAGAAATACAACTGGTGTATGCACACCTTTAAACATTTTCATCTCGGCATCAATTAATAATTTCATCATAGACAAATAATCTTTTGACGCCATTGCAACACCACCTCTAAATAATGAAACAAAAAAGTTACCTGGAACATATTGCTTTAATGTACCCATTACACCTAATTCTGTAACGGCATTTGCATACTTATGAGCATAAGGCAAACAGGGATAAATATTAAAATTTTGGTACTTAGACTTATCATCTTTCATCATTTCACATATATTCCCAATTCTCTGGTGCGTAGTACACATAAATGTATTAACCCCTTCATCTATTGCAAAATCAATTGTCTTTAAAATTGTACGATCATCTTTGAATTTAATGGCTTGTGTTCTTGACTTTTCATCAGATACATGATTTACTCCAAAAAATTGATTATCTCCAAATAGTATTCTTTCCATATTAAGCAGTTTTAAAATTTCTAATTAAATCAATTACTTTATCAGTTTGAGCTGCTGATTCAAAATTGTTGATATTGTTGGGCACATAACCTTGTATAGATTGTATAAAATAATCCAATTGTGCAGAGTATTCTTCACCCCTTAAATAAAAATCAACATCATCCGCTAGTTCACTTATTGGAATAATCGTCCATCCCTTTAAATAGCCTCCAGCGTTTTCTTTTAAATACAACTTTAACTCTGTAGTGTCTACAATTATTTTCCCTTTAGTGCCCATAATGGAAATCTCGGTTGACATTTTACGATACGTTTCATCACTCCAGTTCACATTCAGTGTCCCGGAAATATGATTTTTCGTTTCTAACAAAGCAAAAACCCCATCTTCTACCGAAATATTATAAAAATTCTTTAGTAAGGCTCCATGTACCTGTTCAATTGGTGCAATTAAAAAATTAATTAAATCAATACTATGTGCTGCATAATCAAATAAACAACCACCGCCTTCTTCGGGTTTTGAGCGCCAACTGGTTTGTTTGTTTTTAACGACAACAGGTCCATTCATTTGAACAGAGAAATGTTGGATTTTGCCAATCAATTCTTCATCCAGCATGCTTTTAGCTTTATTAAAAGTTGGAATAAACTTATTATGATAACCCACTTGATTAACCAAGTTTTTAGATCTTGCAATTTCAGCGAGTCCTAATCCTTCCTCTACATCAATGCAAAATGGTTTTTCAACAAAAACATGCATATTATGATTCAAAATATTCCAAACAAACAAAGAATGTAATTTTGTTGGTACAGCTACTACTACTGCATCTGGTTTGGTAATTTCTAACATTTTATTGTAATCACTAAAGCATCTGTACTTAGAATACTTTTCTAAAAAGTCTGTTACTACATGTGTATTGTCGGCCACACCAACAATCTCCACATTAGGATGTGCTCCCAAAATGGATAAATGAGAAATGCCCATTTTCCCAGCACCAATTAATGCTACTTTAATCATAATAAATGTTTTAAAAAATTAAACTTAAATAGTTTGAAATGACATGATTGTATCTTTAAACAAATCATATGCCGACTTGCCCATTAGTAACAATAATTCCGAAGATGAAGATTGATGATTTTGTGTTAATTCTTTTTCAACTTTTTCTATCGAAAGATTTGGATCGTAATGCATTAATTTTAAATTAATGAGCACTTTGTCTACAGCCAATAAACTAGCTTGATAAACAGAAATTGTAGGAATCCCAAGAATGGCAAACTCCCTTGTCATGGAACCACCCGCACCAATAAACAATTGACAATTCAGTGCAATTTCATCAAAACTAAGGGGATCTTTTGGAACATAAGATTTGAAAAATTTTTTTTGGGTATAATGAGCATACTGATCTTTATTTCTAGCAAGTATTGTTACTTGGTATTTTTCTTGTAAATCAACAATCAGCGCATCCAAGAAAAAAAGATCTCCATTGTAATATTGAGCTGTTTGAGGTTCTGGCCTTATATAAATATTTGTAACCTTTTCTGGAACCTTATGTTGTTGAAGAGATTTTAATTGATGTTCTTTAATCCATAAATAGATGCCCTCTTTGACGCCTGGGTAATAAAGAATTTTATCCTTATTTATTAAAAAAGAAAGCGTTCTGTTAAATGAAAACTTACCAGGCACTAAAATTTTTGTGGAAAGCAAAAAACCAATTATATTTCCTTTTGCATGTTCATTATCGTTGGTATAAATAGAAGGGACTGATAGTAAAAATGCAACTAGTGGAGAATGAAACGAGCTTTGAGAAACAGCCAAATTGATAGATTTCTTTTTTAAAAAGAAATACAACTGCGCTACTCGTATAGGGTACCCAAATATCTTTTTAAAGATGTTTTTCCCATAGTGCGATCCAATTATTGTATGATTAAGTCCTTTTTGATCTAATAATTGCACTGTATTAGCTAAAGGCCTAGAAGTTATAATTACTTCATTGCCCTCAGATTCCAGTTCTTTTATTAAATGATAAAACATATTCACATGAGGCGAATTTGAGATGTCAAACCAGATAACCATAATATTATTTTTAATTTTACTCTTTAATTACATGAGCATGTTTAGCATTATGCTTAGTCAAAAAGGGCGTATTTAGATATAGATTATAAGAGTCGAAATGAAGGTGGTTTTTAATTTCTTGCATATAATTTTCAAATAAGCTTTTATCTACAAAACGCTTATCAACACTTAAATAAATATTCAAATCATGTAAATTATATCTCACTTGAAACTGCATAATTCTATTGTCATTCCTAAACAATAAATGAAAGAAAAAAGAGTGCAAGCAATTTCCAATGCTATCTACAATTATATCACAGGTACGTCCAATTACATTTTCAATTATTGGATAATTTCTGCCGCAAGCACAACCTTTAGTTTCTAAAAATTTTACTTTATCACCAGTATTATATTTAAGCATTATAAAACCTTTATTGCTTAAATCGGTAGAAATGAAATTATTATCTATATCTACTTCATGATATGATCGAGAATTAATTAAATGTAGTTTATGATGCTCACATTCAAATGCAGAAACCCCCGCTTCATTACACCCATATTGATTATACACCTCAACCTTAAAAGCAGATTGAATATTTGCTCTCATATTTTGCGTCAAAACCTCCGAAGTACAACATATCCCTTTTAAATAGGGAAATGTATAAGTGGGGTTTGACTGGATATAGCTAGCTATATGATTAATAGCACTAGCATAACCATAGATTATTGTAACCCTATTATCATGTATCGACTTAAGATAACTTGCAATCTTAGCATCTGTTAAATCAAAAACTGAATAAAGATTAATATTAAATAAATTATAAAATATTTTATGTTTCCAATTATTTTTTAACAATGCCGAACCTGCAATAAATGCAACTTTATCTCCCAACTTATACCCTGCAACTTGCCAAGAAAGTATAATTCCAGCCCACATATATGATCTTGACTCAGCAGTTGTTAAATATACCAAGGGCAAGCCAGTGGATCCTCCTGTGGCTTTTTTATATAATTTTTGCGCGTAAGTTTTAGATACGAAAGCATCAAAATGAGCTCTAACAATATCCTTTTCAAGAACCTCTAACTTTTCATAAGATTGAGTATACTCATAAAATGCAGTTGATTTTTTCGCGAGCTCAAATAAATCAGAAAATTTTTGCTTATTAATTTCCATCAATTGATCATAAGGAAGATACTGCTCATTACGTAGATTTTTCAATGTTTCCCTTATATGTACGCCACCGAGTGCATCAAGTAATCTAAATCTTAGTTCACCATTTAAAATAAAGAAGGACATAAATAAGCTTTTATATACTTAATAATCGATTGTAATTTTTGGACAATTGATCCATAATACATTCAGTTGAAAAAGAAGATGCGCTTAAATAAGAATTAACTATATAATCTTTGATTGGGAAGTTCAAATCAAAGATTTCTTCAAAAATGGAATCCAATTGTGAAAAATTTCCAGGTTCAAACAGCCACCCGTTAAAATTATTTTGTACGATAGATGGGATACCACCAACATGGGTAGCAATAATGGGTTTACCAAAACCCATAGCTTCTAGTATGGATACTGGTAAGCCCTCAAAATAAGAGGGTAATATATATATGTCGGTATCCATAAATACCGTTTTTTTAGTGACATTATCCAACCAGCCTAAATAATTGTATTGGCTTCTATGACTAGATTGATCAATAAAATTAATTAGCCTTTTCGTTTCTCCAATTCCAGCTATACTAATTTGAATTTGATTATTTAGAAAGTATTTGTTTTTCTCTAAATATTGGATTAAGTCAAAGATTCCTTTATTATCCGAAATATTGCCTAAAAACAGCAAACGAATATTATCTGATATTATAAACCCATTATTTATTTCACCAATTTCAATTGGATTCCCAATAACTTCAATATTTGACAAGGAAAGTTCATTTCTAAAAAAACTTTCCCATTCTTTTGAAAGACAAACCAAAAGATCCACTTGTTGAAGGCTTTTTTTAACTATTTTTTTGACCCAGACTGATTTTTCGCAGAAAGTCTTAAAAGATCCACTATGTATATGAAAAACTATTTTCTTATTCCATAATTTACCAATAAAAGCAACTATAATTTTTCTCGCAAAACTTCCCTTAGATGCACTATGTATATGTATGATTTCAATTTCATGGTCAAATAAAAGTCGGATATTAATTTTAAACAAGGCTACAAAAAAGAATAGCATTCTAGGAAAGCCAGAATTTGCATGGGTAGCAATGAACTTATAACCTGGTATGCATTTAAAATACATCCTCATCACCGAACCCATACCACCATATTTATTGTCTGGCCCAATAAATAATACTTTATTAAAAACTGTAGTTTGCATTAAGAAACATTTAAGATGGGCTGAAAAAGAATTTTTTGATAATAAGCTAGCATTTGTGATACTTCAAATTTATCAAGTACAAACTGTCTAATTTTTTCCTTTTTAGGCTGTCTAGTTAATAAATTATACCAACTATCTGCAATATTTAAGGGGTCATGTGGCCTAGTTAGTATGCCCGTTAATCCACTTAAATGCATTTCACTTGCACCACCAATTTCAGTTAATGAGCATGGCAATCCAAAAGCCATAGCCTCCAACGCAGCCAACGAAAAGGTCTCTGTATTGTAAGAGGTAAGTGTAAATAAATCTGCTATAAGGTAGTATTTACGGACATCAATTTTATTGCCTTCAAAATGAACAAAGTCCTGTAAACCTCTATCAATTACATAATTTTTCAGTTCATTTACATATTCAGGTTTCCCATCTCCAACAAAAAATAAATGTGCTTTTTCCTTGTATTTATCATGAAGCAAGTATAATGCCTCAATTGCATCGTGATGTCCTTTTTCTGGACTTAAGCGGGCAACCTTTAAAATAACTTTTTCATTATGTTTCAAATTAAATGACATCCTATACAAGTATCTATCTATAGGTTGAAATTTAACTGGATTAAAATATAAAGTATCAACCCCATTATTAATTACATAATCATTGTGATGATTTAAAAAATAATTTTTCTTAAGATACTGTTTTTGATTTTCACATAGATAGATTACCGTGTCGTTCTTTTGAAGTAATTTAAAATATAGAAAGTTTTGAACATAATTTTTTAAAGAGGTTGGAATAGTAGAATGTACAGATAAATAAACTTGAAAATTTTTATTGAATAACAACCCCAATTTTACAAAGAAAAAAGAATACGTATTAATACAGACAATTTTGTCAATATTGTCATTCAGTAGTTTTTGTTTTAATCTAAAAGATGCAGTAAAATCAAATCTATATTTTCGTAAAATTACATCTACTTTAACTCTTTCGTCAATCTCATGTAACAAGTGCATTTCATTACTTAATAGATATAAAACAACTTCACAATCATTTTTTAAAAAATGGTTTATTAAGCTTATCATAAATTTCTCAGCACCGCCAAGATTTAGTCCATGTACAACAAATGCTATCTTTTGACTTGGTATCATTAGTGATAATTTTTAATCAACAAAACTGTAAGCGTTTAAAATAAAATGCTGATTCAATAAAGAAATATGCTCAGAAAAATTAGGATCAACATTTTGCTCCATTTGAGGAAATGCATTATTATTCAAAATTTGTAAAATACTTTGCGCAATAGAATAAGCGGTAGGCTCTATTAAAATACCATCCACGCCATCATTAATATATTCCGGGAAAGCCCCAATTTTAGTTGCAACTACAATTTTACCTAATGCTTTTGCAGTCATTAATACACCGCTCTGAGTCGCATCTCTGTAGGGACATACTACAAACATAGATTTACTTACTAGATTTACTAATTTAGTTGGAGTTAAATATTCATTCCTAACAGTTATGTTATTAGGATACATTTGTACAATGGCATTATCAATTGCATAGCCATCAGACTTCCCAGCTAGAATGAATTGCTGGTTGGGAAAAAATTTAAGCACCAAAGGGATGGCTTCTATAAGCAAATCAACCCCTTTGTAAAATGACAATCTTCCAAAAAAAAGTATAGCATTTGAACTATTTCCCTCTTGGTCAATAAACTGCTTATTAAAAGTATATGGCTGCAATCTTATATCAAACATAGATTTTGATTGTAAGCTGTAGTTGTTTTCAAATTGTTTTCTTGCATATTTAGAATAAAAGAAATACCCATTCGAAATGGAGTTAAACACTTTTTGTGTTAATGTTTTTTTCCAAGAGTGTTCTCCTATATGTGGAATTGGATCATGGATGGTTATATACTTTTTGAATTTGTGCATAAAGGGTAATAAACTAATAGACCTTGCAGTAATAGAGTCAAAATGCACAACATTAGCTTGAATATGTCTTATAAAACAATTAAAAATATAAGAGACCCAAAAAGTTTGAAGAGAAAATGATTTTTTATGTTTATGTACAACAAATTGTACACTTGCCACCCCATTAAAATATTCACTAAAATATTTAGCCTCTTCCTTTCCTACTACATTTTCAAATGGCTCAATAATATTAAAATTATCTAAGTCATTTACATTGATAATATTACTACACTTTGACTCTGGAGCAATTTCAATGAATACATGCAGCCCAACTACGTTTTTAATTGACTTTATAGTTTCTAATGCAGCATCTAAATAACAGGGCTGGGTATAATAAATAACATCCATATAATATATTGATTACATTTTTATTGGGTAAAGCTTAAAAGTAGAAACCCTAAAATGTATAAATAAAATAATAAAACAAAGGATTGTCCAAAAAACAAAAAACCCAATATAATTTGAAAATAAACTAGACATAAAATAATAAAGAAAAACCGTTGTACATAATAGGAAATAATGAACCATAATTTCTTTTAATGACACTAATCGTTGTTTGTACAATACAATATCTTGAAAAATATGAAATAGTATAAATGAAAAGAAAATAGCATAATTAATAACTGACAGTGTCTTAAACAGCTGTATGCCAATAAATGAAATGGCTAAATTTATAATTAAACTAATAATATTAAACCACATATCCACTTTCTCCATTTGCAAAGCAATCAATAAATTTGCTTGTAATAAGGCTGTAGGGAATATTAACATAGTAAGAAACATTTCTATTGTATGAAAAGACACACCTGTATAATTTTTCCCAAATAACAATGGAATAAAGTAGCCAGAAAATGTAGCAATAAATGTAAATGACAACAAACCATAAATAGCATAAAAAGGGAATGTCATTTTAAATATATTCTTTGCAAATAAATTACCCTCTTTTACTTTTTCAACCAACACAGGAAAAACCGTGGATGATATTATAATTGGCACTGTTTCGGCTAATGAAAATAACTTAAATGAAATTTCATATTCTGCAACATCTTTCAATGGCAAATACTTTGAAATTATGATATTCCCAATTCTCCAATATACAACCGAAAGACTACCAATAATTATAAACGGCCAATTTGCATATACAATTTCTTTAATGACAGCTATATTTAGTTTGGCTTTAAAAAGTGAAGATACATTAAGATGAAAAGTAGTTCCAATATTAAGAAACAAATTCAATGTTAAAATTCTTAATAAAATTAAAAAGAATGCCAAGCTCACAATTGGAATAGAAGTATAGAATAACAAAACACCAAAGAGCAATTTCAAAAATGCCTCTACAGTAATAATTGAAAATGACTTTCTTTGTTGCATGTAGGCTATATTTATGTTTTTAATGACATAAATAATATTGTCAAATACCACATTTATTCCAATCAATAAAGACAGCTCCCTTATCATCCAACTATCATAAATAGAATACACAATTAGTACATTTACTAAATAAAATACAAAGCCAATTATTATTTGAATTTTAAAGAAAGAATGGATTAACTCTTCTTTGTCCTGAGTAGTTTTTAAAGCTCTGATAAACCATTGTCCTAGTCCCAATGAGGAAAACGCAAGTACAAAGCCATAAATGGTATTCGCTAGAATATAATTTGAAAAGTCATCTGTACTATACTTTCTTGCAACAATTACAAAAAATATACTATAAAATAAATTTTGAAAAATATTCGCAACAATCCCCCACAAACTATTTTTTACAATTTTACTCATAATAATTTTCAATATCATTTATAGGCCTAACAATTAATAAAGCCAAAATTGATCCAATTAAAATGGCTATCCTCACATCGCCTAATGAGTAAACAGTAACAAAACCAACCAACCAAGAAATTAAGGCAGCAATTAAAATAAGTGTGGTAATATCTTTGGTCTTAAAAAAATAGCTAATGCCCATATAAACAGGATAAATAATACAAGCAAACAATGCTACAAAACCTACAATTCCAAATTCAGTCAATAATTTTAAATAGCCATTTTCTGGATGATCGAATATGGTAATTTCATTGTCAGCAATCCAATATTGATCAGGATTATGAACAGCAACATAACCTGCATAATTACCTATCCCTATTCCAAAATAGGGATGTTCCTTCCATATATCAATGGCGTCACTCCAAACCAAGGCCCTAAATTCATATGATTCGTCAACAGTAGAAGTACGATTAAACATTGGTATTTTTTGAGAAAAATTGCTTGCGATTAAAAACAAAGCAATAAAAACACCAATAATTCCAATCCTATATTGTGGCATACCCAATAGTACTACTATCACTAAACCGCTTAATAATCCTAAAAAAGCAGCCCTTCCCCCTGTAAACAATAATGCCAAAATAATTAATATGGGCAAAAGAAAATTTATCCATTTAACAAGGCCTTCTTTCTTTGTAGGAACTATTGAAATGAAAAAACATGCAGATAAGAATTGGGCATATTTTTGGGGATCTTGAAAATAACTTGGGTATCTAAACACTTCTCCTTGAAAAATATTCTGATTGATAGATTTAGCAAATGTAAGTTCAGGGCCAATAATAATTTGAGCAAGTAAAAAAAATAAGGAAGCCCAAACCATCATGCGCATATATGAAATAATTACGTTAAATAATTTTTCATTAAAAATGCATTCATCAATAATTAGTTTAACAAAAGCGATAATCGAAAAATACTGAACCATTGACGCAATGGTACTAGCGCTATTTACTTGAGCGTAAATTGTTCCGATTAATACTGAAAGTATAAGTAAGATAATAAAAAATTGATACCATTTTTTTGAGAAAGTGGTACGCTCATTGGTCTGATAAAATAAAACTATAAAACTAATTGTAATTAAGTCAAACATAGTTGGATAGCCATAAGATGGCAGTAAATTCATTGCCATAAATGGATAACTTAAAAAGACATACTCTATAAATATCTTGTTCTTATTCCCTTTTGAAAATAACATTAGACTTGCATATATCAGGATTAAGGTAATTTCAAGAAAATAGTAAATTTGATGATTCATTGTAAATTTATTTTATTTAAACCAAACCCCAGTCATCCTACATATACTCTCTGCTAAAGAAGCATTGTCTAAGACTTCAAATCTTGGCAAATTGAATATGCCCTCTAAACTTGATTTTGTTAAATATTTTGGCTCTATTCCAAAAGAAATTTCATAACCAGCTTGTTTTACATATTCAATCTCCCTACTACCATAATCACCATTTGGGAAGGAGAAGCTATTAATAGGTTTTGAAATTATTTGCTCAATGATTTTTTTGGATTCTATAATCTCAAATCTTAGCTCATCATTAGTGCAATTAGGCAAAATTGGATGAGTTACCGTATGACTCCCTATAGTTATAAATTTAGAATTTGAAATTTCCTGTAATTCTTGTATAGTCATCGCCTCCCTTTGAGTAGTTACTTTATGTCTTACATCATCTACAAGTCTCAATCTTTCCTTGTTTGACATTCGTTTAAGATTTGCAACAGAGATGGTGTTGAATTTGTTTTTAATAGCCATTTTTATATAAGACCACCAAAAACGATCCCCTTTTAATACAGGCTGTGTTGTAATAAAAATGGCAACTGGAACTTTATAAGCATTTGCTATGGGTACTATATTTTTATAGTTGTCTCTCCATCCGTCATCCACAGTGATGACTACTCCATTTACAGGAACCTCTTTTTTATTGTTCTTTATTAAGAGCAAATCATCAAGCGAAAGAAAAGTATAATTTTCCTTTATTAACCAACTCACCGAATTTCTAAACACTTCTTCAGAAGGATCGTGGAAGTATATAGATAAAATATATTTATTCTGTTTAATCAACTTTTGAGCCCTATTTACATATCCAAACCTGATATACATATTGGCTTTACAAGCAGCTAAAATATTTCTTAAAGTATATTGCATTTGATTTGAATTATGACACCATTCTATTCGTTAAATAGCCCGGAGTCACTTGTTGAATATTATCAATAGCAGTTTCGGCAACCATAGTGTAGCCAAGCGAAGGAAGTGTCAATTTGACTTTATTATTGTGAATACTTCTAATTTGTCCCTCTCTTTCCATTAATGGGCCACTTAAAATTTTCACTTTGTCATCTACTCTAACAGTTTGTTTTTCTAATTTTACGTTCATATGATTGTTTAAAAAGAGTTTTATATCCGTAATTTCTTGGTCCTTAATAGTTGCAGGCTTACCTAGCCAATAAACAAAGTTGACTATATCACTTGTTAGATGTTTTACAACGAATTGTTCATCAATATTAATTTTCACAAAAACATAGCCAGAGAATAGAGGTTCGTCAACAATTTTTTTTCTATCCGACCACTGTCTTAATACTTTATTTAAAGGGCAGTAACTTTCAATTTTATGTTTATGCAATAAGGATGCTACTTTTTTTTCACACCTACTCCTTGTATATATTGCGTACCATTGTTTTTTCATACAATCAATTTTAAATTTGTTAGGTAAATTGACACGGCTTCGCCGACTTCACTTACAGTTGTGAATTAGATAAAAAAATATTTGTTCGAGGGGGAGGGGGAAAAGAACCTAGTTAAGCAATTTGATTCTATCATCAAAAGAACCTTCCTGCTTTTTTGCACTATAATATCCAGAGAAACTATTACTTGAGTAATTATTAGATCTAACGCCATTATAAAGAATAACTACATCTTTGGAACTTTTTGAATGGTCTAAATCAAATAATTGAATTCTGTTTTTAGGCGAATACCCATGCTTAACAATAAATAAAGTCGTATCACAAACCTCGGCCAATAAATATGCATCAGCCACATATGACATAGGCGAAGAATCAATTATAATAAGATCAAAATTATCTTCTAAATAACTTAAAAATTGGTGTATAGCTCCATTCTCCAATAGACTTGTAGTATGATCTAATATTTTCCCAATTGGCACGAAATATATATTTGAATGGTCATACAATTCATGAATAACTTCTTCTTCGCTATAGGATCCAGCCAAATAATCTGTAATGCCTATTTCATCGGCCAAATTCATTTGATTTGATAAGGCAGGATTCTTAAAATCCAAGTCCAATACAACAACTTTTTTGCCAACCTCTGCATAACTAATTGCCAGGTTAGTAGATATATAACTTTTACCTTCGCCTGAGATACTTGAAGTAATTAATAATTTTTTGTTTTTAATTCCAATCCCTCGAGTAGAAGTTAGGGCATATCTAATCTTACGAAAAGTTTCATAATTAGGTTTTTCATTTATTGAATTGAGCAACTTTCTAGGTTGTTTATACACCTGCTCCACTTCACCTATTATGGGGTAGGCAGTGGCATTCTCAATATCTTTTCTAAAACTTACGGAGTTACTTAATCTATCTCTAACTCCAACTACTCCAATTGGAATCCCAATAATAGCAAATAGGAATGACCCCAGAATCATTAAATTGTTTGGACTAACTGGTTCTGATGAAGCGTGTGCATTTGAAACAATTGAATTTTCAGTTAGCGTAGAAGCATAGGCAATTTCACTTTCTTCTCTTTTTTGTAATAAAAAAGCATAAATATCAGATTTAATTTTTTTATCTCTACTTATTTCAAGCAAAGCCTGTTCTTTTTCAGGGATATGTTGCAATAATTTATTGTAATCATGGTTCGTAGCAATTAAATTGTCTTTACTCATTTCAAGTGACTTACGATAAATAGCCATATTCTCAGTAATCTTACTCTTAGTTGAAATTATTTGTTCATTTAAAGATTGTAAGATGGGATTGTTTTCGGCAACAGTCTTCCTTAACTTTTGATAATCTGTCTCATATGCATTTAGGTTGGTAATAAGTTGAGATACAGTTGGATCAACTACGCCCAATGTTACTGGCAATACAAATTCTCTATGCGCACTGCTATTTAAATGATTTTCAATTTCATCTATAACTGAAATTTTCATGTTAATCTCAGCAAGGCGCTGATCATTTAAACTTACATTTTGCAAAAAAAGTTGCCCTTGTGTGCTAATATCAACAGCTTCCTTATCGCCCTTATACATTTTAATTTTAGCCTCAATATTATCTAAATCTGCACTAATTAGCTTTAGTCTATTGTCAATAAATAATAATGAATTTTTAGCCATATTTGATTTTTCATTTTGAATAGATTGGTTATATCCATCTATAAGTTCATTTAAAAAATCTTCTGCTAATTTTTGATTGTGCGCATTAAATTGTAAGCTTATCACACTTGACAATTTATTAGCAGGAGCAATTTTTAAATTATCATACACTTGTTTTGAAATTGTCTCATTGGTCAATAATTTAAAATAATATGGATTATCAGTTTTATTATAAAATGCCGCATTAGGGACAAATTTTAAAACTCCATATTGCGTTTTAACCCAATCATTAATTGGATACACATAATTATTGTCAATCGTAACAGTCTTATTGCCAGCATTATAACTAATTAATATAAGTTTAGAGTCCTTCATTATGAGCTCAGGAAATTTAGATTCAATAGATACTGGAGCAGCATTATAGACTAAGCTATGACCAAAAGTGGCTTTTTGCTGGTAAACAGGTGCATATAGGCAAAGTTTTGCAATCACATTTTGAACAAGAGGTCTAGACTGAAGCACTTCCACTTCATTTTCAATAATTTTCTTAGAGCCAATTACATTGAGCGACTCCATTAACTTAGAATCTTCCGATCCTTTCTTTTCATCCTTAATAATTAAAGTCGCACTGGCTTGATATTTAATTGGCGTAATCTCTAAATAAGCAAATGCTGATATGCCTGCAACAAACAGAAAAATAAAATATATTGGCCAATGTAGTTTACATCTATAATAGGCATTCATGAATATACTAGGCTCATCTTGAGCATTGTTAGAATTGTTCTTCATAATAATATTATTTATAAAATACACGATCAATTAATAAAATAACCACAGACATTCCAGATAAAAACACTGGCAGCAAACGAGTTCCTCTTCCAACACTTGCAACTTTATTTTTATTAGCTTGCACATACACTATATCATTTGGTTGCAAATAATAATATGGGGAGGTTAAAAAACTTTTTGAATTCAAATCTATATGTTTGATATCCTTTATAGTATCAGTCTCTCTAATGAGTAGGACATTATCTTTTTTTCCATAAATTGTAATATCACCAGCCAATCCTAAAGCCTTAAGCATTGATATTTTTTCATTGGGTACAGAAATCACTGTAGGATTAGTCACCTCACCTATTACCGTCACTTCATAGTTAACATGCCTTATATTCACTATTGGATCAATTAGCAAATGCTTTTCAAGGATTTCATTGGTAATAACATCTTTTAAAGCATCCTTTGAAATACCAGCTGCTCTAATATTACCCAGCATTGGTAAATGTATAAAGCCATCTTCATTTACTAAATATCCGCTTGATTGGGAACGAACACTATTACTGTTTACTGAAGTAAATACAAAATTATTAGTTGTATTAAACACTGCAGAAGCATCTTGATTCAAACTTGTAATGGATATATTTAAGATGTCATTTTTTTGAATCAACTGTACATTCCTGTTTTGGACATTTTTTGCAGCTGTAATAATTGTAGTGTCAACTGCGTTATTAAAATAGGTAGTTGACTTAGTAGATACACATGAAAACATGCATGGTATACTTAACAGAATAAGAAAGAAATTATGTATTGTGTTCCTCATATATTCAATTTTTATATTGGAAGACAAACATACAAGAGATTTAAAATATAAAAATTGTTTAATATCAAGGGGCCTATTGATTGTCATCAACTTGGAAATTGATGAATATAAAAGCCCTTAGTACAATGAAGTAAAAAGGGCTTAATGTGTATTGAGCAATTGAATTACTACTATTTTACGGCAATATGTTTGTGCTCACCCGACAATTTAAGTGCTTCTTTTATAGGTAGCTTAATGTGTAAAATTCCATCTTGATAATGTGCTTCTATTCTTTCAACATTTATTTCGGTTGGAATAGAGAAGCTCCTCTTAAACGAAGAAAAATTATATTCTTTTCTTGTATACTTAGCATTTTTTTCTTCATTCGTTTCTTCCTTCTCGCAACTAATTGTTAATAACGAATCGTCATAATCAATTTTAAAATCTTCCTTTTTCATTCCAGGTACTGCCATGCTAAAAAGATAGTCTCCATTTGAAGTTGTAATGTTTACAGCAGGTACTGATCCTGAACTTGGGAAAAATCCGTTAGATCCAAATACACTATTCCAAGGATTAATAATATCCTCGAAAAATGTTGGTAATAGGTTGGTAGACCTAGTGAGTAACTTTGTCATAATTGATGTTTTAAAAATTAAAAAATGTGCTTGTGAAAAACAAATGTATTCAGGAACAAGTTGTCAAATAATGATAACAGTCAAAATATAATATGATTCTGATTTATAAAAGCAAGTCAAACAAATAACAATTAAAACTATATCAATCAGTCAAATAATTGACAACCGTCATTGCAATTGCAATATCTCTTAGATACGTTTGCTATTCGTTATCAAATTATTCCTTATTTAATTAAAATGAAATATGAAAAAGATATTATTAGCAATTGATGGAAGTAATTATTCAAAAGGTGCAATGGAATTTGCAAAATGGCTAAATGCAAAGCACAGAATATTATTAGTAGGTTTGTTTATTCCAAAAACTGATTACGCATATCTATGGACGTACGCAGGGGATGGTGTAAATAGTACTATGTTTTTACCACTCGTAGAAGATGGTGATTCACCAGATGTAAAAAAAACTATTGAACATTTTGAAGATGAATGTAAACGCAATGACATAGAGTTTAGAGTGCATAAAGACTACAATAGTTCTGCAATTATTAGTATTACAAATGAATCGAGATATGCAGATTTATTATTATTGGGAAGTGAAACATTTTATAGCAACTATAGTGGGGAAAATTTGTCTGAATATTTAAAAGACACATTACATGAAATTGAATGTCCTGCCATAGTTGTACCAGAAAAATATAATTTTCCTGAGTCAAATGTTATTGCATACGATGGCAGCAAATCCTCGGTTTTTGCTTTAAGGCAATTCGCCTACTTATTCCCAGAGCTCTTAAATAACAAAACGGTGCTAGTGAATAGTAAAGAAGAAGCTGACAGGAATGTTCCTGATCAAATATTTATTGAAGAATTAGCTGCAAGGCATTTTAAAAACCTAACAATCTCTAAAAACAATAGTGATTCAAATAACTATTTTAACACACTTTTACTTGCAGGCAAAAAAGCAATTTTAATTAGTGGTTCCTATGGAAGAGGGGGGATTGGTAAATTATTCCATAAAAGCTTTGTAAGTGAATTAATAAAAGAACATGGAATACCTGTTTTTATTGCGCACAAATAATTTCATAAGAATATGCCTAAAAAAATAGCCCCATATGCTGAACTTCTGTTAACTGAAAAGTATTACCCAAGTGTATCCGTGATTATGTCAATTGATATAAAAGTAAATCCTAAAAAAGAGATTGACCAACACTTAAAACGTTTATTGAAAAATTGCATACAAGAATTATCAAAAACATATCCTCAGGAAATTACAGATCCAGTTGTAGATAAACTCAAATACGTATTTCAAAATTTAGATTATGCTAATATAAAAAAGAGTGTTGCCATATTTGTTTCACCTATTTTCGAAAAAATATTTTACTTAGATATGCCTTTAGAAGAAAGAATTGTAATTGACGATTCGTTTGAAATAAGAGATCTAATTTATTCTAAAAATAATTTACATAAATATCTATTAATTGTGTTGAGTAGTAAATCCGCGGTTATTTATTTGGGCAATAGCCACTCCATGGTAGTAATTGATAAAATTAAAGCAGTTGATCTACCTGAAATGAATCATGATTTGCCTGAAAAAGTAGCAAATTTTACAGATAGCACTAAGATTAAAGAAAATTTATTAGATAAATTTTTGCAAAATATTGATAAACACATAACACAAATATTGCAAAACTTTAATCTACCCTTATTCATAATGGGTACCATAAAGACAAATGGCCATTTTAATAGACTTACAAAACATAAAAAATTTATTGCTCATTATATTTATGGGAACTACGAAACTAAGGTAGAAACAGAATTACTAGATATAGTTGCTCCCTATGTTAACGAATGGAATAAAACAAAAAAGGATGATTTACTAAAAACAATTGATGATGCTATTGGAAGAAAAAAAATAGCAATTGGCATAAAAGAAGTTTGGAAATGTGCGACAGAAAAAAAAGGTAAACATTTAATAGTTGAAAAAAACTACGTATATCCTGCTAGGCAGAGTGCAAAAAAAGATGTCATTTTTGGACAAGGCACATTTGTACACAATCAACTATTTATTCACGATGCTGTTGACGATATTATTGAAAAGATTATTGGTTGTGGTGGCACCATAGAATTTGTTGACGAAGGGCTTTTAGCAAACTATCAAAAAATTGTATTGTTACAATACTATTAACTAAAATGTTATGACGCATTTATCAAAAAATTGTAATAAATTATTAAAGGAGAGATATCTTCTAAGAAATCAAGAAGGTATCATAATTGAGGAACCTCAACAATTGTTTAGAAGAGTAGCCAAAGCAGTAGCTATAGCTGAAAAGAAATGGAACGAAAAAGAAAACATACATCAGTGGGAAGAAATATTTTATTCAATGATGCATAAACTTCAATTTTTGCCCAATTCTCCTACTTTAATGAATGCAGGTCATCAAAATCAGCAACTTAGTGCTTGTTTTGTATTGCCAATTTTCAATTCAATGCAAAGCATTCATGATGCTACAAAATTTGCTGAAATTATTCAAAAGAGTGGCGGAGGAATAGGATTTAATTTCACAAATATTGCTCCAAAAAATACACATTCCTTAGAAGTATGTCATCATTTATCTGGCCCATTGTCCATTATTGAGGATTTAAATAAACTTACTGAAAATATTAAACAATCAGCCAGAAGAAGAGGTGCAAATATGGCAATACTAGATATTGACCATCCAGATATTGAAGAATTTATAAATTTCAAATTTGATGAAACTGCTTTAAATAATTTTAATTTATCAGTGGCCATTACCGATAAATTCATGAATGCAGTGGAACAAAATAATAACTGGGACCTTATTCACCCACACTATAAACATACCGTTAAAAGTATCAATGCAAGGGAGCTATGGGGACAAATTATTAATGCAGCATGGAAAACCGGTGATCCTGGAGTTATATTTATAGACACTATTAACCAATATAATCCAACTAGTAAGATTGGAAAGATTAATGCTACTAATCCATGTGGAGAAGTGCCTCTATTACCCTATGAATCTTGTAATTTAGGTTCATTAAATCTTTCCAAATTTGTAAGATCAAACAAAAATAGATACGAAATAGATTGGAGAAATTTAGAAAAAACTATTGCGCATGCAATTAGATTCTTAGATAATGTGGTTGAAGTAAATCAATATCAATCCCCTGAAATTAAGCAAGCAACTTTGGGTAATAGAAAAATAGGCTTAGGTATTATGGGCTGGGCTGAATTACTTACACAACTTGAAATACCTTATGACTCTGACAAAGCAATACAGCTAGCTGAACAATTAATGCGTTTTATTCAAGAAAAAGCTATGGAGGCCTCAGAAAGTCTTGCCAAAGAAAGAGGTGTATTCCCCAACTGGGAGAAAAGCATTTATGCTCCACACAAACCTATCCGAAATGCAACAAGAACAAGTATAGCTCCTACAAGTAGTATCTCAATCATTGCCAATACTAGTTCGTCAATTGAACCCTTGTTTGCATTAGCATACCAACAAAAACACGTATTACAGGAAGATGTATTAGATCACATTAATAGTAGCTTCATTGAACTTCTAAAAGAATACAATATATATACAGAGTCCATTTTGGAAAAAATACTAGAAGATGGCTGTGCTAAAAATATTAACGAAATACCAATTTCAATAAGAAACATGTATAAAACTGCTATGGAAATTAAACCAGAATGGCATATAAAACATCTTATAGCCTTTCAGAAATTTACAGAGAATGCAGTTTCAAAAACCGTAAACCTCCCCAAAGAAAGTACACCCGAAGACGTAGAAATGATTTTCAAAACAGCCTATTTTGGAAAAGCAAAAGGAATTAGTGTCTATCGAAACGGATCAAAAGAAAAACAAGTAATTAATCTTGGCATTGCATCTGAAATGCATGCTTGCAATACTTGCCTTACAGTATGATTTTAAAATAAATTCAAATTCCTTCAAAGTGACTGAAGTATCAAAATTCAATTTCCCGTATGAAATAAATCCGTTGTATAAAAAAAAGGTTGCTTATGTATGTATGGAGTTTGGCATAGACCAAGCTTTAAAAACATATGCAGGTGGACTTGGATATTTAGCTGGATCCCATATGAGAAGTGCCTTTAACTTACAACAAAATGTCATTGGGATTGGAATTTTATGGAAGTATGGCTATTATGATCAGCTCAGAAAGCAAGATAGAACAATGGAAGTTGCTTTTGAAGAAAAGTACTATGGTTTTTTAGAAAAAACTGATATCAAATTTACCATCAAAGTTTCCAAGCATGACGTTTGGGTTACAGCTTATTATTTAGCGCCTAACATATTTAATACAGCTCCAATATTTTTTTTAACAACTGAATTAACAGAGAACGATTATTTGGCCAAAACAATTACACATAGGTTATACGATGCCAATCCAGAAACTAGAATTGCAGCTTCCATACTATTAGGACAAGGAACAGCCAAATTACTAGAATGTATTAACTGGGAGCCCGATGTATTTCATTTAAACGAATCACACGTACTACCCCTAGCCTACTACCTATATGACAAGTATAAAAATATAGACTTGGTTAAAAATAAAATTGTTTTTACTACGCACACACCCGAGGAAGCAGGTAATCAAAAAACCAATATGCTTTTACTTGACAAAATGGGATTTTTTTCCAATGTGCCATTGACCGAAGTACATAGTATAAGTAAAATTGAAAACAATGAACTTAATCACACTTTAACAATGATGTATTTGTCACGCGTAACCAATGGGGTTTCAAAAATGCATCTTAATACACTTATTCAACTTTGGAAGGGATTATTTGATACAAGTTTAATAACAAGTATAACCAATGCACAAGATTTTAATTATTGGAATGACAGTAAAATGTATGATGCACTTAAAAAAGATAATAATATTGCAATTACTAATATAAAACAAGCCAGAAAAAAAGCCCTTTTTGAAATTGTTGCAGATCAATGTGGTGAAATATTTGATGAAAAAATTTGCACTTTAGTATTTGCTAAAAGATTTACAGATTATAAAAGATTGGATATTTTTTTTCACGACATGGAAAAATTTGAATTGCTAATTACCAATCAAAAAAGACCATTACAAATCATATGGGCAGGTAAGCCTTACCCAATGGACTATGAAGCTATTGGAATATTTAATAAAATTGTTGAACTATGTAAATCGTATAAAAATTGTGCAATTTTGGTTGGATACGAATTAAAACTATCTAAGCTTCTAAAAGGAGGTGCAGATATTTGGTTAAACACGCCAAGAGTTAATCATGAAGCATCTGGCACGAGTGGAATGACAGCAGCCATGAATGGAGCAGTAAACGTATCTACTGCTGATGGATGGTTTCCTGAATTTTCAAAAGATAAAGTCAATTCATTCCTTCTGCCTATTACCGACACAAATTTGCCAATACATTTACAAGATGATACGGATGCTGCAAACTTGTACCATTTGCTCAATACTGAAATTTTGCCCATCTATTATGACTACCCAGAACATTGGATATCTATTAAAAAGCAAAGCATGAAAGACATTATTCCAACTTTTGATAGCAATAGACTTGCGAAAGAATACTATGATAAAATCTACAACAACAGTTAAATAAAATATTGACAAGAATCAAAGCAAATTCAACTATCGTCATTGTAAAAGCTCACTGCTCAACCTACCTTAGCACTCAATTCAACAACAATTTAAATATAAAAAAAATGAGCACTGTTAAAGTAATAGAAGTCATGGCCAATTCAACAAAAAGTTGGGAAGACGCCGCACAAACTGCAGTAACACATGCAGGAAAATCATTAAAAGACATAAGATCTGTGTGGGTGCAAGATCAAAATGCGATTGTAATGAACAACAAGATTACAGAATTTAGAGTAACAGTAAAAATAAGTTTTGAAGTAGATTTAACGATTAAAAAATAGTATAACTGGACGATTATTCTTCCCCCCATTATATACATCTCCTGGGTCTACGCTGTTTTACAGGTAGGCCTAGGCAGATGATTTTTCTAGTAATTCAATTACTTTATCATCCTGCTTACCATTGGCTGCTTGCTCCCTATTTAAAATAGTTCAAACATCTACTTTAATCTATATTTAACTGAAATCAGTTCCAATTGAATATACAAACCTACCTCCTTTTTATACTAAATTTATTGATCATCATTAATCAACAATCAAATTGCAATCAATAAAAAAGGACTTACGCCAAAACGTAAGTCCTTACCACAAATTTAAAAATTAGCTATTACTTTTTTAAAGAAGCCATATCAATTACAAATCTGTAACGAACATCGCTCTTTAACATTCTTTCGTATGCAGCATTAATGTCTTGCATATTGATAATTTCAATTTCTGAAACAATATTGTGCTCTCCACAAAAATCAAGCATCTCCTGAGTTTCTGCAATGCCTCCAATTACTGATCCAGCAACTGACTTCCTACCCAAAATCATTGGTACTGTTTTTAAAATTGGCTCTAATCCACCCAAATAACCTACCAATACTAATGTCCCGCTCACATTCAAAGTTGTAATATAAGGATTCACATCATGCACATAGGGTACTGTATCAATGATTAAATCAAATTGACCGCTAACTGCTTTCATTTGCAATTCGTCATTTGAAATAACAACTGCATCTGCACCTAATTCCAATGCATCTTTTGTTTTAGAAGGAGTTCTTGAAAACAAAGTTACTTCTGCACCCAATCCTTTCGCTAATTTAATGGCCATATGACCCAAACCACCTAAGCCTACCACTGCTACTTTACTTCCCTTTCCTACTTTCCAATGTTTAAGTGGAGACCAAGTTGTAATACCTGCACACAATAAAGGCGCTGCAGCAGCTAGATTTAAATTAGCTGGCACTTTCAATACAAAATGCTCGTCAACAACTACTTTTTCAGAATAACCACCAAAAGTTTGTGTACCCAAATGTTTGTCTTTACCATTATAAGTTCCCACAAATCCATTCAAACAGTACTGTTCTAAATCTTCTTTACAACTAGCACATGTTCTGCAAGAATCCACTAAACAACCAACAGCAGCATAATCACCCACTTTTAATTTTGTAACACCTGCTCCTACTTTAGTTACTTTACCAACTATTTCGTGTCCAGGAACTGCTGGGTAAACTGTACCGCCCCAATCATTTCTTGCCGTGTGTAAATCTGAATGACAAACCCCACAATACAAAATATCAATCTCAATGTCATTGTTGGTAACTTCCCTTCTTTGTATATCAATTTGTTTTAAATCATCGGTTGGAGACTGCGCTCCAAACGCTTTTACATTACTTGTTGCCATATTATTAAAATTTTACCAAAGATACTTATATAGCAGTATTCATTGAAGATTTCTATATGAAATGAAAGTTAAAAAATTAGTCCTCGTACAATTCTAGTGGAAGTCCATCGGGATCAGCAAAGAAAGTAAATTTCTTATTGGTAAGTGTATCTATCCGAATAGGCTCACATACCACTCCATTAGATGCAAGCGAATGCATAGAAGATTCAATATTGTCAACAGAAAAAGCCAAATGCCTTAATCCACAAGCCTCAGGCATAGAAGGTCGTTTGGGTGTAGATGGAAATGAAAATAATTCAATTATGTAATGTCCGTTTAAAGCGAGATCTAATTTGTAGGAGTCTCTATCTGCTCGGTAGGTTTCTTTAATTACAGTAAGTCCTAATATGTTGGTATAAAAGTCCTTTGAACGCTCATAATTAGAGCAAATAATAGCAATATGATGTACAGATTTTAATGCTGGCATAAAAAGTATGATTTAACATAAAGATCATGATAATAATGCCACTACAAGAAAAATAGTTTAAAAAGATTTGATTTTTGTAACTACTTGTTTGGTTCCTATAAATTGATACTCATTTTAATTAACTAATTTGCACACACAACTATTTAAAAATGGAAAAAAGATTATTAGGCAAGAGTGGATTAGAAGTTTCTGCATTAGGCTTAGGATGTATGGGATTAAGTTATGGATATGGCACCCCAACTGACAAACAAGATGCGATTAAATTGATTCATAAAGCCTATGAATTAGGTGTAACATTTTTTGATAGTGCAGAGGCTTATGGTCCATTTACCAACGAAGCATTATTAGGAGAGGCGCTAGCACCATTTAGAAAAGAAATAGTTATTGCAACTAAGTTTGGATTTCCAGAAGGTAAGGTTAATAGTGGTTTGGATAGCACACCCAAAAACATTCGAAATGTTGCCGAAGCTGCTTTAAAAAGACTAAGAACTGATGTGATTGATTTATACTATCAACATAGAGTTGATCCAAATGTACCAATTGAAGATGTTGCCGGCACGGTGAAAGATTTGATACAGGAGGGTAAAGTAAAATATTTTGGCATGTCTGAAGCTGGTGCAGCTACAATACGTCGCGCACACACAGTGCAACCTGTTACAGCATTACAAAGCGAATACTCCCTTTGGTGGAGAGAGCCTGAACAAGAAATTATTCCTATGCTAGAAGAATTAGGCATTGGTTTTGTGCCCTTTAGTCCATTAGGGAAAGGCTTTTTAACAGGGGCCATTAATGCTGAGACTAAATTTGAAAGCAGCGACTTCAGAAATGTAGTTCCTCGTTTTACAGAGGAAAACAGAAAAGCCAATCAGGTGTTTGTTGATTTAGTTAAAAGTATTGCGCATGAAAAAAATGCGACTCCTGCTCAAATTGCATTGGCTTGGTTATTGGCACAAAAACCTTGGATTGTACCTATTCCTGGCACCACTAAAGAACATAGATTAATTGAAAACATTGGTGGGGCTTCCATTCAATTAACTAAAGAAGATTTAGCATCTATTGAATTAGCATCTTCAAAAATTACTATTCAAGGTGCAAGGTATCCACAAAGTTTGCAAAGCAGGGTTGGCAAATAAGTTGTCAGATTTGAATGAGATCTTGTTTGATTAAGATAGTGCATAATTTACCCGCCTAATTGCGAAAGCATATAAATTCAGTAGCCCCAATGGAGAAGGCAGTGTTACAGCTGCTTATCTTTGTGCAGGTTGGCAAAATAAAAATATACCTCAAAAAGCAATTGGCTTTAAGAGGTATATTAAACTTTTGATTTATGTTGTTTATTTATTACTTAAATCTGGTCTAAATACTTGATATTGAACATTCATACTTTCTGTACAATCATTAATGGATTTAATAAAATCGTTGTACTTAGCTTCTGAAAACATTTTGATATAAGCATCTTTAAATAAAACAGATCCTCCTGGATCTAATTCTTCCCATCCTTTTGCTAATCTTCTTATAGACACAACACGATTAGGATTCCCGGTTACATTTCTATATATTACTACATTAATCCCGGCTTTTTCCCATACGCCTTTTGCTTCTAATTCCAAAGCCTGGTAATCATTAATTCTTCCTGACTTAATAATTCTTTCAGTAGCTACCACTTTGTTGGTGTAAGTATGTTGAGGTGTAGAACTGTATTCTTTTTGATAATTTAGAAATTCCATATGCACATCTTCAAGCAATGGCTTAACTTCTTTTTCAAAATTAGTCCAAAATGGTTTTGATTCTTTTTCATATTGTGATCCATCATAATAAGCCAAATTCGTTAGCCTACTTAAAGACATTATATAAAAGCCATCATTCTTTCCACCATATACACGCTGAACACGAAAATCCATATTTCCCTTGAAATTAGCTTTTGCAAAAGTGCTCATCTTTTGTTCAAAAGCTGATTGAGATTTAGGTTTTAATACAAATGATAAAAGTTTAGTTTCGGTTTCTTGAGAAAATACTGACAAAGCAGTAAAAATAAAGGATGTAATTAATAACAGTTTTTTCATAGTGTTTAAATTTAGATTTATGAATAGATCAAAAATCAATATATAAATACCAAAAAGCTATTATTATATTAGCAAATAAGTCCAATTATATCAAAATTTAGTTCAAAAAATAGGCAATTTCCTTCTTATTCAAGAGATTTCATAAATGCGGACGGATTTGTATTTAGCACTTTCTTAAAAGCAAGGTAAAAAGTTGTTTTGTTATTATACCCAGACTGTAATATTAATGTTTCAACTTTCATTCGTTTTAATTTATCTAATTTGTATAACTCTACAAAATGATGAATTCGATATCGATTGATGATTTCAGGAAAACTCATATGATAGAACTCTTGCAAAAAGGAGGACATTTTACTTCTTGACAGAAAAAGTTCCTCAGACATGCTTTCTAAGCTTAAGTCGGGATTTTTAAAGCCTCGCTCACTTTGAATAAAAGTTTGGACTCTTTGAAAAACATTCGAATCAATATGTTTCGGATTAGGAAGAGGAAGAATGGATTCAATAACCGTTTTTGATGTTGACATTTCTTCAACAACTTCTAAACATCCATTCATATTTTCAACAGCCTTGGGATTTACTAGTAAATAAGCTTTCATTGATATTAAAGATAAGCTTTGACCAATCTGAGCAAAAAAACTAAAATCCCCTTTAATTAATAAACTCAAATATTGAACAGACTGCAATGAAACAAATACAAGTATGACATAAGAGACTAACAAGATCCATCTCAATAAGGTTTTATTTGAATCACAAAACTGAGCCCCTTTCCTTTTTTTTACTATATGTATGTATCTAATTGAAGCAAAAATATAGGCTAGTCCATAAACTAGTAAAAAAGGCTGAATAAACCCTGCAGGAAAATACCCAGTCTTTCGCATCATTAAATAATTATTATGTGTATAGAAAGTTTTGAGCATTTCATATTTATAGGAAGTTGGACTTAAAAAGTCTGGCATAAGTCCAATAATTATCACAATTGGAACAATAAAATGTAGAAGCTGAACAACTTTAAATTGTTTATTTGGATTTAACATTCTCCAAACGTAAAACCATAAAATTACTGGAGATAAAGTTCTAAAAGGGAACGCAGATCTAAATAAAAAAGTCATATTAAGTATATTCTTAGAACTTAATGCAAACATGTAAAATTCAATCCAGCATAAACTAAAAATTAAAGCCAATAAAATATAAGTAGAATTATATTGCTTAAATCGTAATACTAAATAAATGGAGAATATTACTCCTAATGCACAAGTAAGAAAACACAAATAAGACGCAAACAATAACATATCAACGTAATAATTTTAATTAAACTACTATAAAAAAATAAAAAAACCTAAATTTAAACATTATTAGTCTAAAAATAATCCAAATGCTCTCAACTAGACATGAGGTTTTTTACGAAGTAGCATTGAATCTTAGTTTTTCAAAGGCAAGTCAAATTCTATTTATTAGTCAGCCTGCAATAAGTAAGCATATTAAAACCCTTGAGCAAAATTATAAAATACCCTTGTTTGAAAGAAAAGGTAATAGTATAAACTTAACCGAAGGCGGGCAAATTTTATTTAATCAAATAAAAGAAGCAAAAAGAATTGAATCTTTATTAGAATACCAACTTAGTGTCATTTATAATAAAGCAAATGCAAAGGGTAAATTAAATCTTGGAGCAAGTACAACAGTTGCTTTATATATTCTTCCTAAAATATTATCAAAATTTCATCATGAATTTTCAAATATTAATATTAGTTTATTAAACAGGAATACCGACACCATTATACAAGCATTACTCAACGAAGAAATTGATATTGGAATTGTAGAAGGCAGGAAAAGGAATTCATCCCTATATTATAAACCATTTATAGCAGATGAGGTGGTTGCTGTATGTAGCAAAGACAGTTATATTGCTGCCAGAAAAAATATTAAAATCAAAGATATTGTAGATTTCCCAATCGTACTAAGAGAACAAGGATCTGGAACGCTTGAGTCTTTGAAAGAAAGTTTAAAATTAAATGGAATTAAAATAAGTGACTTAAATGTAAGTGTTAGATTAAGTGGCACAGAAGCATTAAAAAACTTTTTAAAAGTTGATACTTGTTTAGGATTCTTGCCAAAAGGAGCAATTATAAGAGAAATTGAAACGGGGGAACTTCAAATTGTTAAAATTGATGGCTTGAAAATTTATCGTAACTTTTATTTCATTCAGCGACATGGCTCAGAAAATAATGATATCAATAAAGTATTTATTAAATTTTGTGAAAATCTAATATAACTTTTAGTTATGAGATATAATTAAATTTGCTACTTTAGTTATCATATCTATGCTACTTTAGCGCAATGAAAAATAGATATGAGAGCGGGTCACTTGTTGAACAGCTATATTGTTCAAAATGCAGCAAAGCATACGATTTAAAGGAAATACAAACATTTGCTACTTGTTGTGAGAAACCCCTTCTTTTCTCCTATCATTTAGAAAAAGATACATCAAAAGGCATTCTACTTAATGACATTAGATCCATTTGGAAATACACTCCATTTTTACCAATATTAGATGCTAAAAATATTGTTTCACTGGGTGAAGGCTTAACTCCAATTACTAAAATTGAAAAATTAGGTAAACACATTAACCAAGAGCAGCTTTATTTAAAAGACGAAACGAATAATCCAACAGGTTCTTTTAAAGCGCGAGGAATAAGTGTGGCTGTATCAAAACTTAAAGAACTAGGTATTCAAAAATGCATCATTCCTACTGCAGGCAACGCAGGTGGTGCCCTTGCTGCCTATTGTGCAAAAGCAGGTATAGAAGCTACTATCATCATGCCAAGACATACCCCAAAAGTATTTAAGGATGAATGCGAATTATATGGAGCGAACCTTATTTTAGTGGATGGACTCATTAATGATTGCGGTATTAAAGCAAAGGAAATGAACAAAGCGGGAGATTACTTTGATATGTCAACCTTAAAAGAACCCTATCGATTAGAGGGTAAAAAAATAATGGGTTATGAGATTGCCGAACATTTTAACTGGGATTTGCCCGACTATATATTTTATCCAGCTGGGGGTGGTACTGGACTCATTGGAATTTGGAAGGCATTTAAAGAAATGATTGCTTTAGGTTGGATAAAAAATAAATTACCCAAAATGATTGCGGTACAGTCCTCAAGTTGCTCCCCAATCCAAGAAGCCTTTAATGACTCCATTCACTGGAAGGAAAATTTTACGCCAACAATTTCTATAGCGAATGGACTTGCAGTTCCCTATCCATTTGGCATGGATTTAATGCTGAATGTAATTAAGGAATCTAATGGAGCCATTTGTACAATCCAAGAGAATAAAATAAAAGAAAATGTGATTTTGTTTAGTAAAAAAGAAGGGATATTAATCTCTCCAGAAGGTGCAGCAACCTTTATGGCCTTAGATCAACTAAAAACTAAAGGGATGGTTGGAAAAGAGGATCGTGTGTTATTATTAAACACCGGTAGTGGATACAAGTATATAGAAAATATCATCTAATATACATTTCCCTAATTTTTTCAAGTAATGGAAGGTGGCCCGCATTGGAAAAACTTAAACCCATTATTAACAGGTATTTATTGATGTTTTATTGTTTGATGATTAAATTTATTGTTATTTTGATTCAAGAAGGTAAAATACTTTACAAGCATCATAAAAAGACTAAAAATGAAAGAAGCAAATTTTATAGTATCATTAGTATTAGCAGGATGGAACACTCAAATAAAAGCCTGCAATAAATTATTCCTAGAACTTTCCGACGAGCAATTAATGAAAGAAATTGTTCCAGGTAAAAATAGAGGCATCTATTTGCTAGGCCATTTAGCAGCAGTTCATGATAGGATGATTCCTTTATTAGGATTTGGAGATCAGTTATACCCTGCTTTAAATCCAATATTTATTCAGACACCCGACAAAACTGTATCAACACTTCCATCAATAGCAGCGCTCAAAGAAAATTGGAATAAAGTGAATGAAAAATTAAATAGTCATTTTGAACAGATGTCGGCAGAAGAATGGTTGGAAAAACATACAGCAGTTACAGAAGAGGACTTTATGAAAGAGCCAAATAGAAATAAGCTTAGTGTACTTATAAGCAGAACAAATCATTTGGCCAATCACATTGGTCAGTTATTGTTGCTTAAGTAAAAAAACAACTTGCTTTATTATAATTAGATAATCTACCTATGTCACTACTATTTTCTCCTTTAAAGATAAAGTCCATTACTTTAAAAAACCGCATAGGCATTTCACCTATGTGTCAATACTCAGCCGAGGATGGATTTACGAACGACTGGCATTTGGTGCATTTAGGAAGTAGAGCTGTGGGTGGGGCTGCTTTAATTATAGCTGAGGCCTGTGCAGTTGTTCCAGAAGGCAGAATTTCACCTTCTGATATAGGTATTTGGAAAGATGAACACGTTGAAAATTTACAACGCATTACACATTTTATTGAAAGTCATGGAGCAGTTCCCGCTATACAACTGGCTCATGCGGGTAGAAAAGCAAGTTGTAATACACCCTGGAAACGGGGTGATTATTTAAATGAAAATGAGGGTGGCTGGAAAATTGTTGGCCCAAGTGCCCTCGCCTTTAAAGAATGGGCACCTATACCTCATGTACTTTCTATAAGTGAAATTAAAATGATTATTGATGCGTTTAAAAGCGCTGCGCAAAGATCATTAAAAGCAGGATTTAAAGTCATAGAAATCCATGCTGCACATGGTTATTTAATACACCAGTTTTTATCTCCGCTTAGTAATGTGCGCGATGACGAATATGGTGGATCATTTGAAAATAGAATTAGACTGCTCATAGAAATTGTAGAAGCTATACAAAACACATGGCCAAAAGAACTTCCGCTTTTTGTAAGAATCTCAGCAACCGATTGGACAGAAAATGGATGGGATATTGATGAATCCATTGAGTTGGCAAAAATTTTGAAAAATATAGGAGTAGACCTAATTGATACATCAACAGGTGGCAATATTGCGCATGCAAAAATTCCGATTGGCCCTGGCTATCAAGTGGCATTTGCAAAGAAAATTAAAGAAGCCACGGGGATTCTTACTAGTGCAGTTGGCATAATAACTAATCCATCACAAGCTGAGGCCATTTTGAAGAATAATGAGGCAGATCTTATTTTAATTGGAAGAGAATCACTTCGTAATCCATATTTTCCAAGACAAGCTGCTGTTGAATTAAATGTAGCAGATGAATGGCCTTTACAATACCAGAGAGCCAAAATGTAGTACTATATTATTCTTCTCCAGGATAGATAGAAGGAGCAACGGGTATAAAATCATTCATTGAGACACTCACAGTCCTTAATATTCCTGAGTTACCTTATCAGTCCATACAGTTGGTTGAGATCAGTCATATAGTGCTAAATAGGTTACAAAATTTTCTTTTCTTGCTGTATACCAATGCTCAACATCTTTGGCACATCTAACTATATTTCCTTTTTTTAATAACAATAGCATCTTTCCCTTTTTCTAGGTAGTAGTCTTCCCCATCTATAATAATTAAAACTTGCACAGTTGAATGTTTGTATAATGAGTAAATTTGAAAACAAATAGATACTAATTAAGAGGATTTACAGCATATTAATTTACATCATAACTGTACATATTCATTAACAAAATATAAACTTATGAGTGAACTAAAAGCCGGATTCTATATCAAAAGCACTAATATGTTGATGGGCAGTTTCTTTGAGCTTACAATCATTCTGCTGGTTGAACACAATGAAAAAGGAAGCATTGGGTTTGTAACCAATAAATCCTTTAAGAAGTCCTTGAATGAACTAGTTGAATTCAATCATAGTAAATCATTTCCACTCATGGATGGCGGCCCAGTTGATAGAGAACACATTTATGTTTTGCATAAGCGACCCGATCTCATTGAAGGAGGCAAACAAATACATAATAGTCTTTATTTGGGTGGTAATATGGATCAAGTGATAGAAGCCATCAACACCGGAGGTCTGAACCAACAAGATATTCAACTTTTTATTGGCTATTGCGGATGGGATGCGGGAGAATTAGAAGCGGAGATGGAAGAGGGAAGCTGGACATTCAATTAAGACAGGATGGACGACTGTTTATTGTAAAATGCAGTCATTGATTTTAAATTAGTTATGATTTGGTAATATTGTATTCAAATGAATTTAACCAATTTGAGGGTGTGTATTCCTCCCACAAGAGATCAACCAGTAAACGTTTTATTACTTCATGAACTTACTTCTAAAATCAATCGGAGTAGATGCCACATGCTTTCTAAAATATTTGATAAAATTAGTGGGTTCGTCAAATCCTAATTCAAATCCAATCTCTTTAATTGAACTTGTTGTATGAGCTAGTAATCTCTTGGCTTCTAAGACTACCCTTTCGTCTATTAAAACCTTAGGGGACTTCCCTAGCACTTTTAAAGTTGATTTATTTAATTTTTTTTCAGATACAGCCATCATAGCAGCATAACCAGCAACTGATTTTACACTTTTAAAATGATCATCTAATAAATTTTTAAATAAAATAGTATAATCCAAATCTTCCCCTTTTCTAATTTCATTAAAACCTGCTTTTCTCCTTTCTCTTTCAGCCAACAATAAAAAATTATGTAAATGATTGTGCAATAAGTCATACTGGATACAATCATTTGACCTAGCTAACTCAGCTTCAATTTCCTTAAACACAGAAATTATTGGAGAACTTGATTTTACTTTCAAAACGGGATCTTCTAATAAATCATTGAATAAGATATTATTTCTTAAATATTTTGTGTCATCAGGATATCTATCAAAAAATGCATCAGTAAACAATAGAAATTTACCATCATACCCACCTTTGGAATCTAACATCTGAACCCTATCTTTATTAACAAATAAAAATGAGTTGGCTTTAACCTTGATAGGATTGAAATCTACTATATGATTTGCACTACCTTTCTGATACCAAAAAATATTATAGTAATTATCCCTGTGTGGGAATGCTATATTTTCACGGTGCTTTAATAAGGTTGCTGCAATAGGGATAACTTCTATCTCCATTGGCAAACCTTCTTTAAACAATATATTCTTTATTTGGATTGCCATATCCACAAATATAAAATATCCCTTACTCATTTATAGAATAAGGGATATTTTATATTACGATTGCTTGCTAAATACCTATTTTATTTCAACTGGAATTTCCAAATTCTCCCATTTTAATGAAAACCCTTTATTAGTAATTGTGTATAATAAGCTTTCTTCCATTGTTTTTGAATTAATTGGCTTGACTGTCACTACAATTACATCTTTTTCTGGATTACGTGTGGTTTCACCAGACCTTTCAATACCCCATTGACCAGTTTGAGCATTTATGATAATCTTCCATTCTTTTTCACCAGGAATTGCATATAAGCTATACTTACCTGCAGGTAATTTTTTCCCTTCTAACAAAATATCTTTATCGGTTTCAAGTTGAGTAGCTTCATTTGCACCTGCTCTCCAAACCTTATCGAATGGAACCAGATCACCCCAAATTTTTCTTCCTTTCACTGATGGACTTCCATAAGTAATAGTCAAGTTAGCATCTCCTATTTTTCCACTTGAAGTCATCTTAGGACTTTGTCTAGGTTTCCCTTGCGCATTAGCATTAAACACTCCCAAAATCAAAAGAACAACAAGTAGAACTCTTTGAATTTTTTTCATAAATTAATTTTTTAATTGTGTTTCAATTTAAACAAACCTACTCCAATCTTTGCAGCTTCGCTACCTTCTTTCGGATGTAGAAAGTTCCTGCTTTCTTGATTATAATCCAACTCTATTGTTTGATCGGTAATTTTTGTGTTGTTAAACTTCAATAAAATGGGATCAATGTCTTTAAAATTTAATTGAGGGCCACCACCTGTTCCAGTTATTTTCTGGTTGCCTGCAATTAAACTATTATTCACTTGATACAAAATGGGTTCTTTTGCTTTTTTATCTATCCCTGCAGCTTCTTGTTGACCCTGGTCTCTATCTAATTGACTAATCCAAGCATACCTGCTATTAGCAATTACATTATTTTCGAAAACAAAATCATTTGCAATTGCAGAAGTCCATACACCACATCCATACCCTCCATAAATCAAAGTATTTCTCATTACATGACCTGTGCTTTTACGAGACCAATAAACTATGGCTTGTTTCAAATTATAAAATATACAATGGTCAACTACAATACCAGTGCCGTTAGCAATGATACCTAAATGATTGGGAGAATTTACTTCATCTCCAGCAAAAACACATTGTGTAATCTCAAGATCATCCAAATCCGCATTAGGTCTTGTAATTGGATACACTCTTATAATTTTTCCTTTTTCTGGATGTTCAATCACTGGAGCACCTAATATTTTTAAACCTTGAATGGTGATATGACTAGTTTCAATCTTCATGCCATACATTCCTCCTCCAAATGGATCTTTAACACCCATCCAATCATCAGATAATGGCATGGTATGGATTAGAGTAGGCATACTTCCTGTATTCCAATTAGGATCATCCGGTAAAACCTCTGCTCTAACAGTCAAACGTGCTTGTTTTGTAAATTTTCTTTTAGTAGGATGAAATGTAGAAGGTTCCATTAATGCATACACACCTTTAGATAAAAATATTGTTACCCCATTTTCACCTTCGCTTTCATTCACTAATCTTGAAGCAGCCGGCAAACTTCTTAAAGGATGTTCTTTTGATCCATCATTAGCATCATTACCAATATTTGGGTTTATATAAATATTAGTTACTACTTGCGCCGAACCTGCATAGAATGACAATAAAAAGACTAAAAAGAATAATGTAAATTTTTGTTTTATGAACTTCATTTCACTTTTGTTTTATTTTAAAGCAAAAATGAAGCATTCAAACTTATCAATGATGATACATTTAGTCCCTTTAATGATATTTTTGGAGAAAATTATAGTGTTGATTTATAGTGAGTTATGATTTGAAAAAATCAAAAACGACCGATTTGTAGCGATTTCAGAGTGTGTATTCCTCACGCAAGGTTACTTCATAAATTACCTGGATTTCAGCTAATTAGTGACTTAATTGAATAAGTAGTAAATTTGTATCCAATTGGAAATATGAACACGCTATCTGCATACAAAAATGAAATAAATGCGCTTTGTGCTAACCACAAGGTAAGGAGCTTGTATGCCTTTGGGTCGGTTTTAACTCCCAAATTTAATACCAATAGCGATATAGACCTAATCGTTGAATTCAAGGAAATTGATGTGAAGGATTATGCAGATAACTACTTTGATTTTAAGTTCTCCTTACAAGATATATTTAATCGTCCTGTAGACTTATTGGAAGAGCAGGCTATCAAGAACCCTTATTTCAGACAAGTGGTCAATCAAACCAAAGAACTTGTTTATGGATAATGAAGTAAAGGCGTGGCTTTATGATATTTTAAATGCTATCATGGAAATTGATAGTTTCTTTATTGATATCCCCAAAGAATTTTCAACCTATAAAGATGATCTTCGTACAAGAAGAGCCATTGAAAGAAATATTGAAATTATAGGCGAAGCATTGAGCAGAATTATAACAAAAGAGGACGCTATCAAAATTTCAAATGCTAGAAAAATTGTAGATACAAGAAATAGAATTATACATGGATACGATTCAGTATCTGATGAGATTATTTGGGGAATTGTAATCAATCATATCCCAATACTACAAACTGAAGTAAAAGATTTTTTAGGGGAATAAATTAATGCATTGGCAAAAGGTATATCCACTTTGAATTTAATTAATAGCGAAATGAAATAATGATAAATCATTTTCCCTTATCATATAATGACAGAATACTTTTTCACCTATTGCGGCATTTTTCGATGGTTAATGAAAATGCTAAACAATGCTTAATTGACCGCGGATATAGTAAGGCTATAATTGAAGAAAATTTACAAATCCCGGGTTCTAAATTTCACGATTTTTTTGCAACAGATATAAAATCTTTAATGCTCCAATGTGCAACTATTAAAGAAACAAGCTCTTTAAGGCAAAATGGCTACTTGCATATTAATTATGAATTTGATGAAATAAAATTTCCAAAAGGAATTGGAACAATAGGAATCATTTCATTGAAGTCATTAAAATCATTAACATCTAGCCAACCTGTTCTGAAAAAAAATAGGGGACATCTATTGTTGCATGCAACAGTATCAAAACTTCCTACAACAAAATTGCTAACACTGGTTTTAAAAGAACAACAAAGCTGTAATTTTTTAATCACTGCGTTTCCGGGGCCAACAGCATTACCACTCCCCTCAACAAAATTTAGTACTGAATTTAATAAAGAATGCAAGTTGTTTTGGGAGCAACATGTTTTTTTAAGTTCAATGTAATCAATGCTATTACTGTGAATTATTAATTATTTATGGTTTATGTTTTCCTCACGCAGAAAAGGACTCAGGTTTTAAAGTAAGTCCTTGAGAATTTATTCTAAAAAATCGGATGGCCGACTGCGGCGGCATCCTCGTGGGTCGGTTTACCCAAAGCCTTTCAAAGAGAGCTGATGAATTTCATCAGCTCTCTTTGGCTTTTTTAATGCTCCCCAACTTACGTGTGCAAGCACACGACGTTGTGTCGCATTAAAAAAGCCTCTCAACTTTGTTGAGAGGCTTTGTAGCGAGATCGGGATTTGAACCCGAGACCTCAGGGTTATGAATCCTGTGCTCTAACCAACTGAGCTACCTCGCCGAGATCCTTATTGGTTATACCCTTAAAAGGGTGGCAAAACTACTTAATTTTTTTGAAATTACGAGTTCACTTTTAGACTAAAAACAGACTCTCCTTCAAAAAATCCTTCAAATAGATCCCCTTTGGCAGTTGGACCAACACCAGCAGGGGTTCCAGTGTATATTAAATCTCCTGGGTAAATGGTAAAATATTCCGTAATAGCCGCTAAAATCTTATCCAAAGGATAGATCATTAAGCTAGAATCACCTGTTTGTACAGTTTCTCCATTTTTTGCCAAAGTGTAGTGTATTGGACCTGACAATATTTGAGCTGTTAATGGACGCCATGCTCCCAAAATAGCTGCATTGTCAAATGCTTTCGCTTTTTCCCATGGAAGGCCTTTTTCTTTCAATGCATTTTGTAAATCACGTGCAGTAAAATCTATACCCACTGTAATGGCATCGCAATACTCTATAACAGGTATTCCATTTGGATGTTGCTCGGTTAAATTTTTCCCTTTCTTACTTACTCGCAATACCAATTCTCCTTCAAAATGTAAGTCATTGGTAAAACTAGGGATAGAAAAATTTTCTCCAGCTGGTAATAATGCCGCATTAGGCTTCATAAAAATAATCGCCGAAGTTGGTACTTCATTGCCTAGTTCTTTAGCATGTGCTACATAGTTTCTACCAATACAAAATATACTCATAATAAAATATTTAATCTGCTTTAATATCCAACCCGTTTGCTATAGTCATAGTACGTGCCAATCCAATCGATGCAAAGGATTCAATCACTTCCACACATTTTTGAATTTTTACATCAATTAATTTTCTTTCCTCTTGTGCCCATTTACCCAACACAAAATCTACTTGCTGCCCCTTGGCAAAATTGTTGCCAATACCAAATCTTAATTTTGGATACGCATCTGTACCTAATGTTAATTGAATATCTTTTAATCCATTGTGTCCAGCATCGGAACCCGATGCACGTAAACGTAATTTTGAAATAGGCAATGCCAAATCATCCACAATCGTCAAAGTGTTTTCCAAATCAATTTTTTCTTTATCCATCCAATACTTGAATGCCTTACCACTCAGGTTCATAAAAGTTGTTGGCTTTACACATACAAATGTTTTGCCCTTCCATTTTACTTCCGAAACTTCGGCCAATCTATCTAATTTAAAAAAGCCTCCATGTTTTATAACAAATGCATCCAACACATCAAACCCAATATTGTGTCGGGTATGCGCATATTCGGCACCTATATTCCCCAATCCTACTAATAAAAATTTAGACATAATAATAATCCGTTCAGGTTCAAAAATACATAAAATCGCGCCGCGATTTCAAGTCATTAGAGGTTTTTGATGTAAGATATATATTTTATAAAATCCTACCTCAAAAACAAAAATCCCCCCGAGTTATCGGAGGGATTTTATATTCAAATAATGTATAATTATTTTTTAGCTTTTGCAGCTTCAGATTCTTCTTGTTTTAACTGACGAGTCATAACAATTGAAGCAACTGGAATACGTGGAGGATTTAAAACTTCAATATTATCCGCTTTAACATCTTGCACACGAATATTACCATTCAATTCTAAGTTAGTGATATCTAATTCGATATTCTCTCTTAAATCTTTAGGTAAAGCTTTCACTTTTAATGACTTTAACTTCACAATTAATTTACCACCCGCTTTAACACCGGCAGCAGATCCAACTAATTTTAAAGGTAAAGTTGCAATTACTTTTTTATTGTCAACTAATTCTAATAAGTCAACGTGTAATAAAGCATCTGATACTTTATCAAACTGTAAATCTTTCAAGATACACTTGTAAGTTTTACCGTCAATTTTAACTTCTGCTAATTGGAATTCACTTGTGTACACCAATGGCTTGAAAGCCTTTGCAGAAGCATAGAAATTTACTTCTGTAGCACCCCCGTAAATTACACCTAGCACATTTTCTTGAGAGCGTAGTTGGCGGGCGACTTTTTTGCCAGCTTCGGTCCTCAAGTGGCCTTCGATTGTAACTGTTTTCATACGAAAATTTTGATTTTTAATTTAAACTGTGATGTTGCTTTCACAATATCACGCCCAATATTCTTTCTCAATAATGGAGCGCGAAGATATGCAATAAAAAAGGAGAAACCAAAGTCTCTCCTTAATATTATATAAGTTATTGATTATTAACCTCTTGCCTTTAACTGGGAGTGTACAAACAAGCTTGTAATACTCTTATTTTCATAGGCATTTCTAATAGCAATTGCAAATAGATCGGCTACCGTAACTACCTTTATTTTAGGTGAAGCATGTTGTAAAGGAATCGTATCACAAACAACTAACTCTTCTAAAATGGAGTTTTCAATGTTTTCGTAAGCCTTACCGCTTAATACAGGATGTGTAATTAATGCACGTACGGTTCTAGCTCCTTTTTCTTTTAATAAAGCAGCTGCTTTCACTAAAGTTCCTCCTGTATCACATATATCGTCCACTAAAACAATGTCTTTTCCTGTAACATCACCAATTACCACCATGCTAGCAATTTCATTAGCACGCTTACGGTGTTTATCACAAATAACCATCTCGGCATTAAAGTAGTTGGCTACTTCACGTACACGGTTGGTGCTACCTACGTCTGGTGCTGCAAAGCAAAGATGCTCTAATTTTAAAGACTCAATGTAGGGGATAAAAATGGCTGAACTGTCTAAATGATCCACTGGCACGTCAAAGAAACCTTGAATTTGTGCTGCATGTAAGTCCATTGTAATAACCCTGTTGGCACCCGCTGCTTCTAACAAGGTAGCAATTAATTTTGCTCCAATAGCCACACGTGGCTTGTCTTTTCTATCCTGACGCGCAAAACCATAATAAGGAATGACTACAATAATTTTATAAGCACTAGCGCGCTTTGCCGCATCAATCATTAATAATAATTCAAATAAATTGTCGGTTGGTGCATAAGTGCTTTGCACTAAAAAAACATAGTCTCCACGCACACTTTCTAAGAAAATGGGCTGAAACTCGCCGTCACTAAATTTTTGAATATTAATTTTACCAATGGGGGCGCCAAAACGCTGCGCAATTTTTTCTGCCAGAGCGGTTGATCCAGTTCCAGCAAATATTTTAACAGAAGGGTTCATGGGATGGTTGAATGTGCGCCAAAGTTATCATTCTATTAAGCATTTTCTATAGAATATTTAAGGTACTTTTCAACAACTCATTCACTTAGCTAAAAAATGCACTTTTTTTCCTAGTATTTATACCTTATGGCAGCTTGGTAATAAAGATAGATTTGCCAAAAAGATGACAAATCATATATCCATTAAGTCCTGGGCCCCCAATGATCAGCCAACCCATAAATTATATAGTAAGGGAGCAAAATTCCTTAGCGATGCCGAGTTATTAGCCATTATACTGCAACATGGTACAGCACAACAAAACGCGGTGGACTTAGCACGTGATTTATTAAAAAAATGCAATAATAATCTTCAAAAATTATCAAAACTCTCGGCGAATGAAATAATTGCGCTTAAAATAAAAGGCATTGGGAAAATGAAAGCTATTCGCATTATGGCAGCTATTGAATTAGGATCCCGTAGAATTTTTCAAAACAATTTTGATAAAAATATCTTTCAGAGCAGTGATGTTATAACCCATTTAAAATATAGTTTACAATTTGAACCTCGTGAGGTATTTATGGTTCTTTTTTTGAATCAAGCCAATAAAATTATTCACGAACAAATTTTAAGCGAAGGCGGTATAACGGGTACAGTAGCGGATCCTAGGGTTTTATTTAAACTGGCATTAAGCCATGAAGCTACAGGTGTAATTATTTGTCATAACCACCCTAGTGGGCAATTACAGCCCAGTAGGATGGATGATATGTTAACAGAAAAAGTTAAAAAAGCAGCCAGTTTTTTAGACATAAAACTTATAGATCATATTATAGTTAGTACGCAAGGTTACTATAGCTATGCGGAACAAAGTAATAATTGGTAGTGCTGCTTTTTGCTATTCACTATACTAAGCTTGTGCAGTTGGTCCGCCAAAATTCATTGGGATTTCCATTGGCGAAATATCTCCAATTGGACCATTTGCATCTTCAAATCTTTCGATATTTTCAACCAATGCTTTCATAAATCGCTTAGCATGCATTGGTGTTAAAATTACGCGTGACTTTACCTTGCTCTTAGGTGTGCCTGGCATCACATTTACAAAGTCAATTACAAATTCGGCATTGCTGTGGGTAATAATTGCCAAATTAGCATAAGAACCTTCTGCAATTTCCTCGCTAATTTCAATATTTAGGGCTTGATTTGGGTTTTGTTCCATAGTTTTATTTGAGTAGCAAAGATACAGGGGATGAAATGTTTAAAAAAAATTTCCAGCACGCAATGCAAAGAACTAAATTTGCGGCATGTTAGTATTAGATGGCAAAATTGCCTCCGCAGCCGTAAAAGCCAAGCTTTTGCAACAAACCCAGGCATTAAAAGCAGCTGGTAAAAGAACTCCCCATTTAGCCGCAATTCTTGTAGGCAATAATGGTGCAAGTGAAACTTATGTAGCTAGTAAAGTAAAAAACTGTGAGGAAACTGGATTTGAAAGTTCCTTAATTCGTTTTACCGACGATGTTACAGAAGCGGAACTGTTGGCAAAAATCAGCGAACTGAATAGCAATCCTGCTATTGATGGCATTTTGGTACAACTCCCTTTACCAAAACATATTGAAGACGAAAAAATAATTGAAGCCATTCATCCCGATAAAGATGTAGATGGATTTCACCCAATGAATATTGGTAGAATGGTGCAAGGATTTGACACTTTTATCCCTGCCACTCCCTACGGTGTTTTGTTAATGCTGGAGCATTTTAAAATCCCTACAAAAGGCAAGCATGCTGTGGTGGTTGGTCGAAGTAAAATTGTAGGAAGACCAATGAGTATCTTATTAAGTAGTGGTCATCCACAAGGCGATGCACATGTAACCTTATGCCACCGCTTCACACCCAAAGAAGAATTGATTAAATTAACCCAACAGGCCGATATATTAGTAGTAGCTGTGGGTATACCTGAATTTATAACTGCCGATATGATTAAGCCAGGCGCTGTAATTATAGATGTAGGTATTACAAGAGTGGAAGATGCAACTTCTAAAAAAGGCTTCCGTATTAAAGGAGACGTTAATTATGAGCAAGCCATTACTAAAGCATCAGCTGTAACACCCGTACCTGGTGGTGTTGGATTAATGACCATTGCAGGTTTATTAATGAATACCATGAAAGCATACGAAGGGAAATTTTATCATAACTAATTGAAGTTTGCATTTTGAATCCTATGAGCCAACCCAACACAGCATCTTACCCGGTTATGGAAATGTTTTATTCTTTGCAAGGCGAAGGGTATCACCAAGGCAAGGCGGCTTATTTTATTCGCTTGGCAGGATGTGATGTAGGCTGTGTTTGGTGTGATGTAAAAGAAAGTTGGGATGCGAGCAAACACCCTGTTTTATCAATTGATGAAATTGTAAATAGTGCATTAGCTCATCCTGGTCGATTAGCCATTATTACAGGAGGCGAACCCTTATTGTATAATTTGGACCCATTAACTTCTGCCTTAAAAGCAGCAGGTTTTCAAACCAATATTGAAACCTCAGGTTCTAGTCCAATGTCTGGAAATTGGGACTGGGTATGCTTATCACCCAAAAAATTTAAAGCACCATTAGCAGAAAATTTACCACTAGCTTCTGAATTAAAAGTAGTGGTATTTAACAATTCTGATTTTGAATGGGCAGAAACTTATGCAAAGCAAACTGCACTTAATTGTAAATTATACTTGCAACCAGAATGGGATAAACAAACACAAATTACGCCCTTGGTGATTGATTATATCAAGGCCCATCCGCAATGGGAATTGAGTGCCCAACTTCATAAGTACATACAAGTACCTTAATAAGTATATTTACAGTACAATGAATGATATGCGAAATAGGCTTCCTCTATTTTTATTTTCTTTTATTTTTTTTATAAGTGCATTTTCTGCACAGGCGCAAAATGACGCGAACGCCGCAAAAAAAATATATGACAAAGCCATAGTTGCTATTGATAATCGCAACTATGAGGAAAGCATACAATTGTTAAATACAAGTTTGCTAAAAGATAGTAATTTCATTTACAGCTACCTTACATTATTTCAATTGTATTTGGATTTAAAAAAAAATGACAAAGCCATTTCTATTTTTGAAAAAGGGCTAAATAAAGACAGTAGTGCATTCCTCCCCTATTATGTAAAGTATGCAAGTGCTTATGCAAGTATGGGAAATTATCAAAAAGCATTTGAGATTGTAAATCCAATACGCAATAATGCACCTGCTTATTTAAAACAAAAAGTTCTTGACTTATTGCAAATTTGCACGTTTGCTATACAACATCCAGTAGATACTATTATTAAAGTAACCAATGTTGGTGATAGTATTAACACGGCTGCGGCAGAATATTTTCCAACAGTAACAGTGCAAGACAGTTTGTTTTTGTTTATGCGTCGGAATAGTTATAAGCGGGAAGATTTTTATTATAGTACCATTACACCAAATGGTTTTACAAAGGCACAACCCTTATCGGATAGTTTAAACTTAGCCGATAAAAAAGGAAGTCCAAGTTTATCCTCGGACTTGCAAACATTATATTATGCTGCTGACTATGCCGAACGTGGTTATGGCCGTTATGATATTTACAAAGTAGAGAAAACTAAAACGGGATGGTCATTACCCAAAAATTTAGGCCAAAATATTAATTCCGATTTTTGGGAGAGCGCCCCTAGCATTTCCCCCGATGGTCAAGCATTGTATTTTTGCAGCAATATTCCTGGTGGTTATGGAGGCATTGATATTTATGTTGCTTATAAAAATGAAAATGGAGCTTGGGGTGAAGCTCAAAATTTAGGTCCCAATATTAATACCGCTGGTGACGAGCAAACTCCTTTTATACACGCCGACAACAAAACCTTATACTTTGCGTCTAGTGGTTGGCCAGGTTATGGGGGCTCCGATTTATTTATGTCAAGAAAAAAAATAGATGGTAGTTGGAGCAAGCCAATCAATTTAGGCTACCCTATTAACACAATTGATAATGAAGGAAGCATTGCGGTGGCAAGTGATGGAGCAGAAGGCTATATTGCAAGTGATAGAATAGATAGCCGCGGCGGGTTAGATATTTATAAAGTTATTTTATCCCATAATACACGCGCTAATAAAACCTATTATTTAAAGGGCATTATTAGCGAAGCGGGCACCCTAAATGCTTTGGCTGGTACGGTAAGATTAGTGGACCCTAGCGATACTTCCAGTTATATGCAGGTGGATGTTAACAAGAGTGGTCATTTTGTTTTAGCACTTCCCTATTTTGACAGCTTAGGCATACAAGTGAATAGTCCTAATCATGAATTTGCAAGTATGCTCCTTACTGCAGATAGTGTTGCTCGTTTAACTGGCAATACCCTATGCTTTAGTTTAGCAAGCATTGAAAAACAATTCACAAAAAATTTCAAAAACGTATTTTTCGAGATCAATTCTGCACAATTAATGCCCTCATCTAATGTAGAATTAAATGCATTAGTTACTTATTTAATGAACACGCCAAATGCACATATTTTAATTGAAGGCCACACCGATAATACTGGAAATAACGCAGTAAATTTAACACTCTCTAGTAATCGTGCAGAAGCCATTGCTCAATACTTAATAAATAAGGGCATTACTAAAAATCGTATAAGCACAAAAGGTTACGGGGCAAGCAAACCTATTGCAGATAATAATACCCAATTAGGTCGTGCCCAAAATAGACGCACAAGTTTTACCATTTCACTTTTGTAATTGCTTCCTAGTTTTTAATAATAACAAACAGAACGCTATTCTGCAGTATTTCTACTTTACTATATGAAACATAGTTAGCCGATGTTTATACAATGAATCATAAAGAAGATGAATTATTGTATGCCATTGCCTTTAGCATGCTGCCCAGTTTAAGTGAAAGGCAGAAAAATAAAATCATGCATTTTTATGGATCCGCAAGGGACACCTATCATTATCGAAAACATAATAAAGACGATTGGCCTTTAAAAGAGGCGGAGGAAGAATTGAAATTTATTGATAAACATAACATTCAATGTTTTTCAATATTAGATAAAAACTATCCTAACCGACTTATTCATACCGATGACCCGCCTACGCTATTATACGTTAAGGGATCGCATCATTTTCAATTACCACAACTCATAAGTATTGTTGGCACAAGGCAGCATACTATACAAGTAAAAAAAGTAATTCATGAATTACTGGAAGGTTTGCAACATTTAAACATAGGTATAATAAGTGGGCTAGCGCTAGGCGTGGACGGTATTGCTCATGAAGCAGCAATGCATTTTAAGTTACCTACCTGGGGCGTATTGGCGCATGGATTAGATCAAATATATCCCAATCAGCATAGGCGTTTGGCCATAAATATGTTGCAAAATAATGGAGGTTTAATAACCGAGTGTAGACAAAAAACAATTACCATGCCTTTTCAATTTCCTAAACGAAATAGAATTGTTGCAGGCATGAGTGATATCACTATTGTAATTGAAAGTGCTATAGAAGGAGGAAGTATGATTACCGCAAAACTTGCAAGAGGATATAATAGAGAAGTTTTTGCTGTACCTGGTAAAATTCATGATGCCAAAAGCAAGGGCTGTTTATGGTTAATTAAGGAGCAGATTGCTGACATGTATTTTAATCCTGAACATTTATTAAACAATATGAATTGGCCTGCAAAGGATATCCTTGAAAACAATTCTTTACCGCAACAAACTGCATTACTCCTAGATCCGATGGCACAAACTATTTTTCAATTTATACAGGATAATGGCCCCGTTCATAAGGATGCCATTTTAACAAACAGCTCTATTCCCAATAGTATTTTAGTGGGCGTTTTACTTGATCTTGAATTAAATGGCCATATTCATTTACAAGCTGGCAACCTATACAATAGCACCTAAAGGGTTGTTTATCAACGAATTTAAAAAAGGATTTTGCCTAAATGCTTCAAAATCCTACCTTTGCCTATGGCAACAAGAAATTCTACTAACAACTCCCGCATTTTTGGTCAAGGCTTAACATTCGACGACGTATTGTTGATGCCTGCTTATTCTGAAATACTTCCTTCTGAAGTTAAAATTCATTCACAGCTTACCAAAAACATCCAATTAAATGTTCCTATTTTGTCTTCTGCAATGGATACCGTTACAGAAGCTAGCTTAGCAATTGCCTTGGCACGTGAAGGTGGCATTGGTATTTTGCATAAGAACATGAGTATTGAACGTCAAGCCGAGCAAGTACGCAAAGTAAAGCGTAGTGAAAGCGGAATGATTGTAGACCCCATAACACTGGAGGTGAATGCAACAATTGGTGATGCATTGATTTTAATGAAAGAAAATAAAATTGGTGGTATTCCAATTGTAGACAAAGGCAATAAGTTAGTAGGAATTTTAACCAATAGGGACTTACGTTTTGAGACCGATCGCAAGCGTAAAGTAAGTGAAGTAATGACTAAAGAAAACTTAATCATTGCTCCAGAGGGAACAGATTTAAGAAAAGCCGAAAAGATTTTACGTCAGTATAAAATTGAAAAATTACCTGTAGTAAGCAAGCAAGGAAAATTAATTGGCTTAATTACTTACCGCGATATTTTACAATTAAGCGCATTCCCAAATGCAGTAAAAGACAATATTGGTCGCTTACTAGTGGGTGCTGCTTTAGGAATAACTAAAGATTTATTAGACCGTGCCGCTGCATTACAAGCGGTTGGAGTAGACATAGTTTCTTTGGACAGTGCACACGGACATAGCAAGGGTGTTATTGAAGCCTTGAAGTCCTTAAAAAAGAATTTTAAAAACTTACCAGTCATTGCAGGCAATATTGCTACATCACAAGCTGCCATTGCTTTAGCCGCAGCTGGTGCAGATGCAGTAAAAGTGGGTATTGGACCGGGTTCCATTTGCACTACTCGTATTGTGGCAGGTGCAGGAGTTCCTCAGTTAACTGCTATTATGGAAGCCACTAAGGCATTGAAAGGAAAAAATATTCCAGTTATTGCCGATGGAGGTATTCGTTATACAGGAGATATGGTGAAAGCATTAGCAGCAGGTGCCAACTGTGTTATGATGGGTAGTATTTTTGCAGGTACCGAAGAAAGTCCAGGTGAAACCATTATTTACGAAGGGCGTAAATTTAAAGGATACCGTGGCATGGGCAGTATTGGTGCCATGGGACAAGGAAGCGGCGATAGATATTTTCAAGAAGGAACGGATAGCAAAAAATTTGTACCAGAAGGAATTGAAGGACGTGTAGCTTATAAAGGAAACCTAAGTGAAATTATTTATCAATTTGTAGGTGGATTAAAAGCAGGCATGGGTTATTGCGGTGCAAAAACAGTGAAGGATTTACAAAATGCAACTTTTGTGCAAATTACCAACGCAGGTATGAAGGAAAGTCACGCACACGATATTGATATCACTAAAGAAGCACCTAACTATAGCCGTAAATAAACTTCAATGAAAAAAATATTAGGACTACTATTTTCCAGAACAGTATTGTTCCTAATGATATTAGTTCTTGGCATAGTCAAGAACAATTCAATTCAAGCGCAGGATAGTATCTCAAATACTAAACTGCGTTTTAGTTTAATAACCTGTGATGCGGGCGAGGACTTGTATACCATTTGGGGACATACTGCTGTTAGAGTAATAGATAGTGTAAACCATACCGATTTTGTTTTTAACTACGGTAGCTTTGATTTTAACACACCTAATTTTATTGCCAAATTCATGAAAGGCAATTTAATGTATTTTATAAGTGCCGATACTTATTCCAATTTCTTATATGAGTATCAATATTATGGAAGAGACGTTCATGAGCAGGTATTAAAATTAACAACTAAGGAAAAAGCAAAATGGTACCAGGAACTACAAATTAATATGATTGGAGACAATCGTTTTTACTTGTATAATTTTATCACAGACAACTGTACCACAAGAATAAAAGACGGCCTATTCAAACATGCACCCATAAATGAATATAGTATTGGAATAAATTCATTTAGAGAAGAAGTGGTTAGCGCTCCTTACAAAGGCGGATTAGGCTGGGTAGGCCTTGGTATAGACTTATTATTAGGCGCTGTTGCCGATCAAAAACCCAACTTGAATCAAGAAGCTTTTTTGCCTAAACTTTTGTATAAAAAAATTATTTTAAACCCACACTTAATTACTGCAAGTAGTGATATTCAATACAATAACAAAAAAATTGAGAAAGCTAGTTATCCAATAAATTTTCTAATTGTATTTTTATTGATTTATATTTTTGCTGCCAGCTGGAATACATTAATTACTCAAAGAATTGCAAGGATAATTGACCTTCTTCTATTATTTATTTTGGGTATTGGCGGGTCGCTAGTTTTTTATATGAGTCAATTTTCTTTTCATACTGCCTGCCATGAAAACTATAATTTAATTTGGCTACACCCGTTGTACTTGTTAGTTATACCTATTTATTTTATTTCAAAAAAATGGACAGGTTACTTGGGGTATTTGTTTTTTGCGGCAACTGTATTATTAATGTTTGCCAGCCATTGGATACCACAACATTTTTCAAAGTCGGTTATTGCATTAATGGTTATAACTTTATTCCTTCAAACAAGGCTCATTAAAAGGGGGACTTTAGCTAAATATCACTAATTTTTGTCAATCTCTTAAACGCCCTTAAACGAATTAACATGTTACATTATTACGATTACGGCGAAGATCAATTGGCCTATTTTGATGAAGGAAAGGGCAAGACTACCCTATTGTTAATTCATGGTTTTGGCGAAGATCATTGCATTTGGAAACACCAAATTGATTTTTTATCACAATACTTTCGAGTAATTGCTCCCAACTTACCTGGGGTGCATTGTAAACCTTTAAACATAAATCATTCCAGTGCACCTAGTATAAGTAATTACGTAGAAGTAATGCATGAATTAATGCATCACTTACATATTGATAAATATTATGTGCTTGGACATAGCATGGGTGGCTATATTGGATTGGCATTTGCCGACTACTATGTAAACCATGTAATAGGATTAGGATTAATTCACTCTACTACATTTGAGGACAGCGCAGCAAAAAAAGAAACCCGATTAAAAGTAGCGGAGTTTATTCAAGAACATGGTACACTAAAATTTTTAGAAACTTCTACTCAAAATTTATTTGGCAAGGCTTTTAAGCTGGCCCATCCCGACCAGATACAGGATACAATTGACAGTGTAAGCGATTTAAGTCCAGAAGCTATGATACAGTTTGTGATGGCTATGCGTAACCGTCGCTCGCACCAGCATTTGCTTACCCAAAAGCGCATACCAATTTGGATGATTGTTGGCGAGGAGGATATTGCAGTGCCAATTGAAGATTCATTACAACAGACTCAACTTTTATCCCCTAATAATGTTATAGTGCTTAAGCAAGTGGGACATATGGGCATGTTGGAAGCAACTGAACAAGTAAACAATGCCTTACTTGGATTTATTCAAGCAGCTGAAAAAAATTAACATAATTAAGGCACAAACAAACAATAACACGCACAAATTAGAAACGTATAAAATAGAAACATGTCAAAAACAATATTAATTACAGGAGCTAGTTCGGGATTTGGAAAAGCAATTGCTGAAAAATTTGCAGCAGGTGGATGGAATTTAATTTTAACTGCACGCAGAAAAGAAAAGTTAGAAGCGGTAGCAGCTGATTTGGAAAAACAATTTGGGGTAAAACCATTATGCTTAGTTTTTGATATTCAAAACAAAGAAGAAGTTTTTAAACACTTAGGCAATTTACCAGCTGAATGGCAAGCAGTTGATTTATTAGTAAACAATGCGGGTCTTGCTTTAGGCCGTGATTCATTTCAGGATGCGCATATTGAGGACTGGGAAACAATGATTGACACCAATGTAAAAGGTTTATTGTATGCATCCAAAGCAGTCTTGCCTTATTTAATTAAACAACAAGGCCATATCATAAACATTGGAAGCACTGCAGGTAAAGAAGTGTATAAGGACGGTAATGTATACTGTGCCACTAAACATGCAGTAGATGCCATCACCAAGGCACAAAGAATTGATTTACTACCACATCATATTAAAGTAACAGCTATTCACCCTGGTGCAGTTGAAACCGATTTTTCATTAATACGCTTTAAAGGAGACGCCAGTAAAGCAGCTGCTGTTTATGCAGGTTATGAACCTTTAAAAGCAGAAGATATTGCCGACACCGCTTGGTATGTGGCCAATACACCTAAGCATGTATGTATTAATGATATTGTCATGACTTGTGTAGCGCAAGCCAATTCAACAATGTTGCATAAGGACTAATTAGCATAGCAATACTATTCACAATTCAAGGAGCACTTTCATTTACTCGATTGCTTAACTAGAAATTTAAAATGATCGATTGAATGGGAGTGCTTTTATATGTTCAACCCCTGCATTAAAGTCCTTCCATATTTCTTGTACAATTTGGGCTGCAGGTTTTATTTTATCAATCATAGCACTCACTTGTCCAATTTCCAATTCTCCTTCTTTCATATCTCCTTCAAACATTCCTTTTTTAGCACGGCCTCTTCCAAGAAAAGCCGCTAACTCTTCTTTTCCCTCACCTTCTCTTTCCAGTGCTAAAATACTTAAGGCAAAATCATTTTTTAATAATCGTACTGGCGCCAATTGTTTCAATCCTAATTGGGTGTCCCCTTCTCCAGCATCCAATATAGCTTGCTTAAAATGAATATGTGCGCTAGATTCCATAGAACATACAAATCTTGAGCCAATCTGAACGCCTTCGGCACCTAATGCAAATGCCGCTAGCATTTGGGCACCTGTAGCAATGCCACCTGCAGCAATCACTGGAATCTTAACTGCCTTATGCACCAAGGGCACTAGAACCATTGTAGTAGTTTCTTCCCTACCATTATGTCCACCAGCTTCAAAACCTTCTGCTACTATTGCATCGCAACCAGCTGCTTCAGCCTTTTGTGCAAATAAAGCACTACTTACAACATGTACAACAACACATCCAGCCGCTTTTAATACAGCAGTCCATGTTTTAGGATTACCTGCACTCGTAAATACAATGGGCACTTTTTCTTCAATAATAGTATCTATATGTGCTTGCAAATCAGGATACAACATTGGCAAATTAACCGCAAATGGTTTATTGGTAGCCGCTTTTGTTTTTTGAATTTGCTCTTTTAAAATATCGGGATACATACTTCCGGCACCAAGTATACCTAGTCCTCCTGCATTACTTACAGCACTTGCTAATTCCCATCCACTAGCCCAAACCATACCAGCTTGGATAATAGGATATTCAATTTTAAAGAGTTGCGTGATTCGATTTTCAAATGACATAACAAAAAGTTGAAGCAATGAATTAATCTCTTAACACTAAAGCCAATATAAATCTACTAAATATAAAATTGAGGCCTTTAACCTTAGTCAATTTCAGTATTATCCGAAATCAATTTCGGTATTATCTCCAATATTCAAAGTACGACTTAAACCCTTTACAGCTGCATCACTGCCAATTAAAGAATTATCCAATACCACTTCGTCCAATGAGGTATAGGTTCCAATAATAGTATCTTTTACTACCGAACTTTTTATTGTGGTATTATTACCGATGGTCACATGAGGACCAATAATGGAGTTTTCAATCACACAGCCGTCCGCAATACTTACCGGAGGAATAATAATTGTATTCGTATATAATTCAGGGTTTACAGTTAATCCACCCGTTTTTTTCAATAACACGGCATTGGCTTCCAACAAAGATTCTTTTTTACCACAATCATACCAATGCTTTACTTTAAATGCATTAAATACAACTCCTTTTTTAATCATGCATTCTAGTGCATCTGTTAAATTGTATTCTCCATGCGACTTTATATTTTCTGTCACTAATTGTTGAAAACAATCAAATAAAATTTCAGACTCCTTAATTTTATATAAACCCACTAAGGCATTATTACTTTTTGGTATAGATGGTTTTTCAACAGCATGCTCTACTTTGCCGTTCTCGTCAATTTCTACTACACCAAATTGTCTTGGATCGTCTACTTTTTTAACACCCAACATACTTGTAGCACTTCCCATTACTTCTCTAATATCAAATTCACAAATCGTGTCGCCCAAAGCAATAAACACTTCATCGTTCCCCACAATATTTTTAGTCAATTGAATAGCATGTGCCGTTCCTTGACGATCATTTTGGTAAACAAAATGCGCTTTCAAATTTGGATAAGTTTGTTCTACATAATCCTGAATCTTAGCACCTAAATAACCAACAATAAAAATATATTCATCAATACCCACTTCTTTTAGCTGATCTACAATAAAACTTAAAATAGTCTTACCGGCAATAGGAATCAATGCCTTTGGTTGAGTATATGTATGAGGTCGCAATTTAGTACCTGCACCTGCAACCGGAATAATAGCCTTCATTTATAACCTTTTTGGGGACGGTAAAAATAGCAAATAACTGTTAGTAATAGCTAATTTTAGTAGGTAAATAGGTCAATTTGAGACAAACCTATTGTAAATGTGGATATTAGGCACATACTTGTTGAAAGAAAGCTTTGAAGAGGCCTTATAATGGATTATTTTTGCACCTAATATTCCATTCCAAAATATCAAACTATGCAAAGAGATACCCTTGTTTTTGACATTATCCATCAAGAATTACAACGCCAACGTCGTGGCATTGAATTAATTGCTTCTGAGAACTTTACAAGTTTACAAGTAATGCAAGCAATGGGCGGCGTAATGACCAATAAATATGCCGAAGGTTATCCAGGTAGAAGATATTATGGTGGTTGTGAAATTGTAGATAAAACCGAAACCTTAGCTATTGATCGTTTAAAAGAAGTTTTTGGCATTGAATATGCCAACGTGCAACCTCATAGTGGTGCGCAAGCAAATGCCGCTGTCATGTTAGCGATTTTACAACCAGGTGACGCCATCCTTGGGTTGGACTTAAGTATGGGCGGCCACTTAACACATGGAAGTGCTGTTAACTTTTCTGGCAAAACCTATAAGCCTCATTTTTACGGTGTAGTAAAAGAAACTGGATTGATTGACTATGATATGTTAGAAAGTCAAGCAAGAACACATAAACCTAAATTAATTATTTGTGGCGCGAGTGCTTATAGCCGCGATATTGATTATGCGCGCATAAGAAAAGTAGCTGATGAAGTAGGTGCTTTTGTTTTAGCTGATATTGCACATCCAGCAGGTTTAATTGCAAAAGGTTTATTAAGCTCTCCATTTAATCATTGTCATTTTGTGACTTCAACTACACACAAAACTTTACGTGGACCTCGTGGTGGTGTAATTATGATGGCAAAAGATGGTGAAAATACATTAGGGTTAAAAGACGTAAAAGGTAATTTAAGATTATGGTCAAACGTAATTGACATGGCGGTGTTCCCAGGTACACAAGGCGGGCCATTGGAGCATGTAATTGCTGCAAAAGCCATTGCATTTGGTGAAATTTTAACCGACGAATATACTGTATATGCTAAGCAAGTTCAAAAGAATGCGCAAGCCATGGCTGCTGCATTTGTTGCAAAAGGATATGAAATTATTAGTGGTGGCACAGACAATCATTTAATGTTAATTGACTTACGTAATAAAAATATTAGTGGTAAAAAAGCTGAGCAGGTATTAGGTCAAGCCGATATCACTGCCAACAAAAACATGGTGCCTTATGACGATAAATCGGCATTTGTGACTTCAGGTATTCGTTTTGGTGTTGCTGCAATTACAACACGTGGTATGAACGAAGGACATATTCCATTTGTGGTAGATGCAATTGATACTGCATTAATGAATGCCGACAATGAAACAGTTTTGGCAAACACAAAAAAAGAAGTAAATAAGTTCATGGAGCAATTTGTCTTGTATCCAGAGCTTGGCTAATAACACGATATAAGCCACTTACCCCAACCCCCATTTAAAGGCCCCTCCTAACAACGGAAGGGCCTTTTTGTATTCATTGCGCGATAATCAAAGTACTCATGAAATATAAAAATTGGTTAACTTTATACCATGATACAAAGAATACAAACCATTTGGTTATTACTCGCAAGTGCAGCTGCTTTTTCTGTATTGCATTACCCTTTTTATTATACGCCTACTCCATTTTCACTTGAAATAAATGGCAGTGGACAATACAGCACTTTAATTTCATTGGCATTTAGTGCTTGTCTTAGTTTTATCACTATCTTCTTATACGGCAACCGTATGTTGCAATTAAAAGTTGTAATCGTAAACTTTTTATTATCTATCCTTATTGGATATTTTATTTATAAGGTAGTTGTTGCTAATCCTGGCGGTGGATTTACCCTTCCTTCCATTGCCCTATTCCTAATTCCTATTTTGCAAATTTTGGCGATGGTAAAAATTTACAAGGATGAAAGATTAGTACAAAGTTCGGATAGATTACGATAATTAAAACTGCCTAACTAATTAGTTTTTATTTTGTTGGAACAAAATCACTTGGCAGCATGGTGCATACTTTTTCAGACCATGCCCAGTAGCCATCGGTTAATAATTCAAGGCCATTGTAAAAGTCGCCATTAGCATAAATGAAAATGGGGCTATTGGTTCTTAAGCTAAGATCGGTTCTTATAAACTCATTGCCCCTATATACGGGAAGTGTTTTAGCGTATTCGTTAGGAATTTTCTTATTCAAGTTTAAAACCTGCAAGCTATTTTTAAAATAGAATGTTTTTGCATTAGATTCAGTAGCAGTTGACACTAACATGTCTCTTGGGATGAGTGGGTCAAAGGTTACTTTGGTTTCTTCAAATCCAATATTGCGTACTTTATTGTAATAATCCAAGCTATCCTTATTTAAATTATTAAAACCCCCTTTATTCAGTTCTTTTACTCTTGCAATTTCTTCTTTACTTACATTCATTACTGTTCTTACCTCAAAGCCATCTTTTATAAAACTATTGTTATAAAGGCTTCGTATAAAATGACGTAGAGAGCCTTTATAGGTTTCGGCTCTTGCCTTATTCCACTCCGCAATTTGTTTAGCCTTATTAGATTTTAATTCTTCAAACAAAGGATATCCTTTAAATGAGAAAGTATTATTATTAAAATCAATTTCAAACTTTGAAAGCAAATAAATAATTCTATACCCTAATTCATTGTTTTCAAATATTAATTTTTCATTGGTAAATGCCCTTAGTTTATTTGAGTTGGCTCCAAACTTAAATTTTAACACTTCTGGATTTTTAAAGAAGCAATTTTTGGCTAGTTCGGGTGTGCCAATAAAATAAGAACTAAAACTCTCACCCCATCTATCCCATCCATTTTCATCATATGATTCCACAACCACTTCTTTTAGTTGATTAGCGGTTGGCGTGAGCCTAATAGTTATTGGCTCATTTGTTTGACCAATTTGTATTGAAAAAATATTATCCTCATAGTTTAGCGAAGTAGCAACCAATTCATACTTACCCGGCTTTAAATGATCTAACTGAAAATCTCCTTTAATATTGGTTATTGTACCATTGGTAGTATGACTTAAAAATATACTAATTCCCTCTAAAGGTTTTTGGGATTCACTATCTATTACTTTCCCATTAACTTTAAATTGTGCGTTAACAATAATAGATATTGTTAGCAGCAATATGGTCAAATTAAATTTTATCATACAATTCATTCATGGTTATTGCAATAGCTTATTGATAGATACCAATTTACCTTTACTATCCATTCCCTCAAGTATTACACGAAAAGCTGTACTTATATCGTTATTATAAAATGTAATTTTGAATTTTTGATTTGTTTTATCAAGTGTTATCCATGGATTCCAAAACAAAGTAGTTCGTAAATCCATTACATTATCAAGTGATTTTTCTGCATAATTAGGACTATAAAATTCTTTGTTACCTGTATACCCATAGTATAGCTTGTAATCCAAGCCGTTTATGTTTATTCCTTTTGAATCTGAATTTAAATCACCACCTCGCTTTGAATACATTGCAATTGCAGCATTACTAGCGTGATTATCTGTGGCAACTGTTACTGTCTGAACTTTCCCGTTTATTTTTGCCTCCGTCATATTAGTTGAGACGCTATTATTCAAGCCAGCCATAAATTGAGAAGTAAACACTTTAACATAAGCTATGTTACTTACATTAATATCTCTTAACTGGGAATTTGGAATGGGCATTTCATCCAGAAAGAATGAAGGCGTTCCACCCCTATAGGTAACAACTTCCTCTGTAGCCATCCCCCCAATTGCATTACCCACTTCTAAGCCTGGCACTTTCCCTGTTAAAAAATCAAATATATCTATAGTGTGACTTGCATTTTGCAAAGTACTCATGTCAAATGCAGCTGTAGCTTCTCCAGAAAATACACCAAATGTATATTTCTTATCTAACTCTTTTAATCTTGCTTTTTGTTTGGCATAAATGGTTACTTCCTTGAGTGTATTATGTTTATTGATAGCATCTAATTTTGCTTGTTCTTGAATAATATATTGAAGTTTACTATATCCTACAGTGTCGTAGTTAGACTTAAAATGGTTGATTAAAATGTTTGGGTCGGGTTTAAATAAGTCATTTTCAATGACTAGATTTTTATTAGTAACGGAGCTGGTGCCATTTACTTTAAAATACACTTTAGTAGTATCATACAACATGGCATTTTTAGTTGCGAAACTGCCATCCTCTAAAATCGGAAGGGTAATCATATTGTTGCTTGAATCCTTAGCTACAAATATTAAATTAATGGATTCAGGTTTTTTTGTTTTTCTGCTCGAATAGTCTGTTATGCTACCATTTAAGGTTTGATATCCTGTTTCCTTTGGGTATTTCAAATCTGGCAATGGATTGCTTACAATACGCTGCCAGTTATATCTTCTCCATCCATTCGTAAGCATGACTAAATCCAAATGTTGCGCAACACTGTCGGCATTAGAGCTAAAATAATAAGCAGGCTTGTAAATATTACCCGTCAATTCTCCGTTAAGTAACAAATGGGATATTATATTGTTATCCAATGTTTCACTGGTATTTGCATCTGTAATTGCTATTGATAAATTTGCATAAGTAGTGTCTTTCAACTCAATCTCAATTAAGTTCTTGGCACGCTTAAGGGTACTTAATGTATCAACGTTTAAGATTGTGTTTAATTTATAATCCTCATTTTTTACAAAAACAACCCTTTCGCAAAGCGGCTTATTGTTGACATCAAAAACTGTTAGTTGCAGCATACCAGTTAACATTTTACTCAATGGCAGCGTACTTGTTATAGATTCTTTGTCAGTCAAATTTAACTTAGCCATAAATAATACAGATCCATTCATCTGACCAACAAGCGTTAATTGTTGCATAGAGACAGGGGATTCTTTGGTTCTTTGTACTTGAAATATCCTATTAGAACGTCCTGGCTCTAAATGTAAACTCACCCCTATGTCTTCTGAAATGGGCAAATTAGTTTTATGTATAATACCTATCGCATCTTTCCATACAGCGGCATACACCTGATTGCTTATTGGAATAAACTGAAACTTTCCCATACCATTATGCGTAGTTCTAAAACTAACAACTGAATCTCCCTTTGCATTTCTTATAATCCCATTTATATTTTCTGGCAACCCAATGCCATTAGTCGCTTTAAATGCAATGATATTTAATTTGTTGGATAAGATATTTCCCGATTCTGGCAAAAACTGAATACTAGATTCAATTACATTAACATCTTTTTGCGCAGCAATACCTTTATTAGATACAATTTGAAATTGTTGTTGAAAAAAATAGGTTGAATCAAAATTCCGCATCCACTTGGTATAAGCAACTGCATGAATACTATTACCTGAATAATTATCTGGAACTTTATAATTTCCTGCAGCATAACTATATATTACAGGTGTAACCGTTGAACTAATTAACTTACCCTCATTGTCATACCAGTCTATGTAAAAATTTTTTGACAATTGTGAAGGCTGAAATCCGGACATTAAATAAGCCTTGTACCAGATTGTTTGACCAGCAGCATATTTACTGTTATCAAACTGCACATATACTTTTTCCTGAGGAGCCCTATTATTATATGCAACTAAAGCACTATCTATGGATTGTGCCTTAACTCCTTTGCCTATAAGAAGCATTATTATAAAAATTGGCAATAACTTATGTTTATTCATAATAGAACTAATTAAATACATATTTCCTTTATCAAGTTACCTAATACTCTTAAAATATTTAATAAATATTTTAATTTTTAAAATATATAGTTTACATTTATGATATCATTTTAATATCAATATACTATTATGGAACAAATCAAACAATCTTTAGACGGTTATAAAGCAGCCTTAATCGCATTCATATCTGCAATTATGGGTGTCATTAGTTTTATTAACAGTGCAGGTCACAATGTGAGTAGGATGTATTTGGGCGTTTTTTTAATTTTAGTTGCTGGTTTTTTAATCAAAGGCTTAATGGTCATAGAACCCAACTATAGTATTGTGCTTACTTTTTTTGGTAAATATGTTGGTACCGTTAAAAAGAATGGATTACAATTTGTAAACCCATTGTATACTAAATTAAAAGTGTCACTAAGATCGCAAAGTATCGAAAGCACAAAACTAAAAGTAAACGACAAACTAGGTAACCCTATTGAGATTGCCGCTGTCATACTTTATGAAATCAATGATACCTATAAAGCCGTGTTTGACGTAAGCAATTTTAATGACTATATCCGCAATCAAAGCGAAGCTGCTGTTAGACATTTAGCCACTAGCTACCCTTATGATAATATCGAAGATGAACATGCACAAATTACTTTACGTGGTGGTGGAGATAAAGTAATGGAAATGTTGATTCAGGAATTGAATGATAGATTAAATAAAGCAGGTATAATTGTAACCGATGCGCGTATAAGTCATTTAGCATATGCGGCAGAAATTGCTGGTGCGATGTTACAGCGCCAACAAGCTACTGCAATTGTTGCCGCAAGAACTAAAATTGTAGAAGGTGCAGTAGGTATGGTGGAAATGGCATTGGCAATGCTTTCAGAAAAAGACATTGTGGTTTTAGATGACGAGAAGAAAGCGGCCATGGTGAGCAACCTAATGGTAGTATTATGCGGTGAAAAAGCAGCATCTCCAGTTTTAAACACAGGTACTCTTTATTAATCCTACAAACCTAAGTTATGTCATTAACTAAGAAAAACTTTGTATTAAGAATTAACGAAGATACTTTCTCCTCCTTAGCAAAATGGGCCGAAGATGAATTTAGAAGTGTGAATGGTCAAATTGAAATGATATTGGATAAAGCATTAAAAGAAGCGGGGAGAAAGAAGGCAAATTTTATTAAAATTAATAAAAAGGAAATTGAACAAAAATCTTAAATTCATAGACTAAAAAGGACCTTATGAAGTTGAAGTTATGTTTAATAATCACTTGCTCAATCATTTTGTTATCAAATACCATTCAAGCGCAAGACTCCATTTATTATTATGACTTGTCCAATAAACCTGTATCACCCAATGCTGCTGCGATTATAAGTATTGCCCGTAAAGAAGATAGTGGCTGGATGAGAATGGATTATTTTACTTATTCAAAAAAAATCCAACAGGTAGGCCACTATTCGGATCCATCATTTCAAATCAAAAATGGGGAATTCACTACCTATTTTGCAAATGAGCAATTGGAGAGTAATGGATCTTATAGCAACAATAAGAAAACTGGTTTTCATCAAAACTATTATCCAAACAGTATGATGTCGGATTCTTGCAAGTATACAAACGATATGCCAACAGGCTTTTGTAATGCATGGTACACAGATGGCTCAATTAAAAGCATACTTCAAATGGATACAATTGGAGACGGAACTGGTATCGCTGTGGGCTATTTCCCTACAGGGGTAGTTTCTTTTAAAGGAAGATTTGCCAAAGGCATGCGTAAATCAGGCACTTGGACTTACTATCACGAAAATGGAAACAAGGCCTCCATCCTTAAATTCCCAACACTAGACGAATACACACTCAATCAAATTCCTGAATTAAAATTTGACACGCTTGAAGGAATTAGATATGACTCCTTGGTTGAATACAGTTCAGCTATTTGTTTTAACGAAGATGGAATTGAACAAGCTGGCTGTAATTTTATAAATAGTCTTGCTCAATTTAAATCTGGTATTCCAGGATGGGTCAACCATTTGACCAATAAATTATATGGATTGGCAAATGAATATGTAAAAGACAATAGGTCTATTATATATACTACCTATTTCACAGTTACTACTGATGGAAAAGTTACAGAAGCATTATTGACCAATAAAGTGCATCCCGTTTTGGATAGAACCGTTGGTAATATTTTTACAGGCTCTACAAAATGGCTCCCTGCAATGCATAACAATAGAAAAATACCTTCGATGCACAAGCAAGCAATTGTATTAGCCCCTATTTCGGCTATGGATGTCCTAAACAATCAGCCTCCTAAAAGGGCTGTTAGTACACAAATGATTGCTGTACCCATGGGAGATGGCAATAGAAGTGGTAATCCTCTTAATAAAAATCAATACCAATAAGCAAAACTCGAAAATGGTTAAATCGTCCAATTTATATCGCTTTTCTTTTATAAAGTTATTGTCACTTTGTGATTGAAACCAATTTAGCAAGCATAACAAATGGTATTGGAATTGGATACATTTTTTTACTAAGCCGCCTCTATTTCTCTTACAATTGCTTTTTGAACTAATTGATTTAAACTAATGCCTTTCATAGTTGCAAGCATTGCCGCCTTCTGATGAACTTCAGGCTTTACGCGAACATTAAAAGATCCCTTAAAACTTTTTAACAATGGCTTTTTGAAATGCTTACAAGTCTTAATATATTCATCAACTGAAATTTTAAATTGTTTTATCAAATCACTTACTTCGGTTGATTCATAGGTAACTAAATCATTTATACCTTCAATTTTACCATATAGAACTTGATCCACTTCACTAAAATTAACCGATCCAATATAACCCTTGTAGTTTATTGTGTTTTTCATAATATGTTTTCTTTTATTTGTTCATATATATACTTCATCAAATAAGTTTTAATAATATTTCCTGGATGTGGTTTATGAATTTTAAATTCATGACCTATTTTTTGATTATAAAATGACACCCGAGAACCAGATGTTTTTCCTAAGTGGAACTCTTGGTATCCTAATCCACTTAACATAGTCCTCAATTCGTTGTAAGTAAAATCCTTGGGTATACTTAAGAATCTTTCTAGTAGTTTGTCTTTCTTTGTCATGTAAATTTATGCAACTATTTTTCAGTTACAATAAATTTAAGACATAATAATTTGCATAAACAATTTTAGTAATTGCAAGTATTTGTTTTTCAATATGTTACATAGAATCTAGTCTAAGTACTTCCCTGTTTGAGATGCTTTGCATTTAGCTAAGCCACTAGGCACACCTGCGTATACAACGGTCCCGCCGGCATCTCCTGCTTCCGGACCCATATCAATGACCCAGTCGGATGCTTTAATTACATCGGTATTATGTTCTACTACAATTAAAGAATGACCTTGGTCAATTAAAGCGTTAAAAGCTTTTAATAATTTATGGATATCATGAAAATGTAAGCCTGTTGTAGGCTCATCAAATATGAATAACATTTTTTGATTGGCCTTTCCTTTGCCTAAGAAGCTTGCCAGTTTTACACGCTGCGCTTCGCCACCACTTAGGGTGCTACTACTTTGTCCCAACTTCACATAACCCAATCCTACTTCTTGTAACGGACTTATTGCTAGCACAATATTTTTTTCTTCGCTAAAAAATTCAATGGCTTCATCTACACTCATTTCCAATACATCATAAATACTCTTACCCTTATATTGAACTTCTAAAACCGATTCTTTAAATCTTTTACCGCCGCAATCCTCACAAGTTAAATGCACGTCGGCTAAGAATTGCATTTCTACTAATTGTTCTCCTTCTCCTTTGCAAGTATCGCAACGTCCTCCGTCCACATTAAATGAAAAATGCTTGGGTTGAAAGCCTCTAATTTTTGAAAGTGCCTGCTTAGAATACACATCCCTTATAGCATCATAAGCCTTAATATAAGTAACAGGATTGCTTCTTGATGATTTACCAATTGGGTTTTGATCCACCATTTCAATAGCATCAATTAAATGCAAGTCCCCTTTTATGTCTGCATAACCACCCACCATTTCTGTAGGTTGTTGTTTTGCTTTTAGTAAAGCATTATACAACACTTTTTTCACCAAGGTAGTTTTACCACTTCCACTCACGCCACTCACTACACATAAACTCTGTAATGGAAAATCAACATCTACGTTTTGTAAATTATGCAAATGCGCTCCCTGTAATTTAATGAAATGTTTGGCGGGTCGTGTTTTAGATGGAATTGGAATAAATAATTCTCCCTTTAAATATTTACCCGTTAAACTTTTTTTATCCTTCATTAAGGCTTCTGCATCGCCCACCGCTACTACCTCTCCTCCTTGATGTGCAGCGAGCGGGCCCATGTCAATAATATGATTGGCCTTACGCATAATTTGTTCATCGTGCTCAACTACCACCACAGTATTGCCTAAATCTCTTAAATTTTGCAACACTTTAATAAGGCGTTCCGTATCTCTTGAATGCAAACCAATACTTGGCTCATCCAATATATATAAGGAGTTAGTTAAATTACTCCCCAAGCATCTTGTTAATTGTATTCGCTGACTTTCTCCTCCACTCAAACTATTGGCCAAACGACTTAATGTCAAATAGCCCAAACCCACATCCATCAGGGTTTGTATACGTTGTTCAATTTCTATTAAAATCCGTTTTGCAATTTCTGCATCATGTGCTGATAATTTCAAGTCTTTAAACCACTGCTGTAATTCCCTCACTGGCATAGCACATAATTCTCCAATATGTTTGTCGCCAATTTTTACATATAAAGCTTCCTTGCGTACACGGTATCCATTGCAATCGGGACAGTTGGTTCTGCCTCTGTACCTACTTAACAATACCCTAAACTGAACCTTATATAAATGTGCTTCTACGTCTTTAAAAAAATCATCTATTCCCAATGCCTTCCCTGTTCCCTTCCATAGTTGGGTATATTGCGCCTTCGTTAATTTATGAATGGGTTGATGAATTGGGAATCCTACTTTACCTGCTTCTTTTACAAACTGATCCTTCCACCAACTTAATTTCTCACCCTTCCATGGTGCTACTCCTCCATCATACACCGATAAAAACGGATTCGCAATTACTAAATTTTCATCAATACCCAATACTTGACTATACCCTTCACAGGTAGGACAAGCTCCGTATGGATTGTTAAAAGAGAATAAGTTGGGAGTAGGTTCATCAAAATCCATTCCATCCAAACTAAACTTATTATTAAAGTCTTGTAATATATCATTATTCTTTTCTACCCACAACAAACCTTCACCCTCATAAAATGCTGTGCCAATTGAATCGGTTAGTCTATGCATATCATCCTCATCAAAATCTTTTACTATAATTCTATCAATTAACACATATACATCATGTGCTTTTACTTTTTTAGCCAGCTCCGTTTTTGACAATTCCAATGCATCTTCAATACGCAACACCTCAGAAACAGATTTTTCTGCTCTTAAGTAAATACGCGTAAATCCTTTTTGCACTAATATATTTAACTCCTCTGCAATGTCTCGCTTAGCTTGTTGTTTAAATGGAACAAGTATTACCATTTTGTCTCCTGCCTTACCTTTTTGGATATAAGCAAGCACATCCTGCACATCGTGCTTTTTTACTTCCAATCCACTAATAGGAGAATAGGTTTTACCAATGCGCGCAAAAAATACCCTAAAATAATCGTAAATCTCAGTCATACTTCCCACAGTACTACGTGGCGTTCTGGTTGTTACTTTTTGCTCAATGGCAATAGCTGGACAAAGGCCTTTAATATAGTCCACATCGGGCTTACCCATTCTTGACATAAATTGACGTGCGTAGGAAGACAAACTCTCCGCATAACGTCTTTGCCCTTCGGCAAATAAAGTATCAATGGTTAAAGATGACTTTCCACTTCCTGACACACCCGTTACCACAATGAACTCATTACGTGGAAATGCAACAGATACATTTTTTAAATTATGTACCCTTGCGCCAACAACTTCAATGGAATCCTTCCCTTTTTTACCTACAGCCATATAGCAAAATAACACATTTCATTGCAAAAGGTTGTAAAAAAATGATGTGGATATCCTTGAGCCTGTTTTTTCGTTTTCAACAAATGAAAATCGAATTGGATTTGCGAGTAATTTTCCACTACTAACCCCTCTAAGTATCCCCCGAACTTAGACTTCGAATACCTATAAAAAACAAAAATGAACAAAACCGTACAGTTAACTGACAACGAACTCATTCAATTATTTCAGGAAGGGAATACCCGTGCATTTGATGCTTTAATTGACCGTCACCAAGAAAGAATTTACAATGCAATTTTATTTATGGTTAAGGATAATTACTTAGCCGAGGATTTGATTCAAGATATTTTCATAAAAATTATTGACAACTTAAAACAAAAAAAATACAACGAAGAAGGCAAATTCCTGCCTTGGGCTTTACGTATTGCTCATAATTTTTGTGTTGACCATTTTAGAAAAGTAAAACGCACTCCTACTATTAAAACAAGTGATGATCAGGACTTGTTTGAGATTATTAAACATTCTGACCATCCAGCAGATTATAAAATGACGCGTTCTCAAACACATCGTAATATTCAAGAATTGGTGGACTTGTTACCCGAAGAACAAAGAGAAATTATTGTGTTAAGACATTATGCCAACCTAAGCTTTAAAGAAATTGCGCAAATGACCAACTGTAGTATTAATACAGCTTTGGGAAGAATGCGTTATGGATTAATTAATTTAAGGAAGATGATGAACGAAAAGGGCATGAACTTCTAATTATTATATTAGTCTCCCCTGCTAAATAATAATTACCAAAAAGGCTCCAAATTTGGAGCCTTTTTTATTCAGTAAAACAGTATTCAAATTATTATTTCCCCTTTGCTACACTACATTGCAACCAATGTAAATATTCTTGCACATCGGGTGTATAACCAACAGGGTTAGATAGTAAGTTTTGTTCAGGGCTCATTACAACATATAATGGTTGTGTTACTTGATTAAAGTTTTCAGCTTGGAAAGTAGCCCATAAATCACCTACACTATTTATTTCTTTCTCAGTGCCCGCTTTGCTTGTATATTTAAATCGCTTGTCAACAGGCAACATTTCCTTGTCATCAACATATAATGAAACAAGAATAAAATGTTCTTTAATATAGCTTTCAACTGCAGGATCGGTCCAAACATTTTCTTCCATTTTACGACAGTTCACACAGGCCCATCCCGTAAAGTCAATCAATATGGGCTTGTGCTGTTCCTTTGCTAAGGCCAATGCTTTTTGATAATCATTCACCACATTGGCATGCACTCCCCGGTTATCATCGGCTGGTTTTGCGAATAAGCTATAATGACTTGGTGGAGGAAAACCACTTAAGAATTTTATATAATTAGCGTTTTTAGGGAAGATACCCAATATTAATACTACGGAAAATGCAAAAGCTAAGACGCCCCCAATTTTTTTGCCAATAGAAATTTTAGCACCCTTGGTATCATGGGGCAAATGTATTTTACCCCATAGGTATAAAGCCAATCCTATACTTATTACTGCCCATAATCCTAAAAACACTTCTCGCTTTAACAATCCCCAATGTTGCACTAAATCGGCATTGGATAAAAATTTAAAGGCTAAGGCCAATTCTAAAAATGCCAATACTTTTTTAACGGTATCCAACCAGCCACCCGATTTGGGTAAACTATGTAACCATTGTGGGAAGATGGCAAACAAACTAAAAGGCAATGCCAAAGCAACGCCAAACCCTGCCATACCCAAGGTTAATGCCCAAGCACCCCCTTGTAGGGAACCTACTAATAAAGTGCCTAATATAGGACCAGTACATGAGAAGGAAACAATGGCTAATGTAATGGCCATAAAGAAAATGCCTCCCAAGCTACCTAATCCACTTTTTGAATCCGCTTTATTAGCTATACCACTTGGCAATGTAATTTCAAAATAACCAAAGAAAGAAATGGAGAAGAAAATAAAAATGACAAAGAAAATTAGATTCAATACTGGGCTAGTTGAAATACTATTAAAAATCTCTGGTTGTACATTACCCAATAAATGGAAAGGCACACTCGCTAATACATAAATTAAAAATATACTTAAGCCATATAATAAACCGTTTTTAATGCCTTGCTTTCTAGTTTTAGACCTTTTAGTAAAGAAGGAAACTGTTACAGGTATCATTGGAAATACACATGGGGTGATAAGCGCAATTAAGCCACCCAAGAAGCCTAATATAAATACAGTCCATAAACTTGACTTTTTACTATCCTGCGCTGCTGCACCACATGCACCTTCGGGCGGCGTAGTTGCAGATGCAGGCAATAAAATTTCAGCCCCTTGTACTTTTTTACCATTCACTAAAAAGATAGATAAAGGAATTTCTTTTTCATAAAACTCATTGCCTTTTGCAATTGAAACAAGCAATTTCCCCTTTAATGTATCTGGTTGAAACCCTGTGATGGAAAATTGCTCTGTAACATCAAATGACAATCCAGGAAAAACAAATGCTTTCTCAAACAATGCATCCTTTTGTTGTTTTGCATTTATGGAGAAGGCAGCTTTGTCAATAAACTTAACAGTTTCCAAAGCAAACGCAATATGTGGTGCATTAGTAAGTGGATCAGCTCCAGCTTCGGCTGATGGCGTTGTTCCATATACCCTCCATCCCGCTTTCACTTGCACATGATATTGCAAAGTGTACATACTATCGTTGAGTGGGTTTGCTTTTGCTATAACGGTTACCAAACTATCCGTTTGGGCCATAGCAGTACTATGCACAGTTAATATTAAAACTACTGCGCTAAGAAAAGAAAAAATCTTATTCAAAATTTATGATTTTAATGATTGTATTTGGACCTGTAAGGCAAGGCTCCAAATGAATACAATTACTGGATGGCTACTTCAAAAGGTACTTTTGTTGGAGGCAAACATCTTTCATCATTACATACCATGTATTCAATTTCACCCGCTACGCTTGTTTTAATAGCTGCTTTTAAATTGATGGTTTGAACAAATTGTACCTTGTTACTGAAATAAGCAATTTCAGCACCAAAATTTTTATCAAAATGCTTTTCTAATTTTCCAATTTCTTTGGCAGCACCTTTTGTTTGTACTAATGCATTCTTTTTAAATACAATACTGGTTGGCACTGGTCCTTTTTTAACAAACTGAGAATAAATATGCCAAGGTGATTCAATATTTGCAGTGAATACGACATCATATTGCTTGTCTGATACTTTAACTGCTTCAAATGTCCATTTTACAGGATTTAATTTTTGAGCATTGGCATGTGCTGCCCCTATTAATATTAAACAGATTACAAATATTTTTTTCATAGCCAACTAGATTTTATGAACCAATGATTATTTAAACCAAGATTTATTTTGTCAAACCTAAAATTTCAAAAACTTTCTTTCCATCAATATTACTCAATGCATTGTTGGTAGCACGCTCTGGATGTGGCATCATTCCAAATACATTACGCTTATCATTGCAAATACCTGCAATATTGTGCGTTGATCCGTTTGGATTGGCTGTTCCTCCTATTTGTCCTTGCTCATTGCAATAACGAAATAGTATTTGATTGTTATTTTCTAAATGAGCCAATGTTGCGTCATCTGCAAAATATCTTCCTTCACCGTGTGCTATTGGAATTTGCAAGGCCTCGCTATTGTCTGTTTTAATATATACATTCTTACAAATGAATTGTTGATTTTCATTTTGCAATAAAGCACCTGGTAATAGACCGCTCTCACATAAAATTTGAAACCCATTGCACACGCCCAATACTTTACCCCCTTGGTTAGCAAACTCAATTACTGACTGCATCATTGGACTAAATTTTGCAATAGCTCCACAACGTAAATAATCGCCATAAGAAAAACCACCTGGCAATACCACACAATCCTCGGTTGTAAAATGAGACAAATCACTATCCTTATGCCAAAGCATTTCAACTGGAGCACCAAGATCCTTTTCTAAAGCATCTTGCATATCTCTATCACAATTAGATCCTGGAAAAACAACAACACCAAATTTCATATTTAATATTTTATGGTAAGGGTATAAAATAGAAGCTCGAAGGTACCAAAAACCGCCAAAAAGGAACTGTTAAATTCTTCACTTAACCTAGGTGGTTATACACAATAACCGCTACAGAAGACCAAAACAATACATTGGGTATCAATAACCTTTTAGGCACCGAATAAGCGAAACTTATAAAACAAGCCAATGGAGTTAGTACAATAGCAGATGCATATAGGGCTTGAGCCGAAAAAATGATGGGCTGGAATAAGGTCAGAATGAGCACCAAAAGCAATACCCCCCAGTATTTACGAACCTGTATAATGAATCTTGATTGCTGATCCTGCCAAAAATACAATCCAACGAACAACTGTATGCTTATGACCACTAGTGACAAGATTACATTTAAATCGGGTCTAACTAATGGATTTTTCCAGTCTAATCTTGGTAAAAAATGCCTAAATTCTTCAGGTCCACTCGTCAAAAAAACAAAAGTAAACACAAAATAAAATGGTACAGTTATGCCCATAATTAATACCAACCATTCTGTCAATTTAAAAGGACGTATAATGGTTAGCGCAAATAATACAACTGGAATTAAAATGGCAATGGGCTCATATAACAAAATAGAGCAGCCCACAATTAAACCAATATTAAACTCTAATGATTTGGGTTGGTTTTGATCATAAAGCCTTAATAGTTTTACCAATATCCATATTACCATGGAATTCGCAACCAGTCCCGAACTAATTGCATCCCAAAATGGAAACAAGGCAGTCAAAATTATATAAGTGAAGCCTGGTAAATAACTTATTTGTTGGAACATTTTAAGCTTGCTCATTAATACATTTAACCTAATAGCTTGGCTTAAAATAATTACTTGAAACAACAGCATTAAAACCAATGGAGACAATGGCTTTATGTAATGCACCAATATATAAGCCAGCAAACCATCCGATTCATTGGCTACTACAATAGGTGGATGCATCCAAATATGATAATGCAAAGCAACACTCAACAATACTAAAAATAGTAAGTTAATATCGGATCTATCTCTGAATAAAAAGACCACGCTTACTTATTTAATTTGAATTTTTGCAAAACCAATTCTATTCTTGTATTGATAAGGAACAATTGCTTCCTGTTCTCCCACTTGTTTTAAGGAACGTGGCATCCATTCATTTCTTTTTTCTGCTAAAATAATATTTGCACCTTTTACCAACTGCCCATTATTTGTAAGTATGTTAATTACAAACTGACGCACACTTTTTTCTTTATTATAATAGACAAAAGTGGTGCCTGCACTATTTTCAATAGTTCCGTATCCAATAAATTGATCTACATTTTGATCAGACTGGCTCTTGTCAATTGTTTTTACCCATTGAATATTGCCCTTTGTGTCCATTGAAATTAAAGCCACTTTATCGGCATTATAGGTAACCGAATTGTAACCAAATCCCGCATATGGGTTCATCCAAGGACTCCACATAAAAGGATACATTCCCCATCCAAACCTTGCCCATGGATAAAAACCAAATGGTCTATTCCAATAGTTGAACATATATGGATTGTAAAATGCGCCGCCATAGTAATAATCCCATCTTGAAAATGCGCTGCGATTATTATAGGTTTCTGCACTTTCTGCTACAACCACAAAGCTGCCGTCAGATTGCGTATTTATTTTGTCTAAATAATAAGTATCATAAACAGCTTTCAAATTATGTTTTGAACTCACTGCAGCGCGCATTGCATCGGTAAATCTATTTGCATTACTTGCTATTTCTTTTTTGGTTGTAATGTCCCAAACATAGGTAAACAATCCTTCTACATTCCCTTTTTTAGATGTAGCATAGAATGAATTTAATAACACACGACTATTTGCGTTATCAACTTTTAAACGAATATCATCTAACAATAATGTATTATTTAAAATGGGAGATTCCATTACCTCCGATCCATCTGCTGCCAAATACAACAAACTTACTGCGGGTGCTGAGTTGGACAAAGTCATATTTCTCAAACAAAATAAATTGCCTTTATTATCTAAAGCAAAATCGGACAAATTACTTTTCTTATCCTGTGCATTTACATTTACCGATGCTTCATTTACAATTTCAAAATGATCATTCAATGACATCACTTTAACTTTTAATGAATGCGCACGAGTTGTGTTAACACTAAAAATGGCTATTTTTTGATGATCATCACTTTGTAATAAATTAAAAACTTTGGTATGCGTGCCTGGTCTTATGTTTTCTACCGTATCTATAATTTTTGGATTCCCAACCAATTGCCCTTCAACATTCATTTCTGCCGCTGCAGCGTATACAGTTGATCTTCCTTGGAATTGATAAAAAGCAACTACCTTATTGGCAAATGTTATAAATTCAATTGAATTGAGGGTTGCTGGCAAAAATGCTAAATCGTTTTGTTTTACCAATTGCATTTGCGCATTGTACTGAGCAATGGTTGAAATACCCCCATTTTTTTTGTAAATCCAATACCTATCAGCTACTTTCCCTAAAATCTCATACTGCATTCCTTCTTTGTCTGTTTTTTCAATACCTGAAACAACATAAGATTGGCTATAACCAACTTGCAAACTGATTAATAAAATAAGAATAAAACTTAAAAAAGTCTTTTGCATATGATTCAATTTATATAGTCAAAATTAATACATAAAAAAGCTAAATAACCAAACTGATACGAATATTAACGTAGTTTTTAAAATCATTAAGCCTGTTTTAAGTCAACTCCTTTTTTACTTACTTGCAAATCATACATTCCTCCTTCAATCAAAGCAAAATTTTCTAAGCTATGGCTTACTGGGAATCCAAAACATTTAGGATAATCGTAACATGCAGTATGTCCAGCAATGATCTCAAATGCATTCGCACCAAAGACTTTTGCATCGTCTTTCATGTCGGTAAATCCGCCCACAATTAAACCTGCTAAATTTTCAAAAATGCCTGCTCTTTTCATTTGAATAACCATTCTATCCAAATTATAATGATACTCCCCTATATCTTCTAAAAATAAAATTTTGCCCTTGGTTTGAAATGCGGTTGGTGACCCTATTAAATGTGCAACCAAACATAAATTACCCCCCACCAGCCTACCATGGGCTGTTCCTATTTTATTCAACATATGTGCGGGGGCAATATACTCAACAGGCTTGCCTTCTAAGATGGATTTAATTGAATCTGTAAATATTGCACCTTCCACTCCCTTACTAAATGCTGATGCCATAGGCCCATGAATGCTCATTACTTTTTGTTTTTGCAATGCTGCATGCAAAGCTGTGATATCACTAAAACCAATTACCCATTTTGGATGTTTTAAAAAAGTAGTGAAATTGATTTGATCCATAATTCTACTCACACCATATCCTCCTCGTCCACAAATGATGGCCTTCATGTTTGGGTTATCCATCATCTGTTGCAAATCCTTTGCTCTTTCGGCATCCGTTCCAGCAAAAGTAAAATGCTTTGCCCCTACGGTGGGTCCTAGTTGAACTTTATACCCCCAAGATTCAAGGGTTTTAACGCAATCTTTCACTTTAGCTAAGGGCAGTGTTCCCGCTGGACAGACCATTCCAATTAGGTCCCCTTTCTTTAGATGTGGAGGTTGAATCATACCGCAATATTAAGTACTTTTGCAGGAATGAAGACGCCTAAACGATATTTGATTACTGCCGCCCTGCCTTATGCCAATGGTTTAAAACATATTGGTCATTTAGCTGGCGCTTATTTACCCGCCGATATTTATGTGCGCTATTTAAAAGCACAAAAAAGAGATGTAGTATTTGTTTGTGGAAGTGACGAACATGGTACCGCCATTCCCATTCAAGCAACCAAGGAAGGAACTACTGCTCAAGCCATTATTGATAAGTACCACCCAATTATTGAGCAAAATTTTAAGGACCTGGGAATTGCTTTTGATATTTACCATCGCACTAGTGATTCTTTACATCATGAAACAGCTAGTGAATTTTTTAAAGACCTAGAAGGTCGTGGGGATTTGGAAACAAAAACAACCGAACAATATTTTGATCAACAAGCTAATACATTTTTAGCTGATCGTTATATTAAAGGGACCTGTCCTAACTGTGGACATAATGAAGCTTATGGTGACCAGTGTGAGAAATGTGGCAAGAGCTTAAGCCCAGAAGAATTAATTAATCCTGTGAGTACTTTAAGTGGTCAAGCACCTATTAAAAAAGAAACTACTCATTGGTATTTGCCTTTAAATAGACATGAAGATTTTTTACGCAAGTGGTTATTGGAAGAACATGCCAATGATTGGAGACCTGCGGTAATTGGACAATGTAAAAGTTGGATTGAAGGCGGATTACAGCCCCGTGCAGTTACGCGCGATTTGGATTGGGGTGTAAAAGTACCAGTAGCAGGCGGAGAGGGGAAAGTATTATATGTTTGGTTTGATGCTCCTATAGGATATATTTCTGCAACCAAGCAATGGGCAATCAATAATGACAAGGACTGGAAACCTTATTGGAATGATCCTGAAACAAAATTGGTGCACTTTATTGGTAAAGACAATATTGTATTCCATTGTATTATATTCCCTGTGATGTTAAAATTGCATGGCAATATTTTACCAGAGAATGTGCCTGCCAATGAGTTCATGAATTTAGAGGGTGACAAAATGAGTACTTCACGTGGCTGGAGTATTGAGATGGATGACTATATTAATAAATGGATTAAAAAAGAGAATGGTGGTGAAGCTTTAGCTGACTGTTTGCGTTTTTATCTTACTTCTATTGCGCCCGAATCAAAGGATAGTGAATTTACTTGGAAAGGTTTTCAGGATGCAGTGAATGGAGAATTAGTAAGCATTTTTGCCAACTTTGTAAATAGAACCTGGGTGTTGATGCATAAGCTTTGTAATGGCAAAGTACCTAAAATTCATATTGAACATTTAGATGCAGAAGACAATGCTTTGTTGTTGGCTGTAAAAGAAACAAAGGAAAAAGTAACTGCATTATTAGAGCAATATAAATTTAGAGATGCACAATTTGAAGTGGTGAACCTTGCACGTTTAGGTAATCAATACATGCAAAAGAAAGAACCTTGGATTTTAGCAAAAAATATTGAAACCGATCCTACTGCACAAGCTAAGATTGACAACTGTATGCACGGTTGTTTACAATTAACAGCGAACCTTGCCATTTTAATCAATCCATTCCTTCCATTTACAGCTAAGAAAATGTGTCACTTAATGAAAGTGGTAGATAGAATGTTAGAGTGGGAGAATGCAGGCAACTTTAACTTATTAAAAGTAGGTTATACATTACGTGCGCCTGAATTATTATTTAGAAAAATTGAAGACGAAGAAATAGCTGCTGAATTAGCGCAATTAAAAACCAACGCAGAAGCGAAAAAAATAAAGATGGAAAACAATACACCTGCTGTAACCGAAGGCACTGAAGGAAATCATGAAAATGGAATTGCTCCATTAAAACCTGAAATTGTTTTTGATGATTTTGGGAAAATTGATTTACGCGTTGGCACCATTATTGAAGCTAAGAAAGTAGAAAAAGCCGATAAATTATTAGAATTATTAGTAGACCTTGGTTTTGAAAAAAGAACCATTTTATCGGGAATTGCCATGCATTTTAAACCAGAAGAAATTGTAGGCAAGCAAGTCACTATTGTAGCAAACCTAGCGCCACGTAAAATGCGCGGCATTGAAAGCAAGGGCATGATTTTAATGGCCGAAAATGCAGAAGGCAAGTTATACTTTGTAAGCCCTAGCGAAGCCATCGCAAGTGGAAGTACGATTGCATAAAGATAATAGTTTGTGTCTCTAGGCTCGCACTGCGCGTGGCTCGAAAGCTCGCTACGAAACACAAACTATTTTTGTCAATTAGAATTGTAACGTCCTAAAATAGGTTGACTGATTTTAGGTAATAATTGAAGATACCAAGGGAGGATCACTTTGCAAAGTGATCCTCCCTTTTTTGTGCCATAACTTGGGTATTATTTGGCATTGTTCGTGC
>Ga0213920_1000029_pt1 | contig 209231 bp, 186 predicted proteins | sample McNCre1117MG_FD_161054 | JGI IMG/M metagenome (GOLD analysis project Ga0213920, IMG submission 161054) | Freshwater microbial communities from McNutts Creek, Athens, Georgia, United States - 11-17 MG | ecosystem: Environmental > Aquatic > Freshwater > Creek | place: USA: Georgia | collected...
TCCGAACACTCGTATTACATTACCCAAAAATTGAACAGAGTGCAAACTCATTCAGGGTGTTTTGGGATGTAAATACGCTCCCCTACCTGTCGGTGCGGCCCCAAGTCCAGCGTGGGTCGGCCTCGTTGTATGCGCTCTCGCCGTGGATCACGTTGTCCACTCCGGCAATCTCATCGGTGGTGGTAATTCTGAATCCGACGGTCTTTTGCAGCACCCAGCCGATGGCGTAGGAAACCGCAAATGCGTACACGCCAACCACAACTGCACCGATGCTCTGGCGCCCCAACTGCTCCGGGCCAAAGCCCAAAAGCAGGCCAACACCTCGGCCGAAAAGTCCGATCCATAGAGTTCCCACCAGACCTGCTACCAGGTGCACACCAACAACATCTAGCGAGTCATCGAAGCCGAGCTTCCACTTCAGTTCGATGGCCAGGGCGCAGACTACGCCGACCACGGCACCGAGTGCCAGCGCCCACAGTGGGTCCAGGAATGCGCAAGACGGAGTGATGGCAACCATACCCGCAACTGCTCCAGATGCCGCGCCAACCGCCGTTGCCTTGCCCAGGTGGAGGCGCTCGTAGAGGCTCCAGGACAGCAGGCCACCCATGCCGGCAACTCCGGTGTTCAGAAACGCAATTGAAGCGGTGCCGTCCGCGGTTAGCTCGCTACCGGCATTGAAGCCGAACCAGCCAAACCAGAGGATGCCGGCACCAATCAGAACCAGCGGAATGCTGTGTGGTGCGTGCATGCCTTTGGCAAATCCGAAACGCTTACCTACTACGAGAGCCAGTGCAAGTGCCGAAGCGCCTGACGCGATTTCTACAACGGTTCCTCCGGCAAAGTCCAGCAGTCCTATGTCCTTTACCAGCCAGCCTCCATCGACAACCTTGCCGTTGCTCGAGGTGAAGTTGAAGACCCAGTTGGCAACCGGGAAGTAAACGAGCGTTGCCCAGATGCCGGCAAAGATCATCCAGGATCCGAACTTGGCGCGGTCTGCGATGGCACCAGAAATGAGGGCTACGGTGATGATTGCAAATGTGCCTTGGAATCCGGCGAATGCCAGACTGGATCCGTCACCCGGAATGCCGCCATGGCCGACTGCGGTATGAACAACATCATTTAGGAAGAGCTTGTTTAGATCTATTCCAAAAACACCATCTATTCCGATGAAGTTTCCCTGGCCTGCATTTCCGAAGCTCATGGCGTAGCCATAGGCCACCCACATCACGCCGATTAGGCCGAGAGAGCCGAAGCTCATCATCATCATGCTCACCACGGATGAGGCTCGCACCAGACCGCCGTAAAAGAAAGCTAGGCCCGGGGTCATGAAGAGCACCAGAGCACTGCAGATGATCAGGAACATCGTGGAGTCGTTGTTCATCAAAACCTCTCAGACACGCCAAAAAGTGAGGCCCTTTCGGGCCCCACTTTGTTGGGAATTGCTACTTGTTAGATTTTAGCGGTCTGCACCGAACGAGTAAGCCTCTTCACCGTGTACCACGGTGTCGATACCGGCGATCTCGTCCTCAGCCTTGACGCGGAATCCGATGGTCTTCTCGATGATTAGACCGATTACCAGTGCGCCGACGAAGCTGTAGACCAGAACTGCTCCGGCACCCAAGGCCTGCATTAGGAACTGGTGCCAGCCGTAGCCGAACGCTGCACCAACGCCGCGACCGAAGATACCGATGTAAAGGGTTCCGACGATACCGCCTACGAGGTGGATACCCACTACGTCGAGGGAGTCATCGAAGCCAAGTGCGAACTTCAGGTCGATGGCTAGAGCACAGAGAGCACCGGCGAGAACACCGAGCAGGATGCCCCACATTGGGTCGAGAATCTCACAGGCCGGGGTGATTGCTACCAGACCAGCCACTGCACCCGAGGCTGCACCAATCGAAGTTGCCTTGCCGTGCTTGATCTTCTCTACAAAGATCCAGCCGAGCATCGCGGCTGCAGGAGCAGCCAGGGTGTTGATGAAGGCGATCGAGGCGAAGCCATCTGCTGCGATTTCCGAACCGGCGTTGAATCCGAACCAGCCAAACCAGAGCAGTGCGGTACCCAGCAGGGTCAGCGGCACGTTGTGTGGCTGGCTCATTCCCTTAGCGAAGCCGAAGCGCTTACCAAGGATGAGAGCCAAGGCGAGACCGGCTGCACCGGCGTTGATGTGAACTGCGGTACCACCAGCGAAGTCAATTACGCCTAGGTTGTAGACAATCCAGCCACCGTCAGTGATCTTGCCGTCGGTAACGGTGAAGTTGAACACCCAGTTTGCAACTGGGAAGTAGATGAGGGTAGCCCAAACTCCGGCAAACACCATCCATGCACCAAACTTGGCACGGTCAGCGATGGCACCAGAGATTAGTGCCACGGTGATGATGGCGAAGGTTGCCTGGAATGCAACGAAGGCGAGGCTCGGGTAGGCGCCGCTTGGGTTTAGCGCATCCTTCACCTGTGCTTCAAGACCGATGAACGAGGTGTCGATACCCCAGACTCCATCAATACCGAAGAAGGTCTTGGTTCCACCGTTGCTGAATGCCATTGCGTAGCCGTAAAGCACCCAGAGCACACCGATCAGGCCGAGTGATCCGAACGAAAGCATCATCATGCTGACAACGCTCTTTGCCTTGACCATGCCGCCGTAGAAGAATGCAAGTCCAGGGGTCATCAGCAAAACCAGTGCCGAGCTGATGAGCACAAATGCTGTATTTCCTTGATCCAGGTGCATCTGTTTACCTCTCTCTAAATAAACGAGTAGCGCAGAAAATCCGCAACACCTCAAGTTTCGTAAAGGGTTATTTCAGGAGTTAGCCGCAATTGTTTCGAGTTTGTAAAAAGTTACGTGAAATGCTTTAGGCATGGAGTTCTTCAAAGTTGAGAAAAACGCAGCCCTGGTGCTGCTGGTCGCCGCAGCCCTTGGGTTGGCCCTGGCCAATCTTGGCGGATTCCTAGCCCTGGATGCGATTAAGAGCTGGACTCCCTACGCCATGCCGCTTACGCTCACCTTCGAAGGCTGGATCTACAACTTTGGTCTGCCGGCTTTCTTCTTTCTAGTTGGGCTCGAGTTGAAGAGAGAGTTGGTTGGGGGCGCACTCTCACCAATCAAGAACGCCCTGGTGCCGCTGCTGGCAGCTGTCTTCGGTGTGTGTATTCCCGCATTGGCATACTTGTTAGTCACGGGAATGAACACTGACGCATCGGCAGGGTGGGCCATTCCTACGGCGACCGACGTAACTTTCGCACTCGCGGTTTTCGTTGCATTTGGCAAGACGCTCCCCCGATCGGCTAGAAGCTTTTTGCTGGCTTTCGCCGTCATTGATGATGTGATCGCAGTGGTTATTGTTTCGCTGCTATTTACCGGGCCACTGAGCGTTTTAGGCCTGGTCTATGTCGGACTGGCGCTGGCCGCGTTTTTCCTAGTGCACCGCTCAAAGCTGCTTCAGAGCGTGCCCGGTCTTTGGATAGCCTGGCACGTGCTCATAGCATTCGGCGCGCTGTATGCGGCGATGGCAAACGGTATTCAACCAACCCTGATTGGTCTAGCACTTGGTCTCATTATTCGCGCGGATCGAACCGAGCGCCTTCAGACCGTGCTGCACCCTTGGGTTTCGTTTGGTGTGCTACCCGTTTTTGCATTCATGGCGGCTGGGGTAACCATCGGCGACGTGGGCAGCGTGATTCTGGACAGCGTATTCCTCGCGGTGCTGATCCGGCCGCTCGGCAAGTTTGTCGGCATCTGGGCCGGTGCCGAAGTAGGTAAAAAGATTCTTCGTGGGCAGAAACAACTGTCGACCAGTCAGATTATTCCGGTAGCCGCACTAGGAGGCATCGGCTTCACCGTTGCACTCCTGGTTGCCAAATACAGTTTCACGTTGGAACCGGGGCATCTAAATGCAGCAATCCTTGCCACATTCCTCGCAACCGCAATAAGTGCTGTTGTTGCAGCGGTGCTACTGAGACGCCATGGCGCCAAGCCGGCTGATGGCGCGTAGATATTTTTTACGATAGGCGCCGCCGAGCATCTCTTCGCTGAAGACGCTGGTGAGCGAGTGTCCGGTGTTCCGCAGCGAAATCTGCGATTCGTACATACGGTCTACCAGCGCCACAAAACGGAGCGCGGCAACCTGATCAAAGAGCTGAGTCACGCCGGCAATGGCGATGTCATCGAAGTCCTTCACTAGGTGCAGGTATTTGCTTGGATGCATGGTTCCAAGGTGCTTTAGCAGGGTGGCGAAGTCGTCAAATGCAACTTTCTTACCGTTGGCGACCTCGCTCTTCAGCCAAACTTCCATCTCCCCCTCGGAAACCGAAGTTGGCCGGGAGTCAACGGGTCGGTGGCGGTAGTCTTCGCCATCGATGGTAACCATTTGGAACCGGTCCGCCATCGCACTGATTTCGCGGGCAAATGCAATCGCGGCAAATCTGCCCTGACCCAGAGCGTTTGGTGGGGTGTTGCTGGTTGCGGCGAACTTGACGCCCTCGGCATCCAACTCGCTGAGTAGGCGCGACATCATCATGGTGTCACCCGGGTCGTCCAACTCGAATTCGTCGATGCAAATCAGTTGAAAACTTTTCAGCTGCTGAAGGGCGTTGGCAAACCCCAGCGCTCCGATCAGCCCGGTGTAGGCCAAGAATGAACCAAAGGCCTTCTTGCCCTTGAAATCGTGCCAAATGCTTGCCAGCAGGTGTGTCTTGCCAACACCGAACCCGCCGTCGAGATAGAGGCCGGCAGGCAGCTCAACCTTCTTTGAAAACAGCCCACCTGAGCGACCTCCGTGAGCAAATGTGGTGCCTATCGAAACTGCATCCGTTTGGCTCTGGTGCTTTGGGTCTGGGATGTAGTTGGCAAAGCGTGCCCGCTCGAATTCTCGTGGCGGAACTAATTGCGCCAGCAGTTCACTGGTTGACACGTTCGGTGTCAGTTTGGACACCGAAGGGTACAGGCCTTGAGGAATGGACAATTATTACCTTGCCTAACCGAATTTTGAACTTTCGGTTGTTGCTGCCCCAAACGGGGAATATTCTTGTAATAGACGGTGTTTAGTCTAATCACCACCGACCGAAAGAGATGTTCAATGCCAGTACCATTCGACCCTTCTGAAAGCCTCCGCGAATATGCACACCCCGAGGCTCTCGTGACCACCGAATGGCTGGCAAACAACCTCGGTTCGCAGGGCCTCGTGGTCCTGGAAAGCGACGAGGATGTGCTGCTCTACCAGACCGGCCACATTCCTACCGCGGTGAAGATCGACTGGTTCACCGAACTCAACGACGACACCCTGCGTGATTACCTAGACGGAGCCGACTTCGCCGCTCTGCTGTCCGCCAAGGGTGTAAAGCGCGATGACACCGTCGTCATCTACGGCGACAAGAGCAACTGGTGGGCCTCCTACGCACTCTGGGTGTTCAAGCTTTTCGGCCACGAAGATGTTCGCCTCTTGAACGGTGGCCGCGATAAGTGGATCGCCGAGGGCCGTGAACTTACCCGTGAAGTCCCGGTCGTTGAGCCAACCGAGTACCCGATTGTAGAGCGCCACGACACTCAAATCAGAGCGTTCCGCGATGACGTTATGAAGCACTTTGGTAACCCATTGATCGACGTGCGCTCCCCTCAGGAGTACACCGGTGAGCGCACCCACATGCCCGACTACCCAGAAGAGGGTGCGCTGCGCGGCGGACACATTCCCACCGCGGCATCTGTTCCTTGGGCGCGCGCAGCCAATGAGGACAAGACCTTTAAGTCGCTGGCCGACCTCCAGCAGATTTACCTCGAAGAAGCCGGCCTAAAGCCAGGCGATGATGTGATTGCCTACTGCCGCATCGGCGAGCGTTCTAGCCACACCTGGTTCGTGCTCAAGTACCTTCTTGGCTTCTATAGCGTTCGCAACTATGACGGTTCCTGGACCGAATGGGGTTCGTCGGTGGCAGTACCCATTGTCAAGGGTCCAGAACGCGGTGAAGTTCCAGTTCTGAAGCGCTAGGCCATGACCTCACCGCAGTCTATTCCGGCGCTCATTGCCGACTTTAATGACCTCCCAATCAAGGATCGACTAGATCTTCTGCTGGAGTTTTCGGACAATCTGCCGCCGCTACCGCCGCGCTATGCCGATCACCCTGACTTACTCGAGCGAGTCGAAGAATGCCAGGCACCGGTATTCTTATTCGTCGAAATCGATGAGTCAAAGCACGTTCACCTTTTCTTCAGTGCACCGCCAGAGGCCCCGACAACTCGCGGATTCGCATCAGTCCTGCACGAGGCTCTGGATGGCCTGCCCGCGCAGAAAATCCTCGACGTTGACCCCAATTTCCCAGACGAGCTTGGGCTTACGGCAGCTGTTTCTCCACTTCGAATGAACGGGATGCGGGCAATGCTGGCCCGAATCAAACGCCAGACCCGCGAGAAACTGGCGTGAAGCTAGAGCAACTAACCCCAGTTCCAGGAACTCTGGTCATGGCTAAGCCCGATGACCTGAGGGACTACTTTGCAGGCGCCTTTTGGACCGCACCCAGCTTTCTTTTGAACATTGTCTCTAACAGAGCAGGCGAATTCACGGGCGCCACCGGCTCTAGCAGAGACATCTCCAACGAGCTCGACTATCAGGCTCTGATCGGTTTCCGCAAGGCGGCAGACGGCATCCTGACAACGGCTCACACCGCACGCACCGAGCAGTATCGGCGCTCTCGATACGCTCCCCTAGCCCTGGTTAGCCGCAGTGGCGACTTCTCTGGCATTCCCGCTGTCGAGGTGGACACCGCCGGCCCAGCAGAGTCCAAGGTTTACCTGCTGGTTCGACGCGGCCAGGTTCGCTCGGTAAAGGCTCGCTACAGTTCGCCTTGGATTCAGGTGGTTAGCATCGGCAGCGGTTCAACATTCCGACTCTCTTTCGCCCTAACCAGAATCGGTTGGCGTCGAATCCTGGTCGAGGCCGGTCCAAGTTTTTCAAGCTACCTGATCGGAAAGTCAGTAATCCGAGGAATCGCCCTTTCCATAACTGATGCTGAATCGATGTCGCCTTTGGATGCGGCAGCAAATGCCTTGAGAAACCTCGGGGTTGTCTCGGCAAGTCTCGAATCCGCGGATCGAGTGGACGGAACTCTGTTCACCCGCTGGTCGGATATTCATCCCCTACGACGCTCCTAGCGGCGTGGCAACAGGGTTCGCAGCACGCTGCGAATATCCTGAATAGGTGATTGAAATCGAACAAAAAACTGGCTCAGCCGCTTTTCTGGCTGCCGTGAACGATTTCTCGCAGGCTAGTTCCCGTGAGGAACTGACCATTACCCAGATTCCTGCACCCGCAAAGTTGGCAAAAGAGGCCATCGCGTTTGCGGCGGATGTCTCAAGCGAGCACATCCACGATAATTCGGATCATGGTACCGGTCGCCTAGTTTTACTATACGAACCAACCCCCAACCCACAGTGGGGCGGGAATTTCCGCATCATTGCGTTTGCTAAGAGCCCGTTGGAGACCCACATCGGAGCCGATGAGGCAATCAGCGAGGTGGCTTGGGCTTGGCTAATGGAAGCCCTTCACAACCGCGGCGCCGAATTTAGCCACGAGGCCGGCACCACCACAAGAATTATTTCGAGCGGATTTGGATCGCTGTCGGGTCAGAGCGACCACGCCGAACTGGAGATGCGCAGCTCCTGGAGTCCAATCGGCTCGCTCACGGCTCACCTCGAAGCCTGGCAAGATCTGATCTGCATGATGAGCGGACACCCGCTACTGCCTCAGGAAGTCACTCCCCTGCACAATCGTGGGCGTCGATGACCGAAGAACAGCCCGTGCAGCTGCCACTTTTGGCAATACCCCAAAATCCACGAGTAGAACTAATCGAGACCGCCGAGGATTTGGCCACGGCGGTGGCCGAGTTGGCGGTAAACGTTGGACCTTTTGCCCTGGATGCTGAGCGTGCCAGCGGCTTCCGCTATGGATCGCGCGCTTACCTGGTGCAGGTAGCCCGCGGAAATTCGCCGATCTACCTCATTGATCCGGTTGCAATCTCCCCCGACGCTGATGTTGCAGAATTTGCAGATTTAGCTGCAATTCTGGCCAAAGACACTTGGATTCTTCACGCCGCCACTCAGGATTTGGGCTGTTTGGCCGAGCTAGGTCTCAAGCCAAACAAGCTTTTCGACACCGAATTGGGTGGCCGGCTGGCTGCTTTCCCCAGGGTCGGGCTTGGTGCCATGACTGAGTCGCTGCTAGGCTTCCGGCTCGCCAAGGAGCACTCGGCTGTCGACTGGAGCCAACGTCCAATGCACGATGACTGGCTCAACTACGCGGCATTAGATGTTGATGTTTTGCCGGCCCTCATGGCTGCGGTGGCTGAGGCTTTGGATCGACAGGGTAAGGCCGAATACGCTCGTCAAGAATTCGAACACCTGCTTTCCTTCAGCCCCAAGCCGCCGAAGCCGGATCGCTGGCGTGGCATGAGTGGTTTGCACGAAGTAAAGGACCAGCGCAAGCTGTCTGTGGCTATGGAAATGTGGACCGCCAGAGAGCTTTTGGCTCAGAAACTGGATGTTTCCCCAGGCCGGTTGATCCCGGATGCCTCCATCGTGGCGGTAGTGAAAGAGACCCCCCGAAGCCGCAGCGAGCTTGCGAGCCGAAAGGACTTCAACGGCAGGGCGAGCAGAACCTATCTAGACACCTGGTGGGCGGCACTCGAAAAGGGTTGGAATGCAATCAACCTACCCCCGGTGAAGCTTCCTGCCACTGGGATTCCAAATCATAGAAATTGGCCCAATCGGTTTCCTGAGGCCGATGCTCGCCTAAACAAGTTGAAGCCAGTTATGGCAGCTCTGGCAGAGGCCTGTGCACTGCCGGTCGAGAACCTGTTGACTCCCGATTTCATGAGACAGTTGGCTTGGCAACCACCTCAAGAAGTTTCATCAGAATCGGTGAGTCAGGCGCTGCTGTCTTTTGGTGCCAGAGCCTGGCAAGTTGATATCTGTGCCGAACCATTCGCGGCCGCTCTCTTGAGCGTCAATGAGCCTGCAGCAGACCTGGACTAAACCGAAGTTAAATCTGAACCTGATTTGAGCTAGGTTCGTCATCCAACTTTCGGGCGTGTGGCACGCGTGCGCCTAGCACCTGAGCCACGATATCAAGCGAAATTGCCTGTGGGGTCAGACCAACTCGCTCCATGATCTGGCCGCGGGTTGCGTGTTCAAGGAATTCGTCCGGTAGGCCAATCTCTGTAACCGCTGTGTCGATCTGGTGTTCGCGCAGGTTTTGCCTGATTCGGGTACCGATTCCGCCAACCTTTATGCCGTCTTCGATAGAAACAACTAGGCGATGCTTTGAGGAGAGGTCGATCACGGACTGTGGCACCGGAACAACCCAACGCGGGTCAACCACGGTAGCCCCAATGCCATGTGCCGAAAGCAGCTTGGCCACTTCGATTGCAGTTGTGGCCATAGCGCCCACTGCCACGATCAGGACATCTTTGCTTGGCGATTCGAACAGTATGTCTGTTCCATCCTGGGTGCGACGAAGTGCTGGAATGGCTGTTGCCACAGTTCCTCTCGGGAAGCGCAGCAGAGTCGGGGCATTTTTGATTGCAACGGCCTCAGCCAGTTCTTCGCTCAGTCGATCGGCGTCGCGAGGAGCCGCGATTCTGATGCCAGGAACAATCTGGAAAATGGCTAGGTCCCACATTCCGTGGTGGCTGGCACCATCGGGCCCGGTCACGCCGGCACGGTCTAAAACAAAGGTAACGCCGGCTTGATGAAGTGCAACATCCATCATGACCTGGTCGAAAGCGCGGTTCATGAAGGTGGCGTAGACGGCAACAACCGGGTGCAGCCCGCCAAAGGCCATTCCGGCTGCGCTGGTAACCGCATGTTGTTCGGCAATTCCCACGTCGAATACGCGGGCCGGATACTTAGCGGCAAACTCGGCCATTCCAACCGGGTTTAACATCGCGGCCGTAATGCCAACGATTTCTGGATGAGAGTCGGCTAGTTTCACCAGTTCGCTGCTGAAGGTTTTGGTCCAGCTGGTTCCGCCACTGGTCTCGACCGACTTGCCTGAGACGGGATCTATTTGGCCGACCGCGTGAAACTGGTCCTCATCGTTGCTCATGGCAGGCTCGTATCCCTTACCCTTTTGGGTAATGGCGTGCACCATGACTGGGTAGGAATACTTCTTCGCCTGCTGGAGTGCGGCCTCCATAGCCTTGATATCATGTCCATCAATTGGGCCGATGTACTTGATGTCAAGATTTGGGAAGAGGCCGCCCGGGGCAAAACTTGCTAACAAACCACGGCCAGCACCGCGCGCGGCGCTGTAGGTTAGGCGGCCAAGCAGTCCAAAGCTCTCGAAGAAGCGCTTTGAGGCTCGGTAGGCCTTTCGATAAATCTTCTCGGTTCGAACTGCGTTCAGGTAGCGAGCCAAGCCGCCGATGGTGGGTGCGTACGAGCGACCATTGTCGTTGACCACAATCACGAGCTTGCGGTCGTTGTCGTCAGAAATATTGTTCAGCGCTTCCCAGGTCATTCCGCCGGTTAGGGCGCCATCGCCGACAACCGCAACAACGTATCGATCGTTCTGGTTGGTGGCCTTGAAGGCCTTGGCAATGCCATCGGCCCAAGACAGCGATGAGGAGGCGTGCGAGGATTCAACAACGTCGTGCACCGATTCGGAGCGCTGCGGGTAGCCTGCCAAGCCGTCTCGCTGGCGTAGTTGGCTAAAGTCTTGGCGCCCGGTCAGCAGTTTGTGAACGTAAGACTGATGGCCGGTGTCGAAAATGATCGGGTCATTGGGTGAATCGAACACTCGATGAATTGCAACTGTGGTTTCAACTACACCTAGGTTTGGACCAAGGTGGCCACCGCTGCGGCTAACTTCACGAACTAGGAAGTCGCGAATTTCGGAACAGAGATCGACGAGTTCCTTCTCCGAGAGACCATCGAGGTCTCTCGGAGAAGCAATACGTTCTAATAAACCCATATGGGTCACAACCCTAACAGGAGCTGGTCTATTCCTAGGCTACGAGGCTTCGCAGCACGTACTGCAGAATTCCGCCGTTGCGGTAGTAGTCGGCTTCTCCAGGTGTGTCGATGCGAACCACTGCGTCAAATTCAACAACTGGCTTTCCGGCTGCTGAGTTGGCGGTTGGCTTGGCGACAACGCGGACGGTCTTAGGCGTGACACCCTGGTTCAGCTGCTCGATACCGGAGATGCTGAATTCCTCGGTGCCGTCGAGCCCCAATGAGTCTGCGCTCTGTCCGGCTGGGAACTGCAGCGGAATTACACCCATTCCGATCAGGTTGCTGCGGTGAATACGCTCGAACGACTCGACGATAACCGCGCGAACACCCAGCAGACGGGTTCCCTTAGCTGCCCAGTCGCGGGATGAACCCGAACCGTACTCCTTGCCACCGAGGATTACCAGCGGAGTGCCGGCTGCCTGGTAGTTGGCACTTGCATCGAAGATGAAGGCCTGCGGTGCATCTGCCTGGGTGAAGTCGCGGGTGTAGCCACCCTCAACGCCGTCCAGCAGCTGGTTCTTGAGGCGAATGTTGGCAAAGGTTCCGCGAATCATAACCTCGTGGTTGCCGCGGCGCGAGCCGTAGCTGTTGAAGTCAACTCGGTTTACACCGTGCTCGGTCAGATACTTGCCGGCTGGCGAGTCTGCCTTGATCGAGCCTGCAGGGCTGATGTGGTCGGTGGTGACCGAATCGCCAAGCTTTGCCAAGACGCGGGCACCGACGATGTCGGTTACTGCATCTGGGGTCTTCTTCATGCCCTCAAAGTACGGTGGCTTTCGAACATAGGTGGACTTTGCATCCCAGGTGAAGGTGTCTCCTACCGGGGTTGGAAGCGAACGCCAGTGCTCGTCACCCTCGAAGACCGAGGCGTACTGAGTCTTGAACATTTCGGAGTTGATCGAGTTGTCGATCGTGCTCTGAACCTCTTCGGCGGAAGGCCAGATGTCCTTTAGGAATACGTCATTGCCGGCCTGGTCCTGACCAAGGGCCTCGTTTTCGAAGTCGAAGTCCATGGTGCCGGCCAGCGAGTAAGCAATAACCAGAGGAGGCGAAGCGAGGTAGTTCATCTTCACGTCCGGGTTGATGCGACCCTCGAAGTTGCGGTTACCGGATAGGACAGCGGTTACGGCCAGGTCGTTCTGGTTGATTGCGTTGGAGATGTGCTCGTCAAGCGGGCCCGAGTTTCCGATGCAGGTGGTGCAACCATAACCAACCAGCTGGAAGCCGAGGGCGTCCAGCGAATCGGTCAGGCCAGCCTTGTGGTAGTACTCGGTGACAACCTTTGAACCAGGTGCCAGCGAGGTCTTTACCCATGGCTTGGCCTTTAGACCCTTTTCCACGGCCTTCTTGGCCACCAGACCAGCGGCAAGCATCACCGATGGGTTTGAGGTGTTGGTGCAAGAGGTGATGGACGCGATGGTCACGTAACCGTTGTCGATCGAGTAGTCGGTTCCGGCAACTGCGGTGGCCTTGCTGGCCTCTGCGCTGTAGTTAGGCAGAACCTGAGCGAACGATTCCTTTGCCTTCGACAGCTCGATGCGGTCTTGTGGGCGCTTTGGACCGGCGATGCTAGGCACCACGGTCGAAAGGTCGAGGGTTAGGTACTCGCTGAAGCGAGGCTCGATCGAAGGATCGTGCCATAGGCCCTGGGCCTTGGTGTAGGCCTCGACCAGTGCGATTTCATCTTCGGTGCGGCCGGTAACGCGGAGGTAGTCCATGGTTACGGCATCGATTGGGAAGATTGCAACGGTCGAACCGAACTCTGGGCTCATGTTTCCGATGGTGGCGCGGTTAGCCAACGGAACCGAGGTGACACCCTCGCCGTAGAACTCTACAAACTTGCCGACCACGCCGTGCTTGCGGAGCATGTCGGTGATGGTTAGTACCACGTCGGTTGCAGTAACGCCCATTGGGATGCTGCCGGTCAGCTTGAAGCCCACAACCTTAGGAATGAGCATCGAAACTGGCTGACCCAGCATCGCAGCCTCGGCTTCGATACCGCCAACGCCCCAGCCCAGGATGCCCAGACCGTTTACCATGGTGGTGTGGCTGTCGGTTCCAACGCAGCTGTCAGGGTAAGCCTGCAGCTCGCCGTTTACCTCGCGAGTCATTACGGTGCGGGCCAGGTACTCGATGTTTACCTGGTGCACAATACCGGTGCCCGGTGGCACGACCTTGAAGTCGTTGAATGCAGTCTGACCCCAACGTAGGAACTGGTAGCGCTCTCCGTTGCGCTCGTACTCGAATTCAACGTTCTTCTGGAAAGCATCTGCGCTTCCGGCAACGTCGATGACAACGGAGTGGTCGATAACCATTTCTGCCGGTGCCAGTGGGTTGATGCGCTTAGGGTCGCCTCCGAGGTCGGCAACTGCCTCGCGCATGGTGGCTAGGTCAACGATGCAAGGAACACCGGTGAAGTCCTGCATGATTACACGAGCAGGAGTGAACTGGATCTCGGTGTCTGGCTCCACCGAAGGATCCCAGTTGACCAGGGCCTTGATGTGCTCTTCGGTGATGTTGGCGCCGTCTTCGGTGCGCAGCAGGTTCTCGAGCAGGACCTTGAGGCTGAAAGGCAGGGTCTTGGCATCAACCGAGTTCAGACGGAAATAGCGGTAGGACTTGTCGCCCACCTGAAGAAGATCGGACGAACCGAAACTGTTTACCTTGGACAAAAGTCCGCTCCTTTAATTCGGCGGTTATCTCTACAAAAATAGCACTACGGCTTGGTCAAAATAACGCTTCGCAGCGATAACCAGGTAAACCAAAGCGCCAATGCGTAAAAAGGTTCGCTGAGAACCAATTTGGTAATGCCCAGCGCTTCAATATTGTTGGCCAAATAGAGCGGAACCTCAATCAGAAGACGAGTTCCGAAAACTCCAACCCAAAGCAGCGAAACCAGCTTGAACCTGGTCATTAGGGCCTTGTTTTTGCGCCAGCCAACGCCCCAACCCTTGAAAAAGCCCACTGCTAGACCGATCACGGGCCAGCCCACCAGCGCAGAACCGCCGTAAACCACCAGGTAGATGGCATTTGTGAGAAAACCGCCAAGGTAGTAGTCCTTCGCGCTGCCGTGTAGTGCCAGGTAAGTGGCAATTGCAATTCCGGCTGCACCTGCGATGGCCTGGATCACCGGCTTACGGGTTACCACCTGCTTGATGATGAATATCAGAGCGAGCGCCCCTGCTACGGTGACCGCAATAAGCGTGTTTCTGGTGATGGTGAACAGCGCCAGGAACGCAGTGGGAGGAATGGTCGACTCGATAATTCCAGTCCAGCCGCCCAGTGTCCTGAGCAGCGACTGACCATCGAAGACTGCGCTCTCGCCTTCAACCCGCAACCCAAGTCTGGCGGCTGCGGCATCGGCGAACTTGGTGTCTTTAGGCTCGGCGCTTTCTGGGCGTTCTACCGAATGCTCGTGTTGGCTCATATCAGGCTCGGACGCGGTGGAGTCACGACACCAGCCGGAAGGTGAAGAGTCAGCAGGTCACGGGGTGGAACGGGTTCGGTGCCTCGGTCTACCACGACAGATCTGAAGAGGGTTTCTATCTGTGAGGCAGATGCCGGGTCGTTGATGGCTGCTCCCCCGATCATTCCACGCAAGAACCAGCGAGGTCCGTCAACTCCGATGAATCTGGCATAGCGGTGACCCACCGAATTGCCGTGGTCATCGACGAGTGGAAGTTTGGCCACAAGCTCAAGTCCGAAGGAACCCACTCGCTCCTCCACAACTCCCGCCTTTTCACGGATGCTTTCGGTGAGTTGTGCCCTCACTTCGTGCCAGAGTCCTTCGGACTTTGGAGCTGCAAAGGGCTGAAGCTGAAGGTTTGAGTTTTGGTAATCCAGTGAGATTGCTACGGGACGCCCCGTTGCCTCTTCAATCTCCAACCGAATCTCCATGTCTTGAACCGGCTGAATCTTGATAGCGCCAAAATCTACAAAGTTCGTCAGGTCGTCTAGCTCTGCGGCATCGAATGGTCCTGCTGTTGCCCGATTGCTCGGTGCTGATTTCGTGGTGTTGTAACTGGTCATCATTACTTCTTTCCGGTTGAACCGAAGCCGCCCTCGCCCCGATGACTGCCGGGTAGGGTTTCGACCGCAATAAACTGCGCGGTTTCGACGGCTTGAATCACCAACTGGGCAATTCGATCGCCTACTTCTACTTTGAATTCTTCGGTTTGGTCAGTGTTCAAAAGGGTCACGGCAATTTCGCCTCGGTATCCCGCGTCAACTGTCCCGGGTGCGTTTAAGACTGTAATTCCGTGCTTGGCGGCCAAACCTGATCTTGGATGCACCAGCGCTACGTAGCCATCTGGGATGGCGAGCGAGACACCCGTCTTGAAGGTGCGTCGCTGGCCAGGCGGGATTGTGCCCGACTCACTCGCTCTCAGGTCGGCGCCGGCATCACCAGGATGCGCATATTTGGGCATGAACTCAGGCTGGGCAACGATGAGGATTGGCAAACGGGTCACGGTTAGAGCGTAATCTAATCCGGTGAGCAATCTTGAGAATCCAACCAGCTACCGCGAACGAGTTCTTCCTCCGGCGGTGTCGTTGTGGCCAGTGCTTCTGGTAATCCCAACTGCCTACTTGACCCTGCTGCCCTTCAATGAACTGGCTGGTTTGATTCTTGGCCCATTGTTTTGCCTAGGAATTTTGGCAAGTATCTGGTTTGCAGCTCCGGTAATCGAGATTGATTCTGCTGCCTTTGCGGTGGGCGAAGCTGTTTTGCCTCGCAACGTGATTACCGGGGTTGAGGTAATCCGCGCCAAAGAGGTATTTGCAGAGCGTGGCCCAAGGCTAAGCCCTGCCGCGTACGTCAGGTTCCAGCTTGGTGTAAATCAACTGATCAAGGTTTCGTTGGCCGATCCTGAGGATCAGACTCCGTATTGGCTCATTGCAACCCGCAAGCCCGATGAAATCGCGGGCATTTTGGCGATTGCGCCTCAGTCGGATCGAAACTAAACGACCAAATTTTTAGTCGTTGCACTCCAGGCAGATGTTCTTGCTGCCCGGTGCCAACTGGCTTCGGTGCTTGACAATGAAGCAAGACATGCAGGTGAACTCGTCTTCCTGCTTAGGCACCACAACCACGTCGAGCTCGTCCGGAATGGACTCTGCGCCTAGGAACGCAACGCCGCCGGCGTCCTCGTCCATGTCGCTGGAGGCGTGGACAGGTGTAGTCGCACCTTCCTTGATTTCTTCAATCGAGGTGGTTTCGTCATCATTCTTGCGCGGTGCATCGTAGTCAGTTGCCACTGCGAGAGCCCTCCGTAAATCTTTCCAAAGCGTGCATAGTCTCTACTACAAATCTGCATTTTGCAACCCGTAACACGCGCTTATCAGAAAAAAAGATTCTAAATTCAAAGGAATCGTTGCGGCACAGCCCCCAAAAGACCGCATATCGATTGGCCAGGTGGCAAACTTCTGGGTAGAAAGGTGGATTAAATGTCCGATCTGCGCTTCGAATCTTCGGATGGCGAATACCTGCATCTAGAGAGTGCCGATGGCACCTCCTACCGACTCTTGATCGACGACGGGGTTCGCCGTGCCATTCGCCGGGATGTCATCAACGACCAAGATTCTGTAAAGATCAGCCCGCGCGATATTCAGCTGGAAATCCGCGCCGGCGTTAGTCTCGAAGAACTGGTGGCCAAGACCGGCGCCAGCTTTGAATACGTTGAGAAATTTGCCGCTCCGGTCATCGATGAGCTGGCACACATCGTCAAGAGTGCCCTCAGTGTTCGCATCACGATGGCGGGCGACCGCTATTCGGACACCACGCAGATTGAGTTCGGCGAGGTCATCGCAAACCGTTTGGCTGCGGCTGGCGAGGTCAACTATTCCTGGAGTGCACGTCGCTCTGACAATGGTGGTTGGCAGCTGCACTGCCGCTACGGCGACAACGTAGCTACCTGGGCCTTCGACCCACGCAAATTGGCGCTCTCGCCGGAAAACGAGAATGCAATCTCGCTTTCAACCCAACAGAGCCTCACCGATGGGCCAATCCCAAAGCTGCGCCCTGTGCTCGTCACCGGCGCAACCGAGGTTCCACCCACTGATCCTGTGCCGGTTAGCGTTCCGCCAGTAACCGAACTGATTTCGATAGTTACTCAGCAGGCAAACCCGCCGCAGCCAGCCTCGGTTCAAAAGGATCAGCCAACCGCTGCCCCGGTCACTCCCCTGCGCCCGGTCAACAGTAATGCGACCGATTCCGCAACCTCCGGCAACGCCAGCAATCTCACCGAAGAGCTGGGCAGAACCGCGGAGTTTGATGGTGTTGTTCCTTTCGGTCGCGAGGCAAATGCAAGTGCGGCTCCAGAGTCTGCAGGCGTCGAGGACCTGGCCAACACCGCTGACCTGCTCGATGCGCTTCGCCGTCGCCGGCTAGATCGGGAACGCGAAACAATGGAGTCAAGCTCGGGTTTCGTTCCTCCGGTGATCGAAACTCCGCCAACTCGTCAACAAGCCTTCGAGGAGTTTGACTCGTTCACAGATGAGCTGCCAGAAGAGGGTTTCGAACCTTCTGACCAGCAGTTGGCGAGCGAAGTGGTCGAACCTGAGGTAGAAGAAGACGCCAAGCCTAAGAAGCCGGCTCGAGCCAGCATGCCATCCTGGGACTCTATAGTCTTCAGTCAAAAGAGCGACGAGGAAGACTAGGCGCCAAACGCTCCCCAGCCAAGCAGCGGAATATTCAGTTCAGTTGCGCTGAGGGCGCCGTGCTGGCCGATCATTTCGAGGCTCTTTGACTGCGCGTATTCTCGGTGATAGAGCGCAACCTGTTTGACCGCCAAAGCGAAAATATCGGGCATTCGTGCGGCGGCTACGTTGGTTGCTTTTCCATACCAGCCGGCATCCAATACCTGCTGCTTGGTCAGAGCTAGCGCCTGTTCTCCCAGCCAAAGCTGCAATTCGCTCGCGAAATCGGCCGCCGTTGCTGGCTCGTGCAGGTAGATGAAGTTGACTCTCGGATCGCCTGAAACATCGAGGGCCAGGGACCAATCAACACCGGCTTCGTCTATCAAGAGCTGCCGATGTTTTGGAACGTCTACTACGCCGTGGTCCGCGGTTAGCAACAAGGCGTCGGTGCGGCCGAGTGCCGCAGTTAGGCGCTTTACCTGAGAGTCCAGTTCCTCCAGTTGATGCAGCCAACGGTCACTAGAAACTCCAAATCCGTGGGCGGCCTGGTCTAGCTCAGGAATGTAGAGATAGGCCAGAAAGTCTTCCCTGTGTTGTTGCAGCAGGCCAATGGCTCTGTCAACCCGATCCGAAATCGATTTGGCCGGTAGGTATTCGGCACCTCGCATCGTGGCAGCAGTGAATCCGGATTCGGCATATGCTGCAGGGCCAATCACAAATGGTTCGACGCCGATTCTTGCGGCCTTCTGAGTGACGGTTTCGTTTGGTTGCCAGGCCAACGGGTCGGCAGTTGGTCCCCAGCCGGTGAGCAAATTCACTGATACGCCTTGCTGGCGTTCAAAAACCTTGTACCCAACCAGTCCGTGTTCGCCGCCGGTCAATCCAGTAGCGAAACTGGTGATGCTTGTGGCAGTTGTCGACGGAAAGCCGCAGGAGATTGGCTTGGTGCGGGCTAGAGCCTGATTTAGAAATGGCGCATGACCAGCCGCGGCCTTGAGATTCTGCGAGCCAAGGCCATCGACCAGGATTGCTATCACCCTTCGAGCTGGCCTGAATCCAAGCGAATTGTCCACTCCGGTGATTGCTCCCAGGGAACTGGCAAACACCTCGGAAAGCCTCCCAAAGGTGGCGGGAATCGCGGGTAGCATCGTAGACATCCCATTTAGTTTGGCACAGCCACAGTAAAGAGACATGACCGCAGAGAACCCCGCCGCAGAGCGCATCCAAGACATCGATCTCCAGCACGAAATGCAGGAGTCGTTTTTGGAGTATTCCTATTCGGTTATTTACGCGCGCGCGCTGCCAGATGCCCGCGATGGTTTGAAGCCGGTGCAACGACGTATCGTCTACCAAATGGGCGAAATGGGGCTCCGTCCAGATCGCGGCCACGTCAAGTCGGCTCGTGTCACCGGCGAGGTCATGGGAAAGCTGCACCCGCACGGTGACAGTGCCATCTACGACGCACTGGTGCGAATGGCTCAGCCGTTCAGCCTTCGCGTGCCCCTGATCGATGGCCACGGCAACTTCGGAAGCCTAGATGACGGCCCCGCAGCAGCCCGTTACACCGAGGCTCGGCTCACAGCCGCATCGCTGCTGATGAACGCCGATCTTGACGAAGACGTGGTCGACTTCAAGCCCAACTACGATGCCCAACTGAGCGAACCAGAGGTTCTACCGGCCGCGTTCCCAAATCTGCTGGTCAATGGTTCCGCCGGAATTGCAGTGGGCATGGCCACCAACATGGCCCCACACAATCTGCGCGAGGTTGTCAACGCTGCCATCCATCTGCTGACCCATCCACACTGCACCACCGAAGACCTCATGGAGCATCTGCCAGGTCCCGACCTACCAACCGGCGGCATCATCGTTGGCCTGGATGGCGTGCGCGAGGCATACGACACCGGTCGTGGCTCATTCCGCACCCGTGCTCGAGTTTCGATCGAGTCGGTTAGCCCGCGCAAACAGGGAATAGTTGTAACGGAACTCCCCTACCTCGTCGGACCCGAGAAGGTCATTGAGAAGATCAAAGACGGCGTCAACAACAAGAAGTTGCAGGGCATTGCCGACGTCACCGACCTGACCGACCGAAACCACGGTCTGCGCCTTGTGATTGAGCTAAAGACCGGCTTCGATCCACAGAGCGTTCTCGAGCTGCTTTATCGCTACACCCCGATGGAGGACTCCTTCTCCATCAACAACGTGGCCCTGGTAAACGGTCGTCCTGCCACTCTTGGACTTCGCGATCTGCTGGGCGTTTACCTGGCTCACCGCATCATCGTTACCCGTCGCCGCAGCAAGAACCGCCTCGGCAAGCGTCAGGCGCGGCTGCACCTGGTTGAGGGCCTGCTGAAGGCAATCGTCAACATCGATGAGGTCATTCGCATCATTCGAAACGCGGATGAGGTCGAGGCCGCTCGAACCGGTTTGATGGAACACTTCAAACTGAGCGAGCTTCAGGCCGAATACATCCTCGAGTTGCGGCTTCGCAGGCTCACCAAGTTCAGCATGGTCGAACTGGAGTCCGAGAAAGCTCAGCTGCAGAGTGAGATAGCTGAGCTTGAGCGCCTGCTGGCGGATGACCAGGAACTTCGAGCGCTCGTGGCCGCAGAACTCACCGAAGTAGCCGAGAAGGCCGGCGATGAGCGCCGCACCACTCTCATCAGTGATGCAAATCAGGTGGTAACCAGCACCTCGCGCAAGCCGGTCAGTGCAGAACTCGCCGACACTCCCTGCCAGGTAGTATTCACCGCATCGGGCATGATTGCCCGTGCCGGCGTGGCCACCGAATCGGCAGGGCCTGACAAGCGCCGCAAGCACGATGCCATCAAGGTTTCTTTCGCTACTAGCACGAGGAGTGACGTCGGGTTTGTAACCACGAAGGGCCGACTACTGCGCATCCACGTGGGAGATATTCCCTCCAGTGGCGAGGCATTCGACCCAGGCATGGCAACTGCTGCCAAGGCCTTCCTCGGCCTGCCAAAGGACGAGCAGGTGCTGAGCGTAATCGAGCTGAGCGAGACCAACCAGCTGGCGCTGGGCACTAAGCAGGGCGTAGTAAAGCGCGTTCTGGCCGACTATCCGGTCAAGGACGAACTCGAACTGATTTCGCTCAAAGACGGCGACTCCGTAGTTGGCGCTCAGATTGCCACCGATGCCGATGAGCTTATTTTCATCACCAGTGACGCACAGCTATTGCACTATCCGGCCGATCAGGTGCGCCCACAGGGACGCCCAGCCGGTGGTATGGCCGGTATCAATCTCTCGGATGGAGCCAGCGTAATCTTCTTCGGCGTCATTAGCGATCGAGAAAATGCCCTTGTAATCACCGCGGCCAATGCCTCGGATGTGATTCCGGGCACCGATCCCGGAAGTGGCAAGGTATCGGCACTCTCGGAGTTCCCGGGTAAGGGTCGTGCCACCGGTGGTGTCCGGGCGCAGCGATTCATCCGCAGCGAAGACCAGCTCTACTTCGCCTGGGCTGGTGTGGCACCTGCCGCGCTCTCTGTCGATGGCAAGCCAGCCGAACTTCCGGCAGAACTTGGCAAGCGCGACGCCTCTGGTGCGCTCCTGCCAGCAGTTCTTGGAAGCGTCGGCACGCTCTAGCTCTAGCAGTGCACCTGACCCAAATTTTGGCGGGCAGTCAGCACTTAACCCAGTTACGGCTTAGGCGTCGATTCGCTCGCGCTCGAATGAATCCGCGCTATCGATAATGAAGTCTCGGCGTGGTGCAACCTCATTGCCCATCAGCAGCTCGAAGACCTGTTCCGAGGTCATGCCATCTTCAACTCGCACTCGGCGAAGTAGCCTGCGACTACGATCCATTGTGGTCTCGGCAAGCTGATCCGCATCCATCTCGCCAAGTCCCTTGTAGCGCTGGATTGGCTCTTGATAGCGCTTTCCGCTCTTCTCAAGTTTCGACAAAAGGTTTTCCAACTCGGTTTGGCTGTACGTGTAGACGACCTCGTTTGGCTTGCTGCCGGGATTGATTATGACCACCCGGTGCAGTGGCGGAACGGCCGCATACACCCGGCCAGCCTCAACCAGTGGGCGCATGTACTTGAAGAAGAGGGTCAGCAGCAGAGTTCGGATGTGAGCACCGTCAACATCGGCATCGCTCATCAGAATTACCTTGCCATACCTAGCCGAGTCTAGGTCGAAGGATCTTCCCGAACCGGCACCGATCACCTGAATGATGGAGGCACACTCGGTGTTGCTGAGCATGTCGCTTACGGATGCCTTTTGAACGTTGAGAATCTTGCCGCGGATTGGCAGCAGGGCCTGGTATTCGCTGTTTCTAGCAAGCTTTGCGGTACCAAGTGCCGAGTCACCCTCAACGATGAATAGCTCGGAGACCTCGGTCTCCTGAGTACGGCAGTCAACCAGTTTGGTCGGCAGCGACGAGTTCTCGAGTGCGCTCTTTCGGCGCTGGGTCTCCTTGTGCGCGCGTGCCGAAAGTCGTGCCTTCATTTCGGCAACTACCTTCTCGAGAAGGAGTGCGCTCTGGGCCTTTTCGTCGCGCTTAGAACTCTCGAGTCGCTCGGTAAGGGTCTTGCTCAGCACATTGGCAACAATGTTGCGAACTGCAGGAGTGCCCAGCACCTCTTTGGTTTGACCCTCAAACTGTGGCTCAGGCAAACGCACGGTTATGACAGCGGTTAGGCCTGCCATGGCGTCTTCTTTTTCGACTTTGTCGTTTCCGGCCTTGAGCTTGCGTGAGTTGGCTTCTACCTGGCCACGAATGGTCTTGAGCAATGATTGCTCGAAGCCGGCAACGTGACTGCCACCCTTCGGTGTAGAGATGATGTTGACGAATGATTTGACGTTGGTTTCGTATCCGGTTCCCCAACGCAGTGCGATGTCCACCTCACAGGTTCGAGCTACCTCGCGGGACACCATGTTGCCGTTTTCATCTAGGACAGGTACGGTTTCGGTGAAGTCTCCGCTGCCGGTCAATCGCCAGGTGGAGGTAATAGGGCTGTCGGGGGCTAGGAAGTCGGCAAACTCGGTGATACCGCCCTCGTACTTGAAGTCTTGAACCACTGGCTCGGCACTGGTTTTATCTTCGATGTGGATGCCCAGATTGGGAACCAGGAATGCTGTCTGACGGGCCCGGTCTACCAGGTCGCTGGCTGAGAAGTTTGCGTCTCGGATGAAGATTTGGGGGTCTGCCCAGTAGCGAACCCGGGTTCCCGAGACGTTTTTCGCCACCTTCCCGATGACTCGTAGCTCGCTGCCGTCTTCAAATGGCTTGAAAGCGTTGCCGGGGGCAATTCCCTTGGTATCGTCAAAGATTCCAGGCTCGCCTCGGTGGAAGCTCATCGCATAAGTTTTGCCGTCGCGATCAACCTCAACATCGAGGCGTTCGGACAGGGCGTTTACCACCGATGCACCAACGCCGTGAAGACCACCTGACGAGGCATATGAGCCGGAACCAAACTTTCCGCCGGCGTGCAGTTTGGTGAAAACCACCTCGACGCCGGTGAGTCCGGTCTTGGGCTCGATGTCGACTGGAATGCCTCGAGCGCGGTCGCGGACCTCGACGCTGGAGTCAGGGTGCAGCACGATGTCGATTTGGTTTCCAAAACCGGCCAGTGCCTCGTCCACCGAGTTGTCGATGATTTCCCAGAGACAGTGCATGAGACCACGGGAATCGGTGGAACCGATATACATACCCGGACGTTTGCGAACCGCTTCAAGGCCCTCTAGAACACTGAGATGGCGGGCGGAGTAATCGGAGTTGGGCACTCCAAAATGCTATCTTGACGCCGCCGCCGCAGCTGTCATCAACACTCCCCCAGCTTTTTCTTCGCAGTTAGCGAAATACCGAGTCATTTGAAACAAAGTGGAACAAGTTTGTGTTGAAATACTTAGGTAACAGACAGGAGCACTAAATGACTACAGAAACTGCAGCAGTAGAGGTTGACCAGGTTCAGGAACTAACCGTTGCTGACCGTTGCGACGCTTGCGGTGCCCAGGCCTACGTTCGTGTCACACTGGCCACCGGAGAACTCCTGTTCTGCGCCCACCACGCCAACGACAACAAAGAGAAGTTGCAGCCTGTTGCGCTCAAGTGGCAGGACGAGACCGAGAAGCTCCTGGCTCGATAATCTTCAAAAAAAATGATCCCGGTCGAAAGGCCGGGATCATTTGCTTTAACTCAGAGTTCGAGTGGCGAAAACTGTTCGTCGCTTTCCAGATCCCAGATGCGACCACAGATGACATTGAGTTCGGCTACCCAGTTGCGCAATGCCTGGGTAGGTTCGGCAGGCCAGTCCATATTCGCAGCCGCGACCACAGCTTTAGCAGCGCGAGCAAGCAACTGCGGGTTTTTTGCCAAAAGCGGTCCGTGCAGCATGCTGCAGATCCAGTTTTCGTTCAGAGCGAGGTTGGGAAGCCCAGAATCGGTGTTGCGATAGCCCAGAACTTTGATCGGTCCCATCTCGCCAACCGAGAACTCGGAGACTCGCTCGCCCCGATCGATTTTCTGCTCGACCTCGCCGGTTTCACTCAGGTATTCAAAGCCAGAGCCGATGGCCAAACCAGGAACCCGGGAAATTACCGATTGGAAGTGAATGGCCGCGAAAACCGGATTCAGGCTTTGCATTGCGGCCTGAGAGCCATGGCCCAAAAGCACGAAGTGACAGGCCAGGGCCTGTTCGGTGTTAGTGACGGGCAAAACCGCAACCTCGAAGCCTGCCAATCTTAGAAAGCGGCTGAGTGCCAACAGGTTTCCCTGATCACCGTTTAGGTTGAGGCGTTCCGGGGCAATTGTGCCGAGGCGGATCATCGCTGCACCTCATCGGGGCTGGTGAACCCGAGCATGCGGCGGATTCGGCGCATTGCATCGGCCGAGAAAATCACGGTGCGGGTTGAGTTTGCGGGCTCAGGTAGCGCTAACCAGTGGTCAAAAGCTGCCGCTAGGTCATCGGTGGTGAAAGCAGGTTCGTAACCGTGATGGCGGAGCCAAAGCTCGGCTTCGGCAACGTTGTATCCGGTAACCACGTCCACGGGCGGCAGATTCTTTGGATCTACTGTCCAGAGCCAGGATGGGTCATGCACATCTCGTCCGATGGCGAACATGACTCGCTCCAAACCAGATGGCAGGTTGTCCAGATTTAGCTGAGTGCTGATTGGGTTCTGCACCAGGATGAACTCCACCGGCACTCCCTTGACGTCAACCACTTCGCCGCGTGCAAAAACCGGTGGCAGCTCGGAGAGCGTCTTTCGCGCCAGAGCCAAGTCGAACCGGTCACCCAGTAACTGATGGGCGCTCTCGAGGGCCGCCGCAGCGTCCACGGCAAAATGCATGCCTCGGTTAGGAAGTTCGATTTCGATGACTTTGCCGTGCACGGCCACCGAAAGTGTTCTGTCCTTTAGAGAGAGAACTTTGGTGGTTGAAATTGGGGTTTCGATTGGCTCAGCGTAGGTGGGTGCGTAACCCAGCTTCTTGGCTTCGGTCGAGTCTGCAAGACCGAACCAGTTGACTCGCCTGCCTGGCAGGTCTTTGGCAATCTGCAGCAGGTTTTGATCATCGGCATTCATGATCAGGGCGCCAAGGGTTTGCTGGGCCACAACCGCAAGTTTTTCGCGAACAACTGCTGGGTCTACGAAGCGGTCAAGTTGATCTTCAACCACATTGAGAATGGTGGTCTGCCTTGGCTTCACCGTTGTCATCAACTCGGCCGCGTGACCCTCATCCATCTCAAAGATTGCGACTTGGCCGCGAACCTTGCCAAAAACATTGGAACGTTCGAGGATGCTGGCGTAATACCCCTGCAAAATATTTGCGGTAGTTGGGTTGGTAAAGACCTCGAGCCCGTGGGAACGCGCAATCGCCACGAGCATTTTGGTAGTTGTAGATTTTCCGGCGCTGCCGGTGACAACAACCAGACCCTCTGGGAACCCATTCAGTGTTCGTTTGAGGATACCGGGGGCAAGTTTGCTAAGCACCAAGCCTGGAAGTGCTGAGCCACCGCCCGGACGAACCATTCGAATTGCAGTTCGAGTGATACGTCCGATGACGATGGCTGGCAGGTAACGCACTTGGTTAGTGGTCTAGGAAGTCGCGCAGGTTCTGAGAACGGGAAGGGTGCTTGAGCTTAGACATGGTCTTGCTTTCGATCTGTCGGATTCGCTCACGGGTTACACCGAATTCTTCGCCGATCTGGTCGAGGGTCTTTTGCACGCCGTCGCCAAGACCGAAGCGGCTGCGAATTACGCCCGCTTCGCGAGGGTGAAGCGACTCAAGAATGCGCTCCAGCTCGCGCTGCAGCATAGTGAAGCCAACAGCCTCTGCAGGTGCAACGGCCTCGGTGTCTTCGATGAGGTCACCGAATTCGCTGTCGCCATCCTCGCCGAGCGGAGTGGAAAGCGAGATTGGCTCACGACCGTACTTCTGAACCTCGACTACCTTTTCAGGGGTCATGTCCAGTTCGCGGGCCAGCTCTTCGGGGGTCGGTTCGCGGCCCAGGTCCTGTAGCAGCTGACGCTGGACACGAGAAAGCTTGTTGATGACTTCGACCATGTGTACCGGAATGCGGATGGTACGAGCCTGGTCCGCCATTGCACGGGTGATTGCCTGACGGATCCACCAGGTGGCATAGGTCGAGAACTTATAGCCCTTGGTGTAGTCGAACTTCTCTACCGCGCGGATCAGACCGAGGTTTCCCTCCTGAATCAAGTCAAGGAACTGCATTCCGCGACCGGTGTAGCGCTTGGCTAGGCTAACCACTAGACGAAGGTTGGCTTCTAGCAGGTGACTCTTGGCGCGCTGGCCGTCCTTGACAACCCACTTGAGATCGCGTTCCATTTCACGGGTTAGGTCGATGCTGGTGGCAAGCTTTTCTTCTGCGAACAGACCTGCCTCAATGCGCTTTGCAAGCTCAACCTCGAGCTCTGCGTTTAGCAGCGCAACCTTACCGATCTGCTTTAGATAGTCCTTTACAGGGTCGGCGGTGGCACCACTGATAGTTGTGGTGATCTGAGGAATGTCATCGTCGTCTTTGCTGGTGAAAACCAGGGCGTCCTTCGATTCGAGAAGCTTCTGCTCCTCTGACTTCTCTTCCTCGTGCTCTTCGGCGGCGTCTGGATTGTTCTGAACGGCCGTTGCATCTGCCGTGATCGCCTCAACGATGGTCGCAGTCTCCGCCTCGATGTCCTCGACGTCGATTTCGTCCTCGTCGTCCTCAGGGGCTAGATCTACGCTCTTTGCCTTACTTGCTTTGGCAGCCTTAGGCGCCTTTGCCTCGGCTGTTTTAGCGGCTGGTTTCGCCTTGGCTGGCTTTTCGTCGGCAGCAGCTGCGGCAGCCTTGGCCTTTGGGGCCGCCTTTGCCTTGGCTGGAGCCTTGGCCTTTAGGGCAGTCTCATCAGCAACAGCGGCCTCGGCCTTGGCGGCCTTGGTCTTGGGAGCAGTCTTCTCGGAAATAGCTGGTTCCTTTGGTTCCTTGGCCGTAACGGCCTTTTTAGCGGGTGCCTTTTGGGCGGAAGTTTTGGTGCTGGCCGAGGCCGACTTTGCAGTTGGCTGGGCCATCGAGGTCTTTAGGTCTGAAGCTTCAGAGCTTTGCTCCGAAACCTCAGGCTCGACTGCTGAAGTTCCGCTTCCAAACAAAGACGAAAATAGCCCCCGCTTTTTGGTCTGTTTTGGAGTATTGGCTTCAGTCAATTTGACCTCCGGCTATACCGAAGAGCTCGCCCCCTGGCGGCCTATTTCGGGCATAACTTAGACCCATGTCAAATTCACAAATGCGTGAACTTTCATGGGTCTGCTCGCTAATTATACTCGACGGACTTATAGAAAAATCTGACTAGCACAATTACCTAGATAAAAACAGCAAACTTTTGGGAACTATTCCGGAAAGGTCTGACATAACGGAGTGGGTTCTCGTGGCTAATGCTCTTGGGCCACTTGACTGACCAAATGACGCTCATTCAAGCGATACATGAAGTGACCCACCGCAATGAATACCACAACAACTACCAGCGCAAGTTTGAAGCCCGCAAGTGAGTAAAGCTGCTCGTGATTTCTCCTGCCAACCAGCTCGTAGTAGAGGTCAAGGACTAAGCCAATCAGAAACATCATGCTGAATGTTGCGCTGAAACCTGCGATGTTGACAAAGCCGTTCACCGATCCGAGCTGCTTCTTAGGGGTGTATTCCCTTGTGTAGTCGAATGCAAGTGTGGACGCTGGGCTATTGGTTGCTGTAGCAAATGCCCAAACTGCGATTAGCCAAAATGGTGCAGGCCCGGGCCAGGCCAAAAGGGCAACCCAGGTTGCCAGCATCGCGAAAACGGTGATTGTGAGTATCGTTTTGCGAAGCCGTGGATGTGCTGAGCAAAGGTGGCCAATCAGGGTGCCCATGCCAATTCCAATGAACACGAAAGAGCCAAGCACCGTCAAGGCGGTTGAGCGGTCCAGGCCCTCGGCTTGTTGAAGCAGCGGTATTCCCCAAAGCAGCAGCAGGACCGTGGCTGGAGACATAGTAGAAAAGTGAGTCCAGAATGCGGTTTTGGTCGCCGGTTCACCGATTGACTCACGAAGGTGGCCAAGTCTGGCTCGCAGGTTGACGTGGTGTTCGTCGGAGATGTGCTGGGAATCATCGGCGACTAAGAACCAAACCCCAAAGGCAATTATGAAACCGATTGAAGCCCAAACGGTGAAAGCCGCATTCCAGTTGGTTTCTTGAAGCAGGTAGGCAAATGGTACGGCTGAAATGATTTGACCCAGCTGACCGCCGTTTGTGAGCCATTGCTGCAGTATGGAAGCCTTTTTGCCGGAGTACCAGCCATTGATAAGGCGAATCATGCTGATGAAGGTGAAGGCGTCACCGAAACCCACCAACATTCGTCCGGAAACTGCCAGCGGCAGTGCGGTCGAGTATGCCACCATCAGTTGGCCGAGGGCCATCAGCAGTGAGCCACTGAAGATGAGCCGACGAGGGCCGAAGCGGTCCAGTAAGAGCCCAACTGGTACCTGCATTGCCGCGTAAGTTACCAACTGTGCCACGGCAAGAATGCTTAGTTGTTCTGCTGTGGTGTGAAAGCGTTGCGCGGCTTCCAGCGATGCGACGCCCATACTGCTGCGCTGAGTCACTGCTGCGATGTAGGCGATCGCACCCAGAGCTACAGAGATTGCGGCGGTTCTTTTTGGCACTCAACCATTGTGGCACTGAGGACCACTAAAACCGTGCTAAAACCTATCGGTTATTCGGTTTCCGTGCCGCCATCATCGGAATCTGCATCATTTCTGCTTCGGCTAGCCAGGTAGTCCTCTAGCTCGGCCGCAATTTCATCCGCCGAAGGAACCTTCTGCTGAGGCTTGGAAATCTGCGGCCTTCCTGGACCGGCCTCACCAGCGGAATAGCCCTGTTCTAACGAGGCAATAACGCGCTGCAGTTCTGGGTTTTCCTCAACCTGGGTGTTGAGCTTCTTTAGGAAACGAACCTGTTCTTCGCGAAGAGGATCGGTCCGGAAAACCAAGCCGGTTGCAGAACTTAGGTGCTGGAAAGCAGAGATTGCGGCCTCCGGGTAGTCGCTATCTCCCAGATAGTGTGGCACGAGCAGCACGAAACCAACCATCGGTAATCCGGTTGGAGTGACTCGATATTCCAGAACGTGCAAAACGTTTCCCGGTACCGAGGTGGAAGGCGTCCACTCGCTGAAGCTGTCGATTAGTTCGGCGCGATTTCCACTAACCGTGACGCCTACTGCGCGGGTGTGAGGAACTGGGAATGGGATGCTGTGCACCCACGACACCGAGGCAACTGCAAACAAATTGAAGATTTCGCGAAGTGCCGCAACAAAGGCATCCCACTTGAAGTCGGGTTCGTAGCCATAAAGAAATAGGAACGGGTTTCCGGCTTCATCATTTACTAAATAGATTCCCAAGACCGCAGGGTCATAACTGATGATGTGATCTTTCTCGAAGTACATCACCGGGCGCCTGCTGCGGTAATCGAGTAACTCGTCGTTCTTGAACTCGACCACCAACCGGGCCTCGTAGCTGGCGAAGATGCTCTCGGAAACCTGGCTAATGGTTCCGCCGGCATCGGAGAAGCCAGTCAAGCCAGCAATAAGTGGCAAACCAAGCGGAACCTCTACCGGGTTCACCTTGATTACATACAGGTCGCTGGGATCTATCACGTATCAATTGTACGACTGCTGTGTCACAACGCCTCTGTGAGTTTCTTGCGTTTAGGCTGAACGCATGTCAGCAATCAAGTTCACCGTAACACCGCATCTGAAAGCCGCCAATGGCGAGGCCATAACAGTCTTGGCGTTGGTTGGCAAGGGCAAAGACCTTGAGGTTGTCGGGTTTAACACCTTTAGTTCGGTGCAGTTGCAACTGTTGGGCGCTTCCTCTAAATCAGAGTCGATTTTACGCACGCTGGGCGCTGACGGTGACGCCTACCTCCTATTGGGCATCGGGGTCGATAACCCCAGTATCGATGAGTGGCGCGATCTCGGCGGTGCGATTGGCCGCGGCGCAAACTCAGGCGAGAACATCATTCTGCAGTTGCCGGTTACAGATCTTGCCGCGGCGGAGGCCTTGCTGGAGGGTATCGCTCTAGGTCACTACGGGTACGTTAAGCCTGGTAAGGATTCAAAAAAGGCCAAGTCGGAAACCCTGAAGGTTACCCTGGTCACTCCCCTCGCGATATCTAAGGCGGCACTAAAGCGGATTGCTGTTTTGACTGCCGCTGTCCACGGCGCGCGAAAATTGGCCACGTTGCCAGCAAACGAACTATATCCGGCAAAGTTTGCCGATCTCGCCTTGGACTTTGCTCGTGATGCTCAGATCGAGTTAACCGTTTGGGACGAAAAGAAGCTCGCAAAAGACGGTTTTGGTCTCATCTCGGCCGTGGGCATGGGAAGTGCTCGTCCACCACGCCTGGTGAAGTTGCACTACAAGCCCCAAAACCCACAGTCTCACCTTGCCCTCGTAGGCAAGGGAATCACTTTCGACACCGGCGGTTTAGCGGTCAAGCCACTCGGAGGAATGCTGGGCATGAAGTATGACATGACCGGAGCCGCGGTGGTCTTTGAGACGGTTCGCGCCATTGTCGCGCTTGGCCTACCCATCGAGGTTTCGGGTTATTTGTGCCTGGCCGAGAACATGCCGAGCGGAACTTCGATGCGACCTGGCGATGTCTTTACGGCCCGAAACGGTAAGACCGTCGAGGTCACCAATCCGGATGCTGAGGGCAGACTGGTGCTGGCAGATGGAATAAGTGCAGCGAGCGAGGAACAGCCAGATCTCATCGTTGATGTTGCAACTCTCACCGGGGCGGCTCGCGTTGCACTCGGAGTCCGCTATGCCGGTCTAATGGGTTCTGAAGCGGGCATTGCTGCCGTCCAGGCCGCAGCCCACATTTCGGGTGAACCGGTCTGGCCTATCCCCCTTGCCAAAGAACTGCGAGCAAATCTCGATTCTTCCGTTGCCGACTTGCAAAATGCCAAGGTGGGCAGCACCGCAGGCGGAATGATCGTGGGTGGGCATTTCATCGCCGAGTTCGTCGGAGAAAAACCCAATGGCGAAAAGTTGGAGTGGGCTCACCTGGATATTGCAGGTCCGGCAGACAACGATGGCGGCCCTTATGGATACACCGCCAAGGGGCCAACCGGTGTGATGGTACGCACCCTGGTTGCGCTTGCTGAGGAAATGTCTGTCGGATAGCGATTCTCCCGCATTAAGCGGAGTAAAGTTTTTATTGATGCCTGTTCTATTTAAGGGAGTTACCTGTGGCTGACCACAACTTTGACGTAGTTATTCTCGGCGGCGGAAGTGGTGGCTACGCAGCCGCTCTTCGTTCTGCCCAGCTTGGTAAGTCAGTTGCACTTATCGAACGCGACAAGGTTGGTGGCACCTGCCTCCACCGCGGTTGCATCCCTACTAAGGCTCTCCTGCACTCGGCCGAGGTTGCTGACGTAACCCGCGAGGCAGCAGCCTACGGAGTCAGCGCAACCCTCAATGGTATCGACATGCCAGCGGTGAACAACTACCGCGATGGAATCGTCGAGCGTCTTTACAAGGGCCTCTCTGGTCTGATTGGCCACAACAAGAACATCACTCTGGTTGCCGGTGAGGGTCGTCTAACCGGTCCAAAGACCGTAACCGTCAACGGAGACAACTACACCGGTGCCAACGTAGTTTTGGCTACTGGTTCTTACAGCCGTTCGCTGCCAGGTCTGGAAATCGGCGGACGCGTAATCACTTCTGAGCACGCATTGCAGCTCAACTTCGTTCCAAACAAGGTCATCGTTTTGGGTGGTGGCGTGATCGGCGTGGAGTTCGCGTCAATCTGGAAGTCTTTCGGCACCGACGTGACAATCGTTGAGGGATTGCCTTCGCTGGTTCCAAACGAGGACGCCAACGTATCCAAGGCCCTAGAGCGCGCCTTCCGCAAGCGCGGAATCAACTTCAAGACTGGCGTTCGCTTCTCGGGTGTAACCCAGAGCGAGCAGGGTGTGGTCGTAACCCTCGAAGACGGAACCGTGCTGGACGCCGAGCTGATGCTTGTGGCCGTAGGTCGTGGTCCAAACGCTGTTGGTTTCGGTTACGAAGAGCAAGGCGTCACCATGGACCGTGGCTTTGTAATCACTGATGAGCGCCTGCAGACCAGCCTTCCAGGCGTCTACGCAGCCGGAGACATCGTCCCTGGCCTGCAGCTGGCACACCGTGGCTTCCAGCAGGGCATCTTCATCGCCGAGGAAATTGCTGGCTTGAACCCACGCGTAATCGACGAGAACAACATTCCAAAGGTCACCTACTGCGAGCCAGAAATTGCGTCCGTAGGTCTTTCCGAGGCCAAAGCTGCAGAGAAGTACGGTCGCGACAACATTTCCACCTACGAGTACAACCTGGGTGGCAACGGAAAGAGCCAGATTCTTGGCACTGCTGGCTTCGTCAAGCTGGTTCGCCAGAATGGCGGCCCAGTGGTTGGAATCCACATGGTTGGCTCACGCGTTGGCGAGCAAATCGGTGAGGCCCAGCTGATCGTTTCGTGGGAGGCTTACCCAGAAGATGTGGCCACCCTCATCCACGCCCACCCAACTCAGAATGAAGCCCTCGGCGAGGCCCACCTGGCACTTGCCGGCAAGCCGCTTCACGCCCACGCCTAGTCGAAATTAACAGGAGCAATCAAACAATGAGCGATGTAACCCTTCCAGCACTCGGCGAAAGCGTAACCGAGGGCACCGTAACCCGCTGGCTCAAGCAGGTCGGCGACACCGTTGCCGTTGACGAGCCACTCGTTGAGGTTTCCACCGACAAGGTTGACACCGAGATCCCTTCGCCGGTTGCCGGTGTCATCCAGCAGATTCTGGTGGCTGAGGACGAGACCGTCGCCGTTGGCGCAGTTCTTGCTGTTATCGGCGATGGCGCCGCTTCACCAGCAGCCCCGGCCGCACCAGCTCCAGTAGCAGAGGCTCCAGCCCCAGTAGCCGCCCCAGTTGTTGCGGCACCTGTTATTGCCCCTGTAGTTGCTGCTCCAGCACCAACTTTTGCAGCCCCAGTTGCAGCCCCAGTTGCAGCACCAGTTGTTGCAGCACCGGTTGTTGCAGCACCGGTTGTTGCAGCACCAGTCGCTCCAGTCGCGAGCAACTCTGACGCCTCATACGTCACTCCTCTGGTTCGCAAGCTGGCCAACGAGTCTGGTGTGAACCTGGCCACCGTTCAGGGCACCGGCGTCGGTGGACGAATTCGCAAGGAAGATGTTCTAAATGCTGGCGCTCCAGCTGCTAGCGCATTTGTTCCGGCTGCCGGCGCTCCGGTTGTCGTAGAAGCATCGGCCTTGCGCGGCACCACCGAGCCAATGTCTCGCCTACGCAAGGTCCTTGCAGAGCGCGCAGTGGCATCGATGGTTTCCACCGCACAGCTCACCACTGTTGTTGAGGTGGACGTCACCAAGATCGCCCAGCTACGCAGCAAGGTGCAGGGCGCATTCGTTGCCAAGAACGGTATCAAGCTCAACTTCATGCCATTCTTCGGACTGGCAGCGGCAGAGGCGCTAAAGGCTCACCCAAAGCTAAACGCTTCAATCGAGGGTGAAAACATCATTTATCACCCAACCGAGAACATCTCGTTTGCGGTTGACACCGAGCGTGGTTTGCTCACCCCGGTAATCCGCGATGCTTCGACCCTAAACCTCAGCCAGTTTGCGCTTCAGATCGCGGACATGGCTGCACGCACCCGCGAGAACAAACTGAAGCCAGATGAGCTTGGTGGCGGAACCTTCACCCTCACCAACACGGGTTCACGCGGCGCGCTGTTTGACACCCCGGTTGTGTTCTTGCCTCAGGTTGCTATCTTGGGCACCGGTGTGGTCTCGAAGCGTCCGGCCGTTGTCACCGATGCCGATGGCAACGAGGCGATTGCGATCCGCAGCATGGTTTACCTTGCGCTTTCGTACGACCACCGCCTGGTGGACGGAGCCGACGCGAGCCGCTTCCTGGTAGACGTCAAGAAGCGTCTGGAAGATGCAAACTTTGAGCCAAACCTAGGTATCTAAGACTAAAAACCGACTCAACTCTAAGAGTGCGATCCCACTGGGGTCGCACTCTTTGCTTTCCAGGCATGGTTTTCCAAGTACATGACTACCTGGTAGGTCTTTTGGTCGCAGCTACTCACCAGAGTCAGTTCGCGAAAGCCTCCGATGATTTGACTTTGCAAGATTGAAGCTGGAAGTTTTGCACTGTTGGCTGCGACGTCGGCCTGGTTCTGGGCAGATTGGCATTGCTGGCCGCCGCGGTCGTTTGGCTGGTTGAGTATCTTCGCGGATTTGGCGCCGGCTGGAGTTTGCTTGACATAAGTTGACGAATTTGGAATGGCTATTAGGCCTGAAACTGCTACCAGAACACCGGTCAAGGTAGCGGAAATCCAAAGGACGCGAGTTCTTGGGACGGTCCACGCTTTCGTCTGCGGTTGACTTCCAACAAAGCCGCGCCCATAGACAAAACCGTTTTTCAGACCGGCAGGCGACGGGGCGTCCTCCCCTCTGCTGAGGTGAAATCGATGCGGTCCTAGACGTTCGAGGTTAACCACATTGGCACCGGCATTTTCAAGCAAAGCTGCTCGCAGCTTCACCAAGCTTTTGTATTCAGTCAAGAGTCCCTCCCAGTCCAGCATGGTGCAATTGACTCTCGGGGGAAGATTAGTCGCTAGCGGCCTGTTGATAACCTTCGATGGTTGGCGAAGTTAGAATTATGGAATGACCGAATTTATGATTGCCGGATTGGCGCCAGAGTTCGTGTCTTATCAAGCCGGACTTGATCTCCAAAACGCGATTCACCGCGAGGTTGCTGACGGCACTCGCGAAGACACGGTGATTCTCCTCGAGCACGAGCCCGTTTACACGGCGGGTAAGCGCACCGAGGGCGAAGAGTTGCCGCAAGACGGCACACCGGTAATCGAGACTAATCGCGGTGGAAAAATAACCTGGCACGGACCCGGACAGTTGGTGGGTTATCCAATCATGCAGCTGCCCCGGCCCATCGATGTCGTCGGCTACGTTCGGTGGCTTGAGCAGGTGCTTATCGATACCATCGCTGATTTTGGCTTATACACCGAACGGGTTGAGGGTCGCAGCGGAGTCTGGGCACCGCAACCCGATGGCAACCATGTCAAAGTTGCCGCCATTGGCATTCGCGTCGCGGAGCACACCACAATGCACGGTTTCGCACTCAACTGCAATAACTCTTTGGTGCCGTATGAAACCATCATCGCCTGCGGCATTAAAGATGCAGGCACTTCAACCCTGAGCCTTCTGCTGGGCCGCGAAATTACTCCCGCAATGGCAGCCGACCAGGTTCAGAGACACCTAGACAAAATAACCAAGGTAAAGCCATGACAGACGCTCCAGTAGCAAAGAAACTTCTCCGCATCGAGGCTCGCAACGCCAGCGTTCCCATCGAAAAAAAGCCGGAGTGGATTAAGACCGTTGCCAAGATGGGCCCCGAGTACAAGTCGCTGCAGACCATGGTTAAGTCGGAAAACCTTCACACCGTTTGTCAGGAGGCGGGTTGTCCAAACATTTTCGAATGCTGGGAAGACCGCGAGGCCACCTTCCTCATCGGCGGTTCACAGTGCACCAGACGCTGCGACTTTTGCCAGATTGATACCGGTAAGCCAGACGCCTTCGATGCAGACGAGCCACGTCGCGTCGGTGAGTCTGTCGCCAAGATGCAGCTTCGCTACAGCACCGTTACCGGTGTGGCCAGAGACGACCTACCTGATGAGGGTGCCTGGCTCTATGCGGAGACCATCCGTCAGATTCACCAGCAATCACCTGGAACCGGAGTCGAAATCCTCGTTCCAGACTTCAGTGGTAAACCTGAGCTGCTTCAAAAAGTTTTTGATGCTCAGCCCGAGGTGTTCGCTCACAACCTAGAAACGGTTCCTCGAATCTTCAAGGAGATTCGCCCTGCCTTCCGATATGAACGCTCCCTCGATGTGATCACCCAGGCCCGCGATGCCGGTCTCGTGACCAAGTCAAATCTGATCTTGGGCATGGGCGAGACCATCGATGAGATTCTCGAGGCCCTCCAGAATCTTTACAACGCGGGCACCGACATTGTCACCATCACCCAGTATCTAAGACCTTCCGTTCGTCACCACCCGGTCAGCCGCTGGGTGAAGCCAGAAGAGTTCGTCATGCTCAAGGATGCCGCAGAAGAAATGGGCTTTTTGGGAGTGCTCAGTGGACCACTGGTTCGTTCGTCCTATCGTGCGGGCAGGCTCTGGGCGCAGAGTATGCAAGCCAAGGGAAGAGCAGTCCCAGAGCACCTGAAACACCTCGCAGACGCAGCGCTTGGCTTTAGCCAGGCCGTGTAATCGGTAGGCTTATCCAATGGCAAAAAACACTAACAAGCGTCCAAGTCAGTTCGCCCAGATCCGTCAGGTATGGGGCATGACCATCCGTGAGGACAAGCAGGCCGGTCCACTGGCGATCGGTGCCGGAATCCTCGTGCTCCTAATCGGTGTAGCTATCGCACTGCTAAACACCCTGGCAAATCCAATCGGTTTCTTCCTCTGGTTGATTCTGGGTCTGGTCGGTGGCGCAGTAGTTTTTGCCTTCATTCTTGGTAAACGAGCCGAAAAGGTTGCTTACTCGCGCATCGAGGGTCAGCCGGGAGCAGTGGGCGCGGTGCTTGGCACCCTGCTCAAGCGTGGTTGGAGTGGTTCTGAAGAGCCCGTTGCAGTCAATGCAAAGTCGAAGGATTTGGTTTACCGCATCTCGGGACGCGGCGGCGTAGTTCTGATTGGCGAGGGCCATCGCAGCAGCGTCGCAAAGTTGGTAGAAGAGGAAAAGCGCAAGCTCAACCTCGCAGTATCCGGTGTTCCGGTCACCGTTCTCTGGGTCTGCAACGATGAGCACTCGGTTTCATTGACTAAATTGGCACCGGCCGTCAACAAACTGAAGAAGGTAGTTGCTCGCGGCGAACTGAGCGAAATCAACAAGCGCCTCGGAACCATGCGGATGAACATCCCAGTGCCAAAGGGCATGGACCCAACCCGTATGCGCACCGGTCGCAGGATGCAGTAGTTCTAAACAATTTCAGTAAAGGCTGTCTCAAGCGAGACGGCCTTTACTTTTTTTTCGCTCAGCGACGAACCAGTACGGTTCCTGCGGCCTTGTCGTGCGCTCCCCTGTTATCTGCATCCCATACTGCCACTGGGATAACTAGACACAGCAGTGCGGTGCGAATGAAGGCCTTCCAAGGCCCGATATATGGAACCCAGCGAGATCCGCTGGACCGAAGCAAGCGAAGCCCAAAGATTCGATGGCCAATGCTGAAACCTAGGGTTCCGATGAAGATCAGCTGCATCGTGCCGAATATAAGCAAAGTGGCCATGCTGTCCCCCTTGAAAAAAGCGTTGGATAGCAGCATTGCCATCGCCCAGTCGGCCATGATGGCACCGATGCGTCGCGGCATTGTTGCCAAGCTCCCCGAGCCATGCTCTGGAAGGCCAAGGCGGTCGCCTGCCCAACGATTTCCCAGTGAATTAGTCATTCTTTAAGCCTAAGGCCAGATTTTTTACATTCACGAAACATTAGATGCGCATGCAGCAAGGTAACAGCAGAGTAAACTTTTTCTTAGGCGTAATGGCTCGCCTTTCCCAATCCAAATCGAAGGGATACAACCCTATGTTCAAGACCGCCTCCGAGGTAGTCAAGTACATCAAGGACAACGACGTAAAGTTCCTTGACGTTCGCTTCACTGACCTTCCTGGTGTGCAGCAGCACTTCAACCTTCCAGCAAGCATGATCGACGAAGCATTCTTCGTTGACGGCCAGCTGTTCGATGGTTCGTCGATCCGTGGTTTCGCATCGATCCACGAGTCCGACATGCAGCTCATCCCAGACGTAACCACCGCTTACCTAGATGCTTTCCGTGTTGAGAAGACCCTCAACATGATCTTCGACATCTACAACCCACGCAACGGTGAGATCTACCACAAGGACCCACGTCAGATTGCAAAGAAGGCTCAGGCTTACCTGAACACCACCGGCATCGCCGACACCGCTTTCTTCGCTCCTGAGGCCGAGTTCTTCATCTTCGATGACGTCCGCTACGAGGTAACCCAGAACAGCGCGATGCACTTCATCGACAGCTCTGAGGCTGCTTGGAACTCGGGTCGCGTTGAAGAGGGCGGTAACCTCGCTAACAAGACCCCTTACAAGGGTGGATACTTCCCAGTTTCGCCAGTTGACCAGCACGCAGACATGCGCGACAGCATCGTTCTAGAGCTAGAGGCTGCTGGTCTCTCGGTAGAGCGTAGCCACCACGAGGTTGGTACTGCAGGTCAGGGTGAAATCAACTACAAGTTCGACACCCTGCTTCGCTCGGCAGACGATATCCTCAAGTTCAAGTACATCGTCAAGAACGTTGCTCACGCCTACGGCAAGACTGCAACCTTCATGCCAAAGCCACTCTTCGGAGACAACGGTTCGGGTATGCACGTTCACCAGTCGCTCTGGAAGGACGGCAAGCCGTTGTTCTACGACGAGAACGGCTACGGCGGCCTAAGCGACCTAGCTCGCTGGTACATCGGTGGTATCCTCAAGCACGCTCCTTCGCTGCTTGCGTTCACCAACCCAACCGTCAACTCTTACCACCGTCTGGTTCCAGGCTTCGAGGCTCCAGTTAACCTTGTCTACTCGGCAGGTAACCGCTCGGCTTCGATCCGTATCCCAATGACCGGAACCAACCCGAAGGCAAAGCGCATTGAGTTCCGTGCGCCAGATGCTTCGAGCAACCCATACCTCGCATTCGCTGCGATGCTTATGGCCGGTCTTGACGGTATCCAGAACCGCATCGAGCCACACGCACCAGTCGACAAGGACCTGTACGAGCTTCCAGCCGAAGAAGCTAAGCTCATCCCACAGGTTCCTGGCTCGCTGGGCGAGGTATTGATCGCTCTCGAGAACGACCACGAGTACCTGCTCAAGGGCGGCGTATTCACCAAGGAAGTTATCGAGACCTGGATCGACTACAAGCGCGAGAAGGAAATCAAGCCACTGGCACAGCGTCCTCACCCATACGAGTTCGAGCTGTACTACGGAGTTTAAGTTCCGAGCCATTACAAATGGGCCGCACCGAAAGGTGCGGCCCATTTCGCTTTAAATAGGGTTCAGAACGGTGTCTGTTTAGTCCTCGAAGTTAGTCGAGTCTTTGTTGTCCCAGCCAAAGAAAATCCGCTCAAAGACGGCTCGCGACCTTCTGGTGGCTGCAAGATAGTCCTGCTCCAGCAGTGCGGCGCTGTAAGGCGGGTAGTTGAGAATTCGGGCGATGCCCTCGAGCTGACGGCGGTCGACCGGCAGCACATCGGTGTGTTTGTAGGTCCATAGAACGGCTGCGCTTCGAACTCGCGATGCCAGAATCCAGGCTGCTTCCAGAACCCGTGCGTCGTGATCGGCGATCAATTCCGCTTTTACACAGGCGTGGAGGGCGTCTAGGGTTTTTGGTGTTCTGATCTCGGGGAATTGAGATCCATGCTGCAGTTGCAGCAACTGAACCAGCCACTCAACATCGCTTAGCGAGCCCCGACCCAGTTTTAGGTGTCGCTTTGGGTCTGCACCCTGCGGTAGTCGCTCGGTTTCGACGCGAGCCTTTATGCGCCTGATCTCAACGATAACCTTTGGCTCAATATCCTTTGGGTAGCGATGACCATCGATTATCGAGGTGAACGCGGCCTGGAGCTGGGGCGAACCGGCGATTGGCCTGGCGCGAAGCAGAGCCTGGGACTCCCACTCACTGGCCCAGCGATCGTAGTAACTCTCATAGGCGTCTAACGAACGCACCAGAGGTCCATTTTTGCCTTCTGGTCGCAGGTCGAGGTCGAGCTCGAAAGCGAGGATCTGGTCCTCGCTGGATTCTCTCAACTCTGCGGCTATGCGCTCGGCGGCACGCTGAGCCGTTTCGGGCTCAACACCGCTCTTCGCCTGATATACGAACATCACGTCGGCATCCGAGCCGAAACCGAGTTCGGCACCGCCAAAGCGTCCCATTGCGACGATTCCGAAATCCACCAGGTCGGCGAGATTCTTGCCATCGATGCGGTAGGTGCTGGCGGCGAGGCCGGACTCCAAAAGCGCGCGCAGGTAACTGTCGGTTAAGTCCGAGAGTCCCTGGGCAACGTCGCCGATGGTCAGTTCGTCGAGAACAGCACCCATTGCAATGCGCAGCGTTTCGCGCCGGCGGATGTGATGACAGGCATTGGCAGCGGATTCCCTCGACTCGTGTCGCTCTACCACGGCCTGGAACTCGGTGGTGAGTTCTTCAAGGGTCATCGGTTGCAGATCCTCGGGCTTCTCGAACCAGGCTGCCGCTTCGGGGATTCTTTCAAAGAGAGAAGTGGCGAGTTTGCTGTTGGAAAGAACCTGTGTCATGCGCTCGGCTGCGCCGCTGGAATCGCGCAGCATTCGAAGGTACCAGTGCGACTCCCCCAGGTCCTCTGAGAGGCGCCGGAAGGCCAGTAGCGCGGCGTCTGGATCGGTGCCCCTGGCAAACCATTCCAATAGAACCGGTAGCAGCTGCTTTTGAATCGCCGCGCGACGGCTTATGCCCGCGGTCAAGGCCGCAATGTGCTCCAAAGCACCCTTCGGATTCAAAAAGCCGATGGCGCCAAGACGATCAATGACCTGCTCATCGGTAAGGGACAGACTGCTGTCGTCCAACTTAGCCACCGCGGAAAGCAGCGGCTTGAAGAATATGCGCTGGTGCAGACCCCGCACCTCAGCCTTGATGCGATTCCACTCTTCGACCAGGCTCTCTGCGTTGTATCTTGGGCTAATGCTGCGAGCGAGGGCACGGACCTGGTCCTCGTTGGTCGGCATCAGGTGCGTTCTGCGCATCTCACGCAGCTGGATTCGGTGCTCAAGCACGCGCAGGAAGCGATAGTCGGCCCCGAAGGCGTCGGCCTCAGCACGACCGATGTAACCGGCTTCCCGTAGGGCCTCGATTGCGCCCAGAGTATCGCGTTGGTGTACCGAGGAATCGGTGCGGCCATGGACGAGTTGTAGCAACTGGACGGTGAATTCAACGTCTCTCAGACCGCCAGGACCAAGTTTGATTTGAAGGTCAACTTCGTCGCTTGGAATGTGTTCCAAGACCCTTCCGCGCATCTTCTGCACCGATTCAACGAAATTATCGCGCTTGGTGCTGGTCCATACCTTCGGGTTGAGTGCGGCTACGTATGCCTCACCAAGTTCTCGGTTTCCAGCCAGGTGACGAGCCTTGAGCAGAGCCTGGAACTCCCAGGATTCGGCCCATCGGTCGTAGTAGGCAATGTGGGATTCGAGGGTTCGGACCAACGCGCCAGATTTTCCCTCGGGCCTCAGATTGGGGTCTACCTGCCAGAGCATGGGCTCGCTGCTGGTTGCATCCATCGCACGCATCATCCGATTGGCAAGTTTCGTTGCGATTTCAACCGCTCGGCTAGCCTCAATTGACTCGTTTGCGGGCCCCGCCACATAGATGACGTCGACATCGCTGATGTAGTTTAGTTCTCTGGCGCCACACTTCCCCATCGCAATCACGCTGAACTGAGTGGCGGCCACCTCAGAGGCCTCAAAGACCCCATATTCTTTACTGTGCGTGAGTTCGGCGCGGGCAATATCTATGCCACCCTCGATGGCTGCACCGGCTGCGTCGGCCAAGGCGGCAGCCACGGTTGGCAGTACAGAATTCGAGTCGGCCGCGGTCAGGTCGAAACACGCAATTCTTAGCAGCTCAGACCGATATTGGCGTCGAACCGCATTCCAGCAAGAGTTGGAGTCGAATGGCGAATCTGGTTCGGCCTGCTTCTTTGCGATTGACGCTCCGATGACCGGCATCAATGCGGTTCTTAATCGATCCGTCATGGCGGTTTGATCGTCCAGGCTCAGAATTGGACGTTCGAAAACTCCGAGTTCATCGGGGTATCGTCGCAGGAAGTCAATCAGCGCGCTGGAGCCGCCCAGAACGGCGCAGAGCCGGTCTGCGGAATCATTCTTTGCAAGTAACTTCTTGATTCGAGGCCGATCAATCTCGACGAAGCTTAGTAAAGCGTTAAGTGCCTGATCCGGATTGCCAGATTTGCCCAGCGAAGCCATGGCAATTCGTCCGCCATCGCCAACCTGACTGACAAGTTGGTCTAGTTTGCCAACCGTGCCGGAAAGATCGGTGAAGCCAAATCGGGCAAGTTCGGTCAGCGAACCGCCTGTTCGTGGAGCTGCCATGCTAAATCCCTGATTGTGAGCCGCGTTGCCCGAGGGCGATTAGAGAGTCCCTAGGTTCTGTTCCAGCTCGTAGTTGGTGACCTGACGACGATACTCGCTCCACTCGCGGCGCTTGTTGGCAAGAACATAGGAGAAAACCTCTTCGCCCAGTGTTTCGGCAACCAATTCGCTCTCTTCGAGCTTCCGGATCGCGTGGTCGAGGCTCTGCGGAAGCGGCTGGATGCCCATGGCGCGTCGTTCGGAGTCGTTTAGATCCCAGACGTTGTCTTCGGTCTCCGGAGGCAGCACGTATTCCTCCTCGATGCCCTTCAGGCCCGCCTCAAGCATCAGTGCATAGGCAAGGTAGGGGTTTGCGGCCGAGTCGATTGCGCGGTACTCGATGCGGGTGCTCTGACCCTTGTTCGGCTTGTAAAGCGGAACTCGGATGAGTGCTGAACGGTTATTGTGTCCCCAGCAGACGAAGGACGGAGCCTCGCCGCCACCCCAGAGGCGCTTATAGGAGTTGACATATTGGTTGGTCACGGCGGTGATCTCTGGTGCGTGCCGCAGCAGACCCGCGATGAAGTGCTTTGCGGTCTTGCTCAGGTGGTAGGGGTCGCCCGGGTTGTAGAAGGCGTTTGAGTCGCCCTCGAAGAGCGAAAGATGAGTGTGCATTCCCGAACCTGGGTGGTCGGTGAATGGCTTCGGCATGAATGTGGCGTATACGCCCTGTTCGATGGCCACCTCCTTGATCACGGTTCGGAAGGTCATAATGTTGTCGGCCATTGTGAGCGCGTCTGCATAGCGCAGGTCAATTTCGTTCTGACCCGGTCCGCCCTCGTGGTGGCTGAACTCTACCGAGATTCCCAGCTGCTCGAGCATTGAAACTGCTCGACGACGGAAGTCATGTGCGGTACCACCCGGCACATTGTCAAAATATCCGGCGTGGTCAACCGGTACCGGTTCGCCATTCACCAGTTCGGTGCTCTTTAGCAGGTAGAACTCAATCTCGGGGTGAATGTAGAACGAGAAGCCCTTTTCGCTGGCGCGGTTGAGCGCGCGGCGGAGTACGTTGCGAGGGTCGGCTGCGGCTGGTTGGCCATCCGGGGTGCGAATATCGCAGAAGATTCTGGCAGTTGGGTCAATCTCACCGCGCCACGGCAGAATCTGAAAGGTACTTGGGTCTGGCATGGCAAGCATGTCTGCCTCATAGGTGCGGGCAAGTCCCTCAATTGAGGAGCCATCGAAGCCAAGACCCTCCGCGAATGCACCCTCAACTTCAGCGGGAGCGATAGCCACAGACTTCAGAGTTCCAGCCACATCGGTGAACCAAAGACGAATAAATTTGACGCCGCGCTCTTCAATAGTTCTCAGCACAAATTCGGTCTGCTTGTCCATCAAAAGTTCCTCTCAGTACCTTCTACTAGGCTAATGGTTATGGCCTCAGTTCGCTTAGCTCTCGCGCAGACAAATCCGGTGGTTGGAGACATTGCAGGCAACCTCGATGCCATCTTCACGCTGGTCAAGCTGTCCGCCGCCGAGAAGGCCGACATAGTTCTCTTCGGCGAGATGGCCCTGAGCGGATATCCAATCGAGGACCTTGCTCAACGGCCCGCTTTTTTGCAGCAGTGTGAGCAGGCCGTGCAAGATTTTGCGCAGCGGTTGCTGGATGCTGGGCTTGGTGGAGTATGCGTTGTTCTCGGTCATCCGGCCAGCGCTCCCGCAGAAATTCAGAACGGCTGGGCAATCGCTCAAAACTGCGCCAGCATTTTGCTGGATGGCGAGGTGATCGGCAAATACGCTAAATATCACCTGCCCAACTATTCGGTTTTTGATGAATATCGAATCTTTGTTCCAGGCAACGAATCACTCAACTTCACCGTCAACGGCATCAATTTCGCAGTCTTGATTTGCGAAGACATCTGGCAGTCTGGTGGCCCAGTTGGCGGCCTAAAAGACTCGGACACGGACTTCGCCCTGGTACTCAACGGCTCGCCCTTTGAGCGCGGTAAGTATCAGACCCGAGTCGATCTGGTCCGGCAACTAGCAACCGACGCAGGCTGCGGCGTGGCCTATGTCAACCTGGTCGGTGGACAAGATGATTTGGTGTTCGACGGGGCGTCGATCGTGGCCGATTCAAATGGTGTTCTGGTCTTGGAGTGTGAGTCGTTCAGCGAGTCTCGCGCCATCGTGGAGATTCAGGGCCCAGACAAGGTTTCCGCCAGCCCGGAGTTGCCAGTCAAGCAGTCGGACCCGAATGGTGAGGTCTGGAATGCTCTGGTACTCGGCCTTCGCGACTATGTGCTCAAGAACGGCTTCCCATCGGTAATTCTTGGTCTCTCCGGAGGCATTGACTCCGCCGTGTGTGCCGCCATTGCGGTAGACGCCATTGGCAGTGAACGAGTGTTTGGGGTCTCGCTACCGAGCAAATACTCGAGTGACCACAGCAAGGGTGATGCCTTTGATCTAGCAGAACGGTTAGGTCTAAACATTCGTACCGAGGCGATTGCGGATATGGTCGCCGTAACCGAGAACCAGCTGGGTCTAACCGGCGTCTCGGCCGAAAACTTGCAAGCTCGGGTCCGCGGACTAATCCTGATGGCCCTGAGCAATGCAGAGGGACACCTCACCCTAACCACCGGCAATAAAACTGAACTCGCGGTTGGTTACAGCACCATTTATGGCGACAGCGTTGGCGGTTATGCGCCAATCAAGGATGTTCCAAAGATGTTGGTTTGGGAGTTGGCCCGCTGGAGAAATATGCAGGCGATACGTGATGGCAAACGGCCACCTATTCCGGAAAACTCAATCCAAAAACCGCCGAGCGCCGAACTGCGTCCCGACCAGGTTGACCAGGACTCGCTGCCGGAATACGAACTGCTAGATCGGATCTTGGCCGCGTACATCGACGAGCGACTAGGTCGAGATGAGATTATTGCCCAGGGAATCGATTCTGAAGTTGTGGATCGAATCCTCTCACTGGTGGACCGAGCTGAGTGGAAGCGTCGACAGGGCGCTATTGGCCCCAAGATCTCTGGGATGGCTTTCGGTCGGGATCGGCGTATGCCCATTACCAACCGATTCATCCAACGCTAAGCACTGTGCCCAAAGCGTTGCTACCCTTTATAAATCAAACTTTAGAGAGAGAGTTAAAACTTCATGGCTGCTGACAAGCTGATTTCGAGCGGATCCCCATACGAGCCAATCCTCGGCTACTCACGTGCCACCGTTGCGGGCGAGTACGTTCACGTTTCCGGAAGCACCGCAACGGTTGGTGGCGTTTTGCAGCACGAGGGCGACGCCTACGGTCAGGCAAAGGTCGCGCTTGAGACCGTGATTGCCGGCGCACTTGCCGAGGCAGGTTACTCACTTGCCGACGTGGTTCGCAGCCGGGTTTACTGCACCACTGCTGCTGCCGCCGATGAGGCCGGTAAGGCTCACGGAGAGGTATTCAGCGAGATTCGTCCTGCGCTGACAATTCTCTCCGGTGTCGCATTTGTAAACCCAGCGATGCTGGTCGAGATTGAAGTGGACGCCTGGAAGCGCGCCTAATGTCTGAAAATCCCAAGCTGATTCGCACCACCACTCTTGCGCAGTTCAAGCAGGAGGGGCGAAAGTTCAGTTGCCTAACCAGTTATGACAACCTGACCGCTGGAATCTTCGATGAAGCGGGCATTGAGGTCATTTTGGTGGGCGATTCAGCGGCGGATAATGCACTCGGCTACTCCACTACCCTGCCGATCACCGTGGATGAAATGATTCCTTTCGGCCGGGCCGTTTCAGCCGCGGTCTCCAGGGCACTGGTCGTCATCGACCTGCCCTTCGGATCCTACGAAGCCTCCGATGATTTGGCATTGGCAAATGCCATTCGATTCATGAAGGAATCTGGTGCGTCCGCAGTCAAACTTGAGGGCGGCGTGCGCAGTGCTTCCCGAATCAAAGCCCTAACTGAGGCCGGCATCCCTGTAATGGCGCACCTCGGTTTCACCCCCCAGAGCGTAAATGCACTCGGTGGATTCAAGGTTCAGGGTCGAGGAGAAGGCGCCGCCCAGCTGTTGGCAGACGCGCTTGCAATACAGGCCGCAGGAGCATTCGCTGTGGTCCTAGAGTTGGTGCCCGCCGAGCTTGCCAGGGAGATTACCGAGCAGCTGTACATTCCAACGATCGGAATTGGGGCCGGTCACTACACCGATGGTCAGATTTTGGTTTGGACCGATTTTGCCGGGCTTTCGGCCCACAAACCCCGCAAATTTGTCAAGCAGTATGCCCAGTTGCGCTCCGCTTTACTTGCTGCAGCCATTTCCTACCGCGAAGACGTTGCTGGCGGTGTTTTCCCTACCGTCGAAAACGAGTTTGACTAATTCGATTTAGTCCTTAGGTCTCGGCTTCCGTGTTCTCTTCCTCGGTCCATTTTTTGGCACGCTCCCGCACCAGCGAAATCGCATTGGCTGCCTCGCTCTCCGTTTCAAACGGCCCGATGCGATAGGGCGCGGCTGTCAGTAGGCCAAACTCAGCCTTCATGGTTTTGGTATTGAACCACCACGACTCGGAAGCCTCGCGCTGCCGCTGTCTCTTGTTCATAAGAAATAGACTAGTTACATGCCTAGAGACCCCAAAACCGGATTCCTAGTTCCCGGTAGGGTGTCCCCAATGCTGAGTGTGCCGTCGGACATTGCGCGTCCCGAATACGTAGGCAAGCGAGCCCCCCAAAAATACACGGGTTCCTACACTCAATCCCCCGAGGAAGTAGAGAAAATAAGGGCAGCCGGCAAGATTGCGGCTCAGGCGATTCAGCTGGTTGGTGAACACTGTCGCCCCGGAATCACCACTGATGAGTTGGATCGAATCGGGCATGATTTCATCATCGCCAATGGCGCCTACCCGTCCACCCTCGGTTATCGGGGATATCCAAAATCGATGTGTACATCGCTAAACGAAGTCATCTGTCACGGCATCCCAGACGACACCGAATTGGTATCCGGAGACATCATCAACATCGACATCACAGCGTTCAAGGATGGCTACCACGGCGATAGCAATGTCACCTTCCTCGTTGGCGATGTACGGCCTGAGGTTATGGCGCTGGTAGAGCGCACATACACCTCGCTAGAGCGCGCAATGGCGGCTGTTGCGCCCGGCAGAGCGGTAAACATCATTGGGCGCGCGATCGAAACCTATGCCAAGCGCTTCGGATACGGAGTAATTCGCGACTTTACTGGACACGGCATTGGTCAGAGTTTTCACAACGGGCTCATAATTCCGCATTACGACTCCGCCCCGCTTCACAGCGAGCAGATTGAACTCGGAATGGTTTTCACAATCGAGCCCATGCTGACGCTTGGTACCCATCACTGGGAGATGTGGGACGACGGTTGGACCGTTGTCACCAAGGACAAGAGCTTTAGCGCACAATTTGAACACACGATGGTGGTCACCGAGACCGGCGTCGACATCTTGACCCTCCCCTAGGCACAAGGAGAAATCATGGCACGCAAGGCAATTGGAATCGACATTGGTGGCACCGGAATCAAGGGTGCGCTTGTTGACGTCAAAAAGGGCGAGTTGATCGGCGAGCGGATTCGTTTCATGACTCCTGAGGGTGGCCGTCCAGAGGATATTGCTCGGGTGGTAGCCGAGATAATCGCAGCTATGCCGGGTGCCAGTCGTTGGACTCCGGTGGGAATCTGCTTCCCGGCAGTTGTGCAGCATGGAACCACGATGTCTGCAGCCAACGTTTCTAAGGACTGGATTGGCCTGGATGCCGAGAAACTCTTTTCCGAGAAACTAGGGCGCCGAGTTCATATTTTGAACGATGCAGACGCCGCCGGTGTGGCCGAGCTCAAGTACGGCGCGGCGAAGAAGCGCAAGGGTCTGGTGATCATGACCACCCTTGGTACGGGTATCGGCTCCGCTCTGTTTATCAATGGGCACCTAGTTCCAAATGCTGAACTTGGACATCTGGAAATTGACGGAGTGGACTACGAAACAATGGCGTCGTTCGCTGCCAAGGAACGCGAGAATCTCAGCTGGGACGAGTGGGCAGGTAGGCTGCAAAAGTACTATTCGCGCCTCGAGGCACTCTTCAGCCCTGACCTAATCATCGTGGGCGGCGGAGTGAGTAAAAATCACACCGAATTCCTGCCCAAGTTGAAGCTGCGTGCAGAAATTCTTCCCGCTCAGAAACGGAACAGCGCCGGTATTTTGGGTGCGGCCTGGGCTGCAGCCGACCGTCACGCCGAAGACTAAAGTTGGGCCGGCCGATACGCCGGGTTTTGTCGTGGACGATCATCTATCTAGAACTGCTGTTACCAGCAGCCTCAAGCAACCTACCCGATAGCTCGGCGAGCAGCCTCAACGCTATCTATCTGGTCTTGCTCCGAGTGAGGTTTACCTAGCCCGAATGGTCACCCATTCGGCTGGTGGTCTCTTACACCACCGTTTCACCCTTACCGCAAAAGCGGCGGTCTGTTTTCTGTGGCACTTTCTTGCGGGTTGCCCCGAGTGGGTATTACCCACCACTTCGCTCTGTGGAGCCCGGACGTTCCTCAGCGATGACTCGCCGCGATCGTCTAGCCGACCCAACCAGTTTCAAGCCTACCGAGCGGATTAGCCCTTGGCTAGGTGATGAGTTGCGTTAAACGCTAGAACCTCTGCTGCCTCGCCACCCCACAGCCGCAACACCGAAATGGAACACGGTGAAACCTGCGGCCTCCAATAGGCGGAGATGTCGGCCCCGAATGCGCTTCGCATGAACCCTCGAATCGGCATAACGTGTGCCACAACAACCACGGTCTTGCCGGCAAACTGCTCCAATATCTGATTTCTAGCCGAGCGGATCCGTTCGTCGAAGTCGACTAGCGACTCTCCCCCGGGTGGAGAGACCTCCCAGGAGCCTCGCCAAGCTTCGAAAAGCTCGGGATCCTGTGCTCTGGCCTCATCGTTGGTTAGTCCGTCCCAGCTTCCAAAATCTATTTCGCGCAAACCCTCGGCAACACTAACCGGCATCCCCAATTCAGAGGCAATGGCTGTGGCCGTTTGAAAGGTTCTCACCATCGGTGAGGAGACTACCGCAGCGATGGGATTTAAGTGTGCCCAAACGCCCTCGTGGCCTAGTTTGGCTAGCTCGGCAGCAGCGGCACTTGCATCGCCGCGTCCCGCCTCTGAAAGTTCAGGATCGGAGCCGGAACCACCCGAGATTCTTTTGGATTCGGTGAGCGCGGTGCGTCCGTGGCGCACCAGAACTACCGTGGTCAGCGGCTTGGTCACGCCTCCTGGAGCACGTACCGAACTTGGCAGTTCGGTGTTGAACTCGACCGTTGACGCGATTGGAACATTTACCGGAGCGTCTGAAATGTTCATCACTTTAGCGTGAAGTACCTGTGATTCTTTGCGATCCATGGCCTGATTTGCCAGAGCGTCGGCACGCCCATTCTGCTCCCGAGGAATCCAAACCCAGCGGACTGGGTGTCCGTTCAACAGTTGGTGCACCTGAATCGCAAGAGCCTGCATGTCGGGGTGCTTGATCTTCCAACTCCCCGACATCTGCTCGATTACCAGCTTGGAGTCCATTCGCACTTCGAGGTGCGCGTGTGGATCAAGCTTGAGCGCCTCACGAACGCCGGCAAGCAGGGCCCGATATTCGGCCACGTTATTAGTTGCAACGCCGATGTATTCGCTGATTTCAACAAGGATTTCACCGGTCTGACGATCAATTACAGCCGCGCCAGAGCCGGAGAGGCCCGGGTTGCCGCGAGAGCCACCGTCTGCCTCAATGAGTAACTGCATTGCCATTACCGAACCAGAATGGCGTTGCACTCTGGGCAGGTCACAAGTTCATCTGCCGGTGCGTGATTGATTTCGGCTAGATCTGTTGCTCCGATGTTGACCCGACAGGCGCCACATTCGCGGTGACTCAACCGTGCTACCGGGGTTCCTCGCTTGGCCTTCTGGGCATACAGCTCCAAAAGCTCGTGGGTCAGGCGCTCAGCAAGTTGTTTACGATCCGCAGAGGTCAGCTCGATGCCACTGGCAATCTTGTTGAACTCAGATTCCAGACGCTGATTGGTCTTGGTCAACTCGGCCTCGATTTCGGCGCGGGATGTCCTCAAGGCCGCGGCAACCGACTCTGCCTCACCCATTGCATCCATGATGGCCAGTTCGGCGTCCTCGAGGTCAGACTTTCGCTTTGCCAAGGTTTTCAATTCGCTCTGGATGCCCTGAGCATTCTTAACAACTGAGGTGTTCAGTAGGTCGGCATTGTCTTTGCTAATGCGCTTTTCTACAAGTCCAAGGTCTGTTTCGAGCCGGCTCAACTCCAGCTTCAGGTCGTCCAGACGGTTGTTGGCCGCGAGGAAGTCGGCAGATGACTGGCGAAACTTTGCCTGCAGTGTAAGCAGTACTGGGTCTTGCTTTAGGTCTTCGATGTGTTGTCTGGAACGTGCTAGGTGCATATCGGTAGCCGTTAGCTCCAGTAGGTCCTGTAGTTGGTTCTGGCTTACCTTCATGCGTTTCCTTTTGAGTTAGCGGGGAGCTTGTTCACTGTGTGATTACGAAGTCCCAGGGGTCGGTGCGGAGGTCGCAAACCGAAATTTCTAGTTCAGGATAAATATTACGCAAGGCGGCGGCACCGTGGTTCAACCAGAGCCATTCGCTGGCCCAGTGCGAAACATCTATGAGTGCCGGGCTCTGCGGATCGATGTTGTTTAACTCGCGGACATCTTGGGTGACGTGGTGTCGCAGATCTGATGTCAGATAAACATCGGCTCTCGAGTTAATTGCTGCGGGTATGAACGAATCACCGGCACCACCGCAGAGTGCAACCTTGTAAACCATTCGACTGTAATCTCCTGAGACCCGAATTCCGGTTGCGGTACTGGGCAGTGATCTAGCCACTAGGCGGGCGAAATCCCCCAGCGTCATTGGCTCGGGTAGTAGTCCCACACGACCATGTCCTATTTCGGCAGCCGGGTTGTCCAATGGTCGTACCTCAGATAGACCGAGCTCACGTGCGATGCTGTCTGAGACTCCGCCTGAGACTATGTCTGCGTTGGTGTGGGCGGCAAAAATTGCTAGGTCAGCCTTGATGGCCTTCGAGAGCGTGGCGCCCTTTGCGGTGTTTTCAGCAACGGAGGACACTCCGCGCATGATGAATGGGTGGTGGGCCACCAGGAGGTCTATTCCAGACTCGATGGCTTCCTCGACAACTGCGCTGGTTACATCGACAGTGAACCTGACCTTGGAGACAGCTTGCGCCTCGGACCCAGTGGTAAGCCCAGGTGCATCCCACGATTCGGCACCTGCAATAGGCCAAAGCGCCTCGAGCGATGTGAGTATCCGGCCTAGTTCAACTGCCATTATTCGGCGATGCCCAATACATCGATGAGTTCTTGGTGGCGTTCTGCCAAAGCTCTACCCTCAGCCTCTTGATTGCGGATGGCGCCTACGGTAAAAATCAAAGGCGTTAGCATTCCGATGGCAATCGCAAGCCAAAGTCCCATGTTTGCTGAGGAGGCGGCCTGGCTTACGCCCAGAAGCTTGCCCAGGTAACCCAACCAGCTAAAACCCGGAACCGAACTAGAAATGAAGCCCCAGCCTACGGCAGTGGCGAGGAGCCATCCAATTAGGTTGGCAACCCGAATCTTGCCGTAGAAACCATAGTTTCTCACAAGTGAGATCTCATGGTAATCGGCACGGCGCAGCACGCTGTCGACACCGATTGCCGAGAGCCAAGCCAGAACAGGAACGCCAACCACCGGAAGTATGCCATTGACGTTGTCCAAGACGTTGGTCGCTGGGATCAAGAGCTGAAGGGTTGCCGCAGCCGCAGCTACAACTAGCAAAACCAGCGTCAGCAGCCACCAACTCGTCTTCTGGAGGCCAAAGCCACGGAAGGCGTCGGTGCTTCTTCGCATTTGGTTTGCGAGGCTCACCGCGATTATGACCGTAAAAACGGAACCCACAGCAACGTTGTATGCCCCGGCTGGAGCTAGGGCCGCGAAGGCGTAGCCAGCCGCCAGCGCAAGTAGTCCAAAAATGGTGAAGTTGAGCAGGCTAGCGGCAATTAGTTTTGGAACCATGGTGGTCGGTGCCAAGTCCACGCTCTCGTCAGCCGCTGATGTGCCCCAAATTAACCCGAGCAGTATTACCAAGGTTGAGGCAACCGCGAGCGCGGTAGCGAAGTCAAATCCTCCGCCAAGACTGAAGGTGCTTGGCTTTAGCGTTGCTCCCAAGGAAACAGTTATGGCCGCACCCAGAATCGATGTCCAAGCGAAAATCGCAACCAAGACGTATCTGACGGCCTTCTTCATGCCCGCAGTCAGCGATGCAACAATCAGCAGGGTCACCGCGATAACAATCGAAGTGTTTACCGAGTAGCCGGCAATGGCGAGAGACTGCGGAATCGATGGGAAGAACCAGATAATTGCCTGTGCTGCCAGGATGCTGATACTTGCGGTGGCTGCTAGGCGGGCCAAAATGACCACTGCGAGAGGGGCGCTAGCACCGTTGACGCCGAAGACAGCCCGGCTCAGGACCGCCTGCGGTTGCCTGCCGCGGCGAGCGCTAAGGGCGGCGGCTCCAAAACCAAATCCGGACATCACCAGAGCTGCAAATGATCCGGCCGCCGCAGAAACGAACGATGTGTGCCGGCCGGCCAGCACAAATCCGAGGCTTGCCACCACCAGAAGCATGCCGGTTCCGTTCCAGGTGGCTAGCAGGCTTCGTGCGCTTCGATACTGGCGACTGTCTGCGGTGCTGCTAAGACTCTGCGAGGTCGGCATAGGAACTTCTGGGACTGCCGAGACTGAGGCTTCTGGCTCGGCAGGTGGTAGAGGCACCTCTGGCAACTCGCTGTCCGCTTCGGTAGGTGCATTCTGCTCGCCTTCACCGTATGGTTCGGAGACAATCTCCCCACCAACGGCAAAGATCACATCGTCCACCAGTGTTGGCTGGGCTGCTGTCAGGTAGTTCTCTTCGAATGCGGTAACCGCTTCTTCGGCAGATGGAAGTTCTGCTGCTTCCTCTGGATACAGCGGAGTCTGTGAGGGCACTTGCTGCTGGGCGTCCCCCAGCGCGATGGTTACCTGAGGTTGCTCAAGTGTTGTCGACTCGACCGAACCATAGACACTTTCAATCTGTGCACTGTCGGTGACTTCGCCAGTGTCCGCCGAATCGCCACTCGGGACCGGGTTTGAGAAAGAAGGCACGGAGTCATCGGCGCCTGTTTCTGGAGGGGCTGGGGCGAAGGCACGGGAAGACAGAAAGCCCGGCTCGGTGGGTGGATAGGCATCCAAATTGCTGGCGCCGAAAACTAGATTGCCGTCTGCCTCGGGCGGAATGTGTAAGTTTTGCTCCGCCTCGGAAACGCTCTCTGACCGAGACTCTAGTTGAGCTTGAGGTTCCACCAGGGTGTGCGGGGTCTCGGTGATTTCGAGGGCGGGAGTGGGACTGAATTCAATTCGCTGCCGGTTGGCGAAGAGCGCGTTCAATGACTCCGCAATGTCAGTTGGTGCCGGGCCAGCACTAGTTGTAATGGCTTCTAGAACGGGTTCAGGCTCAGCGGTCTCGGCAACGATAGGAATGGCCGTCGATAGCTCGAAAGACTCATCTACTACCCGACCTACGTTTCCGCGATTCAAGGCGCGCAACTCAAGCTGGCGTTGCAAAACGGCCATGGCCTCGAGTGATCCGAGGTTGGCCAGAACAAGCGTCAATTCTTGATCGGTGAGGACGCGCTCTTGCCATTCGTGATTTTGCGGCTGAGTCATAAGCAAATGCTACTCGAAAAGCCAAAACGGCACCCCGTAAACGAGGTGCCGTTTCTACTCTTTGTGGGCCCTACCGGGCTCGAACCGATGACATCCACGGTGTAAGCGTGGCGCTCTACCAACTGAGCTAAAGGCCCTAGAGTCGCTGCCGAAAGGCAACTGTCCTATCTTAGCGCAATACTTGGATGGCTTTGCAACTCAGCTCGAATGAGTGTCTGGAGTTGCTGCTTAGAGTGCCGCTACAGCCTGCTTGTAGTCAGCGAACTCACGAGGCTGACCCGGTGCGGTGACAAACTTTGCGGTTAGAACGCCATCCTTGTTGATAACAAACGTGGCACGATTTGCAAAGCCGGTCTCCTCGAGGAATACGCCGTACTCCTTGGCTACTGCGCCATGTGGCCAGAAGTCGCTGAGTACATCAAACTTGTAACCCTCGCGATCGGCGAAAATCTTGTGTACATACTTGGTGTCAACAGAGATCGCAAGCAGCTCAACGTTGGCATCTTCGAAAACACTTAGGTTGTCGCGAATCTCGCACAACTCGCCCGTGCAGATGCCGGTGAAAGACATTGGATAGAAAACCAAGACCACGTTCTTCTTGCCACGGAAGTCGCTGAGAGTGACGTCCTCGCCGTTTTGGTTCTGAAGGGTGAAGTCTGGTGCCTGATCGCCGATTAGCAAGCTCATATTGGTCCTTTTCTCTAATAACTATCGGTGGTAACAATACCTACTGATTGATAACTTGAAACATCCAAATCCCGCAATAAGTTCCCGCTAAGCGAATAAACTCATTCAGTGGCTTTCACCCAAGCCCGCTGCAAATCTTTCTGTTCGCCCAACAAGCGCGAGCCTATTAGGAATTGAGGACTCGGTGTCGATTAACAACCAAGACGCCTTTGCCGCTAGCAACCCGGATCTAGATCCACAGGAGACGGCCGAGTGGCTCGAATCCCTCGATGCGGTTGCCCGAGTCCATGGCCGAGGCCGTGCGCGCGAAATCATGCAGAATCTGCTGCGCCGTTCGCACGAACTTCAGTTGAATGTTCCAATCGTGCCGACCACCGACTACATCAACACAATCGCGGTTGAAAACGAGCCTGAGTTCCCGGGCGACGAGCAGATCGAGCGAACCTACCGCGCATGGATGCGCTGGAACGCCGCGATGCTGGTGCACCGTGCGCAGCGCCCAGGCGTAGGCGTTGGTGGCCACATTTCCACCTTCGCTTCGTCGGCATCGCTCTACGAGGTGGGCTTCAACCACTTCTTCCGTGGCCAGGATCATCCAACTGGCGGCGACCAAATCTTCATTCAGGGACACGCCTCCCCTGGCCCCTACTCGCGCGCCTTCCTTGAGGGACGCCTCAGTGCAGAACAGCTGGACGGCTTCCGCCAGGAGAAATCGCACGCTGGCGGTGGGCTTTCTTCTTATCCTCACCCTCGACTGATGCCAGATTTCTGGCAGTTCCCAACCGTGTCCATGGGTATTGGGCCAATCAACGCTATCTACCAGGCGCAGGCTAACCGCTACTTGGCTGGTCGTGGGCTCAAGGACAGTGCCGATCAGCACGTCTGGGCATTCCTCGGCGATGGCGAAATGGACGAGGTCGAGAGCCGTGGAGCACTTCAGCTCGCAGCAAACGACAAGCTCGACAACCTCACCTTCGTTGTCAACTGCAACCTGCAGCGTCTAGACGGTCCGGTTCGTGGCAACGGCAAGATCATGCAGGAACTTGAGTCGTTCTTCCGCGGTGCGGGTTGGAATGTGATCAAGGTCGTGTGGGGTCGCGAATGGGATTCGCTACTTGCCAACGACACCGAGGGTGCACTGGTTGACCTCATGAACCGCACCCCGGACGGCGACTACCAGACCTATAAGACCGAGGACGGCGCGTTTGTTCGCGAACACTTCTTTGGTCGCGACCCACGCACGCTCAAGATGGTTGAGCATCTCACCGACGATCAAATTTGGGGTCTTCGCCGCGGTGGCCACGACTACCGCAAGGTATACGCAGCCTACAAAGCAGCCATGGAGCACAAGGGTCAGCCAACCGTCATTCTGGCAAAGACCATCAAGGGCTTCACTCTTGGCAGCTCATTCGAGGGCCGTAACGCCACGCACCAGATGAAGAAGCTCACCCTGGACAACCTCAAGTCGTTCCGTGACGAGCTTCACATTCCGATTACCGATGCGCAGCTGGAAGAAAACCCTTACCAGCCTCCTTACTTCCACCCGGGTCAAGACGCTCCGGAAATCCAGTACATGCACGAGCGTCGTCGTGCCCTCGGCGGATACCTGCCAGAGCGTCGTAGCAAGTATGTTGACTTCGCGCTACCAGAAGACAAGACCTACGCAATCAGCAAGGCTGGATCGGGCAACCAAGAGGTTGCCACCACTATGGGCTTCGTTCGCCTCTTGAAGGACCTACTTCGTGCGCCAGGAACTGGCGAGCGCATTGTGCCGATCATCCCGGATGAGGCTCGTACCTTTGGTATGGACGCATTCTTCCCAACCGCGAAGATTTACAACCCAAATGGTCAGCACTACATTTCGGTTGACCGCGAGCTCCTGCTCTCCTACAAGGAGTCGGCCGCGGGTCAGATTCTGCACACCGGAATCAATGAGGCTGGTTCGATGGCAGGCTTCACGGCTGTTGCCACCTCTTACGCTACCCACGGTCAGCCGCTGATTCCGTTCTACGTGTTCTACTCGATGTTTGGCTTCCAGCGCACCGCCGATGCCATCTGGGCCGCGACCGACCAGCTGTCGCGTGGTTTCATGATTGGCGCCACTGCCGGCCGCACCACCCTTACCGGTGAAGGTCTGCAGCATGCCGATGGCCACTCCCCGCTGATCGCTGCTACCAACGCTGGTGTCATCAGCTTTGACCCTGCTTACAGCTACGAGATTGGGCACATTGTTCGTGCTGGTATTGAGCGCATGTATGGCGGCACCCACCCAGATCCAAACGTGGTGTTCTACCTGACTGTTTACAACGAGCCATACCTGCAGCCAGCGGAACCGGCCGACGTTGATGTCGAGGGCATTGTTAGAGGCATCCACCGAGTCAGCCGTAACGAGTTCCAAGGACACAAGGCTCAGATTCTGGCATCAGGTGTTGCGGTTCCTTGGGCACACGAGGCACAGCGCCTACTTCAGGATGACTGGGGCGTTTCGGCTGACATTTGGTCGGTCACTTCTTGGACCGAGCTTCGCCGCGACGGTTTGAAGCGCGACGAGAGTGCGTTCCTCAACCCAAACCAGCCTGCCGGTGAAGCCTATGTAACTGGCAAGCTAAAGGGCGCCGAGGGTCCATTCTTGGGCGTCTCCGACTTCATGCATGCCATTCCGGACCAGATTCGCAACTGGGTTCCAGGCGATTACGCCACCCTGGGTGCTGATGGTTTCGGGTTCAGCGACACTCGCGCCGCTGCACGTCGATTCTTTAAGATCGATGGGCCATCGATCGTGGTTCGTGTTCTTGAGCAGCTTGTTGCGCAGGGCAAGATGGATCCAAATGCTCCTCAGTGGGCCATCGACAAGTACCGTCTACACGATGTAAATGCTGGCACCAGCGGCAATACCGGTGGCGACGCCTAGTTCAAAGGGGCTTTTCTATGATCGTTGTGGTTTGTCCCGGTCAGGGCTCGCAGACTCCTGGCTTTTTCACACCTTGGCTAGAGCTAGCTGAGTTCAAGGCTTCTATCGAGACACAGCAGGCTGCGTCAGGCGTAGACCTGCTTTCCCATGGAACCACCAGCGACGCTGATACCATTCGTGACACCGCCATTGCTCAGCCACTAATTGTTTCTGCGGGAGTGGCTTCACTTGCAGCGCTTTTGCAGGGGAAGTCACTAGCCGAGGCTGGAATTGCCGGCGTTGCTGGGCATTCGGTCGGTGAGGTAACTGCCGCTGTTGCAGCAGGAATATTCGACGTCGAGACCGGCATTCGTTTTGTGAATGAACGCGGCCAGGCTATGGCAAAGGCGGCTGCGCTGGAGCCGACCTCGATGGCGGCGGTGATCGGTGGTGAACTTGCCGAGGTTGAGTCCCGACTGGCCGAGCAAGGTTTGTATGCAGCCAACTACAACGTTGCTGGCCAAATTGTTGCGGCAGGAAATGCCGGCGAAATCGCTAATCTCATTGCAAATCCGATCAGCGGAACCCGTGTGATACCACTTCAGGTGGCCGGTGCCTTCCACACCAGCTACATGAGCCCGGCAGTTGAGTCGCTTCGTGCCTACTCACAGTCGGTAACCATTTCAGATCCAAAGGTGCGGCTCTGGACTAACGCCGGTGGAGTTGAAATTGCATCTGGCTCAGAATTCATTCAGCTTGTCGTCAACCAAGTTCAGTCTCCGGTTCGCTGGGACCTCTGCATGGCAGCCATGGTTGAGGCCGGAGTCACCGCTGTCATCGAGGTTAGCCCGGCCGGTGCCCTTGCGGGAATGGTCAAACGCGGAATGCCGGGAGTAGAGGTCGTTGCTCTGAAGAGCCCTGACAACCTCGACGCGGCACGCACTCTAATCGGCAATCACAGCAAGTAGGAAGCAAATGACTCAGCCAGTTCTGAACCAGTACGACGTAGTCAAGTATTCGAAGATTTACTCGCTCGGTGCCGCGCGTGGAGACCTAACGGTCACTAATGACGACATTGCCGGACCGATCGATTCCTCCGATGAGTGGATTAGGCAGCGTACCGGCATCATCACCCGCAAGCGAGCCAGCAAAGAGCGTTCGCTCATGGACATGGCCGTAGAGGCTTCGAACGAGGCAATCAAAAAAGCCGGAATCGACCCGCAGGAAATCGGTGCTGTGATTTTCAGCACCATCACCCACCCGTTCCAAACCCCTTCTGCCGCAACTCTGTTGGCTGAGTTGGTGGGCGCAAACCCTGCCCCCGCCTACGACGTCTCTGCTGCCTGTGCAGGCTACTGCTACGGAATCGCCCAGGCAGATGCACTGGTGCGCTCTGGAATGGCCAAGTACGTCTTGGTGGTTGGCGGCGAAAAGCTAAGCGACTTCATCGATCCAACTGATCGAAGCATCTCCTTCTTGCTCGGCGATGGAGCCGGTGCCGCCATCGTTGGCCCCAGTGACTTCCCCGGCATCTCCCCTACCGTGTGGGGTTCTGATGGCTCACACTGGAGCGCGGTAAGCATGACCGCTTCGTTGCTCGACTTCCGCGACGAAGTGGCGGAATGGCCTACCCTGCGTCAAGAGGGACAGACTGTCTTCCGTTGGGCGGTCTGGGAAATGGCCAAGACTGCCAAGAAAGCCTTGGAAGTTGCTGGCGTCAAGGCTGAAGACCTGAGCGCCATGGTGACCCATCAGGCCAATATTCGCATCATCGATGAGCTTGCTAAGCAGTTGAAGCTACCAGAGTCCGTCGTTGTCGCCCGCGACATCGTTTACACCGGAAACACGTCAGCCGCATCAATTCCGCTCGCCATGCACGCGCTTCTCGAGTCGGGCGAAGTAAAGAGCGGCGGACTGGCGCTAGAAATTGGCTTCGGCGCAGGCCTCGCCTTCGGCGCTCAAGTGGTAGTCCTACCCTAAACTTAACAATCAGTTCCTCAACCATCTACCAAGGAGAAACAAATGGCATTTTCGCAGGCTGAAGTTCTAGCAGGTCTTGCAGACATCGTAAACGACGAGACTGGCATCGCCACCGAGTCGGTTCAGCTTGAGAAGTCGTTCACCGACGACCTCGACATCGACTCGATCTCGATGATGACCATCGTGGTAAACGCAGAAGACAAGTTCGGCGTGAAGATTCCAGACGAAGAAGTAAAGAACCTCATCACCGTCGGTGACGCAGTTAACTTCATCGTTTCGGCACAGGCCTAAATAACCATGGCTGGCAAGATTGTTGTCACCGGGCTGGGAGCTACCACTCCCCTCGGTGGCGATGTCGAGTCCACCTGGAAAGCACTGCTAGCGGGCGAATCAGGTATTTCGACCCTGGAGCAGGACTGGGTGGCTCAGTACGAGTTGCCCGTTACCTTTGCCGGGCAAGCAAAGGTTAAGGCCAGTGAGGTGCTCACTCCGCAGGAGTGCAAGCGCCTAGATCCATCAAGCCAGTTTGCGCTCATTGCAGCGCGACAGGCCTGGCAGGATGCTGGCGCACCAGAAGTAGCCCCAGAGCGTCTTGCGGTTGAGTATGCAACCGGCATCGGTGGTGTCTGGACTCTTCTCGATGCCTTTGACACACTCAAGGAGAAGGGTCCGCGCAGGGTCCTTCCAATGACCGTGCCAATGCTCATGCCCAACGGTCCAGCTGCCGCTATCGGCATGGACATCGCCGCTCGCGGTGGAGTTCGCACCGCCGTTTCGGCTTGTGCGTCGGGCACCGAGGCGATTGCAAATGCAATCGACCGCCTTCGCAGTGGCGAGGTTGACATCGTTGTGGCAGGTGGCTGCGAGGCCGCTATCCACCCGATGCCAATTGCGGCTTTTGCTGCGATGCACGCAACTTCACGCAAAAACGACAATCCGGCTGCGGCTTCTCGCCCTTACGACGTAGACCGCGACGGATTTGTTATGGGTGAAGGCGCCGGAGCACTCGTCATCGAGACCGAGGAACACGCTCTGGCTCGCGGTGCAAAGATCTATGCGGAGCTCGCAGGTGGCGATGTCACTAGCGATGCCTACCACATCACCGCTCCAGACCCTGAGGGCAGCGGTGCTGCCCGCGCCGTACTGGGAGCCTTGGCGGAGGCCGGCGTTAAGCCAAGCGAAGTGAACCACATCAACGCCCACGCCACCAGTACCCCGGTAGGCGACATCGCTGAGTACAACTCGCTGGTAAAGGTCTTTGGTGATGATCTGGGCAAGATTGCGGTGTCTGCAACCAAGGCGGCAACCGGACACCTCCTGGGTGGTGCCGGTGCGATCGAGGCTATCTTCACGCTTTTGGCTGTTTATGACCGCGTTGCTCCCCCAACCATCAACCTCGACAACCAAGATCCTGCAATCCCATTGGATGTTGTAACCACCGCCAGGCCTCTGGGCGACCAGCCACTAGTTGCCATCAGCAACTCTTTTGGTTTTGGTGGTCACAACGCCGTAGTGGTTTTCAAGACCTACAGTAAATAAGCAGATACCTGCTGGCACTTTAGCTGGCGCGGTAAAGCCAGACCACTCTGGCATCCGCTCCAGCGGCTCTTAGCGGCTCTAGTTCGCTATCCCAGGGCATTGCCAGCAGGTTTTGCATTTCGCGGTGTATCTCGAGTGCGTTAGAGCCCGCTCGTTCGAGGGCACTGCGCATTTCAACTTCGCCCACGACCACATTGCCCAGGTCATCGATGGTCCGGTGCCGGATACCCAAGGTTGGTGTGTACATCCAGCGCGAGCCAGATTGCCCGGGAAATGCATCCTGAGTCACTTCAAACGATAGCTCGCGCCAGCCAGCAAGTGCGCTGGCGATGTGGGCTCCGTGATGAGCCAAGCCAGACCAAATAACCTCAGTTCTGCCGGTGTTTGGGATCACCGGTTGCGAGGTCCAATCGAGTCGAATCTCGTAACCAAGCACGCCAGCCAGCGTCCAGCCGATCTGCCGAAACAGCGCCGGCCTGGCAGCATGAATGATGATGAGACCCTGAACTGGGTAAGACAACTTGACTCCTAAGCCCTAAGGTACGTCTTCCCCAACGACCTGAAAGCTTAAGCGAGATTCCAAAAGGATAAGGTGGCTGACTCGCAATAGTCAAGAATTCGACTCATGAAAAAAGTGGGGAGGGCAAATGCCCTCCCCACTAGTGGTCTCTGAATTACTTGGTGCCGTTTATGGTAGCGCTGTCTACGCGGAACGAGTCTAGGTTCCACTTGGTCAGCAACTTGTCGTAGCTGCCGTCTGCCATGAGCGACTTAAGTGCGGCTTGGATGGCTGCGGTCAGCTTGCTGTTGCTCTTGAGAACGCCAACACCGATCAGACCGCTCTCATAGCCGTTTGGGTTCTTTGGGTCGATTACTAGGTCGAAGTAGGAACCCTTACCGGCAACCTTTACGGTGTAGGCAGCAAGTTGGGAGTCTGCCAGATAGGCAACTGCCTTACCGGAACGAACGGCGTTCTGTGCGTCAGTGTCGCCTGGAAGAGCTAGGGTCTCAACCGCAGCCTTGCCGGCCTTGACGCAATCATCGCTGGTGCTCTTCAGCAGATCGATCTCCCAAGTGGCTGCCTCCGCAGCAACTGGCTTTCCACAGAGGTCCGTGATCGATGTGATTTTGTTTGGATTGCCCTTTGCAACAAGAATGCTGGCACCACCGTTGAAGTAGTCAACGAAGTCTAGGACCTTCTGGCGGTCTGTGGTGTCGCTCATTGAAGACATCACCACATCGTGCTTGCCAGCCTGCAGCGAAGGAATGATCGAATCAAATGCCTGAACCTCAACCTTGACGCTGACTCCCAACTTGTCGCCAATAGCGTTGATTAGATCAATGTCGAAGCCGGCAGGCTTCTTGTTGGCGTCAAAGAACTCCATAGGAGCGTACGGAATGTCCGAAGCGACGTTGATTCCATTGGTCTTGTAGGTGTCAGGAAGCAAAGCAGCAGCCTTGGCATCGACATTTGCACTTGTGGTCTTGGTGGCACTTGGCGTGCTGGTTGCGCAGCCAGCCAAAAGCAGGGTGGCGGTTGCGGCAACTGCAACGGCACTCAGAATCTTCTTCAAGGGGGTTCTCCTAGGGTTTAATCAGCTCTAAATCTATTGGAACGAGGAGCCTAATCTTCGGCTTTTACGCCATGCGTAACAGAATCTTTACAAACTCAACCGAGCCCCGTCGTGGGTTGATGAGGTTAGAGCACGCTGCGAAGGAAGGCCTTGGTTCGCTCATGCTGTGGATTATCCAAAACCTGAGACGGCTGACCTGCTTCAACAACCAAACCCTGATCCATGAAGACGACCGTATCGGCTACTTCGCGGGCGAAACCGATTTCATGGGTTACCACGATCATTGTCATGCCACTCTTTGCGAGGTCCCTCATTACATCGAGCACATCGCCGACCAATTCGGGGTCAAGCGCCGAAGTTGGCTCGTCGAAGAGCATCAGTGCGGGCTCCATCGCTAGAGCACGGGCGATAGCCACGCGCTGTTGCTGCCCACCGGAAAGCTGGCTCGGATAGTGATTGGCGCGATCCGCAAGTCCTACTCGTTCGAGCAGTGATTTGCCACGTGCTGTTGCAGCGGCTTTGTCTAAGCCCGCGACACCGATTGGCGCCTCAATGACGTTTTCCAGGGCTGTCAAATGTGGGAAGAGGTTGAATCGCTGGAAGACCATTCCGATTCCGCGTCGCTGTCGGGCAATTTCGTTTGGGTGCAACTCGTGAAGCACATCGCCATCTTGGCGATAGCCGATCAGATGCTCTCCGACATAGATTCGTCCGGCGTCGATGGTTTCCAGGTGGTTCAGACAACGTAGGAAAGTAGATTTTCCGGAACCAGATGGTCCGAGCAGGCAGAGAACCTCACCCTGCCTCACCTCGAGCGAGATTGACTTAAGAACTTCGTTCTTGCCAAAGGACTTGCGGACGCCCAGGGCACGAACCATGGCTGGATTAGCGTTATTTGGCATTGCGCTCTGCCTTTGCGGTCCGAGTCATCGAATTTCCGGCTACTTCGAAGCCGCGACCAAACCGCCGCTCAAGATACCGCTGTGGGAAGCCGAGGATTGTGTTCATAACCAAGTACCAGAATCCTGCTACCACCAGAAGTTCGATCTGGGCCAGGTTTTGCGATGAGATTTGATTCGCTGTGGTGTACAGCTCTGCCACTGCTACAACCTGCAACAAGGAAGTACTCTTCAGCATAGAGATGGTTTCGTTTCCCATCGGTGGCAGGATAACGCGCATTGCCTGCGGTAATACGATTCGGCGCATGGTGTATCCGCTCGACATGCCCAGCGACTTCGCGGCCTCGGTTTGCCCCTTGTCTACCGACAGGATGCCGGCACGAACAATCTCGGCGGCGTAGGCTGCTTCGTTTAGCGAAAGGGCGATCAAACCTGCGGTGAACGAGGAAATGACGGTGCTGGTCGGTTGATCAAACCAGGTCACGCCAGTGAAGGGAATGCCAAGCGTAATGTGCGGATAAATGATGCCCAGGTAACCCCAGAAGACAATCTGAAGCAAAAGCGGAGTGCCCCGGAAAAACTCTATGTACCCGGTTGCAATCACGCGCAGGAGCACGTTATCGGAAAGCTTCATAACCGCCATGAGGGTGGCAAGTGCGGTGGCAATCACCATTGAGGCAGCCGTCAAAACCACGGTCAGGCCAGCTCCACGGAGAATCGCAGGGTCAAATAGATACTGGGCAATGACCTCATGGTTTATGGTCTTTGCGCTTACCAAAGACCAGACGAACGCGAGTAAGACTGCGGCAAGAGCAATCGCGGCAACTACGCGCCACGGGTGGCGAAGCGGCTTTGCAATGATTTCGTATTGCTCGCTATTGGCTGATGGGTTTGACATTAAGTCTTCCGGCTTTGTTGGAAACTTTTCCCAAAAGTCTATCGTTTCAGCCCCTGAATGACGGGCAAACCAAATGCCCTAGAACAATAGACTTGCATTGATTTATCCAACCCGCCTGAGGTGTGCCCAATGAGCAAACTATATTTCCGCCACGGCGCCATGAACAGTGGCAAAAGCACGGCACTGCTGCAGGCCGCTCACAATTATGAGGAGCGCGAGCAGTTGGTGCTTCTCGCCAAGCCCGCTATCGACAGCAAGGGAGCGGCGACAATCGTCAGCCGACTAGGCGTTAGCAGGGCTGTCGATTTTCTAGTGACCCCGGACACCAACCTAAGGGTAGGTTTCAATGAGCTTGCCCACGCACGGCAGCAGGCAACCGGCAAAGCCATAGCCTGTTTACTCATCGATGAGGCTCAGTTCTTGACACCTGATCAGGTCGATCAAGCACTACAGATCGCCGTTCTAGACCATGTTCCGGTCTTGGCATACGGTATTAGGACCGACTTTCAGACCAAGGGTTTCCCGGGAAGTATCCGCCTTTTGGAGATTGCACACAGCCTTGAGGAACTCAAAACCATATGTCGCTGCGGAAAAAAGGCGATGTTCAACGCCCGAAAGCTCAACGGGGCGTTCATTTTCTCCGGTGAGCAGGTTGCCATTGATGGCGTTGAGGTAACTTATGAGTCCCTCTGCCCCGCCTGCTACTTTGAGGAAAAGGGCAGCGACAGGCAAACGATTTAGCCTATCTAGGACTGCGATTGGATTGGGCTAAGGTCAATGGTAGGGAGTACGGGACTTGAACCCGTGACCGACGGATTATGAGTCCGCTGCTCTAACCGGCTGAGCTAACTCCCCTTGGAGCAACCCCACTAGTTTACAGCTTGCGGCGCAGCCTTTTGCGGGATCGCTTTATTGCTGCTCGCATGCGTTTATCGGCTTTCTTAACCGCTGCTCTGGCATCTTCTCTGGCGTCCAAGAGGCGTTCACGGAAATCATCTCGGTAGTCCTCTAGGCGCTCTACCAGAGAGTCTCCTGCCTCCTCAAGCCTGTCTGCAATGGCGTTTGCTCGCTGGCGGAAGGTAACGATTTGCTCGTGCTCTGCGGCGTTTAGGCGCCCAATTGGCAAGTTATAGGCCGGCAGGTTGTCGTCAGAGGTTTCTGGCGCAGGCTCCCCTACGTAAAGGTCCTCAAAGATCTTCAGGGTGCGCTGGATGTCATGCGATTGGATCAGGAAGAGAGAGTTCTCGCTCAGTCGCTCGAGCTCGGCAGCATCCGCGGTTAGAACTCGCTTGAGGCGGTCGGCAAAGACCGCCACATCCTCGGGTGGAAACAGGTAACCGTTGTCGCCGTCGTGTACCAGGTGCGGAAGCGCCATTGCGTCGGCAGCCACAACTGGGCGCCCAGAGGCCATTGCCTCCATGGTTGCGATACTCTGCAACTCGGCGATGGACGGCATCGCGAAAACTGTGCAACGCTCGTAGGCCTTAGGCAGGTCCTCTTCACTGATGTGACCGTAGAAGTGAACCTGGTCTCGGATTCCCAACTCTGAAGCCAGCGACTCGAGGTACGCCTGTTCACCACCCTTACCAACTAACTCCACCTGAGTTCCAAGTTCTTTGGGGAGCAAGGCAACCGCCTTTAGGAGGTTGTGGATGTGTTTTTCATAGTCGAGTCGGCCCAGGAACAAAACCCGTGGTGGATCGGTGCTCGGTGGCGTCGAATTCTTGAACTTGGACGCGTCAATGCCGCAGGAAATGGCAAGCACTCCTGAGACGCCAGCCGCAGCTTCGAGCAGTTCCGCGGCTCGGCGGGTAGGAGTCGTGATTGCATCGGCAAGTTTGAAGTAACGTCCCGCGTCCGCCCAGGCCATACGCATTGCCCAGTTCTCTAAGAACCTAGGAATGATTACCGAATACTTGATGAGGTTCTCGGGCATGATGTGGTTGGTCGCCACTAACCGGATTCCGCGTTCCTTGGCGCCGCGGGCCAGATAGCGTCCAACAATTAGGTGGCTCTGAAGGTGAACTACATCGGGCTTGATTTGATCGAGCAATCTGTCTGTTTTGCGCTTGAGAGTGTAAGGCCAAACAAAACGCAGGGTTTCGTGTTGAGGAAGCTTGATGGATTTGATTCGGTGAACAGTCATTTCGACGCCATCGATGGTCTCAGTGAAAGTTCCAAAATTGCTGTTGTAAGCCGGGGCGATGATGTGTACATCGTGACCGCGACGCACTAGTCCACCAGCGAGACGCTCGGCGAAGCGAGATGCTCCATTGATGTCTGGCGGAAAGGTGTCACAGCCGATTACGACTCGTATTTGGCGGTCGGATTGACCAGCTGAAGTCATTGATTAGCCCCTTGGTAACTTATTGGGCAATTTTACAGCGGCAGTTTCTTTCGGCGGTTCCAAACCGCCGCACGACGCTTGGCCAAGAGTATTTCCGGATGAAACTGGCTCAGCAACAAAACACCTACGATGGCAGCGCCACCGCAGATGATGAACAAAATGATCGTCAGGATGTTTGCTCGGTGAGCTTCGCCAAGAATTGTTGCCGAGATTAATACAGCAACCAGTGGGTCAATCACAGTCAAGCCGGCAATCACCAAATCTGGCGGACCAGAAGCGTAGGCATTCTGAACAAACCAGCCGCCAAGAGCAACAGCAATGCCAAGCATGACCAAGCAGGCAAAGGTGAGCCATTCGAACTGTCCCTGCAGGATTCGCTGAATGACCACCTTGGTCAGCGTTGCAACGAATCCGTAGAGCAGTCCTGCGCCACCGATGAAATACAGCGCCTTGCCCTTGAGCCTTTTCGTCACAACGAGGAAAATCAGCGCAGCAAGAACTACCGAGAGGATTGCCAGCACCTGCCACATTTGGGCGTCCGTCAGCACGTACTCCTGAGCGATGCTCGAGGCCGTGATAACAAAGCCTCCGACACCGAATATGCAGAGTCCGATGGCGACCAGCGTGGCCCGGTTTAGCTTGGTTTTACTGATTCGGGCATTTAGGAAGGAGGTTACCACCAGGGCAATTGCACCCAGTGGTTGAACCACAATGAGCGGTGCCAGTGACAACGCGGTGATTTGGAAAAGCACAGCAACAACCAGGAAGGTGCTGCCAAGTAGCCACCGGGGTCGTTTGACGAGCTGGAGCATATTCTTGAGGCTTACGCCTCCACCAGATTTGGTCTTGCCCTGCTGTTCGCCAACGGCATCGTTCTGCCACTGTGCTCCGAACGCCAGTGCCACTGCACCGATTAGGGCCAGCAACACCGCTAGATAGCGGAGGTCAATTCCATGGAATGTTCTCATTTGGTTTCCTCCTACTAAGACTAGCGGTAGGGCAACGGGCTGACTGGTTAGGGTAAATTTGAACAATGCCTGTTAGAAGAATTTGCATCACCGGTGAGCCGGTTTTGCATCAGCGTGCCCTCGAAGTTAGCGATTTCAATGATGACTTGGCCCAGCTGGTTGCCGACATGTACCTGACAATGGACAAGGCTCCAGGGGTTGGCCTTGCAGCAACGCAGGTAGGCGTTGGTTTGAGAGTCTTTGTCTATGACTACGAGGACGCAGCTGGCAATCCAGTTCGGGGCGAGTTAATCAACCCGGTCCTTGAAGTTGGGCCAATCGAACAGGGTGAAGCCGACTGGGATACCGAACAAGAAGGCTGTCTAAGCGTTCCCGGCGAGCGTTTTCCGCTGAAGAGGGCCGACTGGGTCAAAGTCTCGGGTTTTAACCTGCTGAAGCAGCCAGTTGAAATTGAGGCCACGGGGTGGTTGGCGCGCATTTTCCAGCATGAGTTTGACCATTTAGATGGCATTCTTTACGTAGACAAGCTTGCCGAGCCGCACTTGAGCGACTCCAAGAAAATCGTGAAGAAGAATGGTTGGGGAAAGCCGGGCTACAGTTGGCTTCCGGGCAAAGACAAACTAGAGGGCTAGGAGAACCGAGCGCTCAGGTTTCGCAGCTGGACTATTCCACCGAGACCGATGGCACCGGTGGCAATAGACCAGATTCGTGCAGTGCCAGCGCCAATTGCGCTCGGCTCACGAAGTTCCAGCGTTTTTGCAGTGCATCTAGGATCCAACGCACCTTGGTGTTGGGCAACTGAGTTGCTATTCCCAATTCGCCGAACTGCACTCCCCTAGTCAAGGCATCGAGCACCGCTTGCTCTTCGTCGGTGACGTTACTTAGACGCAGCAACCAACGGGTATTCGAGCCCTGCTGAATGCCCATCGACTCAAAGAAATCCTGCATCGCGGCAAAGTCGATCCGGGGATCTAAACCTCGGGCGGCCCTTATCGCTTCGATTAGTTCTTCAGGCTCGTCTTCTTCGGTGACCAGATCTGTGGCGCCACAGCGGATAGCCTCCAGCGACATATTTCCTGAGGTAAATGGTCCGGTCAAAACGAAGGCCGGCACACTGCTGCCCTCGCCCAGATTCCGGCGCAGAAACCGTCTAATCATTTCCACGCCCGAGATTCCAGTGAGCCGATTGTCGACTAGAACTACATCTACGACGGCATTGGCGAGGTCCTCAACAGCTGCGATGCCGTCCGAACCTTCCCAGACTATGTCGAAGTCCGGTTGAGTTTGGAGTAGGAGTCTGCGCCCTTCGCGAACCAGGTGATTGCCAAAGAGTAGCCCGACACGAATCCGTGTAGCCATCAGTCCTCTTCGGATACCTTGTACTCGTCGATGCCCGGGAAGATTGCGCTCAGAGTGAATCCGACCCCCGGCACGCGTTTGGCATCGATGCTGCCTTGGAATAGCTGTGCCCGTTCGCGCATGCCGGTGATGCTGGCTCCAGTTACCTGCTGAGTGAGTGCAAAGACATCGTCTTCGGCGTCGTAGCCATCCTGTTCCAGCAGAAGGCCAGCGTCTTGCTTGGCAGTGATTTCTGCGCCGTTGTCCTTCACCAGAACCTGCAGCCCATTAGTAGACCAGATGAACTCTACTTCGATAGCGGATCCGAGCGGGGCGTGTTCCTTGATGTTTTGCAGGGCCTCAAAGACGATACGGTAAATGTTCAACTCGGCAGAGGCGATTAGCGGAATCGGCTTGCCGATCTGGGTCATTTTGGCCGAATAGCCAAGCTCGCGGAAGTGGGTCAAGAGTCCGTTGATGTCTTGAATGCTGGGTGGTGTGGCGGCTACTGCTACCGACTTGTTCAGCATGTCGAACATGCGGCGCATTTCCTCGTGTACACCTCGGATAAGAGTCACCAGGCGTTCAAGGGTTCGACCGGCAACGTCTTGGTCTAGCTTGGAGGCAAATCGAGCGCCATCGGTGAGCGTCAACATTGCAGATACTCGCTGCATAATCAGTTCGTTTAGGTCGCGTGCGATGGCGAATCGTTCGTTCTGCTCGGCCAGGTCAAGCAAGGCACGCAGATTGACGTCCTCGAACGTGTCGCGCTCAAGGCTGACCCGACGCTTGACGATGCTCTCGGCGATGTAAGAACCGAGCAGCCAGATGAATCCATTGATACCGATGACGGTAATCGCGGCAAAACCGAAAGCGAACCAGCGACCATTCTCGTTGTAGATGTTGACGCCATAGATGTCGGTTAGCAGTTTGGTGTTGAATGACACCTGCCAAACCATGGTCAATCCGGAAACCAAAGACGATGCCAAATAAGTGAGGGCAGACCTTCTGGTTGCAAAGATTCCACTCAGAAAAACTGCCACAACGACCGCAAAGCCGGCTACCACGGGTTGAATATGCAGCGATAGCTCAGTGAATGTTGCCGCTAGCAGCAGCAGGCCACCAATAAAGCCATACTGGCGCACGAACAAATAAGCGGTTGAGAATATTATTGATGCAATCAGGCCACCGGTACCCTGCAGGGCAAAATCGATGGAGCCGAAGATGATTGTGGCAAAACCGCCGAAGATGACTTCTGGGAGCCATTTTTTACTTAGGACCCATTTAAACATGTGTCCTCCTAGGAGCTACAGCTACGTTGCTCCCCGACTTGGACTCGAACCAAGAACCCCCCGGTTAACAGCCGAGTGCTCTGCCAATTGAGCTATCGAGGATTGCTTGTGCCTTTCAGCACTTGAAATACTTTAGCAACTTTTTGAAGATAAACCAAACTGAGCCACACCTAGTAGCCCAGTGTCTTTGAGACCTCTCCCACCCAGTGCCCGGTGCCAAGATAGGCTCTGGTGTTCTCGAACACCCGGTGAGCAAATAGGGGCTCGACTTGCTCTGGGGTGTCGGCGGTATGCGGCGTGATGATCAACTTGGATTCATTCCAGGCAGGGTGCGAATCGGGCAATGGCTCGGGATCGGTAACATCCAATGCGGCTCCGGCTATGACGCCTTCGCCAAGTGCCTCCAGTAGGTCACTCAGAATGACATGGCTGCCGCGAGCGATGTTTACCAGGTAGCTGGTTGGCTTCATCAGGGCAAGGGTTTCCCTGTTGATAACGCCCCGGGTTTCCTCGGTCAGCGAGGCGGCAATAACAACAAAATCTGCCTCAGGAATGGCAGCACTCAAATCGGAGAGCTGCAATGTGCGACTGGCTCCCGGCATCGGGATATTGGTGTTTCGAACCACTATGGTCTTCACTCGGAAGGGAGCCAGCTGAGTCAGCAGACTGGCGGTGATTCCGCCACCTCCGACTATCACGAAGGTTGAGTCGTAAAGTGACTTGGCAAATGATGTGCCCCAGGTCTTGGCCCTAACCCGGTCGGGAATGGCTCGACCAAGGGCAAGGCAAAGCGCAAGAGCGTGTTCGGCGACCGGTTCTGCATAGGCCCCTTTGGCGCAGGTGAACCTGGGGGCCATGCGAATGATCTCACCGAAGGCGTCAACGCCCGCCCAGGGAAGTTGAACCCAGGTCAGCTGCGGATTGTCCATCAGGATCTGCGCCAACAACTTTGGCTGGCCGTAATCGGTCCAAATCAATGCCTCAGCGTCGCTGGAAAGCCGGACTGCCTGAGCACCGGCATCCTCAATAGATTGAGCAACGCTTGACGACCAGACGGGTTCAATCGCGATGGGTTTTTTGGGCATAACTACTCTCCGATTATCGCTCTGCGCTCAGACTCAAGCTGAACCAGTCTCTCTTGCAGAGAACGATGTGCTGAGGGATCAGTGGCTGCATCGGTTCTACGGAGTTCGGCTAGCGCGTGTGCTTTCTCCTGGGCTATGGCACGCTCCAGGGCTTTGCCAATTACTCCAGCAGCGTAGGCAGACAGCTGGGCCTCGGTGTTGGCTGGTAACGGTGATGCCGCGATAGCTAGCAACAGCTGACCCAAAGCTGGATCAATTGCCTTTTGGATTCGACCAAGCCAAGTGTCGGCATCCTCGCTTAGCGCCCGCACGAGCGCCTGAAGAATCGCATTATGTGCCGGTGCACTCATTTGGGCGCTGGCAAGTCGGGCTAGCTGCGCCTGGTTGAACGCTTGAGGCATCTGGACTAGCACTTCTAGAGTTTGGCGTTCACTCCGCGCCAGTGGATCGTTGAGGTTTACGGGTGGATAGCTGACCGGCTTAGGCAGGCTATTAGTTGGCTCCGCGATGTCGGGCTGTAAGGCTTCGGAGGCTTGACCTGATCGGATCGCATCGGTGCGGAGTCCTGCTACTGCGGCAGTGCGATGTGCCTTAGTTGCCTCTGACACTATTCGGGCAACCTCATCTGGCGGCATCGAAACCCAACCCGCTAGCTCGCGTACGTATGCCGGACGTAGGGCTTCGTCTCTGATCCCTGCGATAACTGGAGCAGCCGCGCGCACAGCAGAAACCCTGCCTTCGAGGGACACCAGGTCAAACTGCTTGAGTTTTTGCTTGATTGCAAACTCAAAGAGCGGACGCCTCGCCTGAATCATAAGTTGAACGGCTTCGTCACCTTTCGCCTGCCGTAGGTCTGAGGGATCGAGGCCGTCAGGTCCGATAGCTACAAAGGTATGTGCAGTGAATTTGTGGCTGTCCTCGAAAGCACGCATGGCTGCCTTTTGGCCGGCGGCATCGGGATCGAAGGTAAAGATGACCTGGGCTGGCGCGCCGTCACTATTCAACATTCGGTTGAGAATCTTGATGTGTTCATCGCCGAATGCGGTACCGCAGGTGGCCACCGCGGTGGTAACGCCAGCAAGGTGGCAGGCCATTACGTCGGTGTACCCCTCTACCACCACAACCTGTTGGCGTTTGGTTATATCCTTGCGGGCTAGATCGATTCCATAGAGAACTTGCGACTTGTGGTAGACGGGCGTATCTGAAGTATTGAGATACTTTGGACCGTTATCGTCTTCAAAGAGCTTGCGGGCACCGAAGCCAATGACTGCGCCGGAGGCATCGTGGATCGGCCACATAATGCGCCCACGAAATTTGTCATAGCCCCCTTTTTCCGAATGAGCAGCTAGGCCTGCGGTGACCAGTTCATCGATGGTGAACCCCTTCGACTTGAGATAGTCGGTGAGTCCGCTCCACCCCTTAGGTGAAAAGCCTATTGAGAATTGGTTGCAGGCGGCTTGGTCAAAGCCACGTGCCAACATAAAGTCCTTTGCGGGCTTACCCGCCTCGGTTTCGAACTGTTGCCGATAGTAGGCTTCCGCTAGAGCATTGGCTTCCAAGATTCTGGCCCGAATCTTGGATCCGTTATCGGAATTTCCACCATCCTCGTAGCTGAGGGTGTAACCAATCTTGGCTGCCAGTTTTTCAACTGCCTCGGTGAAGCTTATGTTTTCCAACTGCTGGATGAATTTGTAGACATCCCCGCCTTCGCCGCAGCCGAAACAGTGGTAAAAACCTTGGACCGGCCGAACGTTAAATGATGGAGATTTTTCATCGTGAAAAGGGCAAAGTCCCTTTAGGGAACCAACCGAGGCTGGCTTCAGCACGACATATTCGCCAACAACGTCGGCGATGTTGACGCGAGCCTTGACCTCGTCGATGTCGCTGCTTTTGATCTTGCCTGCCATGCCTACAATCCTAGGGTTCGGACCGCAAGGGCTAGTTTGGTTTGCTGGTTAGTCGGTGATGCAGCGCAATTGCACTCTGGTCGGTGAGGCTGGCCACCTGATCCACGATCACTCGATACTGGGATTCTAGGGAGTTAGCTTCACTCCAAGCAGCCGTGCAGTAGGCGTCAAGGTGGGCTCCATTAGCGGCCAGCAAAGCATCTGCCAATTCGGTGAGAATGGCGCGCTGCCATTCGTAGTAGGGCTTTCGACTGGCGTGATCCATCAGGAATGCGGCGACCACACCCTTGAGTACTTCGATCTCCACCTCGACCTCAAGTGGAACATTTAGGTCAGACTGATATCTAGATATGTCAGATTCAAGTGCCCAGGCAAAACTGTGCGCCATGGTGCGCTGTACAAATCCGCCGATGAGTGATGAAGTCAGATTCTTAAGACGTCCAAGGTCCGCTGGAGTGGCCCGGTAACTGGTTGGCCAGTATGGCGTTGCCCGCAGCCGCTCAAGGCCGGCGGCAAGGGCTCCAGTGGCGATTTTGCCACCATTCCATTTTGAGGCGGCTTCCAGAATGCGATGCTCTTCGTTTGGATCAGCCAAGACCTCTAGGTCTACAAAGCCACTGACAATCGCATCTTCAAAATCGTGTACCGAATAGGCGACATCGTCAGCAAAGTCCATTACCTGAGCTTCTACGCACTTCTTCTCAGTCTTGGCGCTAAGCCGCAGCCATTCAAAGACGGCTCGATCGTCCTCGTAAAAACCAAACTTGCTCGACTCGGCACCACTGGGGCCGGCACCTCTAGCCCAGGGGTATTTGCAAGTGGCGTCCAACGAAGCTCTAGTGAGGTTGAGCCCGAGCGAGCGCCCCTCGCTGCTGAAGACTTTGGGTTCAATGCGAGTGAGCAATCTTAGAGTTTGAGCGTTGCCCTCGAAGCCACCGAACTCAGTTGCCCAAGCGTTTAGTGCTCTCTCACCGTTGTGGCCAAAGGGTGGGTGCCCCAAATCGTGGGAAAGGCATGCGAGGTCGACCACGTCGGGATTCAATCCGAGATCCTCTGCCATCTCGCGACCAATTTGAGCCACCTCTAATGAGTGCGTCAGTCTGGTGCGAGCGAAATCACCGGTTGCCGGTGACAGAACTTGAGTTTTGGCTCCGAGTCGTCGGAGTGCCGCAGAGTGCAAAACCCGAGCCCGGTCGCGAGTGAACTCTCCGCGTTGGGTGCCTGACCTTCTGTCTTCCGTGAGAAATCGTTGACGATCGAAATCGGTATAACCTTGCTCGGTCACCTATCCCCCTGAAACGTTGATTTCGGCATCGAGCAAGACCTGGCGCTGGTCATCATCCAGGTTGCGAGATTCCAACCAGTTTTCGGGAAGTGAGCATTGCTTGGCCCCGCCCAACCGGCCGCGCGGGCCCTCGGCTTCGGAACCTGGATATGGCAGCGACCAGTCGAGGGTGGCCAGGATTTCGTCCATGTGGGACAGTGATTGAACCTGTGCAAGTGCTGCACGGAATTCGCCGCCAACTGGATAGCCCTTGAAGTACCAAGCGACGTGCTTTCTGATGTCGCGGCAGGCACGAGCTTCCTCGTCAAAGAATTCGGTGAGGAGAACTGTGTGTTTCTTGAAGGCTTGCGCAACCTCGCCCAGGGTTGGTTGTACCGGATTGATCGCGGCGTCTGATTTGGGGTTTAGCGCAAACTCGTCGAAGGCGGCCTGTAGATCAGCAAACAGCCAGGGGCGACCCAGGCAACCGCGACCAACAACCACACCGTCTACGCCCGTTTCGCGGACCATCTGGATGGCATCTGCAGCTGACCAGATGTCACCGTTGCCAAGCACCGGAATATCCGTGATGGTTTCACGCAGTTGTGCAATCGCTGACCAGTCGGCGTGGCCCGAGTAGTATTCGGACGCGGTGCGGGCGTGAAGTGCGATTGCTGCAACTCCGGCATCTCGCGCACTCTTGGCGGCATCGAGATAGGTGAGGTGATCTGCGTCGATACCTTTGCGCATTTTGATCGTTAGCGGAATGTCTCCCGCGGCCTGAACTGCGCTGCGCACAATGGCACCGAACAGGTCTTGTTTCCAAGGCAAAGCGGCGCCTCCACCCTTGCGAGTGACCTTAGGGACCGGGCAGCCAAAGTTCAGGTCAATGTGATCCGCACGATCTTCTGCAACCAGCATGCGCACAGCCTCGCCGATAGTGCGCGGGTCAACTCCGTAGAGCTGGATACTTCGAATCTGCTCCGATGGGTGGTGACCAATTAGGCGCATCGATTCGTCGGTGCGCTCCACCAAGGCGCGGCTGGTGATCATCTCTGATACGTATAGCCCGCCACCGAATTCACGGCATAGGCGTCTGAAGGCTGTGTTCGTAATGCCGGCCATCGGTGCCAAGACCACCGGTGTGCCTACGGTCAGGTTGCCAAACTTAAGCGGCTGTGCCGCCCTCGGAGTATCACCGAGGACGGACACAGCTGAGGCTTGAGCAGACATTAGGAAACTAGCTTGCCACCGAGATACTCGCGAAGCTTAGAGAGCGAGACGCGCTCCTGAGCCATGGTGTCGCGTTCGCGCACGGTGACCGCTTGGTCTTCCAACGACTCGAAGTCGACGGTGATGCAGAACGGTGTTCCGATTTCGTCCTGGCGACGGTATCGACGACCGATTGCGCCCGAATCGTCGAAGTCAATGTTCCAGTAGCCGCGAAGTTCTTGAGCGAGATTGCGAGCAATCGGAGACAGGTCCTCGTTGCGGGAAAGCGGAAGCACGGCAGCCTTCACCGGCGCAAGTCGATAGTCAAGCCGCAGCACGGTTCGAACATCTACTCCACCCTTGGTGTTTGGTGCCTCGTCTTCGTGATATGCGTCGACCAAGAAAGCCATTAGCGAACGGGTTAGACCCGCTGCTGGTTCGATGACGTAAGGGAACCAACGCTCGCCCTTGCCCTGATCGAAATACGACAGATCAGAACCGGACTCGCGTGAGTGAGTCTTCAAGTCAAAGTCGGTGCGGTTTGCGATACCCTCGAGCTCGCCAAATTGGCTGCCCGCAAAACCAAACTTGTACTCGATGTCAACGGTTCGCTTCGAATAGTGGGAAAGCTTTTCCTTCGGGTGCTCAAACAAGCGCAGGTTCTCCGGGTTGATTCCCAGATCGGTGTACCAGTTCATGCGCTGTTCGATCCAGTAGTCGTGCCATTCCTCGTCAGTTCCAGGCTCAACGAAGAACTCCATCTCCATCTGCTCGAACTCGCGAGTTCGGAAGATGAAGTTTCCTGGGGTGATTTCGTTTCTGAATGACTTACCGATTTGGCCGATGCCAAAGGGAGGCTTCATGCGAGAGGCACCGAGTACATTGGCGAAGTTCACGAAGATACCCTGAGCGGTCTCTGGGCGCAGGTAGTGCATGCCCTCCTCAGCCGCAACCGGACCCAGGAAGGTCTGCAGCAGACCATTAAAGCTCTTTGGTTCGGTCCAGATGTCCTTGGAACCGCAGTTTGGGCAGGCGATTTCGCTCATGCCGCTTGGCGCGCGGCCCTTCTTCTCCTCGAAGGCCTCCTCGAGGTGGTCCTGACGGAAACGCTTGTGACAGCTGGTGCATTCGATGAGGGGATCAACGAACTCTGCGACGTGTCCGGAAGCTTCCCAGACCTTGCGAGGCAGGATGACCGACGAGTCGAGTCCGACGATGTCCTCGCGACTGTTGACCATGGTGCGCCACCACTGGCGCTTGATGTTCTCTTTGAGCTCTACTCCAAGGGGTCCGTAGTCCCAGGCGCTGCGGCTTCCGCCGTAAATTTCGCCGGCTTGAAAAACAAAGCCGCGGCGTTTTGCCAGTGAGATAACTGCATCTAGACGATTTGGGGTGGCCAAGGTCAACTCCATGATTCTGGACACTGTTGGATGCGGTGCCCGCTCGAAGTTATAAGTTTACTTTGAGTTGGGCTTTGGCTGGTCCTTGGCGCCACCGAATCGGCGGTTTCGCCCTAGATAAATCTCAATCGCATCCCAGAGATCCTTGCGGCTGAAGTCCGGCCAAAGGGTGTCCAGGAACACAAACTCGGCGTAGGCACTCTGCCAGAGCAGGAAATTGCTGGCGCGTTGTTCGCCCGAGGACCGCAAGAACAGATCAACATCTGGCAGGTCCGCTGTGAGCAGATGACGCTGCAATGTCTTTTCAGTTACACCTCCGGCTTTGAGTTTGCCAGCGGCGACGTCGCGAGTGATCTCGTTGATCGCGTCTACCAGCTCGATTCTGGAACCGTAATTCACGCACATGGTTAGAGTGAGGGTGTTGTTTGCGGCCGTAAGCCGTTCTGCTTCCAACAACTCATTGATAACCGATAGCCAAAGCTTTGGCCTACGACCTGCCCAGCGAATCTTTACGCCCCAGGCGTTGAGCTGGTCTCGCCTGCGGCGCAGCACTGCCCGGTTAAATCCCATAAGAAAACGAACCTCGTCCGGAGAGCGTTTCCAGTTTTCGGTGCTAAAGGCGTACACGGTCAGATGCTGAACACCCGCCTGAATGGCACCTGCAACCACGTCCAAAAGTGCCGCCTCGCCAGCCTTGTGGCCTTCTACTCGCGGGAGTCCACGCTGATTGGCCCACCGACCATTTCCATCCATGACAATGGCGACGTGCTTTGGAACCTGGCCCTGAAAGTCGGGTGCCACTGCCCCGGTGTAGTTGAGCGGAAGGAATTGGGTCATGAACGCTCCACGTGATTTAGCGAGCGCAACCCGCGCTCAATATGCCATTGGGTGTATGCGGCGACGATACCCGATGCGGTGGCACGCGAGCGTTCAGTCGATTCCTCAACCAGGTCCCACTCCCCCGCCAGCAGGGCGCCAAGCAGCCTTGACGTTTCTAAATCTATGGTTGCCGCTCCCGGTGGCTTGCAATCGGAGCAGACCACTCCGCCAGTTTGCATCACAAATGCGAGGTGCGGGCCTGGTTCACCGCAGGAGACACAGCTGTCGAAATTGGGTGCCCAACCAGCAATTGACAGTGCCCTGAGCAGGTAGGAATCCAGCGTTAGCGTTGGGTCATGGTCGGCCCGCGAGAGGGATCGCAGCGCGCCGACAAGTAAAAGGTACTGCTGAGTGGAAGAGGACTCGGCGGTTAACCGCTCTGCTGCCTCCACCATCGCATGTGCCGAGGTATAGGCCGCATAGTCGGCCATGATTTCCCGACCGTAGGCTCCTATGGTCTCCACCTGACTCACGGTGTCCAGATTTCTGCCCTCAAATAGCTGGATGTCCACGACCATGAAGGGTTCGAGTCTCGAGCCGAACTTACTAGCAGTGCGTCGAACACCCTTCGCAACTGCCCTCACCTGCCCGTTTTGCCTGCTGAGCATGGTGACGATGCGGTCGGCTTCGCCCAGCTTGTGGGTTCGCAGCACAACGGCTTCGTCTCGGTACAGTGGCATTTCTCAAGTATCGCCCACTAGCCGGCCAAGCGACGAATGGACACGTGTCCAGACGCCGCTTGACTCTAAGCTAGCCGCGTAGCGCTCGGTTAACGCCCGAAATAACTGCCTTCAGCGACGCAGTGGCAATGTCGCCATCGATGCCAACACCCCAAATGGTCTTGCCGCCAACTTCCAGTTCCATGTATGCGGCAGCTTGTGCGTCGCTGCCGCTGGAGAGAGTGTGTTCAACATAGTCAAGGACTCGAACGTTTACGCCCAACTGCTCCAAAACGTTGATGAAGGCACTGATTGGACCGTTGCCATTGCCGGTGCAGCTGACTTCGGTCTCGCCGTTGCGCAGCACTACGTCAAGCTGTACTGCGCCATCCATCTCGCTTGCAGTGCGCATGCGCTTGAGCTCGAAGCGTCCCCACTTGAGCTCTGGCTTGTCTGCTGGAGCCGGAAGATATTCGTCGGTGAAGATGTCCCAAAGGCGTTCACTGGTAACCTCGCCACCAGCCGCATCTGTGACATTTTGCACCACGCGTGAGAACTCGATTTGCAACTTACGTGGCAGGTCGAGGTTGTGGTCTGTCTTTAGAAGGTAGGCCACGCCACCCTTACCGCTCTGCGAATTGACTCGAATCACGGCCTCGTAGGAGCGCCCGACGTCCTTAGGGTCGATGGGCAGATAAGGAACGGCCCAGACCAGATCATCGATGTGCTTGCCCTCTGCGGCCGCCTGCTTGTCCATCAGTTCGAAGCCCTTTTTGATGGCATCCTGGTGGCTTCCACTGAATGCGGTGTAAACCAGGTCGCCGCCGTAGGGCGACCGCTCGTGGACCGGAAGCTGGTTGCAGTACTCTACGGTGCGCTTGATCTCGTCCAGGTTGGCGAAGTTGATGTGGGGGTCCATGCCCTGGCTGAACAGGTTTAGTCCCAGCGTGACCAGGTCGACGTTTCCGGTGCGCTCGCCATTGCCGAATAGGCAACCTTCGATGCGGTCGGCACCCGCAAGGTAGCCGAGTTCGGCCGCTGCTACAGCGGTACCTCGATCGTTGTGTGGGTGCAGGCTGAGCAGAACGCTGTCGCGGTAGGCCAGGTTTCGACTCATCCATTCGATTGAGTCGGCATAGACATTTGGAGTGGCCATTTCGACTGTCGCCGGAAGGTTGATGACCATCTTGCGCTCAGGAGTTGGCTTGATGACATCGAGAACGGCATTGCAAACCTCGACGGCGTACTCCAGCTCGGTGCCGGTGTAGCTTTCCGGAGAGTACTCGTAGTAGATCTTGGTTTCAGGGACGGTGTGCTCAAGGCTCAGGCAAAGTTTGGCGGCGTGCAGCGCAATCTCCTTGATGCCGTCTTTGTCCTGGTTGAAAACAACTCGGCGCTGAAGAACCGATGTGCTGTTGTAGAAGTGGATGATTGCCTGCTTAGCGCCGCGAACTGATTCGTAGGTTCGTTGCACCAGGTGATCGCGAGCCTGGGTCAGCACCTGAATGATCACGTCATCGGGGATGTGACCGCCCTCGATGAGCTCGCGAACGAAGTCGAAGTCTGTCTGCGAGGCACTTGGGAAACCAACTTCGATTTCCTTGTAACCCATTTCGACCAGCAACTTGAACATCTTCAGCTTGCGTTCTGGGCTCATCGGGTCGATTAGCGCCTGGTTGCCATCGCGGAGGTCTACCGCACACCAGCGTGGCGCTTCGGTGATTACCTTGTTGGGCCAGGTGCGATCCGGCAATGAGACTTTGATCTGCTCGTGAAAGGGAACGTACTTATGTACTGGCATGCCCGATGGGCGCTGAGTGTTTTGCATTTTGTGTGTTGTCCTCTTGGAAAGTTTTTGGGGGTTGGTAAGCCAACAGCAAGCTCCGCAACGAGGAGGGCCTAGTTAGGCCTCGTTGCGGCTGCTAAGTAGTAGCAAGACGGACACAGGTTTAGGTTAGCACTTGTGCCCCTCGAAAGGCTAGAAACCCAGTTTGCCAAGCTGCTTTGGGTCGCGTTGCCAGTCGGGTGCAACCTTGACTCGGATGCTTAGGAACACTTTTGAGCCGAGGAGTCGCTCAATCTCAGGCCGTGACTTGGAACCGATGTCGCGAAGCCTCGACCCACCCTTTCCAATAATGATCGACTTCTGACTATCTCTTTCGACAAACACATTGGCATGGACGTCGATAAGTGGTTTGTCGGGGCGCTGATTGATTTCATCGATTGTCACGGCGAGCGAGTGCGGAAGTTCATCGTGCACGCCCTCAAGCGCGGCCTCACGAATCAACTCACAGATTCGATCCTCGATGCTCTCATCGGTAATTGAATCCTCTGGATAGAGAGTTGGCCCCTCTGGCATTAGATCGATGAGGATCTTGGTGAGTACCTCAAGTTGATCTTCGGCAACTGCGGACACCGGGATGATGTGATCGAAGTCGCGCAGAACCGAAACCGCCAGTAGCTGCTCCGCCAGGGCCTTGCGGTCAACCAGTTCGCTCTTGGTAACAATGGCAATCTTCTTGGCACGCTTGAAGCGGTCCAGCTGCTCGTTGATGAACCTATCTCCAGGGCCGATTTTCTCGTTGGCTGGTACGCAAAAGCCGATCACGTCGACCTCGCTGAGCGTACTGTCGACCAGATCGTTCAGCCGCTCGCCAAGCAGGGTCCGTGGACGATGCAGTCCTGGGGTGTCTACCACAATCAGCTGACCCTCGGTGCGGTGGACAATGCCACGGATGGCGCGGCGGGTGGTTTGGGGTTTTGCCGATGTGATGGCAATCTTCTCGCCTACGAGTGCGTTAGTAAGTGTCGACTTGCCAACATTGGGGCGCCCTACAAAAGACACAAATCCAGATTTATGCACGTTCTTCCTTTTCTTCAAGAGATTCAACGGCATCAATGAGTTGTGCAGTAGGCGCAACCAACACCGAGATTATGCGCTTGCGGCGCGCTTCAATTCGATCCACACTGAACTCGAGTCCCGAATAGACAACCTTGTCCCCCTGAACTGCCAATCTGCCTAGCTCCTTGGCTATCAGGCCGCCGACGCTATCAACATCTTCATCCTCCAGTTCAATCCCGAAGAGTTCACCGAGATCGAATAGTGAGTACCGCGCATTCACCAGGAAGACTTTGTTTCCAACCTCGCGCACGTCAGGAATCTCGCGGTCGAACTCATCACTGATTTCGCCGACAATCTCCTCGATGACGTCTTCCATGGTTGCTAATCCAGCGACTCCACCGTACTCATCAACGATGATGGCGATGTGGGTCTCAGACTCCTGCATGTCTTTTAGTAGGTCATCCACCGGCTTTGATTCGGGTATAAAAATTGCCTTACGCATTATCGATGCGGTTAGGTTGCTGAGTCGCTCTGGTCGCTCGAAGGCAACTCTGGAAGCATCTTTCAAATAGAGAACACCTAGGATTTCATCCACGGATTTGCCTTCGACGGGAAGCCGTGAGTATCCCGTGCGCAAGAAGACCTTCATCGCGTCCGCAAGGGTTGCCTCCGCCGCTATTGTCGCGATGTCGATTCGCGGGACCATGATTTCGCGGGCGATGGTTTCGGTGAAATCTTCGACTGAATCGATTAGTTCCTGCTCGAATGCCTCGTACTGCTCAATCTTTGGACCCGAAATGGGCGTGAAGAGCAGGTTCACCTGTTTGATTGCTGGCTCGAGTGATCTCATCAGCGATTGCCCAATATTTCCGTGCGAGAGCCATTTTGCGATCAGTTGGGTCAAGAACACCATCGCTAGGGTGACAAATAGAGCAAGGATGATGTTTAGCCACCAAAGGAGCCCCCTTGGTGCCAGCATTTGACCAACTACAAGCGCGAATAGAGCGGTAAACAAAACCCGCATGAAGCCCCAAGACTCCGCGAGATCGGCCTGCAGGGTTCGACGCAGGCCAGACTCAACGATGGTCATCGGAATGGTGACCAGCATTAGGGCAATGGCAACAAAAATCAAGCGGTTTCCTGCTCGTAAAACTCTTTGAGGATCTGGTTCTGCAAGCCAAACATCTCCTTCTCCTCTTCCGGCTCGGCGTGATCGAAGCCAAGCAGGTGGAGAATTCCGTGGGTGGTGAGCAGCAGCATCTCATTAATGGCTGGATGCCCTGCCTTCTCGGCCTGCGCTGCAGCAAAATCAGGGCAGATGACAATGTCGCCAAGAATGCCCTCCGGTGCCACCGAAAGATTGTCGCCTGGTACCAGCTCATCCATCGGGAAAGAAAGCACGTCGGTCGCCCCTGGCTCGTCCATGTGCCTGATGTGTAGTTCTTCCATGGTCGCTAGGTCCACAAAACGCATGTAGAGATCTGTGTTCGGATGGAGGTGCATGCGATCCATGGCGAATTCCGCAAGCTTATAAATGCGCGACTCGTCGACCGGAAACTCGGTCTCGTTACTCATCTCAATGCTCATCGGTTACCTCCACGGTTTTTGTGCTGCTTGCTAGCCAGTTGTTGCTCGTCGAACTGCGCATAGGCATCAACTATTCGTGAAACCAGGCTATGGCGCACCACGTCGCTCGCCGTTAGATAGGAAAAGTGCATGTCGTCGACACCGGTTAGTATTCCTTCGGCAGTTCTCAAGCCACTTACCCCGGCCGGCAGGTCAACCTGGGTGATGTCACCGGTGACAACCATTTTGGAATTGAAGCCCAAACGGGTTAAGAACATCTTCATCTGTTCCGGGGTGGTGTTCTGCGCCTCATCTAAAATGATGAAGGAGTCGTTCAAGGTTCGGCCACGCATATAGGCCAGTGGTGCAACCTCGATGGTGCCCGATGCCATCAGTTTAGGCACGCTCTCAGGGTCTAGCATTTCGTGAAGGGCATCAAAGAGTGGACGAAGATAAGGATCAATCTTGTCTGTCAGCGTGCCAGGTAAAAATCCAAGTCGCTCCCCTGCCTCAACTGCTGGACGGGTCAAAATAATGCGACTGACTTCCTTGCGCTGCAAACTCTGAACCGCCTTGGCCATCGCCAGGTAGGTCTTGCCAGTTCCGGCCGGTCCGATTCCAAAAACTATGGTGTTTTCATCGATGGCATCTACGTAGTGCTTTTGACCGACAGTCTTTGGACGAATGCTCTTTCCCCGCGAAGAGAGGATGCTTTGGCTTAGGACATCTGCCGGGCGCGGACCTGCGGCGTTGTCAAGCATGGTCACGCTCCGTTCCAGGTCTGACTCGCTGATGTTATGTCCAGCATCCACTAGGCGCACCATTTCAAAAATGATTTCCTCGGCTCGCCTAACCTGCTGGGCTGGGCCGCTCAGCTGGAGCGTGTTGCCTCGGGCCATGACTTCGACATCAGGCACTGATTGTTCTAGCACCTTCAGTAGTTTGTCTTCCGGGCCGTATAGAGCCAAGAGTTGGGTTTCGCCAAGTTCTACCCGGCGCTGAAGCCAGTCGGCCGCATTTTTACCCGAAGTTGCCATTATTGGACCGGCTTCGGGGTTGTGCTGGTGATGTGGCCGTGGGCATGGAATACGCTTTGCCCAGCTTCAGCCCCGGTGTTGAACGAAAGCCGAAAGGAGCCAGTGCTGTATTCGGCCGCGAGTTTGGTGCCAAGCCGAACGAGATCAACAAGCGCATCGGGATCCTTGGCCGCCAGTTCGGTGATGTCTCTACTGTGATTTTTAGGGACAATCAGAATATGCACCGGTTGACGCGGAGCAATATCTTTGAAGGCTATGGAATGCTCGGTCTCCCCAACCAACTTTGTTGGGATTTCACCACGCACGATTTTGCAGAAAATGCAGTCCAAAGATTCCTCCTATTTGAAGTCTATTGCCGCGGGCCTCAGGGGCTGCTACCAGCGGCCCAGTCGGGCCTCGAGCACAGCAATGGCAGCCAAACCAGCAGTGCTGGTACGCAGAATCGACTCACCGAGACGGACCCTAACCGCACCGGCGTCGCTCAATATCGCCAGTTCGCTTTCGTCAATTCCACCTTCGGGTCCCACTACCACTGCGATTTGCCCCGTCTCAGGCAGCTTTATCTCACTTATCCGGTGTTCTGCAGTCGGGTCTAGCACCAATACCAAAGCGAAGTTATTTAGCCTGCCGGCAAGTTGCTTTGTTGAAACGGGCTCCTCGACAACGGGATTAATTGATCGCAGCGCCTGCTTGGATGCTTCGTTTGCGATGACTTGCCATCGTGCTACGCCCTTGGCAACTTTGGGCCCTTCCCAACGCGAGACCGAGCGATCCGCCTGCCATGGAATCACCTTGCTTATGCCGAGCTCAGTGCCAGCCTGCACGGCCATCTCGTCTCGATCTCCCTTGGCAAGAGCCTGAACCAGAGCTATTCCGGGAGCGGGTGGTTCTTCGACGAGAACCTCAGCGACAGTGATAACAAGTTGGTTGGCACCAATTTCAGCAACCTGTCCGAGCACCCTTGCGCCTAGACCATTCGAGAGTTGAATTCCCTCGCCTACTCGCATGCGGCGCACGCTAACGGCGTGTTTGCCCTCTGTGCCATCGAGGGTTATTGCTTGTCCGATGCTGGGAATCGGCTCCAACTGGTGGTGAAACAGGGGAAGCACCATTAGTGCCGCTTTTCCTTACCGAAGAAACCGGTCTTGTGTCGTTTTAGCGCCACCGAATCAGATTTTCTAAGTTCGCTGAGTTGCTTGAATAGTTCTTTTTGCTTCGAATCTAACTTCTGTGGGGTCATCACCTGAACGGTTACCAGCAGGTCTCCGCGACCATTGCCTCGCAGGTGGGTCACGCCCTTGCCCTTGATGTGAAGAACATCGCCGGTTTGCACACCAGGCTCGATGTTGACGTCGACAGGTCCATCGAAGGTCTCAATTTGGCTGTGTCGTCCGAGTGCTGCATCATGCAGTGGGACCTCGAGGGTGCAGGTCAGATCATCGCCCTTTCGGCCAAAAATTTCGTCGCTTTTCACCGCAATGTCGACGTAGATGTCTCCGCTCGGGCCGCCAGCGAATCCAACTTCGCCCTGTCCGCCAAGTTGTAGGCGCAGACCGTCTTCAACTCCGGCTGGAATGTTCAGATCGAGGGTACGGCGAGCCCGAACTCGACCCTGTCCGCGGCAATCGACACAGGGCTCAGGAATGACTTGACCGTAGCCCTTGCAAGCATTGCAGGGCTGCGATGTGACGATGTTACCGAGAAGCGAACGTACTTCGCGCTGAACCGAGCCACTGCCACGACAGACGTCGCAAACCTTTGGAGAGGTGCCTGGCCGGCAGCACGAACCCGTGCAAGTCTGGCAGAGAACCGCAGTGTCAATTTCGATGGACTTGGCAACGCCGAACACAACCTCTCTTAGGGTGAGTTCCACGCGAAGAAGTGCATCTTGGCCACGCTCTGCGCGCGATCTTGGTCCACGCTGCCCACCGCCACCGAAAAAGGAGTCAAAAATGTCGCCGAAACCAAAATTGCCGCCCGGGAACCCGTTGCCGAATCCACCCTGGCCGCCCATATCGTAGTTGCGGCGCTGGTCGGCATCTGACAGCACCTCGTAGGCATGGGTGACTAGCTTGAAGCGCTCTTGAGCCTCTGGTGCGGCGTTTACATCTGGGTGTAGCTCGCGGGCAAGCTTGCGATAAGCCTTTTTGATCTCGTCGGCAGTCGCATCCTTAGCAACGCCCAATACCTCATAGTGATCTGCCAATTTGTTCCTCGTCAGCCTAGTTGCCAAGCAGTTTAGATAGATAGCGGGCCACGGCGCCTACCGCAGCGATGTTTGTGGAATAGTCCATGCGGGTGGGACCTATTACGCCCACCTTGGCCAAGTTGTCTGCAGTGTTTCCGTATTCGCCGAGCACAACCGTGGTGCTATTGAACGTGTCCAACTGGTTCTCGGACCCAATGGCTACTGCCACTTCAGCCTCGCCAGATTGGAACTCGTTTATGAGCTTCAGTAGCACGACCTGCTCTTCAATGGCCTCTAAAACCTCACTGAAATTGCCACCCAGATCGTTGTCGCGTCGCGCCAGGTTTGCGGCTCCTGCAACCAGAAGTTTCTGACTTCGATTGGCATCCACCAGTACGTCGATTTCGCCGACCAGCTCGACCGCAAAATCCCTTTGATTCGAGCTAAAAAAGTCTTCAAAGCCCGCCAAGCGAGAAGAAACCTGTGTGAGCGGACAGCCGACCAGCAGAGAGTTGAGCTTGCCGCGAAGTTCGGTCAGGTAGCCATGGTCAGTCACCATTCCAAGCTCAAGTACATGTTGCTGGATTCGGTTAGCGTCGGTAACCAGAATCAACAAGACGCGGGTGTCGGTGACAGGAACGATCTCGATGCTGCGCACTGCGGCCCTGCCAAGAGTTGGATACTGAACGACTGCCATCTGGTTTGTGAGTTGAGCCAGCAGCCGGACCGAGTTTCCCAGCACTTCGTCGAGGTCGGCGCTATTTGACAGAAAGCCTTCAATTGCTTGACGTTCTGCAAAACTCATGGGCTTGACCGTGGAAAGGCGATCCACGAAGAGTCGGTAGCCCTTATCGGTTGGAACTCTTCCGCTAGAGGTGTGCGGAGCGACAATCAAAGATTCCTCTTCAAGGATTGCCATGTCATTGCGAATAGTGGCCGCAGAAACTTCAAATCCGTGTCGTTCGACCAAGGCCTTGGAGCCAACCGGCTCACGGGTGGCGATGTAGTCCTCCACGATTGCCCTGAGAACTTCAATGCTGCGCTCTGGAATCATTTGCCGCCTCCTTAGCACTCGCTACTTCCGAGTGCCAATTTTACTAGGCGATGAGGGCTCTGACCACTGAATCCGCGAGCAACCGTCCTCGTAAGGTCAGAACAATGCTTCCTTTTAGGGCAGAGCCTGCTTCAATCAATCCGTCCGCAATGAGTCCAGCAACAACCTGAGGTCGATAAACGTTTAGATCTTTCAACGTCTGCACTGGCAATCCGGACCGCAGCCTGATCTGCAGCAGTACCTGCTCCTCTAGCTGCGTTTCCTTCGAAAGATACTCGCGGCCCAGAGCCGGAGACTCGTTCGCAGCGATCGACTTTACATAACTAGAAGGATGTTTCTGGTTCCACCAGCGCACTCCACCAATGTGGCTATGGGCACCTGGCCCGTAACCCCACCAGTTCTTGCCCTGCCAGTAGGAAATGTTATGCCTACTCTCGAAGGCAGGTTCCTTGGCCCAGTTGGACAGTTCATACCAATGGAAACCTGCAACTTTGAGTGCCTGGTCGGTCATTTCGTACTTAGTGGCTTGCTCGTCTTCATCGGGTTCGGGCAGCAGCCCCTTGGCGATGCTGCGCGCCATTTTGGTGCCTGGCTCCACTATTAGGGAATATGCGCTGATGTGGTCGGTCTCCAGGGCGATGGCCGCGGCGAGCGTGGTCTCCCAGTCGGCGATTGTTTCTGTGGGCGCCCCATAGATGAGGTCTACCGAGGTTTGCAGTCCAACCGCTTTTGCCAAAGCAACAACTTCGGGGACTCTTTCGGGGGTGTGGCTACGATCAAGCACTTTGAGCACGCTTGTGACGGCAGACTGCATTCCGAACGAGATGCGGGTAAAACCGCCCGCCTTCAGGTTCTCCAAGTACTCCAAATCCACGTTATCTGGGTTGGCCTCTGTGGTTATCTCGGCACCTGGTGCTAAACCAAACGCACTTCGCAGTCTTTCCAGAATGGAGACTAGGTCCTGGGCAGCAAGCTGGGTTGGAGTGCCACCTCCAAAAAAAACTGAACTCAAAGGCTTCGTTGTAAATTCCGAGTCCGATAGCACTCGCTGCGAGAAAGCGATTTCGGACATCAGCTGTTCGGCGAATGTATCTTGCCGAACGCCAGCTAACTCGTCTGCCGTATAGGTGTTGAAATCGCAGTAGCCGCAGCGAACTCGGCAAAAGGGAACGTGAACATAGGCGTGAAATGACAGATCGCTAGTGCCCAGAATGGAATCTGGAAGCAGGCCATCGGCTGGGGCTGGTTCTCCAACTGGAAGCTGGGCCATTTACTTCTTTTTCTCGCCCTTTTTCTCACCGTCGGTGGAAAGCGCCGCGATGAAGGCTTCCTGAGGAACCTCAACTCGGCCAACCATCTTCATGCGCTTCTTACCCTCTTTTTGCTTCTCGAGGAGCTTACGCTTGCGGCTAATGTCACCGCCGTAACACTTGGCAAGAACGTCCTTGCGCATGGCCCGGATGGACTCGCGAGCAATGATCCTGCTGCCGATTGCGGCTTGAATAGGGACTTCGAACTGCTGACGCGGAATCAATTCGCGAAGTTTGGTGGTCATCTTTACGCCGTAGGCATAGGCGCTGTCTTTGTGAACGATTGCGCTGAATGCATCCACCTGTTCGCCCTGCAACAGGATGTCCACCTTGACTAGATCACCCTCGGCAAGACCGGCCTCCTCATAATCGAGCGAGGCATAGCCCTGAGTTTTGCTTTTTAGGATGTCGAAGAAGTCGAACACGATTTCTGCAAGCGGGAGTGTGTAACGAAGTTGCACTCGGTCTTCGCCCAGGTATTGCATGTCGATCATGACACCGCGTCGGCCCTGGCAAAGCTCCATGATTACGCCAACGTAGTCTTTGGGCGCCAGGATGTTTGCCTTGACGATAGGCTCGAGGATCTTTTTGATCTTCCCGCTTGGGAACTCACTCGGGTTGGTTACGGTAACTTCGGTGCGGTCTTCCAAGGTCACTTCATAGACCACCGATGGCGCGGTAGCGATCAAATCCAAATTGAATTCGCGCTCTAGACGTTCGGTGACAATCTCTAGATGCAATAGGCCCAAGAAGCCACAGCGGAAACCGAAGCCGAGCGCGACGGAGGTCTCGGGCTCGTAAACCAAAGCGGCATCGGAAAGCTTGAGCTTGTCAAGTGCTTCGCGGAGGTTGGGATAGTCGCTGCCGTCAATCGGATAAATTCCCGAATACACCATAGGTAGCGGTTCCGAATAGCCCTGGAGGGCCTCGGCCGCCGGCTTGGCGTTTAGCGTAATGGTGTCGCCGACCTTCGACTGGCGGACATCCTTCACACCGGTGATCAGGTATCCCACCTCACCAACTCCAAGGCCTTTAGTTGGCTCTGGTTCGGGCGATGAAACGCCAATCTCCAGCAACTCGTGCACGGCCTTGGTGCTCATCATTTGAATCTTCTCGCGGCTGGACAGGTGTCCATCCACCATTCGAACGTAGGTGACCACACCGCGGTAAGAGTCGTAAACCGAGTCGAAGATCATTGCACGTGCGGGTGCGTTTGGGTCGCCCTGCGGCGCAGGCAAGGTTCTAACCAAGTGGTCGAGGAGTTCTTCAACTCCGAGCCCGGTTTTACCCGAGACCTTCAGGATAGATTCTGGGTCGCAACCGATTAGCTCGGAGATTTCTTCGGCGTATTTTTCAGGCTGCGCCGCGGGCAGGTCGATCTTGTTGAGAACCGGAATGATTGTCAGATCGTTTTCCATCGCCAGATACAGATTGGCGAGCGTTTGGGCTTCGATGCCTTGGGCTGCATCGACCAGCAGGATTGCGCCCTCGCAAGCTGCTAGCGAACGGGAGACCTCATAGGTGAAGTCCACGTGCCCAGGCGTGTCAATCATGTTCAGAGCGTATGTTTTGCCATCAACCATCCATGGCATGCGAACCGCTTGACTCTTGATAGTAATTCCGCGCTCGCGCTCGATATCCATGCGGTCAAGGTACTGGGCGCGCATCGAACGATCGTCGACAACTCCGGTTAGCTGCAGCATGCGATCGGCAAGGGTGGACTTGCCGTGGTCGATGTGCGCAATGATGCAGAAGTTGCGGATTAGAGCTGGATCGGTCTTGGCCGGTTCAAGTCTTGTTGTGGCGCGTGGCAACGGTTTCCTCAAGGGTGAAAGATAAGCGACTGCGACGGCAGTAGCTATATTTTGCCACACCCAATAAGAAATAGCGCAGTTACTTGCCCAAGAAATGGGTAAATGCTAGGATTGAACTTCGGTATGAGGTGTGTGTCTCCACCAAAAGCCCAAAATCTTTTCAAGTTGCGCCTCTGGCGCGGCAAATTCAGAAAGTGAAACATGGCAAACATCAAGTCGCAGATGAAGCGTATCCTTACCAACCAGAAGGCTACCGAGCGCAACAAGGCAGTAAAGAGCGAGGTTCGCTCTGCAGTTCGTGCTGCTCGCGAGGCAATCGCTAGCGGAGACAAGGTCAAGGCAGCAGAGGCAGTATCTTTCGCTGGCAAGAAGCTAGACAAGGCTGTTTCGAAGGGTGTTCTGCACAAGAACAACGCTGCAAACAAGAAGTCGGCAATCGCGACCAAGGCCGCTGCCCTCTAACAAGTTTTGTGAAAACACCGCCCGCTCGGGCGGTGTTTTTCTTTAACCGAGCCTTTGTTGCCGGGCAGGTTTGTGGCAAGATTCCGAGCAAGCTAGAGTGAGCGTTTGGCGGCAATAACGCCAGCCATAATCTGCATCAACGATAGGGCGACGAACATAACTATCGAAAGCGCCCATCCCCCGCTCCAAAGGTGCAACAAGCCGGCAGTAAACGTTCCGGCAGCGGCCAGAAGATAGCCCAAGCCCTGGGAGATTGCCGAGAGCAAGGTTGTGGTCTCTGGAGTGTGTGCCTTTATGGCTATCAGCGCCAAGGAAAGCGGGAAGGTCGACGCCATTCCAATACCAATCAGTGCACCCGCAAGAAGCGAATAGGCACTACCTATTAATAGGGTCGCAAATCCAACCGAGGTCATCAGACTTATCGCAGTGATTAGAACCGTCAGGGACTTGAACCGTTTGAGGTTACTGGTTATGGCAAAACCGAATGGGATTCCAATCATTGTGGTGAAGCCGATGATCTCTCCGGCTTGCGACTGGTTATAGCCCTGAGAAATCAGGATTGAGGGTAGCCAGTTAATGACGCCGTAGTAGCCCACCGACTGCAGCCCGAAGAATCCCACAATTCCCCAGGTAACCGGCGATTGCCATACCTGCTTGGAAGAATGCACTGACGCGGGAGAGCCGGCTGGGCCCGCAGCGTCAGTGCGGTTCGAAAATTGCCAAACCACAACTGCCGCCAAGCCTGGGAGCCCCCAAATGGCTGTGCTTAGGCGCCAATCGCCAAGGGCCAGCATCCATGGAACCGCAGTTGCGGCTGCAATCGAGGCAAAGATGGGCAACACCAGGGTGTAGAAGGCCGTCATTCTGGGAACGTTATTTGGAAACTCGGAGCGAATTAGCGTGGGGAAAAGAACATTGCTGAGCGCAATCGCTAGCCCGATGGCTACAGAACAAGCCAGCATCACGCCAAAACCAAACCAGGGACGGATCAGGATTCCTAGAGTCATAGTCGACAGGATTATGGTGAAGCTGTGTCTCAGCCCGTAGCGTCGGACTAACCAAGGCCCCGCAAAGGCTCCAACTCCAAAACAAAGGATTGGCAGGGACGTTAGAAGTGCAACTTCATAACCGGCCAAACCGAAGCTTTTGGTGATGTCGTCAAGGATCGGACCGAGTGATGTCAGCGGAGCGCGAAGCATCATGGCCATCAGAAACACCGATGCCACGACAAGGCCAATACGTTTGCTATTTGCCGGCAACTTGAAGTCCTTTGTGTGCAATTAGCAGCACCAGTCGTTCCAGGGCATAGACCGCGTCTTTTTCAGCACCCTTGGCTGCGGCATCAGCAACTGCCATCTCGAGAGCCACATTTGCCAGTCCTTCGTCGGTCCAGCCGGTTAGGTCACGCCGGGTTTTGTCGATAACCCAAGGTGCCACGCCTAGCTGGGCCGCGGTTACCTGCCGGTTCTGGTACAACTTGGCCATGTTGCGGGTCTTCATGGCGATGCCGCCGATGATAGCTACCGGGTCTTGTCCAGAGGTAATCAGGTGACGAAGCAGCGCAAGCGCGGTTCCGGAATCACCGGCGACGGCAGCATCGGCTACCTTGAAAGAACTGGTCTCAATGCGACCGCCGTAGTATTTCTCAACTACTTTTTCGTCGATGCCGTCGGCGGTGTCCTGAATTAGTTGCTGGCAAGCCGAGCCCAGCTCTGCAATGTCCTCGGAAAACGCATCGACGATTGCCCTGAGTGCCGCGTTTGTGACCTTTTTACCCGCTGACTTGAATTCGCCGGCTGCAAAATCGATTCGATCCTGATCCTTCGACAGCTTCTCGCAAACCACAACTGAAACCAGTGGACTTGCCTTGAGTGCATCGAGCAATTTCTTACCGCGGACGCCACTGGAATGCCTGAACAGCACCGAGGAACCCTCGCCGGGATCGCTCAGGTAAGCCAAACCGTCCTCGATTAGGGCATCGGTGCAACGTTCAACGTTGTCGATAATGACAAAGCGAGGCTCGTCAAACAAGCTGGGGGTGGTCAGGTTGGCAAGTTGCCCAGACTCATATCCACTGCCGTCGATAGTTGAGATTTCCAGAAGTGGGTCGGTTGCCTTCAACTTCTCACGGTAACTACGAATGCAACGACTGGCCAGGTAATCTTCAGGCCCAGAAACTAGGACGATTGACGTTTCGATAGCCTGATTCCACGTCAACTGTTTGGCCTTGCTCATTCATCCAGCCTACCCAGACAAAGCCCTAATTTTGCCGGTTTAGTCATCAGCGGCTGTCCTGACCACTGCTGCTCCAGATCAACCCAGATTTGGCCTGACTAATCGAAATTGATCCCATTTGGTCTGTCCGAAGCGTCAATTTGGCATCGCTAGCCAACCAGTTGAGGGCCTTTTGAGTTGGGTGGCCATAGCCATTATTCACGCCAACAGAGATGGTGGTTATTAGCGGATGCACCCAGGCCAAAAAGTCGGGATCCTGGTCGGCTGAACCATGATGGCTTAGTTTCAGGACCACCGGTCTATCTCGAAAGGATTCGCGCCACCATGTTGCCCGTTCGTGCATGAGACGCATCTGGCCACTCGCTGGCAGATCGGCCATCGTAAAGACAGTGGCCTGGCGGCCAACCCAAAGCATTGAGATTGAACCATCGTTTGAATCGACAGAATCGGAACCACCTCTGTGAGGTGACAACACCAACCAGTCGAAATTGCCAACTCTCCCAGTAAGCCCAAGGGCGGCATGCGTCACGGCTATCCCGCGCAGACGTAACTGCCGTTCGGCAATTTGAGCACCCGGGCGGGCGTCTGGGTAATCGGTGACTAGCGCCTGCCTTATTTGCCGACCCGATAGTACCCCGGCCAAACCGCCAACGTGGTCCAAGTCGAAATGTGTGAGAACTAGCAACCGAATGTTCTTGATTTGCAAGCGAGTTAGACAATCGTCGATGAGCGAGGGGTCGCGGCCGACGTCGATAAGCGCCACCGCAGACCCCGACCTGATCACAGTGGCATCCCCTTGGCCGATGTTGCAGGCCAGGTAAAACCAATTGGGTCCGGGATAAGCACCCCTGGCTGCTCCCCCGAACTGCCAAGGCAAGACAGCGAGGAGACTCAGCGCCGTGATGCCAATACCCACCTTGATATACCTGCTCTGCGGGTGAGTGGCGGCCGTAAGACCCAGAGCCAGAGCTGCTGCAATGGCAACCCCAAACCATTGGGTTGGCCAATGAATTCTGGAATCGTTGGTGCCTAGCCAGTGGGTCAGACTCGCGATTACCTGCGCTGGCAGCGAGGCTAGCCAGAACATCGGCAGTGCCAGTGGCAAATGCGCAATTGCAAAAGCTGCACCCACCACTCCTAGAACCGTTATGAGTGGAATTAGGGGTTCGGCCAAAAGGTTGGCCACTAACCCGAGCGAGCTATAGGACGATTGAACACTAACCAGAATGGGCAGACAGAATAGCTGGGCCGAAAAAGCAACCGAAATACCCAGTGCCAAATAATTTGGCAGGTAGCGTCTCAATCTGGCCTCGACTCGAGGTGCCAAGACCAATACACCTGCGGTTGCCGATACCGAGAGTGCAAATCCAAGACTCGCAGCCAGCTCTGGCTGCATTAGTAATAGAGTTACGCACGCCACACAGAGCAGGTCTATCGGCTGATATTTGAAACCGGAACTTCGGGCCAAGAGCATGATCGCGGCCATGACCATTGCCCTTAGGACACTGGGCTGATCTCCTACCAGCACCAGATAGAGCACTAAAACGAGAGCCACCAAAACAAATTTTTGCCATCGACTGATTGTTAGTTTTGTCAGCAAACCTAGGATAAGGGCCGCGATTATCGTGCAGTTGGTTCCGGAAACTGCATTCAAGTGGGTCAATGACAGCAACTTCAGCTGCTCCTTGAACGCGCTGGGCAAGATCGAAGTATCGCCATCGGTGATTCCCAGGACAAGAGCTGTTGCTTCTCGTGTTACCCCTGACACCTGCCCTGCAACCTGGGTTCTTGCGGCAAGACCCGCCCGCGATAGCAAACTGGACAGGGGCGGTAACCATTGCTGAAGAATTAGCCACTTCACTCCCAGAAGTAGGGTCCAGATGAGCAAAAGCCGGAAAGAACGAGTCTTTATTGCGATAAAAACCGCGCAACAAACCGTTGCACCTACAAGCCATAGGCCCAGGAGCGAACCCGCACTGCTGGCGACCTTTTGCAGCAGCAAACCGATCCACAGAGCGGCGATCAGCAAAACCCGCAGCAGTCTCATCGAGGAAGCCTAAAACGTCACGAGATTAGCTAACTTGCCAAGGAGGCTAGGACCAAAGCCAGAAACTTTCCCCAAATCGCCGAGCGAGGTGAATCCGCCATTTGCCATTCGGTAGTCAACTATTCGCTGGGCCAGGGTGGGCCCAATTCCAGGAAGTGCATCCAGTTGGCTTGCGTCCGCGAAGTTGAGATTTACCAGACCAGAGTGGGATGCTGTCAAACCTGAAGATTGAGTGCCACGTGCCAGCACCAGTATCTGTTCCCCATCGTTCACGAGGCGTGCCAGATTTATACTCGCCTGATCGGCTGCCTTAGTGAATCCTCCGGCGGCGAATACCGCATCTAAAACTCTCGAATTGGCTGGCAGTTGGTACACCCCTGGTTTCAGCACCTCACCCACAACGTGCACCATAGTCTGGGCCTGGAGCTGTGAAGCCGGTGTGCTTGGAGCACCAGAGGCTGCCGGTTGGGTATCCTGCCAGTTGATGTCGGATACTGTCGGAGAGCCTTTTGCCGTGCTGAAGACGCAGACCAACAACACCACTACGGCAAGAATGAGACCGAGAATTAGCCGCCTGGCCCTGGCATCAGTGGATTGCCAAAAACTTGCTATCTGGGCTCTAATCTTCAACATCTTTAGAAACTAGAACGCCTCACTACGAGAGTGAGGCGTTCTAGTTGATGCTGTTAAGAACTGCTACTTGGTGGCTATGTTTACCAGCTTCGGAGCGCGCACGATGATGTTAGCGATTGACTTGTCGCCAATAGCTTTCTTCACAGCGGCAGATTCGAGGGCGAGGTTCTGAAGCTCCTGCTCGCTGATGTCCAAGGACACATCAAACTTGTCGCGGAGCTTGCCGTCCACCTGCACAATGGCGGTAATTGATGACTCAACCAAGAGCCTTTCATCCACTTCGGCGAAACCTGCCAAAGCTACGCCTGGCTGATGACCCAGAAGTGACCACATCTCCTCGGCGGTGTAGGGCGCAAATAAGCTCAGGGCCTTTGCGACCTCCTCAGCACCCTCGCGCACGGCAGGGTCGGCTGCACCAACTCCCGTGTCGATGGCCTTGCGAAGGGTGTTGACCAATTCCATAATCTTGGCAACGCCGACATTGAACTTGAAGGATTCGATGTTGGCGGAAAAGTCGCGAAGGAAGCTATGGGTGGCCTTTCGAACATCCTTATTGCCACTCTCGAACGAACCGCCACTGACTGACGAAACATCGTTGGCCAAACGCCAGGCACGCGCCAAGAATTTGGCGGATCCGGCTGGAGACACGTCCGCCCAGTCAATGTCTTCCTCGGGTGGGCCGGCGAAGGCCATAGTTAGGCGAACTGCGTCAACGCCATGTTCGTCCAGCTGTTCGCTCAACCGAACCAGGTTTCCGCGCGACTTGCTCATGGCTGAACCGTTCATCAATACCATGCCCTGGTTTAGCAGTCGGGTGAATGGCTCTTCGAAATCGACGTATCCGAGATCGTGCAAAACCTTGGTGAAGAAGCGGGCATACAGCAGGTGCAAAATGGCGTGGGTCACGCCACCGACGTACTGGTCCACTGGAGCCCACTTCTTGGCTTCGTCCAGGTCGAAGGCGACCTCCTCGCTGTTCGGAGAAAGGTAGCGCAGGAAGTACCAAGAGGAGTCCACAAAGGTATCCATCGTGTCGGTATCGCGCTGAGCGGCACCACCGCACTTGGGGCAGGTCACATTCAGCCACTCGGCAGCAGCACCCAGCGGAGAGGTTCCCTTTGGTGATAGGTCAAGCCCAGCCGCACTCGGAAGTTCAACTGGCAGTTGATCCGCCGGAACTGGCACTTCGCCGTCGACCGGGCAGTGGATGATGGGAATAGGGGTGCCCCAGTAGCGCTGGCGAGAAATGAGCCAGTCGCGCAGTCGGTAGTTCTTTGCCGCCTTGCCCTTGCCCTGTGCCTCAAGGATGCCAATCATCTTCTTGATGGCATCGCTCTTGGTCAGACCATTCAGATCGCCCGAGTTGACCAGGGTGCCGTCTCCGGTGGTGGGAACACCGGTTTCGTTTGGATCGCCTTCGCCGGTGTCCAAAACCATACGAATCGGCAGGTCGAAGCTCTTGGCAAAGTCGAAGTCGCGCTGATCGTGTGCCGGCACGGCCATGATGGCACCGTGACCGTAGTCGGCGAGAACGTAGTCGGCGGCCCAGATTGGCAGGCGCTCGCCGTTGACCGGATTTAACGCGTAGCGACCGGTGAAGATACCCGTCTTCTCGCGATCGGTGGCGAGTCGCTCGATGTCGTTACTCTGCTTGACCTGATCTAGGTATGTGGCAAACTCGGCCTGAATCTCTGGACTGCTGCCGGCAACCAGCTCTGCGGCCAAACCTGCATCGGCAGCAACCACCATGAAGGTGGCTCCGAAGAGGGTGTCGGGACGAGTTGTGTACACGTGCACCGGCTCATCGCGGCCCTCAATGACAAACTGAACGTCGGCGCCGTAGCTTCGACCGATCCAGTTTCGTTGCATGGAGAGAACCTTGCCAGGCCAGTTTCCCTCTAGGGTGTCGAGGTCATCGAGCAGGCGGTCGGCGTATTCGGTGACCTTGAAGAACCACTGAGTCAGGGCCTTCTTGGTGACGACGCTGTCGCAGCGCTCGCACAAACCGCCCACTACCTGCTCATTAGCCAAAACCGTCTGACAGGACGGACACCAGTTGACGAGTGAGTTTTTGCGGTAAGCCAAGCCCTTGTTGTAGAACTCGAGGAAAAGCCACTGATTCCAGCGGTAGTAGAGCGGGTCAGAAGTGACAATGACACGATCCCAGTCGAACGAGCAGGCGTAACGGCGCATTGAGGCCCGCTGCTGCGCGATGTTGTCGTAGGTCCAACCCTTAGGGTCTAGTCCGCGCTTGATTGCCGCGTTCTCGGCTGGAAGACCAAAGCTGTCCCAGCCGATTGGATGCATGACGTTGAAACCACGCTGGACCCAGTAGCGGGAAATGACATCACCGAGGGCATATGCCTCGGCGTGACCCATGTGCAGGTCTCCCGATGGGTAGGGGAACATGTCCAAAACATACTTCTTTGGGCGAGTGTCGCCGGGCTTGCCCGATGCGAAGGGACGCAGTTCGTCCCAGATTGGCAGCCACTTGTCCTGAATGGCGGTAACGTCGTAGACGTTTTCAGGTGAATCGCTCATTTACTCACTTGCTTCACAGTTTTGTCGCCAGGCGACACCAAAAATGGACTGATAGCCCAAAATACAAGGTTATCAAGCCGAAGCCCAAGGGTCTCGCACCCCGAGCACCTCCAGCAGCGCCTTGGCCTTCAAACGAATCTCGGCGAACTCGGCAGCCGGGTCTGAATCGATTGTGATTCCGCCTCCAACCCCGATTGAAACCTCATTTCCATCGAAGACAAGGCTGCGAATCACCATCCCCAGATCTGCCGTGCCGTCTGAGCCAAAATACCCGGCAGCTCCTGAGTATGTGCCCCGAGGCGTGCGCTCCATTTGGGATATCAGTTGCATTGCCCTGATCTTGGGGGCACCGGTCATGGAACCGGCCGGAAATACCGCAGCAATCACGTCTTGCAGTTCCACTCCGGCCTGCAGTTTGGCTTCAACGGATGAGACCAATTGGTGAACCGTGGCGTGACTTTCCACATTGAATAGCTTGGTGACCGAAACCGTATCCGCCTGCGACACTCTGCCCAGATCGTTGCGCATCAGGTCGACAATCATCAGGTTTTCGGCGCGCTCCTTTGCGTTGTGTTGAAGCTCGCGGGCAGCCGCAGCATCGTCAACAGCATTTTCTGATCGGGCTCTGGTGCCTTTTATGGGGCTGCTTCGAACCTCTCCGGCACTGTTGATTTCCAGGAACTGTTCGGGTGACGAACTTATTACGGTCTTAGTGGAGCAGCGAATGAAGTTTGAATACGGAGCCGGATTGCTTTTACGTAGCCTAAGGAAAACCTCTAGTGGGTCTAGTCGGTGACGATATCGAATCTGGTTGGTGAGACAGATTTGGTAGACCTCGCCGGCCTTGATGGCAGCCTTTGCCTGTCCAATCATGGCCAGATATTCGTTCTCATCGTGTGCCACCGAGATCAACTCTGGGACCGCCTGGGTGGCGTGATGTTGCCTGTGCCCAATTTGACGGCCACCGGCCAGCGGCAGACGAATCATCGCGGCTCGAACCCACTCTTCGAAGGACTCAGCCTCCGCGAAAAAACCGATGAGGAATATCTTGCGCTTTTCGTGATCGAAAACAAGTGCTTCGCGAACATCAAGCCAGGTTCCGTCCAGCAACCGGGAGAGCGGATCTTGCTGATAGTCGAACCAGCCTACGAAGCCAGGCCTGAAAGCAAAGTCTGGACTATCACCTTCGGCAACCCTTGCCCAGTTCGCGCGCTGGGCCAGCTCTTGGAACATTTGCAGGCTGGAAACCGACCGATTCTCGAAGGCGTGCCCGATCACGGAATACCGCTCGGTGGTCGCGCTCAGTCGATCTAGCCAGAATGCAGATTCATCCTTGGCGTACAGCATGACGAAAGCGTCGGCCGGGTCAACCCAGCCTCGCATGTCCCTGCTAAAAAGCCGCACGTCACTCCAAGAATCCATTTGCCAATAACCTATAGATTAAACGCTGTAGGGCTCGATCGAATCTAGGAGGTGCCTTTTGCACGAAAACGATTTCTATCGCTTCGACGGCAAGGCACTCATCCCTTGGTTAGAGCACGCCAGCGAAGACAAACTTGCCGCAGCAGACTCCTGGCTGGTAGAAAATGGTCGGGTTCGAGGCCTTGCCGAGCACTACTCGAGGTTTGGTGGATGGGTGAATCGCTTTGCGCCGCAACTATACCCCGAACTTTCGACTTTCTTCGATCTGGTAACGGAAGCCACCGATCTGGAGGGCCGCTGGTTTCCGCGTATCGAGTTGCACCTGGCTCCCGTTTCCAGCGTCCCAAACGTTGCCGCAAGCCCATCACTTTTTCTTCGTCTGCGCGAGGCGCCAGAGCCTTTGGTTGACATAACTCTTTGGACTCTCGATGAGCCCGATCCCCGACTAATGCCTCTCGTCAAGGGCCCAGACCTCAGTCTGGGAATGCAAATTCGGCGCAGGGCTATTCTGCACAACGCCGATGAGGCAGTGATTCTAAGCGCCGACGGATTTATTGAAGAGGGTGCGTTGACCTCCATAGTTTGGTGGCGCGGCGATGTGCTTTGTGCGCCAGATGATTCGGTCCCATGGCTAAACAGCGTTACTCGAAATGCGGTATTTGCCGTTGCTCGCGACATGGGCTTCACCACTAGAACTGAGCGTGCTAAACCGGCCGATCTGGTGGGCTTGGAGATCTGGGCACTTAGTTCGTTGCACGGAATTAGGCCCGTTGTGGACTGGGTGAATTTGGGCAGTCCGGTTGGGCAACCACGGCACTACGACGCCTTCCAAAAGCGACTTCGAATGCTTTCGCGCCAGATCGGCTAACGATGAACGAACTCATCAATTGGTTGCTCACCTCGGTGCAAAGCTTGGGCTGGGGTGCGAGGGACTTGATTGCGGGCCTCGCAATCCTGATGGAGACCTCGCTCTTCGTCGGACTGGTAATGCCAGGCGACACCGTCGTGCTGGTAGCGGCCACCGGTGTGCAAAACTTTCCTGACTTCCTTGGTCTGCTTGGCTGTGTCGTTGTCGGTTCACTCGTCGGTGAGTCGATTGGTTTTTGGGTGGGCAGGACATTCGGCCTGAGAATAAGGCGCTCTAAGTTGGGTCAGCGCATCGGTGATAAAAACTGGGACATCGCCGACCGTTTTGTTGAAACCCGAGGCGGAGTTGCCGTTGCCGTTAGCCGCTTTCTGCCCGTTCTACACTCGCTTGTTCCCGTAACTGCCGGAATGACTCGGATGCGGTATTCCAATTTCATCCGCTGGACTCTCGGAGCCTGCACGGTTTGGGCATCGGCGTATGTTGGAGTCGGCTGGATTGCGCATCAGACCTACGACCAATACCTGAGCAATCTGAAGATCGGTGGGTTCGTTTTCGCGGGGCTCATCATCGTTGTCCTGATCGTGGTTAACCTGATCAAAAAGCGGCTGGAAGGAACGGCGGAGCGAATGATTGCCGAGACTGAGGCAATCGCGGACTCCGAAAACGAAGCCCCTAGTGATCCTGCGCTAGACAAGAACGAACTGGGAGGCATTTGAGATGTGCGGTCGATACGTGGTAGCCAAGACCAGTGGGCAAATTGCCACAATCTTTGAAGCAGACGAAATCATCGATGAGGTGGCGCCGTCCTATAACATTGCCCCCACTAATCGGGTCACGATTGTGGTTGATCGCGCCTTCGAAAAGGATCAGGATGGCTCGCCGCTCGGCGATATCAGCCGTGAACTGCATTCTGCTCGCTGGGGTCTGGTGCCACGCTGGAGCAAGGGCCCGGCCGATGGTGCACCTCTCATCAACGCCCGCATCGAGACCGTGCTCGAGAAGCCATCGTTCAAGGACTCGGTCATACGCCGGCGCTGCCTAGTACCCGCCTCGGGTTATTACGAATGGGTGGTTGATGCCGATGGCAACAAGCAGCCGTTTTACATCAACGCCGGCGCAGATGGCATCTTTGGCTTTGCTGGGCTATTCGAGTGGTGGGCCGACCCCAGCAAGGCAGCAACCGATCCGCAGCGTTGGCTGCTATCCACAACAATCCTCACCAAGCCTTCGGCTCCCGAGCTGGCGCATCTGCACGAGCGCAATCCGGTTTTCCTCAGTGGTGACACCCTTGATGTTTGGTTGGATTCGAGCATCGAGGGTGATCAGGACCTGCTGAGGGCAATTAGCCAGGACTCCGATGTGGTCGCTGGAGACGCCCTGTTCTACAAGGTTTCCAGCGAGGTCGGAAAAGTTTCCTCAAGCGGCGCAGATCTAATTCGCGCCCTCTAGTCACGCCAGCCTCGGCAACCTTCAAGTAGTCCTTGAAGTGAAAATATCAAAATGTCTGAACCCCCACTTACACTCTTAACATTCGAACAAATGTTCGAATGTGTGTTTTCTGGAGGGAACAATGACGAGGGTCGACGAAGCCGTTTTGGTTTCGGTAAATCAGGCTGGAGAGCCCATCGGCTTTAGCTGGCGAGAAGAGTGCTACCTGGTGACAAACCGCCCCGTGCGCTGGTTTGCAAGGCGCGAATGGTGGGTAGAGTCGGCGCGGGTACAACGTGGCATAGGTGCCGGCGTTTTAGAAACCGAGATGTGGAGGCTGACCGCCAACTGCAACGGTCAACTGATGCAGTTTGAACTAATCCATCAGGTCATTGGCAACCTTTGGCAGCTGGTGCGCGTTTTCTCATGAGCCAGTTCACCCACTTGCACGTAGCCTCGGCCTACTCAGGGCATTACGGGGTTACTCGCCCCGAATACCTGGCCGAAGCCGCTACGGCAATGGGGGCCACGGCCTTGGCCATTACCGACCGCAATGGTCTTTACGGTGCGGTAAAGCACATCGGTGCCTGCCTTAAGCTGGGCATCAGCCCAATCGTCGGCGTCGACATCGCAATCCTCAACGATCTGGCCCAGCCAATCGGCCGCGCCACGGTTTTGGCCCACGGTCACAATCAGGGCGCAGGTTGGGCCACCCTGTGTCGCCTGGTTTCGGTAGCCCAGCAACACGGCAAACGCCAGCCGCCAGGGCTCACCGTACAGCAGCTGGCAGCCCTGGTTCAAACCGGAGACGCCCAGACCGGGTACAGCGCCACCGCTACCGTTCTGCTCTCCCCCGACAATCCTTTTGGCCAACTGGCTCTGGGTGCCAACCGCCAATCGGCGTTAGAGGCTCTTGGCAGCTGGAGCAGGCTGTTTCCGGCCCATGGTGCAATTGCGGTAGAGATCGTTAGCTGGCTCACCGAGCCCGGAACCCAGTGGTCCACCCTGCAGGCCAGCCGAATCCTGGAGCTGGCAGACACTCTGGGCATACCAGCTGTGCTAACCAACTCGGTGCGTTACCTAACCCCCGATGATGCCCTAACCGCCGACGTTCTCGATGCCGCCCGCCTCCTGGAGCCGCTAGGGCAATTCGAACCACAGCCAAACGCCCAGGCCTGGCTTAAACCACACGGCGAGATGGTGCTGCTGGCCAAAGAGATTTGCACCGAATACCGGCGCGCCCAAAAACTCCTAGATACCACCGCAGCCTTGGCAAACCGCTGCCGCCTCGAACCCATCACAGATTGCAGTTGGGGCAAACCAAAAACCCCCGAAAAGGCGGCCCTGGGCATAACCGGCAATCCCTTCGAGTTGCTGTGGCAAAAGGCACACGGCGCAATCGGTTGGCGTTACCCCGGCATTAGCCAAAGCAAACTGCAGCAGGTGCAGCACCGGTTATCCCAAGAGCTGATGACCATCCACAAACTAGATTTCGCAACCTACTTTCTTACCGTTGCCGATGTGGCCGAAATGATTCGCGACATGAAGATCCGTACCGCGGCTCGAGGCAGCGGCGCCGGATCACTGGTCAACTACCTGCTGGGAATCAGCGGAGTAGACCCGGTAGAACACGACCTGCTGTTCGAACGCTTTCTCAGCACCGAAAGAACCAGCCTGCCCGACATCGACATCGATGTGGAGAGCGCTCGTCGCCACGAGATATACAGGGCCATTTTTAAGCGATACGGTGCCGGCCGCGTTACCCTGCTCTCAATGCAGTCCACCTACCGTGGCCGCGGCGCGGTAAGAGACAGTGGCCTGGCGCTTGGCTTCGAAGACGACGAGATCGACGAGATAGCCAAGAGCGTTTGGAGGTTCAGCGCCCGCAGCTTCAGGGCAGCCACCGGAGTGAAGCCGGAACTGGCAAAGATTGCATCGGCACTAGAACACGACCGCAAAATGAACCTGTTGGTTGACATAACTGAAAGGCTCGATCGGCTACCGAGGCACATTTCGATGCACCCCTGCGGCGTAATTCTGGGCGATGCCTCGTTGCTAAACCTAACTCCGGTGGAGCCTTCTGGTCTAGACCTACCAATGAGCCAGTTCGATAAAGACGACATGGACCCGATGGGCCTTCTCAAGCTGGATGTGCTGGGAGTCCGCATGCAGAGCAGCATGGCCTATGCCGTCCGAGAGATTGAGCGGGTCCGCGGTGAGCGCATCGACCTGGATGCCATTCCACTAGACGACCCCGAAACCTTCCGTGCCATCCGCACCACCAACACTCTGGGCATATTCCAGATCGAAAGCCCCGGTCAACGCGAACTAACCGGAAAACATCAGCCCACGGTATTCAACGACCTAACCATTCAGATTTCGCTGTTCAGGCCCGGCCCCATGAAGGGCAACATGATCGCGCCATACCTAGATTCCCGTCACGGTTTTGCCAAGCCGGTCTACCCACATCCCAGCCTCGAACCGATCCTGCGCGAGACCTTCGGTGTGGTCATCTTTCACGAGCACGTGATTCGCATCTTCAACCAGATGACCAAGTGCGGCCTGGCCAAGGGCGATGAATTCAGGCGCTCGCTCGAGGATCCTCGCGCCAAACCGCTAATAGAACAGTTCTTTCGCACCGAATCGGCCAAAAACGGCTACCAGCCAGATGTGGTCTCAGCGGTCTGGAACACAATCGAGAGCTTCAGCAGCTTCGGCTTTTGCAAGGCTCACGGAGCAGCCTTCGCCATGCCCACCTATCAGAGCGCCTGGCTCAAGACCCACTACCCCACCGAGTTTGTGGCTGGGCTGTTCACCCACGACCCGGGCATGTACCCGAGGCGCCTGCTGCTGGCGGAGGCTAGGCGGCTGGGGGTTCAGGTGTTGCCGCTGGATGTCAACAAGTCGACCGATGAGTATCTGGTCGAAAAAAGTTCCGACGGCCAGTTGGCAGTGCGTTTGGCACTAACCGAACTGCAGTCCATCAGCGTCACAGAGATCAAACGCATCATCAAGAACGCGCCATACACCGACCTGGGAGACTTTTACCTGCGTGCCGAACCTTCTAGGCGAACCCTGGAAAATCTCGGTCTGGTGGGCGCGCTGGATGGCATTTCGGGGGTGGCGGGGGCCCTGTCGGCGGGCACAGCAGAACCAGAGGCTGCTCGAGCCACTCGCGGAGACGTAATGGCAAAGATTCGGCAGTTGAACGCAGCCAGGAAGCGGCCCAAAATCGACCCCGAGCAGCCAACGCTCGACTTCATAGACCTAAGCGATCGGCTGCCCACTGGCAATCCCGAACCGAGCATCGAAAACAAGGTGCAGAACGAGTTGCGGCTACTGAAGCTGGATGTCAGCCAACACGTGATCGAACTATACCGACCAATGCTCGATGAGATGGGTGTGGTGCAGGCCAACGAACTGGTTGGTCTACGCAATAAGACCGAGGTGCTGATAGCCGGGGTTAGGGTTGCAACTCAGACGCCACCCATGAAGTCGGGCAAAAGAGTGGTGTTCGTAAGCCTAGACGACGGCAGTGGCTGCGCCGATGCCACTTTCTTCGACGATGCTCAGGCGCGTTGCAGCCATGTGCTTTTCAACACCAGGCTGATGCTTATCGCCGGAAAAACCAGACGCACCGGAGTTCGTGGAGTATCGGTCATGGCTGAAAACGCGTGGGACCTAAAAGAACTGCACAAGCAGTGGTTGCAGCAGAAAGCAGTTGCGTCTTAACCACCAGCGCAAAACCGACAGCAAAGCGCTAGGCGGCCAAATCGGCGGCAATGGCCTTGACGTGTTCGTGCGAAATAGTGTGACCACCGTTGTGCAGCATTGGCTGCACCGTCGCCCCATACTGACGAAACTCCTTGACCATGGCCTCGGTCTTGTCAGCTGGCGAATAACCATCGAGCTTGCCATTGGCGATAAAAACCTTTTTGCCTGAAAGGTTGGGAACGCGCTTAGGCGGTTGCGTGAAAGACTTTGTGGTGCCGAAGGCCACTATTCCCTGCAGGGTTTCTGGGTGCAACAGCAGAAGCGAACCAGACGCATTGGCTCCGTTGGAAAAGCCAACCGCCCAGACCTTAGATTCATCGAAGCCGTACTCAAAAGCAGCAGCAGCTAGAAACTCGGCTAGTTCATCCGCATTGGCCCGGATGCCATCCTCGTCGAAGCGACCATCGTCGTAGCGGAGGAAGAAGCGATTCATCCCATCGGCGACAACCAAACCGCGCGGCGAAAGTAGATTGGCCTCCGGATCTAACGCCTTGCCTAGGCTTAGCAGATCGCGCTCATCGGCGCCGGTGCCATGTAGCAACAGCAGTGTGCGGGCGGAAGCCACGTCGGTGGCCGGCTTCCAAACGTGAGGCCGGCGGGTTGTGGCGCCGATCGAGCTGGCCAACTAAGCCACCTCGAAGGAACGCTTCGAAAGACCCATCCAGTAGCCTTCAATCTTCTGGTCCACCGGAGCATCAGGATTGGTGGAAGCGCCAAGTGCAACAAATAATGGCGTGAAATGCTCCACGGTTGGGTGCGCATAGGGCATACCTGGAGCAAGCGTTTTGTAGTTGATGAGCGAGTCGACGTCGCCGCGACTGAGCATCTCGGCCGACCAGTGGTCGAACTCCTTGGACCAGCCTGGAGCGGCCGCATCGATGCTGAAATCACGCAGGAATGGCAGGCCGTGAGTCATAAAGCCTGAACCAACGATGAGAATCCCCTCGTCGCGCAGAGGCCGTAGTCTGCGGCCCAGCTCTATGAGCTTCACCGGATCGTGGGTCGGAAGCGAAAGCTGAATCACCGGGATATCGGCATCCGGATACATGATCTTGATGGGAACCCAAGCGCCGTGATCAAGGCCACGTTTGGGGCTCTGGTGCAGCGGCTCGGTGGCTGGAAATACCGAGGCAACCTTGGCACCAAGCCAGGCGGCATCGGGCGTGCTGTACTTCTCGTTGTAGTAGCGAGGTGCGAACCCACCGAAGTCGTAGATGAGCTGAGTGCCAGCATCGGTGGAGCTAATGGCAACTGGAGCGTTCTCCCAGTGTGCTGAAACAACCAGAATGCCCTTTGGTTTCTGAATCGACCCAGACCATTCCCGCAGCTGCGACATCCAAAGCTGATCGTCCAGAAGGGGCGGCGCACCGTGAGAAAGATAAAGCGCTGGAAGGGTCATCACTAACTCCAATCAAAGGTTTCGAGTTAAGTAAACCACACCTTGACTAAAAAGATTCCAGAATGGATTCAGTGCCAGAACAGCCGCAGCGATCCGCACCGGCTTCAAGAAGATCGATTACCTGATCTAGGGTGCGCACCCCGCCGGATGCCTTGACCTTCAGACGATCACCCACGCACTGCTTCATCAGACGAATGTTTTCAACCGTGGCACCCTCAGCAGCGAATCCCGTTGAGGTCTTCACAAAGTCAGCTCCGGCTAACTCACTGAGTTCGCAGGCCTTGATGATTTGCTCTCGGTTAAGCAAGGCCGTCTCGAAAATGACCTTTACGATCGATTCCGGCTTCAGCTCATGCGCGGCATCAACAACGGCCTTGATATCAGAAAGAACCGTGTCGAAGTCGCCCTCGATTAAGGCCGAGACGTTTATGACCATGTCAACCTCGTCGCAGCCAGCGGTGATGGCCTCGACGGTCTCGAAGACCTTGGTGGCTGTGGTTGAGGTGCCGTGCGGAAAACCGATGACAGTGCACACCGGAACCGAGGTCTCGGCAAGGCTCGCAACGGCCAATGGCACGTCGATGGGGCGAATGCAAACGGAAGCGGTGTAAACCTGCGCGGCAAGCTCACAGGCCGCAACCACCTCGCTCGAGAGGCTGTTTGGTTTCAAAACGCTGTGGTCGATGGCGGCCGCTATTTGCGCCACGGTGTAGCCGCGATAGGTCTTTGACATGATTTGAGTCTAGTTTTGTTTTGTGCGTTACACAGTGATGGTCAAACCAGGTTCGAAAAAGGGTCCTCTGGTTGAAATGCATCACGACGGCAGCATTACCGTCTTCCTGAAGGAACGTGCGGTGGACGGCGCTGCCAACGAAGGACTGATTCGAGTTTTGGCCGATCACTTTGGCCTTAGAAAAAGCGACGTAACAATAGAGTCCGGCCACACGGCTCGGATAAAACGAGTTCAAATCCCGGATGGAGTCAAATGAAAATCGCAATGGCTAATGACCACGCAGGCCTCAGTTTAAAGCTGGAAATCAAAACTTGGCTTACCGCCCAGGGGCATGAGGTTCTCGACTTTGGCACTCACACCGAAGCGGCTGCAGACCTTCCAGACTTCGTTCTTCCGGCAGTTCAAGCCCTATCCAAGGGTGAGGTAGACCGTGCCATTCTGGTCGATGGCGTCGGTTATGGAAGCGCCATGATTGCCAACAAACTCCCCCGAGTTTTCGCTGCAGTCTGCCAAGATTCGTTCTGCGCCGAGTTGGCAAGATCACACTCGGACACCAACGCGCTCTGCCTCGGTGGCAAAATCATCGGTTCAGCATTGGCAATGGAGATAGTTCGAGTTTGGATGACCACCGAATGGCTGGGCACCACCGAGCCGAAGTACGCTCGGCGGGTTCAGAAGGTTGTCGCTATCGACGCACAGCACTGCTGCTAGCTGGTGACTGCGCCTACTCTTCGCTTCCAGCGAATTGACTCGAGTACAAACGCGAGTAAGGCCCACCGGCAGCCAACAACGAGCTGTGCGTTCCCTGCTCCACTATGTCGCCGTGTTCCATGACCAGAATCAAGTCAGCATCGCGGATTGTGGAGAGCCGGTGGGCAATCACAAACGAGGTTCGATCAGCGCGCAGGGCCGCCATCGCGCGTTGCACGAGGACCTCAGTACGGGTGTCAACCGATGACGTTGCCTCGTCAAGAATCAAGACGTTTGGCTTTGCTAAGAAGGCCCGGGCGATGGTGAGCAACTGCTTCTCGCCGGCGCTCACGTTGGAGGCTTCGTCGTCCAGAACAGTCTGATAACCGTCCGGCAGGGTGCGAACGAACCGGTCAACATAGGTGGCTTTGGCTGCAGCAATGATCTCTTCATCGGTTGCGTTCAGGTTGCCGTAGGCAATGTTGTCGTGAATGGTTCCCTTGAAAAGCCAGGTGTCCTGCAAAACCATACCTATGCGGGAACGCAAATCAGACCTGCTCATTTTGGAGATGTCTACCCCATCGAGGGTAATCCTGCCGCCGTTTAGTTCGTAGAAGCGCAGAATCAGATTTACCATCGTGGTTTTGCCTGCTCCGGTTGGGCCGACAATTGCGATGGTCTGACCCGGTGAAACGTTCAGGTTCAGATCCTTGATGACTACCTTGTCCGCCGAATATCCAAAGTTGACGTGCTCGAACGAAAGACTGCCGGTTTGGCTCTCTGGAAGTGAACTGTCCACCGGGTCGGGGCTTTGCTCTTCGGCGTCGAGCAACTCGAAGACTCGCTCCGCCGAGGCCACACCTGACTGCAGCAGGTTGGCCATAGAGCCTAACTGCGCAACCGGTTGAGTGAACTGACGCGAATATTGAATAAAGGATTGGATTGCACCGAGGCTCAGGGCACCGTTTGCCACCATTACGCCACCAATTACAGCGATGCCCACGTAAACCAGGTTTCCCACGAACATCATGGAAGGCATGATGATGCCGGAAATGAACTGGGCGGCAAACGAAACCTTGAACAGCTCTTCGTTCTTAGCGGCAAACTCGGCCTCCACCTGCTTGCTCTTGCCAAAGACTTTTACCAGAGCGTGTCCGGTAAAGGTCTCTTCGATCTGAGCGTTGAGCTGGCCAGTGAACTTCCATTGATCAGAGAACATTTTCTGTGACCGCTTGGCGATTACGGTACTGATAATCAGGCTCACTGGGATACTGACCAGGGCAATGGCAGCAAGTAGCGGCGAAATCGTGAACATCATTGTCAATACACCGACAACCGTGAGGAAGCTCACCAACACCTGGCTAAGGGTTTGCTGCATTGACTGAGAAATGTTGTCGATGTCGTTGGTCACGCGGCTGAGCAACTCCCCACGCTGCATGGTGTCAAAGTAAGACAGCGGCAGCCGATGCAGTTTGTCCTCTGTTTCCTCGCGCAGCCGGTAGATGGTTGCCTGAACGCTTGAGTTGAGTAGCCGCGCATTAAGCCAACCGAAAAGGAACGCTCCGAGGTAGATGGCAATAATCGCAATCAAAGTGGTCTGCAAGGCCGAAAAATCAATACCGTGACCGGGGTTCAAGGTCATTCCCTGCAACATAGCGGCCAGTTGATTCTGACCTCGGGCCTTTAGGCCAGCAATGACCTGAGCCTGAGTGACGCCGACCGGCAACTTGGCAGAGATTATGCCGTTGAAGACAATGTTGGTTGCTTTGCCTAGCATCCAGGGCCCAAGCACACTGAGCCCCACCGAAGCGATGGCCATAAGAATAACGATTAGCAGCCTGCCACGCTCTGGTCGGAGCCTGCCCAGCAACCGCTTAGCGTTGGGCCCAAAATTCATCGACTTTGCTGCCGGCATGCCCATCCCCATAGGGCCGCCGGGGCGTGGTCCAAATCCCATTGGTCCACCGGGGCGCCCCGCGGGGCCGCCAGAGGCACCTTGAGGCTGCCTCGAGTTGTTCGAACTCACTTGATTGCTCACGCCGCCTCCTCCGCACTTAACTGAGATCCGACAATCTCTTGATAGGTGGCATTCGAGGCCAGCAACTGCGAGTGCGTGCCGATCCCTGCAACTCGACCATCCTCCAGCACGATGATTTCGTCGGCGTGTTTGATGCTTGCGATTCGCTGACCAACGATGACCTTGGTGATGTTTGGCAGTTGACTGGTGAGTGCCTGACGCAACCTAGCATCGGTGCTCAGATCCAGAGCAGAAAAAGAGTCATCAAAGATTAGGATCTGAGGATTCTTTACCAGGGCCCGCGCTATGGCAAGCCGCTGTCGCTGACCACCACTGAAGTTGGTTCCGCCCTGAACCACCGCAGACTGCAAACCATCCGGAAGTGCCTTGACGAAGTCGGCCGCTTGAGCAATCTCGAGGGCTTTCCAAAGCTCATCCTCGGTGGCTTCTTCACGACCGTAGCGAAGATTGCTTGCAATGGTGCCGGTGAAGAGGAATCCCTTTTGCGGGATTAGGCCGATCAAACTCCACAGTTCAAGTGGCTGCATGTCTTTGGCAGATACCTCGTCCACGAAGACGGTGCCGGAACTGGGGTCTGCCAAGCGAGCGATTAGGTTGATAAGGGTTGTCTTTCCTGATCCCGTCGATCCGATGATCGCCGTGGTGGAACCGGCCGGAACGGTGAAACTCAGGTCTTCCAGTACCGGGCGTTCCGCGCCTGGGTAACTGAAACTCACTCCCTCAAATCTGACATTGCCCAGCCGCTGCAGATCCTTGACCGGACTGGGGCTAGCTGAAACCGATGGTTCGATGTTGAGAATCTCCGTGATTCTGTCTGCAGATACGGTGGATCGCGGAATCATCATGGCCATAAACATGGACATCATTACAGCGATGAGAATCTGCATCATGTACTGCAAGAACGACATCACCGTTCCGATCTGCATCTTTCCAGCGTCAACCTGATACGCGCCCAGCCAAAGCACCGCAACATAACTCAGGTTGAGCACGATCTGAACGATTGGGAACATAAGCGCCTGCAGTTGCCCAGAGCGCAGCGCTGTTTCGGTAACCTCATCGTTCGCGTTTGCGAACCGCTTTGTCTCGGATGATTCACGAACAAAGGCACGCACCACACGCATGCCGGTCAGCTGCTCGCGCAAAACCTGATTGATTCGGTCAATTCGAACCTGCATGAGCCTAAATAGCGGGATCATTTTCGAAAGTAAAAGCCCGATAAGAGCTAAAAGCACCGGCACGCTAATGGCCATGATGATTGAGAGGTTCAGATCGATCCGGAGGGCCATGATGACTCCGCCAACGGCCAGAATCGGGGCCGAGAGCATCATCGTGGAGCCCATGAAGACCAGTGTCTGAATTTGCAGAACATCATTGGTGTTGCGCGTAATCAAGGATGGCGCCCCGAACACGGCCAGGTCTCGCTCAGAGAATCGACCCACCTGCCTGAAAACACCTGCGCGCAGATCACGACCCACAGCCATGGATAGCCGGGCTCCGAAATAGGTGGCGAGGATCGAGCTGGCAATCTGACCCAGCGATACCAGCAACATCTGACCGCCGGAGCTCCAGATGAAAGCGATGTCACCGGTAGCAACACCCTTATCGATGATGTCGGCGTTCATTGTGGGCAGTGAAAGCGAGGCGGTGGCCTGAGCTGCCTGAAAAACCAATATCGCAAGGAGGGTCTTCCAATATGGTCTGATGTTGCTGACCAGTATGTTCCAAAGGTTCAAGGCCGCTCCTCGGGTGCGTGTTTCCCAAGTCTAAACCGAAGATTATTCGGTTAAAGCAAAAACCACCCGGATGGGTGGTTTTTGTCTTGGTGGACCTGAGGGGATTTGAACCCCTGACCCCCTGCATGCCATGCAGGTGCGCTACCAGCTGCGCCACAGGCCCGAATCGTTGCCGAGCAACCTGACTATCTTATAACAAATCAGGCTACGCCGCGAACGCTACTGGTGAATGTCCAACTGAATCGGTACGCCATCTTTCCAAAGTCGCTCTACCGAATAGAACATACGATCTTCCTCGTGCATGACGTGACAGATGATGTCACCGAAATCTAGCAGGATCCAGCGACCACCGGCCTTACCCTCCTCGCGAATCAGCTTCACACCGGACTCGAGCAGCTTGCTTGCTATTTCATCCGCGATTGCAGGGGTCTGGCGGTCGTTTCGCGAAGAGGCGAAAAGAAAGACGTCCGCGAGAGGAAACACCGCAGATACATCAAGGGCGACCACGTTTTCGGCCAACTTATCGTTGGCGGCATTAGCGGCGATTTGGGCAAGTTCGATTGCACGAGTTGAAGCAGGCAAGATTTCCTTTTTTGTTAGAGAACTTTGATTGAGCCAAGCATTATGGCGGCTAGCAGGGCACAGAATATGGCAAGCAGAATGAATCCGGAGACGAGAACGAGGTGCACCACACCCCAACCCTGACGAAGTCGAGTTGGGAACACCGAGCTGCGTCGGCGAGTACGCTGGTGAACTCGCGCAGCCACTGGTTCGATTCCGGTGACGGCATTGTCCGTCTGTTCGCTCTCGCGGTTAACATCTGCGCTGGCCGCTGCCTCAACGATGGCAATCTGACCGGTGTCGGGCTTAATAACGGGCAGTTCAATTGCGCCCGTCTTAAGTAGCGCACCGCTGTCTGGCAAAACCAGTGTCATGTTTGCCACATCGGGAACGTTGGTAACGACGATGGAATTCGACTGAGTGTCAGAGACCAGTTCGATTGGCCCGGTGGCGGGCAAATCTGCCTCATCGGGCGCCAATCCGTTGAGCATGAGCTGCTCGCGTCGACGTTCCAGCTCACGAGCCTCACGGCGCGTCAAGGGCGAAACGGACATCGGTGCCTTCTGATAAATGTGGTGTTCCCTGATAAAAGTGTTCACTGGATCGGGAACGAGTCCGGTGAGCTCAATGCCAGATTCCGCAAGATTGCGGCACTGTGTTGACGAAATATCCAGTGCGGGTATTTCAACAACACTAATCTTGCCACGAAGTGAATCCGGGACCTCAATAGAGTGCCCGGGCCTAGACACAACCACTAGGTTCGCTAACTCCGGGATTTGCTCGAAATTGCGCCAGGTTTCGAAAGCAGCGAAAGCATCCGCGCCAACAACGAAGTAAAAATCATCTGCTGGGTACCTGAGCCGAAGCTCAGTGAGGGTGTCAACTGTGTAAGTCGGCCCGTCTCTTTCGATGTCGACGGTGCAGAGCTCGAAATTTGGATTGTTTCGGATTCCAACCCGAACCATTTCGGCCCTGTCTGCCGCACTGGTACGAGAACTTTTTTGCCATTGCTGGCCTGCCGGAGTGAAAAGGACCTTGTCCAAACCAACGCGTTCAAGCACTTCGTTGGCAACCACCAAGTGGCCGTTATGGACGGGGTCAAAAGAACCGCCCAGAACACCAATCTTGGCCATCTGAACGTTATCTGCTAGTGATGCGGGTTATTGCTATCCGACTTGTGGCTGTGACGGTTAGCAACGTCGCGGTAGGACCAGGTAACAAGCCCGAGAAGAATGAAGATACCAAAAGCGATTGCACCGGTCACGAAGGTTGGAAATGGCAGTGCGTTGGCGCCTTCTGCGAGGGTAATGATCTGGTTCATGATTCTCCTTGTCTATAACAGAATAGCCTAGGGACGAACGTGGCCGGAACCACGCACCTGCCACTTGGTGCTAGTCAACTCTTGAAGCCCCATCGGGCCGCGGGCATGAAGCTTCTGGGTACTGATCCCCACTTCAGCACCAAATCCGAACTCGCCACCATCTGTGAAACGAGTCGATGCGTTTACCATGACCACGGCCGAATCAACCTCGTTTAGGAAGCGCTCTGCATTGCCGATGTCTTCGGTAATGATGCTTTCGGTGTGTTTAGTCGAGAATTTGGCAATGTGTTCGAGCGCCTCGTCAATTCCGCTTACTACCTTTACCGCAATCTCCATTGCTAGGTACTCGGTCGCCCAGTCGGCCTCGGTGGCAGCAACCACTCCAGCGAAATGCGAAGCAACCCGCTCGTCTCCATGGACTAGCACATCCTTGGTTTGCAGTTTCTCCATGATTGCCGGCATTACTCGATCGAACGCAGCCTCGTGAACCAGGAGTGTCTCTAGCGAGTTGCACACGCCAACTCGCTGAGTCTTCGCGTTGAAGATTATGTCGACCGCCCAGTCGAGGCGCGCGCTCTCATCAACAAAGATGTGCACAATTCCCTCGCCGGTTTCGATGACGGGAACCTTTGATTCATTGAGCACCGACTGGATTAGACCGCGTCCACCGCGTGGGATCAGCACGTCGATGAGTCCAACCGCCTGCATCATCTCCTGTGCACCGGCACGGCCGAAATCATCAACAGTTTGGATTGCATTTCGGTTTACGCCGCAGGCCTCAAGCGCATCCTGGAGCAGCGCAACCAATACGGCATTCGAGTTTTCGGCGGCTGTACCACCGCGAAGCACAACGGCATTACCGCTCTTGATGGCAAGCGAAGCGATGTCGATTGTCACATTGGGTCGCGCCTCATAGATGGCGCCGATGACACCGAAAGGAACCCTCAGCTGAGAGATCTTGAGACCATTGGGAAGGGTGCGGCCTCGGACAACCTCTCCGATGGGGTCCGGCAGGTCGATAACGTCTAAAACGGCACTAGCCAAGGCCTGAAGGCGCTCGTTGGTGAGCCGGAGGCGATCCTGCAGTCCGGCCTCCATGCCCTCTCGGACTGCGCGCTCTAGGTCCTTGACATTTCCGGCGATAATCTCTTCGGCGCGCAGTGGAATAAGCTCGGCTATCTTGGCGAGGATTGCATTCTTGGTGTTAGTGCCGGCCAGGCCAAGTGAGCCGGAGGCATCGCGCGCCAGCTTGATTTTGTCGATAGCAGTAGACATAACTAAATCCTAACCTCTGCCCTATTTACACAGTGGGCTAGGGCGCGGCCTGAAACCAGGTTCCAACAGGCTGGCCTACCAGAGCCAAAGACACATTGTTGATGCTGGTGAGAACCACGTCTACTTGGTTGTCGGTTGCAAGTCTGGCGGCTGCCAATTTGGTTACCGCTCCCCCGGTGCCTACGCCGGTGGAGGTATCACCGGTCTTGATGCCCGAAAGGTCTTGGCCGTAGTGAACGATGTCAATTCGTGTGGCGCCTGGCTCCGATGGCGGGGCACTGTAAAGGGCATCCACATCGCTAAGTAAGACGAGAGCGTCTGCCTTGACCAGCGCAGCCACCAAGGCGGCTAGACGATCGTTGTCACCGAAGCGAATTTCGGCAGTTGCGACGGTGTCGTTCTCATTGACGATTGGGAGCACGTCCAGCTCAAACATTCGCTCGATAGCCTGTTTTGCGTTATCACGAGTCTCGGCGCCATCGAGGTCTTCGCTGGTAAGCAGCACCTGACCGGCGATCCACTCGTGAGCCTCAAGCGCAACCTGATAGCGAGCCATGAGCCGCCCCTGGCCAACGGCAGCAAGAGCCTGACTGGTAGCGAGGTCGGTGGGCTTGGAGTCTAACTTTAGGAGCGGCATGGCCGTTGCAATCGCTCCTGAGGTGACAAGTACGACCTGGGCGCCGCGCTTTCGCAATGAGGCAATAGCATCCACTAAAAGTTCGATGTTGCCAACATTTGCACCCGAGATAGAAGACGAACCAACCTTTACGACAACGCGCTTTGCGTTGGCTATTTCGCTTCTAACTTCGTGGTTCACTTGCAAACTCTCTATTCGGTCTCAAAATCTTCGTCGTTGAACAGCCCGGCCTTGCCTTCTGCTTCCATTTCGGCTCGCAGACGAGTCTTGGCGTCCATAAGTTCTTTGTATTCGCGGCGACGCTCCGGAGTGGTGCGTCGATCGTTGGTGCCGATTCGCACATCGGTGCCGCGCGGACCCGAAAGCAATTCGGCGTTGCTAGTAATGGTTGGCTCCCAATCGAAGATAACGCCATCGCCCTCACCAATAACTACCGTGGAGCCCGCCACTGCCCCAGCCTTGAAAAGCTCGTTTTCGATGCCAAGTTTGGCAAGACGATCGCCCAGGTAGCCGATGGCCTCTTCGTTTCCAAAGTTGGTTTGTGCAACCCAGCGTTCCGGCTTAGCACCAACAATGCGGAAGTAGTGGTCCATTCCGTCGAATTCCTTGGTGATCTTGTAGCTTGACTCGCTTCGCTTGGTTTGCATCAGAGTGATACGCGGCTTTACCGGAACCAGTTCCTTCTCTTTACGAGCTGCTTCGACCAGTTCGGCCAGTGCAAAGCTGAGTTCCTTGAGACCCTCGTGGGTTGCCGCCGAAACTTCGAAGACGCGATAACCACGCTCTTCCAGCTCGCGGTGAACGAAATTGGCCATGTCACGACCGTCTGGCAAGTCGATCTTGTTGAGAGCAATCAACTGAGGACGTTCGTGCAAGGGTACCTGACCAGCAGGGACCTGATAGGCCTTTAGCTCGTTGAGGATGATGTCGAGGTCCTTGATTGGATCGCGATCGGCCTCTAAAGTTCCACAGTCGAGTACGTGCAAAAGTGCGGTACAGCGCTCGACATGGCGCAGAAACTCAAGGCCCAGTCCCTTGCCCTCGCTGGCGCCCTCAATCAATCCAGGAACGTCAGCAATGGTGTACCTGCTCTGACCCGCTTGAACCACACCAAGGTTTGGGTGGAGCGTGGTGAATGGGTAGTCCGCGATTTTGGGTCGTGCGGATGATAGCGAGGCGATCAGCGAAGACTTACCGGCCGATGGATAACCGACCAGTGCTACATCGGCAACGGTCTTAAGCTCAAGAATGATATCGCCGGACCAGCCAGGCACACCCAGCAGAGCAAATCCAGGAGCCTTGCGCTTGCTGCTAGCCAGAGCGGCGTTGCCGAGGCCGCCCAAGCCTCCCTCGGCAATTACGAATTCCATGCCCGGCTCGTCGAGGTCGACTAGGAACTCGCCTTTGGCGTTCTTCACTACGGTTCCGACCGGAACCGGCAGAACCTGCGATGAACCGGTTGCGCCATTTCGGTAGTCGCCGGCGCCCTGAGAACCATCTGTGCCCTTGCGGAAGGGCTGAAAGTGGTAGTCGAGCAGGGTGGTAACCGAAGGGTCACTCAGTAGGCTGATCGAGCCACCATTGCCACCGTTGCCGCCGTCTGGGCCGCCCAGCGGCTTGAACTTCTCACGGTGCACGGACACACAGCCGTCGGCGCCATTTCCGGCACGCACGTGCAGAGTCACCTGATCCACGAAACTGATCACTGGATGCCTCCTCAGGCCATATTGGTGAATAAAACAAATGTAGGCGAGCACTCGGCTCGCCTACATCTAAAAACTTTGGACTGCTTAGGCAGCGACCACGTTTACAACGCGACGGCCACCCTTGACGCCAAACTCAACCGAGCCAGCCGAAAGTGCGAACAAGGTGTCGTCCTTGCCGCGACCCACGTTTGCACCAGGGTGGAAGTGGGTTCCACGCTGACGAACTAGGATCTCGCCTGCGTTTACAGTCTGACCGCCGTAACGCTTGACGCCAAGGCGCTGTGCGTTTGAGTCGCGGCCGTTACGAGTAGAGCTAACACCCTTTTTACTTGCCATTTTGGGTCAGTCCTTTACTTGATCTCGGTGACCTGGACACGGGTAAGTTCGCTGCGGAAACCCATGTGCTTCTTGTAACCGGTCTTGTTCTTGTACTTCTGGATGACGATCTTTGGACCGCGTAGGTCGTTTAGAACCTCGGCGGTTACCTTTACCTTGGCAAGTGCCTTGGCGTCGGTGGTGACCTTGTCGCCGTCAACTAGCAACAGAGCTGGAAGCTCGATGGTGCCGTTTTCGCTCTTGACGCGGTCGAGCGTAACGATGGTGCCTACCGACACCTTCTCTTGGCGGCCGCCTGCGCGGACTACTGCGTAAATCACAGATCTACCCTTTGTTCTAAAGACTTTTAGGAGTTGCAGCGCCGTATAAACGCAGCGGGCAACAAACGACAAGTCTACATTGTGTATGGCACGAGGTCAAACTTATTTGACCCCGTGTTTAGCAGGATTGCTAGTTTTGCTCGGGAGTCACATTGCCACCGGTGCTTACCCGGCGTGGCTTGCGACGACCCTGACCTGGCGCCTTTGGCTCTGGAAGAGCCTCTAGCACCGATTCCAGAAGACTCTCCACCGCAGGGGCGGCCTTGTCTTCCTTTGCTGGAACTGAGGTGAGAACGATTGGCGAAGGTTCGCCAGCAGCCTCGTGCGCTGCCACCGTCGATGCGGCAATCTTTCCGATAACACTATTCAGTGCGCTGGCGCTCTCCGCGGTAACAACCTTGGCGACCTCAACCTGACGGGTGGTGTCCTTGCCCTTGTTGCGGTCGCGCTTACGCTGCTGATCCTTTTGCTGCTTAGGCTCACGATCATCGTTGGTGATGTGCTTGTTACGAAGAACGGGTTCATGGTGCACGATGACACCTCGGGCAGCACATGCCTCACAAGGCTCACTGAAGGCCTCCAGCAGGCCGATGCCAAGCTTCTTACGTGTCATCTGAACCAGACCGAGCGAGGTCACTTCAGCGACCTGGTGCTTGGTTCGGTCGCGGCTGAGGCACTCGATGAGGCGACGAAGCACCAAATCTCGGTTGCTCTCGAGCACCATGTCGATGAAGTCGACAACAATGATTCCACCGATGTCGCGCAGTCGAAGTTGACGGACGATCTCCTCGGCGGCCTCGAGGTTGTTCTTAGTGACTGTCTCTTCTAGGTTTCCGCCAGAGCCGACGAACTTGCCAGTATTTACGTCGACGACAGTCATGGCTTCGGTGCGGTCGATAACCAGCGAACCACCTGATGGCAGGTAGACCTTGCGATCCAGCGCCTTAGCAATCTGCTCGCCCACTCGATACTCGTCGAAGACGTCTTTGCTTCCGGTGTAGTTCTCGACGCGCTCAAGCAGGTCCGGGGCAACTTGGCCCAGGTAAGTCTCGATGGTGTTGCGGGCGTCGTCTCCCGAGATGACCATCTTCTGGAAGTCTTCATTGAAGACATCGCGAACGATCTTGATTAGTAGATCTGGCTCGCTGTGCAGCAAGACTGGTGGTTGCGAACTGGCTGCCTTAGCACTGATGGCTTCCCACTGGGCCTGCAGGCGCTGAACGTCCAGAGTCAGCTGTTCCTCGGTCGCACCCTCAGCAGCGGTGCGGACAATTACACCGGCGTCTTCCGGAAGAATTTCCTTGAGGATCTTCTTCAGACGAGCGCGCTCGCCATCTGGAAGCTTGCGCGAGATGCCGTTCATTGAGCCGTTAGGCACATAGACCAGGTATCGTCCCGGAAGCGAAACCTGCGAGGTTAGCCGGGCGCCCTTTTGACCAACCGGATCCTTGGTGACCTGCACCAGCACTGTGTCGCCACTCTTGAGCGCAAGTTCGATGCGACGAGGCTGGTTGCCGGTCTCGGCCAGCTCCCAGTCAACTTCGCCGCTGTAAAGAACCGCATTGCGTCCCCGACCGATGTCCACGAACGCCGCTTCCATCGATGGGAGAACGTTCTGGACCTTACCGAGATAAACGTTTCCGATGAGTGAGGCGTCCTGAGCCTTAGCGACATAGTGCTCAACTAGTACGCCGTCCTCCAGGACACCGATCTGAATCTTGCCCGAGGCCGAACGTACGACCATGGTGCGGTCCACGGCCTCACGGCGTGCCAAAAACTCGCTCTCGGTGATTACGCTGCGACGGCGACCGGCGTCCCGGCCGTCACGTCGGCGCTGCTTTTTAGCTTCGAGTCTGGTGGAACCGGCAACGCGCTGCGGCTCGTTGCTTGGCTCTTTGGGTTCGCGCGGGGCACGAACCTTTACAACGGTATTTGGAGCAGCTGGAGCCTCTGCCGAGTCGCCAGCGCGGCGACGCGACCGACGACGAAGGTGAGACTCTTCACTCTCTGTGCTCTCCTCATCGGAAGCCTCAACTACCGGCTTGCCCCGCTTCTTGTCGATGACAGGGGTAGGCAGGTCAGGTGCCTGGAATACGAGAGAAAATGCCGCCTGCGGCACCGCTGGCTTGGAGTCCGAAACTGGCTCACTGAGCAAGGTTTCGGAAGTTACCTCAACACTGGTCTTGGCTTTGGCCGTTCGTTTCGCAGCTGGCTTTCGTGCCGGCTTTTCCGCTGCGGCGGCAACCGCAACTACTTCTTCAATTGACTTAGGTGCCTTGGTCGCCGGCTTTCGGGCAGGCGCCTTTCGGGTCGAAGGGGCTGGCTGTGGGGAATCCGCAACAACAGATTCGGCAATGGGCTCTACGGCGCTGTCGGCTTGTGCAACTTTTTTAGTTGAACGCGAGCGGGTCGGTTTTGATTCGTTATTTTTCTCTACCACGTGTGGCAAACTCCAAGCTGCCTAAGGCTGAGCCACACTTCTCAGGCCCTAGAGCCATAAAAACTAAGTACCAGATGCCGCGGCATTTGGCTAAATCTAAGTCGAAACATCACTTTTCTAACGATTTGCACTGCCCCATGGGTCTTACGTGTACAAGCTCGCAGGATGATCGAAAATCTACGTCGCGAGGGTGTGGTGCCTCACAACTGCTATTAGTATGACACGAATCCGCTGCTTTTGGGTAAGTAAAGGTGCCCTGAACTTAAATCACCGTCTGTGTGATAATAAAACGGTGAGCAACAGCCAGACTGAAACAGAAGCAACCTTTGCAGCCCCCAAGGCCATGGCCTGGCTGTGGATCATATTCGGACTAATCGGCTGGATTGCCGCTTTCGCGCTAGTGCTCGAAAAAATTCATGTGCTGGAACACCCTGGCGACGCGCTGTCCTGCGACCTAAATGTTTTCATTTCCTGCAAATCCGTTATGGCCTCCTGGCAGTCGCACATTCTTGGCTTCCCCAACCCACTCATTGGAGTTGCCGGATTCGCCATTCCAATAGTCATCGGCTTTGCCGTGCTTGCGGGCGCTCGTCTCGAGCAGTGGTTCTACCGCCTAATGGTTGCCGGCTTCGGTATGGCCTTTATTTTCGTACTCTGGCTGTCGACCCAGAGCATATTCGTGATTAATGTGCTTTGCCCCTACTGCATGCTGGCTTGGTTTGGAACGATTCCACTGTTCTGGCACACGCTGCTCTGGGCGCTGAGCGAGGACATCATCGAAGGCCCAATCAGCCTCGCTCCATTCTTCGACTGGGCACACAAGCGCTCCTGGTTGTTTACGGCAGCAACCGAGCTGATTATCGTCCTGGTAATCACAGTTCACTTTTGGAGTTCTTGGCCGTCCACTTTCGCGGCCCTCTTTCACTAGAAACAAAAAGTCCCGCCCACTGAGTGGGCGGGACTTTTTCTCAGGTTTAGAACCAGAGCAGCAGCTCGCGCTCGGCGCTTTCTGGTGAGTCGCTGCCGTGAACCAAATTGTGCTGAACCTTCAGACCCCAGTCTCTACCAAAGTCGCCGCGAATGGTCCCTGGAAGCGCAACTGTTGGATCGGTTGCACCCGCCATCACGCGGAATCCTTCGATGACACGATGACCCTCGAGCTTGATAGCAACGACATCACCCGAACCCATAAACTCCATCAGCGGTTCGTAGAAAGGCTTACCCTCGTGTTCGGCATAGTGAGCGGCGAGCAAATCGCGCTGTGGGGTGAACTTCTTGAGGTCGACAACACGGTAGCCCTTGGCCTCGAGACGAGCAACGATTGCACCGATGAGGTTGCGCTCGACGCCATCAGGTTTGATTAGTACTAGGGTCTGCTGCAGTTCGGTCATGGTTTTCCTTGCTTTGATTGAAGAGCGGTTTGTTCAAAATCTATTGGGATGCTTGGTCGTCAGTTGGTGGCTGCATCGCGATGTAGGCCCGGCGTGCCTTATCGATAGTTGAGCCGGCAATCATCGCCCATGCCCAGAGGCAAACAAATATGCCGCCGACAATCCACATCAGTGGTACAAAGATTCCAGTCAGCAGAATGAGCAGCTGCAGTACCCATCCCCAGTAATACGACCAGGTTTTGCCCAACAACGCTGGCGTGGCGATGGTAACCAGAGTGAGACTTAGTCCGACGGCCCAGACTCCGATCGGATCGGCCAGCTTTAGCCCAAACGCCACCAGCGTTGCGAAAAACACCACAAAAGACTCGAAGGCGAGCAGCATAGACCCTAAAGTTCGCTGGGTACTGGTTTCACGCACTCGTTTGCTCGCTACACCGGTGGTGTTTTTAGTCATCTAGTTCCTCATCTGAGCTTGCCGAAGCCGAATGGTCGATCTCGTCGTCCTGGCCATCCCAATCGTCATCATCGGCCAGAATCCGGTCTTCTGCCTGCTGCAGCGCCAGAACATCGCCAATCAGAGAAACAGAACCCGTGATGATTATGGCCTGAGCCGCACCCTCGGCAACCAAGTGCTTGGCGTCCTGCAGTGCCGACGCAGGGTGGCGGGAAGTGTGGACGCGGTCCTCACCAAAGATTTCGATGGCCAGGTCTGCTAGTTCTTCGGCGGCTATAGCGCGCGCGGAGGACGATTGGGTGATCACAATCTCGGTTAGTGCGGGCTCCAGCGCGCGGAGGATGCCCGCCGCGTCTTTTTCTGCAAGAACACCGACGACACCGATGAATCTGCTGGTGTTGAAGCCGTTGCCTAGCGTGACAGCCAGGACCGAGGCACCCTGCGGATTGTGTGCAGCATCCAATACTGTGAGTGGTTCGCGAGATAGCACCTGTAGGCGTCCTGGCGAGGTTGCGTCAGCGAGAGCCACTCGCAGCACATCGTCCATGATTCGTTTCTGACCGCCACCTAGGAAGGCCTCGACGGCAGCAATTGCAAGAGCGGCGTTCTCGACCTGATACTCACCAACGATGGGAAGGAACAGGTTGTGGTACTCCCCTGCCAAGCCGCGAACACTAAAACGCTGCCCATATCCCTCAGAGGCAACCTCGGTTACCTCAAACTCGGATCCCAACTGAGCCCAACTATCGGCCTTCGATTGAGCGACCTGCTGCAAGACGACACCGGCTTCGTAGTGCTGAAGCGCTGACACAACGATTGCATTTGGCTTGATTATGCCCGACTTGGTTTCGGCAATTTCGGTGAGAGTTGAACCAAGTCGGTCGGTGTGGTCGAGCGCAATGGGCGTAAACACGGCGACATCGCCGTCGGCAACGTTGGTGCTGTCCCAGGTTCCGCCCATTCCGACTTCCAAAACCAAAACATCAACCGGAGCATCGGCAAAGATGGCAAAGCCCAGAACGGCAAGCGCCTCAAAAAATGTAAGCGGTCCCTCGCCCTCGGTTGCTAGTTGCGCATCTACGATCTCCAAAACCGGTTTGGTATCTTCCCAGAGTTCGTAAAGTACCTGATCCGAAACCGGTTCGCCATCGATGGAAATACGCTCGTTCAGCCTCACCAAATGTGGGCTGGTGAACCGACCGGTGCGCAGGCCGTGCTCCCTGAGAATCCGTTCGATGAAACGGGTGGTGCTGGTTTTACCGTTAGTGCCGGTTACGTGAATCACCCGGTATGAGTGCTGAGGGTCGCCGAGGAGAGCCACCGCGCGTTGCGTCGGTTCGAGACGCGGCCGCAGCTGGTTTTCAGGCATGCGCTGAAGCAACTCGGCTTCAACCTGCGCGGCCAGCTTGGCCCAGTGTGCGTCCGTCAATCGACTCATGCTTTTGCTACCTGAATCGAAACTGGCAGATCGTCGCCAACTGTGGCAGTTGCCGAACCAACTTCCGCTACCTCTAGGCGGGCTTCAACACTGAGGGTTTCGCTCTTGATCAAATCAAGGTGAACCCGTGCGGCATCGATTACGGTCGCCGAGGCGGCAACAGTAAGAGCAATGCGATCCGAAACATCGAGGTCGGCGTCCTTTCGGGCCTGCTGAATGGCGCGAATCAGGTCGCGGGCGAGTCCCTCGGCAGCCAGTTCTGGCGTGATGTTGCTGTCCAGCAGCACAAATCCGCCACTGGGTAAGATTCCCACCAGGTTAGCCGAGTCGCCGTTTGCGGCTGCAACCAACTCCAGAGTGTATTCGCCTTCAACCAGCACCACGCCTCCGGCAGTGACGACGCCGTTCGACTCGTTCCAATCTCCGGCCTTTGCAGCTGCAATTACGGTCTGAACCGTCTTGCCGATTCGAGGACCAGCTGCGCGAGCATTCACGCTCAAGCGCTTGTCCACGCCATACCTCGAACCCGAGTCCGCGGCGAGTTCTACCAAATCAACGCTCTTGACGTTGAGTTCGTCCTTGAGGATGTCTGCAAAGTCGTTTAGTTGGGCAGCACCAGTCGTGACAACTGTCAGCTTGGCCAGCGGCAAGCGAACTCTCAGCTGGGCGCCCTTTCGGAGAGCGTTTGCGATGCTCGAAATGCTCCGAACACCATCCATCGCAGCCACCAGTTCTGGGTCACCAGGAATCTCAGCCGCATCGGGCCAGCTTTCCAGGTGCACTGAACGGCCACCGGTGAGACCCTTCCAGATCTCTTCGGTAACAAGTGGCAGGAGTGGAGCCGCAACCCGACAGACAAGCTCAAGGACAGTGTAGAGGGTGTCAAAAGCCTCTTCGGAACCAATCCAGAACCGGTCCCTGCTGCGGCGCACAAACCAGTTGGTTAGTACGTCCGCGAAGTCACGCAACAAGCCGGTTGCGGCGTAGGAATCGAAGGCGTTCAGCGCCGCCTCTACCTCGATGACCAAGTCTTTGGTCTTGGCCAGCAGGTAGCGGTCTAGCACCTCAGTGCTGTCATAGGAGAACTTCGCCTCGTAGTTGGCAGCATTGGCGTAGAGAGTGAAGAAGTAGTAGGTATTCCAGAGCGGAAGCAGCATCTGGCGCACACCCTCGCGGATTCCCTGCTCGGTCACCGAAAGGTTTCCGCCGCGAAGAATCGGGCTCGACATGAGGAACCAGCGCATGGCGTCAGCTCCGTCGCGGTCCATTACCTCGTTCACGTCCGGGTAGTTGCGCAGACTCTTTGACATCTTTTGACCATCGTTGCCAAGGATGATTCCGTGCGAAACCACGTTCTTGAATGCAGGCCGGTCGAACAGTGCCGTGCTCATGACGTGCAGTGTGTAGAACCAGCCACGAGTCTGACCGATGTACTCGACAATGAAGTCGCCCGGGAAATGGCTTTCGAACCAGTCCTCGTTCTCAAACGGATAGTGGACCTGGGCGAATGGCATTGAGCCAGACTCAAACCAGCAGTCGAGGACCTCAGGCACGCGACGCATCGTGCTCTTGCCGGTTGGGTCATCGGGGTTTGGACGAGTTAGTTGATCCACGAATGGTCGGTGAAAGTCGGTCAGCAAGACCCCGAAATCGGCCTCAAGCTCGGCAGCTGAACCATAGACATCGATACGAGGATAGTTGGGGTCGTCCGATTTCCAGACCGGAATCGGTGCTCCCCAGAAGCGGTTGCGGCTAATCGCCCAGTCTCGAGTGTTCTCTAGCCACTTGCCGAACTGTCCGTCCTTAGTGTGCTCGGGAGTCCAGTTGATCTCCTGGTTCAGCTCAAGCATGCGATCGCGCAGCTTGGTGGTTTCGACAAACCACGACGACACAGCCTTGTAAATCAGCGGGTTCTTGCAGCGATAGCAGTGCGGGTAAGGGTGTTCGTAAGATGCCTGGCGCAGAACGCGAGCGTTGCCTTTGAGCAACTGAGAGATTGGCTTATTGGCATCAAAAACGTGCTCTCCAACGAAGTCGGTGATTAGCGAATTGAAGCGTCCGCGCTCATCAACCGAGACATAGGTTGGAATCCCTGCAGCCTGGCAAACTCGCTGGTCGTCCTCGCCATAAGCGGGCGCCTGATGCACGATTCCGGTGCCATCCCCTTCGCCCACGTAGTCGTCTGCGAGCACCTGCCAGGCGTTGGAAATATCAAACTTCGAAGCATCGGCGTAGTAGTCGAAGAGGCGGTCGTAGCGAAGTCCCTGCAGGTCTTTGCCCTGATGCGTCGAAGAAACCGCTGCGAGAGCATCTTCGGCGCTCTCGTAGCCAAGATCGCGGCTATAACCGGCAACACTGCTCTTGGCGATTAGGTAGCTGGCCGAACCGCTAACGGCGTTGTCGCCAGTTCCGAGTGGACCGGCCGGGATAACGACGTACTCGATGGCTGGACCAACCGCAAGTGCAAAGTTGGTGGGCAGAGTCCAGGGCGTGGTGGTCCAAGCCAAAAGCCGGACACCAGCGAGCGACTCAAATCCGGTCTGTCCGGCCAAGACAGGGAAGGTAACGGTCAGCGTTTGGTCTTGGCGAGTCTTGTATACCTCGTCATCCATTCGAAGTTCGTGGTTGGAGAGCGGAGTCTCGCAGCGCCAGCAGTAGGCCAGCACCTTGAAGCCCTCGTAAATCAGTCCCTTGTTGTAGATGGACTTGAAGGCCCAGAGCACCGATTCGGTGAAGTTGGTGTCGAGAGTCTTGTAGTCGTTCTCGAAATCTACCCAGCGAGCCTGACGGGTCACATAGGCTTCCCAGTCCTTGGTGTACTTGAGCACCGAGGTGCGGCAGTAGTCGTTGAACTTGTCGATGCCGAAGGCTTCGATCTCGGGACGACCGCTGATCTTGAGCTGACGCTCGGCCTCGACCTCGGCTGGTAAACCGTGAGTATCCCAGCCAAAGCGGCGATCAACGCGGTAACCCTGCATGGTCTTGAAACGAGGAATGGCGTCTTTGGAGTAGCCGGTGAGCAAGTGACCGTAGTGCGGTAGGCCATTTGCAAATGGCGGACCATCGTAGAAGACGAACTCCTCGGCATTTTCGGCCTTGCGCTTATCGATAGAAGCTTGGAATGTGCCATCTTTAGCCCAAAACTCCAGAACCTGCTCTTCCACCTTTGGGAATGCGGGACTGGGGTTTACACCGTTGGTGTTTTCCCCGGCGCGCGCGGTGGCAGAATCAGCGGATTTTTTTGGATACATGAATGGCTTTCTGGGCTGACCTAAAAAGGATTTCCTTAGTCAATGTTAACCTTATAGAAACCACATTTTGAGGACTTCTAGCGTGACTACTGCCCAACTTGACGCCAACGGCGCGTCGGCCGGCTCTGCCAATAACTACCTTGCCCCCGCAACCACGCCTGAAAAGGCCGGAGTAGAGGGTCTGGAGCAGAAGTGGGGCGCAATCTGGGAGCAGGCCGGCACCTTCGCCTTCAATCGATCGACAAAGCGCGAGTGCGTTTACAGCATCGACACTCCGCCGCCAACCGTGTCGGGTTCGCTCCACGTTGGCCACGTGTTCTCATACACCCATACCGACCTGGTTGCCCGCTACAAGCGCATGCAGGGCTTCGAGGTGTTCTACCCGATGGGCTGGGATGACAACGGTCTGCCCACCGAACGCCGGGTGCAGAACTACTTTGGTGTCCGTTGCGACCCAAGCCTTCCATACATCGAGAACTTTGTTCCGCCGTTCGAGGGTGGCGACAACAAGAGCAGCAAGGCTGCCGATCAGGTTCCAATTGGCCGCCGAAACTTCATTGAACTCTGCGTCAAACTAACCACCGAGGATGAGAAGCAGTTCGAGGCTCTATGGCGTCAACTCGGAGCTTCTGTGGACTGGGCTCAGACCTACCAGACCATCTCCCCCGATGCCCAGGCGGTTTCGCAGAAGGCATTCCTTGAGAACCTAGCTCGCGGCGAGGCCTACCAGTCAATGGCTCCCACGCTCTGGGATGTCACTTTCCGCACTGCCGTTGCACAGGCAGAACTCGAGGACCGCGAGCAGCCAGGCGCCTACCACCGCATCGGCTTCCATGCCGATCCAGCGCTCGTAGAGGGAGGCCGAATCTACATCGAAACTACCCGACCAGAGCTACTGGCGGCTTGCGTTGCGCTGGTTGCACACCCTGACGACGAGCGCTACCAGCACCTCTTCGGCAAGTCTGTTCGCACTCCCCTATTCGGCGTTGATGTTCCGGTGGTCTCGCACCACCTTGCACAGATCGACAAGGGTTCCGGTATCGCAATGATCTGTACCTTCGGCGATGTGACCGACGTGGTCTGGTGGCGTGAACTAGACCTGCCTAACCGTGCCATCATCGGGTGGGACGGCCGTCTGATCAGCGAGGCACCTGAGGCCATAAACTCTGAGGCTGGCCTGGCTGCCTACGCCGAGATTGCCGGCAAGACCACCTTTAGCGCCAAACAGCGAATGGTCGAACTGCTTCAGGAATCCGGCGATATGGTCGGCGAGATAAAGCCAATCACCCATCCGGTTAAGTTCTTCGAAAAGGGCGACAAGCCCCTAGAAATCGTCTCTACCCGCCAGTGGTACATCCGCAACGGCGGGCGCGATCAGGCCCTTCGTGAGCGTCTGATTGCTCTCGGCAAGGACCTCAACTTTGTGCCCGACTTTATGCGGGTGCGCTACGAGAACTGGGTTAACGGACTCACCGGCGACTGGCTCATTTCACGCCAGCGCTTCTTCGGTGTACCGATTCCGGTTTGGTACCCATTGGACTCCGATGGAAATCCCGATTACGACAATGTCATCGTTCCAAGCTACGACCAGCTGCCAGTAGACCCCTCTGCCGACGTACCGACTGGTTACACCGCACAGCAGCGTGGGCTTGCCGGCGGATTCATCGGCGAGGCGGACATCATGGACACCTGGGCTACCTCCAGCCTTACTCCGCAGCTAGCCGGTGGCTGGATCAAGGATCCTGAGCTTTTTGAACTGGTCTACCCTTACGATCTGCGCCCACAGGGTCAGGACATCATCCGAACCTGGCTGTTCTCGACGGTTCTTCGCAGTGAGCAGCAGTTTGGGCAGCTTCCTTGGAAGAATGCCGCAATCAGCGGTTGGATCCTTGACCCGGACCGAAAGAAGATGTCCAAGTCAAAGGGCAACGTCGTGACTCCCGCCGACCTCCTAGTTGAGCACGGCTCCGATGCCGTCCGCTACTGGGCGGCAAGTGCACGCCTTGGAACCGATGCGGCCTTCGACACCGGCATGATGAAGATCGGTCGCCGCCTAGCTCTCAAGGTCCTAAACGCCGCCAAGTTCGTGCTTTCATTCGAGGCACCGACGACATCCGCCGCAGTGAGCGAGGCTGTAGACCAGGCGCTTCTACTTGAACTTGCCGACGTTGTTCGAGGTGCGACTGCAGCCTTTGAGTCTTACGACCACACCAAGGCGCTAGAACTCACCGAGAAATTCTTCTGGGGCTTCACAGATGACTACCTCGAACTTGTCAAGGAACGAGCCTACGGACAGGGTGGAGTCACCCCGGAGCAGCAGGCCTCTGCTGTTCTGGCGCTGCGCAAGGCTCTGCACACCATGCTGCGTTTGCTGGCACCGTTCCTGCCGTTCGCCACTGATGAGGTTTGGGGCTGGTGGCAGAACACCGATGCCGGACAGACTAAGTCGATTCACCGTGCCGCTTGGCCAACCGTACAAGAGTTGACCGCTGGTCTCGACGCCAGCAACCACGGTCTACTAGAGCTGGTAAGCGCCGCCCTCATTGGCGTGCGCAAGGCCAAGAGCGATGCCAAGGTGTCTATGAAGGCTCCGGTTGAAAGCGCAACCCTGCAGGCTCCTGCGGCTGTTTTGACCAGCCTGCGAGTAATTAGCGGCGACATCAAGTCGGTTGGAAGGATCGCAGATCTTGCTTACCAAGAGGGTGAAGTCGTTGCCCTCACCGACGTAGTTTTAGCCGAGGCAACCGAGCAGTAGGAAATTCAAAAAAGTAAGTCCTCGGCCAGCGTTAGCTGACCGAGGATTTCTTTTTACGCTAGCGGGGCTGCAGCAGAGCTAAGCGGACTTGCGCTGCTTGTGCGGCAACATCCGAGGTGCAGCGCCAGCTGTCACCACATCTTTGGTGATTAGCACCTGGCCCGGGAATTCGCTGCCAGGAATCTCAAACATGATTGGACCGAGGATTTCCTCGAGGATAGAACGAAGACCGCGAGCACCGGTTTGCCGAGCAAGAGCCAAGTCGGCGATTGCCTCAAGCGCTTCGAGCTCGAACTCTAACTCGAAACCGTCTAGCTCAAACATGCGCTGATACTGCTTAACCAGGGCATTGCGAGGCTTCGTAAGAATCTGCAGTAAGGCATCGCGATCGAGCTCGGTGACAGAAGCGATTACCGGTAGACGACCAATAAATTCTGGGATGAGACCAAACTTACGCAGGTCTTCGGCTTGAATCTGACTGTATAGGTTTTCGGTGGCCGAGGAATCTGAGATTTCCGAGCCGAAACCGATTCCCTTCTTGCCAACGCGAGCCGAGACGATGTCCTCGATGCCCGCAAATGCGCCGGCAACAATAAAGAGAATGTTGGTGGTGTCCAGCTGGATGAACTCCTGCTGCGGATGCTTGCGACCACCCTGGGGTGGAACCGAGGCAACAGAGCCCTCGAGAATCTTGAGTAGCGCCTGTTGAACTCCCTCACCTGATACGTCGCGGGTGATGGATGGGTTCTCGGCCTTGCGCGAAATCTTGTCGATCTCGTCTATGTAGATGATGCCCTGTTCGGCACGCTTTACATCGCCGTCTGCGGCCTGAAGTAGCTTCAGCAGGATGTTCTCGACATCCTCGCCGACATAGCCCGCTTCAGTTAGGGCAGTTGCATCCGCCACGGCAAAGGGCACGTTTAGGCGCTTTGCCAAGGTCTGCGCCAGGTAGGTCTTTCCACATCCGGTTGGACCAACCATGAGAATGTTGCTCTTGGCGATCTCGATTGAGTCGTGGTCTTTACCAGCGGAAGTAAGGGTTCCGCGAGAACGGATGCGCTTGTAGTGGTTGTAGACGGCAACGGAGAGCGCCCGCTTAGCCTGTGACTGTCCGATAACGAATTCTTCGAGGAAGCCGAAAATCTCCTTGGGCTTGGGAAGTTCAATTTCCTCTACGCCTACCGCTGCCTCACCGAGCTCTTCCTCGATGATCTCGTTGCACAGGTCAATGCATTCGTCGCAGATGTAAACCCCGGGTCCAGCAATTAGCTTGCGCACCTGCTTTTGGCTCTTTCCGCAGAAAGAACACTTCAGCAGTTCGCTGGATTCGCCCAATTTGGTCATGCTCTTACCTTATATCCCACCAATGACAAAGCGGTTGAGCAACGCTCAACCGCTGAGTCACGAACCGGTATACCCATTTTTTAGGCCGCTACTTTGCAGCCTTTCGACTGCTGAGAACCTGATCGATAAGGCCGTACTCTAAGGCCTCTGGGGCAGTCAGGATCTTGTCTCGATCAATGTCCTTGTTTACCTCGGCAACGGACTTGTTGGAGTGCTTGGCCAGCGTCTCTTCCAGCCAGTTGCGAAGGCGCATGATTTCTTTGGCCTGAATTTCGATGTCGGACGCCTGTCCACGACCAGCATCGCCGGTTGCTGGCTGGTGGATTAACACGCGCGAGTTTGGCAGAGCCAGACGTTTGCCCGGGGCACCGGCAGCAAGTAGCACGGCGGCGGCAGATGCAGCCTGACCAAGACAGACAGTCTGAATCTGTGGACGAATGTACATCATGGTGTCGTAGATGGCCGTCATCGCAGTAAACGAGCCACCTGGCGAGTTGATGTACATGGTGATGTCTCGCTCTGGGTCCTGGCTTTCGAGCACCAGGAGCTGGGCCATGATGTCGTCGGCGCTGGCGTCGTCAACCTGAACACCGAGGAACACGATGCGGTCTTCGAAGAGCTTGTTGTATGGGTCTTGACGCTTGAAACCGTAGGAGGTGCGCTCCTCGAAAGTTGGCAGGATGTAGCGCGAGCCCGGCATTGCGACATTTGAACCTGGGTAGTTGGACATTGTTTCTCCTACTTGGCTACGCCAACACCGGTGGTACCGGTAGCGCTGGTCTGAATGTGGTCGATGAAGCCGTACTCGAGGGCCTCGGCGGCGGTGAACCAGCGGTCGCGGTCTCCGTCTGCCATGATCTGCTCTACGGTCTTTCCGGTTTGCTCGGCTGTCAGGCTAGCAAGCTGGCGCTTCATGCTCATGATCAACTCTGCCTGGGTCTGGATGTCGGAGGCGGTGCCGCCGAAGCCACCGTGCGGCTGGTGCAGCAGAACCCGGGTGTTAGGCGTGGCGTAACGCTTGCCCTTGGTGCCGCTCGATAGCAGGAACTGGCCCATCGATGCACACATTCCGATGCCGACGGTGACGATGTCGTTAGGAACGAACTGCATGGTGTCGTAGATTGCCATTCCGGCGGTGATGGAACCACCTGGAGAGTTGATGTAGAGGAAGATGTCCTTGTTAGGGTCTTCGGCAGCCAACAAAAGGATCTTGGCGCAGATCTCGTTCGCGTTATCGTCTCTCACATCGGAACCGAGGAAGACAATTCGGTCTTTCAGCAATCGATCGAAAACGCCGTTTGCTCCTGTTGGGTGGTCAGCCATGGCCTAAAACTCCTATTACCTAGTGGTGTTGCTTTTCAAAGATACTTCGGCAGTAGCTTGCGCGACGGCGTTGTTCGCCCAAAGCAAGAAAAACGGCCCGGATGAGAATCCGAGCCGTTCTTTCAATGCGTTAGAGACTAGTCGTGGTCGTGACCCTCGTGGCTGTCGCCGGTGTCGGCGCCATCCTTGATGAAGGCGGTGATGTCGACTGACTTGCCCTTCTTGTCGGTTACGGTGGCGTGCTCTAGAACAACGCTGAGAGCCTTGCGACGGGCAACTTCGGCTACATAGCCAGGAATCTGACCCTGCTCATCGACGATGCGAATGAACTCGTTAGCATCCATCTGGTACTGCTGTGCGCTGACGAATAGGAACTGAAGCAGGTCCTGCTCGGACACCTTGACCTCTTCGGCCTCGGCGATTGCGTCAAGCAACATCTGCGACTGGAAGCCCTTGGTGCTCTGCTCCAAAACCTCGGCACGGTGTGCGGCGTCCTCTAGACGACCCTCACCCTCAAGGTGACGGTGCACGTCGCCTTCAACCAACTCTTCCGAAACAGCAATCTCAACCATCGAAAGCAGGTTTTCGAGTGCTAGGTCGCGGGCCTGCATGCCCTGACCATAAACCTTGGTCTCGGCCAACTGCTTCTCGAGGTTTTCCTTGAGTTCCTTGATGGTGTCGAACTCGCTTGCCAACTGTGCGAAAGCGTCATCGGCCTTTGGCAGTTCGCGCTCCTTGACGGCAGTCAGGGTAACGGTAACTTCGGCCTCTGAGCCAGCCTTCTCGCCACCGGCAAGGTTGCTCTTGAAGGTGGTGGTCTCGCCAGCGGTAAGAGTGTCGAGTGCCTCGTCGATGCCGTCGAGCAGCTTGCCCGAACCAATCTCGTATGAGATATTCTGAGCAGCGTCGACCTGCTTGCCGTCGATGCTGGCCACTAGGTCGATGGTGGTGAAGTCGCCCTTGCGAGCAGCGCGGTCAACGGTCTTTAGAGTGCCGAAGCGGGCGCGCAGGTTGTCAAGCTCGTTGTCTACGTCGACTGGTGCAACCTTAACCTCGTCAACTACAACCTTTAGAGCCTTGTAGTCAGGCAGCTTGAACTCGGGACGAACCTCTACCTCGATGTCGAAGGCTAGGTTGCCCTCGAAGGTGTTCTCGTCAGGAGTCTGAGTGATGTTTGCTGCAGGCTGGCCCAGCGGGCGGAGCTTGTTCTCGTCGAGCGCCTGGCGGTAGAAGCCGTCTAGACCATCGTTGATGGCGTGGCCAAGGATTGCTGGCTTGCCGACGCGAGCCTCGAGAACCTTAGCTGGAACCTTGGCGCCCTTGCGGAAACCTGGGATCGAAACCTCTTTAGAAATGTGCTCGTAGGCGTGCTCAAGCGAAGGCTTGAACTCTTCTGGGGTGATTTCGAAGCTAATCTTGACGCGCGTTGGCTTGATGCGCTCGACAGTTGCCTTCAACTTGTTCTCCTAAAAAAAGGGCTCGCATTTCTGCGAGCCGATTTCTAATGTTTGACTGGCCGGTTGAACCAATCTTGACCATGTGGTCGGGATGACAGGATTTGAACCTGCAACCCCCTGTACCCAAAACAGGTGCGCTACCAAATTGCGCTACATCCCGCAGCAATGTTTCTGAGATTTTTTACTCTCTCTGAAACAACCTTGGTAAGTCTATCCCATAGAATAGATTCAAGTTCACCAAAGCGTAACTTTTTGGTGGATTTTTTATCTTGCGGGTGTAGCTCAATGGTAGAGCCTCAGTCTTCCAAACTGATGGTGCGGGTTCGATTCCCGTCACCCGCTCTGCAAGACAAAAAAAGACCCTCGATCACTCGAGGGTCTTTTTATTTAACCAGCCCCAACCACAATCAGATCAGGGCTTTGCCGTCAGCGCTGACAGTTGCCACACCAATAAAGTTTTCGCGCCTGCATGAGGGCTATAGAAACCTCGTGACCACAAATTCTGCAGGGTTGCCCCTCGCGCTTGTACACAAAATTGCGCTCCGATTTTGAGGGGTCGCTTTCAAAAAGGTCATCACGGGTAATCATGAAACCGGTCGCAACGCCAACCTGCATCAACGCAACCGCATCTTTCCAAATCGACCGCAGTTGTTCTTCGGTGAGCCGATTTCCTTCAAGGTATGGATCGATTCCCGCTCGAAACAGCAGTTCAGCGCGGTAAACATTTCCAACCCCGCTGATGACTGCTTGGTCCATCAAGAGAGCCCCGATTGGCTGCTTGCTGCGCTGGACTCGAGCGATAAATCGTGCGAGCTCAAGGCCCGAGGGATCATCATTGAGCGGATCCGGACCTAGTTGGTCCCGCACCCGATCGGCTTCCTCAGCCACGATCACCTCGCAGACTGTAGGGCCTCGAAGGTCTGCCATCGCCGTATCGGTGTAGAAACGAGCACGAACCTGACCGACGGGTTCATCTTGAAGTGCCTTTGCCACTGCTTTCCCCTGGTACCAGCGCCATTTGCCGTAGATCCCCAGATGAATGCGAATAAAAAGCCCACCCTGCAACTCTAGAAATAGCTGCTTGCCCACGGCGAACGCCCGATTCAGAATCAGACCGTTAGCCATTGCCGCCCCGGCGCTAAATCTGCCTTGCGGCGAATCAATGGTCAGTGCCTTGCCCGCGAACTGTTCGTTGAACTGGTTAGCGGTTCGGTGGACAGTATGCCCCTCAGGCATGCCTTGCTCCCGGTTGACTAAAGGACGATCTCGCCAGTGTTTTCGTAGGTCGCAATTTTTCCGATGCGGCGAATGTGACGTTCATCGTTGCTGAATGGTTCTGCTACGAAAGCTTCAATCAAGGACAGCACCTCGTCTTGGCTGTGTTGGCGGGCACCAACGGCAATGACATTTGCATCGTTGTGCTGACGAGCCAGCACGGCGGTTGACTGGTTCCAGACCAGCGCCGCGCGCACACCGTTTACCTTGTTTGCGGCGATCTGCTCACCGTTTCCGGACCCACCCAAAACGATGCCCAGCGCCTCGACGCCGGCAGCTTGGTCGGCCACGACGGCCAGCCCGGCGTTGATGCAGAACGAAGGGTAGTCATCCAGAGCGTCGTATTCAGCTGGCCCGTGGTCAAAGAGTTCGTGACCCTGCTTTGTTAGCTCTCGAATAAGGAAGTGTGAAAGCTCTAGGCCGGCGTGGTCGGTGGCGATGTGAATGCGCATCTGGATAACTTTCCTGCTCTGTTTACGCCTATTAGGCTAGTTGATGAATCCATAGCACGAAGACTCAGGAGCTCCATTGCCAGGCGAAAATCTCACCCGAAACGAAGCCCAAGAGCGTGCGACACTCATTGCCGTCGAGTCGTACCGTGTGGAACTCGATCTCTCCGGCTCAGATCCAGACACCTTCTGGAGTGGCACCGAGGTTCGCTTCACGGCCAACCAAGTGGGTGCAAGCACCTTCATCGATGCCATAACCCACACCGTCAATCGAATCACGCTAAATGGCGCCGAACTTGACCCCGCCAAGCACTCGGATGGCACCAGGATTCAGCTTCCAAATCTGCAGAGTGAAAACCACCTCGTTATTGAGTCCTACGCCAAGTACATGAATACCGGTGAAGGACTGCACCGTTTCGTGGACCCTGCCGACGGAAATGTCTACCTATACACCCAGTTCGAGGTGCCTGACAGCCGCCGCGTGTTCGCAGTATTCGAGCAGCCCGACCTAAAGGCCACGTTCGAGTTTGTAGTCACGGCTCCAGAGCATTGGAAGCTCATCAGCAATCAGCCGACTCCAACGCCGCAGGCAGTGGGAGATGGCAAGGGTAAGTGGCACTTCTCCCCCACCCCACGCATTTCCTCTTACATCACGGCTTTGATTGCGGGTCCATATCACGAGGTTCGCTCCAGCCTGACCAACGTTTCTGGTCGCGAGATTCCCCTCGGCGTCTTCTGCCGACAGTCAATGGCCCAGTACCTCGAAGCCGAGTACATGTTCGAGATAACTCGCGCTGGATTCGAGTTCTTCGAAAAGCAGTTTGGGGTCGAATACCCATTCGAGAAGTACGACCAGCTCTACGTGCCCGAATTCAACGCTGGAGCAATGGAAAACGCGGGTGCCGTCACCTTCACCGAGCGCTATATCTTCCGCAGCCAGCCAACAGTTGCACTGCGCGAGCGCCGTGTAGTCACCATCCTGCACGAGCTGGCCCACATGTGGTTTGGCGATCTGGTGACCATGAAGTGGTGGAATGACCTCTGGCTGAACGAATCCTTTGCCGAATACGCCTCTACTTTGGCCACCGCCGAGGCGACCGAATGGAACACGGTTTGGGCTACCTTCTGTGCCCAAGGCAAGGCCTGGGCTTATCGCCAGGATCAGCTGCCGAGCACCCACCCAATCGTTGCGCCAATCAATGACCTACTCGATGTCCAGATCAACTTCGATGGCATCACCTACGCCAAGGGTGGTTCGGCGCTAAAGCAGCTGGTTGCCTTTGTTGGCCAAGATACATTCATGCAGGGTGTTGGTGCGTACTTCCGCAAGCATGCCTATGGCAACGCCGAACTGGGCGATCTCCTCACCGAACTTGAGACTGTAAGTGGCAGGGATCTGCGCAGTTGGAGCGAGGCCTGGCTGGAAACCGCTGGAGTCAACAGTCTGACACCGGCGTTAACCACCGACACAGACGGCACAATTCTCGGTTTTGCCATCACGCAGGGTGCGGCCGAGGACTACCCCACCATCCGCCCCCACGTTCTCCGAATCGGCTTCTTCAACCTTCAGGGTGAGAGCGTCGTCCGGACTCATCAGGTAGAGGTAGAGGTCAACCAGGCGGCAACCCAGGTGCCAGCCCTGGTAGGCCTGAAGCGCCCCGATTTGATTCTGCTGAACGACGACGACCTAACCTATGCCAAGGTGCGGCTAGACCGCCGCTCGCATGCCTTTGCTCTCGAGAACCTGAGCAAGATTTCCGACCCGCTCGCTCGTGCCCAGATCTGGCTAAGTGTTTGGAACAGCGCTCGAGATGGCGAAGTGCCACCCGGCGAATTCATTGACTTGGTGCTTAGGCACATTGCCACCGAGGACCAATCGATGCTGGTTTCCAGTGTCCTCGGATATCTGGTGGGCTTCGGTTACACCTACACCTCCCCCGCCAAGCGCGAAGGCACCCTCAGCCACATCGCCGACCGCCTCTGGCAACTGGCAAACCAGGCCGAGCCTGGCAGTGACATGCAGCTCCAGCTGGTTCAGTTCTTTAGCCGATTCGCCCGCACCGAGGCGCAGGTGGCCAATCTGCGTGCTGTGCTATCAGGAAAGCACGTCTTCGCCGGTCTAGATCTCGGTTCGGACCTTCGCTGGGAACTGCTAACCGGTCTCTGCGCAGCCGGTGACTCTTCAGTCGAGGAGGTCGAAGCAGCCTTGGAGGCAGACAACACCGCAAACGGACTTGCCGCGGCCGCAGCAGCAAAGGCAGCCATGGCCGACGCGAGAGTCAAGGACCAGATCTGGCGCACCCTGGTTCACAGCAATGAATTCAGCAACGCTCAGGCGGCAGCTGCATCGCTGGCCTTTGGGCGCGCGGTTCGACCAGAGTTCCTAGAGGGTTACGTCGAGCGCTATTTTGCAGACGCTAAGACGATTTGGGAAACCAAGACCTTCAAAATCGCTGAGTATCTGCTTGAGAGGCTCTACCCGGTCAACCTGGCCTCCCCCGAACTGGCTACCATCACCCGTCGTTACCTTGAGCGCAATCCAAAACTAGACCGCGCGATGCGGCGAATGATCGTTGAAAACCTTGCAACGGTGGAACGAGCAGTGGTAGCACAAACTCGGGACTCGAAGGAGAACTAATGAACATTTCCGCGGCCGTCACCGCCGACTGGTTCCAAGCCTTTTGGAACCAATGGCACGTACTGATTCGAATCGGCGCAATCATCATTGGATCCATCCTGATCCGTTGGATTCTCATGTTCTTCGTCGCTCGCGTGGTTCGGTCAGTTGAGTCTGGAATCGCAATTCGCAACAAAGTAGTCGACCACATCGCCAATGAACTGAGCCCCATCGCTCGTGCCCGCGTGGTGCAGCGCACCAAGACAATGGCCTCGGTTCTAAACAACTTCATCACCTGGACCATCATGGGATTCGCCCTAACCATGGTTCTAAGCGAACTCGGAGTTGCCATCGGTGCCCTCGCCGCCGGTGCCGGCCTGGTCGGTGCGGGAATCGGCTTTGGTGCCCAGAGCCTAATCAAGGACCTGATCAGCGGTCTTTTCATCGTTGTAGAAGATCAATATGGCGTTGGCGACAGCGTCAATCTTGGTGAAATCAGCGGCACCGTAGAAGGCGTAGGACTGCGAATCACTCAAGTTAGAGACGTTGACGGTGTTCTCTGGTACGTGCGCAACGGCGAGATCGTGCGGGTTGGCAACCACTCTCAAGGCTGGTCACGTGCGATCGTGGACATCTCGCTTGACTACCGCGTGAATGTTGACGATGCCATGCGCGTCATTGAGGCGGCAGCGGCTGAGGTCGCCAGCGAGCCCGAGAACACCGAGCGCGTAATCGGCGTTCCGGATGTCTGGGGCGTCCACGCGCTTTCGGGTGACGAACTGGTATTCCGGGTGGTGCAGAAGGCCAAGGCTGGAAAGTCCGACGATCTGGCTCGTGCACTGCGCAAAAACCTTAAGAAGCGGCTGGATGAAGCAGGCCTAAACCTGACCAGCAAACAAGCCATCTACATAACGAAGTAATCGCATGAGCGATCAAGCCGAATCAAACGCCCAGACCGTGCGAATCACCGATCAGGCTGCCGCTAGGGCTGCCGTGTGGGATCCGTTCTATGAGGCAGTTGGCGGCCACGATGGCTTCAAGAAGTTAGTGGACGAGTTTTATCGGCTGGTTGCCAGCGACGATGTCTTGCGCCCGATGTACCCCGAGGGAGATCTTGCTCCCGCTGCGGAGCGCCTGACCATGTTCCTCGAACAATATTGGGGTGGGCCAACCACGTACCAGGAACAGCGCGGCCACCCGCGACTTAGGATGCGACACGCTGCATTCAAGATTGGTCCGCTGGCACGAGACAGGTGGATTAGTCACATGCGCAGTGCCCTGGACACGTTAGAACTAGCCCCTTTGATTGATGCAGAGCTTTGGGCGTACCTTGACCGAGCAGCTCATAGTCTGCTCAACAGCTTCGAGGACTAGAGCCTAATAGCGGCTTTGGCAAGCACGTGACCGTGGCTCGCACTCAGCCGCACCCAGCCATCTACGATGTACTCCTCAACCTCTTCATTTTCGGTTAGGAAGCCCAATCCAGCGGCTACGAACGCTGCGCCCGTTGGAACCTTGGACTCGTGCGAAATGGCACGTCCCCAGATTTCACCGCGAATCCGAGCAGCAATCGGTCCGCCGACCGCCGTCGGAATAGTGTTCTTAACTTCTTCAATGCCAGCCTTGGCAATTTCGGTCAAAAGCGACTCATTTATGGTTCCATTGGCAACCCACCCCTGGCGTGGCGGCGCTATTCCAGCCCACGGAGCTCTTTCGCTTGCAGGCAAGTCGATGCGGAAGCTGTCGTTCTTGCCACCATCGGTGTAGCGGGCCAGGCGGTCCAAAACTGCCGCAATCGGCACGATTGAATCAACTTCCGCCTCACCCGCTAGTTCGCAGGTGCGAAGGCCAAGCACGGTGGGGCCAGAAGCCATGATGTCGCCAGACCAAATTGGAGCCACATACGCGGCCATAACCGGCCCAAAGGCACGTAACCGCACCATTCCATCGGGGTCTAGTCGCTTGGCGCGCTGCAGGTAGGCCTGCAAATCATTAACGGACTCAAGGTCTGGTAACACAAAACTGTTTTTCATCTCTGTCTAAACTAGCCCTAAGAGGTGCAAAATGCAGATTCCAATCCCGCAAAACCCGCTCGAAGACATGATTCGAACTCTGAATCTTGACGACGCCAACGGCGCCCAAACCAACGAGGACATTTTCACCGGCCCATCGCAGTGGATGCCGCACGGTCGAGTGTTTGGTGGACAGGTGTTGGCACAATCTCTGGTTGCAGCCCAACGAACCATGACCGACGATTGTTCTCCGCATAGCCTCCACGGCTACTTCCTCCGCCCCGGCGACATCAATCAGCCAATCACGTTTAGCGTTGACCGCCTGCGGGATGGCCGTTCCTTCAGCACACGCAGGGTTCAGGCCTATCAGAATGGCCTCCCAATCTTCTCGATGATTGCGTCCTTCCAAGACCAAGATCTAGGCCTGGAACATCAGGATGCTTTTCCGAGCGACATCCCCGACCCCGAAACGCTGCCCTCGGCAGCAGACCTGATGGGCGAAAACCCACACCCGGTTGCCCAATACTGGGCAAAGGCGCGCCCCTTCGACATGCGCCACGTGGGCTCACCAATCTACTTCAAAGTTGCCGAAGACCAGCAGGTTCCGCACCAGGCCGTCTGGCTAAGGGCCCTGGGAACACTGCCGAATGATCCTGCACTGCACCGAGCAGCCCTGGCGTACGCAAGCGACTACAGCATTTTGGAGAGCATCTACCGAGCTCACGGAATCGCTTGGACCCATCCTGGACTAAAAAGCGCGAGCCTAGACCATGCGATGTGGTTCCATCGCCAGCCAAAGGTCGATGAATGGATGCTCTACGTCCAGGAGTCACCGAGTGCTCAGGGTGGCCGAGGCTTGGCATTTGGACGGATCTTCAGCCGCGATGGCAAATTGCTGGCGACGGTTGCCCAAGAGGGCATGGTGAGGGTTCCCGAGATTGGCCTCGGCGACCAATAGACGGCCGCATCAATGAAAAACCCGCCGAGCAAAGTGGCTCAGCGGGTTTTTCATTTGGCTTTGGATTAACCGTCTCGGGTTAGGCGACGGTAGGTGCTGCGGTGAGGCTTCGCGGCATCGGCGCCCAAACGGGCAATCTTGTTCTCCTCGTAGGACTCGAAGTTACCCTCAAACCAGTACCACTGGTCTGGCTTATCATCGTTGCCCTCATAGGCCAGGATGTGGGTGGCCACGCGGTCAAGGAACCACCGATCGTGGGTGATGACTACTGCACAGCCTGGGAACTCTAGCAACGCGTTCTCGAGCGATCCCAGGGTTTCAACGTCGAGGTCGTTGGTTGGTTCGTCGAGGAGCAGCAGGTTTCCGCCCTGCTTCAGTGTCAATGCAAGGTTTAGGCGGTTGCGCTCACCACCGGAAAGCACACCGGCTGGCTTCTGCTGGTCTGGTCCCTTAAACCCGAACGCTGCCACATAGGCCCGCGAAGGAACCTCAGTGTTGCCAACCTGCATGTAGTCGAGACCGTCCGAAACCACTTCCCAGAGAGTCTTGTTTGGGTCAATGCCACCACGACCCTGGTCGACGTAGGAAATCTTCACGGTTTCACCGATCTTGAGGTTTCCACCGTCCAGTTTCTCTAGTCCAACGATTGACTTGAAAAGTGTTGACTTACCAACACCGTTGGGTCCAATGACACCGACTATTCCGTTGCGAGGCAGCGTGAAGGATAGGCCGTTAATTAGTGAGCGTCCGTCGAAGCCCTTTTGCAGGTTCTCGGCTTCGATCACGACATTTCCGAGACGTGGGCCGGCAGGAATCTGAATTTCTTCGAAGTCCAGCTTTCTGGTGCGATCCGCCTCGGCGGCCATCTCCTCGTACTTAGCCAGACGAGCCTTGCTCTTGGTCTGGCGAGCCTTTGGCGAGGAGCGCACCCAGTCGAGTTCTTCACTCAGGCGCTTGGCCAGTTTGGCGTCCTTCTTGCCCTGAACCTCGAGGCGCTCGCGCTTCTTCTCAAGGTAGGTAGAGTAATTGCCCTCATAAGGGTAGGCGCGGCCACGGTCCAACTCGAGAATCCACTGAGCCACGTTGTCGAGGAAGTAACGGTCGTGGGTAACTGCAAGTACTGCACCCGGGTACTTGGCGAGGTGCTGCTCGAGCCACAGAACGCTCTCGGCATCGAGGTGGTTGGTTGGCTCATCAAGCAACAGCAGGTCTGGCTTCTCAAGAAGCAGTTTGCACAGCGCAACGCGACGACGCTCACCACCCGACAGATTGGTGACTGGGAGGTCTCCAGGAGGGCAGCGAAGCGCATCCATGGCTTGCTCCAGCTGGTTGTCCAAATCCCAAGCGTCTAGGTGGTCAATCTCCTCTTGAAGCTTGCCCATCTCTTCGAGCAGTGCGTCAAAATCTGCATCGGGGCTAGCCATTTCCTCAGATATCTGGTTGAAGCGATCAACCTTTGCCTTGGTGTCTTTTACAGCCAGCTGGACGTTACCCAGAACGGTGAGGCTTTCGTCCAGCGGTGGCTCCTGCATAAGCATGCCCACGGAGTAACCAGCACTGAGGCGGGCCTCGCCATTGCTAGGGGTGTCTAGCCCAGCCATGATCTTTAGAACAGATGACTTTCCGGCACCGTTAGGACCAACCACACCGATCTTGGCGCCTGGGAAAAACGCCAATGTAACGTCGTCAAGAATGACCTTGTCGCCGTGCGCTTTACGCGCCTTAATCATTTGGTAAATGAATTCAGCCATTTGAGACTTGCTCCTAGAAAGTGTTGGCAGGCCGGGCAAAAAAGCGCCCCGATTTACAACCCGCTGTGGATAAGTTTACCCGAGGACAGCGGGGCAACTTTGAGAATGCGGGATGAACCGGGGCGCCATTGACGGTTCCGACGAGGGGGTTACGGAACCGTCTGCTCAGTGCCAGAATCTGGAGGTATCAGGCACTGAGAGCTAGAAGGGTGCCAACTCGGTATCGAGGCCGGATTCAAGAGCTTCAGCCACCTCGGCAGCTTCGGTCTCCTTGACAAGAACAGTTCGGACAAAGGTGCTTGTGCCCCAACTGAGGTCGTGTCCGCCCGATGTGGCTTCGATCTCGACGCTGGTACCGGCACGGTCGCCGTTGTCCCAGTCACGGACTCGAACTCGCCCGTGAATGGTCACACGATCGCCCTTATTGAATGACTGGGTGAAGTTGATAGCCAACTGCCGGAAGGCTGTCACGGTGTACCAATTGGTATCTCCGTCGACCCACTTGTTCTGCTTACGATCGAAGTATCGCTGGCTTGCGGCCAAACGAAATGAGGTAATCGGCAAGCCGTCCTGGGTAACCAGGTGGCGTGGAGTTGTGGCAATCAGTCCTGCGATGCTGAGAGTCTCCATTGAGATCCTTCCTTGAAACGGCTCACCTACGGCTGCAGGTGATGGTTCAAGGTTGGCGAAAATGCAGAACTAGACTTCTGGCTGTCAGGGATTCTGTGGAGAAATCAACTCAATCGAATCGACATAACCGTACTTTTGCCCAGGTTATTTGAGGTACGTAGAAAAGGCCTTGGCAGTCTTGTGCATTTTCGGGACCACCACAAAATTGCAGTAGCCCTGATTTGGATTCTTGCTGAAGAAGTCTTGGTGGTATTCCTCGCCCGGGAAGAACTCAATCAGGGGCTCGATGGCTGTAACCACACCGGAACCCCACACTGCGACTGCACGCTCACGGGCCGCTTCAAAGGCCAACTTCTGCGGCTCATCGGTGTAAAACATAGCCGACCGATACTGGGTACCCACATCGTTGCCCTGACGGTTCAGTTGAGTAGGGTCATGCATAGTGAAAAACATGTCCAAAATGACCTCGGCGGGAATCGCTGACTCATCGAACACAACTTTCGCCACCTCGACATGGCCGGTGTTTCCACCACACACACTCTCGTAGTCTGCTGTTGCGGCATCGCCGCCGGCATACCCAACCTCAACGTCTTCGACACCGCGAAACTGCATGAAAGCGGAATCGAGACACCAGAAGCAGCCACCGCCAAGTACAAAACTAGTCATACCTCTACCCTAGGCTGGAGCCGTGATTTCACAACGAAAAATTTGGTTCGGCTGGTCGCTACTAATAATGTCCAGCCTGTTGTTCGGCCTAAACGCCAGCACAACCAAGGCCATGGTGCTCGCGGGATTCTCTCCAAGCTTCATAGTGCCGTTTCGTTCTACCGCAACCGCAGTTTTGGCCCTAATAGTTGTGCTGGCAACCAGTCCGGGTTCGTTAAAAATTGCTCCACGCCAACTTCTACCGATGGCGGTTTTCGGTGTGGTTGGGGTTGCCCTAATGCAGTGGAGCTATACCAACGCAGTTAGCAGACTGCCCGTAGGCATTTCTCTCCTCATCGAATACACCTCGGCCATTTGGGTGCCTCTTGTCAACTGGTTGATTTTCAATCGGTCTGCCAGGCGCCAACTATGGCTCGGTGTTGCCATAGCGATGATTGGACTGGTTTTGGTATCCAGCTTGTGGAACGCCAGCCTTGATGCTCTGGGGCTGCTTTTTGCTGCTATGACGGCGGTTTTCGTTACGGTCTATTTCTTGCTGGCTGAACGCATCCAGGCAACCCGAGATCTTTGGTCAACTTTGTTTTATTCCATGAGCTTTTCCGCGGTTTTTTGGTGGCTCATAAATCCACCGAGTGCCGGATCATTACCTGACCTCAATCGAGTATTCAACCTGGGTGGCAACCTAACGCAGACCAGCGTAACGGGCTGGGTAGCCCTTGCCTGGTTGGCAGTTTTTGGTTCATTTTTGCCCATGGCCTTCAACTATCTCGCGATCAGGCACATCGACAGCAACTCGATGGGGTTGGGCTCGATCTCTGAAGTCGTATTCGCCTTTGCATTCGGCTGGCTATGGCTTCGCGAGAGCGTAACCGGAATACAGCTACTGGGGTCGGTGTTTGTTATTGCAGGAATTGTGGTGGCGCAACTGTCCACTCGCTTAGGTAGGGATTTAGTAAATGACTGAACTTGTTGGCGGAAGCATCGAACTGACCGCGCATAACTTTGGACAGCACATCACCGATGGGATTACCATCATTGATTTCTGGGCTGAATGGTGTGGGCCATGTCGTCAATTTGGTCCGGTTTTTGAAGAAGCGTCCAAACGACACACCGAAATCACCTTCGGCAAGGTAAACACCGAGGTTGAACGCGAACTTTCGGAGCAGGCTAACATCACGTCAATCCCGAACCTGATGATTTTCAGAGACGGCATCATGCTCTACAACCGCCCAGGCGCAATGAATGCAGCCGGTTTTGAAGAACTTATTGCCGCGGTAAAGGGTCTGGACATGGATGCCGTCAGAGCGGAGATCGCTCAGCAGCAAAGTGCAAATCAGGCCGCAAAATAAACCTCAAATCTGCTTTCACAGAACTTTCTAAGAAAATTTTTCCATTTCTTAGGTTGGCCTTACTGTCCGTCACCGTAACTGTTTCGTTATAAATGGAATCGGAGGGAAAACTTAAGACCCGAACAGGACCTTAAGTTCATTTTCAGAGAGAACCTCCGGAAAGCGAAGCAGTCATGCATCTTGCAGGACAAGCTCTGGCGGGGCTCGATCCGCTCACCCTCAGCAGATGGCAGTTTGGTCTAACCACCGTCTATCACTTCCTCTTTGTGCCTCTAACAATTGGCATGGTTCTTCTTGTTGCGATCATGCAAACAATTTGGACCCGCACAGGCGACGAAAAGTGGCTGAAGATGACCAAGTTGTTTGGAAAAATCTTCCTCATCAACTTTGCGATGGGTGTTGTCACCGGCATAGTTCAAGAGTTCCAGTTTGGAATGAACTGGTCGGATTACAGCCGATTTGTCGGAGATGTCTTCGGTGCGCCGCTGGCAATGGAAGGCCTTCTCGCTTTCTTCTTCGAAAGCACGTTTATCGGGCTCTGGATCTTCGGTTGGGGTCGCCTAAGTAAGCGCGTTCACCTAGCGACAATTTGGATAACAACCTTTGGAGTCTGGGCCTCCGGCTACTTCATCCTTGCCGCAAATGCATTCATGCAACACCCAGTTGGTTTTGTTATCAACCACGCCAAGAATCGAGCGCAGCTCACCGACATCGGTGCAGTGCTGACAAACATTGTCGCTTTGAACCAATTCCCCCACACGATCACAGCGTCGATTATGTTTGCCGGTGCAGTGGTAGTTGCCGTTGCCGCGTATCACCTGAAGCGGAATCAATACTTGGACAGCATGTACAAGTCACTCCGCTTTGGATTATGGGCGGCGCTGCTTGGTGGCGTGGGCACGGTAATCAGTGGCGACGGACTTGGCCTTGCCATGGTGCAAACTCAGCCGATGAAGATGGCTGCGGCCGAGGCTCTCTACAAGACCTCAACCGGTTATGACGCATCCTTCTCGCTCTTCAGCTGGGGCACCCCCGATGGCAGCAGTGAGATCTTCTCGGTACGAGTGCCATACCTACTTTCGTTCCTCAGCACCCACACCCTTAATGGCACCGTAGAAGGACTCAACGACCTTCAGGCACAATACGTTCACCTTTACGGTGCTGGAAACTACATGCCAATCATCTGGCTCACCTATTGGTCGTTCCGCTGGATGATTGGTCTGGGAATGCTGATGATGCTGGTAGCGGTCGTCGGTCTCGTCTTGACACGCAAAAACCGCATCCAGCTGCCCAGCTGGGTTTGGAATGTTGCCATCTGGGCAAGTCCACTGGCGCTCATCGCCATCGCTGTCGGCTGGACATTTACAGAGATGGGTAGACAGCCCTGGATCGTTTTCAGCCTTATGAAAACGGCCGATGGCGTATCCCCTGGCATCACCGGACTGGATGTTCTCATCAGCCTGATCGTATTCACGCTCATTTACGGGGTGCTGGCAGTTGTTGAGTTTGGCATCCTGCGTAAAGCAGTGGCCGCAGGCCCAGACGTTCTGGTTGCACCAGATGCTGACGCTACCGACGATCACCTAACCGTGGCCTACTAGGAGGAAAAGAAATGGCTCTAAATCACATTTGGTTCCTCGTTGTGGGATTCCTGTTCATCGGCTATTTCGTGCTGGATGGATTTGACTTCGGTGTAGGCATATCGTTGCCTTTCCTGGGCAAAGATGACACCGATAGACGCGTGCTGATCAACACAATCGGCCCGGTCTGGGACCTCAACGAAACTTGGGTTCTGGTAGCTGGCGCTTCCTTGTTCGCGTCGTTCCCTGAGTGGTATGCGTCGCTGTTTAGCGGTTTCTACCTTGCGCTTTTGCTCATCCTGGCAGCCCTAATAGCCCGTGGTGTTGCCTTCGAGTATCGCAGTAAGGGTGAGTCAACCCGCTGGAAGGCCACATTCGACTGGATGATATTCTTCGGATCGGCTTTGCCTGCACTTCTCTGGGGCGTTGCGTTCTCGAACATCGTTGAAGGTGTGCCGCTGAATGCAAAACACGTTTACACCGGTGACCTGTTTACCTTGCTCAATGCGTATGCGCTGATGGGTGGCCTTACCACACTTGGTGTCTTCTGGCTTCACGGCTTGATTTTTATCACCCTGAAAACTGACGGTGACATAAAGGATCGTGCCCGCCAGCTGGCTAAGCGGGTTGGCTACGGCACAACAGTTGTGGCTGCAACCTTCCTCTTGATCACGCTATTTCAGCACTTCAGCGGAATTGGATTAGTCCTCACGGGGTTGGCCGCACTTGCCTTGATTGGCGCCCAGGTTGCCAACTGGTTCAAACGTGAGGGAATTGCCTTCACACTTATGGTGCTAACGATTGTCGCAGCCGTCGGGTCTCTATTCGCCGCGCTTTATCCAAACGTTCTGCCATCCACCACCAACGAGGCATTCAGCCTGACGATCGATAATGCTTCAAGCAGCCAATACACTTTGACTGTTATGAGCTGGGTTGCCGGTTGCATGATTCCGTTTGTGTTGGCTTACCAGGCTTGGACCTACTGGGTATTCCGCAAGCGAATTAGCCGCAAAAACATACCTGCCGGCTCGCACTAACCACCAGAGAGGGAAACGCCATCAAACCGCTTGACCCTCGGTTGTTAAAAACCGCCAGTGCCGTTCGTTGGTTCATAGCCAGCGTCGTGCTTCTGGCGGTTTTTTCCACCCTCTCGGTGGTTGTGCTTGCCAGGAATGTTGCTCAGTTCGTTTCACAAGTTTTCTTCTCAACGAGCGGCAATGGCGATAGCAGTGCACTCCAAACCTTGCCTCTAGTGGTCATAATCGGGGTTGGCCTGCTGAGAGGGGCCTTGATTTGGCTGCAGGAATGGCTTGCCATTACCGCCGCCAATCGCGCCAAAGCCCAACTGCGGGGAAGACTAATTGACGCCATTGTCAGGCTTGGATCGAACTGGGCGAATGCTAAAACGACCAGTGAACTCAGTATTATCGCAACATCTCGGTTGGAAGCTCTCGACCCCTATTTCGCGAAATTCCTGCCGCAGCTGGTCTACACCGCCATCATCACACCGGTTCTAACAATCGTGATCTTGATGGCAGACCCGCTCAGTGGCATCGAAGTCATCTTGACTCTCCCCCTGGTTCCAATCTTCATGATCTTCATCGGCTGGGCAACTCAAGCGGTGCAGCAAAAACAGCTAGACGCGACAAACCGGATGAGCATGCACTTCACAGAGGTGCTGCGCGGCGTGACCATCTTGCGAATTTTTGGACGAGCGGAACGGCAACTTGAAACAATTGCCAAAACCAGCGAGCAGTACCGGGTTCGTACCCTGAAGGTTTTGCGGGTCTCATTCCTGAGCGGCTTCGCGCTAGAACTGATTGCCAGCCTTGCCGTTGCCTTGGTAGCTGTTTCGATTGGGCTGCGTCTAGTGGACGGCGACATTTCGTTGAGAACTGGACTGTTTGTGCTCTTGCTGGCACCTGAGGCTTTCCTTCCGCTAAAGATGGTAGGCGCCCAATTCCACGCGAGTTCAGAGGGAGTGACTGCCTCAAAGCAGGTTCTTGACATTATCGATGAGGCAAAAAACCCCGAACCGAAGCCTGATCAGAGCCAAAGACTGCACGTCTCAGGAATCAAAATAGAGGACTTTGCGCAAGGGCAAATAACTGCGATTCAGGGCCCGAGTGGCGTTGGTAAGACCACTCTGCTCAACACACTGAGGTCTGCTTTGGCTACCAGCGATGTGGCTTGGCTACCCCAGAATATTGGACTATTGCCTGGAACCGTGCTGCAGAACATCGTTGGCCCTGCCGTAAATCCTGATGAGAAAAAACTGCTGTTGGCGACGCAACTTGCCGCATTGGACGACATCAGCCTCGATCAGCAAGTTGGAGACGCAACAAGCGCAATCTCCGGCGGGCAGGCCCAGCGAGTGGGACTTGCAAGAGCGTTCTATCGGGTAATGGCCGAAAGCACGCCCTACCTTTTGCTGGACGAACCGATTTCGGCGTTAGATCAGGCCCGCGTGGGAGTCATAAATGCTTCGCTTAGGCAACTTTCTGGCAATGGCACCACGGTAATTGCCGTTTCCCACCAGCCCATCGAGTCGGCTAAGTACACGATGGTGGTGGGCAGTGAATAGGAATCTGAAACAGGTTCTGAACCTGGGTCTGCCGAGGGATTCTGGTTTCCGGCTAGGGCTGGTGCTGACAATACTTCAGGGCCTTAGTGCGGTGGCACTGATGGCCACCAGCGGCTGGCTTATAAGCAGATCGGCTGAACACCCGCCAGTGATGTTCCTAAACATGGCCGTTGTCCTAGTGCGCGGATTTGCTCTGGGACGCGCGTTTTTTAGGTATCTGGAGCGTATAACGCTCCATGACTCCGCGTTCAGAACCCAGACCGACTTGCGAAAGGCCGTCTATTCAAAGATTGTTCCGCTTGCCCCAGTGGGATTTGCATCGGTAAATCGCTCAAAAACCGTAGCTGGCCTTGTGCAAGACGTAGATGAACTGCAAAACTTGCCACTTCGAGTGCTGGCGCCACTGGCCCAAGCCTTGGTGGTTTCTCTAGCCACAGTAGGTTTCTTGGCGCTGCTACAACCACAAGCCGCGCTCTCCCTCTTCATTGCGCTCGTTCTGGTTGCAATTCTCGTTGTACCGATCAGTGCGAAGTTTGGTCGAAGTGCAGGAATAGACTCGGCTCCGGCACGCGCCCAACTGGCGGCGGAGACCACAGGTCTACTGGAGAATCTCGACGTCTTGCAGGCTTATGGCTGGACTGACGCTGCCACGAAGAAGGTTTTAGATGCCAGCCACCGTCTAATCGAAGTAAATAGAAAACAGGCCATCACTGCCGGATTTGGCAACGGTGCATTGACTTTCCTAGCAGCTGCAGCCACTGCAGCAACCAGTTACTATGGCGCCATTGTGGTGCTTCAAGGCAGCCAACCCCGAGTTATGCTTGCCGTTTTCGCTCTAATGCCGATTGCATTATTTGACTTGCTCACCAATGTTTTGCCGGCAGTTGGCGCCTGGCAACGCTACCTTTCGAGTGCCCAGAGAGTTAACGAAACCCTGAGAAGTGAACCACCACTGGAGATTCGAACTCCGGTAGCCGGTATTTCACTGGATTTTATAGACTCAATCGAGCTCAAGGGCGTTTCCGCCAGGTATCCGGGCGAATCCAACCCGGCCATAACTGATCTGAATCTAAGCCTTCGAACTGGACAATCTACTCTGGTCAGGGGCAGTTCTGGTTCGGGCAAGACCACCATTGCCCATGTGCTAACTCGATTCCTCAATGTCTCGGCAGGAAGCTTCCAAATCAATGGTGTTGACGCGGGCCTTTACGAACCACGATCTATTCGACAGAAGATCGGTTATTTAGAGCAAATCCCAACCATGTTCATGGGCACGCTGCGCGACAATCTGTTGATTGCCAAATCAGACGCCACCGATCAAGAGCTATTACGAATCTTGCATCGGGTTGGCCTGACCAATAGTTTTATTGGCCGGGCTGGTTTGGATACCCTGATCGGTGAGCGCGGTTACGCCATCAGTGGTGGCGAAGCGCAACGCATCGCGCTTGCTCGTGCTTTGCTCGCCGACTTTCAGGTTCTGATTTTTGACGAACCCACCGCCAGCGTCGACCCAGACCTAGCATCGGAGCTTTGGAACGACATACTCTCTATCGTGGAAACCGACCCCACAAAGGCTGTAGTCGTCATCACCCACGAAACTTTGGCGAGTGAACGGTTTTCGAACACACTGACCCTTTAGAGTTGTGGAATGAGCCCAGATTCAGAACTCGAACTCGCAAAAATTGCCGGCCAGGAGTCTGTCCTAATCTTTGACAGCTTCGACCAGCAAACCGCTCTCGAACTCGGATTGCTCGCGCGTGAGGTAGCGGCGAGCAAGGGTCAAGCCGTGGTTATTGACATAAGACGCAATGACGACTGCCTATTCTTTTACGCCATGCCTGGAACCACCAACGCCAACGCCGATTGGGCAAGGCGCAAGCGAAACCTGGTCAACCTGGCTCAAAAAAGCAGCTACGCAATCCAACTTGAGGCCGAAAGTGGCTTTGACATAATTGGCGCAATGGGACTCAATCCAAGAGATTTTGTCCCCGCCGGTGGCTGCTTCCCAATCCGCGTTTCGGGAGCCGGAATGATCGGGACCGCAACTATTTCCGGTCTCCCCTCACGTGAGGACCACAAACTAATCACCGACTGCATCGCAGCTCTACTTCAAATCGAACTTGGTGAAGTCGCTTTTTAACTCGCCGCTAGAAAGGCAATCGTCGTTGGACATCAAAACTGCAACCAAAAACCCCCTGCTCGCTCAGCCCGTGAAACTAGGCTTCGGCTTCATGAACGCATCCTGGCCCGGCTCCCCTGTGGTGGAAAACACGGTAGCGCGTATAACTTTCATCGGTGCTCTGCACCACGCGATGGACAATGGGGTGCGAATCTTTGACACCTCTGACATCTATGCACCCAGCTTTGAGGCCTTTGGTCACAACGAAATTCTGCTAGCCGAAGCCGTAGCAACTTGGTCGGGCACTGAGGCACAAAAATCAGAGTTGATTCTTGCCACCAAAGGCGGCATCACCCGTGCAGCCGGTGAAGTTTGGGGCAGGAATGCCAGTGCCGAATACCTCGTGAGTGCAGCGGCTGCATCCGCTGCCCGTCTGAACGTTGAGGTGATACCGGTTTGGCAGCACCACCGCCTCGACCCCAACCGAACCTTTAGCGAAGCATTAGCGGGCCTAGCCGCGGTGAAGGCCAGTGGGCTGGCACGCAATATCGGTGTGTCTAACTACAGTGCAGCGCAATTGAAGGCAGCCTACGACACCATCGGCGGCCCGGCAGACGGCGGTTTGGTGTCGGTGCAGAATCAACTCAACCCGGCCTATCGTCACGATATGGACGTCTTCCAGGTCTGCGAGGAGTTGGACCTAGCGTTCCTTCCCTGGACTCCGATGAAGGGTGCACGTCCAAAGGAAGCTGGCACGCAGGTTTTCGCACTGCTATCCGAGGTCGCCAGCAGGCATGGGGTGAGCACCTTTGCAGTTGCAAACACGTGGCTGCGATCGCTGTCGCCCAATGTTGTTCCAATGCCTGGTGTTACGAGAATTGAATCGATTGACGATCACCTATCGGCGCTGAAATTCAGCCTGAGCGAAGAAGACAAGGCGGTTCTAGCGAGCCTTCCGGCATCTGAGCCAGTCGACGCCGAAATCATCGCAGATCAGCCAAAGTCATGGAACTAATCGGAGGAACCTTCGCCCCCAAGTTCGAGCCCCTGGTCGAACTATTCGCGGCCCAGGGACCAGAGAATCCGGCAGGCGGATCATCTCTAGCAGTATTTCAGGATGGCGTTTCGGTCGTAAATGTTTGGCATGGCGAGGCTAGGCCTGGTCTTCCCTGGTCTGCCGACACCGTCTCAACCGTGTTTTCATGCACTAAGGGCGTGATTAGCCTGCTCGCGGCGCGACTTGTCGATCAAGGCCTGCTGGACCTCGAGATGCCCGTGGCACACTACTGGCCCGACTTTGCCCAAGGCGGCAAGGCAGCCATCAAGGTGAAGACCCTGCTGCAACATCGTGCCGGTCTCAGTGCACCCAGAAGAAACATCACACGCGCCGAGTTGCTAGACGGCGTCACCGTTGTTGACGCACTGGCAAATCAAGAACCGCTTTGGACTCCGGATTCTGGCTACGGCTATCACGCGTTGACCTTCGGACACCTGGTTAGCAAACTCATCAAATCGATAACTGGCATGAGTGCCAACGAGTACCTACAAACACACGTTGCAGAGCCGCTAGGCATCAATATGTGGATCGGAGTTCCACGCGAGGAAATGCCTCGAGTTGCCACCCTGGTCAGTGACGGCAACTTCAAGTCGGCTAACCCCGAAAATGGCAGTGACCAATACTGGGTAGAACAAGCCATGACCTTTGGCGGCGCGCTACCCACCGACCCAACCGATCAGGGCGGATTCAACGACCCCGAGATCCTTGCGATCGAACTGGCCGGCGCCGGCGGAGTCACAAATGCACACGCCCTCGCGAAGATTTATTCGGCGGCGGTAGTCGAAACGGACGGAGTGAGACTTATGAGCGACCACACTCTGGAAGTCGCAACGCTCCCGGCGTCCTTCGGAGAAAATGTCTGGCACGAACCGCCACCTTATCCAGTTTGGGGAAACGGCTTTATGCTGCCTTCTCCCCCGCATTTCGAAATTCCAGGCGCAAAAGGCTTCGGACACAATGGCCTTGGCGGGCAAGCCGGCTGGGGCAGCCTAGAAAAGCGCATCGGCTTTGGTTACACAACTTCTTATTTGCGCAACAGCGCAGACACCCAAAAGCACCAGCAGGACTTGGTGCGGAAGCTTCAGGAATTGCTGGGCTAGCGCTGGAGCTAGACACTCGCGAGGGCCGACGAAAATAATCATCGAAATGGCGCCCCCGGCAGGAATCGAACCTGCGACCAAGAGATTAGAAGACTCCTGCCCATACCGCTTACATCCCTTTTGTGACAAGGATATCTGATGAGCGCCAGACTTTCGTGCAATAAGCGTGCAACAGTCAAGTGAGTTAGTCTCTAGATGTGGCGCAGATTGAAGGGAACTAGGTCTAATTATGCACTTTTTGCCGACAAGCGAACGCGAGCTTCTTGAGGCGCTAACATCAGGCACCCTTCAAGAGTCACACTTCCTGGATTTCAAAGAAACCTTGCCTGCACCTCCAGCGGGAAATAAATCTATCGCCAAAGACCTGGCGAGTTTTTCAATAGACGGTGGAGTACTTGTTATCGGAGTTGCAGAAGGCGACAACGGATTTCTATTGAACCCAATTGATTCGACAGGCATGAGTGAACGGCTTGAGCAAATTGCGTTTACTTCCGTGGAGCCGCCGATAGTAATCTCAACCCAGTTCATTCCATCTTCATCTAATCCAGGTTTGGGCTACCTCGTAGTAAATATCCCCGCGTCTGATCATGCTCCCCACATGGTGGATAACCGATATATGGCCAGAAATGACAAAACGCAGCGATCCCTCACACATGCGGAGGTCATGCGATTCCATGAGAACTCTCTGAGCCGGAAATCCGACCAAGATCGCCAAATCCGAAGGCAGATTGCGAGAGATCCGGTGCCTACTGACCTGAGGGAATATCCGCATCTGCACTTGACAGCTACGCCTAGATTGACGTCCAAACCATTGCTGCTTGAAACCCTTAGACATTCCGACAGGTCGTCCATCCTCAGAGCCTGGCTAACTGAGTCAGGCTCAAGAGTCCCTGAAACACCGACACAGTCTCGACATTCATTTGTGTCACTCGTGTCAAGCGAAGCATTGAGACACGATGGCATTGCTCTTTATGGGGGCAATATGGACAAAAGCAGGGCCATTGGCGATGCAAACTTGGCAGAACCCGAACGGATTTTGGAGATTGAGTTTTCGCAAGAAGGTCAACTTAGGTTTTTCAACGGGCAAGCAGGATTCAACCTCACCATTTCCGGAGGGGTATCCAATCCAGGGCTCGCACCCCAACTTTTAATAGAACAAGCACGAGAGTTTATTGAGCTGGTTTATATCGTGGCAAGGGACCTTAGGTTTGGAGGCCGGTGGGATTTTTCCGTCGCCATAACTGGAATTGGCGGCATAACAGTCCACCGCGGCAATGAACTGTGGGGCGGAAGGTTCACTTATGAGAAGAACGCCGAGGACTACATTGCCCATGCATCGGGGGACCTAAACGAGATAGAAAACACCCCAGGCACCGTGCTGGAAACGCTGTTAGGTCGTTTTGCCAGGAGTTTAGATATGGAACAACACTTTCAGGCTTACTTCGACTAGAAGAGCGGAGACTCACCCTCAAGGCGCTGTCTTGCCATCGAAGCATAGTCAGGCACGAGTTCGCAGCCCTAGAATTTCCTATTCAAGCGCATCGCAACAACACCAGTAGTTCCAGAACCAGTAATGGGATCCAATACGGTATCGCCTTCAACTGTTGCTGCGAGAACACAGTTTCAACAAGTTTCTCCGGGAAGACTGCGAAATGGGCACCCATGAATTTTCCAAGAGGAATGTCCCATTCACTGACCTTCTTTGCAGCAAATAAGTTTGCCAAGATGCTGGTCATGGAGCCGACCACAACTCCGATCGGCCCTGCCAGGTATCGATAATTTGCTACCTTGCGGCTAGCAACTGATGGGCTTTAGCACGCGTGATCTTGGAATTCACGCCCAGTAAGCCCTTGTTCCACCAAGACAAGACATCCTCAGCCGTTATCACCCATACAGGAACGTCCGGGAAAAGTTCAACATCTGAGACTATATAGCCCTCAATCTCTGCCAGTTTGGCAAGGAAACCGCTTTCATCAAAGGACCTGCCGCTGCCGACCATGTAAGAAGGGCAGAAATAGATACCACCCCGTGTCAGCGATCTAACTTCCCATTTTCCGCCAGAAGCATCTAGTAGGTCGTATGAGGCACCCTCTGAAGTCGCAAGCGATCCCCCAACAATCTCGCGAGATATTCGTCGTTCCAGGATGAAAGAAACCCTTCGCCCGTCGGTGAAGTACTCACGCACCTCACTTGCGTTCAGTTTCATCGCCGAAGTGAGCGAATCCAGATCCCATCTTAGAATTGACTTGCTTGGCAGCGCCATTGTTCCCCCTGTCGTTAACGGACAAGAGTATTAGGGGAAAGCAGATATATCGAATTACTTTCGGAACAAAACTATGCGGTTTGTGTTTGTGCCGTGGCTGTTGTTTTTAATGCCCCAGATATTTGACGTTTTGGTGAATTCTTGGGTATTCAACATTACGCCAATACATCTGAAACCGGCCGCTATTCCTACTGGAATTACCGCGTCTTCGAGCTTAATCTTTCCATTACGGACTTCCCCGACTTCAAAGGCAACGTACCCCCCTGGCTTGGTCACGCGGAAGAGCTCGTCGAAAACGCCGGACATTTTAGCGTTCCAGTCTTCAATCGTTTTCGACATGGTTATCCGTTTGCTTACCGCAACCATGTCAATTGAGTTGAACCAACCTCGAAGCCAATTGTCATCCGAATACTGCACGATGTCTAAAAACGGTGGCGAGGTTACTGTGAGTTGCACTGAGGAGTCAACTAGCCCCATTGTCTGCGAGGCGTCTTCGCAGAACATTTGGGCCGTTAGTGCCGCATCGCGAAGGTTTTTAAGCTGCTGCTCAGAAAGCCCCTTCTGCAGCTGGCGGGATTTTTTCATTATGAGGGCATGAGTGTCCCTGTAAGTCGGTACCTGATTTCGCTTTTCATTGATGCGAATCTGGCTAGCCTGACTAACTGCCTGGTTAGGCGGCATTGAATAAACTGAGAAAAATCCAGGCGAATGACCGGTAAGCCTGTTAGTTGCAGCCATGCGGATCCATCTGTCCAAATCATCAGATGTGCCTGAAATTTCACGCTCTGCCAGGTAGGCCCTTAGCGCCACGAGTTCTTGGAGAGTCTGCTCCTCGTAAAACATAGAGAGGTCAATCCCAGCGTCCTCAGTCGAAGTCTTAGGAATTGCCTCCAGGCGGCTCTGCACAGCATTCAAGCTAGGCACCTCTAAGCGAGGCAAAGTGAAATAACGAGTGAGTGGATTGACGTCGTTCAGGGCAACTCGGCGGCCATTCAATGCGCTCTCCACTGCGGTAGTCCCTCGACCTGCAAAAGGGTCGTAAACCAAGTCCCCAGGGTTGGTAAAGCGGTTTATGAAAAACTCCGGAAGCTGCGGCTTGAAACAAGCTCGGTATGAAATCTCGTGCAGATTTGCACCTTGGCGCTGGGATGAGGTCCAGAACTCACCTTCCACTACGTCGAGGTCAACGCCGTCTGGCGATTCTTTTCCGGTGAGCAGCAGATCGTCCGGATTAGGGTGTGCTAGCAACTCAACTAAACCTTGTGTCTGGAGCATATCTCAACCTTCAATCTGACTGTGTCTGAGTATGACCCTAACCTCTGACATTTTTGCTCTCGCATCCAAGGATATCTCAGGATGAAGGTCAGTCGCCTAATCTAACGGCTCTGTGGAAAGGTTCCTCTTCTTATAAACTACCGCCACTTGCATAATGGGCTTTCCCTGCTACATTCGGCATCAGCACCATTAGGCGTCCACCCCGTGAGTTGTATCTTTTGAGCCCAATCCCATTTGTTTTCATGCCTGTCTGCCCCAGACGCCCCACCCCTAAAGGGGTGTGGGGCATCCAGGGCATCCAGAGTTACCCCAGTGGGGCAAGTTTGGTTTTTGGGGCAGTCGGGGCACTGCTAAACCAATGATGCCTTAAAGTCAGCTAACGCCCCTTCCATGGTTCGCTTCGAAATGCCCATCTCTTCAAAGACCTTCTTGTAGGTATCCCACATCACCTTCTGGCCTTTGAGGTTTCCCTCTACATACTGCTCTTTCATGAACTCGAAAGCAGATTCGTAGATAGATGCAGCTTTAAGGAGACCTGGCCAGTCCCACTGGGTCTTGTCCTTGCGGACGTGGGCCAGTGGATTTTCTTGGCGATCGAAGTGAACGACTTTATCTTCGATGCGAACACGAGACTTTGTATTGGTCAGCTTGAAGCTATTGTCGGGTCCAGACTGTTCAAGAGTCCAGATCAGGTCTAGGTCTCCCGTCTTAGCCGAACCGCCGCGAGCGCCTCGGGTCGCGTCTTTTCCAACATGGTCGATTCGGATGTATGCAACGTTCTTGCGCTTGAATACCATTCCGCTGGAGCGGTAGAAGTTCAACCAAGTGTTGTTGTTGTTCTCTTCTCCCTCTACCACGCGGCTAAGTGTGTCGATGATGACCAACTCTGGCTTGAACAGGTCTATTGCGATTTCAAGGTCTTTGGCTCCTTCAGGTGTGTCAAAGTGGCCAAAAACAGGGTAGGACATGATGGTGAGATTGTCCTTGTATGCGGACGGTTCGGCCATGTTCATCGACTTCAGGGTCTCCCCGATGTCATAGACAGGGTCGTTTTCGTAATCAAGGTAAAGAACACGAACAGGCTCTCCGGGTTGGGCACCCCAGAAACCTTCCCCACATGCAAGCTTGGCAGCCATTTCGCGGGCGAGAAGAGATTTCCCCAAACCAGACGTAGATAGCAAAGCATGGCCGCGTCCTTCGCAGATAACCCCTGGAACAATCCAGTGTTCGGGTTCGTGCGGCCCAAGAATGTAATCCATGTCCTGCACGTTGGCACGGTCTAGAAACGCCTTCATAGCCTCGGTAGGGGGCTTGTTTTCACCTGAATGTGCCGATGCCCATTCGATCAGGCTGGCGGGCGTCTGGGGCGCTTTAGCAGGCGATAGCGCACCGCGGCTGTATGCACCGTCTGCTCGCAACAATACTGCCTCGATTTCTGAATCCTCCAAACCAGCCGCATGCGCAGCCGTCATCACTGCGGTGTGCATTTCCTGGTAATTGATTTCGCCTCCAGCGGCAAGGCTTGAGAGGCGTGCGCCTACTGAGAAGAGTGTCTTATTTCGAGTTCCCTCAGCCGCAATGGCTAGGCGGCTAGTCTCCGAGATCAGAGCGGCACTTCCGTAGGGCGTGGTTTTCGCCTCCAACTTAGTCAAGTCACCGAAGGAAAGTGCGGGCAGGATGGGTGAAGTTCCAATCGTTGACGTCTTAGCATCGCCTGTCTTCAACAGCAGAACACGAAGTTCGTCGGGCAGAGGGAGCAGCCCCGACTCCCATGGGGCGCATCCTGGCTTGAAATCATATACAACGCCTGACTTATGCATACTAGAGGGCGCTACTACATAACCATTGCGCTTGATATCAACTCCCGAGAGCCCATACGGAGCCAAATCGTCGATGAACTTTTCGTCACCTTCATAGGAGAAATAGATGTGCTCTCCAAAAGTGTCGGAAGTTCCCTGGACAAGGCCAGTGCGGACTTTCGCAGTGACCCAATCTGGGAGGTTGAAACGCTCGCAGAACTGCTTCCAAGCGATGTCACCGCCATTTCGAGGATCTACATCGATAACAAGCAAGTTTGACTTAGCGGCATGAATGCCAAAGTTGCCAAACGGCTGGTCCTTTGCGACTGCTTCCAGCACCTTGATTTTTGAAGTTGCATCGAGTGGGCTCACACGAGGCATTGGGTGCTTACCGGCTTTATCGAGTGGCTCGTTGTCACGGCCGCATGTGCCGTGATTATCAACGATGCCACAGAGCGGGAACATGGCGAACCCGTATTCTTGCGTGAGGCGCTCAAAAAGCTTCACCTTCTTGTCTGGATCCCAGTGATTCCCTGTTGGGAGGAGGTCCGAAAGGCGTAGAGTATTCATGTCAGTTTTCTTTCTGTCTTTGCTAGTTGAATGATTTCTGTCCGAGAGGGCGACCTTGCAGGGTCGTCCTTCTCACTTTTTTGGTGAGCGCTTGTTCTTTGTGCGCTTTGTATAGCCGCGATAGGTAACGGGCTCGATAACTCGATCGAGGCTCGCAGAATCGATGCGCAATAGGCGTCCACCTGGTAGACGCCAGGCTTCCAGTTCATATTGAGTGATCCAACGGCGAACCGTCTTAGTGCTTACCGCGTAGGTCTCTGCGATCTGTGCAATCGTGAGCCAGCTGTCCATAAGGACTCCTTGTCATCTTGACGCTTCTTCTAAGGCCGGTTGGCTTAGAAGCTCCCGAGACATTGCTGCCTCAGAAATTTTTGTTTGCGTCTTGATTCCCTTTCTGTCCCTGTCCCTGAGGATTTCCCCTCAAGACGCGGTATTTAGTTATGGAAGTGACGTTAGCGCTCCTGAGTTGCCAAAACGAGCCTTGTTCGCCCAGAGAAAAGTCACGATTTAACCCACTTCCAACTAACTTTCAACGAAGGCGTTTCAACTTCAAACTAAGAGGCTTTTGCGGGGGAAAACTTCAAACGAAGGCCCTTTTTTGGGCTTATTGGAAGTTGCCTGAGTTGATGAGAAGTTGAAGAAAAAATAAACACGCGGCAAGCGACGGAGAAAATACACACCTCAGACACCAAATGGCCATCCGACTTTGGACAACGTCTCGATACACCTGCGCAGCTTTGAATTATGAGAGGCGAGAAAAGTTAGGCGTCTCTGACTCTAGATTTCGACTTCCACCTTCGGCATGCGCTCAGCGATCTCACGTGCTTGATCTAGGGGATGCAAGTAGCGGAGAGCCGCCTTCTCTGATGAGTCCCCCAACCATGCTTGAACATCTGCCAAGGTAGCTCCGGCACCACTGAATTGAGTGCCACCGTAGTGGCGCATTGAATGTGGCGTTAGTCCTGTGCCCGAGAGGTCAGCCTTTGCCTTTGCACGCTTCAGCGCAGTGGCCAAGACATCATTTCGAAGGTGACCACCGGACGCGGCAGGAAAAAGTAATGCGTGTTGGCCAAACTCTCCACGGCTTGAAAGCAACTTATCCAGGTGAGGAGTCAAGGATGAGGAAACGTGTATGTCACGCTTCCCGGCTTCGCTCTTGGGATCACCAATAATGAATTCGCCAAATGCAAAAGTCACAGCACGCTTTACCTTAACAACGTAAGAGGCGCTGGAACCCTCACCTATCAGTTCCAGGTCTTCAACCCGGAGTTCTGTAACTTCACCAAATCGAAGGCCAGCGTTAGCCGCCAGAAGCAAAAGGACCTTGTATCGAGGGGTCACGCTGTCAACTAGCAACTTCAACTGCTCAGGCGTCGGCCAGGCAACAACTTTGCCTGTCGAAAGTGATTGAGCGCCGCTAATGTCGCATGGATTGTCAGAACGGTGTTTATCTTTCACCGCACGCGTCATGATTGTGGATAGAAGCTTGTATGACTTGGAAGCTGTCGTCAACTTTCCATCCTTGGAAATCGAAGCGAACCATTCATCAACCATCGGCTTGTCGATATCTCTTATGTCAAAACCGTTGAAGTGCGATAGACGATTGCGAAGCAATGTGAAGTAGTGCTGCTTTGTAGTTGGGCGAAGCAGCTTGCCATTTTTGCTTGTCTGAATTTCAATGTGTCGTGCCGCGTATTTCTCGAAGATAAGCTTGTCGGCGGTTACCTCCTCCTGGACAGAGGCTTTCCATTCACCTTTTTCGATTTGGTATCGGGTTGCACCTAGCCAGCTGTCTGCGTCCGATTTCGTGCCGAATGTAAAAGGAGCGTTCAATCGCTCACCACCAGGGCTCTGAAAACTTGCTTGGTAACGACCTGATGGAAGCTTTCGAATAGCTCCAAAAGGCCGACGAGTGCGTCCAGCCATCCACGTTCTCCTTCAGTCAACCATTGCTCCGTGCAATAGGCGTGCAATAAAGGATGGATAGCGGTGGGAATTCGAGTCGCCCTGTGTCCATTTGGCTTCTGGCGAACAAAAAAGAAAACCGTCTACCTACTGGGCTCTAACCCAGATGAGTAAACGGTTTCCTACAGCGCCCCCGCCAAGAATCGAACTTGGGACCAAGAGATTAGAAGGCTCTTGCTCTATCCACTGAGCTACGGAGGCATTTGGGTAACTCAACCTTTCAAGTTTAGCCAGAGCGGCGGCGCTAGGCTGAATGCCTGATGACTGTGCAGATTTTTATTTTCCTTATTGCCGCTGGCGTTGCGGCCGGCATTAGTGGCGCCGTGGCCGGGCTCGCCAGCATCTTCAGTTTTCCCGCGCTATTGCTCGCGGGTGTCAGCCCAATTTCTGCCAACGTGACGAACTCGATTTCACTGTCCGCTATGAGCTTTAGTTCGATTCATGCCTCATACCCGGAGTGGCGAAATCACAAGCAGATACTGAAAATATTGGCTCCGGCCATGTTGCTGGGCGGTTGCATCGGTGCCATTCTTTTACTTGCCACTCCTGGGGCATCCTTCCAAAAGATTGCCTCCGGCCTCATAGCGCTTGCTTCGATGTCCATCCTTATTCCGAAGCGGTCTGGGCCAGCCCAAGCAAAACACCTTTGGGTGTTGGTGGCTCTCATGCTTTTCGTCGGAATCTACTGTGGCTACTTCGGCGCCGGCGCAGGAACCATAACCATGGCTGCAACCATGCTTCTTCTCGGTGTAGATCTCAAGGTGGGAAGCGCACTGAAGAATGTGCTGCTGTTTCTGGCAAACACGATGGGCGTGCTCATTTTTCTATTTTCGGGCCAGGTGAATTGGTTGATGGCACTACCGCTTGCCATCGGATTTGCAATCGGCGGGCGCATTGGTCCAAAGATTGTCCGCGCGGCCAATCCCGTCGCGCTCCGCTGGTTCATCTCGATATTTGGCCTGGTCGTTGCATGCTGGATGCTCCTCAAGTAGTCTCCCTTCGCTCGACCCCTTGAACAGTGTTGAGTCGCAAATCAGGTGGCGGAAACTTTCCTGAACGTTTGCTTTAGAAACACGGTTGGTTCACAGGTGGTTCACATGGTTTCAAAAACATTGACGGCATGGAAACTAAATTCATCGCACGCACCGCACTCAGTGCTGCCGCAGTAGCAGCCACCATCGCCCTCATAGTTGCATCTGCACCAGCATCTGCAGCAACCAAGAAGCCAACCCCAAAGCCAACCGCATCGGTCAAGGCCGCAGACCCAAACAAGTTCGACCTCGCTCTTATCGGTGACATGCCATACGACGCCGCGGGCCAGGCACAGACCCCAAACGTGGTCAACGCCATCAACGCTTCGACCGTTGACTTCTCGCTGTTCGATGGCGACACCATGAGCGGTAAGGGTGACATGTGCACCGATGCTGCCTACAGCCGCATCAAGGGTCAGTTCTTCGACACCTTCAACAAGCCAGTTTTCTACAGCGTTGGCGACAACGAGTGGGTTGACTGTGACCGTGCAGTAAAGGGTGGTTTCGACCCTAATGATCGCCTAGCGCTGGTTCGCAAGACCTTCTTCCAGAACGCAGACAAGACCTACATCTCGCTTGGCAAGGGCACCCTGGCAAACACCGTGATCACTCACGATGCCAACTACCCAGAGCTACAGATGTTCACCTACAAGAAGATCACCTTCATCCTGCCTCACGTTCCAGGTTCGGCAAATAACGCACCTGTCACTTCGGATAAGTACAAGACCTACAACGACACCGCCAAGGATGGCGACGCCACCGAGTTCGCTGCCCGTGACGCAGCAAACGTGGCCTGGATCAACAAGGGTTTTGAAAAGGCTGCCGCTGATGGCTCTAACGGTGTAATCGTTGTTGTCCAGGCCGACATGGACTGGGAGGGCTTCGCAGCTGGCGCAGCAGCACCTAACAATGAATACACCCAGGCTTTCGACGCAACCAAGCAGGCGCTGCTGACCAACACCCTAAAGTTCAAGAAGCCAGTTCTACTTCAGAATGGCGACCAGCACTGGTACCAAGTTGACATGCCGATGAACGAGACCGCTGGCAAGTTGGTTCAGAAAGACAAGGGCAACATGGTTGAATACTTCACCCGGGTACAGACTTTCGGTTCGGGATTCAACCACTGGGTTCAGCTGACCATTGACCCGAGCAACCCTAACCTGTGGAGCTTCACCCCACACATCATTGCTGCTAACTTGGCAGCTCACTAGTTCCTTAGGCAAAAAGGGGGGCAGGCCAGACGGTCTGCCCCTTTTTGCTTAGGCTCACCAAAGTAAGTCGCTAGAAGAATGTTCTATTCTGCGTTCGATGCCAGAGTAGATTGATAGTGAATCAACCGAAGGGGTATGCCGTGAAGGTGAATGGAAAAGTCGTAGTTGTAACCGGTGCCGGAAGCGGAATGGGCCGACAGCTCACTGTTGAGTTGGTACAAAAAGGTGCCAAGGTCGCAGCGGTAGATTTCCGGGCCGAAACCCTGGAAGAAACCAAAAAACTCGCTGGCGGCACTGTTGAAGCCTTTGTACTCGACGTGACTGACGCAGCGGGCGTTGCAGCTCTACCGGCTCAGATTCAGGCGAAGCTTGGCCCGGTCGACGCGCTAATCAACAACGCGGGCATCATCCAGCCGTTTGTGCATGTAAAAGACTTGACCATGGAGCAGGCCAATAAGGTTATGGCTGTCAACTTCACCGGTCCCCTGATGATGGTTAAAGCATTCCTACCCGGGCTCCTAAGCCGGCCGGAGGCCCACATCCTTAACGTGTCATCGATGGGCGCATACGCTCCGGTACCTGGCCAGAGCGTTTATGGAGCATCCAAGGCGGCAGTCAAGTTGCTTACCGAGGGTCTGCGCTCCGAACTAATGGACACCAATGTGGGTGTAACCGTGGTTTTCCCTGGCGCAATCAACACCAACATCAGCGTCAACTCTGGAATGACGATGCCGGCAAACAGCGACGCAGCAGCCAGTAAGTTCAAAACTACCGAGGCCCCGGTTGCCGCTGCCAAGATGATCGAAGCCATCGAACAAAACAAACCGAGAATCACAATCGGCTCGGATGCCACCATGATGGACCGGCTCTCGCGACTAAACCCGGTGATGGCGGCCAACGTTATCTACAAGCAGATGAAGTCTTTGCTCGGCTAACAGACTGCTCGATTCGCCCAGTTCGCCAACCATCGAACTGGGCGTTCGGCTTTAATGCCAAGTAAACTTGCAGGGTGTCTAAAGTACTAGCTTCCCTTCCTGTCGGCGAAAAAGTTGGCATCGCGTTTTCCGGTGGTCTTGATACCTCGGTGGCCGTTGCCTGGATGCGCGAAAAGGGCGCAATCCCTTTCGCCTATACCGCGCACCTTGGTCAACCCGATGAAACCGACATCGATTCGATTCCGGCACGTGCCCTAGAGTACGGAGCTGAGGCGGGTCGCCTGGTTGACTGCCGCACCTCGCTGGTAGAAGAGGCCCTTGCGGCCATCGCATGCGGTGCCTTCCACCTGCGCACCGGTGGCAAAGCCTACTTCAACACCACTCCCCTGGGTCGTGTTGTAACCGGCACGCTTTTGGTTCGCGCAATGCGCGAAGACGGCGTTGAAATCTGGGGCGATGGCTCAACCTATAAGGGCAATGACATCGAACGCTTCTACCGCTATGGCCTATTGGCAAACCCGAACCTTCGGGTTTACAAGCCTTGGCTGGATAACCAGTTTGTGACCGAACTTGGCGGACGCCAGGAGATGAGCGAATGGCTGGTCGAGCGCAAGCTGCCTTACCGTGCCAGCGCCGAGAAGGCCTACAGCACCGACGCCAACATGCTTGGTGCAACTCACGAGGCCAAGACCCTCGAGTTCTTGGACGCCTCCTACGAAAACGTCGAGCCAATCATGGGCGTAAAGCACTGGGACCCCTCAGTTCGTATCGACAGCGAAGATGTTTCAGTCACCTTCCGCCAGGGACGTCCGGTTGCCATCAACGGTCAGGATTTTGCATCGGCAGTAGACCTCATGTACAAGGCCAATGAAATTGGTGGCCGCCACGGTCTAGGCATGAGCGATCAGATCGAAAACCGCATCATCGAGGCTAAGAGCCGTGGCATCTACGAAGCTCCCGGCATGGCCCTCTTGTTCATCGCCTATGAGCGTCTGGTTTCGGCGATTCACAACGAAGACACCATTGCCAACTACCACGCCGAGGGCCGCCGCATGGGCCGCCTACTTTACGAAGGCCGCTGGCTAGACCCACAGACCTTGATGCTGCGCGAGTCGCTCACCAAGTGGGTTGCCTCTGCCGTCAACGGCACCGTGACTCTGCGTCTTCGCCGCGGCGACGACTACACCATCGTCAACACTCAGGGTGAAGGCTTCTCGTATCACCCAGAGAAGCTTTCGATGGAGCGCACCGAGGACGCCGCATTCGGCCCAACCGACCGCATTGGTCAGCTGACCATGCGCAATCTTGACATCGCCGACACCCGCGCCAAGCTGGACCTGTATCGTCGCCAGGGACAGATTGAAGGCGGACAGTTCGAGCTGGCCTAGATCTAGCGCTTCGTCTTTACAGCGGGTCGACTCTTCGGAGTCGGCCCGCTTTTGACTTCAAGAGGGTGCCAGCATCGGAAACGGAGTTGTAATACCCGGCTGAACCTGTAACAAATGCGAGAGCAAACAGGAAGACGATTGTAACAATTCAGTAACAGAGCGCTGGAAGCATTCTAGGCAAGGTGGTTTGCAAAGAAGCAATCGTCGATGTTCATTCGATGATTGCTTTTTTGCTGTCTACCTAGAGACCCAGATGGGTCTCTCCAAGTGGAGGCTCCGCCTCCCCAAGAAAAGGGATACAAATGCAAAAAACAAATAGCCTTATAAATGCGAAGGCTCTGCTGGCAGTTGTTGCTGCTGGCGCTGTAGCCGTTTCGATAGTTGGCGTTCCAGCTGCAGCTTCGGCCGCTTCATCATCCTGCGTTGATACAAAGAGCAAGACCATCAAGGTTGGCTTTGTCAACTCACTTTCAGGCACCATGGCCATCAGTGAGAAAACTGTTTTCGATGCACAGACTCTAGCGGTCAACGAGATCAACAAGGCAGGCGGAGTTCTTGGAAAGAAGATTGTTGTAGTAAGCGAAGACGGCGCGTCTGACCCTGCAACATTCGCACAGAAGGCACAGAAACTTATTCAGCAGGACTGTGTAGCTGCAGTTTTCGGTGGCTGGACCTCTTCAAGCCGCAAGGCAATGCTTCCAGTTTTCGAAGCAAACAACTCGCTTTTGTTCTACCCGGTTCAGTATGAAGGTTTGGAAGCATCCAAGAACATCTACTACACCGGCGCCACCACCAACCAGCAGATCTTGCCAGCTCTTGACTATCTAAAGACCAAGAAGCTGAAGAAGATCTTCCTGGTTGGAAGTGACTACGTGTTCCCTCGTACCGCTAACAAGGAAATCAAGGCCTACGCAGCCGCTAACGGCTTCACCGTTGTTGGCGAAGAGTACGCTCCTTTAGGCTCAACTGACTTCACCACTATCGCCAACAAGCTAAAGGCATCGGGTGCTGAGGCAGTCCTGAACACCATCAATGGTGACTCGAACGTTGCATTCTTTAAGCAGTATGGAAGCCTAGGCCTAAACGCCAAGAACTGCCCAGTTATCTCCTTCTCGATTGGTGAAGAAGAAGTTGCGGGAGTTGGACTCCAGTACCTAAAGGGTCAGTACACAGCATGGGATTACTACCAGACCGTTAGCTCACCAGCAAATAAGAAGTTCGTTGCTGCATTCAAGAAGGCATACGGAGCGACTCGTCACACAAGCGACCCAATGGAAGCCTCCTATGCGGCGGTTAATCTGTGGGCACTGATGGCAACCAAGGCTAAATCGTTCGCCACCGACGACATCAACTCCGTATCAAAGGGAATTCAGTTTGTTGCACCTGAAGGGACCGTTGTTGTAAACGCCAACCACCACATCACCAAGACTCCGCTTATTGGAATCGTAAACGGCCAGGGACTAATCGACACCGTCTGGAAGTCTCCAAAGCCGGTTACGCCAGACCCATTCCTGACCGGTTACAGCTGGTGGAAGAACTAGTTTCCAAGTTGGCTATAGCTAAACAAGGTAACTAAAACTGCTAAAGAGAGGGAGGCTGTAATGGATGTGATCATCGGACAACTCTTTGCTGGACTAAGCGTAGGATCTGTACTTTTGCTTGCAGCACTGGGACTAGCCCTAACATTTGGCCAGATGGGAATCATCAATATGGCTCATGGAGAGTTCTTGATGATTGGCGCGTACACAGCTTTTGTAGTCCAAAAAGGGATTGCAGACGCTGGGATCGCCTTACTGATATCCATTCCAGTCTCCTTCTTGGTTGCAGGTATTTTCGGTGTCTTGATGGAGGAGTTGCTCTTGAGGCGGCTCTACGTGCGACCACTTGACACACTGCTTGTTACCTTTGGCGTATCGCTAATACTCCAGCAGGGAGCACGCGACATTTTCGGTGCCCCTGCGGTAGAGGTCAGGGCTCCAGACTGGTTGCTGGGTTCCCTAAACCTTTTTGGAACCGCACTTCCTCTGTCTCGCCTTTTCATCATCGGGGTTTCCATCCTGGTGGTAGCAATGTTGTCAGCCCTCTTGGCTTTCACTCCGTTCGGCAGACGCATTCGGGCAGTGGTACTTAACCGTGACCTCGCTGAAGTCACAGGCATAAGCTCAAGAGCGATTGACAGACTTACATTTTTTATTGGTTCCGGGGTTGCCGGAATTGCCGGCGTGACACTGACGCTCATCGGTTCAACAGGCCCAACATTGGGCAACAGCTATGTAGTAGACGCTTTCCTCATTGTGGTTGCCGGTGGCGTTGGCAAACTCGCTGGAAGCGTGATCGCGGCCTTTGCACTTGGAATTTTGCAAGCAGGCGTCGAGTTTCAAACCTCACCCAGCATCGGCAAAATCGTGGTGTTTGTAGTGATTATTGTCTTCCTTCAAATAAGACCCCAAGGCATTTTCAGCTTCAAAACTAGGAGTCTGGCATGACAACCGTTAAGACGACGCAGAATGCTCCAAGAATTGACTTCTCGGATCTAAGAAATCTGCTGGCCATGCTGGCCCTGTCGGCGGCCCTCTACATAGGAGCCCCACTGCTGTTCAGCGCCTACAACCTAAACCTCACAGCCAAGTTCATATGCTTCGCCATTGCAGGCGTTGGGATCATGTTGGTTTGGGGCAAGGGCGGGATGCTTGCCCTCGGTCAAGGTTTCTACTTCGGCATCGGTGGATACGCGATGGCCATGAACATGAAGCTGACGGACGCCTCACTCAATGGTGGCAACGGCGTTCCGGACTTCATGAGCCTTTATGGCGATGGCACGGTTCCGGCCTGGTGGGAGCCGTTCCGCAATCCTGCAATAACGATTGCAGTAATTATTTTGGTTCCCGCACTTATTGCGGCCGGTCTAGGTCTGGCAGTTTTCAAAAACCGAATCAAGGGTCCGTACTTCGCAATCTTGAGTCAGGCACTTGCGGCAGCGTTTGTGATATTGCTCATTGGACAGCAGACCACAACTGGTGGAACTAACGGATTGAACGGATTCCGCTTCTTCTTTGGCCAGGCACTTGGCAGTCCGGATAGCACCGAATTCCTATTCCACATAGCTGTAGTCGCTCTACTTGCAACGATGTTCGTAGCGTATGTGCTACTTCGCAGTCGCTTTGGAGAGCTTCTGATAGCCGTAAGAGACTCTGAGGAGCGCATCCGATTCCTAGGAACTGATCCAGCCAACATAAAAGTTTTTGCTTACGTAATAGCTGCGATCATGGCGGCAGTTGCGGGTGCTCTATTTTCCCCGATTGCAGGTATCATTTCGCCCGCAGACGTTGGGATTATTCCTTCCCTTGCACTGCTGGCGGGTGTTGCGATTGGAGGGCGAACCAACCTGTTTGGTTCTGTGATCGGAGCAATCCTTTTCTCGTTCGCACAAAATTGGTTATCAAACGAGTTCCCATCCTTCTGGACCTACTTCCAAGGGTTGATCTACATTTTGGTCTTTGGATTTTTCCCTGGCGGATTTGCAGCGCTGATGAAGTCCCTTAAGAAACTGTCGCTATTGAAGTTGGGTGCTAAGCATGCGTGACATAAATTATTCTGCTGCTCAAGAGCTGGTGATTACGGACTTGAAAGTTGCATTTGACAAGTTCGTTGCAGTAAACACGGTAAGTTTCAGCGTGCGAACGGGAGATTTGCGCTTCCTGATCGGCCCTAATGGCGCTGGCAAGACAACCGTAATCGACGCCATTACGGGCCTGGTTCCCGCGACTGGCAGCGTAAGCGTGGGCGGCAATGAGTTACTTGGGAAGAAAGTTCACAACGTTACCCGTCTTGGTGTCGGTAGAACTTTTCAAACAGCAAGCATCTTCGAAAAACTAACCGTTCAACAGAATCTAGACATTGCATGCGGCATTCACAGAAGTGTATTTTCCCTGCTTCGCAAGCCCAAACACGTTGATCCGAGGGTTACTAAAGCATTGAACACCATCGGTTTAGCCACTCTGTCTCAGGCTAAAGCTGGAACCCTTGCGCACGGTCAAAAGCAGTGGCTTGAAATTGGCATGCTTCTTGTTCAAGATGCACATGTGCTACTTCTGGATGAACCAGTTGCGGGTATGAGTCAAGACGAACGCGACCACACGGGAAAACTACTTAAAGAAATTAGCAAGGATCACATTGTCATGGTTGTCGAACACGACATGGACTTCATGCGCTCATTTGCTGACTCAGCCACTGTTATGGTCCGCGGTTCGATCCTGATTCAAGGCTCTGTTCAAGAGGTACAGGATGATCCGCGAGTACAAGAAGTGTATTTGGGTCCTAAGAGCTCTGGAGGTCACTAGCAATGCTTGAAGTAAAGAATCTATCTGCAGGCTACGGCCGCACCACGGTGCTTCACGACATCTCGATATCAACTCAAAACCATGATGTTGTTTCTATTTTGGGTCTGAATGGCGCGGGAAAAACTACTCTACTAAGAGCAGTTGTTGGGCTCATCAAACCAACTCAAGGCACCGTCAACTGGAACGGTAATGTAATCAACAAACTGCCACCCAACCGCCGGGTGAAACAGGGAATGGCCTATGTTCCGCAGGGTCAGCAGTCTTTCGGACAGCTAACCACGTTAGAAAATTTGAAGCTTATTGCCGACGGCAAGAAGAATGGTCAAGGCCTGATTGACGATGCATTTTCGAGATTTCCTGCACTTGTGCCCTTGGCATCAAGACGAGCTGGCCTGCTGTCAGGTGGTCAAAGACAACAACTCGCCATCGCACGTGCTCTATTGACTGAACCAAACTTCCTCATTCTCGACGAACCGACTGAGGGCATCCAACCCTCGGTGGTTGCAGAGATTGAAAAAGCAATTATTGATCTCGCCGCTGGGGGTATAAAAGTGCTTTTAGTTGAGCAACACATCGGGTTTGCCTTAGAAGCCTCAGACTACTACTACGTTCTAGCATCGGGCGAAATAAAGTCACATGGCGTGGGCGGTCCAGCGGCCTACGATACGGTTCGGACAGCTTTGAAGGTTTAGTGCTTGAAAAACCTTTCTCACGCAACAACTCACAAATCGAAATAAATCTGTGCAGAGGCCGAAACCCGCCTGAAACACAGCTCTGCTGGACTTGCTTCAGTGCCAGACACTAGCACCCGACGCGAAGGAAAACAGCATGCATCTAACACCAGCAGATGGCGAAAAACTTTTGCTCTCGGTTGCAGGGATGGTAGCTCGGGATAGATTGGCCCGCGGCGTCAAGTTGAATTACCCCGAGACGGTTGCACTTTTGAGCACTTGGGTCATCGAAAGAGCACGAGAAGGACACTTGGTAGCAGACCTAATGAATTCGGGTCGTTTGGTACTTTCCAGAGATCAAGTAATGGATGGCGTAGCCGAAATGCTATCCGATGTTCAAGTTGAAGCCACATTTCCAGATGGTCGTAAATTGGTGACCATTCACAACCCAATCGCCTAGGGAGTAAATGATGTCGAGCATAAACAGCACGGGTCCTGGAGCGTACCGAATCGGTGCCGGAAATATCGACCTTAACAACGACAGGTCAGAGTCCGAAAGAGTACTACTGGTCTTCACTAACAAAGGTGACCGTCCAATCCAAGTAGGCTCACACATCCATTTGCCTGATGTGAATGCGAATCTCGACTTTGACAGAAAGTCAGCTCACGGTTTCCGCCTCGACATACCTTCCGGCACCTCCCAAAGGTTTGAGCCCGGCGCCTCCAAAGAGCTTGCTGCCGTTGCCTTTCTAGGTAGAAGAAGAGTTCCCGGAATCCAACTGAACAATGCCGGCAAGGAGAACCTCGATGGTTAGCATCAGCAGGGAAACGTACGCAGCAATTTACGGACCAACCAAGGGTGACCAGATTCGCTTGGGAGATACCGACCTCTGGATCGAAATTGAAGAAGACCTGACTGTAGGTGGCGAGGAAGCGATTTTCGGAGGTGGAAAATCTATCAGGGAATCTATGGCTCAGGGTTCAACTACCAGAGCTGACGGAGCACTGGACACAGTTATAACCAATGTCATCATCCTCGAATGGTGGGGTGTGGTTCGGGCCGATGTTGGTATTAGAAATGGGCGTGTCGTAGCACTTGGCCGCTCTGGCAACTCGGACATTTCAAACGGCGTCCACCCACTTATGCAGATTGGTCCAAGCACAGACGTAATCTCCGGCGAAGGAAAAATACTGACTGCTGGCGCCATCGATTCTCATGTGCACTTGCTCTCGCCGAGCCAGCTGCACGAGGCTCTAGCGACCGGAATCACTACTGTTATTGGAGGAGGAACCGGCCCTTCAGAAGGATCCAAGGCGACAACTGTAACACCTGGTGCTTGGCACTTGGAGACCATGCACAGATCACTAGATAAGTTTCCAATCAACTTTATTTTGCTCGGCAAGGGAAATACGGTCTCAATGGAGGGACTCAAAGAACAGGCGTTGGCCGGGGCTGCTGGATATAAGGTCCATGAAGACTGGGGCTCCACTCCTGCTGCAATCGATGCTGCTTTGCGAGCGGCAGATGACTATGGTTTGCAGGTTGCCTTGCACTCAGACTCACTGAACGAGACCGGCTTCGTAGAATCAACAATCAGTGCAATTGATGGAAGATCCATCCATGCTTTTCACGTTGAAGGTGCAGGTGGAGGACATGCCCCCGATATTTTGCGAATAGCTGCACTGCCAAATGTAATTCCTGGCTCCACAAATCCGACGCTGCCCCACACTGTGAATACCGTGGCCGAGCACCTAGACATGTTGATGGTTTGCCACCACCTCAACCCGGCCGTGCCGGAAGATCTTGCATTCGCCGAATCGCGTATTAGAGGTACGACAATAGCTGCCGAGGATGTTCTGCACGACATGGGTGCTCTATCAATCACCTCATCGGATGCTCAGGCGATGGGAAGAATCGGCGAGGTAGTAACGCGCACTTGGCAGGTTGCGCACCACATGAAGGTTCAGCGAGGCTCACTTGGTAACGGCTACGCAGCCGACAACGAGCGCGCCCGCAGATATGTTGCCAAGTACACTATCAATCCCGCGATTGCACATGGAATAGATGACGAAGTTGGCTCCATCGAACCCGGCAAACTAGCCGATCTGGTCTTGTGGGAACCAAAGTTTTTCGGTATTCGGCCGGCGATTGTAATCAAGGGTGGCGGCATAGTTTGGGGCGCCCTCGGAGACCCCAATGCATCAATCCCAACACCTCAACCTGTATTGATGAGACCTTCATTTACAGACGCAATAGGCTCTTCCCTTTCCTTCTCATTCGTGTCTCCCGCTGCCATTGCGGATGGGCTTACAGGCAGGCTTGGATTGGAGCGCCAGCTAAAGGCAGTCAAACCAACGCGCTCTGTCGGAAAGTTAGACATGAAAAACAACTTTGACATGCCGAAGATTGAGATACGTCCAGACACGTTTGAAATTAGGATTAACGATTCTCAAGTAGTGCCTGCTCCCGCCGAACGCTTACCGCTGGCTCAGCTTTACACAATGTTCTGACCATGGCCACTAACGTGCCAGAGCGCAGTAAACCGCAACTCGACTCGACAACATTGGCAATGATGTTCGCCGATGCCCGGCTTCCAGTGGGCGGCCATGTCACTTCGTCAGGCCTTGAACCGGCGCTGAGAGCCGGGCTCACTAAGCGCTTAGTTCCAGATTATATGCTGAGTCGCGCAGGTAGCGTGTCCCTTGTTGAAGCTGGCGTTGCCGTGATGGCTCGAAGAATAGCCCTATCGTGCGATGGGTTGGCACTGAGCCGTGAACTTGAAACCTTGGAAGAAGCTTGGGCGGCACGAACACCAAGCCAAGAGCTTCGCAACGTATCTAGGTCGCTTGCACGAGGTTACCTTCGTCTTGCTGGTCACCTTTGGCCAGATGACCATGCAATAGCCCTTTGCAACAGCAAGGCAAGAAACACTTCCAGATCCGTCGCCATTGGCGTAATCGCCGCTGTTGCGGGTTTGGATGCGCAGAGCCTGGTTAGGTTGTCGGTCTACGATGATGCACAAACTATCGCTTCAGCCATGCTAAAACTTGAGCCATTAGACCCAACCATAACCGTTGGCTGGGTGATGGATTCGTGCCTTTCTGTGGAGCCAGTGGTAGGCAGCCTTTCGCAAATTTCCAACATCGACGCAATTCCTGCGAGCGGTGCCCCGCAAATCGAGGAGTGGGCAGAACTGCACTCCCTAACAACGAAGAGGTTATTCCGTGCCTGAAAACAGAAACACCAGATCATTGCGGCTTGGAATTGCCGGCCCAGTTGGGGTTGGTAAAAGTTCGCTAATTGCAACGATTTGTCGAGCAATGGCCGATGAGCTTCAACTTGGTGTGATAACTAACGACATCTACACAGACGAAGATGCCCGCTTCCTGCGTTCCGCAGGAGTTCTAGCGCCAGAGAGAATTCGGGCGGTTGAGACAGGAGCATGCCCACACACAGCTATCCGCGATGACATCACGATGAATCTAATTGCCGTGGAAGACCTAGAGCGCGATTTTGAAAAACTTGACATTGTATTGATTGAGTCAGGAGGCGACAATCTCACCGCCACATTCTCCCCAGCACTAGTGGACGCACAGATTTTTGTACTCGATGTCGCTGGCGGCGGGGATGTTGCACGTAAGGGCGGACCGGGGATTGCGCGGGCTGATTTATTAGTTGTCAACAAAACTGACCTAGCGCAGTATGTAGGTGTTGATGTAGACCGAATGGTTGCTGATGCAACTGCCGCCCGGGAAGGCAGAAGCGTGCTGGCGCTCTCGCGCACCGATGAGAATTCAGTTGCCGAGCTAAGGCTTTGGCTTCTGGATTTACTAGACCAACACATCTCTGGCTCACATGTGCCTCAAGACCCAGGACCAATGGCTCCACACTTCCACGCCGATGAGGAAGGCGGTTTTGTGCACAGCCACGAGGACACTGACTCAAACAACCAACCTCACAATCACATCCACAATCACTGAACTTCATGACCCGAATTTCAATCGAAAGTCGCCCCAATCGGCCCTTGCTCAAAACAGAAGCGGGCGCTCTCATTCCACGACTTATAACTTCAAACTATGACCATGCTCGGGTGGCTCTAGTAGCCGGTGGAGCCTTGTTGCTCGGCGGCGACTTAGTTGAGATTGAAATCACAGTTGGTAAGAACTGCAGTCTCGAGATTGAAGAAATTGGCGGAACTGTTGCTTACGATGCAGATCTGCTTGAGTCCAATTGGAATGTGCGTATAACGCTCGAAGAGAATGCGCGGCTTATTTGGCAGGGGCTGCCATTTGTCGTTTCAAATGGTGCGAATGTGCTGCGATCCACAGAAATTGATCTCGCCGCAGGCGCAGTTGCATGCATCCGAGAAACTATCGTCCTAGGCAGACATGCCGAACTCGGTGGCAAAATCCTGAGCAAATGTCGGGCCAGGCTGATTGGAAAACTTGCGTTAGTCGAGGAAATCCAGCTCGATGGTAACCAAGGCATGCCCGGAATTCTTGGCGACCACCGAGTTTTAGACTCTTGCCTGCTGCTTGGTGATAGGTCGGATAATGACGAGTCAGAGCCTCGGGTACTCCAACTTGAACAGCCTGGCAGCATGGCACGGCACATTGGAATGGACACCCACAATTCCCGAGTAACCAAACTATGGAGCGAGTGGGCTGGGCAGGTGACCGCGCTTGCCCAAATCAATAAATAGGCATGCAGCCAAAGTTTTCATAAGTGCGATTCACGCCCTCGGCTGGACTCTGTTTCTAATCTCTGCGGCACATGTGCCTAGTGCTTCGTCAGCAGCAATTACTGTAGGAACAGGATTCGTGGCATATCTGCTTGGCCTCAGGCATGCCTTCGACTTGGATCACTTGTCAGCCATTGACAATACAACGAGAAGATTCCTAAATGACGGAAAAAAGACCAACAACATTGGCCTGTTTTTTGCCCTTGGTCACTCGACTATTGTCGTAGGCCTCAGTTTAGTTTTTGTTTTGGGGTTCCGGAATCTTGGTACTCAGCTGCTATCCGAAGGATCCCCCATTCATAAACTGCTAGTCCTCGTCGGAACTGGAGTGGCGGCAATCTTTCTTGTCTGCGTTGCCCTGGCCAATTTGGGGGCGCTAGTGCAGATTGGTGTCCAACTTATTGCGGTACGCCGCCACGGCTACATTGATGAAAACAGAATCGCCAATGTTCTTGCCTCGCGCGGCGCAGTAAACCGAATTGTCCAGCCTTTCATGAAACTGGTGGACAGACCTTGGAAAATGTTTCCAGTCGGACTGCTCTTTGGCTTGGGGCTGGACACAGCAACATCTATCGCTCTCCTAACAGCCTCAGGGTCCAATGCTCTTGGGCAAAATAATTTCGTCGTACTCTTGGCGCTACCCCTGGTCTTCACTGCTGGAATGGCACTTGGAGACAGCACCAACAGTTCGATCATGACAAAGATTTATCAGTGGGCAATGGATAAACCACAGAGAAGACTCACGGTGAATTTCGGCACAACCTTTGTATCAATTGCGGTGGCATTTACCTGCGCAGTTCCGCTTGCGCTTTCCACAGGTTCGCAACTTTTTGGCTAGGTCTAGCGCTTCGTCTTTACAGCGGGTCGACTCTTCGGAGCCGGCCCACTTTGCATTGCTGCCGATATAGCTGTTGTAACGAGAGTGATTACAGCACCGGCCATAATAGCTGCGGCCTCCCCCGATGTAATTGCGTGAACCGCCAAGCCAATGTTTATAGCGGCCGCGGGAACGCCTAGCTGAGCGCTGCTTGCAAGTGCATAGCTAAATCTCATCCCGAGGACCATCGAGGCCAGATGCACCAGAATGGCCCCGAAACCAAGCACTACGGCCAGCAAGATTAACTGTTGAGAAGACCACAACGCCGATACGTCGATGCTCGCGCCAAGCAAGACGAAGAAGACCGGCGAAAACAGCCCCTCCGAGACCGCGAAAAGTTGCTTGGCAAGACGATGCGGAACACCATTTGCCGCGATTGCTAGCCCTAGTCCGAAACCTGAAATGAGTATGGTGACCGCAAATGACTGAGCCAGCCAGATAAGAACCAGCAGCAAGATCAGGCTCACCCGAAGTTCTATTCCAAATCCACGTTCGGCCGAGATTACCCTCATTCGCTTCCAACGACCGGTGCGATCAAGCCAGCGCAGCAGCGCCCAAATGACCACGGAGGCGCCTGCAACCAATATTGCGCCAAGGGTCACATCGACGATGCGACCTGGGCTTATTGCCAACGGCAAAGCAATGATGCTGAGCAGGTCCGCCAGCGCTATCTGGGTGAGAAAGAGGCTCAGACTCAGCGACGGCTTGATGCCCGAGAAGGCCGGTAGCACCACAGCGGCAGAACTTGAACTCAAAAGCACTGTGAACAGGGCCCAGTGAATCGATAATCCCGTGACCTGGGCAATCGCAAGTCCGACACCCAGCCCAAGCGCAGCGGTGACAATCACGCCTAGTAAAGCCTTGCCCAGAAATCGTGAATCGTTGAACCGCGAAAGATCGATGTGACTTGCCGCAATCATCATCACGAGTGCGAAGCCAATTTGGGTAAGCAACTGCAGATTGGGGCTGGTTGCGTCGATAACTTTTAGGCCTGAGGCCCCGAAAACCACGCCGATTAGCAACTCGCCCAAGGCTACTGGCACACCAAAACGTTTGGGCAGGGCCAGCAGTGGGCCAACCAAACCCAGCAACAGCACCAATGCCAACTCAGCCATTCCCCTAGTCTGCCACTAGGTGGGTAGCCCAGGCGTTAGCCAAACCGAATCTTTGTAGAAACCTGTTCTAGTTAGACTTTTAGGACACGCCAAATCAGGAGTCACTTTGCATCGTCTTGCCCGGCTATCCCTAGCTAACCGTTCTGTTGTTGCACTAATCACGGTCATCATCGCCATCTTCGGTGTAATCTCGCTAACTTCGCTGCGGCAGGAACTCTTTCCGTCCATTGAGGTACCCCAGGCGGCGATCGTTAGCGTTTATCCCGGGGCTTCTCCGACGGTGGTAGACACCCAGATCAGCAAACCAATCGAGGCTGCAGTTAGAGGCCTTGATGGCGAGAGCTCTACCGGCACCACCTCACAGGCCAACATGAGCATCGTTCGAGTTTCTTTCGCGTACGGTACGACCACAGCCCAGGTGAAAGAACGGCTTAATTCCGCGGTAACCGGCTTGAGTGGATTGCCGGCCGGAGTGACCCCCAAGGTAATTTCCGGTTCCCTCGATTCCATTCCTGTGGTTGCTCTTGGCGTGTCATCCAACACCGGAAACAACGAACAGTTGAGCAAGGCCATCAGCGATGTCGCAACTCCAATGTTCACCGCCGTTAGCGGAGTGGGCACAGTCTCCATCGATGGAATCATTCAAAAGCGAGTGAACCTCAAACTGAAGCAGTCGGTTTTGAAGGCTAATGGCTTGAACCAGCAGTCGATCGTGACCGCCCTCCAGACCAACGGCATCGTGATACCTGCCGGAGTAGTCAACGACTCCAAGGGTCAGTTGAACATCCAGGTAGGCACTCCTGTTGAGAGCATCGCCGATTTCAAAGCGCTGCCACTGATCTCAGTATCCACCTCGGCCAGTTACCCTTCAGCCAGTGTCCCTTCAGCCAGTGCCCTTGGTGCAGCGGGTTCTGGTGGCTCTCCAGCCATGGGCAGTGCGGGTGCCTATCCGACGGGCGCATCGAGCAGTGCAACCCAGGCTGCCGCTGCCGTAGCAGCAGCTAAGGCCATGGCGGCTGCAGCTACACCTACAATCAAAACCACCATCAAGGTACTAACTATCGGCGACGTGGCTACCGTCAGCTATGACAACGCTCCGGTGACCTCGATTTCTCGAGTGAACGGCCACGAAGCCCTGAGCATCACCCTAACCAAGACCCCCGATGGCAACACCGTCTCGATCAGCCAAGCCGTAACCAAGTTGCTGCCTGACCTGAAGAAGAAACTGGGCAACGTCACCATCACCACCGAATTTGATCAGGCTCCCTACGTGGAGAAGTCGCTGCAAGACCTCAACCAAGAGGGTCTTCTTGGACTGAGTTTTGCCATTTTGATCATCCTGCTCTTCCTCTGGTCGATTCGAAGCACACTGGTAACAGCGATCTCCATTCCAACTTCGGTACTAATCACCTTCATTGGCCTGAACCTCACCGGATACTCGTTGAATCTGTTTACCCTTAGCGCCTTGACCATCGCCATCGGCCGTGTGGTTGACGATTCGATCGTGGTGATCGAGAACATCAACCGTCATCTGTCTTATGGCGAGCCAAAGGTTCAGGCCATTAGAAACGCGGTTGGCGAAGTTGCGGGTGCAATTACTGCGGCCACGATCACTACCGTGGCCGTCTTCCTGCCAATCGCGTTGGTAGGCGGCCTTGTTGGTCAGCTGTTTAGGCCGTTCGCCTTTACCTTTGCCATTGCACTCATTGCCTCACTGTTGGTGTCGTTGACAATCGTGCCGGTACTCGCTTACTGGTTCCTCAAGGGCTCGCCCGATGGCGTGACCGACGAGGAATCGGAGGCAAAACTAGCCTCGGCACGTGCACTGGAAGAAGAGACAGAGCGCAAGTCCTGGCTGCAGCGCGGCTACCTTCCAATCTTGCGCACAACCCAGGCTCATCCTGCGATCACGCTCGTTGCTGCCGCACTGATTCTGGTGCTCACTTTTGGCATGTCTGGGTTCTTGAAGACAAACTTCATCGGTGGCGGAGACAGCAACAACTTCGTGCTCAACCAGAAGTTGCAGTCCGGAGCCAGCTTTGCCCAGCAGAACTCGGCCTCAGAAAAGCTTGAGAAGATCATTCTGGCTAAGAAGGATGTCACCACCGTCCTGACCACGGTTGGCTCGTCTGGCGACGGGCGCGTTGCCTTCGGTGCCAGCGCCGGCGGAATCATGTTGCAGATCACGACCAAAACCGGCATCGACCAGGTTGCCCTGCAGAACTCGGTACTCGCTGCAGCCAAGAAAGATGCCAGTCTTGGCACGGTAACGCTGCAGTCTGGTGGCGGCAACTTTGGCTCGACCGGAACCATTGATGTTAAGGTCACGGCAAGCAACGACACTCAGTTGGCTGCCGGCATCGCTGCTGTGAGCAAGGCCATGCAGGGAACAAAGAACGTGAGTGACATCACGAACTCATTGGCCGATAAACAGCGCACACTTCAGATAACAGTTGATCGCGTCAAGGCGGCCAAGCTAGGAATTACCGAGGTTGTCATCGGTTCTACCGTGGCATCGGTCATGAGTCCTAGTTCGATCGGCAAACTGAATCTTGCCTCCGTGTCGACCCCGATATACGTGGTGCAGGCAGACGGACCCAAGACCATTGCCGCTGTTCGCAAGATTGCTATCCCAACGGCAACTGGCAGCGTTGCGCTTGCATCGGTGGCCAGGGTTAGCGTAGAGACCGTTCCCACCCAGATCACTGGCGAAGAGGGCAATCGAACCGCTACCGTCTCGTTGAAACCAATTGGCGACAACCTGGGCGCTATTACCGCCGAAGTTACCAAGCGCCTCAAGCCGGTAGCGCTACCTCTCGGTGTGACTGCAAGCATCGGCGGTGTCTCAAAGGACCAGGCCGACTCCTTTGCCCAGCTTGGAGAGGCACTGCTAGTGGCAATCGCGATTGTGTATCTGGTGATGGTTGCCACATTCCGCAGTTTGCTACAGCCAATCTTGCTTCTTACCTCAATCCCATTTGCAGCCACCGGTGCCTTTGTCGCACTGTTGGCCACCGATACTGCCCTGGGCCTCCCAGCGCTGATTGGAATGCTGTTGCTGGTGGGAATTGTGGTCACCAATGCCATCGTCTTGATTGACCTGATTAATCAATATCGAGAGCAGGGAATGGCGGTGCGTGACGCCATCAGCAACGGCGCGCGTCAACGACTGCGCCCAATCCTGATGACTGCGCTTGCAACCATCTTCGCCCTCACCCCGATGGCCCTGGGCGCAACTGGTGGCGGAGGATTCATTTCCAAGCCGCTCGCGGTGGTAGTCATCGGTGGACTGTTCTCGTCAACGGTTTTGACCTTGGTTATTGTTCCGGTGCTCTACTGGCTTGCCGCCGGCAGGGCTGAGCGAAAGCACCTGAGATCGGTCGCTAAGGCAGCTAAAAAGCTGGCAAAACAGGGTGCCTAACTCGACAAAGTAAACTAGAGGGGTCCCGAAAGGGGCCCCTCTACTCTTTTCCCATGGTGTCAGCTGTTGGGCGTAACTTTTAGGTGTGATTGATATTTCGGCAAACTTAGTCTGGATCGACTGTGAAATGACGGGGCTAGACCCCGAACGCGACTGCCTAGTCGAAGTGGCAGTTGTAATCACAAACGACGAGCTAGAAATTCTGGATGCCGGTCTAGAGGTCGTCATCAAGCCTCGACCAGATTCGCTTGCCAACATGAACGATTTCGTGCGCAACATGCATACCTCCAGTGGGCTTATTAACGAACTGGAGAATGGTCTTGAACTGGCCGACGCCGAGCAAGTCATTTTGGAATACGTGAAGAAGTTTGTTCCCGACGAGCGCACCGCTCCCCTGGCCGGTAACACAATTGGCACCGATCGCATGTTTCTCAACCGCTACATGCCGGCACTAGACAACCACTTGCACTACCGCAACATCGATGTGTCTAGCATCAAAGAGCTCAGCCGCCGCTGGTACCCTCGGGTCTACTTTCAGATGCCAAAAAAGGGCGGCAACCACCGCGCCCTGGCAGACATCATGGAATCCATTGTCGAACTGAAGTACTACCGCGAGGCCGTTTTCGTGCCACTTCCTGGACCAACTTCAGAAGAGGCCCAGGCAGCCGCTGCCATCGCAGCAGGCAAATAGTTGGACTAAACCGGTTAGACCGCCGGCTTCAAAACTGATAGAATCTTTAGGTTGTCGCGCGCGAGTGCGGCACATGGTGGGTATAGCTCAGCTGGTAGAGCACCTGATTGTGGTTCAGGGGGTCGCGGGTTCAAGCCCCGTTACTCACCCAAAAAGCAAAAGGACATGACTAACGTCATGTCCTTTTCTTTTTGAAAATTCACTAGTAAGAGCCCGACAAGACGAAACCGCCTTTCGCTTTTTAAGATGTCAGGCAAGCCTTACTTGCAACCATTCAGCTGCACTGTTTTACTGGCAGCATGAGCAAAGCGATAGTCAGCATCGAACGCCCGGCACGCTGGGCCAAGCAACTTGGCAGCCACTTGGGGCACAAACTAACTACTGCAGAAATTGAATCTGGTTGGAGTTTCGCCTTCGAAGGAGCCTACGGCGAAGCGCTGGCAACCGGCGAAAATGAACTAACCCTGACCGCCACTGGCGACACAGATGAGTTGCGGGAACGCATGGAGTTTGTTTTGCAGAAACACCTGCTGAAGTTTGCCGCCGATCTCAACCCTGAGATCACCTGGAAGTAAAAAAGCCCCGACTCGAGTCGGGGCTTTTTCATTTAGTTCTACTTGTTGGCCATCTCGATGATGAGTTCACGAACTCGCCCAGCATCGGCGGATCCCTTCATAGCCTGCATCACAGAGCCAATAACGGCACCTGCAGCCTGCATGCGACCCTCGCGGATGGCAGCCAGAACATCGCCGTGCTTGGCCAGTGCTGCCTCGATTGCAGCAATCAGTGCACCGTCATCGGAGACCACTTCTAGGCCTCGGTTTGCAACGATTGCGGAAGGCGAACCCTCCCCAGCAAGAACGTAGGTCAACACCTCGCGAGCAAGGCGGTCGTTGATCTTTCCAGACTCGACTAGCGCGGCGAGGTCAGCAACGTCTGCAGAAGTGATTGCCAGCTCGGTGATGTCCTTGTCCTCGGCATTGGCCACTCGAGCGATTTCGCCGGTCCACCACTTGCGTGCGGCCTGAGGCTTGGCTCCTGCTGCCACGGTCTCTTCCAACTGGTCCATCAGACCGGCGTTGACGACATCGCGGAATTCGAGGTCTCCGAAGGCCCATTCAGCCTGAAGACGCTTGCGACGGTCCGATGGCTTTTCGGGAAGCTGGGAGCGCAGACTCTCGATCAATTCAATTGATGGTTGAACCGGAACTAGGTCTGGCTCTGGGAAGTAACGGTAGTCATCGGCGTCGCTCTTTGGGCGACCGGAACTGGTAGCACCCTTGTCCTCGTGCCAGTGACGAGTCTCCTGAGTGATGGTTCCACCCTTTGCCAGGATGGCCGCTTGCCGCTGAATCTCGTAACGAACCGCGCGCTCAATCGATCGCAGCGAGTTGACGTTTTTAGTTTCGGTGCGGGTGCCAAGCTTCTCTTGACCGTGAGGGCGAAGTGACACATTGGCGTCGCAGCGGACATTTCCGCGCTCCATTCGGGCGTCGGAAACATTCATTGCCTTCACAATTTCGCGGATGGAGCGAACGTAAGCGGCAGCCAACTCTGGAGCCTCTGCTCCAGCGCCATAAACCGGCTTGGTGACGATTTCAACCAGTGGCACACCGGCGCGGTTGTAGTCGACTAGCGAATACTCCGCTCCTTGAATACGACCGGTCGAGCCGCCAACGTGAGTCAGCTTGCCGGCGTCCTCCTCCATGTGGGCGCGCTCAATCTGCACGGTGAACACATTGCCGCTAGGAACCTCGATGTCGATCGAACCCTCGAAGGCGATTGGCTCGTCGTATTGGGAGGTTTGGAAATTCTTAGCCAGATCGGGATAGAAGTAGTTCTTTCGGGCAAAGCGACCAGTAGGTGCAATCGAGCAGCCCAGCGCAAGACCGATTGAAATGGAGCTCTCTACGGCCTTGCGGTTTACGGCTGGCAGTGATCCAGGTAGTCCGATGCAGATCGGGCAAACGTTGGTGTTGGGAACATCACCGAAGCTGTTGGCGCAGCCACAGAACATCTTGGTGTTGGTGTTCAACTCAACGTGGACCTCAAGACCAATAACTACCTCAAACTGCTCGAGGGCCTTGGCGTAATCCATCAGTTCGGCCTTAGCCATTATTTGACCTCCGATACGAGAGTGGCCAGGTCTGGTCCAGTTTCGAGCATTGTTTTGCCCCACTTCTGCTCGAGGATCTCCTCAAGCGCGGCGCCCACCTGGTACAGGCGAGCGTCTTCCATGGCAGGCGCAAGGAACTGAATGCCAACCGGCAAGCCGTCTTCGGGCGCAACACCGATTGGAAGCGAGATGCCAGGAACACCAGCGAGGTTTGCCGGGATGGTGGCAATGTCATTCAGGTACATGGCAATTGGGTCGCTGACCTTTTCACCAAGCTTGAAGGCGGTGGTAGGTGCAGTCGGCGAAACCAAAACATCGGCAACCTCGAAGGCCTTTGCAAAGTCACGTTGAATCAGGGTTCGCACCTTCTGGGCGCTGCCGTAGTAGGCATCGTAGTAGCCGCTGGAGAGCGCATAGGTTCCCAGGATGATTCGACGCTTGACCTCTGGGCCAAAACCAGCCTCACGAGTGGCTGCCATTACGCGCTCAATGGTTGGTGAACCCTCTGGCGTCACGCGCAGGCCGAAACGAACCGAGTCGAATTTGGCCAGGTTTGACGAGGCCTCCGCGGGGAGGATCAGGTAGTAGGCGGCAACAGCGTATTCAAACGATGGGCAATCTACTTCAACAATCTGGGCACCGGCAGCCTTCAGGGCTTCGATGCTCTCGTCGAACCGCTGCTGAACTCCGGCCTGGAAGCCTTCCCCGGTCAGCTGCTTGATGACACCAATGCGCAGCCCGGCTACCGACTTGTTTTCGGTGGCTGCCAGCATGTTGTCTAGCGCGTTTGGCAGCGAGGTGCTGTCGTGCGGGTCGTGGCCTGCAATTACGTCTTGCAAGAGCGCAGCATCGGCGACGCTGCGGGCAACCGGACCAATTTGGTCTAGCGATGAGGCCAGCGCGATGAGTCCATAGCGGGAAACCGCTCCGTAGGTTGGCTTGGTGCCAACGGTTCCGGTCATCGATGCTGGGAAGCGAATCGAGCCACCGGTGTCCGAACCAATGGCCAATGGAGCCAAGTAGCCGCCAACTGCGGCAGCCGAGCCACCACCGGAGCCACCGGGAATTCGGTCGAGCGACCAGGTGTTTCGGGTTGGCCCAAAGGCCGAGTTTTCGGTGGAAGAACCCATCGCAAACTCGTCCAGGTTGGTCTTACCCAGGATTGGCATCAGGTTATCGCGAAGCTTCTTTACTACCGTTGCGTCGTAGGCGGCAACATAGCCCTCGAGCATCTTGGAGCCCGCGGTGGTAGGAGCATCGGTAGTTGTCAGGTTGTCTTTGACTGCGATAGGCAGACCGGCCAGCTTTGGCAGTGCCTCACCGGATGCGCGGCGGCGGTCAACTTCTGCTGCGGTTGCAAGAGCGCTTTCAGCCGAAACGTGAAGGTAGGCGTTTACAACGCCGTTGAAGGCATCGATGCGGTCTAGGAACTGCTGTGTCAACTCAACCGAAGTGACGGTGCCTGCCTGAAGCAAAGCGACAAGTTCGGTGGCAGATTTGCGGGTGTAGTCGGTCATGAATTACTCCTCGTCCAAGATTGCGTGGACGCGGAACCGACCATCGGCGCTGTCTGGAGCGCTGCTGAGCGCCTGCTCCTGAGTTAGCGACTTCTCAACGATGTCCTCGCGGAATACGTTGGCCATTGGGATTGGGTGGCTGGTAGCAGGAACATCGCCCTCGACGGCGGCCTTCACAGTGGCAACCGAGTCAACGATTAGGCCTAGCTCAGCGGTTAGGCTGGCAACCTCTTCATCGGTGACCTGGATGCGGGCGAGGCCGGCAAGGTGACGTACCAAATCAGGCGTAATTTCAGACATTGTGTCTCCGTCGATTGGTGGTTTAGTTCAAGTTTACTTGGGCGGAAGCTGGGGTTTGACTATTGGGCCAGGCGGCGGATGAACTCGTCTTCGTCGATTACTTCAACGCCCAGTTCTTCGGCCTTGGCCAACTTGCTTCCGGCGTTTTCGCCGGCAACTACAAAAGCGGTCTTCTTAGACACACTTGAGGCTGCCTTACCGCCGTTCGAAATGATGGCTTCCTCGATTTGCTCGCGAGTGAACTGCTTCAAACTACCGGTGGCAACGATGGAAAGGCCGCTGAAAATTCCGCCCTTCGCCTGCCCCGCCAGACCCGGACCGGGGTGACCTTCGGTGGCCAACTGCACCCCTGCAACCCGCCAGGAATCGATAATCTCGCGGTGCCAGTCAACGCCATACCAGTCCACGATGCTTTGAGCCAGAGTTGGCCCAACTCCCTCTACTTGACTCAGTTCTTCGACAGAGGCAGCAAAGATTCGATCGAAAGATCCGAAGTGGCTGGCAAGCGCCCTTGCTGCCACTGGGCCCACATGACGAATGGATAAAGCCGTTAGAAAACGCCAGAGTGGCCGAGTCTTTACCTCTTGCAGATTCCGAAGCAGCTTAAGTGCCACTTCGGCCGGCGAACCATCTTTCTTGGCAAAAAACTCGACTACCTTCGGGGTTCCGTCTTCGTTGAGTTTCGGGAGACCAGTGTCCTGATCCAAGACCAAAGACCTAATGGGCAGTAAGTCTTCAAGAGTCAGGTCAAACAGCCCTGCCTCGCTGGTCAATGGTGGCACAGCCGGCACGAGTGGCTGGGTCAGCGCGCAGGCCGCCACATAACCCAATGCCTCGATATCGAGTACACCGCGCGAACCTAGGTATGCAATGCGTTCGCGCAATTGCGCTGGACAACTGCGGGTGTTGGTGCACCGAAGATCGATGTCACCTTCGCTTGCTGGAGCCAATGGGGAACCGCAATCGGGACAGTTGCTTGGCATAACAAATTCGCGTTCGCTGCCGTCACGCAGTTCTATTACCGGTCCTAGGATCTCGGGGATTACATCGCCCGCCTTGCGCAGCACAACCGTATCGCCGATGAGGACACCCTTGGCCTTGACTACGTCCTGATTGTGCAGGGTTGCAAACTCCACCACAGAGCCCGCCACTTTCACGGGTTCAACTACTGCGTAGGGGGTCGCCCGTCCGGTGCGACCAACACCGATTCGAATGTCCAGGAGCTTTGTGTTCACCTGTTCGGGCGGATATTTGTAGGCGATCGCCCACCTTGGAGCCCTACTGGTGGCACCCAACTCACGCTGCTGCGAAAGGTTGTCAATCTTGACAACCACGCCGTCTATCTCGTGTTCTAGTTGATGACGATTGGCCTGAAATTCATCGATGTAGGCAAGCACTTCCGAAACCGAAGAAACGACCTTGAAGCGTTCGCTGGTGGGTAGTCCCCAGCCCTTGAGCAGGTCGTAGAGCTGGCTCTGTGCTGTAACCGGCGCATCGGACCAGGCTCCGACTCCGTGGACCAACATGCGAAGGGGGCGACTGGCAGTCACCGCTGGATCCTTCTGTCGAAGCGAGCCGCTTGCCGAGTTTCGCGGATTGGCAAATGGAGCCTTGCCGGCTGCTACCAGTCCGGCGTTTAGCTCGGCGAAGTCGGCTAGGCCGTAAAAGATTTCACCACGAACCTCAACCAAATCTGGAATATCTTCGCCGATCAGCCGATGCGGAATGCCCTTGATGGTTCTGACATTGGCAGTGACGTCCTCGCCGACCACGCCGTCACCTCTGGTCGCCGCAGAAACCAGTTCTCCCTGAACATACCTGAGGTTGATCGCCAGACCGTCAATCTTCAGTTCGCACAGAAAGGCGGTGCCTTCGGCAACTCGAGAAGCCCACTCAACAAGTTCTTCATGGCTGAAGACGTTGTCCAGACTCATCATTCGGTCCAGATGCGGGCTGGGAGCGAAAGTTTGCGAGGCTGCGCCACCGACGGTCTGAGTTGGGCTGTCACCGGTAATCAACTCAGGATGCTGGGCTTCGAGCAGCTCCAGCTCCTGGACCAATGCGTCGTATTCGGCATCGGATACTAAAACTGTGTTGCCCTCGTAGTAGGCGCGACGGTGTTGATTTATCTGCTCTACCAGGTCCGCTACGCGCCTGCGAGCGGCCTCGAAGTCGGTGGTCATTCCCCCGCCGCCACGGCTAGAGCACTCACCGTGCGATCAATGGTGGTTTGGCCCAGAACTCGGGTACCCACATAGATAACCGCAGTCTGTCCAGGCGCAATTCCCATGATGGGCTCCTTGATACGTATGACCAACTCGTCATCGACTACCGCAGCGGTCGCCGCAACTGGGTCACCGTGCGCACGAACCTGCACCTCGCAGTCAAACCAGGAGCTTGGATCGGCCGGTGCTGCGCCGCACCAGGTGAATCTATTTCCGGCAACCTCGTTGACGGCAAGGGCATCGTGAGGCCCCACAACAACTTCGTGGGTCTTTGGACGAATCTCAAGCACATACCTGGGTTTACCGTTTGCTGCCGGGCGGCCAAGATGAAGTCCCTTGCGCTGACCAACGGTAAACATGTGAGCACCCTGATGGTCGCCCAAAACATTGCCACTGCGGTCGACGATTTGGCCCGGAGCGACGCCAGCTTTTTCGGCGAGCCAGTCGGCGGTATCACCTTCGGGGATGAAGCAGATGTCATAGGAATCGGGCTTTTGGGCCACCGAAAGACCGCGCGCCTCCGCCTCGGCTCGGACCTCCAACTTATTGGCGCTGGGACCAATCGGGAAAATTACGTGAGCCAACTCATCCGCGGTCAGAACACCTAGCACGTAGGACTGGTCCTTAGTCAGCGCAGGTGACCGGTGCAGCTCTAAGCCACCAGATTCACCCTCACGCACCTCTGCATAGTGCCCGGTGGCCACAGCATCGAAGCCCAAGGCCAAGGCCTTTTCAAGGAGGGCAGCGAACTTGATTCGCTCGTTGCAGCGCATGCACGGGTTTGGGGTGCGACCCGCCTGATATTCAGCGATGAAGTCATCAACAACATCGTGTTTGAATCGCTCCGAGAAGTCCCAAACGTAAAAAGGGATTCCGAGCAGATTTGCTACCCGTTGGGCGTCGATCGAATCTTCGATCGTGCAGCAGCCCCTAGATCCGGTACGCAGGGTTCCTGAGTTGCGACTGAGGGCAAGGTGTACGCCCACCACCTCGTGTCCCGCGTCAACGGCGCGCGCTGCCGCCACGGCCGAATCGACGCCACCGGACATCGCCACTAAAACCTTCATTCAGCAATTAAAACAGGTAACTGCCCAATTCAGGCGGCAGAGTCGTCAAACGGTAAATCCAGCTTTTCTTGCCCGCGCATGGGCCTCAGGCAACTTTTCCAAAAAGGCCTCGATGTCAGCCTTGACGCTGGTGTGACCCAACGAGATTCGCACGCAGGATGATGAGTCTTGCGTGCTAAAGCCCATTGCCAAAAGCACATGCGAGGCACTGGTAACTCCGGCACTGCACGCCGAACCATCGGAAACCGCCACCCCGGCGGCGTCAAGCAGGAACAGCAGGCTGTCTCCGGCGCAACCTGGGAACACGAAATCTGCGACGTGAGGAAGTGTGTGTGCTCCCGCCGAAACCTCGACAGCATCCGGTACGGCAGCAGAAACTCCCGCCACCAAAAGGTTTCGGAGTTCTCGAAGGCGCGTGGACTCCCGGGGCTCTTCAGAGACCGCCAGGGTGACTGCCAACGCCAGAGCACTTGCTCCCACCGCATCCTGCGTGCCTGCCCGGAGGCTGCGCTCTTGTGAACCTCCGTGAAGCTGACCGGTTAATTTTGCATTTCTGGCAACCAGGAGACCACCGATGCCAGTCGGCGCACCAAGCTTGTGGCCGGTGAAAGCCAGCGTTGACACACCCGAGGCCGCAAAATCAATCGGAAGGTGCCCGACGGCGGCAACCGCATCGGTGTGAACTGGGATGTCATACCGATTTGCCAGGCTTGCGATGGCAGGGATGTCGGACACGAGACCAGTCTCATTATTGGCCCACATCACAGAAATCAAGGCGACCCGGTCGGAATTCTCAGCCAGGAAACCCTCTAGAAAGCCAAGCTCGAGCTCGCCGGAGCGGTGCACGGGAATGGCAACGTATTCGGCACCGCGAGTTGCCACCAACCACTCGATCGGCTCTAGGACGGCGTGATGTTCGGTGTCAACGGAAATGATCAACGAACGGCTAGATAGAGCATTGCGGGAATCATAGATGCCCTTTATGGCTAGATTGTTGGACTCGGTGCCACCCGAGGTAAAAATCACTTCGTTGCGATCGCAGTTGAGAGCTGCCGCGATTTTCTCTCTCGACTCCTCCAGGAGCTGCTTCGCGGCCTGGCCAAAACTGTGCACCGAAGATGGATTTCCGATCGCGGCTAGCGAGGAAGTAACCAGCCCAACTACCTCCGACCTGACGGGTGTGGAGGCTGCGTGATCGAGGTAAACACTCATGAATACAGACTATTCCAGCGATATTCAGTGTTGTCGACACCAGGGTCGGGCTGTAACCTGCTCGTCACAATCGCCAAGTATCCTTAAAGGCAATGTCCAAGACTGTTGCTGATTCACGTATCAACCCCGATCGGATGGGGATGACCTTTGCAGGCGCAAAGGGAACTTTTCGCGTCTACAGCAGCAACGCGCAGTCATTGCAGCTGCTCATTCTCGACGATTCCAACCCCAGAATCTCAAAAGAAGAACTACCGCTGGTACGTGGCGAAAACGACATCTGGGAAGTAACCAGCAGCAAAATCAAAGTTGGAATCAAGTATGCGGTGCGCGCCGATGGCCCCAAGGGTCCTCGCCACAGTTTCAATCCAACGCTCAACCTGATCGACCCATATGCCAAGGCGGTTGAACGCCTCAGTGCGCGCGAGTACTACTGTGTTGCGATCAAAGAAGACTTCGACTGGCAGGGTGTTACCAAGCCAAAAACTCCGCTTGACCAAACCATCATCTACGAGGCACATGCACGTGGGTTGACTCGCGGAAACACGAATATTCCGGATGATATTCGCGGAACCTATGCGGCACTTGGTCACCCAGAGACCATTGCACACCTGAAGCGAATCGGTATAACAACCGTTGAGCTGCTTCCCATTCAGATGTTCATTTCAGAGCCACGGCTCATGAACATGGGGCTCTATAACTACTGGGGCTACAACACCATCAACTTTTTCTCGGCCCACCCTCGCTATGCCTCTCCCCTGGTGCGCGAGAAGGGTCCCGAGCACATCGTCAATGAACTTAAGACCGCGATTCGTGAACTTCACCGGGCTGGCATCGAAGTCATCCTAGATGTGGTCTATAACCACACCGCAGAGGGCGGCGGCGGCGGCTTGACCTACTCATTCCGGGGCTTGGACCAGGACTCCTACTACCGCCTAGACGATCGCGGCTGGTACCAGGACACCACCGGTTGCGGCAACTCAATGAACTTTGCCAACCAACATGTTGTTCAGCTGACTATGGACAGCCTGCGTTACTGGACCGAAGTCATGCAGATTGACGGATTCCGTTTCGACCTCGCCACCACGCTGGCCCGCGATGGAAACAACACCTTCGACCCTAACCACCCGATGCTGCAGGCGATGCGACTAGACCCAATTCTGGCCGAGTCCAAGCTCATCATGGAGCCCTGGGATGTAGGTCTCGGAGGTTGGCAGACCGGTAACTTCCCGGCGCGCTTCAGTGAATGGAATGACCGGTACCGCGATAACGTCCGTCGTTTCTGGCTTACCGACATCGCCAACGCCCGAAACAGTGGCAACCACTGGAATGGCGTAGCCGATTTGGCAACGCGCCTTGCAGGCTCGCAGGACATTTCGGGCAGTTCCGGCAGTCCACTTGGCACCGTCAACTTCATCACTGCCCACGATGGCTTCTGCCTGAAGGACCTGGTTTCCTACAACGTCAAGCACAATCAGGTGAACGGCGAGAGCAACCGCGACGGCACAAGCAACAACTTCTCCTACAACTTTGGAATCGAAGGCGAAACCCAAGATCCATCGGTGCGAGCCATCCGGCGAAAGACCGCGCGCAATCTGATGGCAACTTTGCTGTTCTCTGCGGGTATTCCAATGGTCACTGCCGGTGATGAGCGTGGCAAGACTCAGCTGGGTAACAACAATGCATATTGCCAAGACAGCAACCTTTCCTGGGTTAACTGGGATCTGACCCGGGCCCAGCAAGACGTTGAGGCTACCTTTGCGTATCTCACCAAGCTCCGTCACGAGAACCCCACCCTGCGCCCAAGCAACTTTGGTTCGTTTGAACGACTTGAACCAGGTTTGGATCGCATCCGCTGGTACAACATCGATGGCCACCTCATGACAAACGAAGACTGGGGCAACCCAGAGTGTCGCACCGTGTTGCGACTAAGCGAACACCTGGAAGCTGACGGCAGCAAGAATGTCACGCTCATGCTGGTTCACGGCTCCGAGCGCGAGGAGAAAGTGACGTTGCCGCTAGGCGTTGGCTTCGAAAACTACGAGTTGCTTTGGAACAGTGCCTTTGAACTTCCTCCAACCGAAATTGTCAATGTGAACGTTGCCAAGCCGATTACGGTTTCGGGTTCATCGGTTTTGTTGCTGCGCGCTTTCTAAAGCCCGACCTGTCTGGACCGGCCCAAAAATACGCCTAAGGTTTCGAATAAACAACGAAGTTGTAAAGGCTTACGGTTTTTAAACCACAACGGCTGGCTGGTCGCTAAATTACAACTGTGAGCAAAGTCAAAGCCATCCGCTATACCAACGTTCTCCCGATGGGACGAATCCCAATCCTCAACGTCATGCCCAGCATCGACGAAGGCAGATGGCCCGCAAAGGCTTTTGAGGGAGAGGTGGTGCCTTTCTCCGCGAACGTCTTCCGCGAGGGACACGACTCGGTTGCCGCAGAACTGTTGCTCACCAGCCCGTCTGGCCTGGCCTCGGTGCACCGTATGGCCCCGGGGGCGCCCGGCAGCGACAGCTGGCATGTCAATGTCCTGATTTCGGAGTCCGGCTCCTATATCTTCTGCGTGCGTGGCTTCGCCGATGACTATCTAACTTGGCACCACAATGCCGAGGTAAAGATCAAGGCCGGAATAGATCAAGAACTGATGATGCTCGAAGGCGTGAAGCTGTTCACCCAGGCAGCCGCAGAACCCGATCGTTCGCTCCCAAATGCAGCACTTCTTGCCAAGACCGCAGAAATACTGAGCGATTTGAGCATTCCGGTGGAAACCCGTCTGGACGCGGCAGAGGCGAATGCCGTAGTAGAAGCCATCACCCATGAGCCAATCCGCTCACTGGTTACACTTAGCCGCGAGTTCGAACTGAAAAGCGAGCGCAAACTAGCCGGCGTTGGAGCCTGGTACGAATTCTTCCCTCGCAGCGAGGGCGCCGTCTACGATGAGCAATCAAAAACCTGGAAGAGCGGAAACTTCAAAACCGCCGGAAACCGCCTAGCTGCGGTCAAGGAAATGGGCTTTGACATTCTGTACATGCCGCCGATCCATCCAATCGGTGTGAACTTCCGCAAGGGGCCTAACAACACACTCACCGTGGGTCCGCAGGATCCCGGCTCGCCCTGGGCCATTGGCGGCGAGGCTGGCGGTCACGATGCCATCCACCCTGACCTAGGAACCATGGCCGACTTCACTGCATTCGTGAAAAAGGCAAACCATCTTGGCCTTGAAATCGCGATGGACCTGGCGTTACAGGCCAGCCCTGATCACCCCTGGGTAAAGAACCACCCAGAGTGGTTCACCACCCGGGCCGACGGCACCGTGGCCTACGCCGAGAATCCTCCCAAGAAATATCAGGACATCTACCCCATCAATTTCGACAACGACCCGGAGGGCATCTACCACGAGGTTCTGAGAGTTGTTAGGCTCTGGATTTCAAAGGGAGTCCGAATCTTCCGCGTAGACAACCCTCACACCAAGCCGGTGGCTTTCTGGGAATGGCTGATTGGTCAGGTTAATGCCAAGAACCCAGAGGTAATCTTCCTCGCCGAGGCATTCACCCGTCCATCGATGATGCACGCCCTTGGCAAGGTGGGCTTCCAGCAGTCCTATACCTACTACACCTGGCGTAACAGCAAGTGGGAGCTGGAGCAGTACCTGAGCGAAGTGGCACACCAGAGCGCCCACTTCTTCCGTCCCAACTTCTGGGTATCCACCCCCGACATTCTCACCGAGTACCTCCAGTTCGGTGGCAAGGCCGGTCACAAGATCAGAGCGGCCATCGCTGCGACTGCCACGCCGAACTGGGGAATGTACGCCGGATACGAGCTGGTCGAGTCGGTGGCTCGTCCTGGGGCTGAAGAGCACATCAACAGCGAGAAGTACGAGTTCCGCCCCCGCGATTGGAAGGCCATGGAGGCCGCCGGAAAATCAATCGCTCCGTACATCACGCGCTTGAACCAAATTCGCAAAGAAAACCCGGCGCTCGAGCAGTTGCGCAACCTGGAAATCCAAGGCAGCGACGATAGCGCGGTGCTTTGCTTCAGCAAGCACATTGCGGCAGAGCACTCGCCAAGTGGTGAAGCAAACACCATCATCGTGGTTGCAAGCACCGATCCCCACGCAGTTCGCGAATCCACCATTCATCTGGATCTTGGGAAGTTGGGCCTGCCATACGGTTCCAGATTCACGGTTACAGACCAGATCACAGGCAACAGTTGGCAGTGGGGCGAACACAACTACGTCAAGCTCGATGCCTTTGCCGAACCAGTCCACATTCTTCGCGTAGAACACAACTAAAGGGATAATCATGGCTAAGAAAACCCCAGCAAGCGTTGCGGCGCCTAAGTTAGAAAGCCACGTTCTCTGGCGAGTAAGCGTTGGCTCCTACCACGATCCACACGCAATCCTCGGTGCTCACATGATTGAGGGCGGTGTTGCAATCCGCACACTCAAGCCGCTTGCCAAGTCGGTTCAGGCTGTGCTCGAAAGCGGATTGGCCATTGAACTCAGTCACGTAGAAAACGGAATCTGGGAGGCAGCTCTGGCCACCAGTCACGTTCCGAATTATCGAATCCACGCCACCTATGATGACGGCAACGTCTGGGAAATGGACGACCCGTACCACTACCTCCCAACCATCGGTGAGCTAGACCTTCACCTAATCTCTGAGGGACGCCACGAAGAGCTTTGGCAGGCACTTGGATCGCACCTGCAGAGCTACGAAAGCACTATGGGCAAGGTCGATGGAGTCAGATTCGCGGTTTGGGCGCCAAACGCGCAGGCGGTACGAGTAGTTGGCGACTTCAACTCATGGAACGGTGTTGCCTATTCGATGCGCGTCATGGGCTCCAGCGGCGTCTGGGAGCTTTACATTCCGGGCATCGGAGTGGGCACCAAATACAAGTACGAGATCCTGACCAAGGATGGACACTGGGTTACCAAGATTGATCCGCTGGCCAGGCAAACTGAGCTGCCGCCCGCCACCGCGTCGATTGTCACCCACAGCGAATACCAGTGGGCGGACAAGGCTTGGTTGGATGCTCGCAGCAAGCGCGATGCCCTGAAGTCTCCGATGAGCATCTACGAGCTTCACGCCGGATCTTGGCGTGAGGGCCTTAACTACCGCAGCCTCGCCGACGAGCTGATTCCATATGTCAAGCAGCTCGGTTTCACCCACGTTGAGTTCATGCCGCTGGCCGAGCACCCGTATGCGCCGTCCTGGGGTTATCAGGTCACCGGCTACTACGCGCCGACCAGCCGATTTGGAACCCCAGACGACCTCCGCTACCTCATCGATAAGCTCCACGAAAACAACATCGGTGTGATCATGGACTGGGTTCCAGCCCACTTCCCCAAGGATGAGTGGGCCCTCGGTAGATTCGACGGTCGCCCACTTTACGAACACGATGACCCACGTCGTGGTGAGCACCCGGACTGGGGCACCTTCATCTTCGACTTTGGTCGTCACGAAGTGCGCAATTTCCTCGTGGCCAACGCCTCCTACTGGATCGAAGAATTCCACGTCGATGCCCTCCGCGTTGACGCCGTGGCGTCGATGCTCTACCTCGACTACTCTCGCGAAGAGGGCCAGTGGCTGCCCAATCAGTACGGCGGTCGCGAAAACATCGATGCCATCAAGTTCATGCAAGAGACCAACGCTACGGTCTACAAGCGCAACCCTGGTGTGATGATGATCGCCGAAGAGAGCACCTCCTGGGGTGGCGTGAGCGCGCCAACTGACGGTGGCGGTCTTGGCTTCGGCTTCAAGTGGAACATGGGTTGGATGCACGACACTCTGCAATACATCGAGAAAGACCCGATGTACCGCAAGTTCCACCACGGCGAACTCACGTTCTCGATGCTTTACGCGTATGACGAAAAGTTTGTGCTGCCAATCAGCCACGATGAAGTTGTGCACGGCAAGGGTGCCCTACTGGCCAAAATGCCCGGAGATCGTTGGCAGCAGTTGGCCAACCTTCGAGCCTTCTTGGCCTACATGTGGGCGCATCCGGGCAAGCAACTGCTGTTTATGGGAAGTGAGTTTGCTCAACTCAGCGAGTGGTCCTCTGAGCGTGGCCTGGACTGGTGGATTTTGGAGCAGCCAAGTCACCAGAGCATCCAGTCGATGGTGGCTACCCTGAACCGGATCTACCTAGAAAACGCTCCGCTCTGGCAGCAGGACCATGACCACCGCGGATTCCAGTGGATCGACGGGGGCAATGCCGATCAGAACACGGTCTCGTTCGTTCGCTACGACGACGATGGTGAACCAATCGTGGTGGTCGTCAACTTTTCCGGCCAGCCCCACGGTTTCTTCCGCCTCGGCTTCCCCCGCGATGGAGAGTGGCTAGAGATTCTGAACACCGATGCCGAAGAGTTCGGCGGTTCGGGTGTGGGCAACATGGGCAAGATTGTTGTTACTGACGCAGGAACTCACGGCCAGCCGTTCAGCGCCGAAATCACGGTGCCACCACTGGCTGCGCTCTACTTCAAGCCAGCGAAACCAGCCCCGAAGGCTAAAAAGGCTAAGAAGACAAAGGCAGAATAGCTATTGAAAGTTTTGGCCCCGGGTTCACTCCGGGGCCAAAACTTTTAAAACAACAGGTTGGTTAGCCTAGTTCGAGCAGCGGGTATCGCTGGATTGTTTGCCCCGGCAACCTTGAAGAGTTCTAGCAGATGGGTGCGCAACACGTCGCGGTCTTCCTTGCTCGCCACTTCGAAGGTGTCAAGAATGGCCTGAAAAGACTTTTCAAAATGTCCGATTAGCGCCAAAGCATCTGCCTTCAGCAGCACGTCCGAAAGGGTCTTGGCTGGCGACTCCAAAACCTGCTGCAGGTCAAGTTTGTCGGTTCGCTTGAGCAACTTTGCTTGCGCCAGCCCGGTTGCCGCAATTGCATCCGCCGGAGCTTCATTGAGCGCTGCCTCAAATTCGGCAATTGCCTGATCGTAGTTCTCAGCCTCGATGGCGTCATAAGCCGCCTGGTGTCTCGGTGGCAGCTTTGGCTTTGCGATTTCCGCCGTCTCATCTGCGATCGCCTTTTCAGAAATGCCATTCTGATGAGCAAGTTCGATGATTTTGTCGATAACCTGGGCAATCACATCTGCGGGTTGATCGCCCACGAACATGGGAACAGGAGAACCGCGAAGCAAACCAGCAACTGCGGGAAGCGACTGCAGTTGGAATGCGGTCACCATTTCGGAACTGTGATCGCCATCCATGCGTAGCAAGATGATTTCGCCATTGCGACGAGTAACGTCCTCGACCAGTTTCTGGCTGAGACTGACGCTCGACTCCATGCGAACCGTGGTGAACTCAACAATCACCGGCACCCGCTCCGAGAGCCTGACGTAGCTGGCAAGTTTATCTTGAGTGACGTCCATCACAAGGCTGGGAACTCGCAGTTCGCTACCAGGAGCCTCGGGCCGTTCGCCAACCGTTGCATTCGGTGCGGTGGCGGGTGTTGCAGGGGTGGCTGGCTTCAAGAGGCTGGAAAGGTCTAGTGCTCCCCTGAATGCTGCCGAGGTTGGTTCTGCCATTAGAGTGCCTTAATGCTGATTAGGAACTGCGCTGCACCGAGTGTCTTTATCTTGTCGCTCGAGGTGACAGCAGGAACGTAAAAGAGCAGCATCGTGCCGTAAACCGACTTGATTCCCGTGGTGCTTCCGGAAGCACCGAGAAGCTTCTTCTCCATGCCGGTCACGGCCACGGCTTGGGTGCGGTCCTTTGGCTTGATTACGTAGGTGTCGTTTAGGTAAACCGCAACCATCGCACCCGAGCCGACGGTGGCCAGACTGAGCACATTATCGTTTCCAAGTGAGTGAGTAACCGTCAAAGTTGCCTTGGTCAGGCTGGCCTTTTGCTGAGCCACCGAAGCTGCAACCTGCTTGTAGAACTCATCGTTGGTGATGTTGAACATCGGAGCACTCAGGCTGGACTGACCCAAATCGATGAGGTTTCCGAATGCTGTTGGCAGAGCCTTGGGTGCAATCTTGAGGAAAAGCGAGTCCGCTGAAACCGGAATCGCACCAACCTTGGCAGAGGCCACCATCGGAGTCTTGACCCCAGGAAGCATGTTAATGTCGTACCAAACCTGGTATTGCTCGCGCGGACCGGCCTGCTCGAGAACCAACATCTGTGGAAGTTCGTTCTTGAGCCCATTGGAAGTCACAGCCATGACAACTCTAGGCCAGCTGTTCTCGGCAGCCGGCAAGGCAAAGGTGATGTGCTTGAAGCCAATTGGAGCCAGCGGGGCTGCATATTTAGTTGCAGCCTGAAGCTTGTAGTAGGCGGCACGGGCATTAAGCGCCGGTCCGGCCATTCGACCCTGTAGCACCTGAACACTCTTGCTGGCGTCGGCTTTCGCAACGGACTCGGCAACCCGAGCGATGATGGTGTGCAACTGGCTCTCGGTGACAACGGGCGGAGCAGCCTTTGTAAGCTGCTTGGCTGAGGTGTCACTGGTTTTTGGAGTACTGCCAGAGTTTGGGAAGATGCTGGCACATCCAGAGAGGCTTGCCAGGATCAAACCGCCGGCAACCGTTGCCGTGAAATTCCGAGCACTGCGACGTCCACGCTGCGGGGTGGCAACTGAACTACGTCGCCTCCTGGTACGTGGACCCTGTGGCGCCTTGGGAGTCCGGCGGCGAGGCCCTCTGTCACGACGAAGCGTGTACCAGGCCCAGAAGTTCACGATGACCGCCGCAAACAGGAAAATTGCACCAACAATGATCAAAATTCCGCTTGGAGTCGAATCGAACACGATAGGCCAGGTGAGTGTGACGTCTTGCGGGGCCAAAGATATTCCGTCGCTGGCAATAAGTACCGATGCGCTATCGCTTACATCGATGGAGGTTCTTACGCTCATCGAGCCAGTGACTTCGGTACGCCAAAGGTCGCTACCGGCAGGGTTGGTGCGAAGGCCATTTCCCGACGACGCAGTTCCCGCAAGGCCGTGACCGTGCTTTGCCTTGCCGGCTCGCCCAACCACCGTGTGGCTTGTAGAACCGACCCAGGCATTGACATCGGTGTTGCGGCCAACAGCAACGTAAACCTGACGATCTCCGTATACGGTCAGCTCTGGATTTCCGGGGTATTGACTCAGCGCGCTGTGGGTGATCACATTTAGCGGAGTCTTGCCACCGATGTGGACTGACTCCACGTAAGCGGCCGGAGGAAGCCAAACAGTACGTTCTGCGATACCTACCAAGAGCAGCAACATAGACATGACAAAGAGAATGGCTGCAGTCAAAAAACGCATCTGAAATCCATTCAAGGTAAACTTGCCACGGGTTGAATTACCCGAACATTAGTCTACCGAAAGCGTCAGGAGCACCGATTTGTCAAACGTAGATGGTGACTTCCCTACCGCACTGCGCGGCTACGACAAGGGTGCCGTCGACGATGCAATCCGCGACTTGAGACGCGAACTCCTGACTCTTTCTGCGCAGAACGCTCAGCTGGCCGCCGAGCTTCGTGAGACGAACAGCTCGCTGGCAGCGGCAACCGCCCAGTTGAAGGAAGTTGGAGAACCTTCCTACGCCGGCGTTGGCGCCAAGGCAGCGCTCATCCTGAGCACCTCAGAGGAAATGTCGGCCCGGCTTCTTGGCGAGGCTACCGCCGAGCGAAACCGAATCCTGTCGGAAACCCACGCCCAGATTGAAGAATTGCACGGAGAGGCAAAGGGCTATTACGACGCCCTAGTTGCCGAGGCTCAACGACGCACCGACCGCATGATGAGTCAGGGTCGAGTAGAGATCGACGACCTGCAGAAGCAAGCCCGCGATCGTGCCGCCTTCATCATCGATGAAGCCAATCGCGATGCTGGAGCGATTCGCGGTGCAACCGCAACCGAGGTGGCCAAGATTCGTGCCGCTGCCCGACGCGATGCCGAGACCCTAAAGACCAAGACCGAACGCGATTTGGCAGAGCGTAAGCTGCTGGCGCTGCGAGACAACACTCGAGAGTTGGACATGGCTCGCGCTGAGGAGCTCATCGGTGAACAGGCTCGCATCGACCTCGAACTAGAGATCACCGCACGCCGTGCCGATGCGGAGGCAGAGTACCTGCGCAAGCACCAAGAAGCCGTCGCCACTACTCAGCGATACCTGGACGATGCAAATCAGCAGTTGGCCATCGCCCTAACCCGCGCTAACGCCGCTCGCCTCGAAGCCGAAACGCTAGAGGCCGCCGCTAGATCGATTACAAAAACAATTACCGACAACGCCAAGGCCAAGTCTGAGGCGCTAATCGCTCAGGCCGAATCGGAAGCTCGCAACATCATGAGTGAAGCGACCCTAAAGACAGCGGTTCAGTTGCGAGACGCTGAGGCTAAGTTGCAGAGCATCCAGACCGAACGCGATGCCGTGTCGGTTTACCTGAAAAACCTGAAGGCGCTAGTAGATTCGGCGTATAAGGTCGACAAGCAGACCAGCGAATAGGTTCACACCATGTCAAGTAGCCCAATCAAGGTATCCAACGCTTTTCAGATCGGTCTTCTTGGCGGACTCGGGGTCCTTACCGCGTTGCTCATCGGCAACATGCTGGTTACCGTTGCGACGGTTATAACCTACGTTTTCGCATCAATCTTTATCGCTCTCGGACTCGACCCAATCGTCGCATTCCTAGAGCACAAGGGCCTAAAGCGCCCGCTGGCAATCACCGCCGTGGTCACTACCGTCGTGGCACTGGTGACCGTAATTTTGGTCAGCTTCCTGCCATCACTCATATCTCAGAGTGCGCATTTCATTCAAAACACTCCCAAGCTCCTGGCCGGCTTCGAAAAGATTCCTTTCGTGGTGTCGCTAGACCATCACCTCGGCGGGGTAATTTCGGGCGCCTTGAGCGCCACCGGAAGCTTCCTAGCCGATTCTGGCAACTGGCCTAGCATGCTTGGAGGCGTGGTCCAGGTTGGCCTGAGCATCGTCAACGGAGTAACCGGGACAATAATCGTCTGCATTCTAAGCCTGTATTTCATGGCCTCCATGAACGGCTTCAAGCGATTCATTCAGGCGCTCGTACCAGCCTCGCGTAGATCCAGATTCGTGGACATCAGCGAGCAGATCGCTCAGGCAGTAGGCCGCTACGTGATCGGTCAGGTTTCTATCGCCACGGTGAACGCAACTCTAGGATTCATTTTCATGCTCATCGTCGGAGTGCCATATGCGGGCGTTTTGGCGGCCATTTCGTTCTTGCTCGCGCTCATTCCGCTGGTTGGCAGCCTTACCGCGGCAACCATAATCAGCCTGGTTGCCCTGGGCCAAAATCCCGGTCTGGCACTTATTGTCGCCGTCTACTACCTCATTTACATGCAAATTGAGGCATACGTTATCAGCCCTAGAGTTATGAGCAAGGCAGTTGCTGTGCCAGGTGCAGTTGTTGTTGTGGCCGCTCTGGCCGGCGGAACGCTACTAGGTGTTCTCGGTGCCCTGGTGGCTATTCCAATTGCGGCATCTATCATCTTGATAATCCGACAGATCGTGATGCCTCACCAAAACGAGCTCTAGCACTTTGGCTTTAGGGCAGCTCAACAACCTTTGGCAGCGGATACGCCCACGGTGCAACAACCTTGACGATCTCATTCAGCACGCTGGTGACCTGGTCTTCCCCCACCCACAGGTGCTTACCGCCGGCTATGTTTATCTGTTCAAATCGACGCATTATGGCAAAGCCCTGAACGGCTTCGTCTGGCTTTAGATAGTCGTCAAACTCCGGAACGATGCCGATGACGCGCTTGTCTACGTGATTCCAACGCTCCAGGTCGGCTTGACTAGCACGATGCAGCGGAGGCGAGAGCAGAATTGCACCCGCTACGTCCTGGTCGACACCGTACTTTAGGCTGAGTTCAGTTCCGAAGCTCCAGCCCAGCAACCAGCGATTGGGCAGGCCCTGTGCGACCGCCCAGGACACAGCGGCCTCAAGGTCGTAGCGCTCGGACACTCCCCCATCGAAGCTGCCGGTGCTTTTGCCCTGTACCGATTCGGTGCCCCGAGTGTTGAAGCGCAGTACGGCAACGTCGGCCAGGAATGGAAGTCGATTTGATGCCTTACGAAGCACATGAGACTCCATGAAGCCGCCGTGGGTGGGCAATGGGTGCAGGCAGATCAGGGTCGCTCTCGGGGGTTTTCCAACCGGCAGCGCCAGTTCGGCCACCAGTTGTTCACCGTCGACGGTATCGAGCGTGAAGGCCCTGCGCTCCACAGGCAATTCAACCGCGGAGCGGATTTCAACCTGAGTCATCCTAGGATCCCCGAAAAAGATTTCCAACAGTTGGTGTGGAAATGGCGCCTGGTTTGAACACCAAGCCCTTCATCCCAAACCACCAGGTGATTGGTGCCCTGCCTAATGGTCACATTGCAGTTCGGACAAATCCAGGTTTTGCTCTGATCCTCGCTGCGCCCATTGGTCGGCTGAATGGTGTAATCGATGCCCCTGCGGTTCTCGGTACGCCGATAACCCACCCGGAGCAGACTGATGTCCAACTCGGTTTCATCCGCGCGCTTCTTGGCTCCGCGAGGGCGGTTATTGCGGCCCACCTAGTACCATCCGTAATTGTTGGAATGTACCAGGGCGGTGCAAGGCGTGTGGTACCTACCGGCGATGTACTTTACTCCCCAACGAATCTGCGTCTGTGGGTTTGTGGCCCAGTCCTGACCTTCAGAAGCCATTTTGGAACCCGGTAACGCCTGCGGGATGCCGTAGGCTCCGGAGTTGCTATTTGCTGCCAGCGCGTTCCAATGCGATTCCCGGTCCCAAAGTTTGACCAGGCACGAATACTGATCCTGCCCCCAAGCAAGCTGAGCTGTAAGCGTGTGGGCAAAGGCTTGGGCTGTGCCGGCATCCGGAGTTCCGGCATCCGCAACGTAGAGGCCGGTCAGTGATGAACCGGCAATGATGTTGAAGCCACCGCGAGCAAACGAAACGGTCGTCGGGGTGATGACATCGATGGATTGACCATTGGGGTCATTTGATTGATTGCTGAAATCCACGGCATAGGCGGCAGCCAAATTTCCAGCGTAGGGATCCACTGCACAGACGATAACCATACCCAGCACCCAGAAGAAGGCATGAATTGGCAGAAACTTGCGCTTTGCAACCTTCGGAAGGCGGGGTCGGCGAATGTTTTTGCTGGCAAGCCAACGATCTAGCGCAACATTTGTTTTCTCACCGACGGTGGGGATATAAGCTTCGTGACGACCCATGACTCACCCCATTTCGGAAATTGACGGGTCAAACTGACCAAACTTCAGTTTAAGGCAAATGCCGCAATACCTAAAGGATGCCTCTAGAAAGCTGCAGGAATTCGACAGCCTTATCGATGTAGGCATCAACCTGATTCTCTTGATAACCACCCCAGCGAGGACTGAAGACCACCTGACGAAGGTAGGAGATCGCGAGTTCGTTGTCTCCATTCAGGGCCTGGGCTATCAGGTCGGCGACGGCATCTACCTGTCGCTTTGAATAGCCCTTGTGGAACAGGCTTGCAGCGTCAAATCTATGAGATTTCGGACGATCAATCCGGCCGAGAATGAGCTTTTTCATTTCGTCAAGGTGCAGTTGCGCACCCTGATGCCCGCGTTTCGCCAGGAGTCGCTTGGCCTCGTTGGCAGCAAAGGCATCGTCTAGCCGGTCAAGAGCAGCGTCTACAGCGCCAATCTCGTAGCCACCCTTGACCAATCGAAACTGACTGGTGCGCAGCACGGCGGCCCGCAGCACCCTGGAACTCGGGTCGGCGAATTGGGTACGCGCCAGACCGATCATCTCATCTACCTGAGCCGGGTCATAGCCCTCTTCATCGGTGGCTACGCGCTTGAAATTAGCTTGCATTAGGAGTCCAGTTTAGAAAGGAAGCGGAAGGCTTAGCAAAATGTAGGCGATGAGGGTCGCAGGCAAAATAGAGTCGAGTCGATCCATCACTCCCCCGTGACCGGGAAGCCAGCTGCTCATGTCTTTTACGCCCAGGTCACGTTTGATGAGCGACTCGGCCAAGTCTCCGAATACCGCCGCGAGGAGCATGGCTCCTGCGAAAAGCAGAGCAAACCAGATGCTTCGATGCAGCACCAGAGAACCTATGATCGCCGCTGCGGCGCCACCGGCAATTGAGCCTAGAAGGCCTTCCAGCGTTTTCTTTGGGCTGACACCGGGAGCGATTTTGAAATGGCCAAGCTTGCGCCCAACCAAGTAGCCGAAGGTATCGATCATCGCAACAGTGGTGACGTAGGTCACAACCCAACCCTGGCCGTGCTTTGGCATGTGCAAGATCAACACGGCAAAACTGGTCATCAGCGGCAGATAAATAACGACAAAGGCCGAAGCACCAAAGTCGAGAAGGGTTTGTCTGAAAGTGCGACCCCGCGCAGCCTTATCCCAGAGAACCTGGAATATGCGCCACAAAATGAGCGATGCCACTGTAGAGAGCGCGCACAGCCACTGAGCAACTGGACCACCGAAAAAGGTGACCGGCATTATTATTACCGAACCGACAGTAACCGGGATTCTGGGAACGTGCCAGCCCTGCGTGCGCAGGGCACTGGACAACTCCCATGCCCCAGAACCTGCAGCCACGGCGGCAAGCACCATAAATGCCGGTGGGTAAATCAGGATTGAAGCTAAGAATGCCGCGCCCAGCAGCAGCCCAACAATGACCGACTTCTTTAGAGATCGGCCACCTGCTTCAGGGCTGGCTGCTGGAACGGTCATGATTGCGAACTTTAGGCGGCTAGACCTTTAGCAGTTCCGCTTCCTTGGTCTTCAGTGCATCGTCAATTGCATCGATGCGAACCTTGGTGACGGCCTCGAGTTCTTTTTCGGCGCGGGACAGTTCGTCTTCTCCGGCAAGGCCGTCTTTCTTCATTGCGTCCAACTCGTCCTTAGCCTTGCGACGAATGTTACGAACTGCAACTCGGTGGTCCTCTGCCTTGGTGCGCACTAGTTTGACGTACTCTTTGCGACGCTCCTCGGTGAGGTCTGGCAAGGTTACGCGAATGACATTGCCATCGTTGTTTGGCGAGGCGCCCAGGTTTGGCATGTCACGGATTGCCTTTTCGATGGCCAGGAGCGCACTCTTGTCGTAAGGGGTGATCATGATGGTGCGAGCTTCCTGGTTGGTCATGCTACCAAGCTGGCCAAGAGGTGTACCGGTGCCGTAGTAATCGACCATGACGTTCTGGAACATCTGTGGGTTGGCACGACCGGTACGAACCGTTGCGAAGTCGTCCTTGGTGGCTTCAACGGCTTTATCCATCTTCTCGCCGGTGCTGCTGAGAATCTCGCTGATCATGGTTTCTCCTATTTTCTAAAGTTTAAGTCGAGCCTAATGATGCTTAGGCAGTAACCAGAGTGCCGATCTTGGCGCCCTTGATTGCCTCAGTGATGTTGTTGCCTTCCATGCCGAAGACACGCATTGGCATCTTGTTGTCCATGCAAAGGCTAAATGCGGTGGCGTCTACCACCTTGAGACCACGAACCAGTGCATCCTGGTAGCTAATGGTGTCCAGCTTTACGGCGGTTGGGTCCTTCTTGGGGTCGGCCGTGTATACGCCGTCCACACCATTCTTGGCCACCAACACCTCGTCCGCTTTGATCTCGAGCGCGCGCTGAGCGGCCACGGTGTCGGTGCTGAAGTAAGGCAGGCCCGCGCCGGCACCGAAGACCACGACGCGGCCTTTTTCCATGTGGCGAATGGCACGAAGCGGAAGGTAAGGCTCGGCGACCTGGCTCATTGCGATTGCAGACTGCACGCGGACATCAACTCCGGCCTGCTCTAGAAAATCCTGCAGGGCTAGGGCGTTCATTACGGTGCCTAGCATTCCCATGTAATCGGCGCGTGAGCGCTCCATGCCACGCTGACTGAGCTCTGCGCCGCGGAAGAAATTGCCGCCACCAACAACGATGGCAACCTCGGCATACTTGGTGCCTTCGGCAATAGCGCTGGCAACCTGGCTCACAATATCTGGGTTTACACCTAGAGTTCCGCCACCAAAGGCCTCACCCGAAAGCTTTAGCAGTACTCTGCGCTTGTGCTCCATGCATAACTCCTTTTGGCGTGATTCCCCAACGTATAGTTTAGGCGAGCAAGACGAAAGCCCCCGCCTTATAGACGGGGGCTTTCGTAGGTTTTTGCTTAGGCGCCTACGCGGAAGCGTACGAACGACGAAACGGTAACGCCCGCGTTCTCAAGTACCTTGCCAACCGACAGCTTGTTGTCCTTGGCGAAGTCCTGCTCGAGCAGCACGTTCTCCTTGAAGAAGCCGTTCACACGACCCTCAACGATCTTAGGCAGTGCTGCCTCTGGCTTGCCCTCGTTACGAGCGGTCTCTGCAACGATGCGACGCTCGGTCTCAACGGTCTCTGCAGGAACCTCATCGCGGTGAAGCACGGTTGGGCTGAATGCTGCGATGTGTACTGCCACATCGTGAGCGGTGTCTGCATCTGCACCCGAGTAAGCAACGAGAACGCCAACCTGAGGAGGTAGGTCCTTGCTGGTGCGGTGTAGGTAAGCGTCTACGCCTGCATCCTTGACAACCGCGATGCGACGAAGTTCGACCTTCTCGCCCATGATTGCAGCCTCGTCGTTGATTACGTCGGCTACGGTGCGGCCATCCAGAGGAGCGGCAAGAGCCTGCTCTAGGTTCTCGGCGTTTGCGGCAACTGCTGCATCGGCAATCTTGTCTGCTAGCGCGATGAACTTCTCAGCCTTGGCAACGAAGTCGGTCTCGCAAGCGAGCTCGATCATGGTGCCAACGCCACCTTCGACACGTGCAACAACAAGACCGTTGCTGGTGGTGCGACCCTCGCGCTTGGTAACGCCCTTGAGTCCCTTTAGACGAAGAACTTCAAGCGCCTTGTCAACGTTGCCCTCGGCCTCGTCAAGTGCGTTCTTGCAGTCCATCATGCCTGCGCCACTGCGGTCGCGCAGGGCCTTAACATCTGCGGCGGTGTAGTTTGCCATGTTTACTTAGCTTCCTTCTCTGCTGCAACCTCGGTTGCGGCTGGTGCTTCAGCGGCTACAGCTGGTGCTGCGGCCTCTGCGGTAGCAGCGTTTGACTGCTCCAAAAGTTCGCGCTCCCACTCAGCCAGTGGCTCTGCAGCCTCTTCTGGCTTGCTGTGACGAGCGATGAGACCCTCGGCTACTGCGTCTGCAATAACGCGAGTTAGCAGTGCAACCGAGCGGATTGCGTCGTCGTTTCCAGGAATACCGATGGTGACCTCGTCTGGGTCACAGTTGGTGTCGAGGATACCGATTACAGGGATGCCAAGCTTCTTAGCCTCGGTGATTGCAAGGTGTTCCTTGTTGGTGTCAACAACCCAGATTGCCGAAGGGGTCTTGTTTACGTTGCGGATACCGCCAAGGGTCTTCTCCAGCTTGTCCTTCTCGCGACGAAGAATGAGAAGTTCCTTCTTGGTTAGGCCAGCCTTGTTGGCGTCGTTGAAGTCCATGACCTCAAGTTCCTTTAGGCGGGCAAGACGCTTCTGAACAGTGCCGAAGTTGGTCAGCAGACCACCCAACCAGCGCTCGTTGATGTATGGCTGGCCAACGCGAAGAGCCTGCTCGGCGATTGCTTCCTGAGCCTGCTTCTTGGTACCAACGAAAAGAATGGTGCCGCCGTGTGCAACGGTGTCCT